>Ga0157369_10000003_pt1 | contig 507337 bp, 529 predicted proteins | sample C25metaG_FD_113461 | JGI IMG/M metagenome (GOLD analysis project Ga0157369, IMG submission 113461) | Corn rhizosphere microbial communities from Kellogg Biological Station, Michigan, USA - C2-5 metaG | ecosystem: Host-associated > Plants > Roots > Rhizosphere > Soil | place: USA: Michigan... | reverse complement strand
GTCCTGGATGTCGTACGCACGCTGCTTCTCGTCGTGCGCTCTGGCGAGCGCATCCCGGGCAGCGGAGCGTCGAGTCCAGGCCTGATCCTGTGCTTGGTAGGCGGTCTGCTTACGCTGGAACGCCGAGTCTTGTGCCGTCTTGAGACGGTCGAGTTCGGCATCGTGGGTTTGAGCCACTGGTATCACCTAGTTGTGTGAGAAGTGAGAAAACACGTCGGTTGACGTGTCTGTATATTTATATCATGATCAATAAGTTATGTCTATTAGGTCGTCTATGCCGAACTATCCAAGAGCAGTATCTTCTGTCGATCAACAGTAGTAGTTTATGTAGTTAAGCCTTAGAGACGTACTTTGTCCTATTTCCGTCATAATACAGAGACACCCCGTTTAGTATAAAGGGATGTTTGATTTAACAGATATAGTGCTGGACAGATAACACGTTTAAACTATCGACAGCGCTGCGGCAATCGCACTTACTGCAACCAGACGGCTAGTTCGTTGCCGTTTGGCTCGGTAAAATGGAAACGTTTACCACCGGGAAATGAAACGTGTCAACGATTATCTTACAGCCATTCTTTACGACTAGTTCTTTCGTCTTTTCCAGGTCATCTGAATCAATGACAGTCAGCGGCATTCTAGCTCCGTCATCAGCATTTATGCTGCTGTTTGTGCCACTGCCAGAAGTATCACTATACGTGTCACCCCAATCAGTGTATTTCCAATTAAAAACGTTGGTAAAAAATTCTTTCGTCAGTTTGAGTTGTCCGATAGACTTTGCAGGAAACTCTATGAGATCAATTTGATTATGTGTCGCCATGCGTCAATTATACCAAGACGAGATCGACCCAAACCGCTGATATCCATCACAGCGTTTTAGTCTCACTATCACGCTCCACCAATGCAATTTTTGCCGCCCGAACGTTGATGTGTTCCCTGCCCCACCCACTTTCGTTTCCGTTCCTTCATAACCAGGTTCAAATAGCAGAGAAAGATGTATTCTGCGATTGCGAATAATGCATTGATTGTTCTCAAACTATCTAATTGATATAATGAAGGAAATGAATAGCGCTACAAAAACCACTGCAGCCAAGAGAAAAACCAAAACAGTCGCAGTACGAAAGTCCGAAAAACAAACAGATGTTTCGCAATCGATAACTCGGTTCAATGGGAAGAAACCACCAGAGATCCCACTCGCCATTGTAGCGATAGCTAGTCTATACATTTTTTTGCCTTATTTACTGCAGCCGAGTGCCATCTTCACTCCGCAGATCTTGATGTTTCCCGGGTTCCCAGCACTCTTGGTGAGTATATTTAGCATTCTCGCTATCTATCTTCAACGCAAGGGAAAGATACCTGGAGGGTTCGTCACAGGGGTCGCTTGGCTATTTATCGTCATTACAGCGTGGACTTTGTTCGCATGGCTTGTTACCCTAGCTCCTCCTGATAGCAGTAGGTGCGAAGGATTTTTTGGAGCAATGCAAAACTGTGCGCAACTCACGCTCTTCCAAACATATATACTCTTCTTCAATCCAATTTCACTCGTGCTTCTGAGTACGCTTGCGATTGGTGGAATCGCAATAATGGTGGTGCGGCTAAAGAAGTAGCCTCTCAATTTACCTGACAACCTTGACCATTGGAACTATTTCATATTGGTGAGATAATGGATTTAGACATGAAGAATTACCAACGCAGACATTCACGCGCTTTCTCTTCACCCCACCTGGCGGCAGCTTCGATGAAAAACAAGAGAAGCTCCAAACCAACAGATCCAAGGACCATCCCATACAGAGGCGGTCCTTTCCTCATCTTTGGCTCCTACAACCCGGCTAGCTAGCCGTCAAACAAGAAAAAACCCAGTATCTCTACTGGGGTCATTCTATGGTGCGGGTACAGGGACTCTAACCCTGGACCTCATCCTTGGCAAGGATGCGCTCTAACAACTGAGCTACACCCGCATATCACCAGGTAAGTATAGGGTAAATTGAGTGATTTTACAAGATAGTTTGGTCAGAGATTAATAGCCTGCTTCTTCCATATAGTCTCTTGCGGCATGAAGAACATCGAGTGAGTTCATTGTGCCGCTCGCGTACTGTTTTGCAATCCCACGTGTAAAATCGATGTTATCTTGTCGACCTGGAAAGAGAAGATCAAGCTCTGGATCTCCTGGTGTAAAATTTTCCAAAAAACCCGTTTGGGAATACAAAAACGTCGCAAATTCTTCGCTTAGGACAGGAGACTGATCGATAAAAGCAAAACACTCGTCTATCGATACACCTTCGTAACGAAATCCTACACGATCCGCTTCTCGGGTAAAGATCTGGTCGTGCATTTGCTTTGTAAAGTTCTCGACTGCAAGACAAATAGAATAATACGGGCCACGTCGATCAAAAAGATGAAGAAGGTCAGCAACGGCGCTTGCACGCTGGTATTTAATATACTCATTCGCAGGATCGACTGCTTGTCTACATCGTGTTTCGTCCCATGTCGTTGCGAGAATTCCGGCACGCGTCGCACCATCTGGGAGCAGCGTAAAGCCAAGACGAGTGAGAAGTTCCATAGCAAGCTCTGCGCTTTGTCTTTCGTCGTTCCCTCTTCCATTTCCCATAACAAGGTCGTGAAAAGCGCCAATACCGGGAAAGCGCGCAAAATGTTCGGCGGTATAGGTGCCAGGACGTTGTTCGTTGACCGCTGCCGCAAAGCGAAACATATCGCGTACAAAATGTCGTGGATGGTCACCGTGATGATATGCCGCAAGCACATTTCGCTCGACGCTTCCGCTATATGTACGCAGTTCGTGTTCGTCTTTCCCGTATTTCAATACAGCGTGAGCAAGCCCCGTTGCGCCCATGAGAATACCTACCCTCTTAGCATCCTCTGGTATATCTGGGGCAAATTCTTCGTAAAGTGCCCCGATATATTCACCAGCTTCGTGGTATGAATCAAGCCAACCTTCTTCCCCTTCACCATCCAAATAGTGTTCGATGTCTGCTATCGTTCCAGCGATAACGACGTCGTCAAGTTGTGTCTCATTTGCATCCAGTAGTATCTCGTAACTTCTCATGCGCAAAGGATAGCAAAGGCTCCACACACTTCCATACCTGTTGCGCAGATGTGCACACCAGTAGACAATAAGCTATATGGTAGAAGATATTGATCCTATGCACGAATACTTCAAAAAACTCGGCTTTGAACCTGAGATCACAGATGTGTATCTGGCACTGAGTAAATACGGTCCGCAGAGTCTCTTACAGCTCTCGCGTAACGCCAAAATCGAACGCACACGACTCTATCGTTTGCTTGATACACTTTCAGAAAGTCAACTGATCGAAGTTGAGACTGAATATAAACGGAGTACCTATAAGGCCGCTCCTCTTAGTAACCTACAAATTCTTCTTACTAAGCGAGAGGAAGAAGTGCATGATCTACAAAAAGAGCTTGATACTCTAAAAAAGGATTTCCGAACACCGCCTATTCATTCTTCGCTTACCCACGTGCAGTTCTATAGAGGTATGGACGGCATAAAGCAAATGCTTTGGAACCAGACAAAAACAAAAACCGAGGTGCTTGGTATCTTATTCGAAAATATACAACACAAAACAAAGGGTACCTTCTTTGATAGATGGGTGGAGCGCTACAACGAACGAGGTATTACAAATCGTAGTATTGTGAGTGACCACTTTCTCCAAGCGCAACGCGCTTGGTATACCACCCATAACAATCAAAAATTAGCGTCTTGGGATGGTCGATATATTTCACCTGGCATCTTTCCAATTACACACTCAACCGTGATTTACGACGACGTCGTCACGTATTTCAACTGGCAAAACGAGGAGATTTTCGGTGTTGAAATGTATAACCAAGAGATTGCCGATACTCAGAGACGCTTCTTTGAAATGCTTTGGACACAAGGTGAAACGATCGAGGGGCATGGCGAAGGATAAGTATTTCTCCTTGCTTTTAATAGACCCCCGAAGCTTTCGGGGGTCTATTGTTCTCTTTGATTGTCTATTTCTAGGTAGCTATCACTTATTCTAGCGTCTTAATACGTCCTACTCTGCGCACTAGCTCACCATACTTAGAAGTATCGAGTGAGGTTTCTAGTGCGTAGCTTTCAAGCTCCTTACCGAGTGACATACTATGGAGTGCCTTATACTTCCTTACTTCATCAACAGCAGCAATTGCTTCGTTAAAGTCTTCAGCGTCTACGTTCGAATCGAACAGTACAGCTTCAGGCCAGGTGCTACTATGGATGCTCGTATCACCTTCTGTTTCTTTATAAAGATCCTGATAGAGTTGCTCACTAATAAATGGCATGAGCGGAGCGTACATCTTAAGAATAGCGAGAAATACGCTTTTCACCGTCTGTACGGCAGCATCCTTTGACGCCTGGTCTTCACCAAACAATCGATACTTGATGAACTCAAGGTAGTAATCTGTAAATTTTGACCAGAAGAATCCATCTAGCGTATCTCTTGCTTGACTATACGAGTAAGTATCAAACGATTTTGACACCGCTTCAATACACCCGTTGAGCTCTTGAAGGATCCAGACATCTGCATGCTCCTGTTTACCCTCGTTTCCAGAGGCAGTATGCATAGCAACGAAGCACCCAACGTTATATAGTTTTACTGCCGTTTTGTGGCCCATCTCAACTTCCTTTGGATTGAACCGAAGATTCTGCCCTAGACGCGCTCCGGTCGCCCAGTAGCGAACTGCGTCTGCACCATACATATCAAGAAGTTCTTGGGATGGCATATAGTTTCCAAGCCGCTTCGACATCTTTCGACCATCCTCAGCAAGGCCATGCCCAGACACCATAATGTCCCTAAATGGAAGGTGGCCATTTTCATAGTACCCTCGAACAATTGAATAGAAATCCCATGTGCGAATAATTTCAAACGCGTTAGGTCGTAGTGTTGCCGGATAGAGCTTTTGCTGCGTCTTCTCATCACTCGCTAATTCTGAAATGATGCGCGGCGATACGGAAGAAGTCGCCCAGGTGTCTAGGACATCCGTCTCAGGAATGAGATCGTCTGCCTCATATCCTCGTGGCGTATACTGCGTTGGATCAACAGGAAGTTCATCATCCATAGGGAATACCGGTTCACCTGTTTTTTTGTCATACCACACAGGGATAGGGACACCGTAGTAACGCTGGCGAGAAACACACCAATCCCAGTTGAGTCCATTCACCCATGTTTCATAGTCATTACGACGTGACGCAGGAAACCAATTAATCTCTCGTCCAAGCTCGAGCCACTTTTCCTTTTGATCAACAATCTTAATAAACCACTGTTTACTCGTGACGTATTCAATAGGGGTTTCACAGCGTTCGTGCACGTTAACAACCTGCTGGATCTTTTCGATCTTCTTCACTACTCCAAGCTGCTTGAGATCAGTGGTGATCTGTTGCTTCGCCTCGGGTATTGTGAGTCCTTTATAGGCACCCGCGCCTTCATTCATTCGTCCATCCGGTCCTAGGATGTATTTCTTATCCTCATCAGCAGTCGCGTGTCGCGTCTCCCAATCTAGAAACTGAGCATCGCCACTGCTACAGTAATATACAACTCCCGTACCAAATGCTGGATCAATTTTCTCATCCGCCGTCAACAGGACCTTCGTGTTTGTCAGTGGCATAGTGACAAACTTACCGATATACTTTTTATATCTCTCATCATCTGGATGAACAGATATACCGACACAAGATGGATACATTTCAGGACGAGTTGTCGCAAATGTAAGCGAACCGCCCCCTTCTACTGGAACTTCAATATATACAAACTCTGTTTCACGCGTCAGATCATCAAGATCTGCCTGAGCGAGCGTTGTCTGACAATGCGTACACCACATAACTGGTTTTTCAGCCCGATAAAGATGCTTTTTTGTATAAAGATCGATAAACGATCGTTGGGAAATACGTTGAGAGTGTTCGTTAATTGTACTGTACGTATGGTTCCAGTCAACGGAGATGCCCAGATCATGCCAAAGCTGACGATACGTCGCGGCACCTTTTTGTGTTTCCTCAAGGCATAACTTTACAAATTCTGGTCTGGTTATCTTATTCTTATCAATGGTATACTTCTTTTCAACAAAACGCTCTGTTGGGAGACCATTGTCGTCAAAGCCCATAGGATAATAAACATTAAATCCTCTCATCCGTTTATAGCGGACAATGAATTCAGCCTGAGCATACGACATAATATGCCCAGCGTGCAAATGATCTGCTGAAACATAGGGCGGCGGCGTGTCGACGACATACAGTGGGGCCTGGCGTTGCTCACTAAAACGAAAGACTCCCTCAGTCTCCCAAAAGGCCTTCCATCTTTTTTCTATTTCATGTGCGTCATATTTCATCGCTCACTCCTGTATTAATGTGTAATAAAAAATCCCTCGGCTTATATACTCAAAAAAGTACATAAGCCGAGGGACGAAGATTCTTCGTGGTACCACCCTGGCTTTCGCTTCATGTTGCCATGAACGCGCTCATGAACCGTCCATCAACGGTCGCAGCTTTGGTGACGGAGCTCTGCCGTCAGGTTCTACTCTTCGCTCTTACTGAGACAAATTTCTTCCTGCCGCTCACTGGCGACATCCCTTTTAGGGTCCAGATCAATGCGTTTACTGTCATTTTACAATAATAAGCGTTCGTTGTAAATCGTATGCCTATTCATTACGCCATGATTGTATAGCCGACAGATCCGGGATTACCAATGAAGAATTATCCATGTCAATCGCCTCGACAAACGCCACAACGTTGGAGTATCAAATATAATGCCAACTCGGACAGGTCTATCCCATTAATGTAGGTGCTTATCCATACCCCTGAAAATCTTCAAACAGCCACGGTCAGAAAGTTCAGAAATCGCTTATACTATATCGTTAACTGTCACCTAGCTTGCAATACCCTGAGAATACCCTCATACTGCAAGCAGTTAGATAAGGAGATAATATGCGTGCAATAGCAAAACGGTGGATTGAATTACTACGTCGGGCTACGCCCCCAGCATTACTTGTCCTGTCAGTGCTTACGACAACCATAGGACTCACCTCGGTACCGACATATGCCACAGATACGACACCTATCGCTGGCATTGCAGGTAAATGTCTCGACCTACAAGGTGGTGTCGCCCAAAACGGCAACAAAGTTCAATTATATGCCTGTAATGCAACCGCTGCTCAGAACTGGCTGCCATCTTCAGACGGCACAATCCGCAACCAAGGCAAATGTCTTGACGTGCAATATGGTTCAACCGACCCGGGTGCGCTAGTGCAACTCTATGATTGTAATGGCACGAACGCCCAGAGATGGCAGATTGGAAGCGACGGTTCAATCGTCAATATTGGCAACTTCGCCAACCTTTGTCTTGATAGTCAACATGGGGGCACTGCCGACAGAACACCGATTCAGATTTATACCTGCAATAGTACAAATGCACAACACTGGTCAATCTCCGCAGTAACCGCACAGCAAACCACGCCCACCTCGGTCGTAACACCTTCGCCATCTCCATCTCAAAGTGCGGGTGATGGCTACACAAACGTCGATGGCAATCACATTAGCTCACCTTCGTCCAACCCTGCTGGTGCGACAGCCCAGTGTGTTGATGGTACGTACAGCTATAGTCAACATCGCAGTGGCACCTGCTCACACCATGGTGGTGTGGCGCAGTGGTTATGAGGTACAGTTTCCTTTCGCCTCGCGACTACATGAACGGAGATTAACTGGTAACTGGTGCGTATTAAAAGGGTAATGAGAGTTAGCGACTCTTTCATGACAGCACGTATATCCAGCACAATTTCCCAAAAAGCGTTTGGTCAAAATCAAGGTTTACCCCTCGATAGTGTAGATCGTGAGTTTAGTATACTAGGATCATGAAGAAATTTTCCGATGAAGACGCCGCTAAACTCGTAGACTGTGCAGTAGAGTTAGCGAAAACAACCGCCACTGACAGCAAAGGCACGCAGCCTATGGCCATTTGCTGTATGAAAGCAGATCAAGGTGTTATGGGTGTACCCACTGCTTTTCGATGTATGGATACGGTAAAACCGACTAGCGCAACCTTCGCTATTCACAAAGCGTTTACTGTTTTACTCTATCAGGCTGATACCAAGAAACATGCCGATCGCATCAAGGATGGGAGTTGGAGTGAAGCTGACATGCTATTGCAACAACGTGCTATTCCACAATTTACACCGTGGGATGGCGGTATCCAGGTAAAAGATGATGAAGGTAATGTATTATGCTCACTTGGTGGAGCGGGACGCACAAGCGAGGGTGATCGGCGACTTGTCGTACTTGCGGCGCATAAGATGGGGTATAAGACTAATTTTGATGAGAAGGGCGATTCACCTAAATAACGAGTGCTACCCCAAGCTCGAAGTAAGATAACAGGGCAGGGTTAGGTAAAAGAAAAAGTTCTAGAAAATAAATTCTAGAACTTTTTCATATCTGTTGAATAATCTTGGTGGCTCCTGCCAGGGGAAAACTGGAACTGTGTTTTTGAGTGTTTAGAGAAGTTGTGCGATCGGTTGGATGAGTTGGAGACATTGAAGGAGCGTCAGACTCTCTTTAGATAACCCATTTCAAGTGCATAGTTCAATATAGGCATGAAGTTATCAATATCATGATGATAATCTTTTACTTCTGTGATTGACACTACGATACGTTCCGTTATTTCAAGCTGGGGTGTAAATTCATTTAGCCCTTTGACATCCGCAACGTACAGAAGCTGATAGCCATGATCTGGATACTTGGCATTATGCGGAGAGTGGAATCGCTTCTTTGTCGACCATCTGCCAATAAGCCGCATATTTTCAAGGGTCATAGCTGCTTCTTCCATAGCCTCTCGTAGAAGGCATTCTTCAGCAGTCTCGCCTTCTTCGCGGTGACCGCCGGGCAGACCCCAACCTCGCTCAGGCTTTGACAGAACTATCTTATCTTTGTCGTGAATAGCGAAAACCAAGCAAGCAGTGACCAGCTCTTGAGGCGGAAGTTTTCTTATCGGCTCGAATACAACTTCGGTTGACTGGTCGTCGCCCCAATAAATAGACTTGAATTTATGTTTATTCATCATTATTTCAAAACATCATAAACCATATGCATGTATGTATCGTTTGCTTGGCTGGCTTTCTCTAGAAATAATTCGCGATCGAGCCATTCATATAAAGAATGCTCCCAGCTCATGACAACTTCGGGCGTATGCTGGAATTTAGCGATATAGAGCGAGTAATATGTTCCGTGAGTAGAATAGTCAGTGCCAGCATACACTTCCGTAACAGTATCTTGATCTATCACGATAGCCACTTCTTCAAATACTTCGCGGATCATTGTCTCAAGAGGGAGCTCACCTTCTTCTAAGGTCCCGCCCGGAAGATCCGAATCATTCCCAAAAGTAGGGTGGTTGCTTCTTTGCATTAGCAAATACTTACCTCTGCCATCGATAATGACTAATTTAGCAACTTGTTTCATAATAACCCATTATACCCTAAGTGACTCCTGCCAGACTTGCACTAGTTTTCGAGGGGTGATACAAACAAAAAGTCCCTAGAAATAAATCCTGGAACTTTTTGCAATCTGTAATTATCTCTTGGTGGACCTTGCCAGGGAAAACTGGAACTTTATTTTTGAGGATTTAGCGCTGCTATGCGAGAAATTGGAAGAGTTAGATATCGAAGCCGTCATGGAAGCAGACACTGGTAGACAGAAGAGTGTATACTAATGACAATTATGAGCGGATATCAAATTACCGATGAAATCGAAGTACTCCGGGAAGAATTTGAAAAGTGGTCGGCCAAGAATAGGTAGCCCCTAGTAGTTACTTTCTGTGTAATTTGGAAATTCATCCGTCTTGAGTTGCGTCTCGGGTAAAGCATGTTTTTTGAGATCATCACCGAGCGCTTTTACCATTGGCTCTGGGCCGGAAACATAGATAAGTGATTTGTTAAGTTCTGGTACGAGTTCTGCCAGTTTTTTGGCAGTCAATGGCTCACCAGTAATATAATGTACCCTGAACTGTGGGTCCGCTTGGGTATAGCTACCGAATTCATCTTTGAAGACGATAGCGTCAGTACGATTGCCATATATAAGCGTTACATTGAGTGGCAGGCCTTCATATACCCGTTGTTTCAAAATACTGCGGAATGGTGTAATGCCAATACCACCCGCTACAAATATGAGTGGCTTATCTGAATCTTCCCATATGAAGTCGCCATCTGGCTTTTCGATAAGCGGCAGCCGCTCGCCAATCGGCAGTGCTGCCAATGCCTGCTTGAAAGTGCTCTCTGTCACGCGTGTCGTGATCTGTAAGATATCTTCATATGGAGCAGATGAGACGGTAAACCAACGCTTCGTGCCTTCAGCGTCCGGATTGTCGTGCGGTATTTCGATGCGGATAAATTGTCCCGCGATCCATGTAAAGGGAGTTGTGGGCTCGAAGCGGAACGCCCATACATTATCAATGAGGTTCTCCTTCTCGATAAGCTCCAGTCCCATAGCTAAGTTGTGGTGCGTCGCATACTTTTCCGGGTTCTTGTCGAAGAGCGTAACGCAGGTCTTGCAGCAGAAATAGTATTTTTTACCGTTATAGTCGCGAACATGCCCGACCTGTTCTGCTTCTTGTTTTTCTACGACGTCACCCGTGACGGTACAGATAGCCTGAGTATTTTCATCTATACTCGAAGGGTCTACTGATTCGCTGTGATGGTGTTCGTGATGATGCGTGTGATCCATAGGTTATCCTAATTACAGTTTTAGTTTTCGTAGGAACTGCGCGTTAACAGCGACAACAATTGTCGAGAGTGACATGAGTACGGCACCGAACGCAGGCGACAATACAAATCCTAGAGCAGCAGTTACACCAGCGGCTAGTGGTATTGCCAAGGCATTATAGCCAGTTGCCCACGCAAGGTTTTGTAGCATCTTACGATATGTCACCTTTGAGAGTCCGACAATCTTAGCTACCCCGCGAGGGTCACTTGAGACTAACACGATACCAGCAGATTCGATTGCTACATCCGCACCCGCGCCAATCGCAATACCGATATTGGCTTGTGTGAGTGCTGGGGCATCATTCACACCATCGCCAACCATAGCAACCTTACTACCATCTGCTTGCAACTTTTTAACCGTTTCGGCTTTATGCTCTGGCAAGACTTCGGCAAAGTATTCTTCTATACCCAACTCTTTTGCCACCCATGCTGCCACACCTTTTGAGTCACCTGTCAGCATGGCAACTCGTTTGCCCATATCTTGTAGCGTCTTAACGGCCTCTTTTGATTCTTCACGGATGACATCGGCGAGCATGACTGCGCCGAGAACAGTTTTATTCTCAATCACATATACAACTGTCTTACCTTCGTTCGAGGCAGTTTCTGAGGCGCTTTTAATGACCTCTGGTAATTCAGCTTTCAATTCTTCAATGAGGCGAGGACCACCAACATAGGCAGTTTTATTACCAACTTTAGCTTTCGCGCCACGACCAGCTAAAGATGCAAAATTTACTGCTTGCGATATACGCAACTTCTGTTCTTTGGCTGAAGTAACAATTGCGCGAGCGATAGGGTGTTCGGATTCATCTTCTACTGATGCCGCTAGAGCTAATATCTCTTTTTTATCGCCATCAGTGACGATATCTACGACACCCTGCTCGCCTTTGGTAAGTGTACCTGTTTTATCAAACAAGACGACATTGATATTACGAGCTGCCTCAAGCGCCATGCGTTGACGGATCAGCAGTCCGTTCTTTGCAGCAAGCGTGGTAGAGATGGCCGTTACTAATGGAATAGCAAGTCCTAAAGCATGCGGACAAGCAATAACGAGAACGGTTACAATTCGCTCTAGGATGAAGTCGGCAGACTCACCGGCTATTGCCCATGCGATCCAAGTGATAAGTGCTGCGCCAAGTGCCACAAAGGTTAGGTAAAATGCTGCTTTGTCAGCGAGGATTTGCGTCTTTGATTTGCTATTCTGAGCTTCTGCAACAAGTTTCATAATACCCGCGAGCGCCGTATCATCACCAGTCTTCGTAACCTTGATAGTAAGCGAGCCGCTACCATTGATCGTTCCAGCAACTACCTGCGCTTTAGTAATCTTTTTGACCGATTTTGATTCGCCAGTTAGCATCGATTCATTAACATCAGATTCGCCCTTTGTCACTTCACCATCTATAGGAATTTGACCACCGGGACGAACGAGCACTGCGTCACCAACTTTTAGTTCACCGACTGGCACTTTTTTAGTACTGTTGCCAGCGACTAACTCTGCTTCGTCCGGTAAAAGTTTAGCCAGCTCTTTGAGCACCCCCTGCGCATTCTGCACAGAGGCCATTTCCAGCCAGTGGCCGAGCAACATAATCGTCACTAATGTAGATAACTCCCACCAAAAATCCATACCACTCACGAGCTTAAGTGTAGAAGCCAAGCTATACCCAAAAGCAACGGTGATCGCCATGGAAATCAATGTCATCATGCCAGGCTGTCTGCCCTCAATCTCTACTTTAGCGCTCTTGAGAAAGACAAGTCCACCGTAGAAGAAGATGATAATGCCAAAGACGGCTGGAATATATTCACTGCCGGTAAACATCCAATTGACACCAAACCAACTTTGGACAGTATGCGAGAAGACGAGAGTTGGAATAGCCAACAGCAAACTTAGCCAAAACTTTTGCTTGAACATATTTGGGCTATGGCCAGCGTGCTTATCATGGTCAGCATGAGCATCGTGTGCTATATCCTTTTTCTTTTTGGAAGGTACAAGGTGCATACCACACTCTGGGCACATGCCGGTCGTATCTTGTTGAACTTCTGGGTGCATCGGACAAGTATAGATTTTACCCTCATCGTTATCTGATTCGTAGTGCATGTGTTCGTGTTGCGGGTGATCCATACTAACTATCATTCCCTATCTTATGTGCCATTACAACATCTTTCACAGATAATTTACCCGGCTTATTGTGAAGCTTCCGTTTTACCTTGATAAACACAGCGACCTTGAATGCTATGACTGCCAGTATTAAAACAATTACAAGATATGACAGTGGGTTACTAAACGAAAACTCACCTAGAAGTTTAGCGTGCGAAAACGCTCCACTGGCCGCCAGATGCATGAACAAAAATGCCGCCAAAGCTACAGCTACTACGACTGGTAGTAAGTACTTTTTACCTTTCGATGTTTCATTGCTGAGTTCATTGAGGTTAAAACCAGTAAACTCCTCGGCGCGGATATGATCTCCACTAACACCAGTATTTTTGAGCATAGTTTGCATTGCACTAGCCATTTCGGGCAGTCCGGCTACATAGTACACTGGCGTTTGCATATCAGACAGATACTTTTTCAGCATAGCTTGATTTATTTGGCCGGTTTCACCTCTCCACACCTCAGTCGACTTCTCGGCTTCCGTCATAGTGGCGATCAACGTGATATTGGAGTTTCGTTTAGCAAAGTTTTGCAATTCGGCCAAAAATGGTGCATCCTCTGGTCTTCGGTTGGAGTAGAACAAGAACAGCTTGTGCGGCAGCTTCCGCTCAGTGGCATCTTTAATCATGGAGTACGCAGGCACGATACCAATGCCACCAACTATAAACACAGCTGGTTGAGCTGCATCGTCGTGCAAGATAAATGACCCGTGCGGACTGGCTCCAAGCCGCTTTTGAATCAACACCCTTTCGCCAGGTTGCATACGACTTAAGGTTCGTTTGAATGCAGTGTCGCGCATCCGCATAGCAAACCGTAAGTCTAGTTCTTGTGGCGTACTCGCCATCGTCAGAAAACGTTTATCGCCCTCGGCGTCGGTTTCGGATGGATTTATCAAGCTCATACGGACGTGCTGTCCCGCCTTAAACTCAAACTCCTCTGGCCTCTCAAAGGTAAAGGCGTATGTGCCTTCGGCTATTTGCTGTTTGTCCTTAAGGGCGACTTCATATGATGCCAGTTTCACTGGTTCGGAACTCTCGCCCAAGCCACCGTGCTGCCGCATCATTTTTTCGTGTATTGATTCGCCCATTTTAGTGCTCCATGTGATCCATGTTTTGCATGGAGTCGTTAGAGTTAGTATTGCTGCTCGGCATCGGATCAATGGTGTAATTGTAATCCGTGGTGTTCACCCGTCCATCGGCTTGGGTCTGCAAGTAAAGCTTGTACTGGCCGGGGTCAGGGAATGTCACCGTAAAGGTAATGAGGCCAGTCTGGTTGGCGGTTTCTTCGGTCATGGCATGTGCATGGATGAACTCGAGGTTCGGCCCCAACACAACCATATGGCCAAGTGCGCCAAGGTAAGTCTGAAGATTCTTATATGCTGTACCGTCTTTATTTACCTCGATGCCTAGCACGAGCGGCACCGTAGCATATGCAGCTGGGTTTGGCACATCGTCACCAAGCAATGAAAGTTGTGTCGAGAGACCGTTCGTGTCACTCGTAAATTTATCTGCACCTAACGACTGAACTGCGTATTGACCAGTTCCGACCTTCACATCTTTGTAGGGGGTTACCGCCAATTTCATACCATCCGTACCCATTTGAGCGTCAGACGGTGTAAAGTCCGCAAATACACGGTACTCGCCATCTGTTGGGAATTTGAAGTTCGTAATCACAAACATGCCGCTATTTTTATTAAACTTCGGATGTACATGCTGGAAGTAGGCGCGGTCTTTACGAACGACAATTAAGTGCATTTGTTTTTCGTGTACGGTGTCAAAATCTTTGAGCGCCTTATTGTTTTCGTCACGAATGTCGAACATCAGTTCGGTAGGTTGATTTGGCTGATAGCTCATACCCTCCATCAGGTTAAGACTGTACGTATGTTGACTCTGCGTCGTCTTGCTGTTGCCCGTATCCATGCCACTTATGTTGTCTGCCATTAGTGGCTCGCGGTAACTCATAAATAGACCAGCACTTACGATAAGGAGTACACCGGCGATTATCGCCATTATCTTGCGCCAGCGGCTCCAGAACGTTGTGCTTGCGAGCACTAGTCCAGCAATAATCAGGCTCGTGCCAGCGACGCGGTGAATGAGTAGTACTCGCGCCGCCTCGCTATCAGTGCCATGCTGTGGATGAACAAGAAACACCACTCCGATTGACGCAAAAGCTACAGGTAACGCCACGCCTAGCCACTTCTGTCTAAATTTGAGGCCTACGAGCGCCACAATTGAGGCGACGAACAATATTACGGCGATCAATAAATGTTGCTGCTGTTGCATGTCTGTCGTTATCCAATGCCAAGCACGCGGCAATTCATTCAGGTGATCGACAAACAAGAACCCTGTCAATAGTAGGCTGGCGAGTAGCGCGACGGCCGACACAAGATACCGTTGCCATGTCTTCTTTAGAAAGCCAATTCCTTGCGCAATAACAATTATGCCAATAATCGCTAAGACGATTCCTTCGGCAACGTGCGCCGCATTTGATAGTTGTACGAGTTCTTGCGGTGTGTGTAGCGGCGTCATTACTTTACCCTCTTGGTACTTATGTTTTTAAGTTGTTTTGCCTCGGATGTTGTTTAACTCGTAGAGATTAAGTAACTCTTCAAGAGCTTTTTCTTGTTGGTCGGAGTCATTTGAGCTCATCATGTCGGTAACATGGATACGAAGATGGTTCTCTAAAATCAGTTTATTCAGTGAAGCGAGAGACTTCTGAATCGCAAGGCTTTGCGTCAGGATATCCATACAGTATTCTTCGTTCTCAATAGCTTTCTGCAAGCCTTTCATTTGCCCTTCGATGATCTTTGAGCGGTGGGAAGCGCGTTTCTTTATGTCTGCTATCATACTCTCACAATATACCCCCTAGGGGTATCATGTCAAGCCTAATTTGGTGCGCACTTATATCCCCCAGATCACGTCGCCCTGCCAGACTCGAACTAAAATAACAGATGTAGAATTGCAAACAAAAAATCCCAAGACATTCATCTTGGAATTTTTGTATCTGTTGGATAATTTTGGTGGCTCCTCCCAGACTTGAACTGGGGACACAAGGCTCTTCAGGCCTCTGCTCTACCAACTGAGCTAAAGAGCCACAACTGAATGCAACTCTGTTATTTTACTAGATTTTAGTGTTTTGATCAAGGTGGAGTATGCGCCGCCTATTTTTCAAGGGCAAGTTGAATAAGACGTTCAATAAGAGATGAGTAAGAAAGACCCTGCTCACGCCAAAGTTTAGGATACATACTAATGTTAGTAAAACCAGGGAGGGTGTTTACTTCGTTAACATAGACCTGTCCCTCCTCAGTCAGGAAGACATCTACCCGTGAGAGACCCTTACACCCTAGAATCGCATATACATCGCTGGCTAGCTGACAAATATGTGACGCAACTTGTGGATCTAGTTCGGCCGGCACTACTATTTTTGCAGCACTATTTGTTGCATACTTATCGTCATAGCTATAGAAGTCTTCACCTGGAAGAATTTCACCGACACTACTTGCTTCATGGGATGGTGGGTTACCAAGCATTGCTATCTCGAGCTCCCGTCCAGCAATGCCCTTTTCGATAAGAACTACATCATCATGTTTATGTGCCGCTTCAAGAGCGGTTATCAATTCTTCTTCACTATATACTTTGCTTACACCGACCGAACTACCAGCACGAGAAGGCTTTACAAACATAGGACTGCCCAGTTTCATACTAAGGTGATTAAAATCTGGAACCTCCTCACGTATCCTATGAACCTCGTACGGAGCGATTGCGACTGAATGTGACTCAAGAATTTCTTTCGTTGCAAGCTTGTCCATGCAAATGCTGCTTGCCGTCATATCACAGCCAACAATTGGAATGTGGAGTAACTGCGCGAGTCCCTGAACACTTCCATCCTCACCATTCTTGCCATGAAGAATAGGGAGAATGACATCAGGTTTTACAATACGACTACTTGGAAAACTCACGAAACTTCCCGAGCCAAGCACCGGTGCTAATTGTGGCGCACCATGCGTATTAATCTCATTACCAATACGGTCAATAAGCCACCACTTACCTGCGGTATCTATATATCCTAAAATAACATCGAATTTTGTGTCATCGATAGCTGCATAGACATTGCGTGCCGAAGAGATTGAGACTTCATGCTCGGATGATTCACCACCAAATAGGACGAGAACGGTAGTTCGATTCATACTTCCATTAAGTATAGTCTTCCCTCTCTGTATTAGCAATGCCCACCTCTATAGAGGTATAATAAGAATATGCAACGAACACCCCTCGCAGAAAGAATGCGCCCCTCTACCTTAGAGGAGGTCATCGGTCAGACTCATCTCCTCGGAGAGGGTGAAATCCTTCGGCAAATTGTCCGTGGAAAAGAGCCTGTCAGTCTTATTCTTTGGGGGCCACCTGGAAGCGGTAAAACAACGCTTGCCCGTATTATTGCTCGTGAAGTGAACGCAGAATGTATTGAGCTTTCTGCTGTTACAAGTGGCAAGAAAGACGTTGAGAAGGTCATTGAACACGCCAGACAAAATTGGAACCTTCAACTGCGTACGATTCTTTTTGTTGATGAAATTCATAGATTTAACAAGGCTCAGCAAGATGCCTTTTTACCTCATGTCGAATCGGGACTTATCACCCTTATTGGCGCGACGACAGAAAATCCAAGTTTTGAAGTCATATCGCCGCTCCTTTCACGCAGTCGAGTGCTCGTTCTCGAACCACTCTCGAAGGAAGAGATTATAAAAATCGCAAAGCGTGCCCTAAAAATGCTTGATACAACAAAACGAGTCACACCAAAAGCACTCGATTACTTGGCGGAACTATCTGGAGGCGACGCTCGTGTAGCGCTCGGCAATCTCGAACTCGCCCTGTCACTCGATGAGAAGGTAACTCCAGAGACAATTAAGGTTGCAGCACAGAGGCGCGTCCCCGGATATGATAAAAAAGGTGAGATGCACTACAACGTTATTAGTGCCTTTATTAAAAGTATGCGCGGTAGCAATGTCGACGCCACCCTTTACTACCTTGCGCGTATGCTTGATGCTGGCGAAGATCCTAAGTTTATTGCACGTCGCATGATTATCTTTGCTAGTGAAGATATCGGTCTTGCCGGTAATGGGGCGCTAGGGCTCGCACTTAACGCCTTCCAAGCCGTTGAGCGAATTGGTATGCCAGAAAGTAGCTACATCCTTTTTCACACAGCAACCGCACTTGCTAAATCAGCTAAATCAAGAGAAACGACAGAGGCGATGAATCGAGCACAGCAACTCGCGAAACAATATCCGAATGAGCCGGTCCCTCTTCACCTCCGCAATGCTCCAACGAAGCTTATGAAGGATCTTGGCTACGGTAAAGCTTATAAATGGGAAGCGGATTTTAAACACGAGAAGGGGTTTCTGCCAGACACACTAGCTGGTAAAAAGATATTCTAGTTACTCTTAGAGGTGACTTTCTTCAGAATGAGCTCGTATCGCCTTACGTACTCGTCAGTCATCTTATCAGCAGAGAAATGCTTTTTCACTGATTCGCGACAATAAGCTGGATCTATCTCTCCAATGCGCCTCATATGGTGTTTAAACTCAGCTTCTGTTGTTGCGAGAAACCCGTTCTTGCCATGCTCAATAATTTCAGGAAAAGCACCCCGAGCATTCGCCACAACGGGCGTTCCACTTGCAAGCGCATCAATAATAGAAATACCAAATGGCTCCTCTCTGGTTATGGGTGCTAAGAAGCCTTTAGCCTGAGCGAATAGTTTCAACTTTGGCCTTCCATAAATAGCACCGAGATATTCTATCTTGCCCTTTACAAGGTATGGTCCGATTTCATCGCGGAAATAATTCAATCGGAGATTCGCTTCATCGCATGGCTTTTGAAGCTCCTCCTCAAGTTGTTCGTTCGTTTTAATCGTGCCGCCAATTGTCCCTGCGAACTTAAATTTCTCTCCAAGTTCGTAGCATAGTTTCGCTGCTATCGACTGGCCTTTGTTTGGTTCAACGTTGCCAACGTTTAAAAAGTAGTCCTTTTTCTTGTCACTATATTCATAGTCGGCAAGATCAACACCATTATGAACAAGAGGAACGGTCTTACTTTTTATCTCATCTGGGAGTCCTCGAAGCTGAGATGCCGAGACACCATTAATATAGAGACGTTCGGAGTGTCGTAATTCCTTAAAAAACATTCGGTTATCAGGAAAGCCTTCAGCAATACTCTTTTCGTCCGTAAATGGTTCGTGCAGTGTATGCAGTATTGGAGGCAACCCGTTAGCAAAAGCCATCATCGATGGCCCTACATAATTGTTGTGATCGTGTATGATATCAAAATCACCCGCTTCTCTTATGATATTCAATGCATAGAGTACATGCGCGCTTATAATGGGAACCGCTTCATACCAGGGTCTATGAATATGTTTATATTGATCTTCTTTGTAATACCAATATCTCTTGGTAGCAAGAGTCGTACTACCACCTACACCAAATAAAACAACCTCATGGCCTTTCTTCGTAAGAGAGCTAGTAAGATTTTGAACAACGTTTTCTATACCGTAATAACAACCGGGATACGTGCTCAACCAGGGAGGGGCAATTATCGCTATTTTCATTTCGATCCACCATTCTCACAGTTAGTGCGTCTTTAATTATATCACCGACCCATATAGTGCACATATTAGCGGGGTTAGAAAATGGTATTACTTAACGATTCTTTAATAAGTAAAGGGTGGCAAAATAGACCGCAGCCGCCGTCCACGCTTGCTCAGTTGAACTCCTCTGTCCCACTTTTGGGTGGTGCCAGGTGGTTAATTCACCGTCCGGACCCTCGATAAACATCTCTATGTTCGAATCAAATTGTTCTATGGCAAGCAAAGTTGCCCTCATTACCCTTTTAGCATCATCTTCTCGTGCCACCTTAAGGAGGCCACGAGCTACGAGAATAGAAGCAAACGGCCAATATGTAAAAGGGCTACCATGGTAGAGAGTCCCTTGGGTAAAGATTGTGCCAAGTTCGTAATCACGAATACCAGCACGCGGGTTAAACATTTTCTCACTCACTATCATTTCAACGACAGTGTCTATATACCTAGGTTCGATCACCTCCAAGCCCTTGTGCCCCATCCATAGACACATACCAACATCAATCGAGATTTGAGATAATTGTTTGCCATTGCCGTCAATCGCCTGCGCAAAGTAGGACTTATCTGGCAATAAGAAGCCATCTCGTTCACGATTAAAACGTTCCCTGAGCGTACGTGCTGCCGTTAGTAATCGCTTGGAAAAAGACTCATCACTAGCAAAAAGTTCACTCGCTTCGAAAAGAGCCGTCCATGCTTCGGCGTTCACAAGCACGTCTTTAATTGGATGGGTCGCCAAGGTGCCGTCTGTATTTTGATAGACCTGAAAACTATCCTTCCAGCCTTGATTATGCAGACCACTGTATTCGCGGTGCGCTTGCAAGTCAGCACCCGTAAACCCAACGAGGCCACCATAGCGATCCATGGTACCGAGAAGCCACTCAAGACCGTCCCGCATAGCAAGCGCAATATCATCGGCAAGAATATCCTTTTCGAGGTATTTATGCGCACGGATCATAGCAACAATCCAGAGCGCAGTACTATCAACACTATCCCAATTCTTCAGGAGATGATCACCCGAATCAATATACCAAGGCAGCTTATTGGTTCCGGCAGCATGCTGCACTTCATCTGTCGTGGTAAACTTCGCCCGAATCTCATGCGGCATCTTGCCTCTTTCCTCACCCGTCAGTTCGTCATTTCGTTTGCCTTGCCACCTTTTAAAGGCATCAAGACCCTGATGCGCTCTGATTGCCAGTTCTGCACTACCTCCATATTCAAGCGCCCCACAAAGAAAATCGGTCACAATAGCGCCGTCCCGTCCAAACCAACTATGGTAAGGACCGCTCCATCCATGGCCAAAGGATGCGTAAATACCTTCAGGTGTCACAAGATGATCGAGCGTCTTAAATGCCCGGTCTTGTAGTTTTATAAGATCTTCATCTGTCAGTGACTGTTTTTGCGTATGGGGATGTGGCATACTCGCTCCTTGTTTTCAGTAAACCATACTTATGCTTTTCCTGACAAATTGATACAAAGTGAAAAGTACGATATAGTCCAATTATGAGCATAGAAACGGGACGTCAATTAGACACTCATGATTATCTATCCGATGATCCTTTACCGTTCTATCCCATCCTCAGCCTCGAAGAATTGAAGCTAGAAGACGGGACATTTCCCGATCTAGAGCATCTCCTTCCACTCGACGTGCGGACTCAATTAGACACCAGTGAAATAGTTGTTCATATTGCGACACCCAACCTGCGCTCACGATCTGGTCCCCGAAGTACCATAGCTGAGATGATCCGCCTCTCCCACGCTCCATCGTCAAGTGAGATTGGCTATCACGGTGGGCCTATTGCTTCAATTGCAGATGAAATCAACGAGGCAATCGCTGCACTCAGACGATTTGAGGTACTCCACGGACGAGATGCTGAACGAATGGCGCTCGATGTTTCCGACTATTATCCAAAATTGCTCGAAACGACCTTACTCGAACTTGCTGAGACACAAGGAGTAGTAGACGAAGCATACGAACCTGGTATCCCTTTTCGTCAAGAAGAGAAAGGAAGAATCATCCTTCTCGCACGAGATCCTGACGACCCAATTGGAAAAAAATTCAGTGATCGTCTCGGCTGGGGCACGCCGTTTTATGGTTCAATCGACGCCACGCCAACCTTTATTAGTGCAATCAAACTCCTTTCTGATAGTGATCCAACATTCCTTCAGAAAAGCTACATCGGACGAGACGAACAGCAACACACAATGAAAGAGGCGCTTGATAATTCGCTCGTATGGCTTATTAACAAACTGGACGAGACGCCGGACGGTCTGCTGGAATTTAAAAATACAGCAGATTCGGGTGGCATGGACGCTCAAGCCTGGAAGGACTCGTCGTTTGCCTACCTTCATGCCAATGGCAGTCGAGCAAACCACCGAGATGGCATTGCGTCTGTTGAAGTCCAAGCCCTTGCGTATGATGCACTTCTAGATGCAGCAGATATTCATCGCCCTAGCAATCCCGATCTTGCCTTTGAATTAGAGGTACGCGCCGAACAGCTTCGCAAAAAAATCATAGATGTCTTTTGGATAGAAGATGATCCCGGAAAAGGAAGTTACTTTGCGCTTGCTACTGATCACGATCCAGACAGCAGCGAGCTACGTCCTCTCAAAGTACGAAGTTCTAATATGGGCCGACTACTTAATTCACGACTGCTCGAGAGGGATGATACAGCCACGCGTCATATGCGCGACACCACCGTGGAGCAGCTATTTGATAAACCGCTGTTAAAATATAGTGGCATCGCAACACTTGCAAGCGATGAGGTGGGATTTCGTGAAGGTGGGTACCACACAGGCAGCGTATGGCTCTGGGACACACTCTATATTGCCGATGGTCTTGAACGACATGGATTTGATGACCTTGCCTGGAATCTTCGCGCTAGAGTACTCAATGTCGCGAATCAAACGGGATCATTCCCAGAATTCGTACGAGGTGCTTCCGGCAACGCAATCGAAATGAACCCTTCCGATATATATGTCTACAATCAAGAACATGACATCCTCTATCTTTTCGAGCAGGTCCCGCAAGAAATTCAAGGGTGGACTGTGTCAGGTCTATTAAGAGCTAAGCGCAAATGGCCTGCGTATACTAGTCGTGCAGAGCGCTCACCCAGCCCACTAGAAGCAAGGATCCTTTCGCAAATTTTACCAACTAGTCATTTTCGTTAAGGAGAGCGGCAAGGACACCGTTCGTCCAGCCAAACCCATCTTGAAGTGGATACTCGCCGCCGCCACCAAGCTGGTCACGATTAATAACATCGTATTTCTCTACCATCTTACCTTGAGCTTTAAAGACCTTAACCGTGGTGTCGATCCATCTTTCCTTGATCGTATTTGCAAGTTCGTAATAGCCATAGTTACGAAGACCCTCAATTGCTATCCATTGAAGCGGCGCCCAACCATTTGGTGAGTCCCACTGCTGCCCGGTCTCAACAAGTGTAGTGACAAGACCACCCTCCTTCAGAAAGTCTTTTTCTAGACGTTTAGCAACAGATGCTGCCTGCTTTGTTGTCGCGATTTTAGCGTAAAGTGGAAAAACACCAGCAAGCGTCAACCGGCCTGTCTGCGTATGATGGTGAAAGTTATAATCGCCAAAGAAACCAACGCTATCATCCCAACAGTATTCCTGAATACCTCGCACACGTCGATCTGCAGCGCCTTGGAATTTACTTGCAAGGAGCGGCTGATACAGAAGTCGATATGCTTCAGCGATCATCTCTTCAAGTTGGAAGAGCAGGCTATTGAGATCAACTGGGATAATGTCAGCTGTATGGATAGTACGAAGATCATTTTCATCTAGAAGCCAACGAGAACTGAAATCCCATCCCGACTCAGCACCAGCACGCAGATGGAGATACAGTCTATCCGATTCACGATCAGGAGCTTCATTTGCCGTTTCAAGATCTTCCCGTAAGGATTCAGGACGTGGCGTTGTCTTGTTGTCGTAGTAACGATTAAGAAGAATTCCATTAGGCATTTCCGCCACACGACGGAATGCTTTATTCTCTTGCTTAGAGAGCACCTTACGTCCTTTCATCCAAAAACGATATTCGGCAAGTAGATAAGGAAGATATTCGACATAGGTGCGAGTCCTTCCTTTGTGCTTCGCGAGTAGTTTTACCATATGGGAAAAGAACGGCGGTTGGCTTCGACTGAGTGTGTACGTTCTACTCGCATTCGGAATAAACCCGAATTTGCGGATCATATATGCGTAGTTTTTAATCATACCTTCGATCACATCCCAACGATTATCAACGGCGAGACCAAGCATAATGAAGTAGCTATCCCAGTAGTACTGACATTCAAAACGACCACCCGGAACAATATAGGCATATGGCAGCGCGATGAGCGAGCCTCGATCACGACGGTTCTTTCGCTCAAGAACATGCCAGAGTTCACTGATATGTTCTCTTGGAGTCATTGACATATCCGTATGGTATGCCGTCTTATAATCACCAAACTCATAAAAGTGTCTTGAAACAAACTCACGCAAATCAAAACGTGGATCATTCTTCGCGAGCAGATATTCCTGCTGAATTTGCTTCATCCGACGACGTGGAACAAGATCGACAAAAGACATACCATCACGGTACACACGTTGATTCTGTACGTCAGTGAACAGTTCACCAAGTGCTTCGTCTGGACTCTTTGAAGTCGGTAAGAATCCGCCAGTTGTGGTGACAAATGCTGATTTTAATTTGTTTTCACCAGGTATTTTCATAGCGTGTAACTCTAAGTATAGTGTTTATGGTATCTATCCGCAACGTCTCTAGATACCGTGTTTTAGTAATGGCTCTCTACCTATAGTATACATAAAAATCCCGCCTTACTCTGTAGAAAAGCGGGATTTTTTTAATTATTATTTAATTTTATGCTAGTTTTTCGCAGCACGTTTTCGCTTCGTTGGATCGAGGAATCGTTTGCGAAGACGAAGTGATTTAGGAGTGACTTCAAGAAGCTCATCATCTTCAATAAAGTCGATACATTGCTCAAGGCTAAGGTCAGTAAATGGCGTTAGTTGAATCGCACCATCACTGGATGACGTACGCATGTTTGTAAGCTGTTTACCACGACAAACATTCACATCGAGATCATCCCCTCGGCTATTCTGGCCAACAATCATACCTTGGTAGACAGTTGTTCCAGGGCCAACAAAGAGAATACCTCGCGATTCTGCGTTATCAAGAGCGTACGCAGTTGTTGCACCCGCTTCAGTCGCGATAAGTGCACCACTACGAGTCTTTTGAAGACGCGCACCCAGTGGCTGATATCCATGAGGAAGGCTATTCATAATGACCGTACCCTTTGTTGCAGTCAGAAGTAGGTTACGAAGACCAATCATTGCACGTGTTGGCAAGATATAGGTCGTGCGAGTTGTACCGCTGCTTGTTTGTTCCTGCTTCACCATTGCTGCACGACGAGTGCCAAGCTCTTGGCTAACAGCGCCAAGAAATTCAGGAGCAACTTCGATAAGAAGCTCTTCAACAGGCTCTTTCGTGACCCCGTCTTCTTCAATCGTTACCACTTGTGGACGTCCGACTTCAAATTCATACCCTTCTCGGCGTAGTGTCTCAATAAGAACGGAAAGGTGCAGTTCACCTCGACCACTAACAGTAAATCCAATACCGTCATCTTCAACGCGTAAACTCACATTCGTTTCAAGTTCTTTCTTAAGACGATCACCAATTTGGCGGCTTGTGTTAAATTGACCTTCTTTACCCTTTAGAGGACTTGTATTTGGGCCAAGATACATACTCAGTGTAGGCGCCTCGACATCAATAACAGGAAGTGCTTCTGGAGCTTCCCTATCTGCAATCGTTTCACCAATATGCGCATCAGCGATGCCAGTAAGTGCAACGATATCACCAGCAATAGCGCTATCAATTTCTTCACGGTTAAGACCACGATAGCCAAACATCTTATCAATCTTACCTGAGACCATTACACCGTCACGCTTAATAAGCGTGACCTGCTGATTCTTTGAAGCAGTACCACGAGAGATACGACCAATCGCATACTTACCAAGGAATGAATCATATTGCAAAGAGGTAACGAGTAATTGAAGTGCGCCAGTAGCGTCTACTGTTGGTGCTGGAATATCATTTATGATAGCGTCAAAGATCGGCGTAAGATCAGCGTGTTCAGATGGATTTTCAGGAACTTCTGTCCATGCCTTCCCTTCACGGCCAATCGCAAAGTAAACAGGATAGTGAAGTTGGCTATCATCGACCGCAAGTTCAAGAAAGAGATCAGAGACTTCATCGATCACCTCATCAATGCGGCGAGATGGTTTATCAATCTTATTGACAATAACAACTGGCTTAAGACCAAGCTCGAGTGCTTTTGAAAGGACGAACTTTGTCTGAGGCATTGGACCCTCTTGCGCATCGACAACAAGAAGGACACCGTCGGCCATGTTGAGCGTACGCTCTACCTCACCACTAAAGTCAGCGTGTCCCGGCGTATCGATAATATTGATTTTATAATCGTTATAATAAATAGATGTTTGTTTAGCGGTAATAGTGATGCCTCGTTCATGCTCTTGATCACCGCTGTCCATAATAAGATCCTGGCTCATTTCAGCCTGATTATCACGAAATGTGTTGCTCTGCTTCAAGAGCCCATCAACCATAGTTGTCTTACCATGGTCAACATGGGCAATAATTGCGATATTGCGAATGTGTTTCTGATCTATCATATAAAAATAAATGTCCGTTTGTGGACACTTCCCTTACGCTTATTTTAGCATAAATTAGTCATAATTGGAATAGACACCCTTATAAAACGGTCATTAGCCCCTATCCTAAAGACACCAGCCCATAGATCCATACTTCCTTTTTATAAATATACCCTCCATGATGAAATCCCTACAGAAATAGACACTTAAAAATCGTCATCCTTCTCTTATGGCCTCCATAGCAAGGTTATCGAAGGCAGATGTTCCATATTGTCGTGACCATCGCTCGTGTCGACAACGATAAAACCATGACGTTCATAAAATGCTAGGGCGTCGATATTTTGCCTAAAGACATGGAGCGTTACACCATTAGGGCTATGGTGTTTGACTTCGTTCATTAAACGAGTGCCTATTCCCTCACGACGAACATCTGGAAGCAGATAGAGATGTTCGAGTATTGTACCTTCGAGAGCTGCGTACCCTACGATCTTCTCATCTCGCTCGGCAACCCACATTCGGCAATGAGTAAGTAGAACGTCTTCAACCCAGCGTGCTACCTGCTCGTGGTTTCGCTTCTGTAAGGGGAGATAAGGCATCGTTTGGGACCGCGAAACCATATGAACGTGAGCAATAGCAGCAGCGTCCATCCTGGTTGCAGGTCGAATCTTAATCGCACTATTCATCTATAGCCCTCTCATACTGTTTATAATGTAATACTAACAAAAAAATTCCCCCAGAGAGGAATTTAATCATAAGCGTCCCGGTGGAGTACTGTGAGTGCCATTGCAACCGAGATACGCTATAATACGAACAATGCAAATATATTTCGTAAAACATGGCAAGACACCGTCCGCTTCTGAGATGCGCTTATCCGAAGACGACGAGGGGCTTTCGGATAAGGGTATAGCCGAAGCGAAAGCTGCTGCTCAAGCGCTTAAAGCGCGGCTCAACGGCACAAACCTTGCTAAAATTATCTCTTCTCCACGCAAGCGAACATATGAAACAGCAAATATAATTGCAAATGCTTTTGGAATAGACGTAAAAGATGTCGAATATGACAAACGTTTGATAGAGAGAGATTGCGGTCCATATACAGGCCAGTTAATCGCGGATGTATTCTCAAAAAGTGAAAAAGAACTGACAGAAGGCGGCATGGAACCACTACAAAATTTATATGAACGTTCAGAACGTTTCTATAACGAGATTAAGACTAAAGATGTTACGGGCTGCATATTACTGGTAGGCCACAGCGGCAACCTAGCGCCACTCATATTTGCCGCTAAAGGCGCTCATCTAGGTGACGCAATAGTCGTGCCCGACTTGTCATTAGACGACGTTTTGCGGTTAAACTAGAGTATTCTTCTCTAAATGTAAAAGACTCCATCAAAAAAGTCTTTTATTATTTTGCTTACGTTTTGGTGGAGCATATCGGATTCGAACCGATGACCTCTTCCATGCCATGGAAGCGCGCTACCAACTGCGCCAATGCCCCAAATGTATATTGGTAGTGTAATAAAAACTCGCCTCATTGGCTAGAGGCGAGTCATTTTTTCGCTGCTACGCGCCCACCCTGGGACACGGTCTTTTGTATTCACTGTTTTTGTTTTTACGCCGAAGGTGTCCCTTCGTGCGTACCAGCTTATGCTCATTATGCACCTTAGCCTTTTAAAATTCAAGCTTATGCTAGTATTGTTTTCTAAAATATGCTTAAATAACATTGTTCAGAAGCATACGCGTATTGAGGCAAAAGGCGGGCGCTTATCACTAGGATAAACTCTCTTCTTCGCAAAACATCGCAACAAGCGGTCGATCTGACGATACATTTAGAATCAGATAAGAAGAAAAGAGTACCCACAATTATGGCACAACAAAATCTATTTATCGGTAGCCTTGCTTATAGCACTACTGATGACTCTCTAAAAGCATTTTTCGAATCAATTGGTGAAATCGAAAGTGCTCGTGTTATTACAGACCGCGACTCTGGTCGCTCAAAAGGTTTTGGTTTTGTTCAATACAAAGACGAAGCTAATAACCAAAAAGCTGTTGATCAACTTGACGGTAAAGAACTTGACGGACGCACAATTAGCGTTGGTCTTGCTCGTCCAAAAGAAGACCGACCTCGTCGTGACTTCGGTGGAAACGACCGTGGTGGTAACGGTGGTGGTTCATTCCGTCAGCGTAGCTGGTAGTTTGTCACTCACAACAAAAATACCTCGTCATTCACGAGGTATTTTTGTTTTCTGATTCTTAATAATAGCTCGCTACCGCCTAGGCATGAGGGGGAACTACGTCGATCTTCCTCGTCACTTTTTTATGAAGAGTGCCAGTTGGAGTGATGTGATAGAAGAGTACCTCTCCAAACCCCATCTCGACATTTGCAATTTCATCTTCATGAATATCCTCAAGATGCTTCATGAGAGCGCGGATCGAGTTACCATGTGCGACAAGCAGAATGTTTTCACCCTTTTGAAGCCGTGGTAACAGTTCTGCATCAAAAAAAGGAACAACGCGTCCATGAACATCTTTTAGTGTCTCACCGCCAGGTACTGGATAATCCCACCCACGACGAATGCCATGAAACGCTTCATCGCCAATCTCACGTTGGACTTCCCACTTATTTTTACCCGTGAGGTCACCGTAGTCACGCTCATTGACATGTGCACTCTTAATGTGAGGTACGGAACTGTCATGCTCGCTCCCCTTCATGATACCCGCAAGTGTCTGATGCGTCCTTTTTTGCTCGGAGGTATACGCAGCATTAAAATGAATACCTTTTAGAAGTTGTCCAATTTTATGCGCCTCTTCATGACCTTTTTCCGTCAGATCGATATCTGTAAGACCGGTCCATTTACCAAGCACGTTCCATTCGGATTCCGTGTGGCGGCTAATGACTAGCATGCCTGTAGTAACTGTAGTATCCATACGTATAGTATGCGCCATTACTGAAGCAGACGCAAACCTCAGAGGTGTATACTAAGAGTATGAATGAAACGACTATTACACGTATTACTGGACGACAAATTTTAGATTCCCGCGGCAATCCTACTGTTGAGGCTGACGTCTATCTAAAAAGCGGTGCAATGGGACGTGCTGCCGTTCCGTCTGGTGCCAGCACGGGAGCCGGTGAAGCGCTCGAACTTCGTGATGGTGGCGATGCTTTCGGCGGCAAAGGAGTAACGAAAGCGGTCGCCGCAATCAACACTGCGCTCAGTGCATTGCTCATCGGAAAAGATGCCTCTGACCAGGGAGCACTTGATGAGGCAATGATTGCCCTTGACGGTACTGACAATAAAGCGAATCTTGGTGCAAATGCGATTCTGGCAGTCAGTCTTGCGGCCGCAAAGGCGGTTGCTAATGACAAGAAGGTACCTCTTCATGAATATATTGCCGAGATGACCGGAACGAAACAGCAGAGTATCCCGCTTCCTATGATGAACATTATGAACGGCGGTAAACATGCGGCAGGTTCTAGTGATGTCCAAGAGTACATGATTATTCCAGTTGGAGCCAAAAACTTTACTGACGCTCTTCGTATTGGCACCGAGGTCTTCCATTCTCTTGCTAAGGTTCTTAAAAAGGAGGGATACGGAACAACGGTCGGCGATGAAGGTGGCTATGCCCCATCTGTACGTAACGGTAATCATGAACCACTCGAACTCATTCGTGAAGCTGTTGCGGAAGCACACTACGAACTTGGCAAAGACGTTGTTCTCGCACTCGATGTCGCCTCAAGCGAACTCTACGAGAACAATACATACAATCTCTCGACAGAAGGAAAAACGGTTTCCGCCGCCGAACTCATTGATTGGTATAAGGGTATTGCCGCTGAATTCCCTATCGTTTCAATTGAAGATGGACTTGATGAGAACGACTGGCAAAACTGGACAACGCTCGTTTCAGAAATGGGTGCCTCAACCCAGCTTGTTGGCGATGATCTTCTTGTTACCAACACAAAACTCTTAAAACGTGCGATTGACGAAAAAGCAGCCAACGCAATCCTCATTAAACCAAATCAGATCGGCTCCCTTACTGAAACGATTCAAGCGGTCAAAATGGCACAGGAGGCTGGCTGGAATACAGTTATGTCTCACCGCTCTGGAGAAACTGAAGATGTTACTATCGCTCATCTTGCTGTTGGACTTGGCTGTGGTCAGATCAAGACAGGCTCGCTCTCCCGTACTGATCGAGTTGCTAAATACAACGAGCTTCTCCGCATCTCAGAAGCAGACCCGAGTCTTCCGCTTGCAAACCCATTTAAGAAATAACTCGACGTATTCTAGACAGCAAACAACCAGTCATTGACTGGTTGTTTTATAGAACGCTCTTCATCCCTCTACTATGATCATTATCGCTTATGGTCAAGTGACTTCAAGAAAGTGCTCACCTGGTAAATTGGTTTAATAGTAGGATACGTCTTTGCATCTTCTTCGGGAGTGAGTTCGGCACGTGTCCTGCCACCATACCCATCTGGACAAAAGATAGCATCCCATCCAAAGCCGCCTTGTCCTACGGGACGATCAGCAATCATACCATCAAGTCCGCCATGAAATAGTTCGAGACGCTCACCATCATAGTAGCCAAAAACACACTCAGCTCGTGCCCTGCGGTCGTGAAAACCATCAAGCATACGACACATGTTCTCAAGACCATTCGGCTGTTCAACAAAAAACTTAACGAAAGGGCCTGGTAATCCATTGAGTGCCGTAAAATTAAGACCAACATCCTCAACAAGTACTGGTGACCTAATAATATCGTACGCCTGTCGTACCTTGTGCTCGACAATTGTATCAAGACTCACCGATTGAAGCTCGTCAAGGTCAACCTTTTTATGGGCAAGTGGTACGTCAAGCATAGACGCAAGGTAGTCTGCTTTAAACTGACTACCAGTCATAAAGGTAACGTTCATTTTTCCTTCTCCTCATTCATGTAATAGCGTGGCAAAACAAAACCAGTTAACATCAGTGCTAAGATAACGGCAAAGCCACACATAATAGATGGAATACCCGCGACGGTCGTAGGGTTAATAATATTTGCCGCTGTCGTTGGAACAATAAAAGCGAGATACCCAACTGCAAGTGTATACAGTGAGATTCGCTTCGAACGTGCTTTCATGCTCTTTCCCCATTTCCAAGCGAGTCCGACAGTAACGAGGAGCCAACCATAGTAGTAAAAAAGATACGGAACATTCGCCCACTTCGCTATGTTAAAGATGACGTAATTACCAAGACATTGTTGACTTTCGATACCGCCCCCTGCAGTAATAAACGTATAGAGAAAAATGAGTGAGCTGAGATAGCCTAGCATTACAAGAAGAAGGTACTTCTTCCCTGCTATACGTGTTGTCATATGAAGACCAAGAGGCGGTAATAAGGTAATAGCAACACATCCAATCCGTGCCCAGACAAGGCTTCCTATGTCGAATGTCCCTTCACAAACATTAAACTCTGCGAACTGAAAAAGCGCCAAACAACTAAGAAGTACGACAGCAAGTCGCGTAATGTCCGTCATTTTATAGCGAAAAGCAACATATATCGCACAAGCTATTTCAATAAAAAATGTCGCTATCATCACCGGCGGCGAAAAGCAGTACATCTTATCCGTTTTTAGGTAACGCATTAGGGATCTCCTTACCAATTGCTTTTTTCATTATACAGTAGCTAGCAAATCCTTCTTGCTGTTAATAGTTTTAACTTTTATTGACATTTTTAAATAAAATGTTATTATTTGACCTAAGGTCAATCAACCAGTGTATGGGAAGGACTGGCATGCACGCGTACGTCGAGCAGACCCAGAACAGCTACAACGTCGGAGCGTCAGACGGCCGAGCAGGATACCTGCGCATCAAGGCCGGCACCGACCACGACACGGTCGTCGCCCTCCTTCGGGAGGAGCGAGACGCCGCCGAAGCCGAGGTGAACAAGGCGCCCGCGGCGCTCATGTCCATCACCGCCATCAGCGAGATCATGCAGCTCCTCATCCTGATCGAGCTGCTCCTCGTTGACCCGACCGCCCCCATCGACATCCGTCGACTCAGCAGTGCTCAGCACTGCAGGTCGCAGGACTACCTCGACGAGCGGATCGAGCAGGCGGTGCTAGGCCTCAGGATGCTGGCTCCCGTGGAGCTCGTCCCGACGCTCTGACCCACGAGCCCCGACTGGCTTCCGCGCAAGCGGGCCAGTCGGGGCGTAAGTATTTGAACTTATGGCGACTATCATTTTTATATTGCTCAGCTTGACTTTGTCTCGTTTTCTCCCTAGAATAAGTCTAACTCCGCCGAAGTTCGGCAGAGATCCAACTATAATAGGTCGCCGCCGCGACGACCAACCAAATATAGTCTAGTCGCGGTAGAGCCACGGTCAATTGTGACATCTCATGAGGGTGTGGACGTCGGCTTTCGACTCCCCTGGCTCTTAGCCCCTCCTCGCATAGATCGACCACAAGTTGATAGCGAGGAGGGGCCTTACCTTTTAGTACCATTAACCACCAAACTGGTGGCATTTTTACTATCAATACAAAAAAGCGATGCCTTCTCGACCCAGATATGAAGTGCAGAAATAGACGGCATAAAGTAACCATGGTATAACAGTAGTAGCCCCATCGGGGATATTTTTAGTGTTAGAGAGGACGATACACCATGAAAGTAGGATATCGCATCTTACTGTGGGTGAGGAAGATTGACGACGAAAGCGTCTCTCTGAGCGAGCTTAACAAAGCGCTCACACCCATCTTCGCACACATCATGCACAACATAAGTTCAGAGCGTGAAGGCACCGGCCAGATTGCCATCCGACTTTCTGGTTCAGCCGAAGAAAAACTGATCATGGACCAGCTCGCACGATCCAGGTACGAAGTGGTCGAACGCGAAGAACGACCGACGACGCAAGCCCCCTCGCGTTAAAAGACACAGTCGCCCTTACTAGCCTAAACCCACCAGTCACTCATCGACGTGGCTGGTGGGGCATCACCTAAGTGTTTAACTTTGTTTAAACCCTTAGGTGATGTTCAACGTTCAAGTGAATAGTGGCGACCTTCTCTATTGCAAGAGTGCTAAAAATTCCTGCTCACTCATAATCTGTACGCCGTATTTTTTTGCCTTCTCGAGTTTTGATGCACCTACCTTACCCCCTGCAACAAGGTAGGTCGTGTCCTTAGCAACGGAGGTCTGGAATACACCACCATCTTTTCGAATCAAGTCGGCAGCCGTTTCTCGATCCATTTCCTCAAGAGAACCCGTGATAACAAAATTCATACCAGCAAGCTTCCCTGACTTACGCTCATAGTGTGGCACAACACCAAGCGCAGTAAACTTCTCGAGTAACTCTTCATTATCCGGATCAGCAAACCAGGCAAGGATACTTTCTGCAACAACCTCACCGACACCATCCACTTCACGTAAATCGTCCACTGTAACATGCTGCAACGCGTTAATCGATGTAAAGACGTTCGCAAGATCAACAGCCGTCTGAGCACCAACATGACGAATGCCAAGCCCATAGATAAACTTTTCCAAAAGCGGATGTTTCTTTTCTCGGATAGCGTTAATCAGCTTACTTGCCGAGATATCCGCAAAACGATCAAGCTCCAGGAGTTGTTCTTTAGTCAGTGCGTAAATATCGGCAAGGTCTTTGACAAGTCCCGCATCAACTAGCGCAACGACATTTTTTTCACCAAGCGTATCGATATCTAGCGCACCCTTGCTTGCAAAATGTTCAACATTTTTCTTAAGAAGTAACGGACCATTCGCTCCCTTTACCCGGTATACAGCTTCACCCTCTGGACGTTCAAATTGTAGTTCAGGATACTGCTCCGCGAGAGCTATCTCATAGTCAAAGGCCTTCGTGTTTTTAGGACGAAGCTCAGTAACAACACTTTCGACTTGGGGAATGATGTCACCTGCCTTAAAGATCACAACCGTATCTCCAACACGGATATCTTTACGCTCAATCTCATCGGCGTTATGAAGACTTGCGTGTTGGACTGTTGTTCCTGCAACCGTTACCGGATCAAATACTGCAACAGGTGTTGCTGCTCCAGTACGGCCAATGCTAATAACGATATCTTTCACGACAGTCGTCGCCTGTTCAGCTGCATATTTATAGGCGACAGCTGCGCGTGGTTGCTTGCCTACAGTTCCAAGAGCAGCAAACTGTGCTCTGTCATTTACTTTAATGACCAGTCCATCCGTATTAAAAGGAAGATCATTGCGTTTCTGGTCCCATTCGTCAACAAAGTTCATAACACCGTTAAGATCTTTAAAGACACTTGCCTGCATATTACGGCTAAGTCCAAGCGCTGTCAGCGTCTCGTAGGCATACATGTTCGTCGGGATTTCACCCGGTTCGTCACGAAGAATATCGTAGGCTCTAAAGTGGAGTGGACGTTTCGCAACCAACTGCGGGTCCAACTGACGGATTGTTCCGGCAGCTAAATTGCGAGGATTAGCAAATTCCGGTTCACCAACCGCCCTTCGCTGCTCATTAAGCTTTTTAAACTCTGCTTTGAGCATAACAATTTCACCGCGAACCTCAGTTCGTCCACGGAGGAATGATTCGAATCCTTTTTGTTCGTAAAGACGAAGAGGGATATTCTTAATTGTACGAACATTTGCGGTGACATCCTCACCAATATAGCTATCGCCACGTGTCACCGCCTGGACAAGAAGACCATCCTGGTAAATAAGAGCACAGGCAAGACCATCCATCTTAATATCAGTAAAATATTCGTGCTCCGTGCCAGGCAGTAGTTTATCCATACGCACCACCCAAGCCTCTACATCGGCTCGATCGAAGACGTCATTAAGACTAATCATACGAGTCCTATGCTCAACTTTTTTGAATCCACCAAGCAGTTCATTACCAACACGCTGTGTTGGACTATCAGGAGTGATGAGTTCAGGGTGTTCTGCTTCTATTCTCTTAAGTTCGCCAAAGAGACTGTCATAAACAGCATCACTCACGGATGGTTTGTCGAGAACATGATATTCGTAGCTATAGGTTAAGAGAAGTTGTCGTAATTCACGCGCTCTCTCACTGGGCTGGTGCTGCATCGTCATCTACTACCTTTCTATAAAACAGATATACGTATGCTGCCGCCCACACAACAGATACTGATCCCATAATAAGCATCGATATAGGGACGACAGGTACGCCAGTCAAGTTTGTAAACATTCCCTTAAGCCAAGAATCAAGCAAAATAATTGGAATCATCACGCTCACCCATCCAAGTGCGACCGTAAATAGAAGCCATAGTATCCTTAAGAGAATACGAAGACGCCTCCCAATCACTAAATCACCAGCGATCTTTATCGCCTCAAGGGGGTACATACCCGGAAGAGTCACAACAACAAGTGCGATAAACGTGCTCGTTACCCAATAGAGCGCAAGGACAACGAGAAGGAGGACGACCGTCCAGAACACCATAGCCTCAACACCATTGTTAAGAAGTCCCGTCGCTACAGCCGCCGCGACGCCAGCAGCCGCTAGGGCTACGGGAAGTAGTTGAATGACGGCAACAATCCCAACAATGAATGTCGAAAGGAGCGGCGCTGTTGCGTTGTATAAAGCGTCCCGAAGTTTTGGCCTTGAACCAGAAAGAAGTGCCCGTAAAAGCCATACTGTCGTAAGCCATGTCATAAGAACAAGAAGTACTGCATATACTTGCTGGGTTGACGTTAGCGGTGCATTAAATCCACCCGTTACTGCCGCGCCTAGGAGTAATCCCGCTTTACCAATTGCGTCCCAATTACCTCCAAAAATATCGCTTCCAGCATTATGGAGTGTATCGCTAAGGTTAGTATACGCCGCTTGAGACGCAATACCAACAAGCGTCACCGTAAGGAGCGCATAAAGAGCGGTGAGCGAGAAGAATAGTCTCCTATTATTCATGAGTGTTCGACGAACATGATTAGTGAAAGACCAGTAGCCTGGTAAATGAAGTGGACGTATATAATCTCGTCGCATCGTCCTTTTAAAACTGCGATGCGGCCGTCGAACACGAAGCCCATTAATACGGCGTTTCATTTTTATGATGTAGTTTTTTGTCCACACAACAACCGGTAAACCTGATGTCACTTCAGAAACCGCAACGTTTTGCTCTACTTGCTCTTTCTGGATAGTGCGTTTTGAAACCGATTTCTTAGAACGAGATGTAGCCATTAGAATTTGTTTGCATTGCCTCGAAGGCGGTTAATCCTATCGTCAAGTGGGGGATGCGTACTGAATAACTTACTTAATCCTCCCCCTCTTAATGGATTTGAGAAGAAGAGATGAGCTGAGGCTGTGTTCTGACGTTGCATTGGACGACCATACTGTTTTAATTTCTCTAGTGCGCTGATGAGCCCATCCGTATCTCTGGTTGTCATAGCGCCTGAAGCATCCGCAAGGTATTCGCGCTGACGACTGATTGCTAGTTGAATCAAAGCAGCAATAATTGGTGCAAGGATAATCAGAACGATACCAATAACAAGAACAATCGGATTTTGATTATTGTTATCCCGCCTATTACCAAAGAACATCATTCTTAACGCGATATCAGATAATACACCGATGGCGCTAACAAGCCCAAACGTAATCATACTCACACGAATATCATAATTACGAACATGCCCAAGCTCATGCGCCATCACCGCTTCAAGTTCTCGATCATCCATAATATCGAGGATTCCTGTTGTTGCAGCTACAATTGCATGCTGAGGATCTCTTCCCGAAGCCATGGCATTGGGAGCGGGGTCGTTAATGATATATACCTTAGGGGTTGGAATCCCAGTGGTAATAGCGAGGTTCTCAACAATACGGTAAAAGCGTGGGTTGTCACTCTTCTGGATCTCATCAGCCCCATTCAGTGCAAGTACTAATTTCGTTGCAACAAAATATTGAACAAGAGCGTAGATACACGCAACACCAATCATCCAATACGCTATCGAGTAATCACCTGCGCCATAGATATAACTAACCGCCCATCCTATCGCTCCAATAAGACCAACAAACGCGGCCATGATAATGACCGTGTTGCGTTTGTTGGCGGAGATTGCACTATACATAGTTCTTTTTTGTATTTCCTAGAACTGTACGTCGACAGGCTTGTTCGCTGCAGCCATATCATCTACTTCAAAGAATTCACGCGGTTTGAACCCGAGCATACCAGCAAAAATATTGTTAGGGAAAATTTGAATCTTTGTATTAAGATCGCGTACGCCCCCGTTATAGAAGCGGCGAGATGCCTGGATCTTGTCTTCAGTATCAACAAGCTCTTGTTGCAACTGCATAAAGTTCTGGTTTGCCTTTAGGTCTGGGTATGCCTCAGCTACAGCAAAAAGACTCTTGAGCGCTCCTTCGAATTGATTTTCAGCAGCAGCAGTTTCCTTTACGCCTTGCGCATTCAGTGCGTTTGCTCGCGCTTCTGTTACTTTTTCAAAAACACCAGATTCGTGCGCAGCGTATCCTTTAACACTATTAACCAGGTTAGGGATGAGGTCCAATCGACGTTTAAGCTGTACTGTAATATCACTCCATGCTTCGTCAACGCGAACCTTTAGTGTCACAAGTCCGTTATAAGTAGCCCACAGGAAAAGCGCCAAGACGACGATGATCCCTAAAATAATCCAAACTACTAACATTATTTAATTTCCCCTTATAGATCTATTGTTATTATGAGCTAATTATACCATTGTAGACCTAACTGAGAAAGGCTCCTTTCAGGTAATCCTTGCTCGACTGATTTAGATAAAACAGTAGCTTACAGCAAACAACATGTTATACAAATGGGTATCCCACTTTACGCACTAGAAATATGTTAAAAGTAGCATCATTAAAAAGAATACAGCATAGTACCCAATCTGTAAAAGCAACGCACGCTTATATCCTTTTTGATGAGTAAAGGCGACCATTAAAAGGGCTACCATACTCCCAAATGTTACCCAGGCGAGACCTCTCATATACGGCGAAAGGTACATCGATAGTCCAAGAATGACAATAAGAGGAAGCATGGCAATAGCTGATATAGCAGTAAGCAATCGGTGGACTAACGTCTTCCAGCCACCTTCTTCAGGAAACCACGTACATAGTATCTGAAACACCACAGCGGTGTAGGTAAACCAAACGAAACTTGCAGGAAGATGCTTATGAGGCACAAACCAACCAACAATAAACCATGCGAATAAAGGGAGTGTTACGAGAAAAAGGAACGCATAAAATAGCTTCGCCTGACGAGTCGCGGCGGCATGTTGGCTGAACGTCATATGAAGTCCCCCGCGCCATCTGGTTACAGTAAAAGATAGTCCTAGAATGAGGAGGATAACAACGAATAACAACAATTGCTGCATACACTAAGCATACCAATGAACGGTCCTAATGAGCTACTTTCTGTTTGGCACCATCTATAAACAGTTGTAGACCTTCTTGGAAAAAAATGCGCATATCAGGCGACAAAGCACCCTGTTCTCGATCGCCTTCGGAGTTTATTGGGCTTCGCTCCATAAGCACGAGACCTATTGTATATATTAACGTGTTGCCGCCAACGACAACGGCCTGCTCCCGCGTAAATCCAGCCCGCACAAGACTCTCAATCAATGACGCGCTCAGACGATTGTATGCTTCGATATTACTCGGCCGAGTCGCTATAACGACAGCGGCCCCATCTCGGTACTTAAGAAGTGCCTTCCTTAGGGTAATCATCTCACATTTTAAACGCTCGTCCCATTGGCTCATTGATTCATCGAGTATGTTTACACCCAAATCCTTGAGTATTTCCTCAGACATACCGTTCAGTAATGCCTGTTTGTTCTCAAAATGCCAATAAAGAGCACCCGGCTGCACTTTTAGTGCCTCAGCTAATCTGCGAATCGTTAACTGTTGCAGACCATTCCGATCGAGTAGCTCTAAAGCTGTCGTAATAATTTGCTCTTTTTGTAACACCATAGTGCTTGACAGTATAGCAGCATACATATAAATTGAACAATGTACAATAATGAACGTTGTTCAATTTAAAGGAGGATAGACCATGGATCAAAAATTATACGCACAGCACGTAAAAGCTGTAGCGAAACCCGGAAAACGTGATGAGTTAATACGGTTTTTAGAACAAACAGCGAACAGATTCCTTACCAATAGCCCTCATTGCCTACAATACCTTATCGGCACAACCGAAGAACCCGATAGCGTCTGGGTTTTAGAACTATGGACAAGCAAGAAAGCAAAGGATGATGATCCTACGAATCTAATAAACATGAGTCCTGAAGATCGCGATCAAATACAAAGTCAGTTTGCGCCACTTATCGTTTCAATGACCGATCGAATAGGAATGACTATCGTAGGTGGTAAAGGCATTTGAGCAACACCTACTTTTAGAAACGCAATAGTGAGTTAGCACACTAGCGCAATAGCTTTCTGACGACTACTCGGGTAGTTGAATCTAGCATGACAATACGACTATCAACATACCTCTCACCCTCTCTCTACGGTCACCTATACCACCCACCTTCCATGGGTGCAGGTACAGTGTAGATGGTTATACTTCGATCCTAGTGTTTCTCAAGAAGCTTCTTTATTGGGTCAAAATAATACTCACGCCAATCGGCGATATCTTTCTGCTCGTCGAGAATAGTGCCAGAATATACCATGTGAACAACCGTTGCTCTATCGTTCCCCTCAAGCATAAAGTTGATCGTATACTTCCACGTTGGGTTATCGTGACCGTACCAATCTTGTTCGATCAGCGTTTCTGGTATAAGTCTCGTAAAGACACCATGAATGTCCCCACCCCAATAGCTAAATGCGCCGCCCTCTCGAGCCTCCACCTTAGCGGGTGCTGCACCCCATTGCTCTGCGGTTGGCCCATCCGTCAAGGCTTTCCATACGTCACCCATTGAGGCTTCAATAACATAGTCTTGTTGAATAGATTGCATAGCCATTATTGTATCAGGTATCTTTGTCGTAGAGCCAGCCACGAGCAACATCAATGTAGCCACAGCTAGTAAAAAATATCAGAGGAGAACACTCCTACGTCGCCCTCTTACAAGAACCTTAATGTAACAATCGTGGCAATACTTTCTATTACATGTCATAATAGGTATGGTTAACCGATAACCAAGAGCGAACAGTGGTATTCACACTATGGACAGGAGTGATCCGCGATGAGTTGGCAACATCGGGCAGCATGTCGTGATGAAGACCCAGAATTGTTCTTCCCTATCGGGAAGACTGGGCCAGCGTTGCTACAAATCGAAGACGCAAAGGCCGTATGTCGGCGTTGCGACGTGATCGACGAATGCCTCCGGTGGGCACTCGAGTCCGGAGAAGACGCGGGGATATGGGGTGGCATGACCGAGGACGAGCGCCGCGCCTTGAAGCGCCGTGCCGCTCGGGCCCGTTCTCGAATGGCCTAAAAGCCATAAATTCAAGAAAACACTCTCGCGCACTAGTCGATCGTGTATGTCAGTCTAGCCTTACCGCTCGACCCGCTCTGTACTGTAGGGTCGATTACTCCGCTCTGCGGGTCTCTTTCACGAGACCCGCAGAGCACACATCAATATAATCACCGCTGCTTATCAACCTTACAATCGATTTTATGTCCTGGGTAGATTTTTTTGAGACTGTTACTTGATCGTAGAGTATAACCAGGTTTGGGCTCACTCACAACCACATCATCCTGCAACAAACGTGCTCGTACCCCACGTACGCAGTCTTCGATAGTCCCAGAGTATATACCCTCACGCTATAGCGAGCATTCTCAGACCAGAGAAGGCTTGCAATCAAATAACAGATATAAAATAAGAAAGAAGCTGATAAGCCAGCCTCTTTCTTATGTATTAATAATGTCATGGTGCGCAGAGCGGGACTTGAACCCGCACGACCTAATGGTCAAGAGATTTTAAGTCTCTCGTGTCTACCAATTCCACCATCCGCGCAAACTATTTTTAGGTACTGGAGGCACGTACGAGAGTCGAACTCGTCTAAAAGGTTTTGCAGACCTCCGCGTAACCGCTCCGCCAACGCGCCGTCTGGTTTATTATAGCAGATACGTCCGGATACGAAATCTTTCTATGAGGGTGAGTCATAAATAAAGGGGTGTTCGACGTCAAGAACACCAACACGTGTATCAGAAAGACCCGTCCAAAGGTGATACGTATCATCTTTCATATGCTCAAGTGCACCCGGAAAGACGACATCTCCAAGTACAGACGTTTTACTTGGTCCATCCTCAAAGCAGCCCCTTGTTGCTATAACGTGAGGGAGTATCTTGACAACACGTTCTTTGAGGAGATCTTCGAGCGGTAGGGTGTAGGTACAGGCTGCATAATGAATAACCTGCTCTTTATCTTCAAGAGCGATATGACCTAGAAGTCCAACATACTTCACGCCGCGATGTTTCAAAAGGTAGACAGCGTTTACGCCCACCCAATCGTTTATATCAGTACCGCTATCAAGCACCCCCAGTGTTGGTAGATCAGCAACATCATTATTAATAAGGTCATCCAACGTATCGATGATGTGAAGGGTAATACGGCCACGACCAAACTGTTGTCCTCTGGGACGGCGACAAAGAAGAAACCGACCATCAGGTAATTGTAGTAATCGTATGTCTTTTAGACCGTGTAGTACCGCAAAGGAAACAGGTTCTAGTGAATGAATGGTCTGTCCTTTATAGAATTCGGTTTGAGGAATAAACTCCTCATACCGTTTTCTAATACGAACACCCCCAAGTACAACCACTTTCTTACCGTTCTTATCAGTGGCATGAAAAACAAATGGATCTTCAAGCATGTCTAAATGAGGAAGATGCTCATCAAGATGCCACTGATTCGTAAGAGGTCCTTTTTGGCGCACGAATGCTATTGATGGATGGTATTCCTGAGTGCCAACAACACTCTTTCTCTTTTCTAAGCGAACAGCAATTAATCGACCTTGAGCTGAATCCGTGATAAGTGCCGGATTATAGGCATCGTATCCTGCAACATCAATAGCAAGGACGGTCCCTTTTTTATCTGGACAGACATGCCCATATCTTTCTTTCCATATCTGATCATGCCAAAAAATCATAAAGTGAGCTCCTTTTTGAGCATCAATTTCGCCCATACGTACATGATTGTCGATTCAGAACCATAATTATCACTAATGCCATTACCCCACCGCCACGGCTCATCAAGTCCATCGGCACAGGCCCCATCTCGACGAATCAATGTCTTTTTATAGATATTATTACCACCGAACCAACTAAACCAATCGAGCGCCAGGTCCTTATACTGATCTTCATGAAAATACCCGTACGCGCTGAGATAGAGCAGTACTGTAAACCCTGTATCAATTGGCTGCTGGCCATACACATCCCTCTCGGAGCTACCAATACGTTGCCAGACATGATTACCCACCGGAGCTGGTATGACACCAATCCTACAGTATTTCTCAAGTGTTGCAATGCAGGCACGTATACATGCATCCATATCTGCACTTGAACCGAATCTATGACTATATTCTATAAGGCTCCATGGAAGAACTGCATTCGCATACCGCAAATGATCCTCAAACCACCCCAACTGTTTGTCGAACGACTTACGTAAGTTACCTGCATATAACGAAGCTCTTTTCTTATCATTTAGCAGCGTAAATGCCATGAGAAGATATGCTTGAGTGCGAACAGGGAGATCCTGTTGTTTCTCAAAACGTGTTGCTTTTTGGAAGATTCGAGTAGCCTCCTGATCCTCAAACTTCTCTTGGATCGCAAAGGCAAGTGCCCACATAGCAAGTCCATAGGCATCAAGTGAACTTTCATCATCGAGGGGAATGCGGTTTTTATCAAAAAAACCAATGAACCCATCACCCTTCTGGCTAGCCGTAAGATAACCAAGACAAGCGTGTGCTCTTTTTGTATCACCAGCGAGTAAGTAGACGATTAACGCTCTCGCCGAATCGTCAAGTGCGTACCCCTTCGAGAGATCTATCGCCTCCCCTGCTGAATGCTGCCATATACCGAAGTCGTCGGTGATTGTCTTCATATATTTCAGGTTAATGCTCATCATACAGTACCTCCTTCTGTTACTGCGCGAAATAAATCAAGATACTGTCGACCGACACTTGGCCATGTCATCTCACGACCCTTTGTATATGCTTTATGCATCATAGTCTCCATATCTGCTTTGTGGGACCAAGAAGAAATAACAGCGTCCGCTATGGAATCGCTGTCGTTTGGTTTAATTAAGATACCAGAACCATCTTGAAGCGCCTCGCGCGCATGTTGATAGGGAGTCGCTATATTGACCTTGCCAGAAGCAATCCCCCAAGCAAGCGTACCCGATGTTGGTTGTTGAAGGTTGGGATACGCCGTTACGAAGAAATCTGATGCTGAAAAATAGCAGTGCAACTCATCATCTTCGAGATATTTATTAACAAATGTTACTGCTTGAGCAATACCCAACTTACGAGCTCGTTCCTCAAGCGACTCCCGATATACCTCACCTTCTTTTTTAATAATATGCGGGTGCGTCTGTCCGACAATGTAGAGCTGCGCTTTAGGAAGTTTACTAAGAATGTTGGGCATAGCATCAAGGACGAACTCAAGACCCTTACCCGGGCCTAACAACCCTGCCGTCAAAATCATCGGTGCTGCCGTGACACCAAGTTTCTTCTTGTGAAGCTTCATTCCATTAAAAGAAAAATCAGGTACACCATGATTAATAAGCACGATCTTCTCAGGCGGGCAATCGTATCTTGCAATGAGTGTTTGTAACGACTCGTTTGTCATGGCAACAATTGCAGCCGACCGAGCAATAATACGCCTCATAATATACGCTTTATGGTCATCGGGCTCGGGCAAAATAGTGTGGAAGGTTGTCACAAGAGGTCTTTCAAGTGCATCAATGAGAGAAAGGATATACTCACCATCCTCACCACCGTATAAACCAAATTCGTGCTGTAAATTGACAATAGTAGTGGAGGAACGATTAATATATCGTGCCGCTTCAATATAATCGCTCAGACTATGTTGAGCGATTCGTGTCTTTACCTCCCAAGGATACAGGTAATCGATATCATCGAGAACTGCCATAATCTCTACGAGAGTCTGCGTATTAAGACTCATCGCAGTCGTGAGGTCTTTTGTGAATGTCGCAATGCCACATCTACGAGGGACGTATGACGAAATATAGATGGTCCTAATGGGGATCGATTGCTGCGCCGATGGCGACGCGGGAGATTCTTGATGCATAAAAATAAAGGCTCCACCAGCATACCAAACAGGAATGCCTTTCTCTGGTATCTCTTTAAGTATACCCTTTTTTACAGATAGCCGCCATGAATATGTTTGCATTTGGATGAGATTATGCTAAAACTTAATTAAAAGATAATAAAACTGTACTTTTTGAATTTCATTGAGCATATGCTTAGAGTACTTTATACTGTGAACTATATGATGCGCATCAGGCTCTTTTTCCGCATTCTAGGTACTGCCGTAACACGCCTATTTAAGCATTCCAGAAGATGGTACTTTCTTGTTGGCCGTGCGCTACTACTTAGTGGTACCCTCACATTGATAGCCTATCAGAATATTCATGCTGAACTATCCCTGCAATCAGCCCGGCATTCAGATGATAAGGGGCAGCTATCCTCTGCGAAGTCGACGCTCCACTCAATCAGTCATTTTCTCGTACTGCCAGGTATTACGAATGACCTGAATAAAGAACAGACTCGTAACCAACAATTGATCAGCAAACATACCGAAACGACAGATGGGTCTACTGCGCAAACTGAGACCTCGGGAAGTTCGTCAAAAACAAGTCCTACTCCACAAAAACCAGGCACTCAGCAACCTACCGGTAAACCGGGGACGACACAGACGGGGTCACCTACAGGCAAGACTGGCGGAACCGGCAGTAGTAGCGGCGGTACAACGTCCGGCTCAACGAGTGGAGGTACGCCAGGCTCCAGTGGCGGCGGCGGGGCCACACCCCCTCCTCCGGGACCAATGAGTCAGATTAGTGCGAGTCTCTCCATTACCGCTAGTGCTTATTCTGCGACCGAATGTTCTATTAGCCAGACGGTCAACTTCAGCGTAGATGGTAGTGGTAGCGTGTCGGTGACATGGAAAGTGCTGAGCAACCGAACATCTAGCGCAATAGATAACCCGGTCAGCTACAGTTTCAGCACAGCGGGCAGTAAATCTGATCATATCGTTAACACCTGGCAGGGACTTGAATCAGGTGACAGCTACCGCATTAGTGCAATAGTCACCGATACTGCAAATGCTAGTGTTACAACGACGGCTGGACCATATACTGTCAGCTCCTGTGCCGCTCCTCAGGCGCTCATGACAGGTAGCGGAACTTCTTATATGACACACATCGCACCAGGTACACTGTCAGGATCTCAGTATCAGGACTCCATCTTTAGCAATGAATGTAGCATGACGTTTCAGGAACCATTTAGCGTAGATGGTGCCGGCAGTGTGCAGGCGGTCTATGTCATAACAAGCGGCTCATCTGGCGGACAGACGCTGTACAGCAATACACGCCAAGACTTTAGCGGAGCCGGAAGCACGACCGATACGTCATACACTCGTATGCCACATCTTAATAGTGGCGACATCTATACGATTAATGTAACGCTCTACGACCTCGCGAATCACTCGATCATAGGGACCGCCGGTCCTATTACAAGTGGTTGTTCCTAGTAAAATATAAAATACATGATATAATATGTAAGCTTCATCTCCAGTGAGTGAAGCGTTGTTTCCAGCTTTGTTTCATTAGACCGAAGGGACTGTCGTGAGTACTGGCACATCGACGCAATCCGAGGCTGTCATCTCGGATTTGGACGACCCCACCCTCGCGTTACTCGCTGAGGGACTTGATCAGGCCGATGCCTGGGAGCTCGTCAAGCTCCTGCTCATCGCCCGTAAGACCGATCGTCTCGCACTCGCCGAAAAGGACGAACTCCTCGAAGCGGCGCGGTGCCGGACGACCGAGGCTGAGGCGCTCGTCGAGACCTACAAGCAGCAAGCGGCACACACGGCCAGCCCGCGGTGGGACACATGGAACACCGTAAGCGAAGGGCTGCGCGTCGTCTGCAGGCTCGCAAACACAGCCAACCTGCCCATCTCGATCTCCTCCGTATCCTCCACCGGACTCAACGCCATCATCGGTAGCGTCACGATCTGGTTCAGGTTCGAGTCGACCGAGCAGCGCATGCAGGTGACGATCTACACGAACTCGATGGAAGAAAGCGGCCACGTCACAACGGCCGCGAATAGGGTGCATGACGAGCACTACACCTTCAGCAACGCTCAATTCGAAGGACTGGCAAAGCTTCTCGTCGAACTGCAGCCGACCCCGGTCAAGTCAGACGCGAAGCAGGGCGAGTAGATAGAAACAGAACCGATTACACACAACTAGAGAGATGAGTGGTCAGGGACTGCAGCACCGGATATCCCGGTAGCTGCAGTCCCTGGTTGAAAACCAATAATCTGAAATTATAGACTTACGATACTAAAAAACTCCATGGTATTGGAGTTTTTTAGTGCTGGATACCCAACGATATGCAACAAACGACAGTAAAAAGACGCACTGCTTGACGTCATTTTGCTTATGCTTTTATATAAAATGAGTGATGTTTTTTCAATCAAAGATACCCCACAGAAACAGAGGCGATATCGTATCTAGCGGTTTCACCATTGTTGAGTTACTGATCGTTATCGTCGTTATCGGTATTTTAGCCGCCATTACCATTGCTGCATATGCCACGGCGCAGGATAGCGCCAAATCTTCACAGATGGTTTCAGCAACAGAGTCGTATATAAAGGCGCTTGATTCATATGCTATAGATCATGCTAGCTTCCCTATCGCAACAACATCAGGACTCATCGCTTGCTTTGATGGCACCGTTAACTGTAATGGCGCTGCCACCCAATCGGCGTCAACCGCACTCCTTAACGGGCTAAAAACGTTTAACTCTGGCATCCCCTTCACTCTTCCTTATGCAACAACTCTCCTTACCTACTCCACCACAGCCGATACACAGCTAGGCGGTAATTACACTGGGTACTACATCTTGTTTTCTGTACCAATTTCACAAACCTGCCCCAATAGTGTTGCAGGAGCAAGATTCCTTAATACAAGCACTAGCAGTAACGTGCGCTCATGCCGAGTTGCATTACCAACACCAACATAGTCATAACATAATAAAGATACAATAAAAAAGCTCCCTAATCAGGAGCTTATCTTCCGTTCGGGCGCCCAGACTGGATCAACCAGCTGGGCGCCCGAACGGGTCAGGCGGCGTCGAACGCGAAGAGCGAGAACTCACCCGGGGCCAGCGCGTCGCCGAGCTTCCGGATGCAGTAGTCGTCCACGATGTAGCCGCCGTGCAGAGCGACGAGCTCCTGGCGCGCCTCAGTGAAGCGGCGCGACTGCGGGTGGTCGTCGTCCTGGAACATGGAGCGGTACTTCGCGTCGAAGTACTTCTCGATGAGCAACTTGCCCTTCTCGCCGTACCAGATCTGGTAGAAGGCGGTCAGAGCGGCGATGCCCTTGTCGAGTCGCTCGCGCCACGAGCCGAACTCGGCGACGCAGTCCGCCACCACATGGGCGTTTTCGGGGTCCGTCTCCTCGTTGACCGAGGACACGTCCCACGTCGCCGCCCAGAGCGCCTGCGCAGCACAGGTGACCTTGCTGCGCACGTCCGTGGGGTCGACGACTTCAGTACGAACCTTCATTACACACTCCTTGGAGCTACCTGAATCGAACGTCTGACTTTTTTATTATATCATAAAATTATAAATAGTGCAATAAATAGAGGGCTCTAGGCAGTGACAAATCACTTTTGTCGCATTGTCCTTTTCCACACTCGCTTGAGCACTAACTGCGTAGCGAGATTTAACCACCAGAATGGCGAGCTGGTATATTCATGCACTGAGCTAATTTTACCGTCACGAAGCTGATAAATATTACAGTGCTCTACCATACTGCCACTCGCCTTTTTAGATACACCCGGAATCTTCAAGCCAAATGAAAAGGTGTGAGCATATTCAATGCATAGTTGAGTGTCATCGCCAAAAGAACTGCGGACAAGTACTTTCGTTGGGCCTGATTTTTTATTCCCACGACTTGCCATAGCGACATCTATAAATTTCTTTATTTCAGGAAGTCCATTGTATGTTGTTCCACCCGGTTGTAAGATCCAGCTGCAATCGTCAGCAAGGAGATCGAGCATTCGACCTGGATGTTCGCTATCTGTAGTGAGAATGTCGAGTATTTCTTGGGCAAGTTCTTTATTGGTCATAACGCATATCCTATTACTATATAACCAGTATATCGCTAGATCGACGAATAAGGGCAATATAGAAGTATCTCCGTTTCCTGATACTGCTTGAAGAGGTATAGACCTTTAGGTAAAACAAAAAGCCCCGAAACGGTTATCACAACAACCGTTGTGGGACTTTTTGTCCACACCACAGGTGTGAGAATGCCATTCGAGGCTGAGTACGCCGCTAGATCGATGAGGCGAGCACCTCAGCGCATACGGTGCTCATCATAGTAATACGGTGTGCTTGTTGACAATGGGAGACAGTCGGGCGTATCCGGCGCCTGCAGCCACACATCGCTCAGCGTGTCACCGTTGGCATGGGCCAAACCAATGACCCGAACCTTCTCTTTACTACCAAAGGTCCCTTCGAAGGTCCAGAAGGATTCCTTCATAGTTCCGTCGCCGTCGGTCACTCCCATGTTACGCTCAAGCCTGACGATGTCGATGTCAAGCTTGACGTACTGCGCCAGTGTGCCGCTAGTGGCGGCCACTTCCCATTCGATCCGAAAATCCGGGAGTGAGGTCTTGAGACCATCCATGAGCGCCTTGAGGGTCGAAACCCTCTTAACGTAGACGTACGTGAGATCCGGATTGATGCCATGCGGGCGCAAATGTTCCTTGCTTCCGAGCGTCAAGACCGTTTCCTTCCTAATGGTAGCACTACATATCTCATCATGGCCTAAGCCAGTAGAGGCAGTTTAATTTATAACATATTTATCTATAAAAATCAACTTTAACGATGCTGCCCCGCTAGCACTACTACGCATTTAATACGGCCTCAATCGAAGCTATATTAAGAGGAAAAGACTCTCCATTTCTCACTGACAACAGTCTACTCTAAGAATGTAACTTCAGACCATGAATAATCTTGTCGAATATCTTTCGATCAGCGCGGAGTGCGACACCAACTAATGCACCCTCCCCATCTGTCAACTCTCGCACAACCGCTCGATTGTCATCATCATTATCGGTCTTAAACATACCTTCTGCGTAAATGGCGGGTATGACACCACGACTGAGTGCACGATCACGAGTCCGGTTGAGTTCGTCCTGTGACGCTGTATAGATAAATATTGGTTGAATAATCAACGGTAAATATGTCTGATCATTACCGTCTATATACGGCTCACCAATCTGTTGAGGTGCAGAAGCGGCAATCCCAGTTGACAGAAATGCCGTTACATTTAGTTCCTGCCAACCTAAAAGATCATTACGAACAACGATACCAACTTTTGTATCATGAGATGGCATATTTTACTCCTTTATAATGTACATTTTGCAATTAATTTTAGTCAGATCATCGCTTTTACAATGGCTTTTATTGCATTGGCGCTCGGGCAGTAGGTCTCATATACTTTTTATTATACTGAATTTTTATTCGACTTTTCTATTCCACTTACTGTTTGATTGACAATATATCTAAATAGATGTATCTTTTTAGATATGAATGCTACAGAGTTACAACAAGTTGCAAAGTTTCTCAAGAAAATATCCGACAAAGCGATGGTGCCAAACCTCGAAGAACTACAGCTCACAAAGGCCGAAGGAATCATACTCAGCGTCCTTATGCGGGCAGACAGCATGTCTATAACCGATCTCGTACAGCAAACCCTCCTACCACAAAGTCAAGTTTCAATGACGATTACAAGTCTTGTTAAGCGAGAATGGATTGTGGCAATGCCTGATACAAATGACCATCGTAAAACAATCGCATGCGTAGTGCCCCGTATCCGTCTAGCCGCTGAACAGTCCTTTTTACGTGAGGTCGATACTTTCCTGGATACATCCTTACCTGAACTATCTGCAGGCGATGCTACTAAACTGAAAGAACTATTAAAACGTATCGCAGACATTATTCGTGCGCGAGGCGAAGAAGCGTGAGTAGATATGCAACACAAGCAGGTAATGGCGGTCTACAGATGACTATCCACTCCATCTTTAGTAGCCCATGGACAGCAACAGTCGCTATCATTGTGATCATTGCCTATATTGTCGATAGACAATTAAAGCCGCGACCATTAGACAATAAAGAACTCTTGCTAACACCTCTTCTACTACTCTATTTTGGTGCCAATACAATGTCGCAGATTTCGATAACCCCCATCGCTATGATAGATATTATTGCTTCAGTTGGCATTGGAGTCTATTTTGGTGTACTCAGCCTTAGGGGCATCACACTCTATGCCGATACAGTGCACGGTGAAGCTATAGTCAAAGGCACTTGGAAGTACTTGCAGTGGTATGCCCTATCTATCCTTGCCCGCATGATCATAACCGGGGGGTTATACGTAGTAGGTGGCAATATCTCCCTCAAAATAACAGAGGTAGGCTTCCTACTCTCCGCAGCTGCATTTGTCGGGGCAAGAAGTCTTTATCTATACTACCGATCTCAACAGTTGGGTATCCCACTAGCACAAAAAAGACGCTAGCCATTTGCTGCTTCAAAATCCTCGTCGAACGGACACAATCCAGGATATAATGAGCTCATGAGACATCAAAAAGGCTTCGCAATCATCGAATTAGTATTGGGTATCATCGTATTAGCAGTACTACTCTTTTTTGGAGTGTACGCATGGCAGCATAGCAAAAAACCAGCAACACAGGTAGACACCCTCTCGCAGACACATCCTGGAGTCTGGATCACCTACAACTCTTCACATAGCCCGCTTCACTTTGCTTATCCATCAGATTGGCAGCTAGTACAAAACACTGTATCGGGTGAATTTACTCTAGAAGATGTCAGTATCAAGGGACCAAATAGCTTCGTTATGAGGTTTATTTTAGAGAAGAACCATGTTAACACGTATGGACAATGTGTATTAGACTACTACGGTCCCAATATGAAACTCAACGACTCATACACTGTCGCATCTAATTTGAATATCACTAACTCATCCGAGATCGATAGCTTAGCACTTATATCGACAAGTACGACGAGTAGTGAATCGAAATCAGGCTGTCCACCTGATATGAGTGGCCTTTCCACCGGAACAGGTATGAATTTCACATTTGAAGCTTGGTATACGACATCCGACGGTAAGACATACGCACCAAAAGCGTCTGGCAACTACTTTACGCTTCCTGAGGTTCAGACGGCTAAGACTATATTTGGATCTGTCCAGGCGTAAAAGTCACATCAGATCGGAACGAGTGGTCGTTATACTTTCTGCTCCAGAATGATTTCACTAAACCACGTATCCCAATAATTACAGATACAACACTCTACAGCAGAATAGGCGACGTATTCGCCTGGATCAGTAGTATCTCGGCTGCAGTCATTCTTTTATTCACCTGGTTACGTCCGATCCTTCGAACGACTGCGACATCCAAAATCATCAAAAATAAGGCACTATTTTTTCCATCTTCACTCATGATCAGACTTCTTTTGATAAATAACTTGCAATATGCAACTTACCTATTGCTATGGGATCTTAACGGGACTACACTATAGCCAGAATAAGGAGATAGAAAATGACAAGAAGACAAATGACCGTACTTCTCGGAGCAGGTATTACTGTAGTCACCCTCACTAATTTCATTCCAGCACTTACGCCACAGTCGGATGGTCACAAAATGCTCTTTGGTATCTTTATTATTAGTGCATTCTTAATAACACTCCACTTGGTCGCCAGTATTCTAGCAATCATCATTGGACTGTTTACACACTATTCACGCTGGTTCCTTCTTACTGCCAGTGCGCTCTTTGCCTTCGTTGCGATAGCTGGTTTTATAGGTGGAGACACAGTCTTAGGCCTCTTCCCCATAAACATGGCAGATAATCTCTTACATACCATATTTGCAGTTACGTTTGTAACTACGGCAATTGTCTTCAAGGACAAGTAGAACTGCCTAAGACGTATACTTACTCACGTAGACAATGGATTCTATCTTATACCCCTTCCGGTAGGTAAATTGATTTTGTTTTGTTATATGTTAAAATAATAAGTAAGAACATCCCCGACTTGGATTGAGAGAGCTATGTTCACCATCACGCCTACTGGCGTCAAGACCGTTCCGGCCACACACCGCAGCATGGACAGGCCTCGCACCGCCGGGGAGCAGGCCAACATCATCGCGACCGGTGTCGTCATCCACCCAGGACTGGTCCAGCGCCTGCCCGAGACGTACCTCACGCCGCTCACCAGTACTGGTGACACGCACACCTACTCGCTGACCGTTCGTGGCTACACGGTGCAGATGTTCATCGACATCGTCACCGCGTTCGCTAACGGCGACTTCGAGACGGGTGAACGCCTGATCAGGGAGATCACGCCTACGCCCACGCGGAGCGGGCCGCCGGAGCGCTAACCCAGTCCACCCGAAAAGAGCCCTCACATTTTTGTGCCAGCGGCCCGCACGGGTGGGCTCTTTTTCGATTGTGATGCTATTCTCTGAGTTGATAAGATGAATGTGTCTCGACAACTATTTCCTTGTGTCTCAGTATATTAGTCAGTTCCCGAACAACAAAAGCTGGAGCCCTCAATTACCTCAACAAATGCCGACTAGTTACCAGTTGTGCAGTTAAATACCCACTTGGTACCAAACTTATCAACGCAAATACCATAGTATGCACCCCATGGCTGCACTTCCAGATCCTGCATGACTTCGCCGTCTTCGGACAAAGCCTTAAACAGCGTGTCGGTATCAGCATGAGTGTCAGGCTCTAACATGAGATAGACGTTGCCACCAACGACCAGTTCAAAACCCATTTCTTTTGGCGCGTCAGCGCCATGCAACACGTGTCCACCAATGGTTGGTAGGGCAATGTGGGCAATCATGTTCTGCGTACCTTCGGGCGCATCGTCGCCAAGACGCATTACATCCCCTTCATACTCAGTGCCGAATACCTGCTTATAAAAGGCGAAGGCCTCTTCAGTAGTACCGGGAAAATTGATAAATGTATTAACTGCAGCCATAGTTACTCCTTTACTGGCTTAATATTCAAATTCTGGCTAAAAACATTGTGCGGATCGTACCGTGCTTTCACCTGCTCCAGCCGCGCAAGAGTCTTGGAAGGATAGGCGGCATGCACGGTGCGGTCTTCGTTACGACTAAAGAAATTGACGTAACCACCTTTGCTATCTTTGGCGAGGTCGTACCATGGACCCAACGCCTCCTGAATAGCGGCCTCCTCGGTGTCCGCGGGCACGATTAGCGGAGCGAGCACCATTACTTCGCTATCGCGGTTTCCAAAAGCAGTGGCATCAGCTGTCACGCTATTCATTGCGCCACGCAGGTAGCGAATCTGGAACATACGGTTGTGGTCGCGCTTGGCAGCAGCAATTTTACTGATTACCGCGTCGGTCAGGCTAGAAAAGAAACCGTTGTTAACTTCAACGTGCATGTTCGGTGGCAATGTCGCCTCCTCCAGTATCTCATAGTAGGGCTCTTGCTTGATCGTGTCGCTGACAGGGATACCGAAAAGTTTACGGAGCGGCTCTAGCGCCGCGTCAGCGTCTTCAGGCCTGCCGGCCCAACAGGCGATTATCACAAACATCGACGGCACATCGGGACCCATCGCTGGTGTTAAGAAAGTGCTGGTAGTTAGGTCTTTGGAGGCTATGCGCATATAGTCACGCCAGGCCTTCAACTGTGCTTCAGCATCAACCAATGGGTAGACAATGTTACCAAAAGAAACCTCACTTATGTGGTGCGCCGTACACTCAAATGAGGTTACGACTCCAAAGTTGCCACCGCCACCGCGTACTGCCCAAAAAAGATCCGGATGAGAATCAGCACTGGCTGTCAGCACCTTACCATCTGCAGTAACAACCTCAGCACTTCGCAGACTATCAATAGTCAGACCATACTTACGCACCATCCAACCGATACCACCGCCTAAGATTAAGCCACCGACCCCTACAGAACGAGTATCACCAGACGATATTGCCAGACCGTGCGTATGCAGCGCCTTGGCGACATCTACCCAGTGTGCGCCTGCACCAATACGCACTATGCCAGCCTTTTCGTCGAGCACGTCAACTCCGTTTATAAGACTGACATCGATGATAACGCCGCCGTCATTAGTACTCAGACCAGCATTACTATGACCACCACTCCGCACCGAAACCAAGAGCTTCTCCGCTTCGGCATAGCTCAGAGCCCGGGTAACGTCTTGTGGCGTAGCACACATAAAGATAACCGCAGGAGTACCCTTACGGACAAGAACGGCGCTTGCCTGGTCATATCCGGGGTCTTTAGGAGTTATAACCGTGCCAGAGAACGCCTTTTTTATTTCATTTAGAGTCACAGTACCTCACAATCTATTTAAACAATCAGTTAAATAGTACAGTACCGTCAGCCTCGGGTCAAGACCCACTGGTCGACTAGCAGGATGAGTAAGGCTTACTTATCCAGGTACCGTTGTAAGTGGTTTATGATAATACGAAGCCCTTCCTGGACGGTTCCGACAGTTGGATTAGTGTAGCTCACCTCGAGCTCGGTTGTGTCCTCACCGAGCGGTTTAAACAGTACAGTCATGATAGAGTCGTTAGGGGCGTCGGGATCTTCCCAGTTGAAGACCAACTTGCTTGGCGGATCAAACTCTTTGTATATACCCGCAACGTGATAGGTTTTGCCTTCGATGATCAACGTCAACGACCGGTTACCTCCAATGCGGTTTTCCGAAACTGCCGCTAAAATACCAGTCGGTTCTGGCGCGTGCCACTGTTTTAACTCCTCTGGGTCCGTCCAAGCCTGGAAAACGCGTTCCACAGGTGCATTGATAATTCGCTTAGCATAGACAGGGGCTTTGGGCATCATGATTTAGTTTGCTCCAGGTAATGGTCTAATGAGGCGAGCGTTTCTTCCCAATAAATCTGGTAGTTGCGTAAGTATTCGGTAGTTGTAGCAAGAGTGGTTGGATTCAGGCTCACGACTTGCTCATTGCCCTGGCGCCGCTTGGTTACTAAATTGGCACGCTGCAAAAGGCTGAGATGCTTGGAAATAGCCGCTAGGCTCATAGTATAGCGCTCTGCAATGGCACCGACTGTCAGCTGTCCACGCGTCAAACGCTGCAGGATGTCTCTCCGGGTAGGGTCACCCAGAGATTTAAACACTGTGTCGAAATCAATTGCATATTCAACCATATAGTTTATTTATTATAGTATAGCGTATCCGGTTCGTCAACGCGACTCTTACAACCTTTGCTACCAGAGACACTTCATGCAGTGATAAAGCCAGCCTCTTGGTCTGCGGCTGCAATCTGATCACGGAAACGTTGGTGTACCCAATGCCGCTCGCCAAGCAGCTGTACCTCGGTCCACCGACCTGCAGTCGGGCCAAGCTTAGTATGACGTGGCATAGTCCCCAGTAACCGTAGGGGCTTAGCGCCGCCAGACAACTTGGTACCATCGAGCACATAAATAGCCGCATCGGTAACAGCAATGCAGCGGTACTTATTCCAGAATATAGTCAGCCCTGTAAAATAAGTGACGATAAAAAAGAAAAAGTTTGGTGCACTTTGCGCTATAAAGGCTTGCCGTATAGTGCTGCCGGTCGGCAAGAAGGGCGAAGCTCGCCGTACCAGATCCTGCCTTGGGCTGCTAGACTTAGTAACTTTAGCGCTGTCAGTTGTGATTGCGTTTGGTTGTTTCATAACTGTAGTAAGTATAGCATCATGACAGTCTTTGCTTGGCCTTCAGGAGCGCACCTACTCGTCGGTAAGAGCATTACAGTTCTTACGAAAAATCATGGCGAATGAAGAGTAATATTTAACTAGTACCTAGACAGACACCGCTCGACTTGTTATCGACGGCAGTTATTTTGATCACCATCTGCTTGACCACAACTGAACTGAGGCAGTAGATAATGGAGGGCAAATAACACTTCATTTGCCTTATTTAATCCTGACAGAAGAAATAGTAAAAGTGTTCCATATATCGAAACTCGTGACTTGAGTTGCGGAATACCCTATACACAATTACCCGATACAGCCTGCTATGAAACCGGATTGCAGAAAACCTGCTCTAACGATCATTCATATGCCATGATTGACATATAGGATTTTTATTATACGGTTGTGTAAGCCTTTGCCCTGTTGTATACTGCCCCCTAGGACTTGTGACCGGAGGTGAGATTCATGACAAGTCGTAAGTGGAACATCCTATTTATGCTGATTACCCTCGGGTTAGGTGTAGCGCTCCTGTTTGCACCATATCCCGCTGATCCTGTTCCGGGCGATGGTTCAGACATGATGTTTAAGGGTATCCTGGCAGCGTTCATGGGCACGTTTGTATTTGGGTTCAATGCCTTGGTGCCTCCAAAACCCGATGGAGAGTTTACGCCACTCATCTATGGTCTTGGCGGTATTTGCCTGGCGATTCTCGTTTTCGCCCAAGTAGCCCTCTGGACGGCATAAGTTCATCCGTCCGCGGCGGGTTTAAGGACCCGCCGCGGACGAGAAGGGTATCGAGACCGACTAAAATAATCGGGCAGACCTTCATCTTGCGGCTCTCAAATGAGAGCCGTTTTTCATGCTAATGAGAAAAACACATAAGTAAAATGGCGTTGAAAACCAACCTCTTCGCGTCTATCGATTCAAGTTAGGTCGTATAAAGGATAGCTATCAAACTCGCAGCGGACCCCCTCCAGATGACCACGATGGTATACTAATAGAGAAATCTAATAGCGTGAAATACGCCACCGTCATGAAGATAGAAACAGATATGAATGAAACAGAGTTGACCTCAACACTTCACCAAGCTCTAAAAGAGCACTGGTCTATTGAAGGTAGGCTCCATCCATTAGGTTCAGGATCCACTGCGCATACTTGGAAAATTAACGACAAAGTCATTAAACTCGCGACAGATAACTCAGAGCATTTTAATGCAGGACTTCGTGCGAGCCTAGCCGTAGAGACTGCAGGTATACAAACAGGAGCACCAATCAAAACAGATAGTGGTGACCTTAGCGTTGAGTTTGAGCTGCATGGTAAACGAATGGTACTGGGCGTACTACAAAAAATTGATGGGACTACCCTTTCCGCAATAGCATCTCCTCGTATTCTTGGATTGCTCCTGGGACGATGTCATGCGGCATTACGAACAGTCGACAAAAGCGGAGCATGGACAGTTGATGATGTCCTAGCCTATATGCAAAGCGGGATCATATCTCACCAACCCTCAACGACACAACACATGATCGCTCAAGCAATCGAGAATGCACAAGAATGGTATCATCGGGTGAAGCCACCTTTGCAAGTAATACGAGGAGATGGACCTGAAATCATATCAGAAAACGGAACGGATATAAGCGCTATTATCGACTGGGGTGGGGTGCGCATAGGAAGCGTGGCAGATGATATAGGCTGCTGGACCGTGCACGGGGTGGACGAGACTACGTCGCTCGTCCGATATACAGCAGAATTTCTCGCGGCGTACGAGACCGTCAGTGCCATCACTGCAACCGAGAAAGAAGCCATACCACTTTTTCAGCAGCTACGAGTAGCTTCACGGGCTTGCTATATAGTCGACTCTGAAGCTCTTGCATCCATTGAAAAGTGGATGCACGATATCACTTAAATTATCACGACTCAAAGAACCTGAAAGCAGAGATGATCCTATGAGAAATTATCTACCCTGATCTCCGGAATATAGATTTGACGTGGTTGGGCTAGCATAAAATACATAATGTCGGCGATCGCGTCAGGCGATGGGTAGACTAATGTATTACGCATGTCGCCCGACTTTTTAAAAATGCTTGTATTAACACTACTCGGATATAACGCCATAACTTTGAGCGTGTCCTTCTTTTCTTTGCGAAGCGTTTCCAGGTAGTACCTATACGCAGCTTTCGTTGCCGATTGAAGAGCATAGTGCTCCCTTGCCTCCAAAGCAAGAGTTGCCGAGCAAGCGAGTATCTGAGCGTACGCAGCGTTGAGCTTGGAAAGTACGGCGTTTGTAAGGTTGATATTACCTACTGCGTTCACTTCAAAATGCCGTGCAATGTCAGAAGGATCCATTTTCTCAGTTGGGCTCTTATAAAAAGTACCTATCGTATTCACAAACTCGTCAAGGGGCTGGTCGATTTTTCCAATAGTATCAACAAGAGAATCATTGTTAGTTATATCACAGGGCAGTTCTATAGCATTAGGCAGTTTAAGCTCTGCAACCTGCTTAAAATTTCTCCCAAGAATGAAGACTTTCTGATATTTCTCAAGTTCAAGTCTTCTTACAAATGCTAGTCCAATACCATCCGTTCCACCGGCAACAAGAATATTCTTCATGTGATTAAGTATACCAATCCCACCTAGAAGAAGGAAGTTGAATGCTATCAAAAATAATGCGCCAATGCGACCCGTCATAGAACGTTATAAAGACTGGTCCCAAACGTTTCCGACAGGAAACTGAGTAATGGGTGCGACATTTGCGGTAAATGGCATCATTATAGCACTCATTGCTATTGCTATGTGGCCTCTATGGCCAGGGACTAAGGCTGGAAAAGTGGGCCTGCTACTTATAGGTGTAGGCGGAGTAGCTGAGACTATTGCAGGGCTTTCGCCGGTTAATCTCCGACCCATACCACATGAAATCTCTGCAGTTATTGCAATATCTTGTTTAAATATAGGGGTTATCCTACTTGGACTGTCGGCACGTAGGAAACGACGTCTCCTTGGACGATTTACATTGCTCTGTGGTTGCGTAGGTATGATCGGCTTTCTTATGGATGCCCCCATCTGTTGGCCTTGGATACGGTGGATGGGAACGCGTGGCAGGTTTCACATTCGAAATATAGACTCTCTGCGTGGGGAGCTACTGGTTATACAGTAGACGTGCAACTACAAATAAAAGTAGACTGTCTTAGAACACAAGAAGTGCTTTCCATTTGTCATCTACTTATGGTGCTCTATAAAGATAACGACAAGGGAGGACTACCGTTGGTCTGCTTGTCGTAGCTTTAGCATTAGTCGTAAAAAGATCACCGATCAGTCTTAGCGTCGGCTGCTGCTTTACTATATCGCGTAACTGTGATTCCACTACTGTATGCCGTTGCGCCGATAAGCTGTAATTGAGTTGCTTGAGTGAAGATACTCAAACCGCGGTGGAGTATATAAGGATTAACAATAAAATGATACTCATCAACTAGATTCTCTTTCACGAGGGACCGCGCGAACTCGACTCCGCCAAATGCCAATATGTTAGATTGGCTGGAGGTTTTAAGCTCAGCAACCTCCTCAGCAAGTGGCCGCTCAGCAACGCTACTGCGGGACCAAGATGCATCGAGGGCATTAGGCGAATGAGAAAAAATAATTTTACGAGCTTCCGAAACATTGCGCGCAAAGCCAGATTGAGGATTGTCTGGGTCCTTAGATATTTGTGTCCAGTGATCTATAAAACCTTCTCTTGCCATGCGTGAGCTTAACAGGATTGTATTCCCACTCGCTGTCAGCTGCTCATGATAAGCCTGTAATTTAGTATCCCATGACCAGTTGGATGAGTTCCAAGCCCACACCATCCAACCTGTACCCCCATCAGCGTCCGCAACAAAACAATCAATTGAGGTTTGCATTTGGAGAATTAATCTACCCATTTTATTTAAAAAATCCTTTGGTTTAATTATCGACCTAGGTTACGTGTTAAAACATGTTGAGATAATAACGCATCGCCCGTAAATCAACAAGGTCATACGGTCTATGTAAAACAAAAACTGCAACCAAAATCGCAGCTTGATTGATTCGAATCTGGTGCAGCATAAAGGATGATTATAGAACTTTGACTAAACTGGAAAGTATTACTGTTGTAAACTTGTATGGAGTTAAAGTGTGGTTGCCGACGACTTCATTTATTTGAGTAGTATCGAACCTTTGTCAAAACTCTGACGATTATCTTGTATAATTGGCCAGCTCGCCTGCAGCCAATCCATCAAGCCCCGCATTGCAGGCAACAATGTTGAGCCCAGTGCGGTCAGTTGGTATTCTACACGAGGAGGCACTTCGGGATGTATGGTGCGCGTCACGAGCCCATCTCGTTCCAGTGCTCGAAGCGTCACTGTTAGCATTTTCTGTGATATACCCTCGATGCTCGACTTAATCACAGAGAAGCGTACCGACTTGCCGTCAGCCGCCTGTAGGATAGCCATTACGTGGATCGTCCACTTATCGCCCAACCGAGGCATAAGGCCATCAACCGGGCACGCTGTTCGCTTCGAGCCTTTGGGCGTTTCAAGACATGGATGCATAGTTACTTCCTGGTAATTACACCACTTAAAAGTGCCATCTTTCATGGCAGTGTCCATTAGTATACATTAGTAACTATTGGAATAAAAGGAGTTGTAATGAAAATTGGCATAGTAGGAAGTGGTAATGTAGCACAGGCGCTCGGCAAGGCATGGGCGGCAAAAGGTCATGAAGTGTTGGTAGGCTCGCGTAGCCCGCAGAAAGTAGCATCTACAGAATGGCTGCAAGCACAACAGAATATACAAACCGGCTCGCTGGAGCAAACAGCACAATGGGGCGATGTGGTACTGCTCGCGATTAACCCGTGGGCAGAGATAAAGAATGTTTTGGAGCTGCTTGCCCATGACTTGCGCGGCAAGGTTGTTATCGACGTAAGCAACAACATCACCTTTGGCGATCAGCCAAAACTTGCATTTACCGACAAATCAATGGGCGAATACGTGCAGCAGCTTTTGCCAGACGCTTATGTGGTCAAAACACTCAACATAACCCCTGCACCGATGATGGTAAATCCGATACAGAGCGGCATTGACCCAGCGATTGGATGGGTTTCAGGAGACAACTTGGATGCAAAACGCACCGTAACTGGTCTGTTGAACGATCTGGGATGGGGAGAAGTATTTGACCTAGGAGGAATACATAGCGCCAAGCTGCAAGAAAATATTGGCCTCACACTCACGCTCGTGATATCTAGCCTCAGGGGGTAATTCCGGGCATAGCACTTGCATAATAACAAACCACGACGCAAATCGTGGTTTGTTTAATTTCCAGTTTGGTGCGCGAAAGAGGACTTGAACCTCCACGTCCCGAAGGACACCAGCCCCTCAAGCTGACGCGTCTACCAATTCCGCCATTCGCGCATAAGGGTGTTTAACCTTGATCGATTATATCCAAGTTATGGTGTTTTGTAAACTGCATCCTGGCCAACGCTCCAGTAAAGAACATTGGAATAACGATCGACAGCAGAGATAAGATGCGCTGATGGGTCAATAGATGTTACATGATGGTTTGTGACATATGCGGCCGTCGATTGATAAAGACCTATTGCAGGCACGTCACTCAGCCATTGTCTCGCAAAGGTCTCATACTTTGCATTACGGAGTTCTGGTTCTAGACGTGATCGAGCACTTGCAAGTGCGGCATCTGCAGTACTATTCGAATAGTTCGAGAAATTGTACCCGTCAATACCGATCTGAGAAGAGTGCCAATAGGCATAGACATCCGGATCTGCACCAATAAAGAGCTCAAAAAGAAGAACATCATAATTACGTGCCTGGAGAGTATTTTGCACAAAATCAGTTGTCGGATCAGTTGGATCAACAACATTTGTCGTTATAGTAATGCCAAGTTTACGCCACTGACCGACTAATTCCTGGAGCGCCACCTGGTACTGTGGACTTTTTGTCGTTGCGATAGTGAGGGTGAGTTTCTGCGTGCCTTTTTGTCTCACACCACCCACAAGTGACCAACCATCCTGATCCAATAGTTCAGCTGCTTTTGTTGGGTCATATGACGGGGCACGAGGAATGTCCGTTCCGCTCAACTGACCATTAATGAATGGCAAGTCAAGAGGTGGCGCATTGGTACCCAATTTTTTGCGAATCTCAGTAGTATTCGTCCCTAATTGCAGAGCCAGGCGGACCGCCCTGTCTTTTAGCATTGGTGCTTCCATATTGAGAAGTGCGTAGACACCACTATCCACGGGCTGATCAGTAATCGTGTAATTGTGCGTATTCACCTGTGCGATGTTACTTCCAGCAAGACTACCTGCAGCATCGACCTCACCAGTGCGAAGCGCTTGTATAATTTCATCCTGTGTTGAGTAGGCATGAATTTCAAACCTATTAAGAAGCGGCTTACCACCATAGTAATCATTAAATGCTGTCATGTGCACTATTTTCCTGCCAGGATCAGCTGTGTTTGTTGACTGTAGTAACTGGAAACTAAATGGTCCGCTTCCAATAGGTGATCGGCTAAAGACGTTTTCGCGAACTGCACCGGGAGCAACACTAGAGAGGACATGTTCAGGAAGGATAGCGAACGTTAACGCGTGTGGAAAGGCTGCATAGACAGCCGGCAGCTGGAACTGCACCGTTGTATCGTCCAAAGCCTTCACTGAAACGTCCTGCCAGTTGACACGCAAGGAAGAAAGTGCCTGTGGGTTCTTAATGAGATTAACGGTAAACGCAACATCTTGTGCCGTTACCTGAGAACCATCATGCCATTTTGCGTCATCTCTTAGTTTTACTGTATACAGAGTATTTGTCGGATCAATTGTCATGCTCTGGGCAAGATCTCCGTGCAAATGGCCCGTACTGTCATAGGTGAAGAGAGATGAGAAGAGAAGACGGCTCGCCGCCATCTCAGCGTCGGATGATGCGTAGAGTGGATTGAGTGTATCAATTGGACCAAGAAGTGCTTCCGCGTACGTTCCCCCACTACTTGACGCCGACGTAATGTAGTCTTGTTGAAACCATGTAAACTGCAGACCAACCATGCCAATCATGAGACCAACAAGGAGAAGCCAAGCAATAATATGGCGTCTCACACTTAAGATGCTATCAAACCGGGTAAGAATAAATTTTCTTGCGTGACGAACAGTTGCGCCTTCCGCTTTCTTGACGCGTTTCGAAATCTTTTTACTATCAAATGTTAGCTTTTGAAATTGCCTCCACCCGCGTTTTTCGTCAGCCACAGGCGCCCCCTAGAACTTAAATGATGGTAATAGAAGTCCGACAAGAATAGAAAGAACAAAGATAACAGCAAGAACAATAGTTACTTCAAAAAGATTCTTATCAAGTCCACGACGGGTTGTATACAACTCACCCGAACTACCAAATCCAGCGCCAAGACTGGCACCACGTTGCTGCAACAGAATTGTTATCACCATAAGCACTGCCGAGGCAATGGTCACAAACTGTAAAATGCTATCAATATTCATTATTGTCTCTCCTGTCGACGCGTGTATTGTAATTCTAGAATACTACTTACTATATAGTTTATCAGACTTAGGACTAATCCCGTAAGAACAGAGTTCCAGAAAGACATATGCAGTGCTGGAGCAAGAAGGAGTGACCAGTAGACCATAAGACCATTAACAATAACAGTAAACAGCCCGAGACTCAAAAGGATTGCAGGAAGTGAGAGGATAATGATGATCGGTCGTAGAATTGTATTCATAATCGAGAAAATAAGACCAGCTGTCAAGAAGACACCCGCGCTCGAATTAATAACTGCACTACTATCACCTGTCCCAAATATGCGTACTGCTATCCATAGTCCAAACGAATTGAGGATCCATCGGATTACGAACACGAAAAATTGTCTTTTCATAAATTACCTTTAACTATACCGATTCTTTAGAGTTCTGTCGATAGACGAGCACTAAGATTAGTATGTCCATTTTGCGTAATAAAAATGTCATCCTCAATTCTGACGCCAATTCCCTCTTCAGGGATATAGATTCCTGGTTCGACAGTAAGCACCATACCAGGTTGGAGAAATTTAGGTCCGCCCAAGCTATCATGAACATCCACACCTAAACCATGGCTAACAGCATGAGGAAAGTAGCGATGGTATGATTTGCTATCGTTGTTGCCCGACATGAGACCAAGAGATAGTAATGCGTCGGTCATGATCGCGTCAACTTCGTGCTGATACTGCTCTACAGACAGATCAGGACCGAGTAATGAGATTATGTGAGCCTGAGCAGCGGCTACAGCCTCATGAACCTTTATCTGACGCTTTGTTGGCTCACCGATTGCATATGTTCTTGTAATATCCGCTGGATATCCTGATACTCGAGCACCGATATCAAGGAGTAACAGCTCACGTTTTTTGAGCTTCGTATTATTTTCATCGTAATGAAGCGTACAAGCGTTTTTACCAGCTGCAACAATAGGATCATAGGCATGTTTTGCATTGCCTCGTCTCTGAAAGGAATAGGTGAATTCAGCCTCGATCTCGTATTCATATTTAAAACTAGTAATAGCAGATTTAACATCTAAAAAAGCGTCAATTGTTAGGTCTATCGCCCGCTGAAGCAGCGTGATCTCTTCTGACTGTTTAATAGCGCGTAGCTGCGCTAGATCTTTCCGACAGTCCTGAACCGCATTAAATGTTCGTTTCAACATGTCGTACATCTTTTTAGGTGCCGGATTAAGGGTGAAGTCAAAGTATTCGGCGTGAGGCTGATCTCCTAGCGTATGTGCAACGCTATGACGACTCGCTAGGTCGCGGAGTATTTTTTGAGCCTCATCCTGAGAAATAACAGTGTCGACGCCGCTCACCTCTTTAGCTCTCTCGGGTGAAAGACTGCCGTCGAATATTTGATTTGTATCACTCACTTCAGGCATAACAAGCCATGTTTTGTGTCTTGTACCATCAATAATCAGCCACCAGTCAGGAGCCTCTATACCTGATAACCACCAAAAATTCGCTTCCTGCTCAAACGAAAAAGCAGCATCATTACCTCGCTGCATTTTCGTATATGCACTGAGAACAATCGTTCCACCGTTAGTTTGTCGTATCAGTCGCTCTCGATTCGTCGTAAAAAAAGATGACTGCATATTCATATCAATGTCACTACGCCTACTCTAGTTTCCTGGACCAGTTGATGTTGAATTACTTGGTGAGCCATTCCACACCCAGTTCGGCTGATCGCCGTCTTTATAGTTATATACTGTAGATCCCTGCGTGCACATAGCACCATCAGTCCAGATATTCACCCCTGATGCCGCAGTCGTAAGGAAGGTCTCGATACCAATCGTTCCGGTATTTGCTGGGGATGTAAATGTCACTGAAGCTCGCTGCCAACTGCTCGTCATGCTAATACTGCTACTATTACCATACCCTTCACCGATATAGCTACCACCTCCATCGGCCGCCCGTGAAGCTATTCGTAGCACCTTACCTGGTGTTCCCTTAAACGAAACAGAACAGGTGTATTGAGTATTCGGTTGTGCAGACACCGCCCACCATATCATGCCCTGTGGATTAGTAGCGCTATTAGTGGTTGTCGTGAGTGAATTTGTTCCATACGCTGCGTTGGTCGAATCGATAGAGAGTGGCGCACTATAATAGGCGGCACCAGCAGGTACACCGCCAGTTTCCACACTTGGATCGCCAACCATATTCGTAATAATACTTGCGCAAACCCCTGATTGAACCGTCGAACTCTGATATGTATTAATATTATATGAAACAGATGGTACGGCAACACTCGTCGCAGACACACAGTAGCCGTTACTATCTCCCCACGCGTAATTTAACGTCACATCAGAATTTGGAGTAAATGTTGATGGAATGCTCGTGGGATATCCACTGCCAAAAGTACGTGCAGAATTCATTGCAGCCACTAAGCCATTGAGACTGCTCTTCACTTCGTTCTGAGCCGTCGTCGTACGCCAACTGTTGTATGATAAAAGGACAATTCCTGCAAGAATACCGATAACAACTACGACAACAAGAAGCTCAATAACGGTAAACCCATTCGTTTTTTGTTTTATTCCTATAGATACTTTACTCATAGTAGCTATGACAATGCCTTAGTTATGTATTTTCTGTTACTATAGCATATCCGCTATGAACTGTTAAACTAACTCTCTGGTTTTGAGTCTACGTCCGTAAGGTATTGTCGCAGCAACCTTGCTTTTACTGGACCGACTGCATCTTCGAGTTCTCCGATCGAGGCCTGCTTTACGCCTCTCAAGCTGCCAAACGTCTTGATAAGCTTCTTACGCGTTGATGGACCAATTGTAGGAATTTCCTCAAGATCGCTTGCAGTCTGCTTCGCACGTTTTAGTACTGTGTGATAGCTAACCGCAAATCGATGAGATTCATCTCGAATCCTTTGAAACAGTTTCGTAACATCTGAATACATCATAGGGCTATTGCCATCAGCCGCCCGTAGATTACGGGAATGGGACGATGCATTACGCTGTCCAGCATGAAGATTAATAGTGTAATAATCACCCGAATCAATCACTGCAACTCCAGCTGGTGGGTGTTGTATGAATGACTCAATACGATCTGAATCGATATGAGAACGACTCTTATGAACAATTATTTCTTCTTCCCGTTTTGCAATACTAATAGTAGGAATTGAAACCTCACGAGCTTCAAGCGCCTTAAGTGCCCCATCGAGCTGACCTTTCCCTCCATCAATTAATAGGAGATCTGGCTTCCCCCATGCCTTTATATTTTTTTCGCTTAGTCGTCTCATGAGGGTCTCGTTCATGTTATACACATCGTCATTATGCTCAAGTCTTGTTTTGAATTTCCTATAATTTGCACGATCACTGACGCCGTTTGTAAACACAACCATGCTTGCAACAACATTCGTACCGCTCATATGAGAAATGTCATATCCTTCAATGCGAGCAGGTAACTTCGAAAGCCCTAAAATGTCCCTGAGATCGGCGAGAGCTTTATCTTTACTAATATTAAGAAACTCCTTATCACCAAACATAATACGGCGCTGCAGTTCCTTCATATTACTGAGTTTATTGCGTAGGTTAGCTGCAAGTTCAAAGTTATGAAGACCGGCAGCTGTCTTCATATCACGTTCAAGTTCATTAGCCAGAGCCACCCTATCACCTTTAAGGTAGCGTATGAGTTTACGCAATCCCTTTTTATATTCCTCACTTGTTACCCCTGGCTGTGGACTGAGACCAAGATGGGCATCAAGATCGGGGCGATCACCGCTCGGTGTCTTAGTGTAGTAGGGAAATGTTTTACGGAGATAGCGCAGTGCTTTTTTCACTGCAAAACCATTGTAATAGGGTCCAAAGTAATCCGCCTGATCGTCAGCAGGATTACGCGTAAAACTGACGTGCGGCCATTCGCTCTTCATATCAATACGGACAAACATTTGAGATTTATCGTCTCGAAGAAGAATATTATAGCGAGGCATATACCGCTTCACCATTTCACTCTCAAGGAAAAGTGCGTCTATTTCACTTTCTGTTTCCACCCAATCGGTATCATAAATCTCAGCAACAAGTGCTTTTGTCTTTATGTCCATATCACGACTGTTCTGAAAATACTGGCGTACTCGATTTTTAAGGACCGCCGCCTTACCAACATAGATAATTTCACCCGATTCAGATTTATGAAAATACACCCCACTACTACGTGGAAGTGTCTTTAATTTTGCCTCGAGAGCAGCGTTCATATCGTCTATTATACCGTGAAGTGTATACTTATAATATGACAGATAAAAAGACAACTGAAGAATTCAATGTAAACGGTGAGGAGCTCCTTGCAAAAGTAAAAGCTCTTATTAACGAAGGAAATATTCGACGCATTATTATTAAAGATGTTAGCGGGAAGACACTCGTAGAACTCCCAGTGACTATAGGCGTTGTTGGTGTCATCCTAGCACCAGCTCTTGCTGCAGTCGGTACTATTGCGGCTCTTGTTACAAAATGTACTATTGTTGTCGAACGTCACGAGTCATAAAGAGCAACTCATTATGACTACAAGAAGCAGCTAACGCTGCTTCTTGTATGGTTTTACATACCCTTACACGTTACTTTTCATGAAGGTCAACGATCATCTTTTCCAAAATATCATTCATACGCTGATATGTCTCAACAAGAAATCGCATTTGCTCAGGAGTAAAAGAATCGACAAACTGAAGAAACTCCTGATAAATTGGCTCATAATACGCCTGAACCTGTTCGCGCATCTCTCGATTCTCAACTGGCTCAACAAGTACACGGCGTCGATCTGCAGGATCATGAGCACGCCTCACACAGTGCGCTCGCTCAAGGCGATCAATGATCCCAGTGATGGCACCAGTCGTGAGTCCGCAAATCGCCGAAAGCTGCCCAGCACTAATCGGCTGAGTATGCCGAATCATAGCAAAGGCTTCAAACTCCGTTGCGCTTAGTCCTACTTTATTTGCAATCGCATTAGTATGAAGAACGGTCAACGTTCCGGATCTCTGGATTTCTTGGCTTAACTCTTCAACTAAATTTTCGCGCGATTCCATTATTGACCTGCTTTTGTAATTGTCTTACAATCTAAGATAATCATTAAATTAACTATTTTTATATAGTAATAAGAAAGGACACGCATGTCAACTACACCCGTTGAGCAATCCGCCCAGCATCATGCGAGCAAGTTCACGAGCAGGCAGCGTAATATTGCCCTTGTAATCGTTGCTCTCGCATTCGTGATGGACCTGCTCGATAATACTATTGTTAATATTGGAATTCCTTCCATCCAATCAAACCTGGGGGCAAGTTATTCGGCCATTCAGTGGCTTATTGCAGGCTACTCGCTTGCCTTTGCTGTTCTTCTCATCACAGGTGGACGCATGGGCGACGTGTTCGGATATAAAAAACTCTTCCTTATTGGCGTAAGTGGATTTACATTAGCTTCGCTCCTAAGCGGTCTTGCGTGGAATCCGGATGTGCTCATTGTTTCACGCCTCCTACAAGGATCGATGGCAGCACTCATGGTTCCCCAAGTGATGTCGCTCATGCAGGTAATGTATAAACCTGAAGAACGCGGTAACGTCATGGGACTCTTTGGAGCACTTGGTGGCGCATCAGCAGCCCTCGGTCCTGTCGTTGGTGGTATTTTAATCCACTGGAATATTGCAGGACTTGATTGGCGACCAATCTTCCTCATTAACATCCCCGTCGGAATCTTCGCATTCATTGCCGGATACCGCTACCTTCCAGAAGGGAAGTCACCCCACCCACTTCACCTTGATCTTGTTGGTACGGGTCTCATTATTATCGCCTTATCACTTCTCGTTTTCCCTCTCATTGAAGGACGTGAACTTGACTGGCCAACTTGGTCATTTGGTATGATGATCGCCTCCCTTCCTGTATTTGCACTCTTCGGATGGTGGCAAAAACGCAAAGAAGAGAAGGATGGATCACCGCTCATTCCACCCATCCTCTTTAAAGTAAAATCGTTTATTACCGGTCTTCTTGTTAACCTTATCTTTGAAGCTGCCATGTTAGGATTCTTCCTTCCAATGACGCTGCTTCTCCAAGTAGGCCTTGGGTATTCAGTGATCGTTGCGGCGCTTACCGGTATCCCTACCGCCGTTGGTATTGGTCTTAGCATTGCCATCTTCGGCCAGAAATTAATACCTAAACTAGGTCGTTACGCGCTTACTGTTGGGACCGTTGTTATGGCAACCGGTGTTACTATCCTTTACCTTGTCGTCAAGCACTTTGGACTCGACTCAAACCCTTGGGAGATCATGCCAGGTCTTCTTGTCACTGGACTCGGTATGGGACTTGTCATGTCACCAATCTTCGCTGTTGTGTTAACAGATGTTGATCCAAAACATGCTGGTTCTGCTTCTGGTGTCCTCAACGCATTACAGCAACTTGGTGGAGCCGTTGGTATCGCCCTTATCGGTGTCATATTCTTCGGTCAGCTTACTCAACATTCAGACGCAAGTTACGTTTCGGTTGAACCAAGCATCCACACAGAGCTTAATAAACTTGCACTACCAGCCCAAGTACAGGATAAGGTTGTAGAGGGTGTTCGTAACTGTTTCAACGACCGCACAAAGGAAAAAGATTCAAGTGTCACACCCGAAAGCTGCAAAGAACTGCAACAAAGCGGTCCTTCTACTGCCATCGGCCGGAAGATTGGTTCTATTGTTGATAACGGCGTCAAGAAAGCAAATACAGATAACTTCGTAAATGCATTTGGTGCTGCAATCGTCTTCGAATACACACTCCTTGCTATTACGTTCGGATTAAGTTTCCTTCTTCCTCGACACATTCGCAAAGAACTCCTCGAACAGAGTCACTAACATCCATTCACTCTATTAAAAAGAATCGGTATATGCCGATTCTTTTTAAGTACGTCCTGCAATTATACCTGTTATCCATGCACGAGACTCCTACCCTGCGCGCAGCTCACGCCACACGCAGGGCCTAGGCATCAGTTCATCACACCCACTCGTATCTTCCGCGGACCAGTCGTCGGTTACCTCGTACTAGTCGTGAGTCGTCACTCCCGCTCCGACGATCGCTTTTCCTCTCGTCTGAAACCGGTGCGCGAAGCGTGCGTTCGTAACAGCTCCACCTGCCCTCACCTACGCACACGAATGCACGCAGATGGTACATAGTACCAACAAGGTAGCCCTGAGCTACCCGAGCTCCAGGAGCGGCATCGGCCACCAAAGCCGAGAGCTCCCCTACAAGAAACTGCTTGTTGGGAAGGCTTCCGATCTCAGTGAGAGCACTGCCAGTCGAGACAACACGGATACCGCCCTCTCCAGTCAGTTCGGCCACAAAGCGTCCCGCCGAAGCTTCGGCGCGTCCACGTTCCGGGCGCGACGACAAAGGCCTTTGGTATTGAGACATGTAGTACCAATCCGTGAGACGAATACTGCCTATGTTTAAATATAAGTTATACTAGACAGTGCGTCAAATACTCGTCGTCGCGATCACTTATGCGCTGGCTGTGGCACCAAGAAGCGCCTTTTCCTTACACGCTTCAGTGTGGAAAAGAAGATCTGGATTTTGTTTACAAAAGAGACAGATCAAGACAAGGTCATTGCAGTTTGCCCAGGCACAGTTTTCGTAGTTATTAGTCGGACCGCCACAATGACTACATTCACCAACCACCGCAGTGTGATCGCTAAAATCGACGGTCATCCTATCGTCGAAGACACGAAGGCTGCCCTCCCAAAGGCCATCGTCACCGTACGTTTCACCATACTTCACAATGCCACCATCAATTTGATACACTTCCTTAAACCCTCGATTCTTCATAAGACTACTCAAAATCTCACAACGAATACCGCCAGTACAATACGTCACAATAGGCTTTTCTTTGAGATCATCGTATTTGCCACTCTCAAGTTCACGAATGAAATCACGTGAGGTATGAACATCGGGAACAACTGCATTCTTAAATTTACCAATAGCCGCTTCATGTGCATTACGACCGTCAAAAAAGACAACCTCATCACCACGCTCTTCAATCAGTTGATGTACCTGCTTTGGCTTTAAATGAACGCCGCCATTAATGACCCCCTGCTCGTTGACTTGCAGTTCATCCGGAGCATCAAAGGCGACAATTTCAGAACGAACCTTGACGCTAAGACGTGGAAAGTCGTCTCTTGTACCTTCGCTCCATTTAAAAACAGTCCCCTTGAACCCTTCAAACTCCTTTGTTGCTTTAATATATTTCTTTAAATCATCAAGTTCGCCGCCAAGCGTGCCATTGATTCCATGTTTTGAAATAAGTACTCGCCCCTTAAGATTCAGGTTCTCAGCAAGTGTTTTTTGCCACAACTTTATAACGATAGGATCGCTAATAGGAGTAAATTTATAATAAAGAATAATTTTTTGCATTAAATACTATTATACCACTTTTTCAAATAAAAGTATTTTGTATTCACGCCAGACGAGACCAATAATCACTGCGTCAAGAAGACTAAATAATGCCAACCCTACGGATGGCGTCTGAATAAAAGCATACACCTGGTATATCAGAAAAAGACCCAGAATAATAAGTGCGAACGGATATACCTTTACTATTTTCTTCAAAAGACAGTAGACGAGCACTAATTTCACAACTCCATGAGTCAGAAGAAAGATAATAAGAAAGGCGAGACCGCTTGCTGCTAGCTCCTTATCAAGCCGCGCAACGTAATCGCCAATAAGTCTGAAGGTCTGATGGTGTGTCACAGCAGCTTTCCCGGCAACATCCGTAAGGAGCTTATGGACAAGACCTGGCGCGATAAGTAGTAATACTCCCGTTAGGAATTCAATGAATCCGTCGATGCCTTTAAGGAGAATTCCGACATCATATACGCTATTAAATAAAGATGAAGCTGTATGACGAATTTTCTGCATATTTTTATTATACCTTGTTTTTACATCTCTTTTCTGTTATGCTAATTACATTATGATTACCTGTTAAGTAATCCTCTAGTTCGTTTTATGTTCACACATATATGAACCACTAGCGGCAAAACTACATTCTCTACACCTTAATTTCATCCATTAAAGAAAGGATTTTATGCAAAAGCATATATTCTCACTATTTTGGCGTGCGGCCATGCGTCGTCCCCTTTTTACCTTCATTGCTATCTTTGGTTCGTCACTAACGGCAATCATGGGCAGCTTCATAGGACCACTCATCATTTCGCAGCTTCTTGGTCATCTTCAACACGGCACATTAACGCCAGTCGTTGCCCAGCCTCTCCTTCTCTGGTACATCGTCATCCAGGTCTACAGTGAGATTATTGGCATGCGAGTCGTTAACTACGTCATTTGGTATATGGAGACAGATGGATATCAATATCTCTACGAACGCATTTTTAATACGTTAACAACACAAAGTCTCAACTTCCATTCAAATCGCTTCAGCGGTTCACTCGTTTCACAGAGCGGCAAACTCACCGGATCCTTTGAACGTTTCTGGGATGTTGTCGTCTTCAATCTCACCCCCATCGTGAGTAGTATTATTGGTGCTGTTGCTATTCTTGGTTTCGTCTTCTGGCAATACGCAGTCGTCATCGCTACTGTCTCAGTTCTCTTTACTGCTGCTGTTTTGTATGGATCAAAGATTCTCGCTCAACGAAATAAAGAAGAAGCTCAGGCAAACACTGCTATTAGTGGGCGCGTTGCTGATGCTATTACAAACATAGCTGCGATTAAATCACATGGCAGTGAACGGGAGGAGCAGACGGCACTCATTAAGACAACTGACATATGGCGCGAAAAGACACTTGCAACAATGAGAGGATTCCTTGGGGTTAGTACGATCTACTCATTCCTAACAGCGACAATAAACATTCTTGCACTGGTTGCCGCAATATGGGCATCCGAATCGCACATCATCTCAATCAGCACTGTCTATCTCTGCATTACGTATACCTTCACTGTTGCAAGTCAACTGTGGCAAATGAACGGTGTTATGCGTAACTACAACCGCATCATTGGAGATGCGCATGATATGACTGAGATTCTTTTACTGCCTAACGAGGTTGAAGATATGAGTGAGGCTACGACACTCACTGTCACAAAGGGCAGTGTTGTCTTCGACAACGTCAGCTTTACTCATAGTGGTAATGATGAGACTCTTTTTGAATCGTTTAACTTAACAATTAAGCCAGGTGAACGCATTGGCCTGGTTGGACATTCCGGAAGTGGTAAAACAACCCTCACTCGGCTTCTTCTTCGCTTTTCAAATATCGACGACGGGCATATTCTCATTGATAAGCAAGATATCGCAAAAGTAACCCAGGAGTCCTTGCGTCGCAGCATCGCGTATGTACCCCAGGAACCGCTTTTATTTCATAGGACATTACGTGAGAATATCGCCTATGGAAAGCCTGGCGCCTCAGAACAAGAAGTACGCGATGCCGCCGCGAAGGCAAACGCTCTCCAGTTTATCGATAGTCTCCCCGATGGTTTCGATACACTTGTTGGTGAACGAGGTGTCAAGCTTTCTGGTGGGCAACGTCAACGTATCGCAATTGCAAGGGCTATTTTAAAGAATGCCCCTATCCTCCTTTTGGACGAAGCAACATCGGCGCTCGATAGCGAAAGTGAAAAACTGATCCAAGATGCTCTTTCTGAACTTATGAAAGGAAGGACGAGTATCGTCATTGCCCACCGCTTGTCAACAATCGCCAAACTTGATCGCATCGTTGTACTCGAAAACGGTACCATTAAGGAACAAGGAACTCACCAAGATTTATTAAAGAAAAAGGGAATCTACGCTCTGTTATGGTCTCACCAAAGCGGAGGATTCATAGAAGAATAGAAAGGAAATAATGCCTAAAATTTTTACTCGAACAGATACAAAAACCGCAAAGAAAACCTTCGCCATTTATCAACAAACACTCACGAAAGACAGAAGGAGATTCTGGTTCTATACAACGATTATCCCCCTGCATCGTTTACTCAGCGTCGTTCTCTTGCCGTTTCTTATGAGCGTCATCATTCAATCGCTCATTACTCACCCTCATGCATGGCAAGTCCCTGGCAGACTATTGGGTATCGCTCTTATTGTTTCAATATTGGGAGTTATCACCTCACATTACGGCTTTAAAGCCCTCTTTGAACACGAGGAGAAATTACGCACGTCACTCACAAAGCGTGCCATTACTGCCCTCATCGCTCATAGCGATCAGTTCTTCTCGAACCGTAAAGTGGGTTCACTCGCTGGGGATGTTAACACATTTGGCGCTTCAATTATTACGTTCCTTGATGTGCTATATCTCCAGGCAAGCGGCATCTTGGTCAACTTCATTGCAAGTCTTGTCATTATAGGTTTCATGTCCCCGATACTCCTTATCCCACTCGCCCTTGCTACAGCACTGCTTATTTGGAGGAGTCTCGTCGCTGTTGCTGCACGAGCGCCACTTCGGCATGAACGCAAAATGCTCTCCTCGCAGCTCAATGGCACAATTGCTGACATCCTAGGAAATCAACAGATTGTCCGTTATTTTGCATCATCATCGAGAGAAGTAAATCGTATCATTCAAGACCGACACGCTATTGAGAAGGTCGCTGAAACTGAAGTACGAACAATCCAACGAGAAATGTCAGTCAGACAATCGACTGTATACGGATTTCAAATCATTACCATGGGAGTCTGCATCTGGCTCTTTTCATTTGGTGCCGTCTCAATTGCCGCCTTAATCTTTGCTATTACCTACCTGAGCCGCCTCACTAGTGCAATCGTTGAAATTACACCAGTCATCAGAGGGGTTGAGCAAGCGTTTCTTGATGCGTCCAGCATCACAGAGATCCTGAGCGAAGAGCCTGAAGTGGTCGACATGCCTGACGCACCCAAACTCGTTACAAAAAAAGGTGCCATCGTGCTTTCGGATATTTCTTTTCACTATACTGACCACCAAGACGATGCTGTTATTAATCACGTGTCACTTTCAGTTACTCCAGGAGAACACATCGGCCTCGCGGGTCATAGTGGTGGTGGTAAAACAACACTCACAAAGTTGCTCCTACGATTTGCCGATGTCACAGATGGCTCAATCGCTATAGATGGCCAAGATATCCGTCAGGTATCCCAAGAGAGTCTTCGAGAAGCAATCGCCTACGTTCCCCAGGAACCATATCTCTTCCATCGTAGTCTCAGAGACAATATCGCCTATGCGCGGCCCGAAGCATCAGACAAAGAGATTATGCGAGCTATCAAACAGGCCAATGCTTACGAGTTTATTAAAGACCTTCCTGGTGGCATAGATACCATTGTCGGAGATCGAGGTGTCAAACTCTCAGGCGGACAGCGTCAACGTATCGCTATTGCACGAGCTATCCTAAAAAATGCACCTATTCTAGTACTCGACGAAGCAACATCAGCGCTCGATAGTGTAAGCGAAAAGTTAATCCAAGACGCGCTCGCAAAACTCATGAAAAACCGTACCTCGATCGTCGTCGCTCACCGTCTAAGTACTATCTCAAGTCTCGATCGCATCGTTGTCCTCGACCATGGACGTATCATCGAAGAGGGCTCTCATAACAAGTTATTAGATCAACAGGGGGTCTATTCAACATTATGGTCGCATCAAAGTGGTGGCCGTATTGAGGAGTAACACAAAAAAGCCTATGGTACATAATAAAAAGACCCATCCTTCTTTTGACTTTCTTAGTGATACAGCGAGCACAGTAGCACCTTTGCTGCTTGGCTGCATTCTAGAGCGCACCTTAGAAGATGGATCAGTACTAAGAGGAAGAATCGTTGAGACCGAGGCATATGACCAGACCGACACGGCTAGCCATAGCTATAAAGGCAGCACGCCTCGAACTGAAATAATGTTCGGTTCTGCTGGGCACCTATACGTCTACTTCACCTATGGAATGCATTACTGCTGCAATGTCGTTGTTGGACCTCCTGGATATGGGGCTGCGGTGCTCATACGAGCTGTCGAGCCACTAGAAGGTGAAGATTCAATGAAGCTGCGACGATCCAGACATGGGCTGAATCTTACAAACGGTCCCGCTAAGGTGTGTCAGGCATTTGCTATAGACAAAAGGTTTAATGGCCACAATCTACATACCCCACCAATACGACTTATCGTACCCGAAAAGCGAGGTGATAGTACTATTGTCCAATCACCACGAATTGGCATTAGTACAGCAAAGAATACTCCCTGGCGATTTTACTATCAAGATAACAAGTATGTATCAAAAAATAATAGTTGATTTGTTACAAATATTATTTTATTATAAAAAAGTACCATCCATCGATCCGTGAGGAGTACGTACGATGTTGTTCGACGAAGCGCTCGCCTACCTGGGTGAACCGCACAACCCGTCGGAACCCGCCTATCGAGAGGCGTGCGAGACCGTCGCCGCCAACCTCGACCAGCTCACCTACCGGGTGTTCATCCACCTGCCGGGAGGGCTGAGCGGCAACAACGACCCCGCCTGGAACACCGTCAAGGCGGCTTCGGAAGAGTGCTGCGGCTGTGGGAACGAGCGGGTCTTCGAGCCGCGCGACATGCGACACGAGTTCGAGCCCTCCGGGGCCGACCCGGTCGTTCTGTCGCTCGGCGACAAGGTCTACATCCGTCCCATCGGCGCTCCGCAGAGTGCCGCCTACGTGAAGTTCGAGATCATCGACGCAGACGGTCTCTGCCTGAGCTGCTTGCAAGACCCGATGTCGAGCGTGATCGACTTCAGCAGCCTGTTCTCGACACAGGGCTTCCGGCTGACCGATTTGGTCGAGCCGATCAAGAGGCAGAACGGCAAACCGGCGGTCTTCGTTCGTGACCAGAAGTCCGTCGGGACGATTCCGATTGTTGGCATCACTGCCGTCGATCTGGAGGCCGGCACGGTCACCATGATCCTGGACGCCGCCGTCGAGGCATTCGACCCGGATCAGGAAGAGGCCCATACGCACTGAGTCGATACTGGCTCGCCCCCCTGATGGACGGTACGCCTCTTTGCTGCGACCACTTCGGTCGCAGCAAAGAGGGCACTTCCATACGACTTACCTTTTTGAGTCATACGAAAGTGCACGCTACAAAAATACTCCGAAATTCGGAGTATTTTTGCTTCTAGATATTGTCATCTATTTCTTATTTTCTGGCTCAACTGCACCTTCATTACCATTTTCGGCAACGTCACTTGCTGTTTCGGCATCACCAGCGAGCGCTTCATTCTCTGATTGCAGCTTACTTGGTTCATAGACGTTTGCAACAACAAGACTTGTATCTTGCTCGTGGTCTGCAAACTCTACACCATGAGGAAGTTTGATGTCAGCAACAGTCAATTTATCTTCTGAAGTAGTAAGATGAGTGATATCGAGTTCGAGTGCTTCAGGAAGATTCGCTGGAACCGCCTTAATTTCGATATCTTCAATCGCCTGAAGGATAACCAGACCGGCTCGTTCAGCAACACTCTCGCCCATACCACGTAGGACAATCGGTACTTCCGTCGCTACCATCTCGTTCTGTTTAATGGTATGAAAAGCGACATGACGAAGCGTGTGCCTTACTGGATCTCTATCAATGCTCTTTATAATCGCGAGTTTATTCTTTCCATCAATCATAAGATGGACTGGTGTGTGCTTGCCTGCTGCGTGAGCAACCTTCGTTGTTTCAACGACAGCTGATTGCATTGAAAGCGGCTCGCTCGTTCCACCATAAACAACACTCGGTACAAGACCCTCCTGACGAAGTTTACTTGCGTGTTTGCCAACAAGCGTCCGTGGATCTAGTGTCAGTATAATTTCGTTCATGTTCTCCTCCTATCTAACCCTAGGTTGTATTTGGTAGTACCTTATAAGTATAGCACCTCCTCTTGGCGTGCTAAAATAGAAGCATGCTACCACATCTTTTTTCCCATGCCTCACTCTTTAGTTCTCTTGTTAGCTTAGACCCAGTCAGCCTCATTAGATGGGCTGGTGTTCTAGGTATCACTTTCATCGTTTTTGCCGAAAGCGGACTATTAGTCGGTGTTTTCTTACCAGGTGACACCCTCCTCTTTGCAGCTGGATTCTTGGTCCACACCGGCTTTCTTCCAATTAACATCTTCGCCCTCATCACAGTCATCTTTATTGCCGCGGCTCTTGGCGACAATCTCGGATATATTTTTGGACGACGCGTTGGACGTCGCTTGTTTAATCGACCAAATTCTCGCTTGTTCAAACAAGAACATGTCAAAAAAGCTGAAGTATTTTATAAAGAAAACGGCCCTAAAACGATCATCATCGCCAGGTTTATCCCTTTTGTCCGTACCTTTGCTCCAGTGATTACCGGTACAGCAAAAATGGATTACAAGATCTTCCTGCTCTTCGACCTGATTGGATGTGCTCTATGGGCAGGTGGCGTCACCTATCTTGGGTTTATTCTTGGAAGTTGGTTTACATCACTAGGTCTTAGTATCGACCAGGTGATCCTTCCTGTTGTTGCTATTATTCTCTTCATCTCGATCGCTCCACCGCTCTTCCACATCTTCAAAGAAAAGAAACAGCGAGATGCATTTTGGACCGCGACAAAGCTCGAAATCTCTAAACTATTTAACAAAAAATAGCTTAGCAACGAACGAAAGCTTGATACTTTTGATCAAGTATGTCATAAATTGACATTAGTATGAGTGTTGAACATCGATCACTTGAACATACATCAGCAATACCTTCCTATGAAAGGGCTGTTGCTCATCTGGTTGAACGTTTTACAAACGAAGAAACACCTCTTGGGGATGGCGAACGGTTTGAAGACATACTATGGGATGCACATGAACTCGATGCATCTTGGCGTGAAGACGGATTTGAAGGTCTCACTGCCTTCCTCACGCCTCAAGGCTATCATGTAGGGATTGGACGTCAGATTCATCCGGATGAAATGCCACGATATGTTCAAGCGTGGGCCTCAGGTGAATACCCTGTAGAAATCAATCAGAACAAACAATTACGAGACCAGACGTATCGGATAACGTATAGAGGAGAAACTCGAGATATTACTATACCGACGCAGTTCCAGGTTACAGAGCACTTACAATTTAGAGGATTTGAAGGTGGCATAGATGGAGTATTGACACTGTATGCAACCCAATATAATGATCAAGAGACGCTTGCTCCTGGGATGAGGTGGCTGACATCTCTCTTTGGATACTCAATGGGCTTAACGTATGGAATGGATAGACTAAGAAGCTTAAACGTTCAGCAATATGAGTTTTCTAAACGCGAGTTCCCTAGCCTGGAGGATGTCGCATTAGGTATTCAAGCTATACAAGAGGGTGAAGTAGAGACCTCATATCCAACACGTATTACATGACGGACAATAGACTCACAGAACTCTCTATACATGGTGGGGTGAATACTCTAGAGCTCCTCAAGGCACGTGAGCATAAGGTATCTGTACCATTTTGGAAATCGTATATCCCATACGGTCTTAGAGACAGTGAGCACTTCTTCCCTAGCTCCCTCTACGTAGAAGCAGCAACGGAAATAGGAGTTCGTGCAGTCCGATTATTTTGGTGTGGCGATACCTCTACTAAGGGACAAGATGAGCCTTCCGAAGAATCGTTTGGTGTCGTCACTTACGACAATTCAATTAATCGTAGATATATACTGACACCGAAAACCTCAGATATCATCCTTGAGAGTGAACGTGGAGATGATAGTAAGTGGCGAGCCAGTCTTACCACAATGGAAGACCTCAGTGATACAAATAGAGCCGCATATAGTAATATGCTAGGAAAATTAAGCCGCTTCCTTCTCATGCGCTATAGGGAAGGCAGATTATAAGGTCTAGCTTAACCGCGAGAACGAACTTCGTTGATTTTCTGCCTATATAGTTCAATGATCCTGTCAACGACACTATCAACAGTCATGTGAGTTGCATCAATCTCTACCGCACCTTTAGGAGGTTGCATAGGGGCGAGCGCACGATGCATATCTTCTTGATCTCGCACCAGAATCGTCTCGGCAGCCTTAAGGCTATGACGCTCAGTCACCCATTGACGCCTCTTTCCCAGGCTCGCTGTGAGCCATATCTTTAGAATTGCTTGCGGAAATATGTCGTCACCTGTTGTACGACCTTCAATAACACACCCATGTTGTTCTCCAAGTTGGCGCAACGTACCGACAATTTGTTGACGTACGCCAGCATATTTGGCGATAACACTCGCTTGCATGCCAACGTCGGGACCATCAATCAAACCGGTAACTATTTCTCCCTCAAACGTTACATCACCAGATTGTGTCATATTGATATCTAGTGACAGTAACGTCTTTTCTACCGCATCCTGATCCCCTAAACGAATCCCTTTACTAGCTAATGCCCAGGCGGCCACCCTAAACAACCGTCCAGAATTAACCACTGGAAGCCCTAATGCATCAGCAACACGTCTTGCGACTGTTGTCTTACCAACCCCACTTGGGCCGTCTATAGTCACAATGTGATTATCTAGCATATACATTCTAGTATACCGTTTCTTATACTACTCTCACACTACAGAAGTGCTTTTAGGTAACGGCCAGTGAATGATTCTGGTACTTTCGAGATCTCTTCGGGGGTACCTTCCGCAACTACAGTTCCACCGCCAAGTCCACCTTCAGGGCCCATATCGATGACATGGTCTGCACTTTTAATGACATCAAGATTATGCTCAATAATCACCATACTATTCCCACCTTCGATGAGTTTATGAAGGATGCCGAGTAGTCTCTTTACGTCTGCGCTATGAAGACCTGTTGTTGGCTCGTCAAGAATATACAATGTCTTACCAGTTGCCCGTCTTGATAACTCCGTCGCTAGCTTAATACGCTGTGCTTCACCACCACTAAATGTTGTCGCAGGCTGGCCGAGTCGAATATACCCAAGACCTACTTCAACCAATGTTGTCATCTTACGAGCAATTGTCGGAACATTCTCAAAGAACTCAGCGGCTTGCTCGACCGTCATTTCAAGGACATCGCTAATTGTCTTTTCCTTATACTTAATCTCAAGAGCCTCACGGTTATAGCGCTTTCCTTTACATTCATCGCAGGTCACATAGACATCGGGAAGGAAATGCATTTCAATTTTAATCACTCCATCACCCTGACAGTTCTCACAGCGTCCGCCCTTAACGTTGAAACTAAAACGACCAGCCTTATAGCCACGGATATTCGCTTCAGGAGTTCCAGCAAACAACTCACGGATTGGCGTAAAGACACCTGTATACGTCGCGGGGTTAGAGCGTGGAGTACGACCGATTGCCGACTGATCAATGATGATCGCCTTATCGAGGTGCTTGATTCCTTCGATATTCTCGTGTGCCCCTGGAACGACATGTGACCTATGAAGACGAGCAGACAGTTCTTTCGCAAGAATATCATTCACAAGCGTTGATTTACCGCTTCCACTCACACCGCTCACAACGGTCATAACACCAAGGGGAAACCTCACGTCTATGTTCTTAAGATTATTCTCTCTTGCGCCACGGATAACAAGATGGCGGTCTTTTTCAATCGTACGACGCTTTTTAGGTACGTCTATCTTCTCTCTTCCTGAAAGGAACTTACCCGTAATGCTATCAGGATGCTCGGCAACTTGGTCTGGCGTACCAGCAGCAACAACATTACCACCGTTTACACCAGCACCAGGGCCAATATCAAGAAGGTAGTCTGCCTCACGAATTGTATCCTCATCGTGTTCAACGACGAGCACTGTGTTTCCGAGATCGCGAAGACGCTTTAGTGTAGCTATAAGACGATCATTATCTCGCTGATGAAGGCCGATAGAAGGTTCATCGAGAACATAGAGTACACCCTGGAGACCAGAACCAATCTGTGTTGCAAGACGAATACGCTGCGCTTCACCACCAGAAAGAGTATTAGCCGCACGAGCAAGCTCAAGATAGTTAAGGCCAACATTGCTCATAAAGCCAAGACGAGCGGTAATCTCCTTCATTATCTGCCGAGCAATAAATAGTTCTTGGTCAGTTAACTTGAGTGAATTCTCAAATAAGTCAAGAGCATCATCAACCCCAAGATTACAAACATCCATAATGCTGAGTCCGTGAACAGTAACGGCAAGTACAACCGGCTTCAATCGAGCACCCTTGCAGGTATGACATTCACGTTCACGCATAAAACGTTCGATATCCTTACGCATAAATTCGCTGTCGGTTTCTTTATGACGGCGCTCAAGATTAGGAATAACCCCCTCATAGGTTGATTCATAGCTACGTCCACTGCCAAGATCTACTCTATATTTCTCGGCACCCGTTCCATATAGTACCTTATCAAGGTCCTCTTTACTGAGTTGACTAACGGGAACCTGTAGACTAAATCCGTGTATTTCAGCAACCTTAGCAAGTCGCTTCATGTACCAAGCATCACTATTCACACGATTATAAGGACGAATCGCACCCTCAGCTATCGTTAGATTCGGATTAAAGACAAGATCGGGGTCTACTTCAAGCCGGCTTCCAAGACCCGTGCAAACAGGGCACGCACCTTGTGGAGCGTTAAAACTAAAAAGGCGAGGTTCGAGTTCTGGAATCTCTTCATTTGGGTGGTCAATACAGGCATATCGCTGACTAAAGATGGTCGCTTCGTTTGTTTCAGCATCAAGTAGTTCAACGACACCATCAGCGAGATCGAGAGCTTGCTCAACCGATTGAGTAACACGCTGCAGGCTCTCGCTACTGAGCGCAATACGATCAACGACAATTTCAATATCATGTTTATAACTCTTTTGAAGGTCTGGGAACTCATCAAGTGCGTACACCACCCCATCAACACGAGCACGAGCAAAGCCAAGACGACGATACTGCTCGGGGATATGAGCAAACTCACCCTTTTTATTCTTAATAATCGGTGCGAGCACCATAAGGCGTGTGCCTTCTTGGATTTTCATTATTTCGTCTATGATTGCTTGAGGTGTTCGACGTGACACTTCCTTACCACAAATCGGACAGTGCGGTACACCGATGCGAGCATAGAGAAGACGAAGGTAATCGTAAATTTCAGTGACTGTTGCAACGGTACTCCGAGGATTGCGGCTTGTCGATTTCTGATCGATAGAAATTGCAGGTGAAAGACCTTCAATTTGATCAACATCAGGCTTATCCATCGTTCCTAAGAATTGTCGGGCGTAGCTACTCAAACTTTCGACATAACGACGTTGCCCTTCCGCATATATCGTATCAAAAGCAAGCGACGATTTGCCGCTTCCTGAAAGACCCGTGATAACGACGAGTTTATCACGCGGTATCTCAACGTTAATATTTTTTAGGTTGTGCTCACGAGCACCTGTAACACGAATAACCTCTGGCATAACGTCTTATTATACCATGCAACAGTATTGTAACTCCAGCTCGCTATTCGCTTTAAATGGACGACGTAGCATCATGCTTATCTTTGCATGTATTTGATCGTAATGCTACATTAGTTTAAATAATATTTTCTAGGGGAGGCTTACCATGAAGAAACAAACAACCGCTACTGTCATACTCATTCTAGGGAGTATTTTTTTAATTCAAACAAGGGTTATCAATTCAATTGTCATGTTCCTTTTGATCGGTGCAGTGCCTGGTATGCAAACCCTTATACCGTCAAAAATCATGCTTCTTATTACGACCAGTCTTCTCTGGCTTGTTTTGATCAGTCTCCTTAATGCACAGCTTTCCGTAAAGAAACCCCAAAAGAAGGTGACAGTAAAACGAACAGTAGCGAAACGGACAAAGCAAGCATCAACACGTCGCCTACGTAAAGTCGAGGCCTAACTCTCACTATCTTGATCGGATATATCCGTTGGCATCACGCTCTCAGCCCAAAGTTGCAGCTCCTGTAAGACAAACTGCTTGGTTTCATCTCGCTCAGTCGTAGCAAGACCTTGCAAAGATTTCATAAATTGTGGTAGCTGCGTAGCAATACGTTTTGCTCGCCACTGTTCCCATAAACGTGCTTCATCCTCATTGAGTGTAGAGGGGTAATTACGAGCTTTATAGTTAAGAAGAAGAGGCGAAAGTCGTTCGTCACTAAACTCTGGATGAAAATCCGCAAGTTCACGAGCAGAAGCATTCCGTACCGTTTCAATACGAAGCCGATCGCGATCGCCGACAAGCCCATCATACAGTCTTGCCTCAGCTTCAGGCGATTTTTTAAAGTCTCCCCTATTTTCAAATAGATCACGAATAGTTTCCGCAAAATGAGGTGCTGAAACAAGCACCGACTTATGCTTCTCGATCGTAGCCTTATTAAGATGAATCTTGTTCCATCCATCTGCCTGTTCGAGCACACCGACTGGAGCAACGGCAGGCACTTTGTTGTACTGCAACTCCTTAATGGGCAATGGGACAAAGTCCTTTTTCTTACGTTCTTCCCAAGTAGCGTAGAGTTTTTTCTTAAGCTCGTCTCCACTTAGTGAAACAAGAGGTGTTGGGTCGTGCCTCAGGTCATAGACGATCACATTCCCGTTCTTACCAGCAGTGAGTGGAAACGCCACCGTCGTTTTATCATGCGCTGCGTCATATCCACCGCTGGTATAGACAAAGGGGTTCTTGTCATCCAAATTAATGAGGCTCATCACCTTCTTTTTATCTCGCATATCAAGTAAATAGCTATAGAGTTGAGGTTGTTTCTCTTTTATAAGCTTTGTTACTGCGATAAGTGCCTCAACATCACTGAGCGCATCATGTGCTTTAAAATGATCAATACCATTTTCTTTCGTAAGTAGTTCAAGCCTGTTACTCGCCTTACCATCAACCACCGGCCATACAATGCCATCGGGGCGAAGCGCCCTCGTCATGCGAACAACGTCAAGAAGATCCCAGCGAGAACGACCATCTCGCCATGACCATTCGTAGGGATCTCTAAAAGTGCGCCAAAAAAGATGGCGGACGAATTCGTCATCAAAACGGATGTTATTAAAACCTACTGCAATAGTGTCTTCCGTAAAGATCTCGTCTGTCAGCAGTTGCGCGAATTCTGCTTCTGTATAACCGTCCGCTTGTGTCTGTTGTGGCGTGATACCAGTTACCATAAGAGCCTCAGGAGCGGGCAATGTATCATCGTTTAATTTTACGAGAACGTTATATGGTTCCCCAATCGGGTTCAAATCCATATCAGTACGAATACCAGCGAATTGCATAATGCGCGAATGACGCGCATCAAGTCCACTTGTTTCGAGGTCATAAAAGAAAAAAGATTGTGCCATATCTTCTATCATACAACGATTACCTCTACAACAAAAAAATCACCTCGCGGTGACTGAATATATCAAGTTATTGGATCGACAAGCCAAACAGAAAGAGTGGTGCCGCCGCGAGCGGCGACCCGGTCCCTCTGATTGAGGGAGGGGTCGCCGTCTCGCGGCGGCGAACACTGACAGGCCGGGTCCGGCGCCGGCTGGGACAGCCGATGGTCCGAGCCGGGGCCGCGACCTCAGTCACCTGTCAGTGTTCCTCACGGCCGCCGGCCGGGGGGTGGAGCCGGCGGACCGGAGTCATATGGGGTGCACGTGGGCTCCTTCGAGTCTCGCAGTGCGATCGCGGCGTCGCAGCCGGCGATCAGTTGATGGCGTTCGCGGGGACGTGCATCTTCGCGGGGGTGGAGATGGGGCCGGAGCCCCTGGTATGCTTCCAGATCACGCGGACGTTCCTTTCCAGGTGTCGCTGTGCCTTTTCCCGGGTGGGACCAACGAGAAGCTAGGCTTCTCGGAACTGGTAGCAGTGATGCACCAGGTGTCCCTTCTATATCGAAGTGCCATCTTGTTGGCGGCGGGCTTTCCGTCGCGATTTCCACTTATCTTTTAGATAAACAGAAATCGCGACGAAAAACTACAGTTTCTTCTTTGTTCGACTTGTCAATGTATCGCTTTTATAGGGGTTTTCACCTCATCCAAAAAGTGTAACTTTCGTATAATATCATTTCGTAAATAATATGTAAACACTTTTTTATAAAAACAGCAATTATATGTCTCAATATGGCCGTACCATACTTGCTCACAGTAGCAGTGCAGCTTCTTTTCATAGTACCTCTATATTGCAAAAAATACATAAATGTGTTAATATATATTTTATGAATAGAGCGATGGAGGTTGTCTTGAAACCGCACGACACTATGCACACTAATAGCTATAGCTCCAACCTGGCAGGTCACGCTGATAGTGACCAACAACTAGGCTTCTTAGGCGTCCATCGGATTGGTGTAGATAAACCATCTCGTCGTCTTCATCGCCTCAACATGCTCGTTATTGGGGCCGGACCCGCCGGGCTTGTGTTTGCGCGCAATGCCGCACTTAATGGCGCTTCGGTCACCGTTCTAGAACAAGCTGGAGATCCTCGAAAAGAGGACGCAGGCTACACGAATCGTTCGTTTAACATAACCCTCGATAATGTGGGACGACAAGTCCTTGGCGATTCACGTGCATGGCAAGGTGGCGTCTGGCTTGATGGTCGTGCCATCCACTCCCAAACTATCGATGCTACGACGTACGCGAGATATGGTCGAACAAATGACGCTAGGCTAATCAGTATTCCGCGGCCCGTCTTAAGGCAAAACCTCTGCACACTCGCAGAAGAAGCGGGAGTAACACTGCTCTTCCATTCCCGAGTAACAACTACTGATCTAGACCATGGGTCTCTCACCTATCAGTCACCAGAGAATACTTCAATGGTACTAAAAGGTGATTTGATTATCTTTGGCGATGGCCTTCATAGCCTCGCTGCTCGTTCCGCAAAAGAACTCGGAATTGAAATGTGGCCAGAACCTCGTAATTATATTAGCGGTATGATCACCCCAGAGAAAAACCCAGGCCTGTCGCTCGAGCACATTCATTTCTGGCATGAGCATAGTAATGGTAACTTCACTGTCGGAATTCCAAATGCCGATGGTAGCATTGCCCTTTTAATCGTCTCGCTATTCGAAGACCTCCCTACGGACGAACATCCGTTTGCGACAGCACTTACGGCCAAGACACGTCTTCATCGTGACTTTCCACACCTTTATTCCGTTGCTCCGCAACTTGCAGAGCAGCTCCCCCACCATCGTCGTGGAACGTTCTGTTTTAAAACAGCAAAGCATTACCGTATTGGTCAAAAAGGCATCATCGTTGGTGATGCGGGACTTGCATTCCCTCCATGGGCAGGATACGGTGCCAATCAGGCTATGTATGGAGGTGCATCACTCGCACACTCACTTGTTGAACAAGGCGGTAATATAGATGGTGGTCTGAACAAGTACGAAGCAACTCAGCTCTTACTCTCCAGAAAGCTTGTTACCTTCGTTGATGGTCAAGGTGACTTTTTAAGTGGCCCCGTTGCAGATGATCCTGCCGGTCGCTCCGAGCCAGCCCTTAGTATGCTCATCGAAGAAGTGAAGAGCATACTAGCACAAGAGGATGCACAGGTAAAGGTTCACTCAACACGTAGGCCGCAGATACTGCACCCAGTCGCGTAACAGCTAGGTGTATTGAACTCCTTGTTTTTACTACACACTCGTCTCAAAGGCAAGCGGCTTTTTGTAGGCTTCAAGATCAATCATCTCGCCAAATTCCATATCGGCTTTAATAGGCAATTTTACTATGCCGCTTCCAGGAGTAAAGGTAAGTTCACCGAAATAAATTTTATTCTTAACGGAGTAAAGATCAACCCGGACGTAAGGGAAATCAGCCGATAATACAGCGGCTATCTTTAGCATTTCATCGAGAGTACTCGGTTTCTGGGGCAAGGTTGTTGCTTCACTGAATGAACTGGGGTTCAATGAGCTTGCATCTTCCCAGTTTGTGTGGAGTATCTGAGATTTGTGATCCGTAAAGCGATCAGTATCAACCTGGACATATCGTGGAACACCCTGGACGCAGTGGATCTTGTAGTCCCTAAGACCTCCAAATTCATCTTCCATATATGTTTCGGCTATAATACGCTGTTTGCCAGGTTTATACTGCCGCTCACGTTCTTGACTATAAAAATCCTCCTTCATCCATTGACGCAGTGTTCGCTTTATATTGTTTATATCGGCAGTAGACAGATCTTTGCAGATATAGTTATAACCACACCCTTTCGTGAGTTTGAGCACAAATTGGTTTGGTAGCATCTCAAAGGGAATGTCCTCAACGGAATCCCAAACACCAATAAGTGGGATGAGATGTTGAGCACTAATCTTTTTCTCGATATAGCCACGAACGGTATATTTATCCGCAAAAGGAGCAAAGCGCTCTAGACGACCATTTAACTTTAACCATTGAATCTTGTGCGTAAACCGTTGTGGGTTTTTTAGGCTAAGAGGTTCGCCGAGACTTCGATAAAAGAGAAGATAGAGGTATGGTTTATCCGGTAGCATACTAATTGTACGACCCGCGAGTGCTTTTGCTGACTGCATGTAGATCCCGTTCCTTTATTACCTGTAATCGTATGTATTATATCATATATTTGCATTAATGTTAAGTATGAATTATAGATATAATAACCATAAGCACAACTACAAGAAACCTTCGTTATATTCAGAACAAAAAGTGACCACTCATGGTGGTCACTTTTTAAAGATGCAAAAGCTATTCTTTTTACTCTACTGTTCTATAAAGGTAAACTCTCTACCCGCAATCTCAATGATACTATCCCCAGTAGCACCCGCACGAGTTAATTCGTGACTAATACCCATTTTTTTCATAATGTCGCGTAGACGATTAAGACCCTCATAATTATCGAAGTTAGTACGACGAGCAAACCTCTCAATTTTCTCACCGGACACAGTAAAAACACTCGTCTCTTCATCTTTCTCTACGGTCCAGGCATCAGCAATTTGCTTATCACTTAGACTAATGACAGGAATATCTTCATCATCTTCAGCTATTTCTTCCTCAAGACTCCTAATGGCATCTATTTTACGACGAAGCGCACGAAGTACTTCCGTGAGACCTTTATGTGCTGCAGACGAAATGACAAAAATCTCAGTTCCCTTTTCTGCCACCTCTTTCACTGCATCTATTTGCATTTGAACTATGTCGTCATCAAGACCTTCGGTCTTTGTGAGTGCAACCACCTCAGGGCGTGTTGCAAGTTCCGGGCTGTATTTTTTTAGTTCGCCGCGAATTGTCTTGTACCTCTCTCCGGCATCGTTCGAGTAAGCATCGATCAAATGAAGAAGTACTGCAGTTCGTTCCACATGACGGAGAAAAGCATCACCGAGTCCCTTTCCTTCACTGGCGCCTTCAATAAGTCCAGGAATGTCAGCGATTAGAAGACTTGTATTATCAATGTCTGCAACACCAAGATTTGGCGTGAGTGTCGTAAAAGCATAGTCGGCAATTTCAGGACGCGCGTTACTCACGACGGAAAGGAAGGTCGATTTTCCTGCATTCGGAAACCCGACAAGACCTACGTCGGCAAGGAGCTTTAGTTCAAGCTCAGCATCAAAAATTTCACCACGTTCACCAAGCTCGGCCATTTTTGGCGTCTGACGCACGGATGACTTAAAATGTGCATTGCCAAAACCACCATCTCCTCCCTTAGCAATAACCACGCGCTCTCTATGCTTTGTAAGATCGGCAATGATCACACCATCTCTTCTTACGATGGTACCCATTGGCACTTTTACGATTAAATCTTCGCCAGATCGGCCACGCATATTCTGTTTACTGCCGTTCCTCCCATGCGCAGCTCGCAGCTCAGGCTTAAAACGAAAATCAATCAGCGTATTAACGTTTTCACTTGCCTCAAAGATAACATTGCCACCCTTACCACCGTCACCACCGTCAGGTCCACCCTTGTCGACGTAGATCTCATGACGAAAACTAACGTTACCATTACCGCCATTTCCTGCTGCTATAAATACTTTCGCTGTGTCGACAAACATAATTATCTATCAGTATACCAAAAACACCCCTATATTGACAGAGGTGTTTTTGTATTACAAAAATATACTTTTAATGGATATAGTTATAGTACGGTACTTCGCTCGCACCAACTGTGCGAGTCGTCACTCGGTTAAAGTTACCAGCATAGTTCATCTCACTAATAGTAATGCTTCCATCCGAGTTAACTTCTTCAACAACAGCGACGTGGCCGTATCCACCACCATTCTGCATTACTGCACCGACAGAAGGAGTGTTGTCTACGAGATATCCGGCGGCGCGTGCGTACATCGCCCACGTTGCTGCATTACCCCAGTAACTCCCTACGGGACGACCAAGTTGCATGCGACGTTCGTATGCATACCAAGTACAGTTACCAGGTGCGTAACGGTTTCCAGCTGACACACCCGCAATTTGCGCATTAATTGTTGAATAACCACCTAGGTATGAACCTTGACTCGCAGCATTGGTTGGCGAAACATATCCTGGACGTTCATTTTCAGGAAGGACACCGGCAGGAATAATGATTTGATGTCCAGCCGTTAGCCCACCCAGTTCAAGGTCGTTATATGCAGTAATCTGATCTACACTTGCGCCATACTTTGCAGCGAGGCTTTCAATCGAATCACCACTCTTGACCGTGTAAAGAATACCATCAATAGGAAGAATGACAAGCTGCTTGCCATTATCTATAGCATCTGAGCTTAAGTTATTCGCCCATTTAATCGTGTTTGCACTAAGATTAAATTGTTGGCCAACAGATGTGGCTGTATCGCCGGCCTTAGCAATATAGTTTTTAATTTGTCTATTATCAGCAGTAGGCTGGATAATCTGGGGCTTATTAATTACAGAGCTATTGTTCTGCGTTAGCTGACTCTCCGCAGCAAGGGATACAGATAAGTTAGCTACGTTATTTGCTATAGGAAGGTTGGCGCGCTCAGCAATACCAGCAGCTATATTCGTCGCTACTAGCTGATCAACAGAAGGCTGTGCAGCAGGGGCTGCAGTTGAAACGGTAGTCGCAGTTGCAAGTGCATCTACCTTTTGTGGAGGTTGGTACCCAATAGCCACCACCGATATAACCAACAGGAAAACTCCGACATACCCAGCGACAGTAGTTGATTTGGGTCTGTCTTTTACTCGACGCGACTTCGTCTTGTAACGAGAAATCATCTGCTGTTTAAGATCAGCCGAAACCATCTCGTTAGGGCTCATCGCCTTTACTTGAGTACTAATAATATTCTCCTGCCATCTACATTACTGTAAAGGCGTCTACCTTAAGAGTCTTTCTTCTCGCAGCAAGAACGGGGTACATTCGACCGATTTCATTAACTAATATTGTTGAAAAGTTCTTTTCAGTACCCGTGCGACACGTAGAGGTAGGCGTATTGTGATTCGTATCCCACTCGCAGTATTCAGTCTATGACTGACGCTAGTAAACGAGACACAATTCGCTCCATTTATTGTAGCAACTATTGCAAAAAGTGTCAATTTATTTTATAAAATAATAAATACGTCAACTATTAGTTAGAAGCGCACTTGACCTGACAGTGATTGGCAATGTTCTCTTGGTGTTCTGTCTCTGTTACGGCAAAATATGTCATACCATCATCACCGCTCAAGAAGTAGACATACTCACCACTCGCCGGAGAGGCAACAGCCGTTAACGCTGATAGTCCAGGTGTCGCAATAGGCCCTGGAGGAAGACCCGTGTTAATGCGCGTATTATAAGGGGAATCAAGCGTTGGTGTTGGCGACACTCCTAGAATTTTAGCAGCATATTGGTAGGTGACATCAGAGCCGAGTGGCATGTTCATAGCAAGACGCGTATAGAATACTTGAGCAACCTGTTTTTGGTCAGTTGGCTTTGAAACTTCTCGCTGAATAATCGAGGCAAGCGTAATGGCCTGGTAAAGTGTTAACCCGTGCGACTGGAATCCGCTAATCAGGTTGTTATCGGTTAGTTTAGTGTAATATTCATCAAACGTTCTCTGAAGAATCTGATCGACTGTTGCATCAGTCGTAAATTGATAGGTATCACCATATATATAGCCTTCAAGACTCGCTGAGGCTGGCTTGCCTGCAAATAGTGGTGAATCATAGGTTTTGTTTAAAGCCGCGTCGACGTCCGACGTATTATACCCAGCACCGATGAGCCCCGCTCGATCTTCAGCAAGAGTTGCCCCAGGGAGAAAAGTGATAGAGAATTGGTCTACCTTTCCTGAAACAAGTGTATCGACAATCTGAGCTACTGATTGCGATGGAGAGAAACTGTAGGTTCCTGCCTGAAGCTTGTCGCGCGTGTGTGTAAGCCTTGTATAAAGATCAAACGCAAATTCGCTTTTAATGAGGCCCTTGCCTTCGAGCTCTGTCCCGATCTGCGTCGGGGAACTTCCGGCAATAATTTGTACGCTCGTCTTCTTCACGCTAGAAGAAAGAGGACGTAAAGCCATCTCATACCAGAGAGCACTCCCTGCTGCTACAAAAAGAATCAAGAACACTAGGCCACTCATCACCCACCAGATAATCTTCTTCTTAGAACGCCTCGGCTTCTCTTCCAAAAGAACCGGCTGAGGAGCCTCTTCAAGAAGCGGCGTTGGCGCTGGTGGAGCTATCCTAGGCAAGGGTTGTGGTGCGCTCTGTGTCATTTTTTTAGGCGCCTGCTGCGACTGAGTTTGCTGAGGCCTGCGTGGTGGAAGGATATCGTTCATCTAAGATGCTCCAAATAATCTTGTAGTATCAAGGCTGCCGCTTGTGCATCAATGTCAGCCTTAGAATACGGTTTACCATATGACTGCAATCGCTGTTCAGCAAGGACACTCGTTAGTGATTCATCCTGAAAAACAATTGGTGGTGCAATCTCCTTAAGTCGTCCCACGAACGCTTCAACAAACGCTGTTTGAGCAGTTGCCTCTCCCGATTGGTTGCGTGGATAGCCTACGACAACTGTGTCGACTTTCTCATCAAGGATGATCTTCGTTATTCGTTCAACCTCGGATCCATCAACGAGCATAGTATCAAACGGAAAGGCAATGCGCACGCCATCATCACCAAGGGCGACGCCTATCCGCTTCTCACCGACATCCAAGGAAAGGAAGGTCCTATTTCGACTCATTCAAATTGAACTGCACACTAATTCTGTTGGTATCGTTTGGAGCAGATGACACCCAGAACGGCCAGAATTTAATATCTACGTTATCCACACCTTGAATTGACTCGATGCTTGATTGAATTGATCCATAGTTTTTACCTTTAGCCAGATTCTTGATCGCCGCATCATCAATCATGGGACCAATTTTACCGGTCGCATTAATATTTGCCGAAAATCCCCCAGCGTCCATAGCCATCACATTCGTAAATGTCACATTCTTACTTCCGTCGTCATATACTCTTTGGTTGCTCGTACCACTCATTTGACTCTTAAAATAAGCATCGAGGTACTGAGCCGCATCAGTCTGATTTACTCCTGTCATCGTATAGGTCACTGTTGCTGTAATTTTAGCCTTTGTCCCCGAGTTTACTACCTGGTCTTGTGCTGGCGTTGCCGTAACCGTGCCAGGATCTACCTTGAAGGTTGCATCTAGTGGAATAGCCGTAGTGCCAAACTGACTTTTTAGCTGCGCCTTCATTGCATCACTATTTTGTTGAACGAGGGTTGCTGTTGCCTTTTGAATATCGTCAGCACTGACGACCTGCGCAGTTGTTTTTGTTCCGCCCGACATATCAGACCCTACGGAACTAAAACCGCTCACGTTAGCCTGATAACTTCGTGACGAAAGGTTATATTGATCCCCTAAATCACTCGCTGTAACAGCAATGGTTGCCGTATCCTGAACCACTCCACCAGGACCAATTGTCGTACCCGCAAGTGTTGTACCACTATTACTGACAAAAACCTCATTTGTCGTGGGGTCTGTAAACGTCGTGCCCGCTGGAACGTCGATAGGTGTACTTGATACTGATGTACGAGTTAGCTTCATTGACCCAGTCGCCTTCGTTCCAATATCCTTCGTTCCTGTTGCGTCAAAGTCAACTTCTCCGTCTTTCTTCGTTTGTTGAATCGTTGCCTTAACGGTGTTAGTAGTTATATCATTCGTTCCTGTTGTCGCTAGGGTGACTTTAGTATTGAGAGTATTGTCGTTAGTACGAGCAGTAATGATAACCGTTGCTTGAGGAGCATATACGAGTGCCCAGACGAGAAAGACAATGAGTGCTATACCGCCACCAATCATCAAGATGAGCTTCTTACGGAAGCTTGCAAAGCTAGGTACTTTGATACCGCTCTTGACACGAGCCTTTGCAGGCGTATGTCCTGGAGAAGGTGGCAAAGCGTGTGGCGCAGCTGCATCTGCGCGCAAGGCATCCTCGATAGAAGCGTCATTTCCCACTGATGCGAGTGAAATAGTATCAGCTGTCTTTTCAAGTTCACCTATAGGAAGGTTATTACCATCAATAATATCTTCACCGTCATCGATATCAAGTGCGGATATCTCAGCAAGCTCAGGTTTGCTCTGAAGATTCTTTGCAACAGGAATCTTCGCAGCTGCTGCAAGTGAGGTTAATGCTGAATTACTACTAATCAATACCAGATGCTTGTGGCCCTGCGTTGCCGCGCGCGAGAGTAGACGCAAATTAACCGCACTTTGTAATACCCCTATTCTTTTTGGTGGTACAAGTGCGACGATTTTTTCTTTCGCGTCTTTGACCTTACCTATTATCGAGGTAATATCGTCTTCGACATCGATGTAAATGACGTCTTTATTCATTTTTATATTCGTAAGATTCTATTAAGCTTATCTTTTATAGTATCTGTACTGGTACTCCCTAACATTGTATCATATCCAACACGAAGTAGGCCCATGGCGGTGATAAATGTGTGATCGTTTGCGTTCCCTGTTGTGTCAGTAATGCCAACGACTTCGCTTGGCACAATTCGCTGGACGGTTGGGCGTTTTGTAAATGGTAACTCTTTATACCAGTCGCGCTCTGAGAGGGCATCAACTAACTGCGAAAGACTTGCTCCACCACCACAGAGAAGAATTCTATTAGGAAGATGATCAACCGAATCAAACTCGGCAAGTGCAAGTTCTACACCAGATAGCCACACCTCGAGTGTCTTATCAATCGCTTCTTTAGCCTGTTTTGCGACGGTAGCTTTAATTTGTGGACTATCAATATTAACCTTTAGTTTTTCAGCATCAGTATAGCTAAGGTCCATTTCACCCGCAATCGTCCGAGTAAAGCTACGCCCACCAATACCAAACATTTTCGTGCCTTCAACTCCACCGTCATTCACAACAGCAATGTCCGTAGTACCTCCACCGACATCAGCTAGGATTGCCGTAAAGCTGCTACTCGCATCGGTACCAAGAACAGCACGACTCACAGCAAAAGGTTCAGCCGCTACTGCAACGAGTTCGAGCGCTAGTTCATCGGCAACACGTTCGAGTGCGCCGATGTGAACCATTGGAGCAAACGCGGTATAGATTTGCACTGCCACATCACGCCCCTGAAAGCCAATAGGGTTCGAAACCTTATACCCGTCAATATGAATGCTGACGAGAGCAGAGTTTACTAGTTTTACCTCAACTTCGTCATTGCCTGTCTCAAGAGCAATTGATTTCTGCGCCTTGCCCTGAGCACGCTCTTGAACCTTCTCAATAATAAACTCCATCTCCGCCGTATCAAGAGGACGATCTGGCTGCGGACGTCTATAGCGAATTGTGTTTGTTACTCCCTTTACAAGTTCACCAGCAATACCGATAACCACTCGTTTCGCTTGTAGCCCTGCCTGATCTTCAGCTTCAGATAATGCTTCCTCACAGTTACGGACGACTCCAGATATGTCAGCGATAGCACCACTATGCATGTCGCTGAGATCCTGACGCGCTCTCCCTACTCCAACAATTTCTAATGAATCATCAAGCTGTTTCGCGATTAATGCTTTCACAAATTCAGTACCAATATCAAGTGCAACAACGTAATCGTTATCGATCTTATTTTGTGACTTAGCGCGCAATTTATCAAAAACCATAATTACTATCAATTATATACCACTGGGCAATGAAATAAATATAATCTTCGTATTAGATCCAGCACACAAAAGATTAAGGTAACAAAAAAACCATCTATTCGATGGCCTACTGCAAATCTAATTGTATCTCTTGGGGAGTCGGTACGGGTGTTTGACCCGTACCGACTCCCCTCACTGCGTCTGTGCCGCCTAGCAGCCGCCGACCAAGGCCAACGCCGGCCGGGGGTTGACGAGGCCGTGCGTCGTGATGCGCAGGTCGGTCCACCTGCCGGACTCATCCGAGAGGACGAACTTGCGCCCACTCCCCTCTCGCCGCAGCTCGTACCCGCCGGTCAGCACTCCTGCTTCGGAGTCGACGACGCCGAGTCCGAGGGCTTCGGCAACAGCGTTTACGGCAGCGGTGATGCTGATGGAGCTCATATGGACGCCTCCAAGCGTTCCAAGGGTGAGCCTTACAGAACGAAAACCATTATAAAACAATAAACATATAATGTCAATAAAAATACGCCTATTTTTCCAAAAATCGGGTAATAAGGTCTCTTTAGGCTAGAACAGCTTTAATTCGACGAATACCAGCACTTGAAGATTCTTCTTTGATAATCTTAAAGCGTTTATCATCTTCGAACAATTGCAATGTATGATCTACGTGAGGGCCACCACAGATCTCAAAACTAAATGGTTTTTCTTCACCGTCTGCTATCATCTTGTAAACCTTTACGGTATCTCCATAGCGATCACCAAACTGACCCAGCGCATGCATCTCGCCACGTGCGACATCTGTAGGATATTCTGCAAAACTCACCTTAAGATCCTTTGCAATCTCTTCGTTAACGATTCGCTCAACCTCATCAAGTTGTTCACGAGTCACCTTTTCAGGATGAGAAAAGTCAAAACGAAGCCGTTCTTCAGTAATATTACTCCCATGTTGAACAACATGATCGCCAAGCACTTGTCGAAGGGCTTGGTACATAAGGTGAGTTGCCGTGTGATACTTCTTGTGTTGGAGTGTCTGACCACCAAGACCACCCTTAAAGGTACCCTTGGCTGCCGTTTGACTACGAGCACGTTGTTCTGCCATTTGAACATCGAACTCCTGGCGCCATAGTGGTGAAAGACGAATGTCTTGTTTATATGCTTCTTCAGTTGAAAGTTCGACAGGAAATCCAAAGGTATCATAAAGAGTAAAGAGTTCTACACCCGTTAGTTCTTGCGTACCGAACTTCTCTAATTGCTTAAGACCTTTTCGTAGTGTTTGGCGAAACACTTTTTCTTCTTTCACGAGTGTCGCGATAACCTCTTCACGCTTGTTAGCAACCTCTGGGTAGTCAGAAACGTATAGGTCTGCAATAACCGGAACAACTTCCTCAAAGAAGTTCTGTTCAATACCAAGATCGAAGGCGAAACGGATAGCGCGACGGAGAAGACGGCGCATGACATAGCCCTGCTCCTTATTCGCTGGAACAACATCGTCAACAGCTAGGAATGTTGCACCACGAAGATGGTCAGCGATAACACGCATGCTCTCAGTATGACTGTCATATTTTTTGCCACTCAGCGTTTGCAGCTTATCAATAATTGGCCACATAAGGCTAATTTTAAAGACATCAGGACTATCGATTGCCGCAGCTGCGATTCGCTCAAGGCCAGAACCCTGGTCGACGTTACGGTTTGGCAGTTTTTCAAAGCCCTCACCACGACGCACGTATTCCATAAAGACATTGTTGCCGATTTCCATGAACCTGCCACAATCACAGTTCGGGTGACAGAATTCACCATATTGTTTTTTCTCGGCGTCGGTATGCTCCGAATCGTCAAAACGATAGAACATCTCACTACTTGGGCCACCCGGTTCACCCTCGGGCATACCTGCTATGCCTTTGCCGCGCCACCACCAGTTTTTAAAGGCATCATAAAAGAATATGCGCTCGCCAGGCTTCATTCCGCGCGCGTAGCCATCTTCTTCGGAGCCAAGATCTGCCGTAAGAGCTTCAATACCACGATCAGCAAATATCTTCTTTAGAAGCTCTGCACTTTCGTTATCTCTTGGAATATTAAACTCTTCGTTGCCAATGAAACACGTGGCATATACCTTGTTGATGTCTAATTTAACGACATCGAGTAAAAACTCATACATCCAAGGAAGTTGATCTGCTTTAAAATAATCACCCAGCGACCAGTTACCGAGCATTTCAAAAAATACCGTATGGCGATTATCACCCACGTCCTCAATGTCTTGAGCACGGAGACAGGGCTGACTGTCAACCAGTCGAACGCCATCAGGATGATTCTCTCCAAGAAGATACGGCATAAGAGGTTGCATACCGCTCCCTGTGAATAGTGTTGTAGGATCATCCTTTAATATCAAGGCCGCGCGCGCTATTACAGTATGCTGACGGTCTTTGTAGTACTGTAGGTAGGCGTTTCGAATATCTTGGGCGTTCATAATAGATTCATTGTAACAGAGGTACGAATGAGATGAAAGGTTCTTTTCTTACTCTATAAGGTTTCTACAAGCAATGCGCTATAATGGCTCGTAATGACTAGTAACAATAGTAAGAAACCAGTTAAAACGAAAAGTGAGATCTTCTGGGAGCCAGTACAGCCCTTCTTGAAGATACTAGTAAAAGCCAATACGGGGATACTCTTACTTATCAGTTTTCTTCTCCCATTTGCAGCCTGGTTGATTGGTCTTTTGATCAATCCTAATGGCTGGACTGCTGATCCTACGATGCTTCTGGCGATCTTTGTATCCTTTGTCCTTTATTTCTATGAATCTCCATTTCTCATAGCAGGTGTTGCACTCATCGTAATTGTAGCTATCTTGATCGTGCGATATAAAAAGCCAAGCCAGTTTGGTGCATTATTTATTATTATGCCAGTCATGCTTGCCTACTCGATCTACTACTTAGTTGTCGCTTCCACCGCTCCTCATGATGAGTTTACTGAATAAACAGTCAAAGCCGTTCCTTCTCGCACAATCTATGCGTCCTGGTTCGACAGTATTACCGTGGATTCTCTATAGTACGGTCATTGTCTGCAATAAAGGAGCGGACGTGGCCCTGCTTTTTCTTGGCTCGGTTCTTCTGATTTGTACCTACGGCATCGTCACAATACAAAATGATATCGCAGATGAACCCATTGATAGACTCAATAAACGAAAAGACATACCACTGGCTAGTAAAAAGCTAACAATTAATGAATTAACGAAACTGTTATTTGGACTTCTTACTATTAGCATCATAGTTGCCTGTCTGTTAGGTTCATTAGTGCTATTGTGGGTGGGAATATACACTTTTCTTGGTTGGCTCTATTCTGGACCGCTGAATCTCAAAGGGAAAGGATATCTAGCACTAACCACTTTAGGATTGTCATATGGCGTCATGCCCTGGTTTCTTGGTGTCTGCGTTTTACATACCTCTCCAAGTCTTGCCCTCACTGCAATATCACTCACTTCTTTTATCTTTGTCTTCGGTATCATCTCCTTGAAAGACTTCAAAGATCTCGCCGGTGATACCACAGCAAAAAAGCAGACCATACTCGTTACAAAAGGGGCGAGCTTTACGCACCATCTTATTGTGTCATGTACATTTCTCGCCTATGTCACCGTATGCGCTTTCCTCTTATTTGATAAAAGAGCATATGTCCTCTTCACAATTGGGATTGTTTTTACACTCATCAATACGATCCTTTTAAAAAATAAAGACATCCTGACTTCGGCAAGAAGAAGAGCAGCTTCGAGTCAAACCGCTCGGAGACTCTTTTTTGGCTATCTTATAGTTGTCTATGCGGCGGCGACCCCATTTCAATAACATATAAAACCACCACCACGTATAGCCACATGTATAAGTTTTAGAGATATAAATAAAAAACACGCCATCAGCGTGCGAAATATATCTATCTTAGGTGGTGCTCCCCCGCTCCGGCACGATGCCAGGAGCGGGGGTATTGCAGGGGTCGCCGACCGCGACGGAGCTAGATCAGCTCGACGTAGCCGCCCGAGTCGCCGTAGAAGGCCACGTGGACCTTCACCAGCTCCGAGCCGTTGGCGATCGTGCCGTCGAACTCGATCCGACCGTCGTTCAGCACAGTGAGCTGAGTGGCGACGATCTTGCGCGTCTCGCCGTTCTTGAGCGCGACCGTCGGCGCGTACCGGAAGCCGGTCCCGTAGATCTTGGCGAAGTTCTCGACAGCCACCTCAATCGACGGCCGCGCCTTGATCACGTACTGGTGCCCCGGCTGGAGCAGCGTGCACACGACCTGGACGGTCTGCGGGGTGGGGGTGGCGGGAGTGGCCATGATGCTAGTTCCTCTCTGCAAGCTGATTGTTCGGCTCAGCGAAGCCGTACTCCCCGTAACAACACGAGGTCATATAAAATTATATACTTTTTTATTATTTTTGTCAATACTTTTTTACCGTTAGCGATATGCCTTACCTATTATGTATTATTGAAATTATTCCATCAGTATCGCTCCTAGAGCCCTCTACGCTATAAGCTTAGCAAAAGAAGCCTCATCCATTACCGATATAACAGACCCTGACGACCTGTCCAGTAGCGTATGTGACCATCATCACACTTACGCCATTTGAAGAGTACCTCGTCTCCAGATGCTACGAGGTACTCCTTTTTGAAGGGCGCTATCAACCATTGCTGCGGTTATACAACAATACCGCCACCAAGGCAGGCACCATCTTTGTAGAGTACAATCGACTGACCTGCAGCAATAGCACGCTCAGGTTCAGATAGCGCTAGTGTAACGTCATTTCTTGCATCATGTACTAATGTTGCTTCAATGAGTTTTGCTCGGTGACGAACACGTACGGCATATGATCCATTTTCTGGAGCTATGCCACTAATCCAATGGACAGACGTAAGATGGACTTCTTTTTTCCAGAGTGTTTCATCATTAAGATCGGTCGTAACATAGACCTCATTCTTGTCCATATCTTTACCTACTACATAGTACGGCAGCCCGCCACCAACACTTAGCCCGTGGCGCTGTCCAAGCGTATAGAAGATAGCTCCATCATGATGCCCGATCACTGTACTTGTTTTAGCATCAACCACTTCACCCGGTCGTTGTTCAACATAGTTACTAAGAAAATCACGAATACCGATCTTACCAACAAAACAGATTCCCTGGCTATCCTTCTTAGAGGCAGTAAAAAGACCTCTTTCTTTCGCCATTTCGCGCACTTCAGGTTTCGTGTAACGACCTAACGGGAAAAGCGTCTTCTTTAGAGCCTCACTCGTCACTCTATAAAGGAAATAAGTCTGATCCTTATTTGCATCAGCGGCCACCCTTAGGACTCCATCTTCAACACTAGCGTAATGGCCAGTTGCTATCATATCAGCACCATCCTCAAGTGCCGCCTCAAGGAAGAGTTTAAACTTCACTTCTTGATTGCACATAATATCTGGATTCGGTGTCCGTCCAAGCTTGTATTCATCGATCATATAATCGACAACCTTCTGCTTATATTCGTTCTCGAAATCGAATACCTTGAAATCAATACCAAGCTGTACTGCAACACGTTTCGCATCAGCAAGATCGTCAGCCCACGGACAACGCATACCTGGCAGATCTTCTGTCCAGTTTTTCATATAAACACCAGTGACTTGGTGGCCCTGCTCCTTTAAAAGAGCAGCCGTCAGACTACTATCGACACCACCGCTCATTCCCACATACACATGGCTCATCTGGAGCCTCCTAAATAGAAGATAATGATCTTGGTCATTTCACTCAGTGCAAGATACCAACCAATTGGAGTAAGCCACCATATACTTGACCACTGATCGTCGGACGTAACCGGATGATTGCGTACAGTGACGTTCCTCGTTACATCTCTAAATTCAAGACCCGCCCTACGTTGATGATAGCCGGACGTAACGAGAATCACAGAAGTAATGTGGTTTGTTACAAAGATATTTTGCGTATTTTCGGCATTTTGTTTTGTAGTCGTACTATCTTGTTCCATTATAATGTCACCGCTAGACACACCTTCAGATAACGCTTGGCGTCGCATTGCTTCTGCATTACTTGGACCAGACTTATCCTGGGCAGCACCGGAAAAGACAAGAAGGGGTGCCCACCCATTTTGATAGAGTTTAATAGCTTCGTTTGTCCTGGCGGACGTATCTCCTCCGCTAATCGCGACAATTGCACCAGCAGCCTGACAGGGGGCCACTTTCGTTGGGTGAGTTGAACATGAAGAAAGATCGTCTGGAGAAAGGTATACGCTCAATCCGACGACAATAGCGGCAACGACAATGAACGTGATAATGATTGCTTTTTTCATGAACGTCGCCTTTGTTGTTCTCTTTTTATCTCTTCAATAATAATCTCCGCACCACGTTTTGTATTCTCTTCATTCGAAAGATGACCTAATGTCAAACGAAGACTCCCGTCGGCGATATGTCCGGGGAGACCGATCGCCGTAAGAACGTGAGATCTCGTTCCTTTATTAGCAGCACATGCGCTTCCTGTCGCAACAAAGACGTGACGTGCTTCAAGGGCGAATACAAGACGTTCAGCATCGAGATCAGGAAACGAAATATGAAGATGACTTGAGAGACGCTTTTTCTCATATCCTGAAATAATTGCATCTGGAAATGCTTGGAGAAGAGTAGTTTGCAATGTATCCCTTAGTACTCTTAGTCGCTCAGATTCAAACCTACGATGTTTTTCTGCTAATTCCATAGCCGCCGCAAAGCCGATAACTCCGGCAACGTTTTCAGTACCGCTCCTCAGCCCTCGTTCCTGTCCACCCCCAACAATTTGCGGAGAAAGACGCACATGGCTTGCCGCCCATAAAAGACCGACTTGCTTTGGCCCATACACTTTACCGGCATTGAGCGTCAGGAGATCTACACCTAGTCTTGCAACATGAATATCAAGTTGGCCCGCACCCTGAGACGCATCACTATGAAGATAGATCGGAGTCGTATCACCACGCGAAAGGCGCGCTTCCCTTTCACTTTGCACTACTGAGGCTATATCTCGAAGTGGCTGAATTGTTCCTAGCTCATTATTAGCAAGCGCAACGCTCACTAGGCGTGTATCTGGACGAATTGCCCTACGTATCAAGTCAGGAGAGACCAGTCCTCTCTGATCTACTGCAACAAGTGTGTAATCGTATCGCTTAGCCGCTTCAAGAACTGCATGATGCTCGCTATTGTTCGCGACGACATGACCACCGATGCTCGAAAATGCGAGGTTGATGGATTCGGTTGCCCCTGCAGTCATGATCAACTCGTCGCCTTTTGCGCCAATTGTCTGCGCAATAGTATGCTTCGCCGCTTCATATGAGCGTCGCACTTCTAAGGCTGGTAAATAAGGACTCGAGGGATTATAAAAAAACTCCGTAAAATACGGCGTCATAGCAGTAAACACTCTCGCGTCTAGAGGCGTTGCTGCAGCATGATCAAGATATATCGCCTCATCCTTCATTACTTTTATTATACCAGTTAGACGAGCGATTTGCCGGTGTGTGGATCCCGTTTGTAGATCATACGAGCGGCTTGTTCGTAGTACATTCTCGTTGCTGTCACAAGATTATCAAGTTCAATTCCTTGAATGTACGAGTAGCGAGCACCCTCAAGGATCTTAAGGACCCCGTTTTCGTTAATTTCATAGCGAATAGTCATCTGTTCAGGCTTCTTAGTCTTTTCATTGAGCCATTCTTCGTGCCAAATCCATGTCGTTTCGTCAAGACAGAAGAATTCACGACGACGACCGGCTGGGACCTCGCCAAATAATTTTGAACCAATTTCACTTTCAAGACGGATGAGCTCGCGCTCAGTCATCTTTTTCTGAATGTGCTTGCCCTGCGGCATTGCAAGATAAGAAGTATCCTGCGTAGTGTTTCCTGTGATCAGTGAGAGTATTTTGCTGAACATAGCCATAATAAGGCCTCCTAGGCAGCAAGATCGAGACGATCTCTCCTCATTGCTGCGATATTTCTATTAACACTTTGGATTACTTCAAGTTGCAACTGTTCTTTCGTTTTTGGGCGCTCTGTGGGCGCGCTCGCAGCCATTCGGCGCGCTTCCTCAAGTGGCAAGAGACGTTCGTTAGCAAGATTAAAAGCGACATCCGTTTCTTGATCAAGAAAAGTGGCACCAGTGTATTCATACGTCGGTTGGTAGGTAGATGTTTCGAGTTGGGGTTGTCGTTCAGAGACCATAGCAGTACTTGCCCTACTTATTCATTAAAGCTGACACATTTTACTGTTTGTTTGAGAGTGCGAATAACGCTGAAGCATTCATAGAGGTTGCAGTAGCGACTTCATCGAGAGATATCCCTCGAATTGTCGCATGATGTTCTGCTACATTCCTTACAAATGCTGGCTCATTGACTTTACCACGAAAGGGTATTGGTGTCAAGAAGGGAGCATCCGTTTCAAGAAGTAGTTTATCAAGAGGAACAGAGGTAAACATGGCTTTTTGATGCTCCTCCTTTGTAAACGTACTAATACCATTAACACCAATAAAAAGTCCTCTTTTCAAGGCTTCTTCAAGCTGTCTCGCGGTATCTGTAAAACTATGGAGTTCCCCTCGAATGCCAGAAAAATTATCAAAAATGGGCCAAAAATCATCAAATGCCTCACGGACATGAAACACAATAGGGAGATCATGGCGAAGTGCGAAGTCTATTTGCCCTTCAAGTGCCTTTACTTGCACTTCACGAGAACTATGCGTATAGAAATAATCGAGACCGATCTCACCTACCGCCACAATGTTTTCCGCTCCAACAAGTGCTCGTATCTCTTCCCAACCATCCTTCGCTTCATGCGGATGGACACCAATCACAGAAAAAAGCCCTTCGCGCTCAGCCGCAAAAGTAACCGCCCGTCTTGAGCTCTCCTGACTCGTCCCTACGCAGAGCATTTGCATCACATCAGCCTCATGAGCTCGATGAATAACATGATCTACATCGAGCGGATAGCCCTCTTCATGGATGTGACAATGAGTATCGATGAGCATTTCTAGGCCGTTTTCTGTGACGTTGCATGCGGATCTTCGGTGTGAATATATCGCTTAGGGAAAAGACCACCTTCTTTTTCGAGAGGAACAACCACGCCTGTCTCAAATGTACGCCTCATAAGCTCACTCGTTTCTGGCAAGAACGGCGCTAACTGATCTGCAATTTGCATCAGCGACCCGACAGCTTGAGAGAGAACGTCTCCAAGATGAGACTCCGCTTCAGGATCCGTCTCACGTTTTTTGGCAATCTCCCAGGGTTTGACGAGTTCGATGTATTTGTTAAGCGCTCTAACATTCGACCACACTTCTTCAATGGCAACGTTAAAACGGAGATCACGCATCCCGTCGTAGTATAGTTTTGAATCGTGATCACCCTTCGGCGCATCACCAATAACTCCACTCTGATAGCGAGTAATCATTCCGGCAACACGAGAAACGAGATTACCAAGATCATTACCGAGTTCGAGATTGTATGCATTTTCGAATTTTTCCCAGGTAAAGTCACCATCATCAAGCGTTGGGATATGACGTGAGAAGAAGTAACGAAACGCATCAAGTCCGTACTGATCAATAATCTCGTTCGGATCAACAACATTTCCTACTGTTTTGCTCATCTTCGCACCACCAACGTTAACGAATCCGTGCACCAGCAGCTTTTTAGGTAGTGGTAGTGCAAGCCCCAGAAGCATCGCCGGCCAAATACCAGCATGGAAGCGTAAGATATCCTTTCCAATCACCTGGACATCAGCAGGCCAGTATTCCTGCCAGCCTTCTCTATCTGGATAGCCAAGAACAGTAATATAGTTTGCAAGCGCATCAAGCCAAACGTACATTACTTGCTCAGGGTCACCCGGGACGGGGACTCCCCAGCTAAGACTTTTACGAGGACGCGAGATGCTCACATCCTGAAGACCATCTTTCATGAGTTCAAGAAATTCTTTTTCGCGAAACTCTGGAACAATTTCCATGCGTTTCGTTGTGATCGCCTCGCGAATCTGATCCGTGAAGGCACTTGCTTTAAGATAGTAGTTCTCTTCACTCACGCGCTCATACGGTTTCTGATGGTCAGGGCAGATACCACTCGTTTCTTCAACCTCTTTATCGGTAAAGAACGCCTCATGGCCCATACAGTACCAACCCTCATACTTGTTCTTGTAAATATATGGCTGTAATTTCTGCCAAATATATTGTACCGCTCCTTCATGATGCGGCTCAGTCGTACGGATAAAGTCGGTAAACTGAGCGTTCATCTTCTTCATAAGCGCTTCAAAATTCACATACGTTTGATCGGTATATGCCTGTGGGGTAATACCTAGTTCAGCTGCTTTTGCAGCGATTTTATTGCCATGCTCATCAGTACCGACTTGGAAACGCACATCCTGTCCATGTTGTTTTTGATAGCGAGTCCAAATATCGGCGAGGAGATAGTCGAGAGCATTGCCGATATGCGGAGTTCCATTTACATACGGAATAGCCGTAGTGATGTATAGTTTTTTCTTCATAGATGCACTTTCTAGTGTAGCAGATTGATAAAAGAACGCTAAGCGGCAGGCTCACCCTGCTCGACCATCATAGCAACAACAGCAAAACGTCCAGGGATAGTTTCGTTACCCTTAAGGAATTGACTGTATGAAAAATAATTCTTACTCGTCGATGTATCAATCTCACTCACTTCGATAGCGTCCCGTCTGACACCCGATTCTACGAGTTGCGATACGATAACGTTATGGAGACTTCTCCCCTCAAAGCGATGGAGAGGATAACTGTCACTTCCTACAGCAGGACTCAGCCATACTTGAAGCTCTTCTGGCGCGATACCGTAGTGTGCTTTTAGATATTCGACGCTCTTCCTTCCACCCTCAACTTCAGCACTATGCCTTCCTATATGCGACACCATGAGGACTTTATGAACCGGACTATAGAGAATTGCACCAACACAGTCGGCTATGGGAAGAAAAAGAGCATGTCCTGGTGTATCTACGACGAGTGCATCTGCATATCCGAGCGTAGCAGTACTTGTCATGCCGTCGCCCTTTTCATCCGCCCGAACAACGCGATACTTAGCAAAGTCTTCTGTCTCATAGGTGATCACTACATTCGTTGTGTGATTGATGTCAAGACCAGCCTCCTCAAGAAATCGACGACGATTCACGAGCACTTCTTCTGGTTCACCTACACCAAACTTCATGTTGCCATCGTCCGTCGACGAAACAGCTGCGATAAGAGACGAATCGAAAATAGTTGGTTGGTCTGCTTTTATCATTACTGCTATTATACCATCTTCGAACAATGTGAGTATGTACCTGAATACAGTGTACGGTTACCTGTCTATAATAACCTGTGTCAATCGAGCCCAGTCATCAAGTGAGAGATCTTCCGCCCGTATATCGGGACTAATAGAAGCGTTAGCGAGAGACCGTTCGGCATCATCCTTAGAAACGCTTAAACCACCAGAAAGAGAGGAACGTAGTTTCTTGCGTTTTGCAGAAAAACCAGCCTTAACAACTCGAAAGAATTCTTTCTCATCTATATCTCTTAAAAATGGCACACTCCTTGTTTTGAGAATGACCACTTGACTGTCTACCTTTGGCGGTGGCGTGAAGAGTGCTGCAGGAACAATATCACCTAAAGAAACGGCAGCAAAGAGCTGTGCGCTAACAGCTAAAATGCTCATATCACCAGGCTTGGCTGCTAGACGTTCTGCTACTTCTTTTTGAACCAGCAGAACAACAACGGAGGGTTTGTTTTCCGCGGTCATAAGAAGCTGCACGATCTTACTCGTGATGTAATAGGGTACATTGGCAACAACCTTATACTCCCTCGGCATTCGCGAGAGGTCGAAGGAAAGAATGTCACTCTGAACGACCTCTAGATTCTTACCCGGAAATTGAGCTGGTAGTTTTCTTGCAAGTTCTTCGTCAAACTCAACCGCGACTACCTTTTCACTTCGGCGAAGCAGTTCGCTCGTAAGTGTTCCAAGACCCGGACCGATTTCAAGCACTATATCAGAATCTGTTAATTCAGCGCAGTCTGCAATATGAGCAAGGACAGCCCTATCGCGAAGCCAGTGTTGGCCAAGTAATTTGTTATTCTGAAGTGCCATACAGAAGCTTACCAGTTATGATAGGAGACCCAATGGTTGTACGCTGCTTCCCAGCTACCATATCGACCAACTGCATAGCTTGTCGCCCAACGAAGCTGTGTGATCGGATTAGTGCGCCAGTCAACTCCCGCCGTAGCCATCTTGTTGCCAGGTGTTGCCTGAACAATGCCATAGCCCATGCTTCCGTCATAGGAACAATCGATATCACCTCCCTGAACCTTGCATGGAACCCAGTTTCCCTCACGAGATGCAATGTAATCAACAAACCCATAATCACTTGATGCAATGCCAGCAGCCGCCATCCAGTCCGTATGCGAACCTGGAGGAAGAACAATCTTAGTGCCGATAACATCAACTTCGTTCGTTGGTTGCTGTGTTGTCACGCTTTGAATCTGACTACGACTTACCTCTTGGCCATTTTTCATATCAATTTGATAGGTGACCATTTTGATTCCGTTAACACCAGGGGTCTGCACTTGATGATAGCCGACAGGTTGATCGGCGTCTTTAATTTGTTGCGTATCAAATGGAATACTTTCCTGTTGTGTCGCCGTTTGCGTCCCATTGCGCCATAGTTCAACAGTCATATTTGCCTGAATCGGAGCCGTAATTGAAACAGAAAGGGTGTCGTTTTGACCCATAACAATCTTCTTTTCAGCAAGAAGATCTCCGACTGTTTTCGTCTGGGTATACACTGTCGTAGGTGTACCGTAGAGAAGCAGTGTCAGTGGAGTAGCACGAGTAATTGTGAGCGTTACTCCCGCGCCTTCACTCACCATGTTCGTGTTTGCATCGATGCTAGTAGTGTCTTCATCATGGAGAGTAATGCCAGCATGTTGCACGATCTGGTCAGCGGTCTGGTAGGCGGACATGACTTTTGTTCTGGCTTCGCCGTCAACGATCGTGACGGGACGCGCTCTATAGATATTCACCTCATAGTTATTGGCAATCAGTGGTACGTCAAGTCCTGGTTCGACAAGATCATTCGGATCTAAGGGAACACCGTTATCTTGAAATGCTTGACGAAGTGTCGTGTCTTTCGTCAGAATGCCTTTCGTATTGCCGTTGTCATGAATAGTTATGAGTCGTTCGCCCGCTGCAGGGATTGTAGATGCGGCCTGCGCTTTTGAAGATAAAGAAATGCCGAGAATAAAAACAACAAAGACGCTCATAACAAGTATGATATAGCGTGGGAAAAGCGTTTTATGATAGAGACTTCTCATAGATTAGGGGTAGCCACCTCAGCAGTGCACTTGATTTAGTATACCAAAATTATGACTCTGGTGCCACTTTTTAAAGCATTGTCTCAACAACAGATGATACGGGTTGAGGAAGTTTTTCGGGGTCAAACCAGCCTATATGAGTAATTTCACGCTTGTTATATCGCTCTTGTGGCAACTGTGCTTTCTTCACCGTTACTTCAAAAATGGGTTGTAAATACCCAGCATGCTCTGTTGTGGTTATATATGAAAATGCTCCAATTGGCATATCAATTCCCGTTTCTTCGAATAACTCCCGCATTGCCGCCATTTTGGGATCTTCCCCCTTCTCTACGCCGCCACCAGGAGTAGTCCATTTACCTGATCCTATCCAACTCCTGAGCAAAAGCACCTCTCCGAACTCATTTCGAACAATCACTCTTGCGCGAGATTGTTTCACTAAATGATTGTAAATATAGAAGCCAAGTTTAGCCCCAGGGCGCAAGATCCTTCCTAAAAGAAAATAGAACATTACATCTTCTCGAGACGTGCATACTCGACGTTAAGTTTCTTCGTCTGGCCACTTTCAAATGCAACAGTCACGGCAAGTCCATCAACATCAATAATCTCCCCTTTGCCAAATTGTGATGACTTCACAGTGTCACCAATATCGAAATCAGGAATATCACTATATTCGTACTCATCTTGCGCCTGAGACATAAACGAAGGCGGAGTCACTACCGCCACCTCATAACCCATATCAGTCAAAAACCTTGAAGCCGGATTATATCCTCTTTGACCAAATTGCAAACGACTCTGTGCGTAACTAAGATGCAGTTCCTCGCGTGCACGCGTCATACCGACATAGCAGAGTCGTCGCTCCTCTTCTAGATCGGCTTGACTTGTATCAAAAACCCTTGCGTTCGGAAAAATCCCTTCTTCCATTCCCACCATAAAGACGACTGGAAACTCAAGACCTTTAGCTGCGTGTATCGTCATGAGCGTCACTTTTTGTTCATTTTCAGCCATATCCATACTCGACATCAACGCTACTTCTTCAAGAAAATCAGGAAGGGACGCGAATGATTTCGCGTCTGATATCAGTGACCCAAGATTGGCTTCTCTTTCTTCCGCCTGCGGCGTTCCATCAAGGATAAAGTCTCTATAGCCCGTTCTTTCAATCAATGTCTCAATAATGTCGCTTGGTGACACATTAGCCTGCAGTTTTGCTTGGAGTAATCGAAGCATTTCACCAAGCGTAGCAAGAGACATGCGTGCACGAGCAGTCAGACTCGATGTCTGCTCGACATTAACAAGGGACGACACGAGGTCCATGCCACTATTCGCTTGCCATAAAAGAAATTTTTCAAGACTCGTCGCTCCAATACCGCGCGTTGGTACATTCACGATACGACTGAAGCTCATGCGGTCATTCGGTTGATACAAGAGACGAAGATACGCGATAACATCTTTGATCTCTTTACGATCGTAGAATCTCACCCCGCCAATAATCTGGTATGGTACGTGCTGCTGAAGCAGAGCTCGTTCAAGCGTGTAGCTCTGGGAGTTCGTTCTATAAAGAACAGCAAACTCACCGAAGCCTCTTGCGCCAATACTCGTCTGTGCATTAATACGACTTGCCACGGTATACGCCTCTTCACTCTCATCGTAGACTGCATGCACCTGCACTGGAGCTCCTGTTGGCTCAGCCGTCCACAATTGCTTATCGCTACGCTGTGTATTTTTGCTGATGACATTATGCGCCGCTTCAAGAATAGCACCAGTGCTGCGATAGTTCTGCTCAAGTTTAATAATCTTCGCACCAGAGAAATCACGTTCGAAATTAAGGATATTAGTAAAGTCAGCCCCACGCCAACTATAGATTGATTGCCAGTCGTCACCGACAACACATATATTCTTCGTCTCTCCAACAAGGCTTTTCACGATAGCATATTGTGCAGCATTCGTGTCCTGATACTCATCAATCAGGATATGTTTGAAATGAGTTCGCCACTTCTTTCGAACCTCAGGTTGCTCTTTAAAGAGCCTAACCGTCTCGATCAAGAGATCGTCAAAATCCAGTGCACCCGCTTCCTTTCGTAGCTTTTCATATACTGCATAGATTTTTGCTACCTCCTTTTGCATTGGGTAGCTCGCACTCGCCGCAAAGTCCTCGGGAGTTTGTAGCTCGTTTTTCGCATTTGAGATAATACCACTGACTGTCCGGGGCTTCACCTGCTTATCCGTTATTGAAAGCTGTTTCATTGCTTGCTTAATAAGACCTTGCCTATCATCCTCGTCATAAATGACATAGTTAGGTAAAATGCCGATCTTATCCCCATCGAGACGAAGGAGGCGTACACAAATACCATGGAACGTACCCATCCATTGCATAAATTGACGCGACCCACCATCTTGCGCCAACAGCACACCGAGTCGTTCGCGCATTTCGCGTGCTGCTTTATTTGTAAACGTAACTGCCAAGATCTCACTTGGCCACACGCGCTCATGAGCAATCAGATAGGCAATCCGATGCGTTAACGTTTTTGTCTTGCCACTGCCGGCTCCTGCTAGAATCAACAAGGGTCCAGACGTCGTTTGTACCGCATCTGCCTGTGCGGGATTGAGGTCTTTTAGTAAATCCATTACTTTCCATTATACCTAAAATACGCCTCTGAGGGGCGTATTTTTAAGAAAGCGTTACCTTTTTAGTTAACTAGAACACATGAAGGAAGTAAAGAGCCGCCCCACCACCAGCACCAAGAAGAAGGATAACGACAATCCAAAGCACCCACATCCAGCCCGAGCCCTTCTTGGCAGGATGCGAAAGCGGTTTATGGTATGTGTCTGTGTCGTAAATTGAACCATTGCCCTTATCACCAGTGTTTGGTTCCTCATGATACTGTTGAGGAATTGACGTTGGACTAGCCGCAACTGGCTTCGTGTCAGGTTCGGGTGTTGTTAACGTTGAATGGGTCACTATCGGTTCAACTGTTGCAGAAGGAGTATGTATCGAGGCGTCGGCAGCAGTCTCCGCCGTTTCGATTCCAGTACCTGCTGCTACACCAGCCGTATCAGCACCCGATTCTAAGGCCGCCATATCCGTTGATAGTTCTTCGGGAAGCGCAGGACGCGGCATATCTACCACTGGATCCATCTGGACATCGGCTTCTTCCTTCTTGTCAGGTTTTTCTTCTTTTAGCACTTCATCGGTAGACGCTATGCCAAGTGGACGCTTCTCAACCTTCGCATCAGCAAGAAATGGCGAGGTGAGTGGAGCTGGTGGCGTTTCTTCAAGGGCCACTTTTGGTGCCTCTACTGGAACTAAGAGAGCCTCTTCTCGTACAGCATCTTTCGTTTCTTTGACTGTCTCAGAAGCATCAACAATATCTGTCTTCTTCACCATATCAATATCAAGAGGATCCGGCCAATCATTTGTATCTGGCGTAGAGGAGAGAGGGGCGGCAGACGCAGCAGTCACTCTTGCCGGAACCGATGTCACCGGTTTCGGAGCAGGAACAACGTCTTTCATCGATGGGCTACTGGGTGTAATCGTCATGCCTAGGCGGGATCTTGAGGGTGAGGTATCAGACTTTGTAATAGTCACACCCGGTCGTACAACATCCATAAAACGTCCGCGACGTGCAGCGACAGGAGAGGATGACGATACGAGGTGGTCCGAAGTGGTGGTGCTTGAAGTGGTCGTTGTCGCCGCTGGCGCACCTTCAATAGGCTGTTGGACTGGAGCAGATGAAAGAGCTATCATCGAATCATCTGATTTATTAATGGTGCTTAACGTCGAGTCAAGAGTATTAAAGGAGGGAGATGAATCCTGTTTAATCGTAGGGGTAATGGTCAATGTTTGTACAGTATCGTCATCATCCTTTTTAGGCTCAGGAGTCTTCGGCACATTCGTCATTAACGAATTCACTGCCCGATCAAGTTCATCGAAATCCAAATCCTTCATTCCCACCCCTACTCTTTATGCAGTACCTTTATGTGCTTTACTAACGATATCACTAAATGCATGTGCGTCTAAACTTGCACCGCCAACAAGTAACCCGTTAATGCCTTCAATCGCAAGATAGTCCGCGGCGCTCTCCGCTTTTACACTACCGCCGTATAAAACAGGTACATCACCACTCGCTTCTTTGCCATACAAGTGCTGAATATTACTACGAATAGCCTTAACAGCTGTCTCAACGTCTCCAGGAAGGGCATTATTACCTGTACCAATTGCCCATACAGGCTCATAAGCAACGATAACTTCCTTCAATTCTTCGCTTGTAACATTCGCAAGTCCGCTCACAAGTTGATCACTAAGAATGTCTCTTGTTTCACCGTGCGCTCTTTCGTCAGCCGTCTCACCTATGCAAAGAATTGGCTTGATATTATTACGAATCGCCGCCTGAATCTTATGACGAACGTCTTTATCACTTTCATGAAAGATGTGACGCCTTTCGGAGTGACCAATAATTGCATAGTCGACGACTCCACGAAGCTGTGTTGCCGATACTTCACCGGTAAATGCACCAAAATCACGCCAATAGAGATTCTGAACAGCCAATTTGAACTGACGACGATTAACCTGAAGGCTAAGTGATTGTACGGCAAGAAGAGTTGGGGCCAACACAACCTCAACATCACGACGAGGCTGTATAAGTCCGGAAAGAGTATGCAGGTACAAACTAGCCTCATGCGTATTGAGGTTCATTTTCCAGTTACCAACAATCAGTGTTTTATCAAAGGCCATATCGTTTATGCTTCTTGCACTAGTGTATCCTACTTACGAACGTGCGTCTAGAAGACTTTCAATACCTGGTAGTTTTTCTCCAGCCATGAGTTCTAGACTTGCCCCACCCCCAGTAGAAACGTGCGTAAAACTACCGCCCTTCTTAGGATCCCATTTCAATACAAAATCGGCCGTATCACCACCACCAATCACAGAGGTGAGGTTTGGATGTGCTGCGAGTGTTTCAGCCAGACGAGCGGATGCTTTCGCAAACTGAGGTAGTTCAGCATAGCCGAGTGTACCATTCCAGAGGACAGTGGCCGCCGGATCAATAATCGACACCATGCGCTCAACTGTCTTCTCTCCGACATCAAGTGCTATGTCATTCTCTTCAATAGCCGTATCAACAACTGTTCTCGCCTCAGCTTTTGCATCTATTGACGAGGCAACGACAAGATCGGTCGGGAGGACAATAAATGCATCGGCTTTTTCGTCGCCAACCTTAGCACGCACTGCTTTATAAATCTCGTCAATAACCTCCTTCTCTTCAGGCTCATACTTGCTTTTTCCCATAGCAAAGCCTTTATAGGCGAGAAACGTGTTTGCCATGGCACCACCTATAAAAAGCGTATCGGCAACAGGTATGAGCTTCTGAATGACACCTATCTTATCGCTTACTTTTGCACCTCCCATCACCGCGATAAGAGGATGCTGCGGAGACTGCATAACATTCGTAATTGTCGTATATTCACGTTCGAGAAGAAGCCCAGCGACACTTGGAAGAAAGTGTGTAATCGCAGATGTACTAGCGTGCGCCCGGTGGACAACGCCAAAACCATCTTGCACAAAATACCGTGCGCCAGAATCCTCAGCCAGTTCACGCGCAAAGCCCTCATCATTTGCCTCTTCTCGTGAATCAAAGCGCAGATTCTCGAGTACGAGCACACAGCTCTTTGGAGATCGTTTAATGGCCATTTTTACCTTATCACCAACCGTCTGATCAACGAAACGGACAGACTCACCGAGATAATCTGCAAGCCGTTTTGCAACAGGTTCAAGACTAAGAGAGGCATTCTTCTTACCATCAGGCCGGCCAAGGTGACTGATAATCACCACTTTACATCCATCCTTTAGTAATCGCTGTACGGTGGGTACGCTTGCTCGAATTCTAAAATCGTCTTGAATCGTACCGTCACTTCCAAGCGGAACGTTATAGTCAGCTCGCATAAGAACAGTCTGCCCTTGTAATGGTACTGTGTCGATTGTTTGTTTAAAGAAACTCATACCTCACCCCAATTGTTATCTGTTTTCTTTATTTTAGCACGCGGACACGAATCGTGTCCGTAGTCCCAGGCACGCCTGGCTGACGGCCACTTACAATAGCAACACGAAGGTCACCCGCTGCGTCACCGAAATAGCCATCACCCTTTAATTCCATACCAAGAGCAAATGCGACACCCGCTCCATCTTCACGAACGAAGCTACGCGTTGCATAACGAAGTGCAAGCTGTTGAGCAGTACGAGCATCACTTGTCACACTAATAATAGGAAGGTTTGGACGGTATGAAGCAACAGCAACAGCAGTGGCACCTGTCTTTGTTTTTGCAATAATAGCAGCAACCTTCAGCTTCTCCGCTAGATTGACAGCAGATGCAGCAATTGCATCAAGTTCTGGAGTGTCACGAATAACCTCATCCTGAAGTGGCGACACTGGAACGTGTTCTTGGGTGTAGAGGATAGCACGCTTCATAGCGGCTACTGTTTCAAGAGGGTAGTTTCCGTTTGCCGTCTCATCAGAAAGCATCACGACGTCAGCACCTTGAATAACCGCGTTAGCAACATCACTCACCTCGGCGCGCGTTGGTTCAGGAGCATCAACCATGCTTGCCATCATCTGCGTAGCCACGATACTAAGCTTACCGTACTGCCGACACAGTGAAATGATACGACGTTGTACCACGGGCACCACTTCAGCACCAGCTTCAACCGCGAGATCACCACGCGCAACCATAACACCATCGCTAGCGCGGACAATCTCTTCAAGCGTCTTATCCTCAATAGCAGCCTTAGTCTCAATCTTAGAAATCACCTTCGCTTGCGATCCCAGATCAGTTAACATCTTGCGAAGATTGTGAATATCATCTGGAGATTGAACAAAACTAAGAGATACGTAGTCGATATCTTTAGGCGCCCCATAATGAATGTCATCGATATCCTTAGGAGTAAGGATATCACCACCAAAGTCAGTATCGGGAAGATTAATGCCCTTACGACTCATGAGTATGCCTGGATTCTCAACGCGAACCTTAATAGCCGTTGTCGACACTAGTTCAGTAACAGTGGTACGAATCTTACCGTCAAAAATATATATAGGCTCACCGACCTTTACTTTTTCAGCAAGGTTATACTGCACGGGAAGAACAAATTTACCATCATGCTCGGCCGCATGGTCAAGAATGAGCTCATCGCCTTTTTCAACGGGTGTATTTTGCATAAGGTTACCGAGACGAATCTTTGGTCCTTGAAGATCTTGTAAAATAGCGACTGGTTTACCTAATTTCTTACTTGCATCACGGATCCATACAATTTGCTGGTCACGCTCTTCGTATGTTCCGTGACTAAAATTAAAACGAAATCCATTTACACCAGCAGCGGCAAGTGCTTCAATGGATTCATAACTATTTGTTGATGGCCCTAAAGTAGCCAAGATTTTTGTGCGCTTAAATACTATACTCATATCATACATTGTACACCGTCTAGATTACGATAAGAGAAAAAGCCCCCTACAGCTTGTCCGGCCCAGAGAGAAAGAGTCTCAATGTCTCCTGGTAGCGCGAAATAGCATCAAGGTCGACACATTCAGCAACTCCATGCATATCGTTTCCAGTAAGACCAAGCTCTACGGCTGGGATACCTACCGCCGCATAGTGCCTTGCATCACCTCCGGCATATCGGCGATCAAATTCGGTTGCCTTGCCGCTCACTCTCTCAAGACTATCACTCAGTTGTTGCAAGTAAGGGTTAGAAGCGTCAACTGACATAGCTTGATCAAATACGGGTATTTCTATCGATTCGATAGTGTCATCAATCGATAAGAGAAAGTCTTTAAAATTCTCCCTATTCCTAAATACAGGATCGTCGTGAGTAAACCGAAAGTCAATCTTTACTGACGCCCTTTCAGGAACACTATTATACGCTTCATTCGTCGTCTCAATTGTTGCGATATTAGCTGTTGTTCCCCAAACTTTCTCTTTAGGCACTGGATAACGCTTTACGATAGTTTGTGCAAATGTACTCGCTCGCAGAAGTGCATTATCACCAAGCCAAGGATACCCGCCATGAGCTGTTTTACCACGAAATGTCACCTTAGCCCAGAGAAGACCACGCTGATCAGTGTAGATGACGTTAGGAGCAAAGGTATGCTCGCCCGTAACCACAAAATCAGCTCTTACGCCCTGTTGTATTTGATACTGCACACAGTCATACCCACCCGTCTCTTCATCAGAAACTATCTGCAACCCAATAGTGTAGGGACTTTTATTTACCATTTCACAAAATAAGGCCGTCTCTAGCATTGCCGCAGCTTTCATATCAAAGACACCACGTCCGTATAGTTTACCATCCACATTTCGAGGGGTGAACTGTTCGTCGCTTCCCGGAACAACATCAACATGCGCATTCAGGATAACGTCGAACCGCACAGGACGAGTCTCTCCTTTATACGCGAGAAAACTAGGCTTACCATTTTTAATAAATCGCTCGATAGTGACATCGGCATGTGTTTGAACATACTTCTCTACAAGATCAACCGCATGCTGCAAAGCAGCGGGGTTATCAGCCGTTGAACGGATAGTGATAAGCTTTGTGATGTAACGGATAATCTCTTCTTGATTCATACCTTTAGTCCTTAAAAACCGAGCCCTCGAGCTCGGTTAGATGGTTCTGTAAAGTCAATCTCAACCAAGCCCTTCTAGGAACTGAGAATGAGAATGACCATACGACATGACATACGATAAGTGTATATCTTTCATTTGCCTCTTGTCAATAACAAGACCGAATCCATTAAGAGCTAGTTTATATGTCATATTCCTTTCAAACCAAAAAGACGGCGTATGCTGTCTTTTTGGTTTATCATGAGAGATCCTAGTTCAGCGGATATTTCCAGAAGGCCATAGCCGTGAATGCAAGTGACAGAAGCGTAAAGCAGATGGTCAGTAGGCGGATCGTCTGATTTTCCTCTATATCCTTTGACACTGGAGCGAAGAAAGATGTCTCTTTCATGCCAACTTTCTTCGTACTCTTTGTCTTTTTCTTCTCTGTCATAAGAGAAGCTCGGATTACTTAGTGACTGAGATTGTCTTACCGTTTTCCGCACCAGGGGCGTTAACGATGAGACGGTTACCGGTAGTCGAAGCAATTGTGTAACCAACACCGTTAGCATTACATCCAGTTGGACACTGTGGGTCTTTTGGTAAAGCGACAATATACTTACCAGAAGCCGTTAAGACCGTAAGATCTACGAGACCAGTACAAGCAACCGCTGAGGTGGAGCAGATTTCTGTTGGCGTTGCTGAAATCGCTACCGCACCTGAACGAGCTCCTACTGTTGGAAGAACACCGTTGTTATCAAGAACATACTGGTAGGTACCATTAATAATTGTATTGACGTCTGCTGATCGTTGCGCGTTACGTGCATCACCAAGGTTCTTACCTGGGTTAATCGCAATAATAACGATTCCGGCAAGGATGGCAATGATTGCAACAACGAGCAGCACCTCAAGGAGGGTAAAACCAGCCTGTTTTTGTTTAATATTTTTGAAGCTCAACATAGGGACTTTCTCTTTTCCTTACATTATATTACTTGTTACACGCCTAGCTCACCTCTTGCCATGAAGTAATGCTTATGCTTGTTGACTTAATTGTAACATACGCTTGTATTTTCCTGACAACATTCCCGACCGTTCCAGAAGTATTTAATGTTCGTGTAGAACCGGCAGTCACGACAACAGTATACGAGCAGGTCCCCTGCCCAAGACTAAGGCTATTTGTGCCTGAATATGCTATGTTGTCGTGGACAACTTGAAGCGCTTCTTCCGCACATGCAATCGCAAGGCCACGTGCTTGTTTTGACTGTTGCTCGATAAGTACACTGCGTTGACTATCGGCACCCGTCGACAAAAGAGAGAGACAGATGGCTGTCGCCGCAGCTCCTGCGATGAGTACAGAAATAAGTGCAATGTATCCTGATTCATTACGTTTCATTACCAGCCCACCTCAGATGAACTAGTGAAGGTTTTTTGATAATCATACTCGTTGCGATTGCCAGGATTAACTCTCGCAAGTGTAAATGTTACCTGAACGATGCCGTTCGTTCCCGTCCTTGTTACGTTAGTAAAATTGAGATTAATCATTTTTATACTGCTACTTGTTTGCGCGACGGCAGCATTGCTCCCTTCTTTTATCTCGGCTGCACCAGGACTTGGTAAAATGTCTGCATAGACGGAGAATTTATCGCTTGCCGTTGATCCACCACTAAAAGTGGTCGGCCACGTACCATATGTCTGAGCCAAATATCTCACCTGTCCTGCGGTTCCTCCTCCGCTGGCGTATCGAAGACAGTTTGTGGTGCTACTAGTCGCGTTTGTGTTATACCCAATCCAATAGACCTGACCAGCAGTGACAGTTACTGGAGATATCGGGAAGGCATTCCAGCCGCTTGCTGTTAGCGGAATACTAGCACTGCTTGCCAGTAATGTCGTAGGCGCTGAAGTTGTTCCAGCATAGAGTCCCATCTGACCAAGGTTATTTGGGCTCGCCGCAAGCGTTGGGCCCAAAAGTCCATAAAGGGTTGAAACCGTTCCACTTGTCGAAGCAGTAAATTGTGTGATACTTATGGTGTTCTGATCCGACGAGTCTGTCGTACCACCGTCCGTATTGAAGCCTAAAATTGAATTACCAGCGACATCGAAAATAGAAGGACTCAGAGTACCTGTTGGAACAACGAGAGAAAGGGATGGTCCACTTGAGGCAGCTGCTGGAGTCGTTATCGATGTGGCATTGCGAATCGTCTGGGTGATCTGATCCATGAGCAACGCTCCTTCTGTATCGATTTTAGCGATTGTTTGATTTTTCACCCTCGAATCAACGATGGGGCCCAGAAAGAAGGTAATAGCCGTCAATAAAAACCCTAAGATGCCAATATAGAGTAAGAGCTCAATAAGCGTATATCCTTTTTGGGGTGTCTTTCTTTTCATATGCCTCTTCATCATTAGTTTCTGGTAAATACCACGACTTGCTTAGCTGTATTCGCTGAGGCGCCAGCGACGATATCGAGAGAGGAATCATAGGATACTCCGTTCGTTGCAGCAACAGTAGTCACAGTCTTCGCTAGTGTCATTGCCGAAAGCGTCGCTATGTTAACCACCTGAAAAGAGGTAGTCGTGCTGCCATTCCCGACAAACGCAAACTGGTTCGTAATATCAACATCTATACTTGATATAGATCCTGTAGTAGTGAAACTCCCTGTTGTTGTTGGCGCGGTCGGAGTCGCAACGTTCAATGCGTACATCGTCGAGGCTGAGGTGCCTATCAGAAGGTTCGTCCCAAAACCAGTAACGGCCGTACCCCCAAGCGTGTTCGCCAACTGAAAAGCCTTCGCGAGCGTTGGCGCAGAGGGTGTCGTAATATTCACGACTACAAGTCCACTCGTTGTCGTAGATGTGGCAAGATAGGCATAGTTCCCTGAAACATAAATACCTTTGATCGACGTATTGTTACCATACGATCCAATAAGCGTTGGAGCTGCCGGATTAGAGACATTTAAAATACTGAACTCGGCCACCCCGCTATTTGCCGTGCGTCCAAAGTAGGCTGTCGTACCATTCACAAAAATCGAAGCGCCATCCCCCACTCCAGTCCCACTATAGGTACCTACCTGTGACGGCGCAGCTGGGTTAGAGACATTAATAATGGCAAGTGTCGCTGTAGCATGAGTAAGGGTGACATACGCATAGTTACCGTTGACAGTTATATTTGTCGGTAACTCACTAGATGGCAGCGTAATCGATGCAACGTTAACAGGTGCCGTAGGAGTTGCTATATTTGTCACAACAAAGTTATTACCTGAATTCGTATTAAGGACCGTGTAGGCGTAGTTACCTTGGGTATCGGTTTTAAGTGCCGCATTAGTACCCGTCACCGCTACACTGCCCGCTAGAGTTGCATTTGACCAAAGTTTGATAGCGGCGGTCCAGTTTGTCATCTCCCCTGTCTCGGTAACAGAACCAGTAGCCCCTCCAGGCTCCGTCCACGTTACAGTGCTCGCGATCGTTAATCGATTTGTTCCTCCTGACGCGATCGTCACTACCCGCGTGTACATACCGCTGGTATCAGACGTACCCGAGAAGGTCCAGATACCACCCGACTGCACTAAGCCATGTGCACCGAGGGTAAGATTGGCATATGCAGCGTCTCCAATATTACGAGCAGCCGCCACTCCTTCTTGTGCTATAAAAACAGCACGAGCATGGTCACCCGCATTAGCCGTCGCAGCCCTTCCATATACAACAGCGCCAATGAGGCCCCCTGTAAGAAGTGCGAAAACAGTAATAGCGAGGAGTAGTTCGACGAGAGTGAAGCCTTTCTGCCACTTTTGTTCGCTGCCCATTAGTAATCAACCATTCCCTTCGCATTCAGGGTTATTGTCTTTGTGTCTGAGGTATTACTAGTTAACGTAATTGTCCCAGTCGTATTTGGGAGCGCCGTTAGTTTGGCAAACTGAACTTCAGTGAGACCACTCAGAGTGATGGAACCTGGGACCGGGTACGTTTCGTCATAGGTTGTAGTACGAGACGCAAACGACGTTCCTTGAAACAACGTTATCGCCGCGGCTTGAATCTCAACACTCCATACATTGTCCGTATTATTGGCTCGAGAATACGTTTCAGCGCGTTGAAGCATTGTTGCGATACCCTGCTCTGTTAAACTGAGGTCGTTCTCTCGCACAAAGGATTCATAGACTGGCACCGACACTCCTACAAGAAGACTAATAATAGTCACCGAGAGGAGCACCTCAAGAAGAGTAAAGCCTTTCGCCGACCTCATGCACCCAAGCCTCCAACGAGACTATAAATTGGGAGAATGACCGCAACCGCGACCAACATAACACCGGCAGCAACAAAGAGTAGCAGTACTGGTTCCATCAGTGCTTCAAGGTTCTCTGTTGTTGTATCTGATTTCTGCTCATATGTATGACCAATCGTCAGGAGCACTTCAGCAAGTGATCCGGATCGTTCACCGGCAGTAATCATCTGTTGCATTGCAAGTGGAAGTAGTTTGTCACTTCTGGCGTACTTACTCATACTGTCCTTCATACTAAACCCATCTGTAAGATACTGGGCAAGGTGCTCGTAAAAACGTTGATGTTGACGAGACGTCGAAGCTCCAGCGAGAAGTTCTACCGCCTGCGTAATAGGCAACCCTGCATCGAGTAAGGTACCGAGCAGGTAACCGAACTGTGCAATCTCAACCTCTTTCATGAGACGGCCAATACCAGGCATCTTAAAGAGAATTCGCTGTCCAATAAATTTTGTCTTTGGTGCGCCAAAAAGAATATACCCTATAATGAAACCCCCACTGAGGGCAAGCGGTACCGCAACAAGCCCGTGGGCTTGCAGAAAATTTCCAAAATCAATCATAATAATAGAGATGAGCGGTAGTTTCACATGGATCTGCGAGAATGTATTACTCAGTTTCGGCAAGAGGAACCATGCGATGCCAAGTCCAATAACAACAGTAAGACTTAGGACGAATGTAGGATAAATCAGTGCTGACCGCACCTTAGCCCGTGAGGCGTGCCGTTTCTCTTCTTGTTGAGCAGCAAGTTGCATATTTTCGACAAGATGGCCAGAGCGCTCGCCCAACCGAATGAGCGCTAATGTCTGAGCGCTAACGATTCCAGACCGTTCTAAAGCGTCTGCCAGTCCATACCCCGCTTCAATATCAGTCTGCATACGCGCAAGTACCGTTTTCGTTGCCTTAGATTTTGTTGTTTGTATAAGCGAATCAATCGCCTGACCAACAGGAACAGAGGCTTTGAGAAGAAGTGCGAGGTTTTCGGTAAAATATTCACGTTCCTTAAATGATAAGTGGACCCGGTTAAAAATATTCTGTTTTTTAACCGGCTTCTTCGACCTCTCCTGTGCCATCTCTAAGCCGCCTTTCGTTTGGTAGGAGGCGAGACAACACGCAGAACCTCGGAAAGAGTAGTGACGCCGTTCTTTACCTTGGCGACACCATCATCGAACATAGGGAGTGATCCTTGAGAGCGAGCTAGTTTTTCGATCTCCTGACTCGATGGTGACTGAAGCATAAGATCCTGTATTTCAGGTGTTACTTCAATAATTTCAAATAGCGCAACTCGACCTTGGTAGCCACTACCGCTACAAACATTACAGCCTTTTCCAGCATAAACAGTATCATTTGCACCGAAGTAAGAACTCAGATTTAACGTAGGATTCTTAAGACCTGCAATAGCCTCCTTAGCTGAAAGACTGTAGCGACAATGCGGACATATCTTACGCGCAAGTCGCTGCGCGATAACAACCTCCAATGTCGAGGCAAGCAAAAAAGGTTCGATGCCCATGTCAACAAGACGCGGCATGGCAGTGGCTGCATCGTTCGAGTGGAAAGTAGAAAGCAGAAGATGACCAGTCAGCGCAGCATTGACAGATATCTCGGCCGTCTCTTTGTCTCGGACCTCTCCTACAAGAATAATATCTGGATCTTGACGTACGATAGAGCGTAAGCCTTTCGCGAAGGTCATATTCCCTTCTTCGCGAACCTGAATCTGGTTAACCCCTTCCATTTTGTATTCAACTGGATCTTCAATAGTAGTGATGTTAACGTCTGGCTTATTGAGGATTTTAAGTAACGAATAGAGTGTTGTCGTTTTTCCAGATCCCGTAGGTCCAACCGTGAGAATCATACCAAATGGTTTCGCGGCAGCCCGTTCAACAATAGCCCTATGCACTTCGCCCATGCCAACATCGGCAAACGTAAACCCTGCAACGTACGAGCCAAGAACACGCATGACAACCTTCTCTCCTTCGACAGTTGGGATAAGAGAAACACGAAGGTCGGCGCCTACACCACCTTCACCCCTATGTTGCATAGCACCATCCTGAGCGGTAAGATGCTCATCAATACGCATGCCGCTACCGACTTTGATGCGATTTAAAATATTGTCGTAGTATTCTTTGGGAAGACGACCCGCCTCCCTTAATGTACCGTCTACACGAAAACGAATAACCACCTCGTTCCCATGTGGTTCGAAATGAATATCCGATGTCCTATAACTCAGCGCATCCTTGATAATCTCGTCGACGATCTCAGGAGCGACGCGTTGGCTTGTATTGATAATTGCCGAAAAACGAGTCGCGAGTGGTTTCTCGTATGATTCAAATGCAGTATTAATCTGTTCAGGAAGCGTATACGCTAGAGCGACTTTCTTTCCTGGAAAAAGCTTAACGACAAGTGTCTTATCTATCTTTTCTGGTGTATCCGTGGCGACCATAACCATGTGGTCGTCTGCTTTCGCAACAACGATTCGCTGGGCACGCGCTGTCTCCTCGGGAATCATCATTACCTGATCCTTCGGAAGTGAAATAGAAGTGAAATCAGCAAATGGTAGCTTGTAATCTTCAGCTAGCGCCTGGCCAAGCAACGATTTTGTCAAAATTTCAGCTCGAATAAGATTGTCAATATACGCGACACTATCCTGCGCGTTTGCTTCGGCAGTTTTACTGTCTTCTTCGGAGATATAACTCTCCTTTAGAAGAATTGCTTTAATCTTATCAATGCTAGGATACATGGCCCACCCACTCCAGCGCCTTAAACGCTTCTCACTTCATCAACAATTGTTGTTAGCGGCGTGTCCGACTTAATGAAAAACTTTCGTGCGCCAAGCTTTAATACTCGTGATTCATCTTCCGGTTGTCCCAGATTAGATAAAACAAACACGACTGGTTGGTGGGGAAGCGTCTGCAACTTTTCAAGTACCTGAAATCCATCTAGTTCTGGCATGATGAGGTCAAGCAAGAGGACATCAAATTCTTTTGTCGCAAGAAGATCCAGCCCTTCCTGCCCATTTGACGCCGTTGTTACTGTAAAACCCTCATGGACAAGCTTTAGCTCAAGTGCATGCGCTAATGGTCGTTCGTCTTCAACAATTAAAATATTTTTCGTTTTGTTTGCCATATGTCCCTCTCGATTGTTGACTCAATTGTATCATAAAGATACCAATTAAGCGTCTTTCGCCTCTCCTTTTGACCCCTTATTGACTGCCCCGTCTTTACTGGCATCGGCAATAAATTCGCGAATCATCTCTATGATTTCATCAAGTCGATACTCTGCCTTTAAGACGTATTTCTTCGCGCCAAGACCGAGCATATTACTTACCTTATCTGGGCTGGCTGAGTTGCTAACGACAAGCACTGGAATATCAGCCCACTTTGAATTCTGCTTTAGTGTCTGCATGAACGCAAGTCCGTTCATATCCTTGAGATAATAATCTAACCAGACAGCGTCCGGCATCTCATCGAGATTTGTAAGATAATCGACCGCTTGCTGGCCACTTGAGCAGGAAAGCACATCCAGTCCAGAAACTTTTAATTTTTTTGTTATCGCCTGAAGCAAAAGTGCTTCATCTTCCACTACCATAATCGTTGGAACTTGTTTTGACATGCCCTTATTATAGCGACGCTTCTAACGTGCTAGACTCCTATTAAATTTTTTTTCGTGCACCGTGATTAACCGAACGAGACTAGGACTTAATGGTCGACGTAACTCCTCCTTATGGAATATCCTTATTGGCTCATCAGTTGTCAGATAACGTTCAATGCGAAGATAGACATCAACGAGCTGTTGGTCCTCTGGCATATCCTTCATGCTTGCAGACACACCAGACGTAATAGTTCTTACCCGGTCTAAAAGAGGATCGATATCACGCGGGTTTGAGGCTAAACTCGCAGCATGCGCTACCATATCTAAGGGGGTTTCGATAATCCCTTCTATCTTTGAAGCGTTTTTTTTACTAAAAAGCATCGCCAAGAAGGACATGGACTAGAGCTCCCTTGTCTTCATAAATGCATACCCCGCTCGAACATAAAAGAGTCCGGCAATCACTCCAACAAAATCAGTTACAACAGATACTCCATCCTGGGTTGCGTTAGGCATCGCTAACGTATGCCCCATGGCAATAATAAGAACGAGTGTCGCCGTCAGGAATCCTGCAGCCAGCCATCCCATGGCAATTTTGTAATGCTCGCCAATATGACGCTTCACCAAAACCAGCACAAAACTAGCCGTCAGAAACATTAGTGTCGTCCAACTAATGATGACATTTGAGATATCAAAGGCAACAACTGGCGTATTCGCGAGTGGATGAGGGACAAGGATAATCAAAAAGCTTAATAAGAAAACGACGGGAATAATAAAGCGAGCACGCGTCAGGAGTGACGTTAGGCCAATTAATGTACCTAAGGCACGAGTGCCACTATACGCAACGACACCTGCAACAAGAAAAGGTACGACTATAGGACCATCTAGTGCCCAAGGAGTCTTCCACCAATTAAACGCTGCGATAAGTGCCACCTGTAATGTACCAAGAGCCAGAATGACCATTCCTGCGCATATTGCCAAGAATGCTCGTCGCAGCTTGGCCTTGTAGGTGTCCAAGGTCGATAAAAAGAGAACGGCTGCACCTATATGAAGACAACTATACGTAAGCGTCAGTGCGAGTGGAATATGGAAAAAGAACCAACCGTCATGCGATGAATTAGGCGTCGAAAGAAGAAGCGCCATCAGACCTACTAACGCACTGAGACCTACCGTCCCAATGGAAATGACATTTTCTTGTTTCATCCGTTACTCCTATCTACCTTAGCCATCAAGTGTCACCTCGCCTTCTTTTGGTTTCATGCCACTTGTTGGCATACTAAACCAGAAGCTAGTGCCTTTGCCTTCTTCGCTCTTAAACCAGATTTTGCCACCAGATGATTCTACGATAGCCTTTATAAGGTAGAGCCCTAAACCAGTTCCGTCTGTTTCTACTTTGACAGCATTTGCAGCACGGAAGAATTTCTCAAACACCCTCGTCTGCTGCTCTTTAGGTATACCGTATCCGTTATCGGCCACCTGTGAGATAATTTCATCGCCCTTACGTGATATAAAGACAGAAATCTCTCCTCCGGCCGGCGTGTATTTAATAGCGTTGGTGAGTAAGTTAAGATAGACCTGCCCAATCAAGCGTGGATCAAGATTAATCTTTGGCAGATCCTGATGCACACTGATAACAAAAGACTGTTTTTTCTCTTCTGTCTTGCCCTTTAGATCCGTAACAATACCGTTGACAAGCTCTTCGAGGTCGGTAGGTTTTGGATCGACCATAATTCTCCCTGATTCAATTCGTGAGATATTAAGCAGTGAGTTAACAAGAGCGATCATACGTTCTGTCGATCCAGCAATACTCTGAGCAAATTCCATCTGTTCCGGTTTTAGCTTTCCAGCATCGCCAGCAACAAGCATCTCGCTAAACCATTTAATCGCCGAAAGTGGCGTGCGAAGTTGGTGAGAGGCAAGAGAGATGAATTCGGTTTTCATACGATCTACTTCTTTTTCTTTTGTTACGTCACGCATTACTGTCACCACACCAACAATCTCGTTATCGAGTTCAACCGGGCTCACCTCGACATTCATTAAGTGACGCTGCTTCTGACCTGTCATAAATCCATAGACACCCTCAACAGGTTTCTTGGTCGTAAGTACTCGGTGACTTGGGAGATCCTTTGTGGCGATTGGCTTGTTTGCCTTATCATCAGCTTCAAAGAGTTCGAATACATCGTGGACCTCCTTACCAACTACGCTATCCTCATCTTTAAGCCCAAGCATATTGATAGCGACAGGATTAATGACAATTACCCTATCCTTGTCGTCGACTGCAATAAGACCCTCATTCATACTTTGTAGGGTTGCTTCATCACGCTGACGCTCTAGAGCAAGTCGTCTATACGAATCTTTCATACGCTCGGCCATACGATTGAATGTCCCGCCTAACCGACCAATCTCATCCTGAGATGTTACCTCGACTGTCTGTGAAAAATCGCCATTTGCGATACGTTCTGCACCTTGGCGTAATCTCTCAAGTGGACGAGAAAGCCACCTGGCGACAGTGAGACCAGTCCCAATAATGATAAGTGTCGAAATTATTGCAAGTGCAACAATAGTAGACAGGAGGAGATCCATCGAGTGTACGATTGACGTCGATTCATTCGTAATTCCCTGACGCTCAAGATAGATTGCCTGTGCTATAGACTCATCCACGGTTTGCTGTGCAGCGACAAGAGCGCTCTGCACAGCAGCAGTACTCTTCCCATTAATAATGATCAGATTATTAGTAACTTCATCCTTGCTCGCACTCACGATCTTATCAACTAAGATCGTTGAAACGTTCGGATTACCCGCTTTGACGAAATCGAGATAGATTTGAACTGTATTCTGAAAATCATCGGCCTGCGCATTAACAACTGCTTTCTGTGTCGTTATTTCTTTAGTAGTCGCCGTTGGTGCTATCTGCTGATATTGAATTCTCTGATCACGCAGTTTAATACTGGATAACTCCATATTTTCAAGTGCACTGAGACGGTTGAGATCTTGCGTCGTGAGACTAGAAAAAAGTCCCCGAAATTGTTGCGTCGAGCTAATCTGATAATAATTAATCCCCAGGATTATGAGCGTGAGTGGCAAAAAAACAACAATAAGCTTAAGGCGTAATGAAAGATTTTTTAACATTATATAGTTCCCCTATCACTGACCTGATCCTGATTAAGCATACCTTCTAATGGTAACAAAACCGTAAACGTGCTACCTTTTTTTTCTTTGGAGGTAAATGAGACCCTTCCTCCCAGCCTGTCGAGGAGTGCCTTGACGATATAAAGACCCAATCCTGTTCCATCCGTATCCTTTGTCTTTATGTTTGTTGCGCGAAACAACTGTGTAAAGATTTTACTCTGCTGATTTTTTGGTATACCATAGCCGTTGTCCTCTACAGCAATGACAATACTACCCTTACTTTCTGGGGTAAGTTTTGCGTCACTAGTGGCTACATGAATCTTGATAGTTCCACCTGCTAGTGTATATTTTATTGCATTAGAAATAAGATTCTGCATCACCGTTTGCATCACACCAAGATCACATAAGATTTGGGGAAGGTTTTCTTGATAGTGCTCTTCAATGTGTAGTTTTCCGGCTATAGGAAGGTCTACTATCTGTGACTGCAACGAACGATGACATAATTTCTCTATATCAACCATCTCAAAACGAGTCGACATCGTTCCGGCGCTAAGATTCGAAATCGTGATAATGGCGTCAATAATTTCAGCCGAACGTTGATTACTTGCGTAGACCTGCGTAACATAATCCCGCTGCTCGTCGTTAAGCTTACCCGCGTCTCCATGAAGCAATAACTCACTAAACCATTTAATTGCCGATACAGGTGTCCTTAGTTGATGAGATGCTAACGCGAGAAATTCACCCTTCGCTCGATCAACGGCTTGTTGCTCTTCGCGCAACTGCCATTCGACACCTTCGCGAGCCTGTTGGTAAGCATACATACCCCCTGCAACAACAGCTAACGTCACCATGAGTTGTCGTACTTCAACAAAAGAGTACGCGATAGTCAGTACTCCAGCATCTACAAGAAGCAGTATTGCAACGGTTACAACAAACAGTACAACCATCCAGTAGGTTCCAGCTCGCTTACCCGCAAGGAAATAGGTACCCACTGGATACGTGAAGAACCAAAAACTGCCCGTTCCTTCAGTGCCGCCAGTGATTAGCATGAGAATAAGAAAGCACATCACAATGAGTAAGAAGAAGTCTCGTGCGAAAGCAACATTCCCATTCAGACGAAGAAAGAGAACGTTGAGAGCGATCACACCCGCTCCAATAAGTTCTGCAGCGCCTAGGTATAACTGATGTTCGATAATAATATGAAGCGTGCCAAATATAGCCAATGCAACAAAACCGAGTAATGAGAAAACATTAACGACATACGAAGGCGGCCTTACGACAACTTTTTTCACTACTGATCCGCTTCGCATGTCAATCTACGCTTTGCTGCCTTTCGTCAAAAACAACTGAATTACTATAAAATACGTTACTTATTTGTATCATAGCATAGCCGGGATCACGAAAGAATAAGCAGTTTGTCATTTTTTATGTATTATATATACACAACGTATACATATAATTAATCTTATTAACTTGCAATTTTTCAAAAAGCAAGAGAAGATAAAAAGAAGGATAGATTCAAAAAGAGCATGAAACAACGCATCGTCATAGCATGGTTTGGTATAGTTGGATCCCTACTGCTAGGTGTCGTGTCTGCTTTTATCGTCACAAATCAGACACTTCCTTTTCGCGTTACCATGGGGTTATCTGTAGCGGCGGCTCTCCTAAACCTTCTTGCAATCCCCTTCTTTATTATTGGTCTGAAACACTTTAAGATACGTCTGCAACATGCCTATACACTTCTTTGTATCGGTATAGGTATTTTTGGACTTGCCCAAGTGCAATTACCTCTCATCACTCTCTACAACCTCGGCTTCTGGCTCGATTCTGGCGCGATTGCATTACCGTATCTTGTTGGAGTCGTCTGTATCTTCCTTAGCATGCGTGCACTGTCAAAACTATTGAACATTACTAGTTTAGGCCGATCTATTGGAATTGCTTTACTCGCGACCATCATACTTTCGCTGGATGCATCCTATCTTCCGCACGTGGCTATCATGACCGATGAGCTAACGTTCCATATTTCTCTCGCTCTCAGCATTTGGAACTCTGTGTTTATCACCTTCGCCGCATTGCTTGCGCTAAAAATACGACTCAAAATCGGTAAAGAGTACGCCCACTCCGTCAATTGGCTTTTTGCCGCACTCTCAACACTCGCCTTTGCCGGCTGGCATTATACCGTTACTCAACTTGTGACAATGCAGGGGGAGTGGTATTACGACTTTAGCATTTCAATCCTGCCATTTATTGCTGGTGCGTTACTCTTTGTGATCGCTGGCTACACATTTGACGAAATTAACTCCGTCGGCAATTCCGCTAGGACGCCCTCAACTCCTACAAAAAATACTCCTCCTATGCATGCTCCCGCTAGTATACTCAATAGCCAACAAGAACTCGACATCGTCCTCTACGTAGCTAACCTTGTCTCTAATCCTACTGATATTGATCTCGTACTTGATAGAGTACGGGATATAACCTCACGACTCCAGCCAGGTGAGCAACCCTCTCCTAGCGATCGTGAAACATTAAAGAAAGTCTACGAAGAGTTAGAGGACTACCTTTTACATCAAGATCCTTTAAGAGTATTCACCCGCGAAGAACTACGTGGTCGTATTTCGAAACGTTTTACCCTTAATGGTGTCATCAAGACAAACCTCTGGGATAACCACCCCACATCTTAGAATTAATATTAACAAGTCTCTTATGATCCCAGACAGTCGTCGCCATCACGTGCTATGATGAGCACATGAACGATACCGATTACTTCCTCGCTGAATATAAAAAAGCTGTCGCGCTAATCGAAAAAGAGATTACAAACACTGATCTTTACCTGACACATACATTTCCACCAAACGATCTCTTTCAAAAGGAGCTCGAACGGTTTATCATCCATGGCGGTAAACGTTTTCGGCCAGCGCTATCACTTGTTGTCGCCAGCTCCTTTGGTCATAATGATGTTATTCCTCATCTTGCGCTGGAGACGTTTCATAAATACCTCCTTGTCCATGACGATATCATAGATCAAGATATGATGAGATACGGTGTCCCAACGTTCCATGCGAAGATGTCAGAACGTCAGAAAAACCCGAAAGAACGTTCACATTTTGGAAAATCATTAGCTATTATCAGTGGCGATCTCATGGCTGCAGCCACTAATAAAATTATCCTCAATGCCAATGTGTCTGATGCGGAGAAAATAACACTTGAGCGTCTCATTGTCCAGGCGGTAGAGGAAGTGTCTTGGGGTTGGTACGATCAATTCCTTATGGACTATCTCCCACTCGGATCGGACGAACTTACCTTTGAACGCATAGAGACCTCTATTATATGGGTAACAGGTAAGTACAGCATCAAGCTGCCACTCCTTTTCGGCTTCACGCTCGCGAAGACTACTCCGCCACAAGAGCTAGAGGAGTTTGCGGATACTCTTGGCGCGCTCTACCAAACTGGTGACGATATCATTGGACTATTTGGTGATGAAAAGGAGACAGGTAAATCAAACTACGGAGATATCATTCAGGGAAAGAAGACGATCCCGGTATGGCTTTCATATACACGCGCAGATAGTAAAGAAAAGAAGCTACTAGCAGCCATAGTAGGCAATAAAGATGCGTCAGCTAAAGAAATAGCAGCGGCACGAGAAATCATCAAGCAGAGCGGAGGCCTCCACGAAACGGAAAAGCTCATGGAATCATATAAAGAGAGGTGCCTCGAGCTTCTTGCTAAGATGAATGTCAACGATGACCTAAAGCAATTCTTTAGAGGGTTCATTTCGTATATCGAGAAGCGCAGCAGCTAAGTGAACAGCGACACTATTCTTCTTCAAGCCAGGCAACAGCTTCAGCTTCATCCTTGAACCCGTTGAAGCGAGATGTGATATGCATCGCCTGTAACGTTGAGAAGAAAAGCCGTCCTATTTCATCTTGTTTAAAGACAATAGCCACTTTTTTAAATGTACGGAGCTTCCATAATATACCGAAGCCTTTAGACTGCACTTTGATACTCGCCCCGGTCGAATCGATAAACCGTATATCGTCGAGTAGCCTATCTACCTTTTCTTTTTCAGCGAGTGCAATCGCTGCATTAGCAGGCGCCTCTAATGATTCAAGTTCTAACCTGCCACGCGTAACAAGGTGGATGTAATTTCCTCGCTTTTCAACAGTAAACTGTGCATCGTCTTTTGATGGATTTTCATTATCGGATAGCGTACCCATTAAATCTCATTATATACGTTCATGATTCGGTTACAATAGACGTATACTACCAAAAAGGAATATGCTTAATGTCAAATTCATCATCCTCACTCCTCGATACTCTTATTAAAGCGGCATATAGTGGTCCGGTTTTTGGCCCAAATATATCCTTTGGACGACAGGCATTACAGAAAATGCCGATCGTAAAAGAGCAAATCGAAGCGATTGCTGAGGTCTTTAATCATCGACTAGCCACCTATATCAAGATAAGCCAACCTGAACTAAGCGAAAAGGCAATTAAACGCCTTTTGCAGGAAATTGGGCCAAAGGCGATTTGCTTTTGCCCCGCCCTTACTATTGGAGAGTTAACCGGCAAAGAAAATACCGAGAGACTCGGTGCGTCGGCTACAGCAATCGGCGTTATGTATCTGGCAGATCAAAGCATGGATCGTGGAAATGAAACGGTCACAACAGCTATTAAACTACTTTCCGGCGAAACTATTTCTCTATCAAAAAAAGATACCATCTCAGTTCAGCGTTGGATTGAGACACTTCACCATATCGAAAAAAATATTACCTCCCTTGCACTTCCTGAAGATGCAGCTGTTGTTCTGGATTGTTTCAACGAGCAGGTTCTTCATAACGAAGTACGTCTTCACGAGCTGAGCATCGAATATCAAAAAACTGTACAACAAAATCAATACGCCTTTTTAGAGACACATAGCAAAACAGTAGCTCGACTAATGGTTATAGATGCTGGTTTTCCAAGTGTCACCTCATCACTCTATTCTATCTACCGTCACAATAACGAGCACCTCCCTTCACTTTCTGAAGTACACAGCGATCCGATTATTACGTCGCTTCTCCAGGTTTGCAACGCAGTTGTTCGTATTGCTGACGAATTTGGTGATTGGGAAGCGGATGCTGGATATCATCCAGAATGGGGTATTTTCAGCATAAATCCGTTTAACCAATACCACCCAATACTCATTGAAGAACTCTGTTCACTTGCTACAATCACAGACCGACATCTTATAAAGGAACTGCATGAAGCCTTTAGTATGTTCCACGCCGTGCCTGACGAGAGAAATCAACGTGGACAGTTTATCGTCGATAGTTTCTTCGAACAAGCACGAACCTACATCAACAGCCTTCCTACTGCGTCGCAGAAAAGACATGGACGCTATATTACGCTCTGCAAACGAGTACTTGAGATAGGAAGCGTGAACATACTCGGGGACATTGCGCTCGCGGATATAGAACAAGAAGAGTAGTTCTCAACTACTTTTTGCGGCTAGAGACACATTTCTCGTAAAGATCTTTAAAACGTCCACCTGGATCGTATGTTCGTTTTAATTCTTTGTAAACGGGATAGTTATACAATTTCTCAAACTGTTTACGCTCATAAAAAGAAGATGAATAAAGACTCTTCATCCCACCTAACGACGACACAAGCGTCTCCACCTTTTTGTTGTAATATGCGTCTTTTGGATCGCCCTTTGCTGGAATAACATCCCAAAAACCAAAGTTAATATAGAGCTGATCCGCCTGCATTGGATACAGTGGATAGAGCCATTTCTTTGATGCAGATTTGGTCGGACAAATCCATATCGGGGCAATGCCTATCTCTTTTTGAAATGCTGTTAAGAAATCTTGAGCCTTCCCTATCGGAACTTCAATATCCTGTATGACATCCTCTGTCTTTTGATATTGCCCTACTAACTTTACAAGACGTTCGTACATTTTATACCTAGCTTCAAACTGCATTATCTTTGAATACGTCTTTGACCCAAGGCGTTTGCGCCCTAAAAGGCGACGCGCTAACCACCTATCCGCAAAAACATTTTTGGAGCACCAAAACCAATCCGTATCCCAACGCCATAGATAGTCATAGATAGTTAAGTAATCTTCTTCTCTCTCACGTATCGAATGAAAGAAAATCTTTTTATATGTATAGTCGGATACATAGGGAACCTCTTCTACACCATAGCCGATAGTAATAAAAAGCTCATCCGCACGAAAGATAGTGCCATCAACAAAATCAACCTTCTTACCCTTATATTCCCCAGAAAGACAAATAGCTTCTAATTCCTTGAAATATTTCCCCGCACTAGTGAAACGAATATGCTGCAAACGGACATAGGGAAGAACACTGCGAGCTTTAATAGTAAGTTTAAGGATGTATCCAAGCGTCCCATATGAATTTGGAAGTCCATAAAAAAGATCACTGTTCGATCCGTTCGGTGTACACGTGACTATCTCCCCAGTACCAGTTAATACGTCCATAGAGAGGACTGACTCATGAACAAGACCATACCGAAAGGAGGACGACTCGATAGCCATTCCCGAAACAGCACCACCAATTGTAATCGTCTTCAGTTCTGGCACGACGAGAGGCACAACACCATATCGTAAGGACTCTTTTGTAAGATCATCAAACGTAGTCATGCCTTCTACGGTAATCGTTCCAGCCTTTTTATCGACAGAGATAACTTGATTAAACACGCGAGCATCGAGCTTTTGCCGAGAGCTATCACGCGCACGAAAAAGATTCGTTGTCGTTTTATTGAGACCAACACTTCCCCCTGCTTTACTTGCATTAAACTGCTGCACAATTCGGTTGCGCTTCGTGTCGTAATCGTTCGTCATGCATATAGTATACCAGTAGTCACTCATGCTATGATTGAAAGCGTTATGGTAGAAAAGAAGCTTTTTGAACAACTGATAAAACGCCTAAAAAGGGGAACCGTCACAGTTCATTACTGGGATGGTAAAACGAAAGAATACGGTTACGGCGAACCCCATGCCGACATGACCATTACGGATCCAAAAGTGGTCAGAGCAATGTTTAAAAATGTGAGTCTTGGAGCAGGTGAAGCATATATGGATAAGAGCCTTCTTTTAGAACCACTCGATGCTTTTCTTAATATTATGTACCTCAATATAGATGAACTTATTGAGCCAATACAAAAACTTAATCCTCAGAGCATGCTTTCGCGCAACACTCGTAAGAAACAAGCAGACTATATCGAGCATCACTACGATCTAGGAAACGACTTCTATAAGCTCTGGCTTGATAATGACACAATGGCATACACCTGTGCCTACTTCCGTACGCCCAACGACACACTTGAAATGGCACAATCTCAAAAGATGGACCATGTTCTACGCAAACTACAGCTTCAAAAAGGCATGGAAATTGCAGAACTTGGATGCGGCTGGGGCCGCCTTCTCATACGAGCAGCAAAGAAATACGGCGTCTCGGGTGTTGGCGTCACCCTCAGCCGTGAACAGCATAAATACGCCAATGAGCAGGCCAAGAAAGAGGGCGTAGACCATCTTGTCCACTTCGAGCTTATGAACTACCAGGAACTGGCCGAACGAGGTAAACAGTATGACCGCGTGTATAGCGTTGGCCTCTTTGAACATGTTGGTCGCGGCAACCAGAATGAATACTTCACGGCCGTCGATACACTCCTAAAACCAGGTGGCATTTCATTCCTTCACTGCATCACCAGTCAAGTCGAACGTACGACAGATGCGTGGACTGATAAATATATTTTTCCAGGAGGTCACATACACTCAGTCTCCGGAATGGTAAGCTATCTACCGCCCTATCATTTCCGACTTCTCGACTATGAAAGCCTTCGCCTTCACTACGCTCTAACACTCGATGAATGGTGGCGTCGATTTGAAGAACATAAAGATGAGGTTATCGCCATGTTTGATGAACGTTTCTACCTCATGTGGAGATTCTGGCTTGCTGCCAGTTCTGCCAATTTCAGATACGGTGAGATGGATCTCAGTCAGTTGGTCTTTAGCAAAGGCATTAATAACGAACTTCCTTTGACGCGAGAACATATCTACAAGAAAGACTAGCCGCTAGCGTAGTGTTCGATGCCAAAGCTTGTTTTTCGACCAGATCGAGTTAACTCAGAAGGTCAAAGTAAAAGATTCGAAACCTACGAACGACTTTTCGCTATTGCTTGGATTGGCGTCGCTAGTGCGCCTATCATCGTTACCCTTTCTGCGCTCTTCCTTCCCAGCCAACCCATAATCAGTAAGTCTCTAAACGATTCAATTTAAACGGACCAATTAAAACCCCCCTCTTTGGCAGTAACAGTAACAGTCAGCTAGCTGAATAAGAGGTGTTTTCTCGCTCATAAAAAGCTATTTCTAAAGCTCTATGTCTCCAGTATACTGAGGCCATGGAAATAATTAAAATGATTAACTTGGGCGTTGCGTTCTTCGTAGAGCTCGCAATGGTTGCTGCTTTTGTCTACTGGGGATTTAACGTACATAGTACGCTACTCATCCATCTTTTATTAGGTGTTGGTGTGCCGATTCTCCTTATGGCATTCTGGGGTATTTTTCTCTCTCCCCAGGCCAACTACCCGCTCCCTCTTATGGTAAAAGTAACACTAAAATGCGTCCTTTTCGCTCTTGGATCTCTGTCTCTATTTGTAAGCAACCAGAAAGCACTAGGAGTAGTTCTCTTTGTCACCTTTGTTGTCAACGAGACACTGGCTCTGCTATGGCATCAGGAACAATAATTCATTTGTTCCATTGTATGGGGATGAGGATGATGGCATGTAAATAGGATGCTCTTTGCGCCTATCCTTACTCACTCAGTATCGAGACTCACCTCACCATCCTTTGCCTTCATGCCACTCATCGGAAGACTAAACCAGAAGGTTGTGCCCTTGTTCTCTTCGCTCTTAAACCATATCTTACCGCCAGATGACTCTACAACCGCTTTTATGAGATAGAGACCTAGACCCGTACCGTCGGTTTCAACCCTGACAGCATTAGCCGCCCTAAAGAACTTCTCAAAGACCTTGCCTTGTTGCTCTTTAGGGATACCATAGCCGTTATCAGTTACCTGAGAGATCAACTGATCACCATCCCGTGAAACAAATACAGATATCTCACCACCCGGAGGTGTGTACTTGATAGCGTTTGTTAGTAAGTTCATATACACCTGGCTAATGAGTCGAGGATCAAGATTAATCTTAGGTAGTTCCTTATGGATACTAATAACAATCGTTTGGTGTCGCTCTTCAATTTTTGCCTTAAGGTCGTTGGTAATACCAGTCACTAATTCCTTCAGATCAGTAGGTTGAGGCGCAACTATAATCCTTCCTGACTCAATACGTGAGATATTAAGCAGTGAGTTAACAAGAGCGATCATACGTTCTGTCGAGGCTTGAATATTCCTCGCAAAATCAGCTTGTTCACTAGTTAGCTTGCCGGCATCACCACTCTCAAGCATTTCGATGAACCACTTAATCGCCGAAAGTGGCGTACGAAGTTGGTGAGAGGCAAGAGAGATGAATTCGGTTTTCATACGATCTACTTCTTTTTCTTTTGTTACGTCACGCATGGTCTGAATTGCACCAATGACCTGATCCTGTTGTAATACCGGGGTTGCGATAACACTAAGTGCATGCCGATCATTATTTTTCGTCTTAACAATCACTTCCTCAGATATTCTTTCTCTCTTTAGCAGTGCATGTTGAATTGGCCTATCTTCTTTTTTGATCACAACACCCATATCATCGTACAGTGTATAGAGATCGGTTACTTTCTTCCCTTGTACCGCGTCGGGGTCAAGATTAAGAAGCCTGCCCGCAATGCCGTTCATGATCAGAATTTTGCCTTCGTTATCTGTGACAACAACCCCATCTCCAATACTGCTCAAAATTGCCTCGTCCTTAGCGTTGGCGTTTTTCAGTTCGCCTATTTTCTGTTGCAAGTCACGCGTACGATCCACGACTTTACCTTCAAGAACTTTATACGATTCCTCCAGTTTTGCAGCCATCGTATTGAACCTCTGCGCAAGTTCACCAACCTCATCTGACGACGTGATTGCAATTGGATGAGTAAAGTCGCCATTCATCATGCGTTTTGTACGCTCAGTTAATGCAATAATCGGATTAGTAAAGTAACGTCCGAAGTACAGTGCAAGAAGAATAATGACCGTCGAGGTGATTAAAAAGATGATAATGATGGCGTTTCTCAGTTCAGTAATAGCGGCAAGAGCTTCTCCTTGGTCAATCTTTGTTGCCAGTATCCAGTTCGTAGCACTCAATGTCTTTGATGACATAATCACCTGCCTACTTCTGTAATCAGTAATATTTTCAGTCACTGTGTTAGGATGTGCGACAAGTTGCAGCCCACTAAGATCACGTTTCAAGGCAGCATCAGCATCAAAACGAAGTGCAAATAATGATACAGCCTTTGATGTAGAAGGATCAATCAGCATTGTTTCACCAGTCGTACCAAGCCCGGTATAGTCCTGCATAGCTGCTACGAGCTTATCAAGTCTAAATTGCACAACAGCAACGGCCGAGTCTTTATTCTCGAATGTCAAAGGCATGATTACGTATAGTTTAATGATACCGTCAGCTGGATCATTCTTAATCTGTGTACTCGACACCTGACCATTTGCGATCATATAGTCATCAGATGGCAATTGCTGAGTAGCCATACCGGTAACAGTACTAGCCCAAACCTTTCCCTGAGGAGTAGCAACGTGAATCGCAAGTAGGTCTGAGTTACCAAAGACAGATTTCTTTATCTGTGAAGTGACGTCAGCCTCACCTAGTGTACGATTAGTCTGAAAATATTCACCCAGTGCAGTTTGAAAATCATAAGAGTAAACAAGTTGTGTGACTACTTCTTGATCACCCTGCAAAAGATTATTGAACGTCTCAGCTTGACGCGTCGCAATGCTATCAACCTGCTCAACACTTTTGTTGGTCAAATTTGAACTGAGAGTCGAGTATGCGACAATACCCATTGCTAATGTTGGCACAAGTCCAACAATCAGTAGGAGTAAAATGAGCTTTTGTCGCATACGGCTATATTCCTAGTGCCTCTCGTTTACCTATTCAACAGCAGTAAACTGACCGTTTTTAACTTCTAGCAAATCGTATTTATAACTTGGGTCTGATATTTCACCATTTTTATCGAATTGGATATGCCCAGATACGCCTTGGAATGATAATGTAGCGAACTGATTCTTAATTGCTTCACCTGTTGTCGCGCCCTTTTGGAGCGCTAGGTAAATTGCCCAAAATGCATCATAGGCTTGGGCGGCTGCGTAGTTATCTGTTGTTTGATTTGCGTTCGCGAATGCTTGTTTAAAATCTTTCGTTCCGGCAGGGAAACTTGTAACGATAAGACCTTCAGCAGCATCTTGTGCGTCGTTCACAATATCCTGCGAGTAAAGTGCATCAGAACCATAGACTGTTGCAGTAACGCCGGCTGCATGGAGTTGCTTAAGGGCGGCAACTGATGGGGCGTTATTTACTTGGACAACGTAGACGGCATCAGGATGCGAAGCTGCGATGGCTTTTGCCTGTGCATTCATGTCGATTGCATTCTGATCAACAGATTCGTCAGCGACAATAGTGCCACCAAGTTTCGTGAACTCCGTCTTAAATACTTGAGTAAGACCATTACCATACGCTTCGTCGCTGTAAAGAAACGCAACCTTACGTATCCCCTTACTATACATAGTAAGAGCAGTGGCTGTTCCTTGAAATCCATCAGGCGGGACAACCCGGAAGAAATAATCATTAGGAATACTGAGGTCTGGGCTTGTTGCAGAAGGACTCACCATTGGTATCTTGTATTTGTTTGCTATAGGCAGTGCCTTAAGTGACGCTCCTGAACAAGATTCGCCAATCACTGCAACTACTTTTTGATCAGCTAACGATTGCATAGCACTAGGTGCAGCGGTAGGATCACATTTAGAGTCCGCCTGTACAAACTCAATATTTGTTGCATTAAGTTGCTTTTGTGCAAGTTGAACAGCATGTAGTGCACTAAATCCAGCAGAATTGGAGTCACCGCTAAATGGTAAGAGGAGCCCAACTTTATACTTGGTTGGTGTTTGTTGTGTCGGAGTGGCCTTTTGAGTAGCAAAGTAGAAAACAGCGGCACCCGCCCCAAGGACAAGAACGACGATAATCACAACGAGCCACATCTTGCTTGAGCTCTTTTTTACAGGGACTGGCACCGTCTCAGGAGTTGGCGGCATACTTACTACCGGGTTTTGGTTTTGTTGCATTGGAGCCTCAGGTTGCACCCCTGTAGGTTGTTCGTTTGAATTTTCCATTTTTATGTTTGCCCTCCCGTATTTATACGTTCGATTATTGCATATACTGTTCAGGATTCATATAGGTTCATAAGGTAATCTTTCTCTACTAGACCTAGAAAAAACGTTACAAATAAGAAACACTCCTGAGCATCAGCTTAACATATACCAAAAGAATGAATCACGTTTTAGGGTGCTAGAAAATGAAATAAAAAGAAGATTTCATATATGTGAAATCTTCTTTTTCGAGTTGCGCTCATTCGTCAAGAGTCCTCTAGAAACCAAATGCCTCGTAGACCTCAATCGTTCCCATGCCCATTTGTACATTTGGTGCTTTGCGTGCAAACGCGACAGCTTCATCGAAGCTATTTGCTTCTATAACGACAAACCCGCTAAGGAGATTATCCGCATCTTTGACGCCATCTTTTGTTGCGCTCTTGCCACCAAATTTAAACGCACCTCCGTCTTTACGTGCGCTCCCTATTGAACCGATCCACTCGCCCCAAGCGTCAACGAGTTTTTTCACTTCTGGCTCTGGGAGTTTTGTCCAATCATTTGCCTCATTTGATTTATATACCAGAATGTATTTTGTCATACGTATTCCTTTCTTATTTGTACTCTCAGAAGTCTACTCTTTCGTTGAGAAACGCGAAACGTAAAAAAGTCAACAATTTTTATAGATATGTCCGAATTATTCGATATATTGCTTGTGTAATACTTATCCTTGACTTAGGTATTAAAAGATACTAGAGTATGCATACGTCTCCGCACTCGAGAAGGGATAGTTCGATGCAAGAAATCGAACCCGTAGTGACGTCGCACCGTGACAATCCAGGACGCACTATACGAGGGCGTCACTATCCAGAGAGAATCCTCAAAGGACTAACGGGTGCTCGCAACTGGCGATGGGCAGTGGGAGCAATCTCACTGTTCTTCACCATCAGTGTCGTATCGATCCTCTTCGCAAGCTGGGTCACCCCCAGTAAGAGCATCGACACCCTAGGCCAACACTTCACCGTAAGGTCGACAGCACCCGACTGGTCGTTCAGTGGACACGGTGAGATCACCGTAAATACTGGAACGCCGCAGACGTTCTATCTGCTACCGACTAAGTACTATGGACCCATCCGGGTTCATCTCAGCGTGGACGCCCCCTTCCAGGGGAGTGACCTACTCAACAAGGCAACGATCGACCATAATCTGCCTGCCGAGGCGAGCGCCGCGTTTGAGGCTGGCTTTCGGTCATGGCTCATCAACTTCGTGGCTCTCACGATGGGAACAGGTCTCGTACTGTCGGCGAGCGCCGCTTTCATTCTGCTGCTCCTCCGCAGTGACAGGCGACGTGACGCGGTACTACTGGTAGTTCGTTCAATGACCACGACATTCGTTCACCTCGTCGTCGTGTCGACGCTATTCGTGTGCGGCTCATTGTCAATCGCAAAAGCAACGTCACTCGATGCGCTCGTCGGCCACAGCGCACTCCACCTGCAGGCTCCTCGAGCAGCCGGACCCGATATCAAGGGGTATGATGCTGTTTCGATCGGCGACTCGCGTTCGGCAACGCAAGGTGGGAAACCACTCAAAAACCCGAGCAAGGAGGATTCTTTCTGTCGGAGGAGTAGTGATTCTCTCGCAGACCAGATCGGTCGCTTCGAGAACTGGAAGGTGCTGAACCTATCCTGTTCCGGCGCAACCATCGCCGCGGGACTCATGGACAAACAGCCAAAGGGCGATGAGGAGCTGACTGCCCAAGTGAGCGTCGTCAAGAAGATGACGAACATCAAGGTAGTCTTCGTCACCATCGGACCGAACGATCTGTGGTGGTCACGCGCCATTGGTCTCTGTTACCTGTCCGATGTGTGCAACGACAACTTGACCACGCCAGACTATCAGGCGCTGCTTGAGAAGTTTAAGTGGGACTACCACGATCTTCTCTTCCAGCTCCAAAACTTGGCCAACGGGCCCAACGGGTCGCGCCCAGAGATCATCATCAACGGCTCGTACGATGTACTGCAACCGGGAGATTCCTGCGCCGCGACCAAGGGTCTGACTGCTGACAAAATCAGCATGCTCACACAGCGTAATGCCGATCTTAACAAGGCACTCGAGAACGGCGCCAGCATGTTCGGCTTCAAGTTCGTGCCGCTTCACCTCAAAATGCTGTGCGACAAACTGACTGATGCACCTGGTGCTGAGATCCGTCCGCCGACCGACTCCGATGCCTTCCATCCGACCGATACCGGTGTGATGGTCATGGCGATGGCGGACGTGATGGCACTCTCTACATAGTATCCAACTCGAGAAAGGAGACGAGCCCCTGGAGAAATCCGGGGGCTACTCCATATCCCTTCGGAGGGTTTGACATAATGTAACAAAATCCAAAAGTTCTGTAACAGAAAAATCGTCAATGAACTACAATAAGCCCGATAACGACAAGAGCTTCAACGACAACCCATAATATATCAGTAATAATGATTGGCACATTGCGCGTTTTTATGCCATAGACAAGCCATATCGCAGAACTGACTAAGTACATCACCCACGTAGCCATTGAGCTACCAATGTTTCTAAAAGCATATATCTGGATAATTTGCGGCAGTGTCATAAGAGGCTCAACAATAGCTACGAGCAATACGAGCTTCTCTAAGCTTGATACGGTTTGTTTTTGCGCTTGTTTCTTTAATCTATGGCTACGCGTCATTCTGAGAGAATTATAATACATCCTACACTAAAGCATCATAAACTACGTCGCTCCAACCATATACGTTTTTCCTGCCAGAAGCTATTCGTTATGAGAATCTAGTCACAGAAGATATCGTGCCTAAATTTAGGCAACGAAACCTCATTGATTTCCTATTTTCTAACGTTGCATTCAATATTGATATGCTATCTAATGAACTGGGTGTAGGCAAAAGTACAGCTTCTGCCCCGGCTATCTAAACTCTCTCGTTAAGGCCGACCTACTGGAGACCGTTTATGTTAATCGTAAAAAGATTTTCTTTATTCCTAAAGTTATTAGTATCTTAGGTAACACACAAATATGAGCAAAAACCGTGTACGACATTTAAATCTTACTTGTCAAATATTGACTCGAGCTTTACACTAAAGATTCTCCATCAATAGAGATAGCTAGATACAATAAAAGAGGGTAATATTCTCATATGGTGAGCCCCTGGAGAAATCCAGGGGCTGCTCTATTATTACGCACCACCTTCTGTTCTGATAGCGAAAACTGATCAAAAACAGCCTGTATACTTATAAGTATACAGGCTGTTTTACTTTTATTCTGTTGGCTAACTACACACCAGGAATTGCTGCCGCAGCTTCAGCTTCGAGCTCTAGTTCTTGCTCGAGGTTGGTAGCGGTAGGCTTATGTATCTTAAGAACAACAAGAGAGATAAAGCTTGCACCGACAGCAAAGAATGCTGCAACAAGGAAACCTCTTTGGAATCCGTGTACAAGTGCCGAAGGGAGAGCGGCCATACTGCCATGAGCAGCAACCATATCCTTCTTAGTAACAGCCGTTGATACAACGCTTAGTACAGCAAGACCAATTGCTCCACCAATTTGCTGTCCTGTATTCAGGAGTCCTGAAAGAAGGCCGGCTTCTTCTCGTGATGCACCACTTGTCGTCACGATAGTCGTCGTAACAAACACTGCAGCCATTCCAATAGCCATTAATGCGATACCAGGAAAGATATCCGTCCAATAATTAGCATGCACAGGAATACGTGCGAAGAATAGCAAACCAGATGCAACGATTAGTGGCGCAACAATCATAATTGGCTTTGGATTAAGCTTTGCAATCCTACTTGAAAGCGTCCCTGCAACAATGATTAATATAATCGTAAATGGTACGTCTGCAACACCCGTTTCAGTTGGTGTATACTGTGCAATTTGCTGAAGATAGATCGATAAATAGAAGAACATGCCGAATAGAGCTGCAGGCATAAACAATTGAACAAGACTACCACCGCTCACATTACGACGTTTAAAGACGCCAAGTGGAATCAGTGGATATTTGACACGTAATTCATTGACAATAAAGATCGCCATAAAGACTGCAGCTGATACAAATGAAAGAACAGTAGAACGATCAGTCCAACTTGTCTGTGCTGCTTGTGCAAGTCCATAGACAATACTCATTAGACTTGCAGTAATGCCGACAGCACCGACATAGTCAATCTGTTGTTTATGAGTTGCAGCACCCTTAGGGAGATATCTAGCTGCTGCGACCAATACCGCAACGGCAATAGGAACGTTAATAAAGAATATCCAACGCCAATCAACATACTGCGTCAGAACACCCCCAAGCAAAAGTCCGATAGCCCCACCACCACCAGCTACCATACTCCAGACACCAAGGGCACGGTTTCTTTCTTGCCCCTCGGAGAAAATATTAAGTACGAGTGACAGCGCGGATGGTGCCAGCATAGCTCCACCGAGACCTTGTGCCATACGTAATGCTATAAGCATTGTAGGATTCTGTGAAAGTCCAGCAAAAAGCGATGCGCTTGCAAAGAGCGCCACCCCAATCATGAACATACGACGACGTCCAAATAGATCGGCCAAGCGACCGCCGAGTAGCAAAAAGCCGCCAAAGGCAAGTGCATATGCGGTGACAATCCACTGCAGCTGTGCAGCGCTAGTAAATCCAAGTGCCTTCTGGACCGCGGGTAATGCGACATTCACGATTGTCGCATCCAGGATGACCATAAACTGTCCAGTCGCCAGGATCCCTAGAGCAAGCCCCTTATGTTTTATCTTCTCAGTCATAATTCTCCTTTATATAATTCATACAACTTATTTACTAGTATATATAGATATTTGATTCGGTCAAGTATTGACTTATTGTAGTATAATATAGATATGAACGAAAAATACCAGCAAACATGTGACAATCTTCTGGCCTTACTGCAAGGATTGAAGACTAATTTGGCTACATTTGCTGAATCAAATGATCTCACCGCATCGCAGATGTGGACACTCTACATACTTCTAAATGGTGCAACAACTATGGGCAAACTCGCTACGATGCTCCATTGTGACGCGTCCAATGTGACTGGTATCGTTGATCGACTTGTCGCACAGGACCTTATTACAAGTGAGATATCTCCTAGCGATCGTCGAGCAAAAGTACTAACACTGACAACAAATGGCCGTCACCTCGTTGAAAGTTACCTTCACGAGCTTCCACATCACCTTGGCATAGAGCGGCTTAGCGACACTGATCGCAGTAATCTACACTCTATTGTAGTAAAGATGCAGTAAGCACGCTTACCTTGCTACTAAGAAAAACTACTCATGGTGGAGCTTTTTCTACAATTTACAGAGATCAAGATCAAAAGAAAAGTTCGACAATATAAATTGTCGAACTTTTCTGATCTGAGAATAATATTGGTGATCTCACGGAGAATCGAACTCCGATTGCCAGGATGAAAACCTGGTGTCCTAACCGTTAGACGATGAGACCATGTCTTTAATTAACTCGACAATTGTAACAAAAAGACGTCATCTTATCAAGAGGTAGCTTGTTTGTAGTATAGTAGTAGGAATGTCAAAATAATTGACATTTTATTGTGTTTATGATAAAATAAACATAGATCGTGAGATGGACGCTTCATCCACGTACATTAATAATCAGGTTTCAACATAGTGTAAAAAACGCTGTTCCTACAGGTACAGCCAGGAAGACTCGACATCTCATGTCGCATTCTCCTGGCTGTACCTGTAAGTAAAACCCACGTAAGTGAACCTTTTACCGACGAACAGCAAGTAGTATTGAAATACACGCACGTCACCCACCCCGTCCGCCGAAAGGCAGGAGAGAAGGCAAGCCATGTCCGAGCACACCGCCCAGGGCAACGGTCATCACAACGTCGTCAACACGAAAGTCCGCGCCGGGCGTGTGAGCTACGGCTACTGGAACTTCGACCTGGCGACCGGCATCGGACGACCGGTAGCCGACAACGTCGACTACCAGAGCATCAACCAGTCCGTGCGCTTCACCCTCCGGAACAAGACGCTCCAGAGGGACGAGCAGTGGCTCATCGACCCGACCAAGGCCATCGCACACCGCGAGACCATCATCCCCGATTCCAACAGGAGTTCCGTCATGCGTGAGACCACCGACACCATCAAGCCCAGCTTCTTCCGCCACCCCATCCTGCGGATCGCCGGCTGGCTCAACCGCCCGCTGATGGCCGCACTCGTGGTCCTCGGCACCATCTGGTACGCCGCGACCCACATCCTGCCGGCCGTCGTGGACTTCTTCACGAAGGGCAACATGCCCTTCCACATCCACGTGACGCTCGGGGAGATCGGCTACTTCGTCCTGGCCGCGATCATCGTCTTGCTCCTGATCGAGCGACGCGGGAGCAACAACTCCCGGTCGTCGCGACCCAGGCGCCGATGACACCCTGACGAAGCCCTAGGGGCGCGGATCCGGCGCGATGCCGGCGACCCCGCGCCCCACAGCGGCGTCCATTTCAACACTACGTCCTCAAAGGAGGTCAGTACTGCAACGTTAGAGTTTTAAATACTCACAAGCACTGCTGATCTCCTTGAGGAGATCAACCTTGTACATTATGTTATTATCTGATTATCTATATGTCAAAACACCACTTCTTTTTTCAGGAGTGGTGTTTTGATATACTTTATACATTATGGTAAAACAGAAAAAGAAACGCTCCAAAGCCTATACTGGTGCAGATGCTAAAGTAACTCGTCCTGCCATCACCCACATGACTGCAGCAAATAGGAGCGGCTTACAGCAGTGGTATTTTGATAGAAAGAGGCTTATTAAGCCAATTAGTATTACTATCGTCGTCGCGATCGTTGTCGTGTGGCTACTTATTGAGCTTATCCGCATCATCAGCGGGAGCGTTGCTTAGCTGACTAATTGGCAACCTAAAGCCAAACGTGCTTCCCTGACCTTCCACGGACTCAAAAACCATCGAACCGCCGTGAGCTACAATTATCTTCTTCGCTAAAAAGAGGCCGATTCCTGTGCCATCCGGACGTTGTTTACGTGCATTTGTTGCTCTAAAAAACTTAGTAAAGAGATGAGCCTGTTCGGCCTTAGGGACACCAATGCCTGTATCATGCACCTGCAGCAACGCGTCTCCATCTACAATTGAAAGCTCAACACGAATGGTTGTCTCCGGTGTCGAGTAATAGATTGCGTTATCTATAAAGTTCATAATCACCTGACGAATCTTATTGTCATCAATATAAAGCATAGGAAAATAAGATGGCTTACGATATTCAAGTGTAAGTTCACGTGCCGTAGCTGTCGTTTGGAGGCTATTCACTTCCTGTTCAGTGACCGTTCCAAGATCAGTCATGCGTTGTTCTAGAATGAATTTCCCAGTCTGCAGTCTGGAGACATTCAAAAAGTCTCCAATAAGATGTACCATGCGCTCACTACTCGTAAATGCTTCACCCAGGAGCTGTCTCTGCATATTAGTTATTTTTCCCGTATCCCCCTCAAGAACCATACTTAGGTATCCCTTAACGCTTGTAAGCGGAGTTCGAAGCTGATGTGAAGCCATACTAATAAATTCATCCTTCGTTTCATCGACATGTCGCAGCTCCTTATTGGTCTTCACAAGCTGCGAGGTTGCGTCTTCAATTTTCGCTTGAAGAGTGTGGTTAAATAATCGAATCTCTTCAAAATGAAGCGCATTCTGAATTGCAAGCGCTAACTCATCGGCAGTAATACGAATGAGCTCTTCGTCCTGGTTTGTGTATGGTCGACCATTATCTTTTAGACCGAAAAGAACATACCCAATAAATTCGCTATGCGTCTCTAGACGAGCGGCAACTGCACAGTTAGAAGTAAGCATCGTCTTAAAAACTCCTTCGTCCAGTCTATACATCTCATCCTGAGAGACAAGATGCTCACGTCGCTTCATAAGCGAAGTGTACAATTCCTTCTCCTTTAATGACCCGTCCTTACCGTTTGTGAGTAGGCGCATACTTTTTTTCCTCTTGTCACTTGGCACAAGGAGAATCGTAATATATTGAGATTTTATTGCAATTCTAAGAATCTCCATTGCATGTTGGCTGAGTTTATCTATATCAACCGTACTTACAAGGGCAGCGCTAAATTCATCAATGACCTTTTGCGTCTGATAGGCATCCCGGTAAAAGAGGCGTCCCGTTTGCCTGTCGAAAAACCGTTTTAATGGTGTGAATATCGTGGCAGTAAGAAGTGCGATTAATAAAAACAAGACGTGTTGAGTATACGTACTTAAACTCGAAAGAAATGTATTGATTAGTGTAAAAGCAATAATATAGTAGATTCCACCAATGGTCACTAAAGAGAACGAATAGCCGAGAGCTCTAACTGCAGCAAGACGTATATCAAAAAGGCGTTGTTTTACAATTGCATAGCCGAATATAAGGACCATAAGAAAGAGCGCAAATGGTATCAGTGCCTGCCCAATCGGCACATCGGCAAAGAACACGCTTGCGATAGCAACAATTACTATCGCTTGTGCGGCAGCAATAATAAGTAACGTGTTCGCTTGACGTCGTGACATACTACGAGCATCTTTGGTCATATTTTCTTGAAAAATACATATGAGAGCACCGATCGCATAAAGAGCTACTATACCAAAAATTGGATAATACAGCGGTCCTGTTGTGAGCACTATACCATCGAGCGAGGCGGACGACCCGCTGATAACCAATGGCGTGAATAAGCTGAATGCAGCAGCAATAGTAGGAAAAATAAAATGCACACCCTGTTTTACATTTGATCCAACATATTGCCGTGCGAAAAAATAAAAATAAATAGCGAAGAACGGACTTACCGCAACATCAAGAACAAGAAATAGAGTCGCGATATTATTAAATATTTGCGCAAAGAGCTGTAGCGCAAGCCATGCACCTAATAGAATTGTAAAAATCGAGAAGAATCTATATTCAGCCTCTTTTCTCTTAGAATAGACTAGAGCAGCTACAAGAAAGATTCCTCCGATCGAAAGTCCATATAGTGTATAATAGATTGCATCGACTAGCATTTTGCGAACCAGAAGTTAAGCATTAATAGTATTATAGAGGTTTATCGTAGAAATGTCTTTCCCAAAATTTCCCGAGTTTCGAAAACTAACACTAGAAGACCAGCCTGAGTATCTCAAATATTTCTTACGTCTGAAAGATCCATACTGTGATTATAGTTTTAATAACCTCCTCGTCTGGCTCAATTATTTTGATGACCTCGAAATCAGCTTATTAAACGACAATACCATTATCCGATACACAAATCTCTTCTACGGACGTCAAGTGACATATTCTCTGGGCGGAGAGCTTAGACTCGAAGAAACATTAGATGAGCTATTCAAATACCTTGAAAAACAATCAGATAACCCAAAGTTATATTATGTCCCCAAACAGATAGCTGATGCGATTGCAACACTCAATAACCCTCGCTACATCCTCGAGGAGGACATAAATAATAGAGATTACGTTTATAATACCGATGCTCTTGTAAAAATGGAGGGTAAAACCTACGAGAATCTCCGCGGAAGAGTCAACAACTTTAAAAAGGATAATGAAAATATTCGCGTCGGAGCCTTTGATCTTAAAAGTACTGCTGAACGTTCATTCATCGAGAGCACAATTCAAAAATGGTCACGCAGCACCGCATCTTTACACATCAATGATCCTGAGAAATGGGAGAGGCCAGCAATCAAGCGACACCTAGATCTCGCAAGATACCTTCCTACTCATGCTTATGGCTTATACATAAATAACGATACTCTTGCGAGTATCGTTATTTTTCATATCCCGCCACATAAAGAGTGGATCATGGTAAATCATTTAAAGTGCGACTATCACCACAGGGAGATATACGGCTACACTACCTATCGCCTTGCCTCGATTGCACAATTGGCAGGGCTAAAATACATGAATTTTGAACAGGATCTCGGTATCGAGGGTCTGCAAAAAATCAAAACATTCTTCAGGCCAGAGCGCTTCTTACAGCGCTATACACTTTCACTCACACCAGGCCTAAAGAACCAATAGTCTACTTGAGAAATTCTCTCGACAGGACGACTAATTTGCATACCATTAGGTTCTTGACCGACATATTTTTCCACCATACTAGGTATATAAGTACTAGACATGTTTGTTGACTCGAAGAGAAGCTCGCCTTTTCCACCGCGTCTTTTTGCAAGTCTTGAATTAAGCCGCATGAGATCCTGCGCGTAGCCAAAGGCCTTTTCAACCGAGCTTTTACTTACGATCTCATAAAAGAATTGAATAAATGTCTGGTCATTCATTCTTTCTGAAGTAGCACCAGAGAACCTATCCGTCAGCCACTCTATTTGATGAAGGCTCGTTGTAGCACATCCATGACAAACAGGTACCCGTTCGCCATCTTCATTAATATCAAAACGGATAAGGGAAAGTGTGTCATCATCACAAATAATGGTCTTAAAAAAGGACTTGTTTTCCTGCATTGAAACAGGATGATATTCACCCAGCCAGTCAAACTTCTCGTCGTGAAGCGCCCAGAGCTTGTCGAATAGTTCTTCATCCGCTCTAATCTCAGCAGCCGTCATAAGTACGGTATTCATATCGCCTGTTTCAGCCTGGTCCTCTTCGAATAATTCCTTAAACGACTTCCCTGATACAGGAAGCATCTCGCCAGTATCGTCAAGTGCAACAAGCTCAGCACTATAGATTGATACTTTTGCCTTTTGATACTCCTCTGGAAGACGAGGATCAACAAAATCATGAATGGCCGTTTCACCACCGGCTATTTTATGTGCGATTTCAGCCTTACGTTCGTCCGTTTCATCTGTTGCTGATTGAACGATGATAGCGGCATCAGATTCAAGTAGGCTGAGATACGGGCTGAGGTCCACTTCTTCTGATGATGCAAACCTCGCGGGCAGGACCATAGCATACACATTCTCCGTTTCAGTCATACGTTGACTTACTTCAATGTTGTATCCACCTGCGCTAGCAAGTGGCACAAAAAGTGGAATTCGTTCACCATCAGTCTCGAAAAAAATCGTTCGCTCATCACGTTTCGCAATTTCATAATCCTCCGACGTTGCAAGACCTGTCTTACGATAGATGTCTGGCTGCATATCATCACAAAGATGACGATAGTCATCATATGACATCGCCTCTGTAGGCTCAAAATCTATTCTTCCTGCTAGTCTTTCACTTTTCATTTACGTAGTATGTCCTCGGCGGCATGAAACCATTAAAACTTGATCCGTATACTGTCGTGTACGCACCGGTTGATGCTATGTAGAGTATATCTCCCCTTCCAAGTTCCGACGATAGCGAATAATCAGTCCCAATCGTATCATACGCGTCACAAGTTGGACCTGTCAGTACAAAGTCCTTCTTATATCCGCTTGTGTTCTTATTGGTGAAAATCGGATACTTCCAACCAGAGATCTCGAGTGGCTCGATAAGACCTTGAAACACTCCCATATCTAGATGGAGCCAGTCCGCACCACTACGATGTTCCCGAGCAACAATTTCAGTCGCGATAATACTAGCATTAGCAGCGATGAATCGGCCTGGTTCCGCTACGATTTCTACATCACTTGGAATATGTTTTTTGATCGCTTTATTAATTGCTCTACATGTTATAGCAAGAGATGGGATTGGCTGACCATAGTCTGCAGGGAATCCACCACCAATATCAAGAAAGTCCGCTTGCATACCCTCCTTGCGCATCCGCTTTAATAGCGTGCCACTTAATTCAAAAGCGCTTTCCCACACCTGAAGGTTTTCAGATTGAGAACCAACGTGAAACGAAAGTCCACGAACCTTTAGGCCTCTACTTTCAGCAAGCGAAGCATATTCCATGATGTGACTTGGTAGGAGACCAAATTTCTTAGAGAGAGGAAATTTACTACCATAATCCGTCACCAGCACTCTAAGATAGACATTTGCACCAGGGGCAAGTTCACCCATCTTTTCGATTTCATCAACGCTATCAATCGCATAGTACCGAAGACCGTCCTTAAACGTCTTCTGTATATGAGAAGCTATCTTAACTGGATTGCTAAAGAGCACTCTGGTTGCTGCTATTTTTTGTTTACGTAACTGTTCCCACTCACCTAGTGATGCGATGTCAAACCCATCTACAATACTCTCAAGTCGTGCAATAATTTCTGGATCGGAATTACTTTTAACGGCATAATAAATTTTTACATCTTTTAACAAGCTTTTTAATTGTCTTGCGTTCTTCTCAACAATACTTAGGTCCGTTAACATATAGGGCGTCGGTAAATTGCCTTGATTTTTCACAATCTTAAGCCAATTTTTTCTAACAGTATCGGTCATTTACATGTCACACTTCTGATTACTTTTATAATCATCCTTAGATTGATACACGTTCCAACAAGGGAGTTATCTCAATGCACTTCGAAGAAGTGGAAGGTTCTCCTTATGTTTAGCTGATTATAGATGAAATTGTATAAAAAGTCAATATTATACAATATACACATGATATAGGCAAATATGTATATTGTGTGTATATTGTATACTTTACCTTAAATAAACATTAAGTAAATTGAATATAGGGAAACAACGTTGTATGATAAATATAATGACAAAAATCGCAATTATCGAAGACGACCAAGTAATTAGCCAGATGTATCGAATGAAATTCGAGGCTAATGGCTTTGAAGTGGAACTCGCAGATAACGGCGCGAGAGGTATCACGCTCGTTGAGCACATGTCGCCTGATATTATTTTACTTGATCTGCAAATGCCACAAATGGGCGGTGCTGAGGCGCTCGAAAAGATCCGTTCTCACAAATGGGGCAAGACAATTCCTGTTATTATCCTTACCAATCTGGGTGAGGAGGAGGCTCCTAAGTCGCTCAAGCAGCTCAATATACACAGTTATATTGTTAAAGCAGAACTAACTCCAAGTCAGGTTGTCGAACGCGTCAAAGACGCTCTTGGTCTAGCCTAGTTTTTCAGCTAATTTGATTCGACTTTTTATTCTGTTCGGCTACTTGAGTTGCCGAACGAATAACGTTATCAAAGAGTGCAGCAATTGTGAGTGGACCAACGCCACCTTTTATTGGTGTTATTTTAATATCGTCTCGTTCACGAACCTCGTCACTTACATCACCAACAATACCACCGTCTTCGCTTGCCGTTCCCGCATCGACGACAGTTGCCCCAATTGGCACCATTTCACTTGTAATGAGTCTCGGGACACCTGTTGCCGCAACAATAACATCGCTCTCTTTTAAAACTGGTGCGATATCAGGTGTATTCTTATCAAGCACCGTCACATCGTAGTTACTATGCCGCCACATCCTTGCAAGAGGTGCTCCGACGAGTAAGCCGTTGCCAACAATCGTTAGTTTCTTGGTTTGTAGGTCAACTGAATAGCCTACCAATAACCAGTTAACGGCCATCGCTGTTGCGCTATCGAAATGCGCCCCATCCCCTAGCCCATCGACATCTTTTTCAGGAGCAATCATATTAACAATCAATTTTGTTTTCGAGGGATCGGTAATAGGCAACTGAACAATAATGCCATGAACCGTAGGATCACTATTCAATTTCGCAATAGCCTCAGGCATTGCATCATCTTCAAGCGTTTCGGTAACCGTTTGGATAAGAATCTCGTCGCCATAGCGTTTTTTCATACGGATGTACGTATCAATAACAGGAGATGCATTAGTACTCTTTATTATGACAAGACGAGGAAATACATGGTGCGCCTGACGAAGTGCTCGCACTTGACGAGCTTGACGCTCTTCAATATAACCGACAAGTTCGGTACCATTTAGTATTTTAGGCATTATAACTATTTTATCATCGTGATAAAATAAAGCAAAAGATAAGCAATTAGGAGGAACAATGAACTCATTAACATTTGTAAGACATTTTGGCGATTACTACACGTCAACGTACGCACCAGTTGACACATCTTCATCGCCTGAGGACGTTGGTTTCGCTATGATCTTCTTCGGAATCATGTTCGTTATATTCGTCATAGCATATGTCGTCTTCTCTCTTCTTCTAGCACGCATTTTCAAGAAGGCCGGTGTCCAAGCCTGGAAGGCGTGGGTACCATTTTATAACACATGGATCATGCTTGAACTCGGTGACCAACAAGGTTTCTGGGCTGTTCTCGCTCTTATTCCTGTTGTCGGTTTCGTATCGTCGATCTTTCTCTATATAGCAATGTATAACATCGGCCTTAAGTTTAAAAAGGATGGTGTCTTTGTCTTATGGGCCATCTTCCTTCCTGTTGTTTGGTACGCTTGGCTAGCGCTAGACAGCTCAACATGGCAAGGACAAAAAGCTGAAGCTCCCACAGCACCAACAACACCAGCAGCTCCAACGCCAATTCCCCCTACAAATATAGAACAACAGTAAGGGCTCCAAATTCAATAAACAGGCCACGTAATGGCCTGTTTATATTTTTGTCAGTGCTTTACTTTATACTAGTGAAAATACTTCTTTCCCACTCTAAATGCAATCCAAAAAGCAAGTAGCGCCAGCGGTATTTCTATAAAGACTGCCGATCCAATTGCCATCTCGCTATCAATACCAGCACTCGACGTAAAGACATCAAACCATGCATCTGCAAGCAGCAGCGAACCGGCAATTGCGGCCGTTACCACCACCCAACCAGACCTTTTGATGCCATAGTATGTTGTCAGAGCAAGGGTAACGAATTCTCCGACATCTAAGATCTCCCACATCCAGACGAAATGGGAGTCAAAATGTTCTGTAGGAAGAAGATGTGCTAACCACGCCATCCAGGGAACGAGCGCAAGTGCAGCAGCACCGATGAGTTCGTAGATACCGTTTGATACTAGGAGTGGTTTTCTGCTTAAGAGTTTCATTTCTTTATGACCTATATATCGTGCTTATGGAACTCATGATAATGGCCAAGAAGTGCAGCACATTCCTTTTCTAGAATGCCCCCTTCAACAGCCATCGAATCCTCTTCGCGAAGATTCATACGACGTGCCTCTCGTTCATCGCTAAAGGTACCTTTGATATCGAAAAGTGTTTCATCAACATCCTTGCGATATGCGCCAAAAAGAACCACTGGAATTCTTGCCCACGCGGCCGCACTAAGACACATATGACAAGGCTCAAGAGTGCTATAGAGAGTGTAGCCGAAAAGGTCATCTGAACCAAGCTGTTGACAGGCATTGCGGATGCAATTAATTTCTGCATGAGACGTAGGATCGTGAGTCACCCCTACATTGCTTCCACCAGAGGCAACTATTTCCCCCGTCGCGTTCTTTACCAATATAGAACCAATAGCAACTCCACCCTCTTCTCTTGCTTCATTCGCAGCGTAGATAGCGTGCTTCATATACTGTTCCTTGGTCTGCTTCATGCCCTTATGATACCAAAAAAGTCTAAAGATCAGGAACTAGACTATCGCACTCAAGCGCTTAAATGCTCGTGGAGCATACGCCACACCCCGTCTCTTTTGACCATAACATTCGTGCCGCGACCCGCGCCGTGCTTTTCTTTTCCATCAACAATCCCGCTCCATTCAAATCGATAGCGACAGACGGCAGTCGTCTCTTCATTAACAATCCACTCAACATCTTTAATACTATACACTTCATGTTGGATAGTATTAAAGGTGGTTGTAATAGCATCCCTAATCATGGCGATCCCTACAAACGAACCGTCGGTAAACCAGTATACTGCATCATCCGCAATAAGGGGTCGGAGAAGTGTAAAATCATGACTATTGGTTTTTATTTCGTAGTCTTTGAGAAATGTCTGTGGAGTCTGCATTACCTCATCATACAACATACGCGTCCTTGCGTTCTTTACTGATCAAGGCCAGTTTGTCGCAACATTGCCGACACATCCATCGTCAGGGCTGTGGTGCTATTTTCTGACATGTAACAATCAAAGTCATTAAACGATTCATTATTATAGACTAATGTTTCACTTGTACCAAAAGACACTGAGCGCATACACCCATTGGACCGCTGGTTGAAATGAGCATTCGCAATATCATTCGGTATCGTCTGTACAGAAAAACTGCCTGCTTTATACGAAGTATCATGACACGTTTGATATCGATGTGGACCGGAGCTACAGTGTAATTTTCCGCTACCATCACTGTAGACATCCAAACTCCAACCTGTAGAATTTGTCGAACCCGAATTTTTTATCGTCACAAGCGTTTGTTGCGATACGCCTGCTTGACCCGTCTTACTATCGTTTGCGCGCCAAAGGGATAGCCCAAAGATAAGAACAGTACCGAGAATAAGAAAGAGTAGGATGAGTCCTGGAATAATTAACTTTCGCTCGTCTTTCTTCATATACGTATAATAGCAAAAATTTACATTTAATCTTGACATTTATTGCCACTTTGTCATAAACTGTCATTATATTATCAATCACACTAGAGTTCCCGACATGCCTGGACTACGCGAACGTAATATCACTACTGCAAAAGCCACAATACAGACACACGCCATTGAACTCTTCATGAGACGTGGATACAGTCAGACCACCGTCGAGCAGATCGCCCAAGCTGCTGAAGTATCTCCTCGTACTTTCTTTCGCTACTTCAAAACGAAAGAAGCGGTTATTCTCTATGACAGTATCGATCCTATTATTATCAGCGCCTTCTTAAAACAACCCTCTCATGTTCCACCCATCCGAGCAATGCGAGCTGCGGTCAGAGAGTTAACAAAGGTTCTCCCCCTTGAAAGACAAGAGCTAGAGCTGCAGCGATTCGAGCTACTCAACAACCTACCCAGCCTGAAAGATAGGGCGTTCGGCGAAATGCTCGCACAGATCGACCATTTTTCTGAGACGATCGCAAGACGTGCAAATAAAAACCCAGGTGATGTTGCCGTGCGCAACCTTGCTGGTGCTATTATTGGTGTAGTAATCACTGTTTTACAGCAAACCTACAAAAACCCTACTATGGCGATCTACGAGAGTGAAATGGATAAGGCACTTGCACGACTTGAGAAAGGGCTTGATTTTGATTAGCTCACAACCCCAAAAAAGTTACCAATAAAAGATAAAAGAAAGGATACGATATGAAAAATACCGAGATAACAGCAGTTAACCGACAAGCGCGCGATGAATTCGGAGGCCTTAGCCTCATGTTCCTCCTTGGAATGGGCGTCAACCTTATTGGCTTGCCATCAGAAACAGATGGAAGCGCAAAGACCGCTACGACAGTACTCCTCGGCCTCCACATGCTCATTGGGCTAGGTCTTGTTCTCGGAGCTATTTTTGCTCTCGTTAAGGCAAAAAGAACAGCTTTTGCACCACTTGCACGCGTTGGTCTTATTGCGATCACACTTACCTTCATAGCAGGTGTCATGACATTTAGTACAGGAAACAACTGGTGGTCATACGCCATGTCAATCGGTTTTATCTCCGACCTGTGGATATATGGCCTACTCTTCATGAAGACACGTACAGCACTTGCTGAAACTGTCTAGCAACTTTATTCAACAATCAAAAACTGATCCTAGGGGGTCGGTTTTTGATTGTTGTTCCTTACTTCGTTTTGGCGGCTTGAAGGATCTTTACGAGCGTATGATAAAATCGTCCGGTATTCTTTGCTGGGATTGTTGCTTCGGCAAACTTGCCGGCTGGTGGTTTACCATTAATAATGCGCCAAACAGTAAACGCTTCATAGGGATTGACTGAAATGAGATCTATGTCATTTTTTGATGAGTGTTGCGGCAACGCGATCCTAGTATTCATTAGTTCATTCGTAAAGAGTACACAAAATCTTGTATCACTCGTGAGTTCAATGCCCCTATACGAGTCTTGTGAGAGTATCGACTCCAGTTCGGCAACCGACCGCAGAAAGGTGGGTACATCATATCCCAGGCGTTCTTTAATGCTCTTCAATCGTACTGGTTAACTGCTTTTTGTTTTGACTTTCTGTGTCAAAGAAAATATTACCGCTATTAATGTATGAGGTAACCGTACTAAATCCTAGTTCTGTAAATACATCGCGAAGCGTCTCCATCTTCACTCTATGACTGCCAACATTGATGCCTCGTAGGAACGCTATATACCTCGTCATTGTCCTGTCAATTATATCAAACACTCACCTCACATCTACTCAGCGTATTCCTTACTGCGTATGTCCATAATGACAAGTCTCTTACTCAAGAATTCCGTGCTATTTTCTGAGTATCTCGGATTCAAAATACTGCTCCTGAAAGTGTGTCATAGTGCGTATCTGCTCATCATCAAAATCAACGCCAGATCGACAGACGATGAGTTTATCATCGTCATCATTAATCCGATGGACTATGGCGATACATCTACCCTTAAATTCATCCAAAGGTTTCTCTTCGCCAAGAACATAGGCGTCGAGTTCGGCTCCATCTGGCGCTTTCGTATTCGGGACATATCCATAGTTAACGGGATAGAGGTACCCGTATCTCGGATGCACGCTGCCAAGAGGACGATCGATTTGTATAGTGACCAGCTCACCAAGATACGGTTTCGAATATTCCATATCGTTCATCGTAACAAAATGACGTATAACCGGCCAGACATAGATGGCGAAATGCAGTATGGGCGCCACGCACAGCCCGATGGAAGTTCATACCCCAATTCCATCAAACAATTGGGTTAATAAATGATATACACTACAATATAAATGTCACTAGAAACAACGACATAACCGCCAGATACTATATAACAACATGATAAGGGGTCAGAAATGAGCAATCAACACCAACCTAGACAGTCACACGCTGAAGAAGTGAATGAGGATATTGGTAGGTTCGGCATGTGGGTGAATGATAACATAGTTGGTAATCCTATCACCTTCATGCTTGCTATTCTTTCGGTTGTAGTCGTCTATTCCCTTATCCCATTCCAAGGGTACGCCAACTGGAATACTGGCATCGGTCTATTCTACAATACCCTCTCTAGTTCGTTTGAGCTTATTACCGGCGTTGGTGCAGTCGTCGGCGTTGTCGTACTACATAAAAAAATAAAGAAACATGTCGAAGACAGCACTCAGCGTCATGCCGATCTTCTTGATATGCATGAAACACATGCCCGTGAAGTGGCGGCATTACATGAAAAAATAGACCTGCTACTGAAGAAAATAAGATAACAGATCCGATAAAAGCATTGAACAATGGCAATAGAAGCCGCATAAATGCTATCTAGAGGTGGCTAGACTATTTTAATGATCCCGTCGATCACAGTGATAGCCGGACTATTAGTGAGAGTAATAAGATGAGCTACGTAAGGACGCATTGCATTATTCGGTAATACTGAAGGCACTGTCGTAGCTATCACTAAGCAATAACCCCAAAGATGTATGGGAGTGCTATAGTGCACTCCCATTGGTACTTGCAAATGCCACTCGGCATCATCGGTGTTTTGAGTTTTTTCATGTGATTATATTTAGCTATTTACTTAATTAGACGAATACCTTATTATATTCATATGGATACTTTTGCAGCACTCGCCGATCCAACTCGACGTAACATTTTCGAATATATTGTTCGCGGTGAAACTTCTGTAGGTGAGATCGTGAAGCGGTTTTCATTCAAAGCACCGACTATCTCGCAACACCTCAAGATACTGAAGGAGGTCGGCCTCGTGCAATCCCGCGCTGATAAACAAAAGCGCATGTATTCTGTACGAGCAGACGGCTTAGCCGAAGTGGAAAGTTGGGTTCAGCTACAACAAAAGTGCATGTCTGAACGCTTGGACGCATTAGAAGACCACCTACATCAGCAATAAAAAGGAGAAGACGAAATGAATCAAGATATACAAACAGGTAAAGTTGATACTGCAGATGGGCATGTAACCCTTACATTTAAGCGGTTCCTTCCCTACGCTATGGATGTAGTATGGGAAGCCCTCAGCTCCCCAGAGACGTTCGGAAAGTGGTACAACGCTAAAGTGGAAATCGATCCGAAAGTAGGTGGAATATTTACGGTCTACTCCGGCCCATTCACATGGAGCGGAGCAATTACCGTCTGGGATCCACCTAGGCAGTTTCAATACGAGCACAATCACGAGCCAGTTCCTGAGATGCCAGACGGAGCACAAACCGTAGTAACGTGGACCTTAGCATCAAAAGACGACGGCACCGAGCTGACGTTTACACAGAGCGGCTTAACATCTACTGCCGGCTTCGCTCCTGGTGCACATGTTATTCTTGATCGACTTACAGCCTTTGTGGGAGGTGAAGCGCTCCCTGATTTCGGCAGTCGATTTGGTGAAGTAGAGCATCTATATCCCGTATGGACTGCTCCAGATAAAAAATAAGTAAAGAGGCCAAGTAGCCCTAGGAGAAAGAGCGATGAGGATGTCGAGATGAGTAAAGTTACGTGCGGAATTGCGATGTCACTAGACGGGTTTGTCGCAGGTCCGAACCAGAGTTTTAAAAACCCGATGGGTGATATTCCCGAGAACCTATTACACCACTGGATGTTTGACGAAGACGACAATCCAGAGAGAGCTCAAATGCTCGATTATTTGGTCGATGCTGATGCATTCATCATGGGTAGTAACATGTTTATGCCGAAAGACAAGCATAACGACCCAGAGTGGAAGGGTTGGTGGGGTGACAATCCTCCCTACCATGCTCCAGTATTCGTACTTTGCGAGAACCCGCGAGAGTCGATTCCAATGGAGGGTGGCACAATATTCCACTTTGTGACCGATGGAATTGAATCGGCTTTCAAGCAAGCTCAAGAAGTCGCTGGTGAAGGAAAGATCAGCATCGCCGGAGGCGCTAACACGGTCAACCAGTATCTTGCTGCCGGCCTTATTGACGAACTCTGGTTACATATTGCACCCGTTACAATTGGGAGTGGTGCACGCCTGTTTGAGGGTGTACCAGACCTCAAACTTGAACCAGTAGAGACCAGCGGTACGCGACTTGCAAGTCACATCCTATACAAGGTCTTGAAGTAATAGCGTCGATACACTGGATAGCAAAAATAACGGCTTGGTAAGCCGTTATTTTGCGAATAAGTGCTGGAGAATATCGTCTGCTCCATCGCAATTGAACGTTCTACACTTAAAGTTGCTCAAGCTCTGGGACAAAATTAAGTCCCTTAACATAGTTATAGGGATTGAGTGATGACTGAGGATCATCGGGAAAGAACTCTTCATGGTTTTATGGAAAACGATACGCTTAACTTTCGCGTAGGATAAAGCAGTCAGACACATTGCACACGGTTCACAGCTGCAATATGCAGTTGTGTTCTCCAGTTTTCTGCTCATCAGCTCCCTGTTTGCCGCAATGATAGCCTTTACTTCGGCATGGTATACTGCAATATTATCGGCTCGCTGTGAGTTGTAGGCTTCGGCAATAACCCTACTATACCAAACCAAAAAGACTCCATATGGAGTCTTTTTTGAATATAATTTCTATGGAGGGCCAGCGGGGACTTGAACCCCGGACACCCTGCTTAAGAGGCAGGTGCTCTAACCAGCTGAGCTACTGGCCCATAACTCTGAATATGATACCAAATAGGGGTACTTTTGTAAATAGACATGACAGTGCTTACCAGCTCATCCCGTGCCACTACGCGGCACGGGATGAGCCTAACCAGTTGGTGGATATTCCCTTACCTGCAGTATGTTTCAGGAGGAAGACCTCCACAGACAATGCTGATCAGATGAAGTTTCGCCTGCTCATCGAGGATATCACCAGCAGCCGCCCTCACCACTAGACATCTGGTCTCGAAGGTTGAGGCGACAGAGCAGGTCATACCGAAGAGGTCACAGAGCTCACGCCCCAAAAGAGAAAACTCCTGAGCCGAATCGGACACCTCCGGACCGAAGTAGATATACACCGATGTCGTGTCCTGGTTCGGTATGAACGTAATCGCTCTGGCGGCTCGAACGTCCAGAGCAGTACGCTTCGTATTAACCGTCATAGTACTCATCCAATCCGATAAAAATGACATGAGCCACCCGATCTCACACAACTGGTTACCGTAGATCATAGCATATAACACTACTACCTACGTAGCCAAGCAACACTATAACTCATAACCAAAACTATAATATAAAATCGTACGTATCTTTTATTTAGAGCTCATCTTTTTTGCTCGTAATGAAAGCGCCCCATTGGCGGATGAGTCGTAAAACGGTCTTTAACGGCAGCTCGATCAGCATATCGAGGACCATGGCGACAATATTAATAGATGTATACTTCTCACTAATCCAGCGACCGACGATAACAAACGGCATATAGAGGAAATCACGGATTGTTGTAATGCCCGTCTGATCCTCGTCGACCACTTCAAGATCTCGCACCATTCGAGACAAACGAAAGCCCAGGAAGCTTGCCGTTGATAGGAATATAAAGAAGATAGCAAGATGAAGGAGTGAGAATCCTAAACGCCACAGGTAGTAACTAACACCGCCAAAGACAACTATGAAGAAGAAAACATATACCGCATTGTAGGCAGCCCCAAAACTATTCTTACTGCGTCTTGAAAGCGAAACTCCTGCTTCGTCACCGTAAAAGAGACGGTCAGCCGCTTCGACCATAGCCCTCGTATTTGCCTCACCAGGGAGCATGAGCGTAAAGCGAAGCAGTACCATGTAGATTGGAGGAAAGAGAAGGTTAATAACTAACGGAAGCCAAATAATCGTATGACTCATCCAAAGATCATATGGAACTTCGATACTGACACCAATGAGAAACTTGGTAATCACAAGAAAAATAACGCTCTTTATAATCCCTTTATTGATACGGGTCGAGAGACTTTCATATTCACTCATTACCTGCTGCTCGTAGGCAGAGAGAAATTCATCGCGTTTTACAATAATCTTATCAAGATTCTCATGTTCAGAGACCATACGCCAAAGAACACGAAATGGTGCTCCTTGCCGGCGAACTATTCTAAAAAGGGTCTCGACAAGATCCGACGCGAAGAGCTCATCTAACTTCTGGTTTGTTGCCTTATACGACTCAGCATTATCTGGTATTTGACCATAACGATGAAGCAATGATCGTCGGATGGACGCCTCGTCAGATCTAAGTAACGCTCGGTGGACAGCTACAAATAACGCAATCGAAAAGTCAGGTTGTTCAGTGCCAACATTAGGTTGTTCAGATAGTGTCTCAAGAAAATGATTGTGGCAGAACTGTATAAATACATCGTGCTTTGTTGAGTCATTGATAAGAGACTCAATCTCAACAGCAAGAACATCGAGCGTCCATGCATCCGTATGAGGTTTTGCAAGCCCAAAACTCATCCTAGCATCATAATAGGTAACGGCAAGATGATTGATCTTTTCAACCAAATTAACAGGGAGACTATCATTTGGGAGATAGCCGGCAAGTGTCAACTCGACAATAAGTTCTTCAGCACTATTTGCTGCCGCTCGCCTATCTCTAGGAAGGAAAAAACGACGATAAAAGCGACGGATCGCTCGCTGCAAAAGCAGATGTTCTTCTGCATATTCAGCAGCATTTCGTAATTGTTCGTACGCTGCGGTGAGCGAACCACCGGCACTAACAACATGCACCTTCTCACTTTGCTCCTCTTCAGAACGCAACACCAAGGCATGGGTGTTTGCAGCTGCTAGGTTGTCAACAAATTGTTGACCTATGTGAGTAATAGGTTTCATCTAATAAATAATAAACTCTCTTGGTACACCCGGCAAGATTCGAACTTGCGACACCTGGTTCCGAAGACCAGTGCTCTAATCCGCTGAGCTACGGGTGCGCGTTGTACAGAGGTAAGTATAGCATATTTTTTAGCTGTTAGGCTATAATAAAAACAAATGGAGATTCATACTAATATCCCACTCAAGAACTACACGACCATGCGGCTTGGTGGCAGCGCGCGGTTTATGACTGAGGTGCACACTACTGAAGAAGTGATGGAAGTCTGTCGTAATGCACGCTCTCAGAACCTTGCTATGTTTGTTTTAGGCAGTGGAAGCAATGTCATTGTCAGAGATAATGGGTTCAACGGTATTGTGATCCGCAATCGCATACCAGGCTTTGAAATTATCGAAGATCAGCCTAGCTATGCCGTTATTAAGATTGGTGCAGGTGAAAATTGGGACGAAGTCGTACGACGAACGGTCGAGATGAACCTTTCAGGTATCGAAGCGATGTCAGCTATTCCTGGAACTGCGGGAGCTGCCCCCGTGCAAAATGTCGGCGCTTACGGGCAGGAGATCGCTGAGACACTTGTCTCGCTCGAAGCCTATGACAACGCAACTGACAGTATGGTGACGCTGACTAATGAAGAGTGTCGCTTCTCGTATCGTCATAGTATTTTTCGTGGTGAGGCAACAGGTCGTTTCGTCATTACCTCTATTACACTGAAACTTTATAAAGACGCTCCTCAACCTCCCTTCTATGCCGCCGTCCAGAAGTATTTTGATGAACACGATATTACTATATATACACCGCAAATTATTCGTGATGCTGTTATTGCCATTCGCATCGACAAGCTTCCTGATCCAAAACTAAAACCAAATACCGGTTCTTTCTTTAAGAATGCTATCGTTGAAGACTGGCAACTCGCTGACCTTAGAAAAGAGTACCCAGATATACCCACATATGATATGCCCGATGGACGTTTCAAAATCCCAACTGGCTGGCTTATAGAAACGGCTGGGTTTAAAGGCAAAACACTCCATGGTGTGCATGTCCATGATAAGAATGCCCTCGTTCTTATCAATGAATCAGCCGAGAGCTACAGCGATCTAGCTGCAGCTCGTGACGAGATTATTGGAACTGTGCGTGACCAGTTTAGAATCATGATCGAACAAGAACCTCTCGAGATCTAAACACTCTTGCTTCAAGACGCTAAACCTCTTATGCTATAAGTATGAATCGTAGGTCTGGGTTCACACTCATTGAGTTACTTATTACTATTGCAGTAATGTCTATTTTATTAACGCTTGCCGTTGTCAACCTTCGCAGCAGCCAAGCGAGCGCACGAGACGAAAGTCGTAAAACAGACGTTGCGACAATCGCCCAGCAACTCGAAGTATTTTACGACACCGGCTCTGACACAACCACGAACACGGGCGAATATCCATACACTGGCTTGATGAATTCTGAATCAAACGTCAAGACGACATTACGTGATATCGATGCCGGGGCGCTTCGTAGCCCAACCACTTCTGCCTCAAGTTCTATTAGTCTGATTGTTGCCTCAACAACGGGAGTTCCAACACTCGCAAGTCTTAACGGTGGTGCCACTTACATCTACCAACCACTCGATGCAACGGGAGCACTTTGTACAACAGCAGCTCAGGAATGTCGAACCTTTAACCTCTACTACACACTTGAAAATAACCCCGTTGTCCTTACTATTACGAGTAAACACCAATGATAAAGCGCCATGTAACACAATCCGGCTTTTCAGCAATCGAGCTTCTTATTACTCTGTTCATTGCAGCAGCTTTCCTCGCTACAGGATATCAATTGTATTCCGTCGTTATAAAGAGCGGTGTTACCGCCAGGAGCCGTTCACTTGCAAGCAATCTCGCCTACAGTAATTTACGTCAGTACGCCGCCGAAGCTACCAATCCATGTACGGTCGTCACCCCCACCCCAACGCCAACTATTCCAACAAGCTATGGCTTAACGAACGCCGCCATTACCGTCACCTTTAGCTGTCCATACGGGGCAACATCACCAACTTCAAAATTACAGGTAACGGTGACCTATGGTACAGGAGGAGAGGTAGATCATGCCCTACTCGTTACCAACTAATATGGCTAAAAAACATAAGACCCGACAGTCCCAGGGTTTCACCCTCGTTGAAATCCTTATTATTGCTCCTATTGTCATTCTCATTATTGGTGCCTTTATAGGGTTTATTTCATCTCTTGTTGGTGACGTGCTTGCAAGTCGTGACCAGAGTACGCTGGTCTATGAAACACAGGCAGCCTTAAACCGTATTGAGCAGGATACGAGAATTAGCACCCAGTTCCTCACGACAACCGGCGCTCTTACTGCCCCGCAGGGAAGCGATAATAACTATACGGGAACAGCAGCCTTTACTAATACATCAAATAGCCTTCTACTCACCACACTTACTACCGACCAAAATCCGCAAAACGGAAACCGCTCACTTGTGTACTATGCTAACCAGCCAAACGCGTGCGGCTCGACTCAAACACACAACCGTGCGCTTCTTAGTACTGTTATCTACTTCATAAACGGAACGACTCTATGGCGACGTGTCACTATTCCCCCATGGGACCAGAACTCCACCGTCGATGCAAACACCGTCTGTTCGGCACCGTGGCAAAAAAATACCTGTAGCCCTGGCTACGTTCTTTCTCAATGCCAGACGAATGATGAGCAAATCCTCCAAAATATTAGCAATCTCAACGTTCAATATTTCAGCACCGCAGGAAGCACGACCGACATAGGCGCCGCGAACGCAGGGAGTGCCGTCGCTATGAGCGCGACAATTACCTCAAGTAAAAATACTGCTGGAAGAACCGTTAGTACGAGCGCAACGATTAGGGCCTCTAAATTGAATAATACAACTGCTGCGCAACCTGTTCCGCCGGCTCCTAGCGTTTCACACTCCCTTATTGTGCCAAATACCGTACAATTTAACTGGACAACCACAGCAAACGCAACAAGCTACCAGGTTGGATATCAGGTCAATGGTGGTGCTTGGGTAAACCAATCATATCCTCTTACAACCACCTCGATTACGGTCACGGGTAACCGTAATGATGTCATCAATTTCCGTGCTGCAGGTGTCAATAGTACCGGTCAGTCTGTCTATTCAACGGACACCCAGACTCTTCCTGCTTGGGGAACATGTTCCCTGCAAAACAGTTGGGGATACTACGGAAGTGGATATGCCACTCCAGGATTCACAATGACCAGTTCCGGCGTCGTCATGCTAAAAGGACTCGTTAGTGGCGGTACCACGACCGGATGGACGACGATCTGCGTCCTACCAGTCGGCTATCGACCAAGCAACCAGCTTATCTTTCAGAATGCGACTAATAGTGCCGCTGGACGCGTGGATATATTGCCAACAGGTGAGGTGCAGTTTGTTGCTGGAAGCAATGCATGGTTTAGTTTGGACGGCGTCAATTTCGTGTCAACCACAGCATCCCCCTCTTGGACGACCCTTACCCTTCAACATGGATGGGTCAATTATGGTGGTGCATATTCACCCCTCGAGAGTACAGTAGATACTACTGGCCGAGTCCACGTACAAGGTCTTGTCAAAAGTGGTACCTATACTGATAGAACGGTAGTTGCGGCACTTCCGGCCGGCTCCACTCCTGCGCTTTACCAACACCTTCCTGCGGTAGGAAGTCCGACGACACCAAACTACCTGGGTGTTGATTCGACCGGTGTCAACGCAAAAGGCGATAACTCCAGCGGTTACTATTCCCTACAAGCCATGTTCTATCCCTCTAGCTTTTCTGGATGGTCAAATCTAACACTCCAAAATGGATGGGCCACCTATGACGCAACGTCGTTTGCCACACCCCAATACACTAAATCTGCCGATGGTGTCGTGACGGTTAAAGGCCTTATAAAAAGCGGCACAACAACTGGCGGAACCGTCATCGCAAACCTACCCGCTGGCTACAGGCCGCTCGAACGGCTCTTAACCGAATGTGACGCGAATAACGCCTTCGGTCGTATCGATATTTTTCCGAATGGAGACATCGTTGCCGAGAACGTTAGTTCGAGCTTCACTTCACTTGATGCCATCACCTTTATGGGTGATCAATAAAGAAAACAAGATTAAGTAAATAAAGTGCTTGCGCTTATCTTATAAGTCGTAGTATTATACATGCATAACGTAACTAATTAGGGGGCAAAAAGAGAAATGACTCTTACCAATATCAACACTATGAAAAAGGAAAACGGTTTTACTATCGTCGAGCTTTTGATTGTGATTGTTGTGATCGGTATCCTAGCCGCGATTACTATCGTGGCGTATAGTGGTGTTACATCACGTGCAAACACGACAAAGGCGCAGACTAACGCCGTGACCGTTCAAAAGAAGGCTGAGGCATATAATGCTGACACTGCTGGTGGTAATGGGGTTTATCCTGCAACTGCTACTGCATTCCAAGCACTCGCTGCAACACAGCTAGGCGCCATCCCTTCCAACATCACCGTTACTAACGCTGCGCCTACTGCAGCTAACGGCACAACCACCATTCAATATGTTGCCTGTGCTGTTGGTGGAACGGCCAATGCAAATACGGCAGATGGGTATTATGTGGGGTATTGGAACTTTACGACAAGTGCTGTGGTGTATCTTGCCGGTGGTACATCAACGACCAATGCCTGCGCTGCCGCTCCGGCACACACAGCTTCAACAAGCTAGTACTTTCCAAAAATATAAAATGAGCCTCAACACGAGGCTCATTTTATATTTCAGAACAATCACTCCACTGCAAATTATTAAAACTTTTTATATTTTAAATTATTTTCTTCGTAGCCCTTGCGTAGCATGTTATAGTAAAAGGGCTCTTCAGCGAGCAATCAGAAATCCATCGGATCGATCCTTAACAGAAAGGCAACTCCCTTGAAAAAGGTGAGATCGGACGCCCTCGCGGCACTCCTTGCTACCACAGCACTCTTATTCGGCGGAATTACGCCGGACGTTGCGCAGGCAGCGGAAGCGGCCAATTGGCCACTCTCCGTCATCGGCATGACGCCTACCAGCATGACGGTGTTCAACGACGACAACGTCGCCCTCGACAACTGCTCGAACCAGGGTCAACCCCTGTCGTTCGAGTACTTCCACGAGGGGTATGCGGCGAGTTCACTCGCCACATCGACGAGCGCCAACGGCGGTGTTGCATGTGGTGGAGACACTGCGCTCAATACGCCGGACGGCACGCTCTACACCATGAGCAACCAGCCGAGCGGAACGACGCCGACTGCCATGTTCGCGGCCATGAAGAACGGCCGTACTCTCTGGCAGACAGACGTCTCCAGTGACCCGGGCTTGTGCAGTTCGGCCAACGGATCGCACGACGCCAAGATGACCTCCGCTTCCCAGGGGAGCGACGGCAACATCTACGGCATCGTCCAGTCGCCCAGCTACGGCTGCGCTACCTACCTCACGAAGGTGAGTGGTACTGACGGGACGGTTCTCTTCAAGCTGCCGCTCACCAGTGATGGCTCGGGCAAGGCCACGCGGTTGTGGGTCTACGGTGACCACCTCACGACCATCGATTACACCGGCAAGGTGCGTCAGTTCACGTATAACGCCGCCGAGAACACGGCCGTCACTTACCAGTTCCCGAGTTCGCTCGGGATGTTCGGAAACGCCTACGCCAACGCCGCCGGTCGAGTATTCGCCGTCGGCATGTGCAGCGGTTCGGTGACGGATACCGTCCTCGCCTACTACGACCCGACGACCGGCGACAACTACGCCGCTCCGAGTGGTCTGGGTTGTGGCCCGAGTGTGAACTACACGCCCGGGGCGAACGGAACCCTCGTCGCCTACGACTACTACGGCACGGTGAAGACATTTAGTTTCACCACCACAGGCATCACGTCGAGCACGACGAGTGTTCCTGATCCCTCGGGTGTATCAAACGTGTTTGTCTACAACTACTGGCAGGACAGTGGCGGCAACGCAGTGATGCTGCGTCAGCTCTACGGGCCCAGCTGGTCGCGTATCGCCGTCACGGCCGACGAGATCGACGGCACCACGGGCACGGTCATCAACCTGCTCACGGTAGGGGTGAATAGTACCCACCCGAGCCCGTCGCTCAAGACGGGCGACGTCTCGCCGGACGGCAGCGCCTTGTATATGGCGATCTGCCACGACGTGAGCGCCTGTCCGAACTCGGCGACCACCATTGACGCGTGGCTTCACAAAGTCCCGCTGACTGGGTTTGGTCCGCCGATTAAGGACACGAACTCGTTCACGACGTATACGAGCACCAGGCTCAACTACGTGGCGATGGGTGATTCGTTTTCGAGTGGTGAGGGGAACACTCCCTTCATTTCCGGAACGGATATTTCCGGCACTAACACCTGCCATCGAAGTAGTGCCGCCTATTCGGAGCAACTAGAAAAGGCTGGAACTTCCAATCTGAACCTTACAAACTTCGTGGCATGTTCAGGTGCAACAACGACTAACGTACAGCAAGGCGGCCAGTTTTCGGATGAACCACCACAGGTGACATTCCTGAACGCCAGCACAAATGTCGTCACCATCACAATCGGTGGAAATGACATCGGATTCAGCGATTTTGCTTCGGCATGCGTGACCGCTGAATGCGACCCGTCCACTACCATCTACCAGACGACGATGGGTAACATCTCCAACGTTCTTCCAGGCAGTCTAAAAACCACCTACGAACAGATCCTCCAAGACGCACCAAAAGCGCAGATTTACGTCCTAGACTACCCGTACGTAGTGCCTAACAAGAGCGCATCAGATCCGGCAATTCTAGGGTGCGCTTACCTCTATGGAGGTCAGTCGCCTTGGGCGAACGACCAGGGGGCGTGGAATGTTATCAGCTCTCTTGACACCACAATCGAGAATGAGGTCAGCGTAGTGCAGTCCGAGAGCTCAGACTATGGCTCGCGCCTGCATCACATATCAGCAAACAGCCCCGGCTCTCCATTTGCCGGCCACACGGTCTGCGACACCGGAGACTCGTTCTTTCAGAACATTGACCAAGCCGGCTGGAACCAAAGCACCAAAGAGTACGTCTTTCATCCGAACGCGAACGGTCAGCTGGCTTATGCTAATCTGGTCGCCAACGCGATCGGTTAATCACAAATTGCTTCGCTGAAGAGTAAGACCCCCCTATTGAGAACGAAAGAAGTCACAATAGGGGGGTCACTTCAAAAGAATTTATACACCCCTAGGTATCACTAGGAAGCGGGAACTTCGCGACAAAGTCTTTGACCTCTTCTCGTAGTGTTTGGAGTGTCTTTTCGTCTTCTCTTGTGTCGATAGCTTTCTTCATCCAACCGGCGATTTGTGCCATATGCTCCTCTTTGAGACCTCTCGTTGTAATTGCCGGAGTTCCAAGGCGAATACCGCTTGGCTTAAAGGGAGGGAGCGGATCGTCCGCTACGGTATTAGCATTCAGCGTAAGTCCTATCTTATCAAGTGCAATTTCAGCAACCTTGCCATCGATACCAAAGCTCTTATAAACGTCAGCTAAAATGAGATGGTTGCTCGTGCCACCAGTCACAAGCTGAAAGTCTCGTTTCTGAAGCTCGTCAGCGAGAGCTGCGGCGTTCTTGACGATTTGCTTCGCATATTCTCTAAATTCGGGTTTTAACGCTTCACCAAACGCAACGGCTTTGGCTGCGATAGTATGCATATGCGGACCACCTTGAGTACCAGGAAAGATAGAACGGTCAACAAGTGTTGGAATGTTTTCGAGTGTCTTTTCTGGCTTCTTTAGTGGGTTACCAACGACACCCTTCGAGAGGATAAGACCGCCGCGTGGACCACGTAATGTTTTGTGGGTTGTCGTTGTTATAACATGAAACCCGTAGTCAAAAGGATTCTTAGCGACACCCCCAGCGATAAGACCCGCGATATGCGCCATATCTGCCATAAGGAGTGCCCCTACTTCGTTCCCAATAGCAGCAAACTTTTCGTAGTCTAGCTCTCGTGGATACGCGCTAAAACCAGCCAGGATAATCTTTGGTTTATGTTCAAGCGCTAGTGCTCGTAACGCATCATAGTCAATCTCACCAGTTGCAGGATCCTTCATTTTGTAACGTATAAAATTATAAAGATGTGCACTCCTCGTCACGGGTGCACCATGAGTGAGGTGACCGCCATGAGAAAGATCCATAGCAAGAACCGTATCACCCGGCTCTAGCCACGCATTATAGACTGCTTCATTTGCCGGTGCACCAGAATGAGGTTGCACATTAGCATGATCGGCCTTAAATAATTGCTTTGCTCTGTCGATCGCTAGTTGTTCAAGTTGGTCAGTGAACTCCTGACCGCCATAATAGCGCCTTCCAGGATATCCTTCGGAATATTTATTGGTAAAAATGCTACCAAGCGCCGTGAGGACATCCCTGGATACATAGTTCTCACTCGGAATAAGTTCAAGCCCATCGCGTTCGCGTTGCTCTTCGTCTTTAATTAGCTGTGCCACGATCTGGTCGTTCATGAAAATACCTCATTTATAGTTAGAATAAAAATAGTGTGGCCGGCAAGTAATTAGATCATACCTATAAGTATACAGACTAAGGGGATCATTTTCTATCCAGCTATTGGCTCTCACCTCACACCTTCTCAGGTCTTCCCCTACTCGTCTCATTATGGTACAATTTAACAGTATTTGGCGAATGTAGCTCATTTGGTTAGAGCGTCGGGTTGTGGCTCCGAAGGTGGTGGGTTCAATCCCCATCATTCGCCCCAAGCATAGACAAATAATAAGAGACTTCTTGTAAGTCTCTTATTTTGATACTCTCTACTGTAAGTATCTCATTTCTCACAACCCGACACTGAAAGTGTGCTTTCGCTGTACCTACAGAAGCCCTACCGCATTGTACAGCCCTACTGTCTTGCACTTCACACTGCGAGCTGCTACATGTCACGGCATAGGTTGGCATACGTATTGCTTTTTATAGACCATAAAACTTGCAAAAAATAAGTTTAAATGTTATTATATCAATCGCTACGACTTCCAACGAGTGGGGAGTGAGTGATGGTTTACATAGTAAAGAAGTTCGTCCTCAGGTTCACACTGTGCCTGATCAAGGGGCACGAATCCACGGGAACACTCCTGTGGTGGATGTGCGATCGATGCCACGCCGACTTCGCCTTAACGGCCAAACCGTCGAGGTGGGTCGGGGGTACCAAGATCACTCGCTCTCGGTGAGCTGACGACACCAAGATCACTTTTCCCGGTGAGTCATAGCATTCCAGTGTTCCACATTACAGATGAGGAACACTGGAGGCTCACCCCCCAGTATTTTACACACCTTTCAGGTGTTTTTATTTTGATTTGCTAGATAGTATGATTTGCTTTACATATAAAAGAGACGTCCCACTAGGCGTCACTTTTATGTTGTTGATCTTTATCTCGTTTTTTCCCTAAAGCTTATTCACCGCACTCACAAATTGTTGGCCACGGTCTACGTAGTCTCGAAACATGTCAAAACTTGCACATGACGGCGACATCACAACAACATCTCCAGGCTGGGCAAACTCGTTCGCCCTACTGACTATCTCTGGCATCGTGCTGGGCTGCAAAAAAATATACTCTTTTGTTTTTTCAAGACCCGCTTTTTTAAGAGCCTCTTGGATCTTTGGTGCCATCATCCCAATAAGAACCACGCCTCGTATGCCATCCTTGAGTCTCACGAGCTCCTCAGCAAGTTCAGTAAAGTCAGCACCCTTATCTGAACCACCGAGAATAAGTACCTTGGGCTGCGAGAAGGAACGCAGTGCCGCCATTGCGGATCCTGGAGTCGTTGCAATACTATCATCATAGTATTTTACTTCTTGGACCTCCCTTATGAACTGCAACCTGTGAGGAAGTCCTCCAAACTCCATAAGAGCGTGCCGCAACGCTGGAACATCCCGAGTCACCTGCCAGGCGGCGGTAACAGCAGCGCAGGCATTATCAACATTATGAGGACCAACGAGGCGTAGATCTTGAGTGGCGACAATCTGTTGGCCATCAATAACGATATATCCATCCTCAGTATGTGCACCTGGCTTCTTGGTGTAGGGTATTTTCTGGGCTCTACTTTGGTTCACAATGCTCATCGTCATCTCATTTGATGGTAGATACACGAGAATATCTTCTTTAGTTTGATGAGTTGTAATGTTGGCTTTTGCAGCAATATACTCCTGAACATCTTTATGGACATCAAGATGCTCCGGTTCAATCATAAGAAGCACTGCAATATGCGGACTTATGTCCAAATCCCAAAGCTGGAAGCTTGATAGCTCAAGAACAACATAGTCGTCCTCTCCTAGCTTAGGAAGCAAATCGAGGGCGGGAACGCCTATATTGCCAGCAACATGTACTGTTTTGCCCGCCGCTTTTAGCATCTCATAGATTAAAGAGGTCGTCGTTCCCTTTCCCTTAGTACCCGTTATACCGATTACTCGTTTTGGATCAAACGCACGAAAAAACTCTTGTATGACAGAACTGACTCGACCATTAGTATGAAGACTGTCAGGTCGAACAGCGGGTGAACGTACGACGACATCATAGCCGTCCAAGTCCACCGCGTTTGCACTCAATATCACCTTAGCACCTGCTTCTATATCAGAGGGGTGTTCTTTATGAAATAAGGTAACATCATCACCCTTTGCCTTAAAGTAATTGTAAGCGGATTTTCCTTCTACGCCATATCCTAAGACTGCGACTTTTTGACTCATTCAGTAACTCCTCTTAACAAAATTGTAAGTATATCGTATCGTACCCAAGCTACTATAGCTAGCCTTCGCTTCCGCCACCATTTGCACGAGCTTTCGATACGGGCTCAGGTAGAGAAGTGTAGGTCAACTCACGAGGAAACTCTTTATAATCTGGTCGGCGACGAATACCTTCATCAAGCATCGTAAAGAGTTGACGAAATGCATCGGCAATTGCTGGACTCTCGATAACCGTGCCCATAGCTTCTTGGCCAAAGACGATAATCGATAGCTTGTTGCCATATGCCGCCCATTCTACCGGAGCCGAATAATCATCAACATTAATCCAGGTTCGGTGGAGACGCATGAGGGTGTCTGATTCTCCAACCGGATAGCGATCTTCGGGGAGGATAGGAATACTCGCTAACTTGTCTTGGCTCAACATATAACGATCAATCTTGAAGCGAGGAAAGAGATTACGAAGATGATGGAGCTCTTTAAAACCCATAAACTCCACATCACTCGTTGAACGAACATAGTAGACAGGCTGTTGTGTCGTAATTTGATCTTTATATATGGCCGTAAGTCCCTCTTTTCCTTGAAGATATCGTATACTTGGCTTCTCTGAATGAGCAAAAAAGAAGTCGAGCATACTTGGCATAGCGGCGTTCAGTTTACGATTTCTCCTGTCTACTTCAGAAGACTGTCTTTGTATAAGTTGCTCAAGCGAGGCTGGACTATTTGGATAATACTGGACTCTTTTTGTCGTAGTATCTTTGCTCACAAGTTGTAGTTCACATAATCGATCAAGGAGTTTGTACGTATTCGAACGACTTTCGCCAATAACTTTTGCGATTGCTGGTGCATTGCTCGCACCATGTTCGACAAGAGCAATATAGGCTTGCGCTTGTGGATTTGTTAAACCAATGTCTTCTAGAATTTGTACATCCATATATCTACATCCTATCATATTTTTTATAAATGTGAATATATGATTCACATTTGAATAAGAACGGGATTGATTATGTAAAATATCCACCTCATAGTATGCACGTCAGGCTACATCCACTATCTGTTAGAAGGAAGCCCGATGTACCTACATGAAGAAAAGTCGATTTTGACTCCCGGCGGACAGCTTCGCCCGGAGTTTCACAAACTCGCCACGCTCTTTGGCGTGGACACGACAGGCACGATTCGAGAAACGGCGGAGCGTTTCCAACGTCGTTTCGTGACGCCCAGAACCGACCGCTGGAACGAGCCGGCCGTGACGCTATCGACCGTGAAACGTTGGTACGCATTCAGACTGCTGCGAAAGCTCGGTCTTCTCGACACCGTCACTCCCCCCTCAAGCGTCCATCGCATCGACGAGATCCTCATTCTGGGTGGGATCTTCTCGGGATGCGAGCAGAAGTTTGAGGCGGCAAACGCCTTGGGTGAACATTCACGTATCGGTTCTGTGGCGCATCTCGGTAGCGACCGCAAACTTGAAACCGATGAACTCGACAGTCTACAAAAACTCGGTATCGACACCAGCGACTGCCGGACAGAATCCGATATGATGAGGCTTCTGTCCCAGCACACAACCTGGTCAGTTGGGTTCCAAGGCACGATTCACCACGATGTGAGTGCGAGTGCCACAGTCGGCCATCGTGCTCACACTGGTGACACGCTTGAAGAGTATCTGCGGGTGCGACAACCGACAGAGGGTGCCACACTCGTGGTCGTCATGCTGAACCCGCACGTCGGGTTCCAGTCGGCCCAGGTAGCTCGTTACCTTCAGATTCATAGGCCAGACCTTCAGATTCACGTGGTAGCCCCCTTAGCTAGGCAAGGGTCTCAGGACCTAAGTCTCCTCATGGGTGCAGTGGCACGATGGCTCATCCGTTGGACGGAGGCCGCCGAGCACCTTGGCACACCCGTGTTCGTCTGACACCGACTGGGGAGCCTACGCTCCCCAGTCGCTCTTTTGCTCAATCATTACCCGTCCCTATAGACGACTAAAAGTTAACAGAAAAGAAGGAGATTATTATGAACGAAAAACAACCAGTACGCACTCCAGAAACACACGATGTCGTACATGAAGACCAAGATCAGCTAGAGGTACTCGCCAGGCGCTATGAGGTGCTTCGAGAGACGGTGGAGTCACGTGTCCTCGATACAGGATTCGACGATCTACTCGCCCTTTACCCCGACGCCCCAGAACTTCCTACCATAACCGATGAGGATACAGAAACGTTAGACCCCGACGACTTGATAACAAAAAAGAGTGCGGTTGCCCAGGAACGACTTGCTCTTCTGGATGGCTTTGCTCGCACACATTGGGATTATCGAAAGGGAGTCGAACGACAGCAACAAGAGTTAGACGCCCAGTTTGACGATGAATCTTCGCCGCTCTGGGACAGTGTCTTTAAGGCAACCGATCGATTCGGCATGGTTGAATCAAGCCATCCTCAATATACTCACTATGACATGCTTATTATACTTGGGGGTGCTGGCTTGTCTCCTCTTCAGCGCACACAATATGCACTTGAACAAGGTGTCGAGTTTGATTCAGTCGCTTCACTTGGGAGTGACCGGGTACTTCCAGCCGCGGAAAGAACAAAGACAGCAGGATATGCGCCTGATGCGACGACAGAATATGATCTTATGAATGGCAGCATTAAAACCGCTTTTGGACTTGATGAGAAGAAATCCCTTACGTTGACGCGCGTTGGGTATGACCATAAAGACGAGAGTATTCCTCGCGTCAGCTACTACCGAACAACAGAGGGATACGCCGACGAAGGCGCAACGTCTATCTTCGTATTGAATGCACCAACAAGACCAGACAGATCACGAGCAAATACAGATGATACCTACCAACTACTGAGAGAGGCTGCGGGTAATCGTCTCCATCCAGACGCGCGCGTACTTATTGTCACCAATGCCTATGTATCAGCCTTTCAGGAAATTGACGCCAAGCGAAACATCGATCTCGTGACAGGAGCGGAGAGTGAAACAATTGGCTTTGATGCTGCGTATGGAGGTGTTAAACGGCTCCCATCTCAGCTTCTTCAGGAGACAAAATCATACATTAGCTCACTTGTGAAGTTACAGAAATCACTCGATGAGCTCGAAGCATATGTCAATACCTTTGAATTAGCCCCTTAGTCACGATCATTTTCCTTCTTTCTTACATCATGGGAATACCAAGCCTATAGACATACCTCACCATGTTCACTATCTTTTTTACATTTTTTCGTTACATAATATCGTATGTGATATAATTAATGTATGATTAGCGATGATTACAAAGTAAAGATCGGTACACTTATTCAAGAAGCTCGTATTAATCGAGGCCTCACGCAGACAGAGCTTGCAAAAGAACTCGGCACAAGCCAAAGCGCTGTCAACCGCATAGAAAAGGGAGGCCAGAATATTAGTCTTGAGATGATCGCTCGCATTAGCGACGTATTATCGAGCAATATTGTTACGATTAACCACTCTGGTAGGCTTAACTTCCGCATCAACGGCGGAAAAGAGCTACATGGTGAAATAGAAATTAAAACAAGTAAAAATGGTGCCGTTGGGCTACTCTGTGCGGCACTCCTTAATAAAGGCACCACGACAATTCGTCGCGTTGCTCGTATTGAAGAAGTAAACCGCATCATTGAAGTGTTACAGAGTATCGGCGTCCAGACGCGATGGATTGGCCATTCTGATGATCTCGAGATTATACCACCAAAAAGATTAGAACTTGAAAAGATTGACGTCAACGCAGCAAAACGAACACGCTCCATCTTAATGTTCCTTGGACCGCTGCTTCACCAGTACAATGATTTTAAGCTACCATTCGCAGGTGGATGCGATCTCGGCACAAGAACCGTTGAACCTCACCTTGTTGGGCTGGCGCCTTTTGGCATGAGCGTTGAAGCTAATCCTGGCACAGACTACTATCATGCAACTGTCGAGAAGAAGAAAGTCGAAAGAACTATCCTCCTCACAGAACGTGGTGACACGGTAAGTGAAAATGTCATTATGGCTGCTGCGCGCTACGATGGAACGGTCACAATTCGTAACGTAAGCCCTAATTACATGGTACAGGACGTTTGTTTCTTCCTGAAGAAACTTGGGGTTAAGATAGAGGGTATTGGAACTACTACCCTTACTATTACGGGTAAAAAAGAAATCAATCAAAACGTTGAATATTACCCAAGTGAAGACCCTATTGAAGCTATGAGTTTCATCGCCGCTGGTATTGTCACTGATTCTGAAATTACCATCAAACGCGCCCCTATCGAATTTATTGAACTTGAACTTGCCATTTTGAGTGTCATGGGTCTTAAATTTGATATAACTCCAGAATATAAAGCGCGTAATGAGAATACCCGCCTTGTAGACATTTCGCTTAAGCATTCTGTCTTACGCGCTCCAAAAGATAAGCTCCACAGTATGCCATTCCCTGGCGTCAATATGGACAACCTACCATTCCTAGGCCTTATCGCAACAGTTGCTCATGGTCGTACACTTGTCCATGACTGGTCGTATGAAAACCGAGCCATTTATTTCACGGAGCTCCTAAAGCTAAATGCGAAAATTGAACTTGTTGACCCCCACCGTGTTTACATTACCGGTCCAACAAAATGGAAGCCAGGCGATGTCATTGCACCGCCTGCCCTGCGGCCATCGGTTGTAGTCCTCCTTGCTATGTTGGCGACACCAGGTATCTCAACATTACGAGATATTTATTCCATTAACCGTGGGTACGAAGACTTAGCTCGTCGTCTTAATGAACTGGGCGCTGACATAGAAACCATTCGTGAAATGTAAGATTGACTCATAAATAACATATGAACGTAATCAAGACACATGATCATCCCAACATCGTTGACGACTCTTTTAGGGCTATACAAACTATCTTTAGAGAGTCTCAACCGTACATACTAGAACATGCTGGAAAGAGTACCTATACGAGTAAACTCGATGGCTCACCCGTTACTGATATTGATGTTGCTATCGAGAAGAACGTACAGAAAAAGATGGAGAATCTCTTCCCTGGTTTACCGATATTCGGTGAGGAGACTGGCTACGGTAAGGATTTACCAGACTTGTTCTGGCTTATCGATCCAATTGATGGCACGAAAAACTTTATCGCAAATATACCAACATTTACGTGTATGGCAGCTCTAATACAAAACGGAGAAACGGTCGCCAGTATTATCTATAATCCGTCCACAAATGCTATGTTTACGGCGCAAAAAGATAAGGGCGCGTTCAAAAATGAAGCTCGTCTGAACCTTTCAGAGAGTGCATTGCCACCGGTTGCTTTTTGTAAAGAACGATTCATTGAGGAACTGAATAGTATTTTGAGACCTAAACAAGTAGCATGCGAAAAAGCACCTACAGGCGGCGGGTACGGATTTACTATGGTAGCGGAAGGGTTGGCAGCAGCACGATTTCAAATACACGCAAAAGGGTACGTACACGACTATGCACCCGGTGCCTTACTAATACGCGAGGCAGGAGGGGCTATCCTCCCCATACTCGACGTACCCTATACCTATACATCTCATAGTTTCGTTGCCTGCCATCCTGATCTTGAATCTATCTTGACGCCGTATTTACCAAGACTCAGAGAACTTGAAGACCAAAAGTAAAGAGGGTATAAAGAGCACACGCTTACTAAAAAGGCGAAGTAAGCTACTGTTTTTGTAGTGCTTCCACTGCCTTTAGCACTGATGCGGCTGAAGCTGTTGCATCAGCTTCGCCCCGAATCGTAAGGGTGTTATAGCCTCTTCCGGAAAAGCTTTTATAACTACCGATAAAGTGAGTAAAGGCTTCATCACTCACACCATGCCCACCCCGTTCTTCTCTCGCTTTTACTCTACTTCTCACTGTCTCTTCATCAGCTTCAACCTCAACAATAAGTACAGTCAAGGCCATCTGATGGTCTGATGCAAACTCTTTCAATTTTTCAGCGGTCTTGCTTAGACCATCAAAATCCATGAACCCCTGATTCCATATAGCAATCTTTCGTGAGGCAATCGCATCGAATGCCCTCGACCGCGAGAACCGATACGGGTGTAGCTTTTCATCCACTCCCTCCATCGTTAAGTCGTGAGAGAATTGGCGGTATTCCTCACTATTCTTGTCTATAGAATCGGGATCAAGAATGACGACGTGATCTTCTCCAATCACCTCGCGCAGCTTCCTCGCAAGGTACGATTTGCCACTACCTGGTATGCCTCGTATTAAGAGTAGGACTGGACGATTAATGTGCTGTACTATGTCTAATTTCCGTCCCGCATTCACTTCGCTCTCTTTATTCATAGCTTTCATGATAATACATTTTTCCATAGACCACTAGACATCATAATGTGGTAGAGTGAGTACAGACGTGATCAACGGCTAAATAACATAAGGAAAAAAATGATTACACTTTCACAGGTCACCCATGAGACCGCCACGATCTTCACTCTCAGTTTTATAACGTTCTGTCTCGCTATGTTGCTTGCACCGATCTATACCTACTTTGCTTACAAATACAAATTCTGGAAGCAAAAACGTACGACATCTTCAGATGGGCAAGCATTGACGGTTATCAGTAAACTCAGCACTCGCAAACGAAACGTGCCGACCATGGCGGGACTAATCGTTGTCGTTGCCGCTACAGCTATCACTGTTGCAGCAAATCTTGACCGCAGACAGACCTGGCTTCCGCTCACCGCATTACTCGGAGGAGGTCTTGTAGGATTTATTGATGACATCATCAATGTACGAGGCAAAGGTGAAGGTGTTGCAGGATTACGCGCACCTATAAAGTTTGCGATGATTACAGCGGTTGCTGCATTTGGTGCTTGGTTCTTCTACTACAAGCTTGGCTATACTACCATTCATATACCTTTTGCGAATGATGTAGCACTAGGATGGTGGCTCGTCCCACTGTTTGTGCTTGTCGTTGTGAGTACTGGTAATGCAGTTAATATTAGCGACGGCTTAGACGGCCTCGCTGGCGGCTTGTTAATGAGCGCTTACGGTGCATTTGGTATTATAGCCGCACTAGAAGGCAACTTTGGTATCTCAGCGTTTTGCATGACAATCGTCGGCGGATTATTAGCGTATACATGGTTTAACATCCCTCCGGCACGGTTCTTTATGGGAGATGTTGGTTCATTTGCTCTCGGTACCTCTCTCGGTGTTATTGCAATGCTCACCAACACACTGTTCCTTCTTCCTATTATCGGGTTGGTCTTCGTTATCGAGGCAGGCTCTAGCCTTATTCAGATTCTTTCCAAGAAATTCTTCCACCGTAAGATCTTTATCGCAGCTCCAGTCCACCACCACTTAGAAGCTCTTGAATGGCCAAAAACGAAAGTGACAATGAGGTTTTGGGTTATTGGACAGGTCTGTGGAGCACTGGGTGTTATCCTTGCGCTTACTGGTGGATATATCAAATAGATAGAGACCATCCCTCTTATACTCAAGGAATATAACATTGGTACAATGAGCATATGATTAAAGCAGATCAGCCTACTATTTTTGATGCAAGCGTTATAGCGGCAGTCTCTTCTAGAACTGACGGCAGTATGAAGGTAGGCCCTAATAAAGACCCAAATGCCATGCCAAATCGTGAACGATTCTTACGTCCTTTTGGAATTACGCTAGAAGACACTACGTTTGTCCCTGTTAACTACAATACGGAAGATTTTGCTCGTTATCGGATTGTCACCTCTAAGGATAAAGGGGGTGATATGTTTGGGGTGAGTACATTAGGATTTGATGCCGACGCCCTAATCGTCACCGAACCTCACCATGCACTATTTCTTACTCTTGGTGACTGCGTTGCGGCTATCATTCACGACCCAGTTCACCACGTTCTTATGCTCTCACATTTAGGACGACATAGCACCGAAGTTGACGGTGGCGCAAAGAGCATTGAATACTTGAAACACCACTTAAAAGTTGATCCGAAAAAACTACGCGTATGGTTAAGTCCAGCAGTTGGTAGCGAAACCTATCCTCTCCATAAATTCGAAGGAAAAAGTCTCCACAAAGTCTTAGTGTCGCAGCTCCTACGAGCTGGAGTAGAACGTCAAAATATCGAAGTGTGCGAAGTTGATACTGCAACAAGTGACGATTACTTTTCACATAGCGAGTACCTCAAAGGTAACACAACCGACCAAGGGCGTTTCGCTGTTGTGGCAATGATGACTCAATAAACCATGCCTCTAGCTCTTCTCTAGAGGTATGGTTTGGGATGTAGTACAGACTCTTGCTTATAACCGAGCCGCTTTATCTCGCGCCCACTTATCAATCGTTCCCGCTCCCATAACAAGAACAAGTTTGCCTGCTTGTCGTTCCTGCTCGAGTTCGCTCCATAGTGCATCGTCTAGGTCTGCAAATTCTACGTTTTTGTTTTCAAGATTTTGTGTCAATTCTTGTGGGGTTAAGACAGCTAGGCTAGGATCCTCACGTACAAGAAACGTGGGTAGCCAATATACCTTCTCAGCGAGATTGAAACAATCGGTATACATACGACGCGCTTCATATTGTCGTATATTCTGATGTGGCTGATAGACGGCAACTATGTGATCTGTTGTTTCATGCGCACGCTGCAAGGTTGCGGCAATTTCAGGTGGAATCACGGCGTAGTCCGTATACAGGTTGTCAGCTAACTTTTCAAAACGACGATCCGATCCTGGGAACCTCCCTAGCGACTCAACAATAGAACGAGGTTCGGCTAGCTTGAGCTGCTCCATAGCCCTTACTACAAGTGTTGCGTTACGTTTGTTATGGAGACCACCAACACTCACAGGGAGTATTTCACTATCCTCTAGGGTGATGAGCGTATCACCTTTAGCCTCGATTTTTTCGTTGTCACGCTGCCAAAGGAGTGTGGTATCTGACTGCCTAATAAACTGGCAAAATGCGCCCATATAGTCTGCAGGTGTTGGATAAATATCTTGATGATCATAGTGAATGGAGGTAACGAGTGCAAGATACGGCGAAAAGTGAAGAAAATTACGGTCGAATTCATCACATTCATAAATGAAGAATTCACTCTTTGGATCAAATTTACCACTTGGTCCAAAAGAAATAGTTGTCCCAATTGAATAACTGACGGGTATACCCTGTTGTATAAATGCCCATACAAGCATGCTGGTGGTGGTTGTCTTGCCGCTCGTCCCAGCAACAGCAATGAGTTTAAGGCCTTTTTCTTTAATAATATGTGCCAAAAGTTCATCTCTTTTAGCCGTCCTGATACCAAGTTTCTGAGCCAGCACCAATTCTGGATGGTCAGCGGGAAGGGCTGCAGTGTATATAAACCAGTCGATAGGCTCGACATCATGAGCGGCTTGTAGCGCGCCACCATCCTGTCCAATATGAACAGCAATTCCCTGTTCACGAAGCTCTTTCGTCATAAGTGTTTCTTTGACGTCAGAACCTTGCACATCATATCCTGCGTCTCGTGTGATTTGGGCAAGTGGTCCAATGCCGACACCACCGATTCCTGAAAAATATACATTACTCATATTCTAGAAGTGTAGCAGAAAACTCACATCACTGCACAGCGATACTATCCCCCTTATGTTCTCAATATTGACTATTTAAGTATTTTATGTTAAAATAGAAAACGACAATCAGTACGGCCTTCATGCTTCTTGCACGAATTCGTAGATTGGATCTGAACCATGCCCCGTCCGCGTCGTGGCGTTCGTGCTTTCCACACCAACCCCCGCTGCATCGTTCTCCCCCAGCTGCCGACTCGTACGCAGCGACAGAAGAACCCGAAGGAGACGGCAAGCACCGAAGTCCGACGGGACAGCATCTGCCCCACTCACCTCATCGAGGTCCCGCTGACCGGTACCTGTGACCAGTGCAGCTAGTACCGTCCGCCCCGCAATGAAGAACGCCTTAGCGCCCATTGCGGCGCGGGCGTTTTTCGTATCGGTTAGAATCTAGTGGTCAGTCACGAGAAGGTACTATACCTCGATAAACTCAGTTTCACTGAGAACACTTGGGATATACTTCGCAAGTGTATCTGTTTCATCAAAGTCTTTCGTCTCAACAACAAAACCCGTCAACTGGACCCATTAACTCAATTCGCCCAGTCCAAGCAGTCGTGACACCTTGAACTTTCTCTTGTGGTTACACGCTCTCCCGGCAACATGAATGCTAAAGTACCCATTAATAAAGCATGTCGAATCTTAAATGGTACTCTATCAGGTAGTGTTATTTTAACGATTCTCTATTTCTGTTATGCTTATGAATAATGACGAAGCTACATAGATATAAACGACAAAAGACACTCGCTATCAAGAAAGAACTTAAGCCAAAGTTGGTCGATCGTCTTGTCTATCTTGCAGCAATAATTGAGCCACTCTTTTCATTGCCGCAAGCCTATCAAATCTATCATAGCAAGGCAGCGGCAGACGTCTCGATCTTATCCTGGGTGGGGTTTGAAGTGCTAACTCTTATCTGGCTATGGTATGGCGTTGTTCACAGGGATAAGATGATCCTTATTTACCAAGGTCTATTTTTTATTATTGATGGGTCAGTACTGATTGGCGCGCTCTACTACGGTGGCCACCTGTTTTAGCTACTTCACCATTTTTAGCCAAATGGATTATAGCGTGGAGGCGGTTCTTTAAACGTACGCTGGGGCATTGCACTCACGCGGCTTGGTGAGCTAAGTGACCCACGTGATCGCATGCCATATCCACTGCTACGAGAGGAAATCCCTGTTGGGTCCGCACCAACAGTACCCGTTCCACGATCAAGGTAGCTCTGCGCCATCATCGACTCCCCATAGCGACGTACAGAAGTACGATTTCTTTCAAGATATGAGCGCTGACCGTAGGGCTGTACACTCATTGATCCGATGGTATTACCTCTTGCGACCCTTGCATAACCACTTGAGTGGAATATGCCACTATTATCTTGAGGAAAAAGACCGTTGTTCATGGTTATGTTTCCTATTATAGACTACAATCTGATATAATACTGCAAGACCTGCGGGCGTCGTATAATGGCTAATATGCCTGCCTTCCAAGCAAGCGATGCGAGTTCGATTCTCGCCGCCCGCACCATAGAAATTATCCAAAAAGCGCTTCTCCTTGAAGGGCTTTTTGTTATTATAATTTTATGACATATGTACCCTATCTTGTCCCGATTTCGGTAAAAGCAATTATCATTGAGAACGGTAAGGTTTGGTTAAGAAAAAATGAACGGGACGAGTGGGAATTGCCTGGAGGAAAGATTGATCCTGGAGAGCAGCCAGAAGAGACAGTACTACGAGAACTCTTAGAAGAACTTGGCTTTACTTCTGAAGTAAACGGCATCGTTGATGCTCACATGTATACAATTCAAAAATCACTAGATGAGTCGTTCGGAGTATTCGTTGTAAGTTACCTATGTACTGTTTTAAATCAGTCTGGAGAGTTTGAGCTCATAGGTGAGGCAGGCGAATCGGAGTTTAGGGAGTTCTCGCTCGATGAAGTCGACTCCCTGAACATGCCGGAGTTTTACAAAAAAGCAATAGCAAAGGCTTCGAGTCCGAGTTAACAGTTCCTCCTTCATCAATAATAGTCTACTACAGAGATTTCTACGTTACTGTAAACGAAAACGCCCCCTCTCGAGAGCGTTCCCGTTTACAGGGTGCATCTTGATTAGGGGCTCTTTGTCAGAGCGAATGGATCAGTCGTCCGCGAGGAGCTTATTCCCCTTGACGATCTTCTGACCGAGACCGCCGAGGATAAGCTTCGTGATGAAGTCGTCCTCGATCTCAGTGAGAGCGCTCACAGCACCGATCAGCTTCAGATCGCCCATCTGCTGGAGAACAGCACCGCCCCAAGGGAAGTCACCCCAGGAAAACGTACCATCCTCGTTTGCCGAATTGACCACATCCTCAAAGAGGTTCGGCATGAAGAACCTCAAATCGAGCGTAGACAGAGACTTCACGTTATTCGCTGTGTACTTATCAAGGTAGCGCAGCAAGGCACGCAGTTTCCTGATAGCGTTCGCGACGTAGCGATCCTGCTGCGGACCCCACCCTCCGACAAACCAGATGAAGCTCTCCGGATCGTCCCAGTCTGAACTGAGATCGTACCAGCTCTTCCTCGGTCTCGGCATGGCAAAGCCAAAACTCTCAGTCTTTTTGATCAGACCAGAGTTAGCCATCTCTCTGAGACTGCTCCTGTGGGACATGAGAAATTTGCTCATGTTGATGAAGGTGCCATCGGAACAGGTGAAGACCTGTTCCGATGGCATAACACTCACGTCCAGCAACCTGCCGGTCATGTATCTCCTTGTGCTCGTGCCGCGTACTCATTTTTCCGCGGGTATGACAAAATATAGTATGCATCGTAATACGTAATAGAGCAATACTGGCTATTGAGGAACCCCGGCCATGTTGACCGGGGTGTAGCAGAACCTCCTCACATTTTGACATTACCCGCAGAACTCACTGATCAGTGTCCCGAGCCCCAGACCAGAGGAAGGTCCTTCATCGTCAGTTCTCGGAATGATCCAGAAGTGGAGGTGCTTCAGCCTCTGGCCAGCCGCCCAACCTACGTTCAGGCTGATGTTGAAAGCCGCGTCATCTTGAAACCAGGGAATTGCACGCAGCAACCTCGGAAAGAGCGGCCACCACATATTCGGCAGTTTACTCAGATCGGTCACGTGACGCTCCGGAACAATCAGGTAGCTCCCCTTGACGCGCGCTTCCTTCGGAATCACGAGATAAGCCGGACCATTCTCCATTACCATGTCCACTTGCCCGTTTATTGGACAGAGTGGACATGTCGGATCGAAGCCGTCCACAAATCATCCTATCTGCCATCACAATGCGGGACATCCGCACTGCTATTAGAAGTACCACATTTGTCTCATCTAATCAAATACTAAAGAAGAGTCACACCATACCTCTAGAGTGTTCTTCTCTTTTCGAGTATAATAGTGGTCAATGCCCCGGTAGCTCAGTGGATAGAGCAAGAGACTTCTAAGCTTTTGGCCGTTGGTTCGATTCCAACCCGGGGTACCATGAACGTACGTATATAATAGATATAATATAATAAAATGACATCATTACTGATTACTATTAAAAACGCCGAACCCTCCGATGCCGCTCAACTACGCCATATTCAACTAGAAACGTGGTACGACACATACCCTAACGCCAATCATGGCATTACGCTGGCTGGCCTCAAACGCCGACAAGAAGGCGTTCATGGCGAAAAAATAGAGCAACGTATCACCTTTTGGCAAAGCTATATCGCTTCAGCTAGTGGCGACCACCAAGTGTTCATGGCATTTAAAGGATCGAAGGCTATTGGATATACCGCACCCGCAATCATTGAAGGCCAGCGACGTCTAGGTGCACTCTATGTGCTCCCTGGACACCAAGGACAAGGCGTGGGAGCAAAACTACTCCAACAATCACTTGACTGGTTTGGCAGTGATGAGGATATTTACCTTCATGTTGCCGAATATAACCAGAATGCCATCGCGTTTTATAAACGATTTGGATTCGACTTTACCGGTAAAAGATTTGTCGAGGAGAACCCGGAAGATCCTGAATCGAATATCCCAGAACTTGAGATGGTAAGAAAAGCGAGTGAAGTTCACTCTTCGAATAATACCTGAGACACTGCGTCGAATGAGAGCACCACCTATAAGCAGCATCGGCCGCTTTTTTGGTTTCAATTATGACTTCTACTCAGACGCAAAAAAATGTGGTCTTTTTCTATAGTCTTCGTCTAAATCTTCAAACAAATCAAGTAACTCTGGATATCGTGCAATCTTCCTACGAGCTATATCCATCTTCTCCTCATAGAGTTCCTTCCGTGGAGGAAATGGTTGATGATCTACCGCCGCCATCACAACATAGGGAATGATTTTATCGAGCGCATAGACGAAGCAACTTTCAGGCTCGTCAAATAGCTCATACTTTTTGATTGTTTGATCAATCCACGGAAATCGCACACCGAAACACTTTTCAATACGATTGAGCGACTCCTCTTCTCGTTCGTTTTTATTGGCATGTTGTTCGGCTGGTGCCCAAATGGTCGTATCTCCGGCGTAGGCCTCAACCAGATCATGCACGAGCGCATACTGGCTTATCTTACCCAGATCAAGATGTGGACTCATTTGCTGGGCAATCGCACAGCCTAACGTCGCAAGTAAATAGCTATGCTCACCGTCATTTTCAAATCGATCCAACTCGGGTTGCACTTTCGTGGTTCGAAAGACCGTCACCGATGGTATTAATAGTTGAGCCATAAGTGACAGTGTATCGTCTGCTGAAATAGGAGCGTTTCTCATTTTATTATCATAGCAAAGCGGTCTTTTTTCATACAGCGCTAAGAACAACCACTCCCTTGAGTAGTGACTACTGCCCCACTAGTAGTGACATTACCCGTCCATACGCCCCATGAAGCACCGGTAGATACATCACAATTCCCATACGTAGACCCTCCAAAAGTATTGTTTTTAACAGTCAGATTGTTTGAGTCCTCGTTATAGAGAGCGTATGAACCTCCCTGTAAATAGTTGCCTATAACACTATTGCCATTAGAGTTAGGACTTGATTGATAGAAGATAGCAGACGTCGCATCACTTGCGACCACAATGTAATTGTTTTGATACGTTATGGCATCACCCCCTTGACTAAAGAGACCATCACCGTGGCAGGTTGATCCACCATTACATATATTATCCTGAACATATATCTCCGAGCTGCTAATCGTACTGTTTCCTCCTGGATCAAAGCCCTGCGAGAAACCTTGTACGAGTGAGTGAGTAACATTCATAGGCACGTCTCCGGTATATTCCGTAATACCACCTATATCTGAACCTCCGGTATAGTGTATAACCGTCGGGCTCGTTTCGAACGTACTATTGCTAGCGGTAATAGTCGCATTAGCATTTGGTGTGGTACAGGCATTATATACATCAAACCAAGCCTGACTCGGATACCAGTCAAAGACACTGTTAGATACCGTCAGTGATCCACAGCCAGCCCAGTATAGTCCACCTTCTATATAAACATGATCGAGTGTCAGATCCGTATCATTGCATCGTAAGTACTTATACGTCTGATTCCAGGAACAAGCAGTGTTTGGAGGAACCTGACCATTGGCAGCAGAATAAACAGTCAGGGCTGCCGATGAACCACGATACCCTTGAGTCCCAGGCTGCACATAGAGGGTACTCGGTGTAGCGCCGCCAGACCCTTCACTGTTGCTAGAAGTACTACCCTGTTGTGCTGCTCCTGAAGAAGGTGCAGAGGAATGAGATGGTTGTGGGGGTTTCGGAGCCGAGTTCTTCGTCACTGAAGGAACGGACGTCGATTGAGTTTGGTTACTTGCGATTGTTTGTGATTGCTTCTTCAAAGAAGTCGTCCGCAAGGTGTTAGATGCATGAGATGTTGATGCGTGGTTACTATGCAAAACAACGAAAATGGCTATTACGATAGCGAGCCCTAAGAAGACAAACCCGCCTAGGAGAACTCTTCTGACTCTTAGAAGATGTGTTATAGGTGTATTCATTTTGTGTTTTATGTTTCTAGATATAGTTGTAGATGCTACTTATTTGCCGTTCTTACCATACAGTCATTACTATAAAAAGAAAAGCGTACTGACACTACTCTTCTTAACGATCAACGGCTCAAAAAAGAGTCTCACCATACACCTAGTTAAACTTTTGTCCTTCGGCCAGCATAGTAATGAACTTCTCACTACGTACCTTCCGTTGTTCCATTTGATGCTGACATTTACTGGGAAAGCGGGTATGTGCGAGAGGAAATCGTTACTGGAACACTAGAAGAACGCTTCGTCGTCTTATAGATGCCTCGTCCCTTATAAAAGGTTGACGCAACAGTAACCATAAGCTATTAATGAATACAGATATGAAAAACTTTTTACTTACTAAAATTCGTCTCAGTGTTTACTTTTGGTTCTTTTTCGTTCTATTTGTATTATTAACCTACACAATACCCGCCTATACCTTTGATGCCGGTTCGCTCGCGCTCTTCTCGGTGAACTCATTTCTCTACGGCTTCTTTATCTCTCCTATTCTCGGTTCTCAAAAAGCAAGAATTGATTCGCTTCACTCCATTGTGCGTAGTGAAGCAAACGCATTATTCGACCTCGTCCTTGATCTTAAACGGCTACCAAGACACATGCGTAATCACCTTCAATCTATGATTATTGCGTACGTAAAAGCGAAACTCGCTCAAAAGAAGATCAATGGCGGCGAGGAAGAGTACGAAGCACTTGTCACGTACTGCGTTGAGTATAGGGGCGAACATGAAGCTGAGATTAATGGAGTCTTAAAGGACCTCGTTAGTAATCAACAACATCGTACCAACTTTAATATGCAGGTTGGTAGCAAGGTATTTACCAACGAGTGGCATATTATGCTCATCTTGTTTTCAATCACTCTTGGCTTTATCATCACCCTTAAGATTCCCGATCTACTCATCATGCATATCGTAAAAGCGCTCCTTTGTACTGGACTTACAATGCTTGTCGTTAACATCATTAAGCTCAACACCCTCACTCATAAGAAGGCGAAGCAAATGTGGAACCCTCTTCAGAAACTCGTTGAGACAAGTTTCTACCGTATAGACTAGTACTTTTGTTTAACATTCGTATACTGGTAAGCAGTATGGAAATTATAAAAAACGAAGACGCACCAGATTCAAAAATAGTCTAGGATGTACAGCCATTGAATATGATTTTAAGGATGAAGATTCTTTCAACGTGGCGGGCATAGAACTGGATGGTCGTTATCCTGAAGATGGGTACGCACTCAATACCATTTCTAAGGAGCTCATCTACGTTAAAAGTGGGATGGGGGTACTTACTGTCAGTAATCAAGAGGTACCGCTCCATCCTGGAGACGCGGCACTCGTACAACCAAATGAAAAATACTATCTCAAAGGCACGTTAGAGCTCGTTGTGTCATGCGCTCCAGCATGGAAACCTGAACAACATAGACATATTTCAACCTAGAAAGCGCTTTGACCGTTGCCCTAGATACTGCTATTGTTTTAATACCATGAATAAAACGCTGCATAAGAAAAGCATCGCTCCACAGATTAATACTATTACCATAGTTGGATCAGTTCTCATCGTTATAGGATGCCTCGCAAGCCTCTACGGGACCCACGTTAATGGACGGTTTATCACTATGCCCGCTATTGATCTCATCTATTACCTCAGATATCTACTCCTCCTAGGTGGTGGGTTTATTATTGGCTACTTCTTTATAAAGGATGACGCAATGAAACGCCGCCAGGAAGCAATCTACCGTGGAGTTGTCTATAGCCTATTTTCCATTTCACTCTCCAACATCCTTGATTATTCTCGAGTGAGCGTATTGCAGGATCTTGCCCTTCCAAATCCCCTAGGGCGATTTATATTCGAAGGAATGCCACTTGTTGCTCTTATTGGTACAGCAATAGTTGCCTACTTTGTACAGTACAGAAACAATCTGACTTCTATTAGTATATTTACAAAACTAGGTCTTGTCGTTTTGTTTGTTGCAGGTCAAGCATACCTTGTTACAACCGTACTGTTCGCCGCCCCCAACTTCTCGATACCACCCTCCCTTCTCACAAGTCCACTTGTTATTGGCGGTATTGCCTTCTACTTTTTTGCGGGGTTAAAAGATAGGACGGAACGATGGTTCTACAGCGCACTGATTGGAACGATGTATGCTGCTTTTACGACGGTCGTGTGGGAATTTCAAACAGATCCTTTTACTCCATCAATAACCTTGTTTAATGCAGTCACAACAAGTGTAGCAGTGGTGAGTGTTGCTGCTCTACTATGGCACATCCATACGCAATTGAAACATTAGAACTTCATTAAATTATTACGATCGTATATTAGCATAGCTTGAAGCGCTTTTTTATTGTTTTTATAATAGAAAGGAAGCATAACCGCTTCTTCAAACCAGTTAGTAAAAAGGAGAGAAAGAATGAGTAGAATTGTACGATATGATCCATTTGCGGAGTTGCACTCACTGCAACGTCAATTTCTAGGTGATGACTGGATGTCACCTCTTAAGAGTGCTACCATCCCCACTACTGATGTTTACACGAAAGACAATACACTCGTAGTGGAGGCCCATCTTCCTAATTTTGATCAGAAAGATGTCGATATCCAGGTGAACGACGGGTATCTCACCATCCAAGCAGAACGTCACGAACAAGAGGAAGATAAAACAAAGAAATACGTCGTGCGTGAAAGTAGCAGTAGCTTCTATCGTCGTATTCAACTGCCGGAGCGTGCAGATATTAATGACGTAAAAGCTCACCTTGATGACGGTATTCTTAAAGTAACAGTGCCACTCACCCCGCTCCCAGAACCTAAAAAGATAGCCGTAAAAAGTAGTAAAGTAAAAAAGTAACTTGAGTATTATTTCTAAAATAACCGCTTCTGAGAGGAAGCGGTTATTTTTTGTGTATGTCACTTATAATGAGAAGTATGAGCTAACATGCAGGGACTATACCATGAATACCGAAATCGAAGCAAAGTTTATTAACTGCGATCATAAAAGGATACGACATTCACTAAAGGAGTTGGGTGCTACATTAAAACACCCGACGCGACTCATGAGGCGGGTTATTATTGATACCCCTACTATGGAGAAAAAGAATGCACATCTTAGAATCCGTGATGAAGGTGATAAGATTACCGCAACATATAAACAATTCGGGTCAAAGACAATTGACGGTGTAAAGGAAATTGAGATTAACGTGAGTGATTTCGAAACAACTATTGCTCTTTTTGCTGCCGCCGGGCTCGTTCAGTCTTCTTATCAAGAGACGCGACGCGAGACATGGCAGCTTGGAGAGGTCGAGGTTGTTCTTGATCTCTGGCCATGGCTCAACCCATTCATAGAGATTGAAGGCCTGGATGACACGTCCGTAAAGGAGGCCGCCTCTATGCTTGGATTTGAGTGGAAGAACGCTGTCTTTGGTGGAGTTCTCGAAGCGTATCGCGCTCAGTACCCCTTAATGTCTCCAAGCGACACTGTTGCGTCACTCCCGTTCGTTCGTTTCGAAGATCCGCTCCCCGACATGCTTCGTTCGTAGTCGCTATCTGGCACCATTGCCCTTATACTGCCTACAGTTATGTTAGGAAAGTGATTCGCGCTACCGAAAAGGAAATGAGAGTCACAAAGACTCTATAATTTATGCGCTCCATTTGTTTATAATATACCTATATGACACAAAGAACTTCACAAGCAGAGTTACGTAGAAGGCTTGATGCAGCAGGCGACACTGTTATCGTTGGCGATACATATAAGCACTATAAAGGGAGTCTTTACATCGTCACTGACCTAGGTATAGATGAAGCATCGGAATCAGTTTCTGTTGTATACCAAGCGCTATACGACGAGCAACTGACCTTCATTCGCCCCCTCAGTAGCTGGACCGAAATGATCGAACTGGACGGCAAGAAAGTGCGACGTTTTGAGGAAGCATAATGTAAACCCAAAAAAGAACGTCGAAATTGAAGCCCGTTTTCTTGAGGTTGACCTCAAAGAGCTCGTAGGTACACTGCACTCTCTAGGTGCAACAAATAAAGGTGAAGAGCTCCTAAGCGAAATCATCTTCTATGACCAAGAAGGTACATGGAAAAGCCAGGGTAGGTATGCTCGTCTTCGTTCAAAAGATAGTCGTACAACCCTCACCTACAAAAAGAACACCGCACAAACAATCGATAGCGCATTCGAGGTTGAGTTTGAGGTTTCGAGTATGGACCAGGCAACACTTTTCCTTGAGAACGTCGGACTTAAAGCATGGCGGTTTCAGGAGAAGCGACGTCATACCTTTATATTAGATAGCGTTATCATTGATATTGATACATGGCCAACCATTCCTACCTACGTTGAACTCGAAGCCGTTTCCGAAGAAAAGATTCGATCCGTTGCTAGACAGCTCGGCTTCAAATGGTCAGATGTCGTCTTTGATGATGCCCGTAAGATTATCGAAGAACGCTACAGCATTCCGGTTGGTTCACTCACCTACTTTACCTTTGATAAAATAGAGTAAACACAATAGAGGCATACCACCTCTATTTTTATTGTTAGCGTTCTCTAGGAGGAAGCGGCGCCGGAGGTTCATCCTTGCCACTTGCAATTGCCGTCGCCTGTCGCTCAGTGCCTAAAATCTGCCTGATCTGATCAAGGGTAATAGTAATAACACTTCCCGGACTCACCGTTCCAGAGAGCATCTGTTTTGCTACGGTATTTTCAACAGTACGCTGGACAATACGTCGCATCGGCCTTGCTCCAAGGCGAGGATCGTAGCCTTGATCAACAAGGAGTTCCTTTGCTTCTTGTTCGACAGTAATGCTCACCTTTTGCAGCGATAGCGTCTTATTAATACCAGCGAGGATAAGATCAATGACTTGCACAAGCTCTGTTTTAGAAAGCGGTCGGAAGGTAACAATCTCATCAAAGCGGTTCAGAAACTCAGGACGAAATTGATTAGTGTTAATCAGTTCATCAACAAACTGTTTCTCAAACTGTTCGAGTTCATAGCCTCGCTCAATATATTCACGTATTCTATCCGCGCCCGCATTAGAGGTTGCAATCACTATCGCATCCCTAAAGCTTACCTCTCGGTTCTTTACGTCTCGAAGGATACCCTCATCGAGAAGCTGCAATAATGTGGTCAGCACTTGTGGATGCGCTTTTTCGATTTCATCGAGAAGCACGACGCTGAAAGGTTGTTTCATCGCTTGAGCAGTAAGACTCGATGGATCATCGGCTCCATCGGCGATTAATCGAGATACATCGCTCGGACGAACAAATTCGTTCAAATCGAGACGGATCATGCGATCCTCACCACCAAAATAGACATCCGCTAGTGCCTTAGCGAGTTCGGTTTTACCAACACCGGTTGGACCTAAGAAAAGGAAAGTTCCAATGGGGCGATCCTGATTGCGAACACCAGCTCGTGCACGACGAAGAGCATCACTCACCACACTCACTGCTCGCGTTTGGTTGATCATACGCTTATGAATAAGATCCTCAAGATGAAGAAGAGTGTCACGTTCGTTTTCAGCATGAGCAACACCTACCTTAATATTCATTGTCTTCTCTATCGCCTTTTGCACAGACATCATGGTAACAAACCCATCTTCAGCATAGCCTGCTGCTGATTCCATAAGTTTCACCGCCCGTCCTGGCATCGAAAGATCATGAACATACCGTTCGCTGAGCCGATATGATTCTTCAAGCGCTTGATGCATATAGGTCACCTTTTGATTGAATTCGGTGACAATCAGTTGATCCTGCATTACTTTAAGTGTTTCTTCTTGAGTTGCTGCCGAGACGCTTATACGGTTCAAAGCGTTAATAAGTCCTGGATTACGTTGACCAATCCTCAGATAGCGTTGTTCATCCATAGTAAGAATGATGCGCAGTCTCCCTGCTTCAAGTATCGGGAGAAGAACGTTCGTGAGATCAACAGATCCTATTCCCTCTTCAAAGAAGAGCTGGGCGTTATCCAGACAGATAATGATGTTCTTAGCACCGTAGGCTTCAGAAAGCACCTGCATGACGAGATTCTCGAGTTCACCTCGTCCAGGAGCGGCTGCAATAAGTGCTGATGCATCTAGGATAAATACCTGGCGGAACTTTAAATCATCCGTCAGAGTAGAGGTAGCATCCAGGAGTTTTTCTGCAAACGCATGGACAATTGTTGTCTTCCCTACTCCAGCCGCACCAACAAGGACTGAGTTCTGACGACCACCCTTTGCGAAGGTTCCAATAAGCTGATTAAGAGCTTCCGTATGTGCCTCGAGATTCGAAGCAAGTAATCCGTTACGAGAAATCTGCTCACTAATATTCTGGCCAAACCGCGTAAGAAGTGGAATGTAGCCAAATGACCAATCTCTCGCGATACCACCCGTACGTCGTTTACGACTTAAGTTAGCGACAAGTTCATTAAGATGCCGTTCCCATTCGATACCCTGAATGATATCATCGTCGTCAAGTTGGATATGAGCCAGAATCGATTCATACTGTGGGAATGTACGAACAAGTGCTACGACAAGAATACTCCCTGTTATCTGATCCGACTGCACTTTCTCCTTGATAGCAATGGCTCGCTGCCAGATATCCACCATTGTCATGCCTTCGTGAGTTGCAATATCTTGCAAAAACCTCGCACTAAGTCCAAAACGAGCACCAAAGAACTGGCCACTGCGCACTCGTCCAATAACGAGGGCAATTTCTTGTGGCGTCGGTGCTCCGCTCAGTTGACCCAGGACATCTCCTGCGAGCATATCGTCTATTGTTTTTGGATTTTTAGGTGTTGACAGGTGGGATAGTTCGCCCGCATACCACTGCCTGATAACATAGGGGATAGAGGCAAGACCTACAAGAAGCCAGCCAGCCGCTATACCTACGAGAACCACTGCAATACCGGATAGAAGCAAAAGGATAAAAAGGATAAGACTGACACGCTCCCACGTACCACTAACAGCTTTCGCAAAGCGTGCTTTTTGTGCACGTTTACTTGAATGATTAAAGGTTACAGTTTCCATGGTATCCACCCAGAAGCAAAAAGGATAATTCCTAAGATTGGAAACAACGGGATAACCGCCCATATAATAAGCATAGCCCCTCCAATAACCATATAGGCAACAAGAGAAAGTGATCCGATAACGAGCATAACGATACGAATCATTGCACCAATACAACGAGAGATGATACGATCGATCAATGCTCTGAGTTTCACTCCCAACGGCCCATTCACCTTACCAACTGAAATCTGCCTAAACGGCGAAAAAAGTGTCCGAACAAGAAGATCCAAAGAGAAGTAGTCTGCAGTTTCGTCAAATTTCTCATGCAGCCGAGTAACGCGTTGTCGCCAGCCGGCCGTATACCACCAAGAAAGAAGACCCACTATTAGCATGTCCTTATTGTAACGCACCCCTCCTCGTTACGCTATAATAGATGTATGTCAAAACCATACATTGCACTGCTTGGTAAAGCAGTTCAAACCATAGCACGCATTCGCGGTGGAGGATCGGCTCTGCCTGGTCTCTTTGTCGAAACAATAGACCCCTCGTTCATTAGTCGTACGCTCGAGGGACTTCCTAAGGGGATTGTCGTAGTCAGCGGAACAAATGGCAAGACAACCACGACAAAAATGGTTGTCGAACTACTTGAAAGCCAAGGATTGAAAGTCTTCACTAATCGCACAGGCAGCAACTTCTCGAGAGGTGTTGCCGCCGCGCTGCTTAGTGAGGTCGATACTAAAGGTAATCTTAATGCTGATATCGCCGTTCTTGAATTGGATGAAGCGCACGCCGTCCATTTTGTAAAGGTCATAGCCCCTCGATACAGTCTCCTCCTTAATGTCATGCGTGATCAACTCGATCGCTTTGGTGAAATCGATACGACAGCAAAACTACTCGAACAGATCGCCATGCACACGACAGATGCCGTTGTTTTAAACCGTGAAGATCCACGCGTATCTGCCATCGGCAACGAGCTGGGGTCGCAGAAGACGTCTTATTTTGGACTTTCCGCCCCACTTATGAAACTATTTCCAAGCGATGATGAAATGCGAAGTAGCAATAAAGCAGCTAAAGTAAAGGTATTAGAAGCTGACGTTACATTACAGGCTATAAAAGGCAGCCAAGTGCAGTTCATCTTAGGTGACCGACCCGTCACGACGACACTCGAATTACAAGGCGTATATAACATTTATAATGCAGCTGCCGCATTAGCACTCACTCGAGCCGTTCTAGGATCGACCATTGATGAGGAGAAATTAATCCATGCACTTTCTCAGGTGCGTCCGGCATTTGGACGAGGCGAGACCATTACCATTGGCGGTCATCCACTTGAACTTGTTCTTGTAAAGAATCCGAGTGGATTCCGTCTTGGGCTTTCCTCGTTTAAGCCCGAAGGATATGCGACGATGATTGCTATTAATGACGAATATGCAGATGGACGAGACATGTCATGGCTATGGGACGTTGAGTTTGATAGTCTGAGAAAAGGCGGCGTTTCGACACTGTCAGGTATTAGAGCATACGATATAGCCTTACGTCTTCAATACGATGAGGTGCCAATCTCCCATGTCGAAACAGGACTTGACGATGCATTACGTCATTTCATTGCCGAGCACGAAGACATGCCAAAACGAATCTTTTGTACCTACACAGCTATGCTTACGCTTCGCCGTGAATTGGGAAAAATCACGACAGTTACGGAGGTTGTATGAACGAACGGGTTATTACTATTCTGCAACTGTATCCAGACGCCATGAATATCTATGGAGACTGGGGCAATACCCTTGTCTTGAAGCGACGTCTAGAATGGCATGGATATACAGTGCATCTACTCGAATACAACGTTGGTGATACTTTCCCTAAAGATGTCGACCTTATCGTTGGTGGGGGTGGTCAAGACTCGGGACAGAGCGTCGTCCATAAGGATCTTCTCTCAATTGGACAAACACTACGTGACCTCGCGAACGATGACGTTCCCATGCTCATGGTCTGCGGACTATACCAACTATTCGGCAATTTCTTCACAATGCAAAACGGTGAAACACTTGAAGGAATCCACTTGTTTAACCTTGAGACACATGGAAGCCCCGAACGACTTGTCGGTAACATTATTACAAACAGTCCTGAATTTGGTGACATTATTGGGTACGAAAATCACAGCGGACGAACATTCCTAGGTAAAGACGTGCTGCCATTTGGAAAGGTCGTCAAAGGAGCTGGCAACAACGGGCAGGATGAGACCGAAGGTGCTCGCTATCACAACGTTATTGGCACCTACCTCCACGGTTCATTACTTCCTAAGAACCCACTCGTCGCAGATAGTCTTATCGAGTCGGCAACGATGAAAAAATACGGCGATTTCACTCCTACCGTTATCGATGATCACTTTACCGAGCTTGCAAGACAAATAGCCGGCAAGCGTCCTCGGTGACGTATTAGTTAAGCTTCGCTTGTTGCGCCTTTAGTTCAGCAATAACCTGTTCACCATGGCCCAGTGGCGTAACGCGACCATATTCTTTTACGACCGTTCCATCTGGTGTAATAATAAAGGTCTTCCGAAGAATTCCTTCTTTACCAAACATCTTGGGGCCCCAGGCGTTATAGGCTGTAATTGCTTGCTTTTCTGGATCACTCAGTAATGTGAAATTAAGTGAATGATTAGCTTTAAACTTTTCGTGGCTTGCAGCATCGTCCATGCTAATGCCAACTACTTCAGCACCAAGATCTGCGATGTCATCTCGAGCATCCCTCAGACTACATGCTTCAGTCGTACATCCGGACGTTTCATCTTTCGGATAAAAGTAAAGAACTATCCATTTTCCTTTGTAGCTTGCAAGCGTCCTTATATCACCTTTACTATCTTTTAAAGAAAAGTCTGGTGCTTGATAGGGTACAGGTCTCATTATCTCATTATCCTTCCTCTTTAGTAAAACGGTATCAACTACCTATTCTATTGAGCGCTATAGGCAGCAACTGTCATAGCACCGTACATCGCACTCGATACTTGATGCAAATTAGATGGCATCGTGCTTTCGGGCTGACCATAGTACACATAGTAAATTTTTCGGCTTGAGGATAGCTCTCTTGCCGGGTCCACAACACGAAGTGGACTATCAGCTAGAGGTGCATACCCTCCTGTAAGGTTCGACCATTGAGTGTAAAAATTGATCTGACAGTTAGGAAGATAGTACGAAAGTTCAATAGCAACATAGGGGTCCGCAGCAAAGATGGTATATCCTTTATCGCAAGCAGGAATCGAAGCAGCCGCTTGTTTCACTGTCGGTGTTTGCAAACGCTGGAAATTGAAATTTCCCGTCCAAGCCAGTTGCACGACACCAATCAGCATAACAGCAAGAAGACCCCCACTAACGAACCACTTTTTAATCGATACTTTTTGGAGATTTAACCAAGTAATAACACCAATAAAGAGGTAACCGCCAATAACAACATGAGAAAGGTACCGTTCGACATAGAGTGGGCGTACGAGAGAAATAGCCGTTACAAGGATAACTGGCACGAGTAAGTACATAGCGAGCAGTATGAGGTATGGCTTCTCTTTTTTAGACACAACCTTGAATGCTCGAATCGTGAAGAAAGTCATAACAACGATAGCGAATAACACGACAAGTGTCATAACACCGTTTAGCTGCCATGTCGGTTGGTAAACGGAAGAGAATGAAATAATCCCAATTAGGTTATCCATATTCACCTGCTGCGAAATAGCAGCTAGTGCCCCATTGCCAAGCTGCGATTTAAACGCAGGGAGCCATGGCAGAAATAGTAGAATGCTGAGCGCAAAAGCACGCACCCATGGCGCCTTTATAAGTTCCTGTTTGTCGCGACGAGTCATCCAGATGAGCCAAGCGAGATGCGTAACCCAGAGGAATGCGAGCGAGTAAAGAGTATAGACACCTAACGCAACAAGAACACCATAAAAAGCATAGAGCAGCCACTGGTACCGTCCAGGTTTTGTCTGGTACGCAATGACAAGAACATAGGTGGCGAGGATCCCGATAAGTGACGCAAGCGCATACATACGAATCTCAAACCCATAACGAAGCAGAAACGGCGCAAATACAATAAACGGAAGCGCTACGAGTCCAGCTCTAGTGCCGAATAAACGTCGGACGAGCAAGCCCCCTGTCACAACTGCACATGCAGCCACGATGACGCTAAGACTGCGAAGCGCAAATTCGCCCCATCCAAACATACTCGCCCAGCCTTTAAGGAGAAGATAATAAAGTGGAGGGTGGACGTCGAGGGATGTCAAATGGACCAGCTGGGCTGCTGGCTGCTTTGCAAGCATAATCGAATAGGCTTCATCAAACCATACGCTTTGATGAAGCCCGATAGCAAGACTCATTGCTGCAAAAATAAGTGCTCCAACAATGACAATGATGAGAAAATTCCGCTCCCACCATATCTCTTTTTTACTCGGAATAAGCTTGTCAATAAATGCACGTATCATGTAATCATCGTAGCGTCTTTCCATCAAAAAAGCTACAGAGGTTCTCTAGTCTACCCCTGTAGGACAAAATACTGGAAAAACCTTTCAAACTACGTTATAATAACCCGAGTAAACACCTATCGGGGTGTGGCGCAGTTGGTAGCGCGCGCGGTTTGGGACCGTGAGGCCGAAGGTTCGAGTCCTTTCACCCCGACCATGATCAAAATGATCCAACTCTACGAATCCTACATAGGATTCTTTTTGGTTTAGAATGCACCACTGTTTATCGAGTAATCTGATATTTAAATGACATATACACACGCTCCACATACTGTGTGCAATTAGGTCTTAGCGGTTTACAGCTTTTAGCAGGTTCACAATAAATCGACTATACTAGAAACACAATAACTATAAGAACGTTATGGAGGATTGTATGCTTTTAACAATTGCGGGAATTTTAATCGTACTCTGGCTACTGGGTTTTCTCATTCACCTTGGAGGCGGGCTTATTCACCTCTTACTTATCATCGCGCTCATTGTTCTTATCTACGATATGATTGCCAAGAGACGTAGTAAGAATAGTTAGAATGTATCTGTTTGTCGTGAAGTAGTCGGACAGATTATATGCGCTCTATGTCTCGTTTCGAAATCCCAACAAATCCTACTGAGAATAATAATAGGACAACGGCACCGAGCCAGATTAGTTGAGACCAGTCAGCATTATTGTCGATAACAACAGGCACATGCCAGAGTGGAGAGATTCCAAGGACCCAATCCCAGAGATGGAAAAGGGGGCCTAGAATGGTCATGACGAATGTAAAAACGATAGCTGCCCACGAGGCAAAGCGAGCAATTGGTCGGGCACCGATAGTAGCAACGGAAACGCCAATAAGTATCCAGATTGCAGGCAGTTCAACAATTGCTTGTTCAACAATATCATCGATATGCACCGATGACCCACGATAGTTTGCGACAAGACCTATCATGAAACTCGCAAGCACTATCGCAATGGATGGTCCAATGAGTGCAATCGAGACATGAGAGAAATACACCTTCCTTCTCGTTGCCGTCCCAGCAACGAGCGGGGCGACGCGACCACTCATTTCTTCGTTAAAGACACGCATCATAATCTGAACGCCGTAGAGTGCGGCAATGATACCGAGTACTTGGAGGAGTGTTCCAATAAATTCAAATGTCATATCCATTGGTGCACTACCAGCAGCCAGAAGCTTTGCAATCTGTTCGTTGTGGCTAAATACGGTTCCAAGTGACGATACAAGGTAGCCGAAAACACTTCCAAGTACCGCAAAACTGAGAGTCCACGAAATGATCGAGCTCTTATGAAGTCGCAAGGCAAGTCCATAAATGGTATCGACGAGCTTCGCTCGTTCATGGCCCGCTCTCGAAGGGAAAACACCCTGTCCAAAATCTCTGTGGGATGCGAGCCAGCCAGCTACGAGAACAATACTTGCCGCTGCACCAAGACAGAGATACAGTGGCCAAATAGCGTTTACACCCGCTGGTTCAATCTTCTGTAGCCAGCCAAAAGGTGTACACCAAAGCAACCAATCCTGATCTGGAGAAGCATCCGCATAACCACGCACAAGAAAACAAATCCCCAAGAACGATACCGCCATGCTACTCGCTGTTCTTGCGTACGATCCTAGCTGACACGTTACAGCGGCAACGGCAGCAAACATAACTCCCGACATCGTGAAAGCTGACGCGAGCATAATCGTATCCTTAACATCACCACCGACTGAAATCGTAATAACACTCACGACAATACCAAGAAGAAGAGATGCCATACAGCCTAAGATGAAAGCGACGGTAAGTTGCGTGTGTCGACCAACAACGTTTGCTGACACGATCTCTGCCTCACCCGAATCTTCCTTCGCCCTTGTTTCTCGTACAACAAGAAAGATGGTCATGAGGCCCGAGAAGAGTGAGCCAAGAGCAAGTGTACGCCAGGTATTGAAACCATCCGATGTTAATAAATTATGTGCCTGGCCAAATAGAAGGCTAAACGCTGGGTTACTACCAATTGTCATAGCGAGCCCCATGCGATCCGCGGTATGCGGAAAGATCCAGTCATAAGCAAGAAACGACGTGACTGTAAGAATGTTAACGAGGAGAATCCACGGTGCAATTAAGCGGGCATTGCGCTTTACAGCTGTTTTATAGAGTGGAAGAAACCCTGTAAAAAGAGACATCTTACTGCTCCACTACAACGCTAGACGTGTAATGACTGAGGAACAGTTCTTCGAGAGATGGCGGTTCGCTGACGAGCGCTTCTATTCCATAGCTCGCTAGGTGTGTCATAAATCCGTTAAGTTCACTTGTATCGACACTACAAATGAGGCGATTATCTTTTAGCGACGCATCATGGACACCTCTTAGACTAAGAATATCTTTCTTAGGACTTTTAAGCGTCGCTTTAATAGTTGTCCTTGTTCGCTGACGCATTTCTTCGAGTGTCCCCGTTTGCAAAACCGTTCCCTCTCGAATAATACTAATGCGATCCGCGAGTGCTTCGACTTCGCTCATGATGTGGCTCGAAAGAAGGATGCTTCTTCCCTTTGCCTTTTCTTTGAGGATTTCAGATTGGAAGACTGCCTCCATAAGAGGATCGAGACCTGAAGTTGGCTCGTCAAGAATAAGCAGCTCAACGTCAGAACAAAGCGCTGCGATAATCGCAACCTTCTGACGATTACCCTTCGAATAAGTTCTTCCCTTTTTCTTTGGATCAAGCTCAAATTTTTCGAGAAGCTCCTTACGCCTCGTTTCATCGAGACCACCGTGAAGTTTCCCAAGAAGATCAATCGCTTCACCTCCAGATAGATCAGGCCAAAGACTGACATCTCCCGGAACGTAGGCAAGTCGTTTGTGAAGACGCGCGCTATCCTTCCATGGATCACCACCAAGAAGCGCTACTGTTCCATGATCTGCCCTAAGAAGACCTAAAATCACCCGAATAGCCGTTGATTTGCCTGCTCCATTTGGACCTAAGAATCCAAGTACCTCACCTCGAGTTACGGTGAGGTTTAAAGTATTGAGCGCCTTGAATGAACCGAAGTGTTTCGTAAGATCACGAATATCAATAACCATATCCATGATTCTTAGTGTACACCTAAAGCTGACTTTCTTTAGGGTAATTTAATAAGCGATAAGACGTGGCAATCAAACAATGGAGGAGGGTGGATTGTTGCTACGTTCACTTTGAAGGTAGGTTGCAATAGCGCTAACGCCGCGTTCGATATTTTGCGTTCTCGTTTTTATCTCATCAACGTCACGTTGCAGCTGTTCATAAGCACCATTTAAAAAGACTGCTTCGAGCCTAGGAGCCAGATCCTGCATTCGCCTTGAACCATCGCTAGTTTCCATCTGCTTCCGACCCATTTCGTCGGTTCGTCGATCGATACGATCTACTTGATCATGGAGACGTGCCATATCATTTTTGAAATCATTCATCACGTCCTGAAGAACGTAGCGCACATCGTCTTTTGTAAGATCACTCATATATCATTCCTCCCTCTCTATTATAAATCAGTTAAGGAGAGCTCGCTATTTTGCAAACTCAATTGCACGGGTTTCGCGGATGACATTCACCTTGATTGTGCCCGGATACTGCATTGTACTTTCAATCTTCGTTGCAATGTCGCGAGCAAGCTTAATGGCAGTAAGGTCGTCAACAACCTTTGGACTAACAATGATGCGGATCTCACGTCCCGCACTAATTGCATATGCCTTGTCGATACCCTTAAAGCTCATAGCAACGTTTTCAAGATCGCGCATACGTTCAACAAAATTCTCAGCACTAATATTGCGAGCGCCTGGACGGGCTGCTGAAAGCGCATCACAAACACGAACGATTAACGCTTCTGGAGTTGTTGCTTCAATATCATCGTGGTGCGCTTCAATGGCATGAACAATGCGTTCATCCATTCCGTATTTCCGAGCGAGCTCTGCACCGATATGGTGATGTTTTCCTTCGATCTTGTGAGTAACCGCCTTACCAACATCATGAAGGAGTGTTGCTGTCTTAGTAATGCGAGTATCTGCACCAATTTCCTCAGCAATAAGTCCAGCCATATGAGCCATTTCGGTACTATGAAGAAGAACGTTCTGACCATAACTTGTACGATACTTTAGTTCACCAAGAAGATGAAGCATCTCTTTAGGAATGCCTGCAACACCGACTTCTCTCGCCGCATCTTCACCTGCTCGAACGATATCTTTCTCAATCTGTTTTTCGGCCTTTGCTACCACCTCTTCAATACGACTTGGGTGGATACGGCCATCCTTCATAAGCATCTCAAGACTTATGCGAGCAATCTGACGACGAATTGGATCGAAGCTTGAAAGAACAATCATACCCGGAGTGTCATCGACTAAAATATCGACACCAGTGGCGCGCTGCAACGCTTGAATATTTCGACCTTCTTTACCAATAATGCGACCCTTCATTTCATCATCGGTAAGCTTCAATGCAGTAACGGTACGCTCTGCGGTCACTTCACTCGACATACGTTCCATAGCGCTAACAAGGATTGTTTGTGCTCGCTCCTCAGCGTCTTGAGCAGCATCATGCTGCAGCTTGTTAACAAGTCCCAGGAGATCTTCCTTGATATCTCGCTCGGTCATTTGCATGAGCTTTTCAGCAGCATCTGCTTTCTTAAGACCAGCAATCTTCTCTAGCTTTTCTTGTTGTTTAGTACGAATCGTACGAATTTCGGTCTTGAGTTCTTCAACTTCATCTTCTTGCTTACGAAGTTTTTCCGCCCGCTTATCGAGTTCGTCCAGCTTAGTGACAAGCGCTGTTTCACGATCAGCAAGACGCGTTTCAGTTTTTTTCCATTCTTTGCGGCGTTCATTTTCAAGTTGCAGGACTTCATCTTTTGCCTTTAAGACAATATCGCCCGCTTTTGTTTTCGCATTGGCGATCTCTTTTGCTGCCGTATTCTTACCAGCAGCCGCTTGACGTCGTTCGTAGGTGACAGTACCTCCAACGCCAAAAACTACCCCAACAACTGCGGCAATTATTCCCTCTAACATAGTATTCCTTTCTCCAAAGGATAGTTCTATCTATAACCGAATCATGTATATTAGCCAGCCAAAAATCAGAACTAAACTGGATGTGTTTCAAAAGTTTCATCAAAGTCTATTGTTACTAGACTTGTTTATTGTAGCTCTTTTTACATAGACCAGGCAAGCTTATTTACGAGGTTTTGTGATAGTAGCGTCACTACCATAAAACGGTAAGACAATCTTTTGATCTTCACCTTTATTTAGTTTCTCGAGTACCTCTTCCTGCCAGTTTTCACCCGTTCCGCTAACGATCGGAATATGCTCAGCATCGGCAAATGTATTAAGCACTGTCAATCCAATACGAAGTCCAGTGAAGCTTCCTGGACCTTGAAACACGCCAATGGCCGTTACGTCCGAAAAGACACTATCATTTATTTCGAGCTGCTCTTTTACGTAGGCCAAGAGACCCTTAGCAAGTCCGCGATCTGCCTGCCACTGGTTATCGTAGCGCCAATTGCCATCCCGAAATGTTAGTTTACATACCGGCGTTGCTGTATCAAGTAATAAAATCATAATCGCTCCATTAGCTGCCTGCTTTTTGATCCACCAGCCGCCACTTTTATGCGTCTTGCCTGCTCGTCATTTGGCGTTGACGTAAGAGTAATCGTCAAGCGATCATCAGGTAATACTCCAGCAATGATCTCAGCCCATTCAATAATCGTTACTGTTTTCAGATCATGAAGCGTCTCTTCAAGTTCGTTCGCCATAATACCCGCATCTTGAAGTCGATAGAAGTCATAATGAGAAAGATGAAGGCTGTCTCGTCCGTCATACACTCTACTAATCGTAAAACTCGGACTTTGAATATCTTCATCGATCGCAAGACCTTCAGCGATGCCTTTAGTCAGCGTGGTCTTTCCAGCACCAACATCACCAACAAGTTCAATAATTTCGTTACCCTTAAGAAGACTACCTAGTCGCGCTCCAAACGCTTTTGTTTGAGTTTCACCACTCACCTCTATAATCATAGGAATAGTATACCATTATCTCACATTTAGATCTTAAATCTATAGCACAGACCTACTCACTCGCCGCATGCTGTAGCCTGAAATCTTGCATCAGGCTACAGCATGCGACGCAGGCATCGCACCATACGTTACTTGTACAGCTGGTAGAGACGGCGACGTTCGTTGACGGTGAGGCTCACGAGCGGCTTCTTAGCCGCCTTCTTCGTCTTCCGAGCGATTCGTGATGGAGACACATACCTCTGACACCAGAATTCCCAGAGTGAACCCTCGACGACGCCTCCCGAGAGTAGTTCCTCGAACTGTTTCGCTGTCAGTACCCAGTTCTGCCATGTGCCCGTTGTCCGGTTGAGGCGGCCTGTCTCGTGAGATCTCAGGTACAGCCGCGTCATAACGGCGCACATCCCGTCCGGCATGATAGACAGCCTGATCTCACGAGAACCGCCGCCACCATCCATCGTCGGAACCTCCCCCTCCAGTATGCAGATATCGGGGAGAATGAAGAACTCCTGGTCGGTCAGTGTACGCATTGTCGCTTCCGTTTCTCTCGTAGGCCGATGCTTATGACTTACTTTACATTGTTAATGACTTTTGTCAAATATATGGTCATAGCTCTAAAAATGAAGTGAGCCCCATTCATCACTCGAATGGATATGAGTGATGAATGGGGCTGCGCTTCGGGGATCATGAGTTGACGCAGATAGTGAAAAGGGTCGTAGGGACAATCGGGGGTTCCGAGGTTGATGAGAGGCTCGTCACCAGCATTCCCTTGCTGGGAATATAGAGATCCAGCTCAGAGTTTACCGCCCCTTTCCCCGCACCGGTGTAGGCCGTGAGGCCGCATCCGACCTTCGTCTCCTGCGTGAGGTCTGCTCTGGCATATGCCGAGTTGCCCTGCTCGAAGACATAGCCGTCGCCACCATCTGACGGCAGGGTGGTGTGCATCGCGATCAGGATCGTGTGGCCATCGCCACCGCTCTTTCCTAAATCGACGATCGTAACCAGTTCCTGAGTCGATCCTTTCAGGGTGTTCATACCCTTGGGGGTTGAGATGGACACGGTACCTGCGACGATGAAACGCGTTTCGATGGGAGTCGCCGAGATCGACGAAAGCGGCGATGCAGATGAGGCCGTAGCCTTTGGTCCTGTCGAGTCGAAACCCGATAGCTGAGTCGTCACCACGGCCACCACTACGACAGCAGCAGCCGCAGCAGCCACGCTCAGCGTTCGTTTGAGGCTCACGAAAGCATACCTTCCTTATCGGGGGGTGCGTCAACGATGTGATCACATCGAAGTTATATATATTATAGCATAAAATATATATTTATCAATTTAGAGTCGCTAGCCAAAGATGTGACGATACTATTTGATATGCTTATACTATGCAGAAGAACTACATCGATAAGCTTGCGTACATCCATCTCAAGGACGGAAAGATCCTTACGACACTAAGTAAAGGCAAAGACACTTGGTATATTCCCGGAGGCAAACGCGAGGGCGACGAGACAGATCACGAAGCCCTCATGCGTGAAGTTAAGGAAGAACTAACAGTTGAACTACGTCCATCGACGATTCGTCATTATGGGACATTCGAAGCACAAGCTCACGGTAAGCCCGAGGGCACTATTGTTCGCATGACCTGCTACGAGGCTGAGTTTGATGGAGAATTGCGACCCAGTTCCGAAATCGAAGATATTGCTTTCGTCGACTATTCATGGAAAGCGAAGAGCTCACTTGTTGATGGTCTGATCTTTGACGACCTGAAATTGAAGCGTCTTCTATACACATAGAGATGCCACCCACTTCACTACTTGTATCCCTATACCATTGACTGGTACTTTTATCCTTGATCACGTACAATAAACGTAAGTATTATGCGCATATCAGATCTTACAATAGAGAGGATTCTTGAACGGGGTGGTACAGCTACACCCGAACAGATCGATATACTCAAAAAAGAGGCTGTATCGTCAGGGAAAACGCTTCGTGAGCTCATTGTTTCCAATGGAATGATGGATGAAAAGACACTTACAAAAGCCTACGCAGCCTACGTCGACATCCCCTATGTTGACCTTGATCCTCGCGACATTCCCTACGAGGTTCTTACAAAAATCCCAGAACGAATCGCCAAGCAATACAACGTCATCCTCTTTAAAATCGACGACACTGGGCTCATGCATCTTGCTATGGACGACCCTGATGATGTGCAGGCCGTCAGTTTCATCCAGAAAGAAATCGGTGAGAATACTAAGATATACCTCACAACCCACGAAACGATCCTCGATTGTCTTGAGAACTATCGCGGGGATGTTAATAAAGAGCTCAGTCAGGTTATTAACGTTCAACAAAAAGAGGAGAATATTCGCGTCCAGGCTGCATCAAGTGAAGCCGACATCTCCGAAGATTCGCCTATCGCGCAGACGGTTAATCTCCTTCTTGAATATGCGATTCGCAGTAACGCCAGCGATGTCCATATTGAACCACGCGAAGATTTCGTCCAAGTACGCTATCGTATCGACGGTGTTCTTAAAGAAGTAAACCGCCTTCCAACTGGCGTTCTTAATGCTCTAACGAGTCGTATTAAAATTCTTTCAAACCTCAAGATTGATGAACGTCGCATTCCTCAGGATGGTCGCTTCAAGATCAAGGTTGCTGGTAAGCAATACGCTCTTCGTGTCAGCACGCTCCCTGTTGCAGATGGCGAGAAGATCGTTATGCGTATTCTTGATGAATCCAACCAAGCAATCACGTTGCGCGACCTTGGCTATTGGGGCCATTCATTTGAAATTATCTCTCAGGCACTAAAGGAACCAAACGGCATGGTACTCATAACTGGACCAACTGGGTCTGGTAAATCAACGAGTCTTTTTAGTATTCTCAGTACACTTAACACCCCGGATGTTAATATCTCCACCATTGAAGATCCGGTCGAATACAAGATCGCAGGCGTTAACCAGACACAAACAAATTCGAAAGCCGGCATGACCTTCGCCTCAGGACTTCGCGCGCTTCTTCGTCAGGATCCAAATATTATTATGGTGGGAGAGATTCGTGACAGCGAGACAGCCGACCTTGCCATACAAGCAGCACTGACTGGTCACCTTGTGTTTAGTACACTCCATACCAATAACGCGGCAACCAGCCTCCCTCGTTTGCTCGATATGGGTATTGAGCCATTCCTTATCGCAAGTACCGTAAAAGCTGTAGTCGGGCAGCGCCTTGTCCGTCGCCTCTGTATGAACTGTCGCATTAATTATGCACCTACCCCAGATGAAGTAACTGCTATCACTCACCTCTTTAATCTTCATGAAGGTCAGGGCTTTACACATATTCACGAACTTGAACTTGAGGCGGTCTCACAGTCTGTCGGCGGGAAGACACCTATGGGTACTGACGAGAATACGATCATCTCTCTTTGGCGCGCCTCACCTCAAGGATGTGAGGAATGTAACCATACTGGCTATAAAGGACGAATTGGTATCTACGAAGTACTCGGAAATAGTCAGACAACACAAAAACTTATCGTAAGTAACGCAACCAACACTCAAATCCAAGAACAAGCTATCTCGGAAGGAATGATTACGATGCAGACAGATGGTCTTATTAAGGCCATTCGCGGCGACACAACGGTAGAAGAAGTACTACGCGTAACAAAAGAATAGAAGATAATGACTCAATTCACCTATATTGCAACATCAAATACCAAGAAAAAAGCAACCACTATCACGGGCTCTATTGATGCGTCCGATCGTAGTGCAGTGCTAGCAGCCCTTACAAAACAAGGACTTCGCCCAATTAGCATTAAAGAAGAGGGCGTAAAGAAAAAAGGCGAAATAACCCTTGGAGGACTATTGGGACCAGGTAAGGTGAAGCCTGATGCTCTTGTCATGTTTACCAGGCAGCTCAGCGCAATGGTCGGTGCTGGAGTACCCCTAATCCGGGCAATAACATCTCTTGAACAGCACACTGAAAGTCTAGCCCTGCAAAAAGTGCTTCAGGTGGTCATTAAGGACGTTGAAGACGGTATGGCGCTCGGTGACGCACTCGCCAAACACCCCGAAACCTTTAGTGATGTCTATGTGAATATGGTCCGTGCTGGTGAGGCAGCTGGTATCTTAGATGAAATCCTCAAACGCCTCGCCTTGCAACAAGAGAAGAACTCGACTATTCGTAAAAAAGTAAAAAGTGCTATGGCCTACCCGACCGTCCTTATTTGTATTACGATTATTGCTTTCTTTGGATTGATGCTTTTCGTTATTCCTCAAATCGGTAAAATCGTCACCAGCCTTGGGGGACCGAGTGCGCAACTCCCCGCCCTCACCCAAGTCATGCTCGGAATCAGTGGCTTTATTACAAGCTGGTGGTATGTTCTCTTTCCAGTTATTGGCGTGGGAATTTTTCTCCTTCTCCGCTACATCAAGACACCAGTTGGGAAAATGCAGTTTCATACAATTATTCTGAAAATACCCGGCATCAAGACTATCATTATGAAGGTAGCTGTTGCTCGTTTCTCGCGCACCTTTTCAGCGCTTATGGGCGCTGGAGTGGCTGTACTTGAAGCGCTGAGTGTTACCGCGCATGCTGTTGGTAATAAAGTCTACGAGAAGGCCATTCTCGATGCCGCCGAGGCCGTAAAAAATGGCGACCAACTATCGGCAATTATTGAGAAAAATCCGCTCTTTCCCTCTATCGTTTCACAAATGCTCTCTGTTGGCGAAGAAACAGGTCAAACAGATAAAGTACTTGTTAAGGTGGCTGACTTCTACGAAGAGGAAGTTGATGTTGCCATTGATGGACTCAGTGCAATTATCGAGCCAGTGATGATTGTCATTATGGGCTCAATGGTAGGTCTTATTGCAGCCAGCGTGATGATGCCAATTGCTGGTCTTGCAAACCAGATTAAGGGTTAATATTCAAAACCGCTCATGCTATACTAGTAACAAATTAGACGTGGGCATCAATGGCAAAATTATTCTATCATAGCAAGCCAATCCTCGGTCTTGATATTGGCCAAACTGGCATCAAGGTCATGGCTGTTGATCCCAAAAAATGGCTAGTTACTGGCTATGGTTCCGCCGAACTTGATCCTGAAAAAGTCCAGGTCTCTCTTGAGAACAGCGACGATTATTACCTCTCAGATAGTATACGCAGCCTGATGACTGAAAAGCTCATCGGCGTCCTACCGACCGACCACGTTGCCCTTAGTGTGCCAACAAGTCGGACATTCTCACGTACGTTTACAATTCCCGTAAAGGCTGAATCGAGTCTTGCTAACGCTGTTGAAGTAGAGGTAGATCAATATATCCCCATTCCTATGAGCTCTCTTTATGTTGACTACGAAATTATCGAACGCACTAAAGAAGAGCTAACCGTCATTATGGCGGCGGTCCCAAAGACACTCGTTGATCGCTGCATGGCTATTGCTGTTCAGGCAGGATTACAGCCTGTGATGATCGAGCCAAGTATCAATTCCGTTGCCAGGGTGCTTGAAGCAACAGAGGAAGGCCACCTGACAACGCTTATTATTGATATTGGCCCGGCAGCGACAGATATTGCCGTCCTCTCTAAAGGAGCTATTCGCGTCAGCGGTGGACTTGGTATTGGTGGCAACACATTTACGCTTGATATTGCAAAAAAACTTGGAGTGCCCCTTGATAACGCCCACCAGCTAAAGGTGCTTAATGGTCTCAGCGCCGGTCCAAGACAAGCAAAGATCGTCACCGCTATGGGACCGAGCTTACAGCGTATTCTTACTGAAGTTCGCAAGGTAATTCGTTACTACAATGAACGCCTTGGCGAAGAAAATAAACTTGAACAGGTACTCGTCGTTGGCGGAGGGAGCAACGTTCCTGGTATCGGTGATTACTTTACTAATGAGCTTGTTATGCCAGCCCGTGTCGCGAGCCCTTGGCAAAAGCTTGACTTCGGCCAGCTACCGCAACCAGCAAAACAATTCCGTCCACGATATATTACTGTCGCGGGTCTTGCAAGCATCGATCAAGGAAACCTTTGGAAATGATTAACCTTCTTCCGCCTGAAGAAAAGAAGCAATTACGTGCTGCGCAGAGCAATGTTCTTTTGCTTCGCTACAATGAAGCACTCGTCTTTGCTGTTGCTTTCCTTGTCATTGCTCTCGGAGTAGTGTATGTCTATCTCAGTAATGCAAACACTGCGGGGCAAAAAACAATTACGGACAACAGAGCAAAAGTTGCCGATTATGCTCCAGTCCAAGCTGAAGCAACTCAGTTTAGAGATAATCTTTCTACTGCCCAACAGATTCTTAATAGTCAGATCACCTATAGTAAGGTTATTATTGATATCGCCCAGTTAATGCCTCAGGGCACTGTTCTTCAAAACCTTAACCTTAACGCCGCAACATTCGGCACACCGACACAGCTCATCGCTCTTGCAAAAGACTATTCGAGCGCACTTGCCCTTAAAGATTCGTTCCAAAAAGCAACTATATTTTCAGATGTTCACTTTGATAGTATTACCTCATCTGCCTCATCAGGTAGTTCAGGTAATACCTACCCCATGGTCGTGACACTCGATGTTACGATTAAGAAGGATGCGGCAAAATGAAATTCAAAATGAAAGACATGACACCGAGTACCTTAAGGGCCATTCTTTCCGTCAGCCTCTTTATTATCACCGGGATAGGGGTTGGCATATTCATCATTGCTGACGGACGGTTACAACAATACGCAGCAACAGATAGCCAAGTAGCAGCACAGGCTAGTGCTAGTGAAAACAGCCTCACAACACTTCAAAAACTCAAGACCGTCCTGGCAACCCAGCAAGATGCTATTACAAAAACAGGAAGTATCGTCGCCGATAGTCAAAGTTATCAATACCAAGATCAAATCATTACCGATCTTAACCGATTTGCAGCCAGCTCCGGCATCCAAATCTCAAATGTCAACTTCACTGCCGCAGGAAAAGTCGGCTCATCTACTCCCACCTCAGCACTTAGCGGAGCAAATGGCGTAAAATCTATTTCTGTTGCTGTCTCGCTCGTTAACCCGGTCAACTACTCGAACCTTCTTGGATTTATTCAATCGATCGAACAGAATCTTACAAAGATGCAGATTTCTAGCGTGAGTATTTCTAAGGGGGGATCAGGTAACACTGTTTCAAGTGACGTTCTAACAATTCAGGTCTACATACGGTAAGAGGTAATTTATGAATATATCACTTATAAGCATCAAACAATTCGCCATCAATATCCTTCGTAGATACCATATCGTTCTTTTCGTACTTACTATCGTAGGAAGCCTTGCTGCCGTCATACTCATGTTAAATAGCATTATTATCTCCTCTAGTAGCGCAACAACGTTTACTTCTCCTGACAGTGCTAGTTTTGATGAGACAACTATAAAGCGTATTGAACAATTGAAGTCAAGTGCAGACGCAGGTGGACCAGCAACACTCCCTCCTGGACGCACCAATCCCTTTATTGAGTAGTCTTCATAAACCCGCTATAATGAAACTATGTTAATCGCCGGAGCCCGACTCATTGACGCACCCGTTATGGGACTACAGACAGGGAGTGAACTCGCTCGTGTTGCAAAGGCTGTTATTGATCCACAGACACTTGGCATTATCGCCTATGAACTCACCGGTAAGCTTCTTGATACAAACCCTTCCCTTTTAAGAATCGATGACGTTCGTGAATTTAGTGATATTGGGGTCATTGTTGATTCAAGTGATGAATTCGTGTCTCCTAGTGACATCATTAAATTAAACCAAATCTACCAGCTGCATTTTGACCCTATTGGTATGCCTGTTGTCGACGAAAAGAAACATAAGCTCGGTAAAGTGATCAGCTACACCATTGAGACAGGCGGTTTCATCATCCAACAACTAACCGTAAAGCGCCCCCTTCTTAAAAGCCTTAACGAACCCGAGATCCTCATTCACCGTACACAGATTACAGAGATCAATAATAACGCTATCGTTGTTCATTCACAGACCAAAATTCCCGAACCTGTTATGCAAAATGTCCGTAACGCAGCATACAACAATCCATTCCGTAAAAATAACGCTCAACCTGAACATACTGATAGAGAGTAGAGAGCATTCCTTTTACCCTTTCTATACACTTAATCATATATTCTTTTAACGTTTACAACACAGAAGGGGTGATTTAATAGGCTACGCGGGTGTTTTTGTCAGTGCTATACTCGTAACCATAAGGAGATATACATGACAGATCTAAAACAGAAACGGCAACATAAAAACGAGAGTGGGTTCTTCCTTCTTGGTGGTGTCATCCTCCTCACACTTCTCATTATTGGTGCGCTCGGATGGATATTTTGGAATAGTCAATATACCGTTCAGGCTCCTCCGGCAATAGCAAGACATACGACCACGGATTGTTCCGCTTCAGATCTTAACCTCTCTATCGGGCCAAGCGACGGCACCGCGGGAACAATTTATACCGACGCCGTTTTCACCAACCAGAGCCTTCACACATGCACTCTGAAGGGCTATCCTACAATATCACTCGTCGGTGTAGGTAATACGCCACTCGGTTCAGTTGCTACGTCTAATACAAGCTTTCCCATAGCAACAATAACCCTTCATCCAGGTGACTCAGCACACGCCTCCATGGGCTATCCAGATGCCGGCAACTTCACTCCTGGAACATGCTCAGTCAAGTCAGTGAATCTCAAAGTAACCGCACCAAACACATCGACGTATCTCGAAACACCATTTGTTAATCAGAGCTGCCCTGGATATTCAGTCACCGCCATCCAAGCAGGGCTCTAGTGATATTCCTTGTTGATCGTAGAGAATAGACTAGGATTCTCCTAGTCTATTCTATCTCTGACATAGCTGCTAATGCCTCCTTAATATCGTCAAAACTGAAACCCTGGCGAGCGAGGTAGAGCATAAACTTTTGGTCATCCGGATAGCGATGTCGCTTTTTTTCGATTACTTTCTGTAACTCATCCTGTTCACGCCGTGGCGACTCAGTAAGGAAACGACTGATAATAGAAGATTCGACCCCCTTCGCCCGCAGTTCAGCGTGGAGTGCGCGCTGACTCACTCCCTTTTTAATCCGTCTCGCTTCTACCCAATACTGTGTGAATTTTTCGTCGTCAATGTATCCCTTCTCTTGAAGTCGATCAAAGACTCTCGCCGTAATACTACTGTCAATACCCTTTTTAATAGCACCAGTCTTCATTTTCGTATCTCTCGTCTTTTTATACAGATAATCACGAATTTCTTTAGCAGAATGCGGTCGCAGAAGGCTATACTCGAGTGCTCTTGTATATACCTTCCCGAACTGACTTTCGGTTTCAAGACTATCTAATTCCTCCTCGGTATATTCCTGGCCAACCTTAAGTCCAAGATCAGCATATTGATAAATATCGAGACTAAACCGATAGGTACCATCAACCATAATATTAATACGATTGACGTCTTTCTTCTGTGCACTTATGCCAGTAATCTTCATATGAGTTCCTAATAAAGACACTGCAGATAGAATACCAGCAGTGTCTTTATTCATTTGCTTGTTAGACCTCTGCTTCAGCTACCTTAGCGCGAACCTTGCTATCAATTTCCTTGAGAATATCAGGGTTTTCCTTGAGGAACTGCTTCGCCGCTTCACGGCCCTGGCCTATCTTTGCATCATTGTAGTCAAACCATGCACCTGCTTTTCCGACAATACCGTGCTGCACCGCAAGGTCGAGCACATCACCCGTCTGGCTAATACCTTCATTGTACATGATGTCAAATTCGGCAACTCTGAATGGAGGAGCGATCTTATTTTTGACAACCTTTACCTTGGTACGGTTACCGATAATCTCTTCACCAGATTTAATCTGTCCAGTACGACGAATATCAATACGAAGTGACGCATAGAACTTTAGTGCATTACCACCAGTGGTTGTCTCTGGATTACCAAACATCACCCCAATCTTCATACGAATTTGGTTAATAAAGATGACGGTTGTCTTACTCTTATTAATAATGCCCGTTAGCTTACGAAGCGCCTGACTCATGAGACGAGCCTGGAGACCCATGTGGCTATCACCCATTTCACCGTCAATTTCAGCTTGTGGGACAAGCGCCGCCACACTATCAACAACAACGAGGTCGACGGCGTTCGAGCGGACAAGCGTCTCTGCAATTTCAAGCGCCTGCTCACCATTATCTGGCTGAGAAACAAGAAGGTTATCCGTATCGACACCTAGGCGCTTTGCGTAGGCTGGATCGAGTGCGTGCTCTGCATCGATAAATGCAGCAGTACCACCATTGCGCTGCACTTCTGCGATGGCATGAAGGGTAAGCGTTGTCTTACCTGAACTTTCCGGACCATAAATTTCAATAATACGGCCCTTTGGATACCCACCACCAAGTGCGAGGTCAAGCGATAGCGTTCCGCTCGACGTGAGCGCAACATCCACTTTGTGCGCATCACCTAATTTCATAATTGAACCATCACCAAACTGTTTCGTGATCTGGTCCATTGCAAGACCAAGGGCCTTCAATTTCCCTTCGTCAGTAGTAGACTTCTCTGCTAGGTCAGCCTTTTCGGTCTTTTTAGCCATAATACATTCCCTCTCTTTATCTCTTTCTATTATACGTTATTTAGAACATAATTTGCTATAATGAGGATAATGAAACGTTCAGATGGATTTACTGTCATCGAAATTATTGTGGCTATTCTCTTCCTGGGGGCAGTTACAGCAATTCTTCTTATTCAAAAGGGTGACCTCAGTGCAGTCACTCGTGACAATGAACGTAAGGCAGCCATCAATGCCATGTACTACAATCTTGAAGAAGTTTATTATCCGAAAAATGGCTTCTATCCAAGTGCTATAGATAGTAAGACGTTAGCAGCAATGGATCCTAGCCTTTTCACTGATCCAAATGGAGTTGCTCTCGGAAAAGCAAACTCTAACTATCGTTATGATGGTACAGATTGCACAAACAACCAGTGTAAAAGCTACACACTCCGAGCTAAGCTCGAAAAAGAAGCCGATTACATCAAAACAAGTAGCAATAAATAATCCCTCATGAGGGATTATTTATTGCTTTAATCTCCATACACTAGGTGCTACTGATTTTTGAGTCTACTGGACGACCGTTCTTAAAGGACTCAACCGCATTATCTAAAATAGCAATTTGTTGCTTAGGAAGCGCGACATAGGTTAACCGGTAGGACGATTCCTCACCTTCAGTGCTCAAACGAATTGAGCCGTAGTTAAACAGCATTTGCATGATGCCCTTCTGTTCAAAACTAACATCTTCGACGTTCATGAGGCTCACCGTCTGCTCATCGTGCGAGAAGAGGCTTGATTGCATCTCTTGAATCACGCTTTCATTCGTAAGAAAGAGTTTGTTACTAGAGTACACCCAAGCAGCAGTATACCCCGCTATAACAACAACCAGAATAAGAAGTAGGCCGATAAACGCAATAAGACTAAAGGGTGGCGTGTTATTTGTCGAACCCATTACCGAAACGATCTTTGGATAACTAAAGACTATCGCGGCAATCACCACGACAAAAAAGGTTGATATACCAAGAGGGATGATCCTCCCAATAGGATGACGAGGAACGACACTGACAATGTATTCACCATTACTTAAACTAAGCGACGGATAGTCTTTGACCGATGCATCATGGCGTGCTTTCACTTCGTCAGAGATAGCTGGCTCAATCGGTTCAACGGCGCGGCTAACATGAACAGCTTGAGGCGTCGTAAACCCATCCGGCTTCATCATCGTTGGAGGAGGAGCTGCATACAGTGGACGACCCTGCGCATCATAGGCAATTGGTCGGGGTTGTCCTTCTGATTGCTCTGCAGGTACTGTACTCTTCTTATCCATACCCCTAGTATAGCATTCTAGTCGGCTTCAACAGGGATAGTCTTACCTAAATGTATATACGCCTTACGCGTCACGCGACGACCACGAGGAGTTCGTTCAATAAAGCCGAGCTGCAAAAGATATGGCTCGTAAAAATCCTCTATCGTTGTCGCCTCGTCACCAGTGAGGGCAGCAATTGTATTAAGACCAACTGGCCGATCTCCATAGTTATCGATAATACTCACTAAAAGATTCCTATCGGCCGGGTCAAGACCCAATTCATCCACCTCAAGCATTGCAAGAGCACTCGTTGCTGTTTTTGTATCAATAATGCCATCACCGTTCACATCTGCGTAATCACGAACTCGCTTCAAAAGACGATTCGCAATACGCGGCGTCAGACGAGCTCGCGTAGATAACATTTCGGCCGCTTCTGGATGAATTTTGCTCTCAAGTATCCCAGAAGACCGCGCAATAATCTTCGATATCTCCTCGGGTGTATAAAACTCATGACGATAGATATGCCCAAAACGGTCACGAAGCGGAGCAGTCAGTGCGCCTGTTCTTGTTGTTGCTCCAATCACCGTAAATTTCGGAAGATCAAGTCGAACGCTTCGTGCAGCAGGGCCTTTACCGATGACAATATCGAGCTTAAAGTCCTCCATCGCACTATAGAGTACTTCTTCAACCGTATGACTAAGACGATGAATCTCATCAATAAAAAGAACGTCACCATCTGTAAGGTTTGTCAGAATACTTGCAAGATCACCGGCACGCTCAATGGCTGGGCCAGCTGTGATGCGAATATTCACCCCCATTTCATTAGCAATGACCGTTGCCATCGTTGTTTTGCCAAGTCCAGGAGGACCATAGAGGAGGACGTGATCGATAGGTTCGTTGCGTTTCTTTGCTGCTTCAATAGCAAGCTTAAGGTTCTTTTTAAGACGTTCTTGGCCAATATAATCGGAAAATGTCTGAGGTCGCAGCGTTACTTCGATCTGCTGCTCATCTACATCATCGCTGTGCGTACTCGTGTCTACTATTCTATCTACTGCCATAATCGCACCTACCTTTATTACTAGTATAACAGCATCAAATTACAGATAGTAAAATATAACAACCTTCATGCATTACCGCGCTGCAAGATAGAGACGAGCTTTTTCAAGCTCTTTGACCGTTCCTACGTTAAAATAGGTGAGTCTCGAATTAAAAACCGCCTGCATAAGATGCTCCTCTATAAGCTGATCAATCATTCCACTCCAATCATGACCGTACGCGCTATTAAAGTAAGCGGTCGCCCCAGTTCTGAGGACTACAAAACCTGCATTCACCTCTTTGATGATGTCTTCCTGTTCTTTGTAGATTGGATTATTTAACTCACTTCCAATAATCACATTATTCTCGTCCGTCGTAATCACCCTGTGATCGTAGAGACTGTCAGAATAGCCTGTAAGCATAGTTGCAAGAAGATGTGGAGCCTCAGCGTGGTGGTGAAGTAGCTCTTGCATAGACATACCATCCCTAATCTCATCAGTATTACACACTAAAAAGCTGTCAGCTGTTACATACTTCAATGCCGAAGTAACAGCACCCAGAACACCGAGTTCTGTCTGGGTAGAAAAAATGACATTACACGGAAAATCCTGTTCAAGCACCCATGCGCGAATGATATCGGCATGATGACCGACTGCAAAAATAAGATTATTAATCAAGGAAAAATCAAGCGTATTGAGTGTAAATTTGATAAGTTCAAGTTCGTTAAGACGATAAAGTGGCTTAGGTATTTTATCATGCGTCACCGCACGAAAACGTCGCCCTTTTCCGCCACACAAAAGGATCGCGTCAACTTGTTGATTTATAGATACTAACTCTCTCATATTTTTGACCAAATAACACTATTACCATTATCGAAATTATAAAAGAGGTCACTATAATGACCTATTTTGCCCTCCGATAAAGAATTTTAGCGTCCTCATCTCTAAACTCCTGATATACATTTACTATGCGTATATATCTTGGATACGCCAATTATACACCTTTTATCTTATAAAAACTATATCTTCCTCCAAACTCTATTAAATCACGTCAATATCTACCAAAGGAAGAGGCAAATTGGGTTAGAAAAGAAAAACGACTAGTTAGTTTATAACTCGTCTTTAGTAATTTCCCGTGTTACAAGCTCACGAAGTACTTCTGCCTTTGTCTTACCAGTTTTAAGTGCTGACCAGCGAAGATAGTTGTAGATCTGCCTATCAATAAAGAAGTTGAACCTCATATCCTTAGTAACAATGTCATTCTCATCGAGAAATTTCTTGAGCACAGATTCCAGATTTTCATCGGTATAGCTCGCCTTTTGCACCCATGAATCAATCACGCCCGTAGCGTACGAGTCTACCTGTGCATTTTCATGACGAAGGAGAAGAACAGGCTTTTTTTGATGAACAGCAACTGCCACCTGGTAGCCGACTCCAAAGGTGTCGTAACTCGTCTCAGCTATAACAACATCTGCCTTGGCAATATTCTCGAGATTGGATTCGTAAATTGTAACCCAATCTCCAGTAAACCCATCATCCTTTTTATTAACTCTACGATCGAATGCTTCTTCTATCCAATCGTCCAATAGGTGATGCTTCTGATCCTTAATGATATTACTAATCCGCCTTAGCGTTTCCACATCATTAACAACATTTCGCTTCGCAGTTATAAAATGGACATTAATCATACATCTATTATTACATCCTTAAGAGAAATGCGCAATAGTTGATCCCACCGATCCTGAGTAAAACTTCACACACTTAAGAAATCCTAACCCTTTAAAGCTTGCGTAACTCGATCAGCTGTCGATAGATCCATAGAGATGCCTTCGAGCGCCCTCGTCGCATCGTTGAGGTTGTAGCCAAGTGCCATGAGTGCCTCGAGAGCTTCATCAGTATGAGTGAGTTCTTGAGTGAGGCCGATTTGTGTTACTCCGGTTCGAATTGGAAGACCAACCTTATCCGTAAGGTCAACAACGACTCGTTCTGCAATTCTCTTCCCTACCCCCCCAGCCTTTGTGATAAAAGCCACATCACTATTAGCAATAGCATTTCTCACCACTTCACTATCCCCGAGGCTCAGAATCGCCAATCCCGCCTTAGGACCAACGCCTTGCACGGTGATGAGCATCTCAAAAAGCTTTTTAGCTGCAAGACTTGTAAATCCAAAGAGTTCTTGAGACTGCTCACGGATGTGATGATACGTATAGAACTTTACCGGTTCATGTAACAGTGCATGTTCATAATCACCAAGCGCGACAGATACTTCATACCCCACTCCTTGAACGTCAACAATGACAGATGAATTAAACTTTTCAGCAACTATTCCAGATACGTGTGCAATCATAATACTTATATTATGCCATACTCCTTCGACTAAGGGGTAGTAGGGAGTATCGTACCGCCAGAGCCGGGAAGCGTCGTACCACCCGAATTTCCAGGCCCGCTCCCTGAGCCTGTCCCCGTTCCCGTAGATCCAGTACCCGTCCCAGTTGTTCCTCCGCCTAGTGGAGACGTCGGACCTGTCGTCCCATTTACCCCTGTACTACCGCCCGTCGATCCGTTGCTGGTAGTCTGCGAATCAATGCTTCCCGTACTCTGACTTGATGACGAGCCTTGTGTTGTTGGTTGCTGAACTGGCTGCTCAGGAGAGCAGGTAGTGGTTGGTAGTGCTGAAGCTATGAAGTACTCATTATACGTTCCATTACCACTCGCACTTGCAAGCGCACCACTTCCATAACAAACAGGTTTTTGAATGATGGAGGAGGGGATAGGGAAGGGGGTATTTGGAATCCCCTTTAACGCCTGGTTCATCGTGTTCACCCATATTGGCCCCGCCATACCCGACCCCCCATTCAGCATGACTGTGTTGTCATTGTTTCCTACCCATACCCCTACTACTAGTTGTGGTGTATATCCTATCGTCCAAGCGTCCCGATCATCATCTGTTGTTCCAGTCTTTACTGCCACCGTTCGTCCTGGAACCGTCAGCGATGATCCAAAGATAGGGGCTCTTGCATTGTTATCCGATAGAATACTCGATATGAGGAATGCACCCTCTGGACTAACAACTTGCGTGCTTGTTTCATTTGCTTTTAGGATAGTAACGTCATATTTATCATTCACTTGTTTAATAAGCGTCGTACTATATTGCTGCCCCTGATTTGCAAAGGCGCTATAGGCATTTGTCATTTCCATAAGTGGGACTTCAGCAGATCCCAGTGCGAGTGAAAGACCATACGGGGTATTCGTAAGGGTTGTAATCCCCATTCGCTTTGCGTCAGTAACCGCAGCATCAATACCAAACTTCTGAAGTACATCAACAGAAGGAATGTTAAGCGAACGGCTTAAGGCCTGTCTTACCGTAACATTGCCGCTAAATGTCCGACTCGCGTCTAGCGGCTTGTAGCCGTTAAAGTCTGTCGCAACATCAGCAAAGATAGTCGCCGGTGTAATTGTTCCGTTCGCAAGCGCCTGTGAATAATAGATCGGCTTGAAACTTGATCCCGGCTGACGAGGAGTCGTGACCATGTTCACCTTGCCCCAATCTGGATTATTCCAATCCGCACTCCCAATAAGTGCTCTTACTTCTCCTGATGTTGGGTCGATTGCAACCGCACTAGCGTTTGAGCCACCGTTTCGCTGGATGTAAGCCATATGGTTGTTAATGTTCGTCTGAATAGTACGCTGCAAGTTCATATCTAGCGTTGTCGTTACCTGATAGCCAGAACGTAGGACCGTCTCCTCACCGTACTTGTCGTACAGTTGCTGCAATACCATTTGCGAGAAAGCAGGGGCGTCGTTTGTGTTTACGCTGTTTGGTGTTGCATAGGTTAATGTTTCCGCAAGTGCCGCTGTCTTTTGCGTATCGGTAATATAGCCATCTGCAACCATTCGTGTGAGGACATCTGTTTGACGCTCCTTTGCGTACGTTGCATTACCGCTAATAGGCGAGTAGACACTTGGCGCTGGAAGGAGACCAATAAGCATCGCGCTCTGTGCAAGGTCTAGCTGATCTGGGGTTTCGTTAAAGAATGTTTTCGCCGCATCTTGAATTCCAAAGGAGTTTTCACCGAAGAATGCTGAATTGAAATACATGTCAAGAATCTGGTCTTTTGAATATTGTTGTTCGATTGCTATTGAAATAGCAAGTTCCTGATACTTACGAAAAATAGTCTGATTGGCGCTAAGAAGTGTATTTTTTGCAAGTTGTTGAGTGAGTGTCGATCCACCACCTGCAATACCTCCTGTTGTCACGTCCTCGTATAACGCACGAAGGATACCAGTAACCGAGAAACCCTTATCCTGATAGAAGGTTTTATCTTCAGAAGAAATGAGTGCTTCCTGAGTAATCTTTGGAATACCAGTAAGCGGGTAGAGCGTTCTGTGCTGCGCCCGCCCGGAGCTATAGATAACTTCACCGTTTCGATCGGTAAGAACAATACCCGTGTTATTAGTATTCATGAGGCGATCCTGGCTCGAGATGTCGTTTGCGTAATAGAGATACGTAGCAATCGGGGTAATAATAAGAAATGCTAGAACAGGCGCGGCAATAACAAGCGCCTTTTTCTTTTTAGAAAGCTTCGTAAACCAGCGCCACTTTCGCTTTCCATAGCGTCTAACACGTTTCCACCATGAGATCTTCTTTGTATATCTTCCTTGGCGAACCATAGTATCAGTATATTCTACTACTTCCTAAAAGGTATAGAATAAAATCTCCTTTTTACTACTCTTATACAATACTCTATCGGTTTTACCTGAAAATTACCTGTAATGATTCTCTCCTTTCATTTACCAGTATATTCCCCTTATACTAGTACCATATGGCTACATCTACTCGAACACCGATCCAGCTTCTTGATGCAAAGGCATACATTGCAGACCTTGTAAATGAAGTTTCGCGCGCGAAACACCGTATTTATCTTATGACACTCATCTTTACTGATGATGAGTCTACACACCCACTTGTTGAAGCACTTATTACAGCAGCGGGCAGGGGAGTGAAGGTTGTTATTACCGCCGACTCATATACCTACACTGAATTTGGTGGTGTTCTTTCACCTGCCAAGCGGTCCAGTCCTCGCTCTAAAGTGACGACAGCAACAGTAACGCGCCTCACTTCTGCTGGCATTTCATTCACCTGGCTCGGCGTCGTCTATAAGCGCAATCCTTTTAGTGGCGTCACCCATACAAAATGGTCAGTTGTCGATGATGTCTGCTATTCATTTGGTGGTGTCAATCTCTTTAATGGCGGGATTAGCAGCGTCGATTACATGTTCCGCTTTGCAAGTTCAGAAATCGCTCGTCTGCTTATAAAAGAGCAGGGGGCTATTATGGCAAGCACCCCATCACACCCATACCCTGGACATACCCACACCACTGACTTCGGCACCTTTTATATTGATAGTGGTATCAAGCATGACTCTCCTATTTACGACCATGCACTCGCTCTTGCCCAGAAAGCTACGCACATTCTCTACGTTTCACAATACTGCCCAAGTGGCCCGCTCGCAGAGGCTATTCGAAGCACTTCATCCGAAATTTACTTCAATACACCAAAGTTAGCATCGTTCCCGACCAACCTTTTTCTCTTCGCTGAGTCAGCGCGTCAACACATCAAGTCTCTTTATACAAAGAATCAATACCTCCACGCTAAATTCATGATCTTCACACTGCCGTCAGGCGAGAAGGTAGCGGTTACTGGTTCGCATAATTTCAGCCATAGCGGTGTTGCCTTTGGCACAAGAGAAATTGCCCTCGAAACCCGAGAGCACACCATTATCGCCCAGCTTGAAGCGTTCCGTGAGAAGGATGTTTACTAGAACTACCTACTCATCAAGGCATGAGTGATAGCGGCGCCAAGGGCGTCCGCACAGTCATCTGGCTTCGGTACCTCTGTCAGCCCTAGTTGGATTCGTACCATCTCTTGGACCTGCTTCTTATCTGCTTTACCATACCCTGTTATCGTCTGCTTAATCTGCATCGGCGTGTACTCCACGATGGGGAGGCGGGCCTTACGCCCAGCAAGCATAGCAACGCCACGCGCATGTGCAACACTCATGGCTGTTGTGACATTGCGCGCAAAGAAAAGATTTTCGATCGACATAACAGCTGGTTTTGTGTCAGCGATAATTTCTGTGAGATTGTCAAAAATATCCTCAAGACGCTCATCTAGGGGAGTGTGTGCTGGTGTCGTAATAACACCGGCATCAACAAGACGAAACGTCCCGTTTATATAATCAATGACACCAAACCCTAGGATACCTGTTCCTGGGTCTATGCCGATAATTCTCATAGTTGCAATGTCTGACTATTCTGCCAGATCAACAGTAATATCGACGTTTGTGTGAACGTTTGAGACATCGTCAAGATCGTCGAGCGCATCAAGAAGTTTAAGTACCTTACGAGCCACTTCTGGATCGTCCACTTCAACCTGCGCATTTGGCACGTATTGAAGTTCCGCACCTGTAATCGCAAGACCAGCGTCTACAAGGGAAGTGCGGACCTTAGCAAGATCTTTCTGATCTGTGTAGACAACAATTTCCCCATCTTCCTCAACGGCATCTTCAGCACCAGCATCGAGGATCGTGAGAAGCGCATCCTCTCCTGTTGCTGAAACAGTAATCACTCCTTTACGAGAGAATTGAAAGGCAACACTACCAGGCTCAGCCATGCTGCCACCATTTTTTGTGAATGCACTACGGACTTCTGGGTAGGTACGGTTTTTATTGTCCGTTGCTACTTCAACAATAATACCGATTCCACCAGGACCGTACCCTTCGTAGGTTGCTTCTTCAAGCACAGCGGCGTTCTTGTCGTTTACACGATCAATTGCACGCTGAATGTTATTATTTGGCATATTGGCTTGCTTAGCTTTTTCGATAGCGAGGGCAAGAGCTGAGTTCATTGTTGGATCCGTACCACTACGAGCCGCAATAGCAATCTGGTTACCGATTCGGGTAAAGATAGCACCACGCTTAGCATCTTTAGCCCCTTTTTCGCGTTTAATAGTTGACCATTTACTGTGTCCTGACATAGCAATTCTCCACATTAACTTCTCGTCGTATTTGTACTAGTATAACAGATAAGAAACACCTTGTCTCTAGATAGAAGCGCTTCTCTATTTCGTAGCACTTATAACAACAATATATCATTAGTACCTTGATCTGTTAGCCCTAAGACGAAGAGAAATAAAAGGGTAGCCGATATCATTTAAGCTTCATATCCGCACATAGTATTCGTGTTGTCAAATATATATTTAAAAATTAATCATACATTGTGTTGACAATACGATTTGAATTGATTACTATGTTTATATGATTAAGAATTTAAACATATGAACGAAAAGAACGAACACGACGTCATAGAACTATTTGAACAAGCCCAGCCGCTATTCATAGCACTCGGTGACGAAAACCGCCAACAGATCATTATCCAACTATTAAAAACTCATAAACTAAGCGTCAACGAGATCACCTCAGACACAGAGCTCTCTCGCCCCGCTGTCTCACATCATCTAAAGATCCTAAAAGATGCCGAGCTCGTATCAATCGAGAAAAAAGGCACTCAGCGACTCTACCATCTTTCAGATAAAGCAGCCGCACAAGTCGATCTTCTTGAGAATCTCGCACTTGCCTTGCGCGCCTGCACAAAATGGTATGACGCTCCTACTAAACGATAACTCCCCTAACCTTTAGAAAGAATTAAATCACTATGAAAACTACAGTCCCAACTCAATTCCTTACCGTTCCAGGCGGAACAATCGCGTACGATATCCAAGGGAATGGCCCTCTCACTATTCTTATTCCAGCCGGAGGAGACATCCGATCCTCTTATCGATTCGTCGTTCCTCAACTTCTTGAAAAAGGGTACTCTGTCGCCACTATGGATATCCGCGGTCAAGGTGAAACAAGCGCTGTATGGTCGAGCTACTCGAGTGAAGCTATGGCTGAGGATGTCGCCGCTCTCATTAAACACCTCGATAGAGGCCCCGCAATCCTTGTAGGTAACTCAAAAGCTGGTGGTGTTATTGCAACTGTTGCGAGTAATCACCCAGATCTCACAACAGGCCTCGTCATGACCTCACCATTTGCTAGAACCAAATCCAACGCAATATCGTGGCTCACTTCTCAACTTGCTCTTTCTGATCTATGGGGCAACCCCCTCTTTCACTGGTACTTTGAGAAAATGCAGCCAGGTGTAAAGACGGCTGATTTTGAAGAGCACCGTGCTCGAGTTGATTCTATGCTAAAAGAAAAAGGACGCCTTAAAGCACTTCGTGATATGTTTAGCCTTGGTGAACCACAGTTGGATGCTCACCTTGCAAAGGTCACTCAACCGGTAACTATTGTGATGGGTGAAAAAGATCCCGACTTCCCCAACCCTGCAAAAGAAGGTGAAACACTTGTATCTCTTCTCACATCAACAAAGGCTTCTCTTGTCATTGCAACCGGCGCCGGGCATCACCCACAAGTACAGTCACCCGAACTTGTTGTTAAAGCAATTGCAGCAATGCCAACGAGATAACGCAAGAAGATAACCTCTCAAGCATCCTCCCAGACGGCAAAATAAAATACCCTTTCATAAAGAAGGGGTATTTTATTGTCATAATAACGTGGTGAAGCCACTGGGACTTGAACCCAGGACACCCTGCTTAAAAGGCAGGTGCTCTAACCAGCTGAGCTATGGCTCCATGTTGGACCTTACAAAGATACCATTTTAAGGGGTACTCTGTCAATGTTTGTCGTGTTCTTTACGGTGTTTCGGCGTCTTTGTAACTAGGAGATCGATAGTCGCAGCAACGAGTCCGATAGTAACAATCGCGTCTCGATATTGTGTAAAAAACGAATACATTGTCATACCAATGCCATCAATAACAAGTGCAGATCCAAACACGGGAAGAAGAAAGGTCACGGCAAGTATTCCAAATAAAGCAGAACCTCCTATCCTCTGAAGTGATGACTTGTATGTAGGTCCGCTCATGAGAAGCAACAGTGCAGGTAAAAGGATAAGCACCGCAGTGACAACACTCTGAAGAGGCGGCCGCACAATCTCAATACCTGTCTGAGCGACGATGGGAGTGAGATTCCCCACCCACATAGTACTGAGCATCATCCCCGCTCCCAGGGCAAGACCAAGGACACCGAATCGTCTTTTCGTAATAAAAGCGAGAGCAAATAGAAGTCCCATGCAGACGAGAAAAGTAACAAGAAAACTCACATGCCTCCTTGAGTACTTGCCTCGTCGAAACTTGCTGTGCTGCCTATAGTAATTGACTTATTGGTTGTCGCACCAGCTGGCAATTCCAGAATATACCGCGCATTCTCTCTTGAGGTGAACGTATCCGATGATGTGAGTGCCGAAGAAGCATTCTTTACGATATATACGACACTCTTGTGACTATTGAGCCATACAAGATCAACCGAGTTCTGGAGTTTACTCGCTGGAATTGACCATAGTCCATTTGAGCTATATACCAAGATATTAGCCTGATCTTCGTTGAGGCTTGTTGCGCTTGAAATAAGTGCGTCTTGGGCTGATGGAGTCGAGGCCACCTGCGCAGTGTACACTCCATCTCCTATATGGAGTGTGGTGGATGGCCGTAGTTGTGGAGTAATAATGTAGTAGGCTGCAGCACCAACTAGAAGAAGAGCAAATGCCATAAGCACCCATACTAGGGCATCCTTATGGTGATTCATGCCACAATCCTTATCATAAACAGTATTATATCAGGAGTGTGCGATTCGTGCTGATTATGCGCCGACTTTGTCTTTCTTGTTGCGACGTTTTGCATTCATCTCAATATATTCAATAATTGGACTCGCAACGTCCCGTCCTGTCACTTTCTCGATACCAAAGCCAGGACTCGCATTCACCTCAAGTACAAGTGGACCACGTTTGCTGCGCATCATATCAACACCAGCGACGTTTAGTCCCATTGCCTTCGCTGCTTTAATCGCCATCTTACGCTCTTCTTCGGTAAGTTTAATGGAAGTTCCTTCTCCACCCTTATGAAGGTTAGACCTGAAGTCATCATCAAGACTCTGACGCTTCATACTCGCAATAACACGACTACCAACAACAAATGCACGAATATCTGTACCAGCTGATTCTTCAACAAATTCCTGTAAAAGGATGTTCGTTCCATCTTCGTTAGAAAGATAGAGAGCCTGCAGTACTGACTTTGCCGCTTTCTTTGTTTCGGCCAGGACGACACCGTTACCGTGGGTACCACGAGCTAATTTAATAATAACCGGTGTACCACCGATTTTCTCAATGAGATTATCAATATCGGTTGAATTACGTGAAAAAACCGTCTTAGGGATGCCAACACCAGCTTTTGCGAGGAGCTGCATACTGCGTAGCTTGTCACGAGAACGAGTAATAGCAATCGAACTAGAGAGGCTATAGATTCCCTGCATTTCAAGTTGGCGAACAATAGCTGTTCCATAATTAGTCATATAACTTGCTATACGAGGAATGACAGCGTCGAACATTCCAAGGTCCCTACCTTTATAGCTTACTGTTGGATTGTTCGCTTCAATTGAAGCATAACAGTCGCGATATTTAATGACCGTTACTTCATGACCACGCTGCAAAGCAATCTCTTTAAGTCGCTTCGTAGAGTAGTTACCTGGACCGTTGGATAAAATCGCAATCTTCATACTATGCTCCTTTCACCGTGTCTTTATCTTTAGCAAAATATTTTTTATAAAAATCATATTGATTATCATGTAACTCTTCAATAAGTGAATCAGGGGTGAGTCTTTCCGGCTCGGGAAAATCAAATCGATTAACATCGACGATAAATCTCCTACGCAGTGTACGACATCCGATTAAAACTGGAAAGCGATTGCGTGATCTATCCGACAGATTAAACGTGGCACGAACGCGCCGCCCATGAATCCGCAAGCTAAAATCTGTCCTATAGCGTAGCTGTTCATGTCCTGTGGCACTTCGAACGATTGCGACGCTATAGTGTTCGCGTCTTAGAACCTCACCCGTATAAAGAGGTGATCCCTCTCCGAACAATGTAAAGGACAGGACACCAGTTGGACTTACTGTAATATTACTCACCCAGACAGAGGAGGTGTCAGCACCAGTGTCAATCTTAGCAGGAACATCAAAGGCATGCTTGAGAAAGTCTACCTTTGTGTTACGTCCAATAATAGTTGGTTGTTTTGCCTGCATGACGATTCACTTTACTTTTTATGTTGTTACTCTCTTTAATAACTATAGCATAAAACATAACAATAAGCAATATCTAGACCATTTTGACCGTGCACACAACATCTGTTATACGTTGACAAACTGGTGTCGATATCCAATACTCGGGGATATATGCAGCCCTATATTTTTCTTGTTGGAAAATCCGATCCTCAGTCCGAGACAATTAACTCTATACGCCAACTAGGCTATAGGGTTGGGATTTTTTATGATGACAATACATCGCTGAAACACCCTGAAGCATATGATACTGCACTAGCATTAAATTTTAATGATATACATGCATCTATTACGACACTCGACATAAACTCACTCACTATCGCCGGCCTCGTATGTACCTACGAGAACTACGTTACCGCCAAGGCAGTCCTTTCTGAGGTGTTACATGTACCATCCCTTAGTGTTACGTCGGCAAAAATGGCAACTGATAAATATCTTATGCGTGATGCCTTCATGAAAAAAGATCCGACGATCACCCCTCGTTTTGCAAAGGTGAATTCAGAAGAAGAGCTCCTTGCGTTCGCGTCTAGTTCACAGTACCCGCTCATCCTTAAGCCAACGAATCTCGTTAAAAGTCTCCTCGTCCTTCGGTGTGACAATGAGAAAGAACTACGCGAAAACTTTTCGTATGCACAGTCTATGATCCATGAATTATACAAAAAATATGCTATCTATGACCGTCAGCCACAATTAATTGTCGAGGAATTCATCACAGGAAAAAGTTGCTCCGTTGCTGCGTTTGTTGATGCAGACGGTGTTCCTTATTTTTGCAACGGTATCGTTGGTCTAACAACCGCACGTGAGCACGGCGTTAATGATACCTACCTCTACCGTCGAGAGCTTCCCCTTACACTCGATGATCATCTATCAGCAAAGATCTTTGCGGTTGCAAGAAAAGGCGTTGAAGCGCTCGAAATGCGATCAAGTCCTGCTCACATTGAGCTCATGTATGATGGTGATACGGTCAAAATCATAGAAATTGGCGCACGTATCGGTGGGTATCGACCCAGAATGTACAAATATAGTTATGGCTTGGCTCTCGCCGAGCAAGAAGTGCTCCTTTCGGTTGGTCAAACACCTCAAGTGAGAGGAACCTTCACTGCCTATTCAGCAGTCTATGAGCTATTCCCTACGCGCGAAGGGATGTTCAAAAAAGTAGTAGGCGACGTTGATACCTCTCGCTACACCTATTTTAAGGTGAATGCCAAGGAGAATGGTCATATTGGTCCAGCTAAAAATGGCTACAAAGCAGCTGCTATCGTTATCGTTTCTCATACTGATAAGGTGATCTTTGATGAGCTCTGCAAGTCAGTAGATACACTACGTATTGAGGTTGCTTAAGTGAATATCGCCCACCTTCTCCCCCACTCTGCGCAGTTCCCACTCAAAAAGCATAACGGCCGCTATGATTGGGTGCTTCGTCTTGCGAGAAGACAGGCTAAAGCTGGTCATACCGTTACGATCTATGCCGGTCCTGGCTCAAAAGACGATTCTCTCATTCAGTGGAAATCACTTGAGGCCATCTTTAAGGATGCGACAACCAACAATATCGCCCTTATTGAATCAGCCCAGCAAAACAAGGAGCATGAGATCCTTCATAGTCACTTCGATTATTTACATTATTTCCTTGCTAACCAGACAACAAAACCTATAGTTGTCACTCAGCATTGGTTCCCATCCGAAACAGTGGCCTACGCCTCACATTTCAGTACCCGCCACAATGTACATACTGTCCCAGTTACCCACTTTATGGAACAAGAGAATAATCGTCTTGGTATCGAGACAGAACAACTCATTTATCATGGGATAGACCTTAATTTATTCACACCTGCATCAACAAAAAGCGACCGATTCCTATTTGTTGGACGAATCCATCCTAGAAAAGGGGTAAAAGAAGCGGTTATTATGGCACATAAAGCGCATATCCCGTTCGATATTGTTGGCAAAATCAACGATACCGAACAAGACTACTGGGATGAAGTGGCTCCCTATGTTGACGGAGAAATGATACGGTACCTTGGCCCCAAGTCACTTAAGGAAGTGGCGGATCTTATGAGAAAAGCAAAAGCATTCCTTTTTCCTAGCGAATACGCCGAGGCCTTTGGTCAAGTAACCATTGAAGCACAGGCAAGTGGCACACCGGTCATTATTAGTAATGTCGGTGCATCGAGGGAGTTAGTCAAAGATAAAGAAACAGGGTTTGTTTGCGCGTCAGAACACGATTTTGTCGATGCTATCCGTACTATTGATTCTATCAACCCTGAGGCATGTAGGTCGTTCGCCAAACAGTTCGATATCGTCAAAATGGTTGCTGACTATGACGCGCTTTACCAGCGTCTTCTGACAAAGTAGTGCGATAATAACTACTCGTGCTCCCTCAACTTCTGTCGTACATACGGCATGAGTACTTTTTCTACATGAGTAGACCAGTCGATTGGCTCATCTGTACTTTCAAGTAGTCCATATTTATGAAGCGCTAACTGATCCGCAAGACTGAAGCTCGTAATCGCAGCAGCCCTTTGCTGGACTGCTTGAGGTGCATTCTCTAGCTGACGAACGAACAATCCACCCTCAGCATACGACATAGATCCGGAATTAAAGTCTCCTCTCACCAAACGAAGAGCTCTATCGGCTGCAATGGCTGCGAGTTTTGCCTTTGGCTTTTCCGGTGATTCAATCTGGCTTTCTTTATAGAACGCTTCAGTTGCGTCAATAACCGTTCCACCACGTTCCAGTGCCTGCAAACCTCTTGCATAGGACAAAGAAACGATAGGCTTAGCGACGCCAAACCATTTCATAGAAGCAGCTCGTTCACGCACATTGGCACCACCTTCACGAAGAGAACTAACTCCCTTACCCTTTAAGGTGGCAAGTTTGAAGTGCTTGCCGATCTCCCTATCTGCCTCAGCTTGCCCTAGATGTTCTACCTCATGAAAGCAGGCGATCGTCATAACATCGTAGAGTGAACGTGGAATAGGTGCAATACGATACGTTCCGTCCTGACCGTTAACCGCATAACTAGCGGCAACTGGATTTCTAATGACTTGAAAACGACCATCTGCCGCACGCTCAGTTCGATCTGGCGTCCACGTTTCAGCCGGTTCACTACTCAACATACCCGCGCTATCTAAGATGGCACTAATGAGCGCCTCCACTTCATCTGGTTCTACCATGATCTCTTGTAGACGTTGCTTTTCTTCGGCGGTAAAAAGAGGAACTTCCATAGCAGCCTCATGCGTTTCCGCTGCAGCAGGTTCAATCAAACGAGACACAGTCGTAGGATTCCCCGACGCGTCGAGGCCCATACCATTACTAAGAAAATCGAGACGACGCAGCACAGCGGCACGACGTGTTTCGTCCTGCAGTGCTTCCCCAAAGCCTGACGAGAGAAGACTTCGAGCAACCTCCGCCATGTCAGTATCGCCAAGGAGATCGGCCTGTCTTGATAGGAGTGAGATCATCTGAATATTCCCAGCAACGGCACTATTCAATTTTTCGACATAGATGTCTGTTATGACTCGCTTAGCACCATCAAGATGGTCAATTGTCCCCTCTTTATGCTCCTTGCGAATCGTTCTAAGGGTCTCGCGCGCTATGAGTGCTTCGCTCGCTGAACGTACGAACGTTTCAGGATCAATAATCAGTTCACGTCTGTCGGTTAACTCAAGCGGAGGAACTTCTCCAGCGATAAGAGCTTCCGTCATTTTTTCACGGTAGAACATTCCACTTGCGGTTGCAAGTGTTCGTAAGTCTTTATTCGAAATCGTTTTGTCTTGAATCGCCGTTGCAAGCCAATGGTAGACATCGTCACTCGATGTAAAAACGGGCATTTCCGCCCCCTCTAAGGTAACGCCCTGTTGGAGAAATGCCTCAGCAAAAAAAGTTGGAGCAACCGATGTCACTCCTTTTTGTTGCTTCATAATTTCCCCTAATGTTTTCGTCTTGCTGTCGTCTTCTTGAGAAACAATGATATCCTGGTCAAAAAGATCGTTTTCAAATACATACGCAGCATCTTTCTCTTCATTTGAAAGCGGAAATTCAGGAGACCTCACGAGAAGGTCGGCAAGCACGTCGGCATGCTCACTACTTCTCTCGGCATATGGCCATCTTTCACTGCGTAGTTCGCCATACGCTGCGCTCGTTTCAATAGTAGGCATAGGTCTGTATTCCTATATTACAATCATTCAACCTACTATATCATATAATTCTAAAAAAGGCTATGCTTCTTTTTACCACCAAATTGCGAGAGAAGTTCTTTTTGTTGCTTCGAGAGTTTTGTTGGCGTATCGACAACAACGCTTACAATATGTGCACCCCTTGTCGTACTACGAAGATGCGGAACCCCATGATGAGAGAGTTTGAAGTCGGTGCCACTCTGTGTTCCTGCTGGTACTTTCATTTTCACGTCACCGTCTACTGTCTCGACAGTAATCTCTGTACCAAGAGCAGCATCCACCATACTGACGTGTTCTTCTGAAAGGATAATGTCACCCTCACGAGTAAACTTCTTATGTGCCTTAACCCGAATGTTCACGTAAAGATCGCCCTTAGTACCGCCGCCGATTGCTTCGCCATGACCGCTCAGGCGAATTGTTGCCCCATCGTCGATACCGGCTGGGATCTTAATACTAATTTTTTGCTTACGACGTTCAGTTCCTCGTCCTTTGCAGACAGTACAGACCATTTCGGGAACTTTTCCCGTACCTTTACAGGTCTCACAGGTCACTGCTTGTTGGATCTGACCGAAAATAGTGTTCATTACTCGAGCTTGTTGGCCAGCACCCTTGCAGGTTGGACAGGTTTTCATACTATGGCCAGGCTCTACAGTCGTACCATGACAATGTGAACATTCATCGTCAATATCCAAAGCAAGATCTTTCTCAAGCCCAAAGATAGCCTCCTCAAATGTAAGCTGTATTGTCGTTTCAACATCCCTTCCACGTCGTGGACCTCGTTGTTGCTGCGCACCACCGCCAAAGAATTGGCCAAAGATATCACCGAGTCCCCCGTCACCGAAATCGAAGTTAATATTTTGGCCGCCAAAGCCTTCAAAAGGATTACCACCCGGTGCACCGCCACTACTATTTCCACCGACACCCGCATGACCAAACTGATCATAGCGTTGACGTTTTTGTTGATCCTTGAGAACTTCGTAAGCTTCGTTAATCTCTTTGAATTTTGTCTCATCACCACCCTCTTTATCTGGGTGGTGCTTTACAGCCGCCTTACGAAAGGCTTTCTTAATTTCATCAGCACTCGCAGTTTTGCTGACACCTAAGACTTCATAGTAATCACGTTTGCTCATCTCTATCTATGATACAAAACTGGCACTTGAATGTCTAGAGTGCTAGTTTTTAATTTTATAGTATTGACAAAATAATAGCTATATGATATTATGCATCTATCCTGATATCACATCGGGAAGTACTGGCCTCCTAGCGAGTGCCGTCATCCGGTTAGACCCAGATGCCCCGAGGGGCAAGAGAAGGGGATCGAAATGGCCACGACGTACATCAAGCCGAAGCGGACCACCACCCACCCCCTGCGCACCGCGCGGAGGAACAGGGCCGCCGAGCTGACCGCCAACCGCGGGAAGCTGAGTCCGAGGCAGCAGCTGAACCGCCTGGACAAGCGGCTCGGCAAGGGCGTGGGCGCCACCAAGGAGCGCGCCCGGCTCGCGCAGCTCATCAAGGCCCAGCGGACCGCCAAGGTCAAGGCCGCCATCGCGGCCGCCTAGTAAGAGACGCTTCGCGCGTCAACGTCGTGAGGAAGCCCCGCATCTTTTAAGATGCGGGGCCCTTCATTATCTGGCATTTATTGTATTTAGAAATGCTCTCGTATATGACTAAAGCTGAAGTCCCATTTTGCATCAGTTTTTTTGTGTGGATTAAACATATTGGTTGGATCATAAAGATGTTTAATTTCACGCATATAGCCAAGTACATCTGGACTGTACATTTCTTTAAGCCAAGGGCCGCGAATCATCCCATCTCCGTGTTCACCCGAAACTGAACCTCCATACGAAATGACAAGTGGATTTACTTCCTTCATTGCAGGCTCAAACTTAGCCCGTTCCTTTGGATCTTCGATTTTCATGAGAGGAATAACATGAAAGTTTCCATCTCCCATGTGTCCAGCAATGGTCGCAAGCAGATTATATTTCTTAATAATCTCGCGAAGTTTAGGCAAAAATTCTGTTAGTTTCTCCGGTGGGACCACGAAGTCGTCAATAAACGGAGCAGTGTGTTTATCTTTCACCTTGCTCCTTAAGAGATTAAAACTTTCTCGTCGCATGAGCCAAAACTTCTGAGATTTTGCCTCAGTGTTATCTTCTTCCATATAGGTAAAACCAAATTGCTTTAGATCAAGTTTTGCGGTATGAATTTTATGTGACACTTCTTCAGGCGTTGCTCCTGTAAACTCAATCAGGAGAATGAGATGTGGTACTCCCTTTATAATCATAAGACCATCTGGAATGAGTTGGAATGCGAGCTTAATCCACGTCCACAGCCCAAGCTTTGTCAGAAAGGCGAAGAAGAACTTAAAACTAAGCCAAAGCGTATTGTCATCAAAGCTCTCGAATGTCGCTGGCTTATGAGCAAGCACTGCCGGGATAACTTCACCAAGATTATCAAGCTTATGCATGTAACAAACGAGCGTACCAGAGTGAGCTGGTTTTGGAACAAGTCGTACAGTTACCTCAGTGGTGATACCGAGCGTTCCTTGCGCCCCAATAAAGAGTTTAGAAAGATCAAAAATACCTGTATCGCGCTTCCAGACATTCCATAGATGATACCCTGTCGAGTCTTTCGTTACATGAGGTGCTGCCGCCTGAATTTCGTCGTAGTGTTCGTCGAGAAGTTTAAATGTCTCCCTATAAATGTTTCCTTCAAAATCATCTTGACCCATCTTCTTATTTAACTCATCACGAGTAAGCGGTCCAAACGTATATTCATTCCCGTCACTGAGAATAACCTTCATCTCATTGACGAACTTATCCGTCTTCCCATATTCGAGTGACTTCTCACCACCCGAATTGTTGTTCACCATGCCACCTACCGATGCGAGATCCCGACTTGCAGGATAACTTGGAAGAATACTCCCCTGCTTTAGTGTCTCGATATCGAAATCTTTGTAGAGCATTCCTGGCTGCAATCGCGCATGTTTTGCATCTACCTCATAAAGAGCGTTCATGTGCTTACTTATGTCCAAGACGATTGAATCGCCGATTGCTGCGCCAGTCATATCAGTTCCTCTTGAGCGAGGGGTGATATTGAGTTCTGGGTGAGCTGTTTTTTGCTGGTTAACAAATGAAACAACCGCTTTAATGTCGTCAGCATCCTGCGGGAATGCAACAACTTGCGGCTTGAGCTCGAAAAGACTTGCATCATGACTATAAAAGTCGCGCGTCGCGTCAGTCGCGTCGATCTCACCCTTAAAAATCTTTGAGAGTTCTGCTTGAATATCCATATAGTTCAACTGTAGCACCTTTCAAAGTATAAGCACAGGCGCAATAGAGCTCATTCACAAAAAATCAGTCCCTGTCTTAAGACAGGGACTGATTGTAAAAAGAAGCGTATAGGGAGTTTCTTTTATAGGGACTTTAGTCCATCGCGCACCGCTTTGACGCTTGTGACCGCTGTGACAAGATCAAGATGCGCTGCGGTTAATTGTGCACGATCACCACTCAAAATAGTATGATCACTGTTGTAATCAGTTGGCTGTAGTCCAATTACTTTAGCTTGTATTGTGGACGAGATAGTCTGTGCTGCTTGTTCTTTAGCTGTTGCTACATCAAGCTGCGCCTGTAAGGCAGTTACATCTTTACCAGCATTCTTTGCGTTGGTTACATTCGTTTGCAGTGCTGCAATAGTTGAAACAATTTTAGCTTCAAATACCTGCTGGTCATCCGCTGTTTTAATGAGATTGATTTTAGGAGTAATGAGCGCATATACACGATAGTCATTTATGATTGATTGTGCGTCCACTTTTGCTCCGTCAATAGTCGTCTCTGCTGCAAGTTTCACCTTAAGGGCAGTGAGTCCTGAGATCTCAGTAGATACCTCACTTACAAGTGCCGCTTTGTCACTAGAAGTCAGTTTTGATGCGGCATTAATTTTCGCGCTCAACGTATTGAGGCTTACTATGCGCCTATCAATCTCCTGTGCACCTTTAGACTGAATCACTTGCAGCCGCTGCTGCTGCTCGGCCGTTTGAGCCACTGCCTTATTAGCTGTTGTTGTAGGGGTTGTTGTCGAGTCTGTCCCACTAACAGCACCTGCAGTTGGAGCAATAAGGGTAGCAACACCAATAAGTAATGTTGCAGATCGAAGTGTTGAAAGTCGTTTCATTCCATTCACCCTTCCTATTCCGTTGGCACCGTTACTTGTTGTTGATTATCGTTAAGCGCAGTGCCAGTCGCGGCATCATCTGAGGAATCGTTCTGGAGAAGTGTCTGCAGATTATCAACTGCTGCATTTGTCGTCGCTACAGGAACGATCGCCGTTGTAGAAACTGGTGTCGTCGATGATGTGCCCTGCTGGGTTGACGGCGTCTGAGTCGTTGAAGCAACTGTCGTCTTCACAGGAGCATACGCTTTAAGAAGCGCCCACGTCACAAGACTGATTACAATAACAGCCGCAACCCCTATACCCCCAAATAACATGTATTTCTTGCGATTCGATGACTTCACCGGTTCTGGCGTAGGCGTCAAAGCTGGAGTTGGATTCGATATTGGTTCTGGTGATTCTGTGTCCATGAACGTATATTTTTCCTTGATTATGTGTTTGCAATGCGTTCTTCTTCAGTGGTAAGGCAAGCATAACTAGCATGCCTAAACTTATTCTATCACTTTTAAGATTTCATGAAACGGCGATGCTCGCCTATTCATATACAAAAAAGCACTCCCGTTTATAGTGTATATAAGAATGCTTTTAGAAAAATGCAGATCTATTTTTCCCGCACGGCAATTCTATAGTGATCTTGTAGATGAATCAGGTCCGAAACGATGTCCTCAATCTCGGACTTAAGATGATAATCCACCATGTCTCGGCTCATAGCATCGAGTTTCGTCGCAAGGGTAATAAAATAGTCTCCTGATTTTACCTGTGCAGCCAGCTCAAGATCTGGCTTACTAGTGTGTCGTCGATTCTCGTCAGCCCTATCCCCTAAAAGCATAGTTCCCAGCCAACTATGATTGATGAGCCCATTTGTTGCAATTGTTCTATATTCAATTGTTGTAGTATCCATAATTATCCTCTTTCTGTTTCCATTAAACTCACATACGCGTCACCTGCAATGATCAGATGATCGAGTAATTCAATCCCTAATAATTTACCAGCAGCAACGAGTTGCTCCGTGGCTGCTCTATCGTCGCTCGTTGCTGTCAGGGTACCTGAAGGATGATTGTGAGCAACTATGACTGCTACCGCACCATATTCGAGCGCAGGTTGAAATACTTCTCTCGGGTGGACAAGATTAGCGGTCAGTGTTCCTATTGAAATTACTTCTTCATGAATCACTTCGTAACGACTATTAAGATACAATCCTCGTAGTTGTTCTTTTAGTAGATCGCCCATGGTATGAAAATGCGCAAATGCCTGACCCGATGTCCGAATGAACACTGGTTTTCCTGCTCGCTTTTGAAACGAACGCCTCCCGAGTTCAAAGCAGGCAACGATTTGACACGCCTTCGATACAGGAATTTGCAACAATTCTGCCATCCGTTCTGGATTGCGTTCGTTAATAATTGCTCGTTCGCCATATTCACGCAGGATGCGACTCGACATTACCATCACTTCTTCTTTAATTGTGCCAACAGCAAGAAGAATTGCCATAAGTTCTGCATGAGAAAGATTACTTGGTCCTTGAGAGATGAGCTTCTCTCTAGGTTTCTTGTCCGGTTCCATATCTCTTACACGCAAGACGTAACGTGTGCCAGCCTCGCCAACAACGATGTCAGTATCCGTGAGCGTGTACGGTGTTTCAGTAGCAAGCATATCCATATCGGCTTTTTACTATAGGGAAACTTTATTAACTATTCATTAAACTAACGTTCAATCGCTTAACCATTACTCCTCTTCGCCCTCAATGGAAATGTTTGGCACTACCTTATCAAGCCATTTAGGCAACCACCATGCTGTCTTTCCTAGAAGCGTCATGACAGCTGGAACAATCGTCATACGCACCACAAAAGCATCAATAAATACACCGAACGCAAGGCCAAATCCTATCGCCTGAACAGTAATGTCGTGATTCGTGATAAATCCAGCAAACACGCTCACCATGACAATGCCGGCTGCCGTAACTACCTTACTTCCAAGACCAAAGCCATCGACAACCGCTCGTTTAGCGTCCTTGGTTCGCCCATATGCTTCGTGCATGCTCGAAACGATGAAGAACTCGTAATCCATTGAAAGACCAAAGAGAACGCCGATCGCTATAATTGGTACAAAGCTCACAATAGGACCTGGCGCATTCGTTACACCTAGCCATCCCCACTGAAATGCAGCAACGAGAACACCAAACATCGCAAGTACAGATAGCAGGAAGCCAAGCGTCGCTTTAATAGGAATAAGAATTGATCGAAAGGCAACGATAAGTAAGATGAGCGAAAGACCAACGACGACAGCAAGATATTCAGGAAGCGCAGCTGCTAGTTTACTATTAATGTCATTCTGAAGAGCCGTCGATCCTGTTACTCCATAGGCTGCACTACTCAGTTCTCTCTGATGGCCTCGAAGATAGGCGATAAGGTCTATCGTCGCTTGATCAGATGGTGCTGATTTTGGAATGACCTCGATGGCACCACTTGTCCCCGTATCAGATACAAGCGCTGGTGTTGCTTCCTTAACATCACGTACTGAAGCGATCTTATCCGCAACCTTCTTAAGTTGAACATATTTTGCATATTGCGTCGTCAAGCTGTCGACTTTCGCAAGGGCCGCTTGTTGCTCTTGAAGCAATTGTTCTGGGCTCATACTTGATGGGCTCGCACTGGCAGTGGCCATCTGCGCGTTTAGCTGAGTCATAAGTGGTACGCGCACCGCTTTTCTATCCGCATCATTTACCGCAGGAAGACCATCAACAATAACCAGAAGCGGACCGTTGAATCCTGCACCGAACCCTTTCGTTAGTAGGTCGTACGCTTTTCTTTGTGTCGTACCCTTTGCAGCGTATTGATCAGTTGGAAGACCTAATTCAAGATATCGTGCCGGTAGGGCCAGCGCTACAATAACAGCAAGAGCGACCGCGAGAACAATAATAGGATATTTTGTCAGTAAGCGACCCCATCTATACCAAATGATCGTATGGTCAACAGTGTAGTCTGACTGCGGACCTTTCTCTTGTGCGCTAGCAATAGCTCGACGCGTTTTACCTATAAAGATCTTATTACCAGCAAAGCTTAGCAATGCTGGGATGAGCGTCACAGCCACCATAGCTGCAACTGCAACGGTGGCCGCAGCAGCTAGCCCCATTGTTGTCATAAATGGAATATGAACGATAGTAAGCGCCGAAAGCGCGATGACGACCGTTGCGGCGGCGAATATCACTGCATTACCTGCAGTTCCAATTGATTTAGCAGCAGCTAAACGATTCTTATATCCTTCGAGTAGGTAGCTACGGTATTTACTGATAATAAAGAGTGAGTAATCAATGCCCACTGCGAGGCCTAGCATCACTGCAAGAACAGGAGTGGTCGATCCAATCTCAATAAGATGGCCGAACGAAAAGAGCCCTGCCATACTCACTCCAACAGCAACGACCGCAGTGGCAATGGGCATACCAGCTGAAACAAGTGAGCCCAGCGTCATAAGAAGAACAAGAAGTGCTAGTACGACACCAGTAATCTCTCCAACGCCCAAGATCTCACCTGGAACCTTATTGATAAGATCACCACCCATTTCTACAGTAAGATTATTTGTTCGTGCCGCAGTAACGAGTGTTGCTGCATCATTGAGCGTCGCTAGGGGCACAGCTCCACCTGCATTCGCAAGCTGAACTTGAATATAAGCGATAGTCTGGTCCTTCGAGATTGCCTGAGGATTAGCGAAAGGGCTTACTGCTCCAGAGACCCCCTTTACCTTAGCAAGAGCATTCGCTAATGTTGCGATCTGATCGTGGTAATTACTCAGCGTACTTCCTGCAGGAGCTTCGACAACAACCCTCGCCGAACCAGCACCAGCACTAGGGAAAAGCGCGTCTAGCCTATCGAGTGCTTTTTGTGCTTCAGTGCCTGGTATTGTTATTGCACTTGTTGGCGGTTTCATGAATATGCCAGCGAGCGCCCCCAGCAGTACAAGCACAACAATCCAACTCGAAACAATCCTCCATCTATGATCGAATGCGAACCCTCCTAATGTATGTAACGATTTTCCAATCACGTAAGACTCCCCACTGTTTATAGTGTCATTATACCATCGACATACCCACTCTAGCCGAGATACTTCTTCCAATCTTCCATGTACCTACTAATAGTTGAATCCCATGAATATTCCTTTTGGATAGAACGAGCCGCATGTGAAGAAATCTTTTCTAGAAGCGTTCGATCATCATAGAGATGAACAAGCACCTGAAAGAGTTCCTTTTCATTCCTCCTTTTAACCAAGAATCCATTTTCTCCGTTACGAACAAAATCTTTCATTCCACCATAGTCGCTCGTCACAACTGGCACTCCAGCAGCGAGAGCCTCAATAAAGACAATCCCCTGCGCTTCTCGAAGAGAGGGACCGACGAACACGTCTGCAGCTGCATAGAAATCAGGGAGCTCGTCTTGATTCACCCACCCCACCATCTCTACAACATCTAGAAGGTTATGTTTCGCAATATATTCCTTCAATTCAACATCAACAGGACCCGTTCCAACAATGAGTGCTTTTCCTGCTCTTCCTGATTGCTTAAATAGCGAGAGCGCCTCAAGAAAATACAATATACCTTTCTCTTCGACAAGTCGACCAACGAATAAAAGAGTAAAATCATTCAACTGATACTTCTCTTTTACTCTACTTGGGTCACCCCTTTGGAACTTTTCCATAGATACACCCATCGGGATACGAAGGTATTCCCGTTCGCACAGAGAGCGACAGATTTCTTCAATCATACTGCTATTCACATAGACAGCGTCAGCATGGCGCAGGATAAATCGCTTGATCCGTCTCATAGAAGGACCGTTCAGCGCGAGGACGTCAGCACCATGAACCGTCACGACAAGCGTATGACCAGTAAGTAACTTAACAAGTACCCCAATAAAGCCCTGAGGAATGAGCCAATGTGCATTAATAATCGTCACGTTGTAACGAAGTGTAAAGAAAAGAGTGTTAAAGAAAAGAGAGATCGTAAAGAAGAGGAGCTTAACGGCATAGAGTGGTGTCTTCTTGATCTTCGTTACCCCTCCGCCGTTATACGCAATGGTTTCAGATGTCGCAGGCGCAAAATAACGGAATCGTTTGAGATAGACGCCTCGCTCTACTTCTCGAGGTAGTGCTCTATCATAATGAGGCGCAAGCACGTACACGCGCGTCACTTCTTTTGCTATGCGAGTTGCAAACTCCTGCACAAAACCTGGCGTCGAGTCGTTCCTCCATCTAGGATACGTCGACGTTAAGATGAGAATATTCTTCTCCTTTTTTACCATCTACTCGCCCGTTCTCTGTATTCTATCTGTCATAAACTGTTTTCATAGTATCAAAATAAGAGGAGGAAGCAAATTTCCTCTCCATAAAATAAAACCTCCCGTAAGAGGAGGTTTTATTTTCTTTGAAAAGTACTAGCCCTACTTCTTTTCGTCGTCGACGATCTCACCCTCTACAGGCCCGGATGTACCGTCGGATTTTGCTTCGCCTTCAGCTGGCGTAGCCTCTTCTTTAGAAGCTGCTTCGTACATCTTAGCCCCAATTGGCATAATCGTATCGTTAAGCGCCTTAGCTGCGGCAGTCAGTTCATCCTTATCGGTTGCTTCTTTGTGCTTTTTAGCCTCTTCAACAGCATCAGCGATAACCTTCTTATCCTCATCACTGATCTTGTCTTTGAACTCATCAGGCATCTTTTCGGCTTGATAGATAGCATTCTCAAGAGTGTTACGAGCATCGACTGCTTCACGTTTTTTCTTATCTTCTTCCGCGTGAGACTCAGCTTCGCGAGCAGCCTTTTCGATATCTTCTTTACTCATGTTACCGCTATCAGAGATAGTAATCTTCTGTTCCTTGCCAGTTCCCTTGTCTCGAGCAGTCACGTTAAGAATACCGTTCGCATCAAGGTCAAAGGTTACTTCAATTTGCGGAACACCTCGTGGGGCTGGTGCAATACCATCGAGAGTAAAACGACCAAGCGATTTGTTATCACTTGCCATTTCACGCTCACCCTGAAGCACGTGGATCTCAACCTGTGGCTGGTTGTCAGCAGCAGTCGAGAATGTCTCAGATTTGCTCGTAGGAATGGTACTATTACGGTCGATAAGCTTCGTCGTAACACCACCCATTGTCTCAATACCGAGAGACAATGGAGTGACATCAAGAAGGAGAACATCCTTCACATCACCAGCAAGCACACCACCCTGAATTGCAGCACCAAGCGCAACAACTTCGTCAGGGTTTACACCCTTTAGCGGTTCCTTGTTGAAAATAGATTTGACTTTCTCAACAACAGCTGGCATACGTGTCATACCGCCGACCAGAACGATTTCATCAATGTCACTTGCGCCAAGACCTGCATCCTTAAGCGCCTTCTCGACTGGTTCAGCAAGTCGTTCAATGAGGTCTTTTACAAGATCATCGAGCTTGCTGCGGGTAAGTTTGTACTCGAAATGCTTTGGACCATCTGCATCCGCAGTAATGAACGGAAGATTGATCTCAGTTTCCGGAGTGCTTGAGAGCTCTTTCTTTGCTTTCTCAGCCTCGTCCTTAAGACGCTGCATCGCTGCCTTATCGTTCTTAAGATCGATACCTTCATTTTGCTTAAATACATCGAGGAAGTGGTTAACAATGCGGTTGTCGAAGTCTTCACCACCAAGGTGCGTGTCACCATTTGTTGAACGAACTTCAAACACACCATCGCCAAGTTCAAGAACAGAAACGTCAAACGTACCACCACCAAGGTCGAAGACAACAATCTTCTCCTCTTTTTTCGTATCAAGACCATAGGCAAGCGCAGCAGCAGTAGGTTCGTTAATGATACGTTTCACTTCAAGGCCAGCAATCTTACCTGCGTCTTTCGTCGCTTGACGCTGAGAGTCGTTAAAGTACGCAGGAACAGTGATGACCGCTTCAGTAACTGGTTCGCCAAGAAATGCTTCAGCGTCTGCTTTGATCTTCGAAAGGATCATTGCCGATACTTCTTCTGGGGTATATTCTTTGTCGCCCATCTTAACCGCAACACCATCGCCCTTTTTGACGATCTCGTATGGCATGATATCAAGATCTTTTTGTACTTCATCGTCAGTAAACTTACGACCAATGAGACGCTTTACACCATAAATAGTATTTTTTGCATTAGTCACGCGCTGACGCTGCGCAACTTGGCCAACAAGACGTTCGCCGCTCTTGTTAATAGCAACCACGCTAGGTGTTGTTCGGTTACCCTCAGCGTTAGCGATAACTTCAGATTTACCTGCTACCATGTACGCGAACGCACTGTTCGTTGTACCAAGGTCAATTCCAATGATTTTTCCCATAAAGTAATATCCTCCTATTTTCAGTATCTTGAACAATTTCTATGTAATATCTTAGCACTCTATGTATTAGATTGCCAATATTCTTATTGTAAACAAATTAGCACTCTCAAGTCAAGAGTGCTAATTTGTTTACAATAAGTGGCGCGAATATCTTGGTGAATTTTCTTAAACTTAACCACCTTGAAGCACGATGCACAGTCAGATATTCCGACGTCGTTTTTTAGGATGCGTTTTTATACTATCGATAATCTCTTTAGGCTTTCTTTCAATTAGTAATAGGAATGATTCTAGAAAACGAAGGGTTTATAGACGATCTACAAACGTCACAAAATGAGATTTCCCCGCAGTCATCTGACTGCGGGGCTGCATCAAGCTGACGGTACTACTGCCTGAACGTATCAAACTCGACTAGCTGATCGAACCCCTCTGCCTCCACAGGGGGACATGCCTCAAGCCAACCGGCCATAAGGCCCATGGCGAAGTCGGGCACCACACGCTCACGTCCTTGGTTACGTTCCAGGATAACTCGAAGTGGAGCGATGAACCACATACCGTGGATTTGATCAGCCTTGAGGCGACAGTGAGCAATGAGCCGTAGCCGATCTGGCTTTTTGGCGTTAGTTGCGTCAACTACCACGTTGCGACCTGCGTCGAGTTCGGCATGAATTCGCCGATACGTCTCGCTCCAGACCTCCCGATTACGCGACTGGTTGGAGGCATCCCCCGTGAGCTCCAGACGAATATCATCTGGACAAACGTAGGTAGCCCTGCTTTTAGCCGCCAACTCCTTGAGAACGGTAGTCTTTCCACTGCCGGGGAGGCCAATGCCGATAATGGCGGTTTTCACAATCCTTGCCCCTCTCGATGTCCGCTACTTGGTTGTTCGAGATTATAGAACGTAATTTATAATAGCACCAATATTCCATATGTCAATCAACACGTAGGGCTAAAAGCTATTGCCATCTAACAATAGACCTTCCTGTAGTGTAGTTATGACAGGAAATACAATGGAACGTACTTAATAGTATGTCCAACTCCCGAGCCGTAGAAGCAGAGACTCATCACTCCAAGATACAGTTCTTAAGCCACGTCCTTCAACTGTCCCGCATATGAGAATTGGAACTTCCCTACTCTTCTTCTTGACCGTCTTGCGGTTCTTCAGATACGACCAAAGTCGGCTCTTCTTGCACGGAATACTCACGAGTTACCTTTACCATTGCAGGACGAATCGTGTGACCATTAATGGTATAGCCAGCTTGAAGTTCTTCGTCGATTACTTCGGTATCACCTTCCGCATCTTCGTCAAACTGAATAGCTTCGTGAACTTCTGGGTTAAATCTCATACCTTTTGATGCGTCAATCCGCTTTAGATTAAGAGTATCAAGAGATTTCTCGAGATTCTTGACGAGTCCCGCAATGCTTTGCACCCATGGATTGTCTCTTAGTTCTTCTGGCGTGTAGACAACAGCACGTTCGATATTATCGATAACAGGGAGAAGCTTTAAGATGGCACTTGCTTGGCCAGATTCTCGAGCAGTCACTTTTTCCATCTCAGAGCGCTTACGATAATTCTCGAAATCAGCGCGGGTACGCTGCAAGTCGTTCGTTAGTTCGTCAATTTGCTGCATTATTGCTTCATCTTTGTCTGCTTTTGCCATCATTATCCTCCAACTACTATTCCGTTTTACTCTCTACCTTTTTTCTATAGCACTTCTTCGAGCATCGCACCAGCGTGACGCACAAGACGCATCACCCTACTATAACTCTGACGTGTCGGCCCAAGTACACCAATATAACTTCGATCTGAATACGGCGAACGGAAACGACTAATAATAAGACTCGCTCCACTTGTTTTACCAATAGGGTTTTCAGAACCTATATAGACATTAAGAGGTTCATTTGGTGCTGCTTCTCGTAGCCATGGCTCAAGATTATCGAGAAGACGCGCAACTGCCTGGGTGTGATTCCCCTGCATAAATTCAGGCTGGCTAAAGAGGTTGCCAATGCCGTTCATGTAGAGTTGATCACCGATAGTCGCAAGACCAAGGTTCTGCGTTAGTTCTACAAGACTATCGACAGCGCTACGAATCGCACGAATTTTTGAATCTGCATGAGTGGCGACGCGTGCCTCAATCGCTCTCGTACTGCGATCGAGGAGAAGTGGCTCGCTACGCTGAGATTCTGTAATTGTATTGACATACATACGATAACCCTGGTCAGTCGGAATACGACCAGCACTTGTGTGAGGTTGTGTGATAAGGCCCATCTCCTCTAGCCGCACCATTTCGCTACGAATTGTTGCACTAGAAACGCCAAACAACTTCGCAAGCGTCACACTTCCAACAGGGACAGCGATTTCAGCGTACTGTTCGATAATAGCGCTAAGTATAGCGAGTTGTCGTTCGGTCATACCGTTATAGTAGCGTATTTTGGCACTCTTTGCAATTGAGTGCTAGGAGGATCTAGAGGTATATTCGGCTGTTTGCAACGCCCGTTCCACCGACTCAAGAAGCTCCCTTACCTTACCTAAGGTATATTGTTTTGTTTTTTCAGTATACACTCCCTGCTCAACTATTTCACGAATATCGTCGATGCACTGATCAATCGTATCGTTAATAACAATCTTAAAATGTTCATAGGCAAGCATGTTTTCGAGGACCTTTTCGGCAGTCATTAACCGGTTATAGAACTCCTGTTCATGCATCGTTTCTCGTCCTTGAAGCCGCTTAATCCATTCTTCGTAGCTCGGTGGGATAAGTCCAATAATAATCGCATCAGGTTTTGTTTTTTGAACGTTATTAACACCACCATATTCAAAATCATGGATAGGGATTTTTCCTGTTTTAGCGAGACGCTCTATTTCGCGAATACTCGTTCCAGAGACCTGCTGATTATGAATGATTTCAGCTTCAATAAACTCACCGTTTTTAATGTCTTGGAGCATATCTTCCTCAGTACGGAAGTAGTAATTTACTCCGTTCTGCTCTAATTTTCCGTCCCTTAGCTTCGGCGGCCTGGTCGTATCTGAAATAGCAAAGACATAATTATGTCGCTCGACAAGGTAATTAATGACAGTATTGCGGCCACCACCCGCAAGTCCACTCAAGGCAACAAAAGGAGTGTCGGCAAGCACTCTCTTCGCATGTTCCGACGCATGATACTGACGCAGCGCATCTTCAAACGCTTTTTTATTGTGGAGAACAGGCGGCATGATTTCCATAATAGGGTCTATAATAGCACAGATTATCACTAGAATGAGTTGTTTCCTACATAAGTGGTGTGTATATATGGAGTATAGCTATCGCTTCAGCATGACTGTAAACGCTTCTGATGGAATATCTACTTTCCCAAAACGTTTCATACGCTTCTTGCCCTTGGCCTGTTTTGCGAGCACCTTCTTCTTGCGGGAAACATCACCACCATAAAGACCGGTAGTCACGTCCTTGCGGTACGCTGAAAGATCAGCTCTTGCGATAAACTTACCACCAATTGCTGCTTGGAGTGCTACCTGAAAGTTTTGTCTTGGAATCACCTCTTTAAGTTTATCGACAACTTCACGTCCTAATCGCTGCGATTCACTACGATGCGACATAAGAGAAAGTGCATCAACCATCTCTCCGGCAACATAAAAATCTACTCGAACAAGGTCCTCGGCTTTATAGGTATCGAGTTCATAGTTAAAGCTGCCATAGCCACTTGTGACCGACTTTAGTTGATCATAAAAATCTGTCAGTAGATTGGCAAGTGGAGCTCTAAAGCTAATAAGGGCACGTTCATCAATATAACTGAGATTATTTTGAACTCCACGCTTATTAATAATAAGTTGGAGAACAGAGCCGATATACTGCTGCGGAACAACAATCTCGCCTTTAATCCATGGCTCTCTAATTTCTCTAATCTTGCTAACATCAGGAAGCTCGCTTGCTGATTTAATATCAAGCTCTTCTCCATTTGTAAGGTCTACTTGATAGTCGGTAGATGGATTTGTAACAACAAGATCAAGATTATATTCGCGCTCAAGTCGTTCACGAATGATATCCATATGAAGGAGCCCCAAAAAACCAATTCTCACACCAAACCCTAGTACTGGAGAATTCTCTGGTTCAAACTGTAGCGCAGAGTCGCTCAGACTGAGGCGCTCCACAGCTTCCTTAAGATCGTTATAGTCCTCATTGGAAACAGGAAAGAAGCCAGCATAAACAAAAGGCTTTACATGCTGGTATCCAGGAAGCTGTGAATCGGTATGGGAACGTTTCACTGTCACTGTATCGCCAACCCGAGCATCCCTTGTTGTCTTTAAGTTAGTGACAATATACCCAACTTGACCCGCCGCAATATCACCCATCGGACTCATTGTTGGAGAGAGTGACCCCACTTCAAGCGCGAGTCCACTTGCACTTGTTGCAAGCATCTCTATCGTGTCACCCTTTTTAATAGAACCATCGACAACTCGCGTGTAAAGAATAACCCCCCGATAGTCATCGTAGTAGCTATCAAAGATGAGTGCTCTTGTCGGTGCGTCAGACTCACCTTGAGGCGGCGTGATGCGATCTACAACAGCATCGAGCACCTCGAGAACACCTTCACCCGTCTTTGCACTTACCTTAAGAATATCTTCTTCTTTGCAGCCGAGAAGATTAATAACTTCGGCAGATACCTTTGGAACGTCGGATGCTGGGAGGTCGATTTTATTTAGGACGGGGATAATTGTAAGATCTGCAGCAAGAGCTAGGTATACATTCGCAAGTGTTTGCGCTTGGATCCCTTGACTTGCATCAACTACTAAAATAGCGCCTTCACAGGCTGCGAGTGAACGACTTACTTCATAGCTAAAATCGACATGACCTGGAGTATCAATAAGATTAAGATCGTAGCCTTTGTAGTGCATGCGAACAGGAGTGAGCTTGATGGTAATACCCTTCTCGCGCTCAAGATCCATACTATCGAGAAGTTGCGACTTCATATCACGTTTCTGAACAGTCCCCGTTAGTTCCATCATGCGATCAGCAAGAGTCGACTTTCCGTGGTCGATATGAGCAATAATACAAAAATTTCTAATCTGTTGCTGATTCATAGTTCAGAGGTGATTATAGCAGTTTTGTTACGCTCGCCCAAATAGCAATGATTTGATGCGATTAATCACTGGCGTCGCTTCTTCGAGATGCATGAGCTTGCTAAGAATCACATAGGCTAGTAGGTTGATGGTCACGATAATGCTAAACTTTGGGAACGTAGAGAGAAAACTCTGATCAGACGACGTTAGTTGGAATAATAAGACACTCACATAGGTAAGAACAGCCATAATACCAGTCACGCTAGCCATTCGAGCAACAGCATGCATAAACTCCTTATCAAATAAGCCTTTAATACGTCTCGACATAACAACAAATAACACCATTACTTCGACAAACGCAACAATTGACTGCGCCCACGCCAATCCATACGCACCAAAATCAAGCACCAACGTGAACCATACGGCCAGAATAATGTTAAGGGAGATTGCAAAAATAGAAATGTAGAGTGGTGTCTTTGTATCCTGCTGAGCATAAAAACTTCGTGCAGCAATGTGATAAATCGAGCGGAATAAAATAGCGACAACGAGCGCTCCAAGGAGTCCTGCGATTAATGAGTTACCACCGTTTTTAATAAAGCTCACGATATATCCACGCGTAAAGAAAGAGATTGTTGCAACGGGAAGAGCCAACCAAATAATGACTCGAAGAACGGCCTGAAGCTCTTTTTTAAAGAGGTCAGGACGCCCTTGGCTGAGCCGTTCAGTCATCGTTGGAAAAGCAGCAGTGCTGATCGCAACTCCGATTAAGTTAATCGGCATCATGTGGAGAGATGTTGCTTGCTGATAGGCACGAACCGTACCCTGCACCATGCGTGACGCTAGGTTCATTTCAACAAGCCCATTTAAGTAATCCGCGCCCTGATCAAGTGAACGTGGAGGCAATAATCGTAGCACTTGTCTAAAACCCTTATTCTTCCAAAAAATCTTAAACTGATAATCGAAACCTAAGCCCATCAGTCCAATCGAACTAACGAGTAACTGCATAATCGATCCAAGTACCACGCCAAGTGCCACTCCCATGATTCCACCGTCAAAGATCTGCCAGCCAAAAATATTAATACCATGAGTAAAGAAGACGGTACCAATAATAATGCCGATATTATAAATCGTTGGCGCAAGCGCGTAAAAGGTAAAGCGGCCTACTGCTTGTTGCATGCTTGCTATAACCGAAGCAACAGCAAATAGGAATGGATTCACGGCAATAACGCGCATCATACTTATCGCGAGACTACGGCTGGATTCATCAAGACCGGGACCAACGACATAACGTACAAGTGGATCAGCAAAAATAATAATGAGGATACTTGCAGCAAGTGTTGCAAGTGCCATAAGATTCACAAGGCTTGTCGAAAGTTCCCAGGCTGACTTTTTATTACCACTTGCAAGTCGTTGGTTAAAGACGGGGATAAATGTGACACTCAGTGCACCCGATACGAGTATAAAGAACATGAAGTCGGGGATAGTAAATGCGACAGTATATGCATCGATTCCCGCTGGGTAGGTATCAAGATAGTAACCATTAAGGAGACGATCTCTGAGAAGCCCGAGGAGACTCGACATGAGGAGCGATCCAGCAAGCAACCCCGCCGCAAGCTGAATTGTTACCCGCATGTTCGCCTTTGCAACGACGCTTCGTACTCTACCCATCGAGATCGTCCCTGTCTAATTAATGGAGTTTTGCTTCGACTGGAAGCTTAGTGTTCTTGAGGATCTCTTTAACGCGGGCTTCTTCAATAGTCTCTTCTTTAATGAGAGCTTCGGCAAGTTCATCAAGCGCTTTACGGTTTGCAGTAATCACCGTTTCGGCACGGACAGCAGCTTCACGCACAAGCGCTTCCACTTCTTTGTCGATTTCTTTTGCGGTATCATCACTATACGGACGCTCGTGCGTCATACGATCGAACATCATACCACCATTATCTTCGTGAAATACTTGGTCACGAAGTTTAGAACCCATACCTTGCTCAATCACCATATCGCGAGCGATTTCAGTAGCCTTACGGAGATCAGATCCGGCACCAGTAGTGATGCCATCGGCACCATACATGATCTTTTCTGCAACACGACCACCCATAGCACGAGCGAGAATGTCCTTGAATTCGTAGACATTTGTATAGCTCTTATCTTCAGGAGGAAGGAACCATGTCACACCACCGGTACCACCACGAGGAATAATAGTTACCTTGTGAACAGGGTCACTATCAGGAAGAATATGACCAACGATCGCGTGACCTGCTTCGTGGTACGCTGTCATACGCTTTTCATCGTCGTTCATAACCTTCGTCTTGCGCTCAGGTCCGATTGCTACCTTTTCAAACGCTTCGGTCAGATCAGCATTACTAATCTTCTTGCCATTACGACGTGCAGCAATAATAGCCGCTTCGTTAGCAATATTTGCAAGGTCCGCACCAGATGAACCTGCTGTTTTTGCTGCAAGTGCATTAATATCTACCGTTTCATCAACTGGTTTCTTTTTGAAGTGGATCTTTAGAATTGCCTCACGATCACGACGTTCCGGAAGCATGATGTTCGTGCGACGGTCAAAACGTCCTGGACGAAGGAGCGCTGGATCAAGAACGTCCGCGCGGTTTGTCGCTGCAAGAACAATAACATTGGTACCGGTTTCAAACCCATCCATTTCAACCAAAATTTGGTTGAGCGTTTGCTCGCGCTCGTCATGTCCGCCACCCATGCCGCTACCGCGTTTACGACCGACAGCATCAATCTCATCGATAAAGATAATGGCCGGCGCGTTCTTTTTCGCCTTTGCAAAAAGGTCACGAACACGGCTCGCACCAACACCAACAAACATTTCAACGAATTCAGAGCCAGAAATTGAGAAGAATGGAACATTTGCTTCACCCGCTACTGCACGAGCTAGGAGTGTTTTTCCCGTTCCAGGATTACCAACAAGAAGTACACCTTTTGGAATCTTAGCACCAAGTTGCTCGTACTTCTTTGGGTGTTTGAGAAAGTCAACAACTTCTTCAAGGTCTTGTTTAGCCGCATCATTACCGGCAATTTCGTCAAATGTTACCTTTTCCTTGTCGATACCATACAGTTTTGCTTTTGATTTGCCAAAGCCCATAGCCTGATTATTTTGACCTTGCGCCTGACGCATCATAAACATAAAGAACGCAGCGATAAGAACCACTGGAATAATGATTGCCGCAAGATTCCAAATCGTTGAACTCGTTTCAGATGGAGCAATGACCGTTACTTGAGTCTTTCCTTGCTGCAAGCCTTGTTCGTAAATGCTACTTCCAGATTCTTTCACCGTCTGCTCAGTTGCTTGACTTTGACCCTTGAGAGTTACTTTAATATTGTCACCCTGTATCTCAAGTTTACCAACCTTACCACTGTTCGCACCATTAATAACATCAGAGAAAGGAACGGTTTGGAGATCCTGGTGTGGAGAAGCGATAGCAACCGTTGCAAGAACACCGAATACTAAAATAGCCCAGAAAAGACTAAGCCGGATGACATTGTTCATTTTTTTCTTTGGGGGTTGTGTAGCCATAACTATAAATTATCCTTCCAAGTACAGTTCATATAAGAAAATTTTCACTTATACAATAATACCACTTTTTAAGGTGTTTCAACAAGAAAAGTGCGTACTGTAAAGCGAAGTACCACGCCGGCACTCACGTCATACTTTGTGCCCGGTCGAGCCGTCTTAATGACAAGGAGCGCACGCTCGATTTGTAAACGCATAGGGCTAACGCCATGCTCCGACATAAGTATGCTTCTTAGTACTTCAACCGCAACAGATTCATCTAATGTAATAAAAAAATAACGCGAATATCCTTCTGTCTCAGGCCGATAGGCTGAAACAATCTCGTCGATCGAATGTTTGAGGCGAACCTGATAATCTCGATATCCAACAATCTTCCGCTTCGTTAGTGTATCAAGTTTTCTTGCTATTTTTTGACGAATTCTATTGCGAAGATATGCGTCTTCGCTATTCGTACTATCTTCCACCCATTCTAATCGTTCCTGTAAGGCATACTCTCTAATATCAGCCTTACTCACATGAAGTTGGGGGCGTACGATGCTAGCACTGTCAAACGCGGCAAGTCCTCGCCACCCTGTTCCTCTTTTTATATTAATAGCAACCGTTTCAACGACATCGTCCGCATGATGAGCTGTGACAATTACTGCACCCTTATCGTCAGCAGCTGCTCGCAAAAAAGCATAGCGCCTGTTACGAGCAAGCGCTTCACTCGCCTGCTTTCCTAAAATTTCTCGACGCGACACAAACTCAAGATTGTACTGACGCGCTAGCCCTTCAACGAACCGAGCATCGTCAGCCGAATCATCTCGAATCCCATGATCAAAATGGGCAACAAAAAGCTCGTGTTCGCCCTCTTTAACAAGTTTATGAAGAAGAACAACAGAGTCGATCCCACCACTTACTGCAACAAGGTATTTCATAAAAAACGTGATTTAGCCCCATCGCTTCGAAACATAAAAACCAAACCAAATACCAAAAATACCACCGAGAAAACTCGTCAGTATTTGCCACCCATCGAGTAAGCTCGTATCTCCAAAAAGCATGGGAATATAGGCACCGATAATGCCAAAGACTGTCGCAGAGAACATGATGACTCGCTTATTCATATCAATTAAAGTATACCTTCCAAATCGACTAGGCACCAGCCGGGGGCGTTTCATTACAACTACCACTTGTCACATTAGAAAGCGTATATGAGTGCTTATAGTAATCCATCGCAATGTTATATGTTCCCGACCCCATACCGCCAATCGTACCGCTAAAGTTACATAGATAAAAAATTGCATACGTGTGCGACGGATCTGTCTCTCTCATGCCGAGCCTTCTGTAAAATGGGCTAGCTGTCTGGGGTGTACCTATCATGTTCCATGCTGAAATAGCATAAATCGTTCCATCGCTTGCATACATGTAGCATCCTGGGTATCCACCCACTCCTGCACCACTTTGGCTCGCGTTACTTTGGGGGAGAGAGGTATTTAACCCTGGAACCCAATCGGACGTATGTGTTCCTATACTACAATTTGCATCAGTGCGAACAGTCGTAGTGCCCCAGTCTGGATTAAGATTAGCTGCTGTTATTGGATAAACGCCATTGATTGCATAGTAGTCTTCGACAAGTTTCCGCACACTTTCAATATCCGATTGGATTTTCGCCTGCTGTGTACGTTGCTGAATTCCACTATAGAGTAAAACAGTGATGGCCGCCAATACACCAATGACAACGATAACAATTAAGAGCTCGACAATCGTAAACCCTGAGCGTCTCCTTGCCCACTCATTCATATCCCCTACAATAACAGCCTTACAGCCTTGCATCAAGAACTATAGATAGCGAGTACTTCCAAAGGGAATTTTCTGCTTCATAAAGGGACCAGTTGTTAATGTGTCAGCGACATGAATTGCCCGCTCACCAAAACGAGCGTTAATCTCGTCGATGGCGTCAGTCACCTGCTGCTCGCGTGCAAGAACATCTCCAAAAAGACTTAACTGATCACCCATATCATCACCGAGTTCATAGCAGCTTATGCCAATTTCCCTAATATGTTCAGGTGCCTTGGAAAAGAGAAGTACAGCCTGAGCGTAAATGGCCTGATTACTGAAAAACGGAAGTTCACACATGCGACGCGCATGCCAATATTCACGATCATACGTTCTTGCGTAGACAAAGACACCCCTGGCAACTTTCTTCTGCGAACGCAGTTTACCTCCGGTCGCCTCACATAAATGATGCAGTCTCTGTATAATCTCCGTGCGAGATAGGGCATCCGATTCGAGCACATATTGGCGACCAACCGTCTTAAGGTCATGTGAAACATCATCGACCTCCCAGCCTCGCAAACGTTGATGCCATTGATCTCCAACGATACTCTTAAAGACCATTCTATGGAGCGTGTCTACGTCCGCATCTAAAAACTCAAGTGGCGTATAAATGCCGACCGCATTAAGACGTTTTTCGTTATGTTTTGCTATGCCCGTTAGGTCCGTAAGTTGAAGTGAACCAAGGGTTTCCCTAAGGGAGTTGGCATCGATGACATCAAGGCCATCTGGCTTATGAAGACTCGCTGCTGTCTTCGCAAGAAACCGGTTCGTACTAATACCAACATTACACCTCATTGCACGACCAATTTCAGCCCTGAGCCGCTCCTTCATCTCCATGCCAATGTCTCGTAAGTCACGATTTCTCACCTGCTCGGTCGTCTGATTAAAATCAATCACTCCTTCGTCGATGCTCTTCATTGTCACGTGCGCAGAGTAACTCTTCATAATCCCCATCATCTTCTGGTACACAAACCGATATTTTGGCGGATCACTTTCAAGCGCAACGAGATCAGGAACAAGACGCTTCGCCTCCTTTACTTTCATTCCCACTGTCACACCAAATTTCTTGGCCTCATAACTTGCTGTCACAATAGATGTATTCTCAGTACGACGATTCACAACAACAACTGGCCTTCCTCGAAGCATTGGACGCGATTGCTGTTCGACTGTCGCAAAACAGGAGTTAAGATCGATATGCATAATAAGTGGACGCTCGATATTGTAATCGTTATTCATAGTGATCAGCCTCACGAGTAAGATGCCACGTCAATCGCTCACTATCAAACTCTAGTCGATAATCTGCTCCACCATCAGTAACGTCAAAAATGTGAATTGTCCTCATACCAGCATTACTAGGATGTCTGAGACCAATCTCGGAGATAACTATCTCGCGGCCATTCAACCTTCGAAACCGAAATGGCTCGCAGGGATTGAGTCCCTCTCCAAAACGTGCAAGTACATCAACTCGTTCGTGTAAAAAAGTTTCATCATTCATATCAAAAATCCTCTAAAAGTAGTTAATAGAGAAACGCTTCTGATTGTATTGCCCGCTTATATACCCGTTTCTAATATCTAATCGAAGACAATTGAATGATCCGTTCGTGAGGGACGCTTGCTTTTTATAAGTAGTGAGTATCACGTGGAAGTACTTTTAGTATACCATATCGACTCATAGAGTTTATGTTGCAAAAGAAGCCACATGTTACGAGAGATAGTCAAGAAACTTCCTATAAGACGAGCCGACGATAGCTATTTTGAACATGCACAGCGTGTTCTTTTTTAATTGACGGAGGCGCTTTCACAGCCATCAGCTAACTAAGATCGGATGGAAATTCCCAGTTCCTGCGCCAAGTATGGTGCGATAGCCGCAAGCTGCACACTATCGATGATAGCACCCCTAAGAGATGACCATCCGGATAGTTCGAGAAGTTCAGATGAGCGAAGATCAACTTGTTTACATTTCACCTGATCAAAGATGGTTTTCTTGAGCGTGCATGATTCAAACTGTACATCGTGTAATATCGCGCTGAGAAAATCCGATTCGACAAAACTACACTCAATAAAATGAACACGGCGAAGATCTGCAAAACGAAAGTTTGCCATATCAAGCTTACACCCACGAAACGTTACATCATGCAGTGTCGACCTACTGAAATTAGCACCTGTCATTCGACAATTATCAAAGAGCGCTCGATTCATTGAGCTATTAGAGAACGAGCTACTTGATAGCTCGCTACGCTTCATAATGATGTCGCGGACATTAAGACGCTCGAACTGTGTAGCTGTTAGCTGGACTTTATCGAATACAACACCATCAACCTGCAAACCAGGGAGCGCAAGGCCCACCCCGTCCTGTTCGATAATTTCAGCATTCTCCAGTTCGTTGTCCTCTACAAGATCACTCATGTGAGCGCTTGTGAGTTCTTGAGAAATACGTGGCTGTGCAACTTTCATACCTACTAGCGTAACAGACTTACCCTCTCCTCTAGAAAAGTAAGCAACTATTTGATACAATCTATCGAGTAATGTGGCAGCGTAGCTCAGTTGGTTAGAGCGTAGGACTCATAAGCCTAAGGTCACAGGTTCAAAACCTGTCGCTGCTACCATGAAAATCCCCTCATCGAAAGATGGGGGTATTTTCATAGCTGGTTGTAAAAACATGCATAAGTGCTATAATAAGCACATGATTAACCAAATCGGCAACCAAAACCTATCAACGACGACGCGCTCGTTCTAGCTCGTCCTGGTTTTTGCTGACTCAAAACTCCCGGACGACGGGAGTTTTTCTTATCTCGAAGAGAGTACTTCACCTAGAGCCGAACGTAGAGGACAAAATTAAATCTACTTACATGCTAAAGGAGCTACATATGAAATACTTCATCTTAAAACAAAGCAAGAAAGTTGTCGAGGTTGATAACTACCTAAAACAGAGTGGTATCAACCCGGAATTCGCTCGCTTTGTGCGGCGTGAAGCCCTTGGCGAAATAATCGTCAAGCCATCCAACGATAGACCTGCTTATTTGCAATACGCCAATAAGCTCGGTTTTCACTGGGAGCCGAATGCTGATATTGGACATGTTCAATATGACTATAAGGCCAACCTCATGCGACGGCTCGTCCAGGATTATGCCCGTCAACTCGTACACGAGTTAGATCTCCCTATTTACGAGGTCAATGGCGCCAACATGTTTAGCCTCAACCATCCAGTGGTTGAGGCCTATGCCTCTTTATACGGTGATCGACTCTACCAGTTTAAGTCAGGTGATCACGATGTAGTAATGAGTTACGATGCCAGTTATCCGCAATTTAATTTAGCAGCTAAGAAACCGCTCAGCTACAGGCAACTACCCTTTGCTCACTTTTCAATATCCGATTGTTACCGCCACGAACAGAGTGGTGAGATGATGCTGCTTTTACGACAGCGCCGTTTCTTCATGCCTGATATTCACCCTTATTTTAAAGATGCGGCCGCAGCCTTTGCGTGGTTCCCCAAACTTCAAGCAAAGATCGTCGAAGCAGCCAATGATGCTGAACGTCAGTACCAAGTAGTAATTGAAATACCATCTGAAAAGATTTGGCGAGAATACAGTGAATACATTGAGCGAATCCCCGATCAGCTTGGTGCCGACGTACTTATAAATATCCTAGAAGATGGCAATGAACGTTACTGGGTAGTGAACGTAGACTACAAGATCATCGATCAGCTTGGTCAGGTACGTGAAATCGGCTGCATTCAAGTGGATGTCGGCAATGCACCGCGCCTGAATATTCACTATATTGATCAGGACGGACAGCGCAAATACCCGGTAATTATCCACTCGGCCATTCCTGGTGGTATTGAACGATATCTATACCTTCTGTTTGATCAATATGAACAGAAAGGATTGCCGCTTTGGTTGCAACCGGTTCACATTCGGCTGCTCCCCGTTGGTAACGCATTTGTTGATGCATGTAAAGAGCTGGTAAAGAAATATGAGAGGTCACCGCTCCGAATTGAGATCGACGATCGAAGTATTAGTCTATCTTCCAAACTAAAAGCTGCTCATAAAGACCTAATTCCTTATAAGGTCGCGATCGGACAGAAAGAGATTAATAGTAACTACGCAGAATTCAACAAGTTTATCGAAGAACTTGCCAAGCAAGTAGAAGGAAAGCCGTTTATACAGAGAGAATGGCCCATGGAGGTTGGTCGCCAATTAAGTTAACCAAGCATTCGAATACGTTCAATCCTACTGCGTAAAGACCAAAGGAGTACTGTCTTCTACATACTCAACAATCTTATTCATTTCAATCAGTTCATGGCGTATGTGGTTCCACTTCGAACCTATTACGCCTACCAAGAATTTATCAGGATCGTCTTTCGAGGCGATTTTTTAGTTTCGTCGTCCGTCTTGGCTTGATATGGAGACTGCTTAGAACATCGACTACGCGATTGTAGTTATGTCACCTACACCTACTATAAGTACGTATTTTTGTTTATCATAGATCGATGATTATCATAACCTCCGGAACAAACTATATAGACATCGATGCATATGCTAGTTGCATTGCCTATGCAGAATTACTAACACAACTCGGTCAAGATGCTCTTGCAGTAAGTAGTGCCATCCTCAATGAAAGCATCACTCCGTCTCTTCGCGCCCTCCCTATCACTATTGATCAGGAGCACAAACCCACTGCGAATGACGACTACGTCATCATCGACCGCTCTAACCCAAGTGATTTCGACGATATTGTTGACCAACAAAGAGTCATCGAGGTATTTGACCACCAACTAATTTATAAAAGCGAATGGTCCGAAAAACTAAAAGAAAAATCACACATTGAGCTTCTTGGCGCAGCAGCAACACTTATTTATGAACAATGGGAACAATCAGGAAAACTAGATTGTATGAGCATTGCCGCCGCTCAACTTCTTGCTGCTGCGATTCTCGATAATACGCTTAACTTTGGAGCAAGCATGACAACGAAGCGAGACAGAAGGGCGTTCGCATTTTTATGTAAGCACGCATCACTCGATTATAATTGGATCTCTGGTTACTTCGCTGAATGCCAGGTAACAATAGAAATGGATCTACCCCAGGCAATAAAAAATGATACAAAATTTGTCAAATTCGTTACCTTCGAAAAAGAGCTATGCGTTGGTCAATTAGTCGTGTGGGATGCGAGACAATTCATTGCTAATGAGTTGATGACTATCGCAAAGACACTCGCAAGCATGAAGACAGAATGGTTTATTAATATTGTTAGCATCTCTGAAAATTGCAGCTACTTCTTTAGTCACGATGAGACTATTCAACGGTGGCTGCATCATTTACTTGGAGTCAACTTTACGAATGATAACGTAGCAAGCGCAGGGAGATTATGGCTACGCAAGGAGATTACAAAAGTTGACCGAGAAACTCAACCGGTACACGTCTCAGCATAGCTGGATAACAGCCGACTATTCTCATCGTACGTTGACATGCCGATAAGACACACCTAGCATTCTCATACTAGCGGTCTGAAAACTTACATAGATGCTTGATTAGCCCAGATTGTATGGCTTAGAACAACCGCAGACAACATATGTCCTCGATTTTTACCCTTTGGGATAGATTCGTCTGTCAGTAGTTCCGTGTGATGTATCTCATCCGAAGGCCGCAGTATATCCAGATGAGCTCTACCTGTATAAATATATCGCTTGGAGACTCCGTCATCATTTATCAATTCACCCGCAGGCGTTAATCCAACTTGCTCAGGGGTAACGCCTAACTCTTCCATGAGTTCACGCGCTGCAGCAGCATCTGGCAATTCTTCTTCGCCATCCTCCGCCTTCTCAAACTTACCACCAGGTAGCTTAAGAGTATCTGGGTCATCTGTTTCCGAAAGAGCAACAAATTGGTTTGGCTGGGTTTCGTTATAGAGGACTATCCGTACACTATTCATAATGAGTTATACTATATCACATTAGCGCTACGAAACATGCCGCACAACAGTTCACCATTGCTTATTGCTGAGTAGTGTAATACTCTTCAACAATCTTCACAAATGCTGGAGCAAATTCCTCAGGGGCGCTCATCACCTTTTCGCCGAGTTCTTGCCGCGTAAACCAACGAGCTTCACTGTCGGGGAGATTGAGCGTTAGTTTCGTTGCGCGCGAGATAACACCTTTGAAGACAGCATTGAACTGATTAATAATCTTGTCACCATTCCTTGCCTGAACAAGTACCTTGCCAATTTGCTCAAGTGGCATACCTAAAGCAAGCTCAGCCAGTAGCTCTCTTGCGGCTGCTGATTCATACGTCTCACCTTGATGAACGTGCCCGCGTGCGGTACCCGTCCAACAGTTTGGGTAGGAGGATTTTTCAGAGCTACGTTTCTGCAATAGAATATCCCCTGCTTCATCCTCAATAATCACATCGACGACATCGTAATAGGAGCCCTTTTGTAGTGCCTCAAATAGGGTGGCGCTACCAATTTGCTCATCCCTTTCATCAACGATCTTTATTTTTTCATCCAACATAGTCGTTCTATCCCTTATCTATTATTTAATTGAGCATCTTTACTTGTGAGAATAAAGAGTGCGAGAGCAGCAAACACAAGACCGATGTCACGGAACGTAATAATGAGTGAGTTAAGATTAAAAAGAACAAGACCGAAGATAAGAGCCGCGGTGACGAGGGCTGCATATTTTAGATACAGTCCGCTAACAAGCCACACGGCAAGCAGGATCTGAAAATAGGATACCAGCACGAGCGATATAGCCGCCGGAATGAACATCGTTGTAAAGGAGGGGATGTACGACACCCAAGCACCAGGTTCTTGCAGCGAAGAAATTGCTGCATACGAAAGAACAAAGGCAAGTCCAGCTTGTAAAAAGAACACGGCAGCTCTTTGATAGGACATCTTCATGCTTCTTTAAGCTTATCACACATAGCTCAGAGAGCCCGTACAACTCTTTTTTCCACAGTCATTGCGTTATTATTCGATATCAATACCTTCAGGCAAAAGGGCGTGTTTTGTATTAACAAAGTTACGCAGTTCCTCGATCGTTCTTTGACGATTCCAGGTGGCTAAATTTTGGTCATCATGAGCAGGTGCGAACTCATCGTTCGTTGCGTTTGCATTCATCATTGTTTCCTTTTTTGTTTTGTTATCTAATGTATTTATTTAAGCATAATTAGCATAAAAAAGCAATGCTATTATCACATCAAAAACACATTTTTAGAATAGTTAATACGTAGTTAAAGTTTGAACAGACTTTGACCAAATGAGACCGCTTATGGTATAAAGGTTACAGAGGTAGGCAAAAATAAAAAAGTATGATTAATTCTTTCGCCATCATCGCATTCGCCGCGCTCATCCACGCCAGTTTTCAACTTAGCGTCAGCGTTCTTACTCTCCTTAGTGGCCATGCGATCGGTAGCAAAACAGCACACGCAAAACTCGTTCGGTTAACAGGCGGCTTTTCGTTTGGTGTTGGTATTATGACGATACTTCTTCTCTCAAGTATCTCGTTTGTCCTTGCACGCTGCTTCGTCTCATCGACGCCACTTCTTATATGGGCAGTCAGTTGTGGCCTCCTTCTGGGACTTGGGGTCGCTGTCTGGATTTTCTACTATCGAAAAGAAGGGGGCACGACACTCTGGATTCCTCGTAGTATAGCGCGCTATCTCAGTGATCGCACAAAAGCAACAAAACAAGGTACTGAGGCATTCGGCCTTGGCCTTACAAGCGTTCTTGCTGAGCTTCTCTTCATCATCGCCCCTATGATCATTAGCTCCCTTGTTCTTATTCGTCTTGAACCATTGTGGCAACTTGTCGGCATTGGTGTTTATACACTTATATCGCTTCTTTCGCTCCTTATTGTGTACGCTCTTATCGGAAGTGGTCATAAGCTCAGCCGTATCCAAAAATGGCGAGAAGACAACAAACGATTTCTTCAGTTCAGTGCTGGGAGTGGACTTCTCGTTCTTGGTATCTATGTCTACGTTGATCAAGTGATGGCCGTAGCGGCGGCAGCACATGGAACATATTAATATGGAAATGATACAAACATCAGTTATCAAGAGAAATGGTGAACGCCCCACCGAAGCATTCTATCGTAATAAACTACACGACAGCGTTAGGGCTGCGTGTCTCAGTGTGCGGAGCCCTATCGGAGAAGCAGAGATGATCGCCAAAAACGTCTGTGACGCGGTCATTCATTGGCTAGAAGAAAAATCAGAGGTGACCAGTAACGACCTTCGCCGCAAAGCAGTAGAAACACTTACCATACACCATCCTGAAGCAGCATATCTATATCAACAACATCGACTGGTCATATAAGGAGAAACATACACATGGTAAAAAAGCATACATTTGATTATGACCTCATTGTTATCGGTAGTGGCGCCGGTGGAAGTGCAGCGGCGACAATCGCATCAAGAAATGGCCTTCGTGTTGCCATAGTAGAAGCAAGCACCTTCGGAGGCGAATCCCCAAACTGGGGTGATGTTCCAACAAAAGCACTCCTTCATGCCGCTCAGCTCTATGACGAAGCAAAGCATGGTGTTCGTTTTGGTCTTCGCTCATCTATGATGGGGTATAGCTACCCTTCTCTCCATGCCTGGAAAGAACTTGCCATAAAACGGACTGGAGCCGGTGGCAATCGTCGCTACTATGAGAACGAGGGCATAGATGCCTTTAGTGGAAGCGCACATTTTATTAGCCCCCATGAAATTAGCCTCAATCGTCGCCATCTTTCCGCCGAGTATTTTCTCGTTGCGACAGGTTCACATCCAGATATTCCCGCCATCCAGGGTCTCGACAACATCAGCTTCCAAACACCCCGCACTATTCTTGAAATGACACGCCCACCACGTAGCCTGTTTATTGTTGGTGGTGGTTCTATCGGTGTTGAAATTGCTCAGCTTATGGCCATCTTTGGAACAAAAGTGTACATCTCTGAAATCGCCAGCCGTCTCCTTCCCCAAGAAGACGAGGAAGTTGGCACCCTTATGGAACGCATCTTAAAAGAACAAAAAGGCGTCACGTGTCTCACACAAACACGAATGGTTTCCGTTACTAAGGACGGTGTTGGTAAACGCATTACGTTTAGTCGCGGCGGTGTCGAAAAAGAGCTGCACGTTGATGAGATTCTCATCGCAACAGGGCGCGTTCCTACCGTCGACCTTGGCCTTGAAAATGCAAGCGTATCCTACACAGCAAAAGGTATTGCAGTGGATGAATATCTACAAACAAGCGCGCGTCATATTTACGCGGCAGGTGAGGTTCTCGGACACGATAGCCCGACACACACTGCTCTCCTGGAAAGTCGTGTCGCTGCAAATAACATTCTCCATCCGAAAGCACGAATCTCACCAGATTATACAGCAACCCCCCGCCTCACCTTCACCTATCCAGGTATTGCGTCAGTTGGCCTCTCGGAAGATGACTGCATTAAACGTGATCTTCGTATCAACAAAGCAATCGCTCCCCTAAACATCGTGGCAAGAAGCAATACATCCGACTTTAGAGATGGATTCGTAAAAATCGTAACAGATAAAAAAGGAGTGATTCTTGGTGCAACCATTGTCGCTCCCCATGCCGCTGAGATGATCCATGAGCTTGCGCTTGCTGTAAAATATGAGTTTACCGCTTCGGAGGTTGCAAATACCCCACATGCCTTCTTGAGTTGGAGTGAAGCAATCCGCGTCGCTGCCGCTAAACTTGATTAAAAGATTGTAAAAAAGGCGTATCTCTGTTACAATTGAGAGCGTATCGCGGGGTGGAGCAGTCTGGTCAGCTCGTGTGGCTCATAACCACAAGGTCGTAGGTTCAAATCCTGCCCCCGCAACCAAGTGATGAAATTATCTAGAGATTGACATTTGTCAATCTCTATTTGTTATTAACAGGAAATAGGCTTCTAATTACTTCACTATAGAAACGAATTGCCTGAATTTGGTTTTCTTCACTTTGCCTCATATAATGCTCGAGCGAAAAGCCACTGTTAAGTTCTAGAACGAGACGCCGTCCATCATCGGTAACAACAATATCTATCGCTACAAGATGTAGTCCAATTGCCTTTTGGGCAGTATGCGCAAGCGCTATAGCCTCGTCTTCTAATGCAACATTTTTAGCTATAGCCCCGAGCCGTAGATTGAACATTGGAATACCACTTTTTATAATGGGCGAGTTCTTTTCGTATGCAAGTAGCACCTTGCCATCAAGCATAATCACCCTGATTTCTTTAACAAGTTTCAGGAATGGTGAGACACACCAGGCTTGTTCTACCTGTGTAGCTATATATGTATCAGCTTCATCAACAGTATCGAATAATTTGAGACCCCTGCCGCCTCCACCATACATAGGCTTTATGACAAAACGTTGCCATCCAGAAGCCTCACGCTTCCATTCGCTGTATGTTCCCGCACGAGTTGATGCAATAACATGTGGTACAGCTTCTATTCCAGCAGCCGTTAACACCTGATACGTCGCTACCTTATCTTGTACTATGTCATCCGATGTAGCCCCATTCAACCCAAAGTGATAGCCATAAATAAAGGATTCGATATCACCGCGCTGCAACTTCAGTATCCAATCATCTGAAAATGATTGCACCGTGATGTCTTGCTTGATACAAATATCCTTTATGATAGGGATCATCCAGCGGTCTACAATAAAACCTTCGCTCTGCATTCACTCATTGTACCATCAGGAATTTTGCGATCACCTCTTTTATTGCCTATTTCTGAGTGTTTGCGCTACGGTTACCACCAAATAAAAAGTTTATCCAAAGTTGAATATTACTCGGTGGCTGCGTTGGTGTTGACTTCTTCTGCGTCAATGTCTGATCTTCAGCAATAGCTGCTGGACTGTTCGGCGGAAGATATAAGACCTTTTCTCCTGGGTTAACGAGCCCGAGACGATCACGAACAGCAAGCTCTTGATATTCGGCACTCCGATGATAGTTCACTTCATACTGTAACGTCTGTGTTTCCAAGCTAACAAGTGTTATTTGACGGTTCTTATCGTCAATCGCTTTTTGAAGCATGAAATTTCTCTGCATCATCCCTATTGACCCCCAAGCCCAACTTGCACCAATCAAAAGGGCTACCCCGATAACGGTGTTGTTCATCGTAAGATACCGATGACGTAGGATGTAGTAGAGTTTTCTAATGTTTATTTTTTTCATACTATTTCAACATTATTATAGCCCAACAGATAACAATACGCTATAATAGCCCAGTAATGGGGGCGTAGCTCATCGGTTAGAGCAGGCGGCTCATAACCACTTGGTAGACGGTTCGATTCCATCCGCCCCCACCAGATACGTCATCGATAACAGTCAGAACTATTCTGACTGTTTTTTGTTATCACTGAGAATTTCCTATTAAAGCATAGAAAGACAGACGCTCAACTGACCGTTTATATCTTTATTGATGCCTTCAATTAATCTCCACGTAGAGCTCTTCGCGCTAGCGCAGCACCATTCCTAGCCGTTGTCGCTCGCTCAGCAGCCTCAGCAGCATTGAGAGGTTTATAGGGCCTGTAGTAGTCGGGTCCAACGAGCTCACCACCATCTAAATACCCTTCATCTTGCCCATATTGAGGGCCTATATGAGCCGTGCCACGTCTCTTGTTGCCACTTTCACTGTGTGTCGTCTTTGGTCGTTCGTCGACGTCGTCGGGTTGCATTTCTCCGTACAACTCATACGGAGTATCACCGAGAATCTGCATTGCCTGGTCATACGAAATATTTCGTTGATCGACAAGCTCATCAAGCCGACGCATATATTCCGCATCTGCGTTTTCAGCTTCTGTAGCGTTCGGCATAAGTTCAGTGGCCATATAAGTATACTGTATCATAATAATGCTTATTTTACAATCAAAATAGCCCCCGATTAGATTTGCTCTAACCGTGGGACTATCTGGCACCTGTTTGTTTGATACTACTGTATCATCAAAGTGCTTATGGTTTCAAGTTTTATTTTGCTGGCTTGATTTTGCTAATAGTTAGGAAACCGTTACGTGGGTTTTCTTTAACTTCACGGTCTTCTGGAAGATCTGTAGGTTCACCCTTAGCGTTCTTTTCTACCTTAGCAAAGAAGTAAATTGTCTGTGGTTTGCCACCACGAAGTGTGACGTCAGTTTTATGCAAGTAGTAAGTAATACCTTTAGAGTTCGTGTGTTTGTAAGCCATTAGTTCTTATACCTCCTGTTAGCTTGTTACATCTGCTAGATTACCGCCTCGGCTTTAGCGTGTCAACAGTTATATACCCCTGTAGTGTCGTTTCAGAAGCATTCTCAGTGCAAGGAGGCCTGTAAGACGGAGTAAAATCATAAGCAAAATCAGTACACAGACAAGCATCGACCACCCAGCAAAGTCAGAGGCCCAGAGAGGACTAACGAAGCTGTACCGATACAGAAGAGAGTTCGGCAATGTTACGTTTTCAGCAGGGTTCGGAGAGGGTGGATACTTCGCTAACTCATCTGCAAAACACTGTACATACGCTTCCGACCAGACCTTGTACTGAGGTTTACAGACAGCCTCTGCTTTTACATTAATGTTGCCATTAGGGTTACTATACTTACTTGCCGCGTCGACAAGATTTTGGGCATCTCGAGAGTATTGTCCTTGAAGATAAAACTCGCCAGTGTCGGCGTTTTCATGCGCTGAGGCGTATCGTTGTAGATCATACAATCTGCTTTCAGTGTCTGTTTGATCACCCGCCTTATCTGCGGTAAGGACTGCGTTACGGCGGTCAACCATTCCTATGTTATTCAATCGTAAAAAGGTAGCTGTAATAAAGCACATAATGATAAGCAAAATCAGCAACTGCCACGTTTTCACACGCTGGAGACGCTTAATATTCCTTCGCACCTGTCGTTTATCTGCCAACTATCCTACCCACCTACTACTCCACTTATTGTAGCATGAGCATTACGATAGCAATACTAGGTAGTAACAGAGATATATCCTGGGTATATGAGAACATTTTTCTAAGGGTGCGTATCGTTTTTCATTCTTTATGCCAGGGTGTCGCTTTGACGAAATTAATGGGGATACCGTCATTCATGTAGCGAGTCTCATAGGTCGTCTTTAGCATGTATTCCTTGCTTAGATCTGATTCATGAAGATCAAAAGAAAGTTCTTCAATCTTCCAACCTTCACCCACTAGTTGCTCGAGACTCCATAAAAAGAGATCCCTCGCATCTGTTTTAAAGTAGAGCGCACCGTTCGTCGCCAAAAGGTCCTTGTAGAGACGAAGAAAGGTAGGATGTGTTAGCCGATGCTTTGCCGCCCTCTCTTTTGGAAATGGATCGGGAAATGTTACCCATATTTTTTCAACTGAATGGAAGGGCAGTAGCTCAGGTAGTTGATCAATCCGAGCACGAAGGAACTGAAGTTGCGCGAGTTGTCTGTTGATCGCTTCCCTAGCACCTGTCTGAAGACGGTCAGCCTTAACATCAATAGCGACCATTGATACGTGTGGATACTTCTCCGCAAGTGCAACACTAAAGAGTCCTGTGCCCGCACCAACTTCTACGATCTTAGGCGCCATGTTCTTATCCCATTCGTTCGTCTCAAAACAAAGTGGGTTGTTGTGAAATAGCGCGAAGCGATACTTCTTGCGTTTTCTGGTGATAATATACTCTTCAGGATTAAGAGGCGCGGCGACCATTACCTCAAACGTTCCCAACCGGGGTTCTTAAGTCGATACAGCGCTGAGGGAGAATCATCAATGACTCTTCCATGATCGACATAGAAATCGACAGCATCACCAAAGTAATCAGTTGCCTCACTAATATCCATGGCCGGACGCTTCCCTTCTGGATTGGCACTTGGTGCGATGAGTGGACCGGTTTTCTCTAACATCTCACGGAGCATTTCATGATCTGGAATGCGGTATGCTAGGGATTCGTTACCGCGCGTCAGCCAGATGGGGCCGTTTGTACTCGGTAAGATAATACTGGTTTTTCCTGGCCACATCTCGTCAATACGGTCCAGGACCTGTTGGTCATATTCGTCAAATAGCTGATCGATTGAAGCAATGAGAAGAATGGGAGATTTTTCAGGAGTTCTCTTTTTCATTGAATAGATTCGTTCAACTGCCGCTTCGTTATCCGCACGTGCGACTATCCCATAAAGAGTATCTGTTCTTAGTACTCCAATTCCTCCCTCAAGAAGAAGGCTAACAATTTCATCATCAAAAGCATTTGAAAAGTGTGACATAGCACATGCTATACTAGCATATATGGACAAATTTGTAATATGGTCTAATACGGTCGGCGTCTCCGTACTCGTTATTATCATCATAAGCATCTTAGCCGCAACCTTCGGTGCTGCTGTTGTTCGCGCTATTGTCAGCCAGCTCATCGAGCGCACCCGCGAAAAATCATGGCATCCTAAGGATGTTGAGAAACGACGTAATACACTCGTCGCGCTCTTTAGCAATCTATGGACGATAACAATCGTTGTGATTGGGCTCTTTAGTATTATCCTGAAACTGTTTCCTGAAGTTAACTTTGCACCACTCTTTGCGAGTGCTGGTATTCTTGGTGTTGCGTTTGGATTTGGCGCACAGTCACTCGTAAAAGACTTTCTTTCAGGAGTGTTCATTATATCCGAAAACCAATACCGCGTTGGTGATGTCGTTGATATTCAAGGTGCCGTTGGAACAGTGGAACGAATAGGAACTCGTTCCACTGTTCTTCGCGATATCACCGGAGACGTCCACTACTTCCCTAATGGTATGGTACAACACGTCATCAATAAGACAATGGGCTACAGTATGGCACGCTTTACAATCGATGTGCATCCATCAAGTGATATCGATGAGATTATTCAAATCATCAACAAGACTGGTGAAAAACTCGCAGATGAAGAGAAATGGAAGAAAAAGATCATTGAAGCTCCATCATTTGCGTCTGTTAGTGAGTTCTCTTCCTCAGCTGTCACACTGGTTATTTCAGGTAAGACGCAACCATCTGATCAGTGGACAGTCACTTCAGAGATGCGCCGACGACTTCTTGCCGCCTTTGAGAAGAGTAAGATCAAACTCTAAATATAATCGGTATTGTTTTCTAATTACTCGTTGGATTATCGATAGATAATGCCTGGTCACTCATAGGATTGCCACTAAAGCTATCGACGCTCGTTGCCTTTGCCGCCTGGCCCTCGTAGAGCTGGCGGAACTGATCAATCGATGTCTTATCTATTGAACCACTTGAAGAAAACCCGTTGAACCCATCTGATTCAATAGCTTGCTGACGAACAGAAACGTACCCAGGGCGACTTAAATCAAGTTGAGCCGTGCCACTTGTCTCGTAAAGATCAAGGGCGACACCAACAAGGAAAAGTGAGATAAGGATCGTAAAAGTGAGCAGGAGAGCAAAACGACGCTCGGCTATCTTACTCATATGTTTATCAAGAAGTTCTTCACTCATCACGAAGTCCCTCCTTCAAATTGCTTTGCAAACGTTTCAAAGTCCGTCTTATAGGTCTGGATTGTTGTCTGTAAATTAACCGTATCTAGATGGACTATTGAGCGTTTATTACGCGCGTCCGTCACGCCATCGTAGAATTCAACAGGCTGGTTCTTGCAGTCCATATTGAGCAACTTTGAAAGCGCTTGTTCGTATTGTTGGTAATCGTTTCTAAACGTCGTTAATTGTGCGTCATACAGCGTTGCATCTGCGACAAGAAGTGTCGCATCAAGACTGTTAAGCGTTGCCCGACTATTAAACGGTTCCATAAGTTTTGTTGAGATTGATTCATACACCTCACCCCGATTTACTCGAAGCAGCGCGTCCGTTGCATGTAACTGGAATAATGATGACTGTGCCTGAGTACAGTTTGTACGGATACGATCAATATGGGCCTGAGTCATGGGTATTGATGTATCATCAGCATGAGCAAGCGTACTCATACTAAAAGAAACAAGCGCTATAACAGAGAAAATAAGGGGAAGAATCGAATACCGTTTCATGCCTCCCTATTATCTAGCAAGACGGCTACTTGGTCAAATGTAATAAAGCGTCTGATTTGATAATGAGACCATCTTTAATAAGACCGTCTAACGCTTTCTCAAACCGATCGTCTCGCACCAGTCTACCCTGCAGTTGATCAAGAGTAAGGTCTTCTCCAATCAGCAGTTTAATGATCCACCCCCTTACCTCGCGGACACTCCCCTTAAGGGCAGGTTGCTTCTTGTAATGACTACTCTGCATGTTACGACCAGCCCCGTTCCTTTTTAGCCATGTTCCATAATCCATGAGCGCCCAATAAAACTCCCTTGGATACTCCCTATCGAGTGTTTCCTCAATATAAGGAATCATTTCAGCATCCGACACTTTTTCGCCATTAGGAAAAAAGTGATGGAAATAGACGGTTCTCACATTAGTCTCAATAAAGGCTACTGGCTGGTTGAAGGCATAGACAGTGATTGCACCAGCCGTCCCCACTCCGACACCAGGAAGCCGTAAGAGCTCCTCTCGCAATTCGGGAAATTGTCCGCTATATTCATTAATGATCTTTTTTGCCGATTCATGAAGAAATCGCGCCCGTCTGTTATACCCAAGCCCACTCCACAAAGAAAGGATATCTGCGAGTGGAGCAGCAGCCAACGCCTTCTCATCTGGAAACCGTTCAATAAACGAGAGAAACTTTGGAATAACTCGATCGACCTGTGTTTGTTGCAACATTAATTCACTTACCAAAATATAGTAAGGTCTGGTATCTTCGCGCCATGGCATCTCACGATATAAGGCTCTGCCTTTTTCATGCAGTACCTCTAAAAAATCATCTTTGTTCACTCTCTTTAGTATACCGGCGTATACTAGAATTATGACGACTTTTGTTCTAGGTGGAGGATGTTTTTGGTGTCTTGATGCCGTCTTCCGTAAACTCAAAGGGGTAACCTCATCCGAATGTGGATATGCAGGCGGGGAAACACCCTCACCTAATTATTATCAAGTGGCCTCAGGAAGAACCGGTCACGCCGAAGTAGTGCGTGTCACCTTTGATGAATCTATTATCCCAGTAGAGACACTACTCGGCATCTATTTTTTAATTCATAATCCAACCACTTTAAACCAGCAGGGCGCCGACGTCGGCACGGAGTACCGTTCTATTATGCTTTTTGAAAATGAAACGCAAAGACAAGCATTTAGCTCAGCGATTGCAACAGCACAAACCATATGGGATGATCCTATTGTCACCGAACTAAAACCGCTTGAAACGTTTTTTCTTGCAGAAAAAGAACACCAGGATTACTTTGCAAAAAATCCTGAGACTGGTTATTGCTCGATTGTCATTGAGCCTAAAATCAGCAAAGCGCGACACGAATACAAACAGTGGTTTAAAGAAGGTGAATAGACAAATGAAGATCACAAAATACAAACATTCTTGCCTTCTTATTACAAAAAATAATCAAAGTGTTGTTATTGATCCGGGTAGCTTTAGTACTGACTTCACCGCACCAAACGGAGTAGTTGCGACTGTCATCACTGATGCCCATGGTGACCACCTTAATGTTGAACTCATTAAAGCAATTGTGGACACTAATCCAGATGTGCGCATTCTTGGTCATCCCGATGCCATGAAATTACTTCAGGGTATGAATACGACAGCTGTTACATCAGGTGAAACAATAGCAGTAGAAACCTTTACATTCAGCTTCTTCGGAGGGCAACATGCTCTTATCCACCCTTCGATTCCAAGAGCTATTAATCTCGGCGTTCTCATAGATGATACCTTCTACTATCCGGGCGATTCTTTCACCGTGCCTAATGCAGAAATAAATGTACTCGCGCTTCCAGTCAGTGGTCCATGGATTAGTATGAACGATACCATTAACTTCCTTCTTGCCGTTCATCCGCGCCTCGTCTTCCCAACTCACGACATCTTTCTTTCAAGTGAGGGAGAGCAACTGACCGATCGACTCCTTGGAGGAATAGCTGAAGCAAATCACATTATCTACCGTAGAGCCGCTGAACCTATCATGATAGAAGCATAAGAAAAAAGCCGCTCCCTCCGAGCGACTCTTCTCTGAAGCTACGACAAACCGTAGCCATCCCTGCTCTATGGAGCAAGAACCTTCTTTGCAGTCTTCTTCGCCTGATCTACAGTCTGTTTATTGTCCCTTACAGCGCGGGATGTCCTTGTTTTCGCCTCTCCACTGAGAAGGTCTGTTTCTTTTAGGATTTTGGAAGCTGAGCCACGAACACTATCCGCCATTTCAATCATTTCTTGTGCTGTTCGCGTGGCACTTTCTTTAAAGCTAGTGCCCACTTCCTCTACAGCTTCACGCGCTTGAGTCGTCTTCTCGTCAGCATATCCCCTGGCGCGCATCATTTTTCGTTTTAGATCTTTTCGAGTTTCCTCGCCACTTTTTGGTGCAAAAAGCACGCCAGCAACGAGTCCGGCTGTAGCAGCAAGTACGAGTTTAGTAGTTTTTGTCATGTTTTTATATCCTATTCTTTTGATTGGTTTTTTATTTACGAAATAGTTTTACGATATGACCAATTACCGCTCCAGGTGACAACCATTCAGTAGCTGATGCAAGATTTTGGGTAATCACATCAATGCTTTTGATGACGCGTTGGACTTTCATTAATATAATCGTCATCGTTGCGAGCAATGCTACAACAACTACCGACAGAATTACGACGATAATTGTTAGTAATGTCACTACGAGATTCATATCCATGAATTGCTCCTTTTTTGGCTAATTGCTTTTAATGCAACGAAGCTATTTAATTGTTTATGTGTGTTATGACAACATATTTACTGTAGCACTATTTTGACAAAAAAGCAATAGCACGTTAAAAGGCGCGGTCGTACATACAATACTGAGCGTACGCTCAGTATTGTATGCCCTTTACGTTATAGCAATAGCTCTATTGCTGCTACGGAGTAAGGCGGTTAATATCACGTGGGAAGAGTGTCGCTTCTTTTACGTTTGAAAGACCGATCGTCTTTTGTACAAGTCGATCAATACCGAAACCACAGCCACCGTGCTGTGGAAGTCCAAATTTAAATGCCTGTAAGTAGTACTTAAACCCTTCATGCGACACATCAAGTCCAGCTGATTCCATCTGCTTAATCATCTCTTTATAGTTGTTCTCACGAAGAGGACAGGTTGCAATCTCAAGCCCCCTGAAGAGAAGATCTCCCCACATAACAACACCACGTTCATGATCAAGCTTATGATAGAACTTACCAGCCGCGAGAGGAAATTCGATCGCGAACACAAGATCACTGTGAAAATTCTTACGTGCATACTCGCTAATCCAACGCTCTTCATCTGGGATAAGATCTTTCTCGTCTGTTACGTCAGTCTTCGTTGCTTTCGTATACATTTCATGAATTTCAGCAATAGTAAACCGAGGAATGTTACCATCCTCAGGCAAGAGAAGCTCAGGCGCATTTAATGATTTAAGGTCATCCGCATGTTCTTCATATACTCGGCGAAGTGTGTACTGAGTCATATCGCCGACCATATTAAGTACTTCGTCATGACTCTCGACAAATCCCATCTCAATATCAAGCATGGTCAGCTCTGTAAGATGTCGCGTCGTTGCACTGGGCTCAGCTCTATAACTATGGCCTATCTCAAAGACGCGCTCGTAGGCACCTACCATAATTTGTTTATAGAACTGAGGACTCTGTGCCAGTGTTGCTACTTTACCGAAGTAATCGAGCTTAAATACCTCAGCACCACCTTCAGTTGGTTCGGCGAGAAGTTTCGGAGTATCGATCTCGACAAATTCTTTACCGCGAAGAAAGTCGCGGATATAGTACGTTAAGTCGCCACGTATTTTAAAGATCTTCTGTTCTTGTATGTTGCGAATATTAAGAACACGATATTCAAAAAGTGTATCAAGGTTTTCAGCTTTATGGTTAATTGGCTTATCGATTTCGATTGGTGGCTCATCAACAACAGGGACCTCAACCGTGACAGTAACATTATGAAGTTCAGCACCACCTGGAGCTCGCTCATCTGCAATAACCACACCATCTAGTGTGAGGACTGTTCCGATTTGAAGACCTCGCAATTTTTCAAGTTCATCTTTGTTGTCGATTAATGTCTGCGCTATTCCGCTACGGTCACGGATTGTAATAAAGTTAAGACCACCAAGAAGACGTTTCTTGTGTATCCAGCCCTTAATGGTAACCGTCTCACCAACTTTAGCCGCAAGTTCTCTTGCTAATGTCCGTGTCATAAAAACTCCTTTTTTAGAATAGAAAATGTAGTATTGCTAGGCTAGAAAGGGTCGATCGCTAAAAGCCCGCCGAGCATATTAGCCGACCCATTGATTACTATTCGTATCAACTCGCCATATCATAGTAACGTTATTTTAACACTTTACCTCTTGTATTGCTATTTCTGCCTAAATATCTTCTCTTATTTTGGGATGATTATTCTTTCGAGGATTCCTCGCTGCAACGACACGTAAGTCATCGTGTGCATCGAACTCGTCAACGATTGTATATCCAAGTAGTGCTTCAAGTGTATCTTCAAGACTTAAAAGCCCCACCGTTTCTTGAAATTCATTCACGACGACAAACAGATGATGATGTGTTCTTAAAAATCCAGCGAGCGCCTGGCGAAGTGTATGATCCTCGCGAATATAGAATGCTTTCGGCTCCATAGCTTTTTCCGCCGTCGTTGTCTTCTGATTATTAAGAACAAAAAGGCTTCGAATAAACAGCATACCAACAACATGGTCAATATCAGTATCGATCACAGGAAAACGACTATGCCCGGTCTTATGAAGATCATCAAGCATAAGAGGGCCAAGAAGATCATTCTTATTAACGGCATCAATCATACTGCGAGGTGTCATTATTTCACTGACGAGGCGATCGTCGAATGCAAGGCTTCCTTCAATACGTGTCTTCTCATCATCAGAAAGAAGTGTCCCTGATGTATGTATCATTTCCAGTAGCTCTGCTCTTGAATCTAACTGTTTCTCTTGCACTGTATCAAGTGAAGCAACCCTAATAAAACGAAAAATGACTGGATATTTTTCGACAAAAGTAAGGAGGGCCGGCTCGTACTTTTCGTACAGTGGCTGTACTCTCCTATAGATAAACGCCCATTTCGCGACCGCGCCATATTCGAGCGCTACAACTACCGATAAAAGCGCTCCAAAGATGAATCCAAAACCAGCTACACTCGTAATAACGAAAAGAACAAGTAGAATAGCTGTTGCGATACGCTGCAGTGAAACAATATCCGGCAATAGTTCTAGCCATCGTAAGGTTGCGATAGCTTTCTTATTACCAACACTCGCCCGACGTTCGAGTTCTGCGATACTTAAGCTGCTTGAAGCCGTATGTACACCCGCTACAAAAACGAGAAGCGTAAAAAGAATTAGGCAAAGGATGCTCATTACTACCATGTAGCTCTATTGTACCGCACACTCCCTTGTCGGAGTATTGTTTTTCATCTACACTTAATAGAGTAATCATAAGGAGTTTTCAGTGAGTAAAAAATCATGGAGTATTTTTGCGGCCGTCTGTCTTGTTGTCCTGGGCGGACTCATATACCTTTCGAACAGAAGTCGAATCGATGTCTCGGCCGTCAATAATGACAGCATCTTGAAAGCATCAACTCAATCAGGTAACATCGCGGATCACGTTTTTGGCGTTCAGAATAGCAAGGTTGTTCTTTACGAATACGGCGACTATGAGTGTCCAAGCTGTGGTGCCGCCTACCAGCCACTGAAAGATATTACTGCTAAATATCAAGGACAGATCTCATTTGTCTTTAGGAACTTCCCTCTCGTCACTATTCACCCTAACGCTCGTGCTGGAGCCGCCGCTGCTGAGGCTGCTGGTCTCCAAGGCAAATACTGGCAAATGCACGACCTTCTCTACGAAAACCAAACAGTATGGGGACAAGCTGATCCAAACAGCCGAGGGTCTTACTTCGATAGCTACGCAAAACAACTAGGCCTGAACATCGCTACATTTGATACAGACATGAGCTCAGCCGCTGTCGATCAGAAGATCAGTTTTGACATTGCACTTGGTCAGAAGCTTAATGTTGATGCGACACCAACTATCTATTTAGGTTCAACAAGGCTAGACAACATCTCAACCAGCACAAGCCCGGTTGATGAGACAAAGCTTTCAGCACTCATAGATGCGCAACTCCGTGCAAACAACATTGCCTTGCCGACTACAACTTCAAACACAGCAAATCAATAATTTACAGGAAACTACTAAAAACACCCCGGTGCCTTGGGGTGTTTTCTTTTTTATGATGAAGTTCAAACTGAACTTCTTTTTACGAACACACGTTCTAATGTGCGATATACAGTTGCCATTCGGCAGGCACCACATCCACTGCAATCTTTTTGCGTCTTGTAGACACAAATTCGACAGCTATTGGCATGTGCGTATTGTACTCCTTGTACTATATACAGCCCTGCGCGCTTCGACCTTTAAACTGAATTTATTGTACTTTTGGCGCAAGACACATAAAACAGAATAACAAACGGCCATACACACGTCAAGCGTATCACTATAGAATAGTGCTTATGTCATAAGTATAGAGTACTCGAACAGTAGGTTTCAAGATGCTTTTACGATATTATGTAGAATAATTTACGACATAGCTGTGGACGTCTTGAACGTATTTAAATACCGTGACGTGGTCACGGTATTTTTAGTTTTAGCACTAGCGAGTATATATTTTATATGTCTGTCTAAGATCTTTACATCTCACCAGGGGTTGCTTCAGGCTTAGCTGCCTGAAGAGAGCGCTCCTTAAGTGCAAGTGCAATGAACATCGCTACAAGCATCACACCAGATGTCGTAATAAAGATAGTACGCATGCTGTCTGAAAATGCATGGATAACCCTACTATTGTATTCAGATTGGTCCGACATGAATTGCTTCTTTACTTTGTCTTTTACAGGTACTGGAAGAGCAACTCGTGTCATGCTTGCGTTAAAACCATCCGTAATCTTCTGCTTCGTATCAGGCATGTTTAGTGTTAGGAGCGTATTAGGGTCATTCACATTCGAACCCAATACTTGGCTTGCAGCAGGTGACTTGAGAAGCGTCTGGATATACGCATCATGACTCATGTCACCGAGTGAGCTCGTAATCCCCGCAGTAAGCATGCTTCCGAATATAGCAACACCAATTGTCGAGCCGAGTCCACGAAACAGCTGGTTTGAACTTGTTGCTACACCAAGGTCCCTTTGTTCGAATTCATTCTGAATTGCGATGTTAAGGAGTGGCATACCGATACCTATCCCCATGCCAACAAAGAATGTCATAACTGCTTCTTCAAAGAAACTACTTGAAGGAGTAAGTAATGATAGCGTCAGCATTGATACGGTCGCAAGAGCAAAACCAAAGATCATAAATCGTTTGTATTTACCCGTCTTTGAAACAAGTCCACCAGTTCCAATGCTTGCTAGCACAAGACCGAAGATCATAGGCATAAGCATCAAACCAGATGTTGTTGGAGAGGCCGCAAACACCTGCTGGTTAAACTGTGTTAGGTAAAGAATCGACCCAAGCATACCAGCACCTACGGACATAGCAACCACCATAAGGATGATGAAATTACGACTCTTAAAGAACCTTAACGGAAGCGTTGGCTCTTTCACCTTTCGTTCAACAAGGATGAATACGGCGATTGCAAGTGCTGTAAAGATTGCCATGATAATGCGTAGTGTCGTAAGACTCATGTCGGCATTCTTTAAGAAGTCTGCAAAAATTTTATCTGTGTTATCTACCGCGAGGACAATAGTAGCCAAGATGATCGCTAAGAGACCTGCACCAGCGTAGTCGACACGTGGTTTATTGTCATGACGAAGCGGTGGACAAAAGATAGCGATAACTGCGAATGCAGCAATGCCAATTGGAACATTGATAAAGAACGTCCAGCGCCAGTCAGTTACCCAGTTGAAGACCTGATGAGATTCAGTCAAGAATCCTCCAAGAAGTGGGCCAATCACTGAAGCGATACCAAATACACCACCGATAAGGCCCTGCCACTTGCCTCGTTCACGAGCTGCAAAAAGGTCACCAATAATCGTAAAGGCGTTTGCTGTAATAATACCGCCACCAATACCCTGGAGAGCTCTATACATAATCAGTTGATTGATGTCGCCACTTGTACCACTAAGGAATGACCCAACCGTAAAGATAGTTACACCAATAAGGATCATGATGCGACGACCAAAAAGGTCAGATAACTTTCCGGCAATTGGAGTGGTTATTGTTGTTGTGATTAGGTATGCTGTTACTACCCATGTAAGCGATGAATAGGCGTTGAAATCTTCAACAATCTTACCTAATGCTGTTGATATAATTGTCTGATCGAGCGCAACCAAAAAGAGGCTGGCCATCACAGAGATCATAATAATGATCTTACTGCGCAGACTTAGATGATGATGCATATACGTCCTTACTCCTTCATTCTTCTTGTGAGCCATCTAGCATGTCTTTAAGAACTTCGATTTTGTTTGTCATATGTGCAAGAATAGTACGCATTTGCTCTTCTTGGATAAGACCAACCCACCCGCCTTCTTTAGAGCCCATAACGTACAAGCGGTCACCCGACTCGATTCCAAAAACTTCACGAACATCAGCAGGGATAACTATTTGGCCTTTTGTGCCAACAGTTGCTGTTCCGTAGAGTTTTTTGTCATCTTTATCCTGCACGTTCGTTGCCCCTTAATGCATTTGATTCACTTTTTTATCGTTTTCAGTATACATTAAGTATGAAAAGTATGTCAAGTATGTTTTTACCTACTTTTTTAGTTCATATTCAATGGTCGAATCACCATTCGTGCGGTCACCTTCAATAATTGAGGAGATTTCGAACCCAAGCGACTCGAACACGGCCCGAGATCTCTTATTTTCGCTCCACGTCTTTGTAAATACCGTCGTTACACCTCGCCGTCTCAGATACTTGATCAGCTCCTGAACCTGATAGGTTCCGATACCAAGACCTTGTACTTTGTCGCTGACATACATAGGACCTATCGAGCGTGCGTCACTTCGTCCTTTATGGCTTAATATCGTGATATATGAAACAATTTTGCCATCAAGAACAACACCAAATGCCCGAAAGTGCCTATCCCCGATGAACTTCCGAAGTAGCTCACGGGCAGTAAGCGTCCCCTTAGTCTTAGATCCCAAGAATGCATCCCTGGACTCATCTATCAATGGATCAAGTTGTGAATCGCTTAGTTCTACAAAGACTCGTTTTGTATTTTTAGAGATCATACCTTGAAAAGTATCTCACACTACACAAGTTAAAAACATAACCTCTTCTGTCGTTATTTTTAATGATTTTTTACTGTTTTTTAGGTATAATTCGCCTAAATCATACGTCTATTTTCCTTGTATCTCACCTTAATCTCAGTTTGTCGAGTACAATAGAGTGTATGAAAGTTTTTATTCAGGTTCCTTGCCTTAACGAGCAAGATACTCTGCCATTGGTACTCAAAAAAATCCCAAAGCGTATTTCTGGTGTTGATTCAATTGAGGTACTTATTATTGATGATGGATCAACGGATGCTACCGTCGCTGTTGCAAAAAAACTTGGAGTGACCCATTTCGTTCATCACACCTCGACAATGGGGCTCGCTCGCTCGTTTAGTGACGGTGTCCATTATGCTCTTGCGCACGGGGCAGATATTATTGTCAACACCGACGGTGACAACCAATATCCCCAAGAACGTATCGGAGACCTCATAAAACCAATTATAGATGGTGAAGCCGATATGGTTATTGGCGATCGACAGACCCATCAAATAGCTCATTTCTCCCGTTTTAAGAAACTCATGCAACGTTTTGGCACCTACATTGTTAATCAAGCTGCTGGCAGTTCACTACCCGATGCCGCAAGCGGCTTCAGGGCGTATTCGAGACAGTCATTGTTTCGAATTAATATCGTCACTCAGTTTAGCTATACAATGGAAACAATCATTCAGGCTGGGAACAAGAGATTAAAGATTGTCAGTATACCAATCGATACTAATGCGAAAACACGTGAATCTCGCCTCTTCAAAAATAGTTGGCACCATATGATTAAATCGGGAGAAGCAATTGTCCGCAGCTACTTTATGTTCAAGCCTTCCGGTTTCTTTGCTGGACTCGGTATTCTCTTCTTTGTTGGTGGGGCAATACCGTTTGTTATATACGCTCTTGACCAAATCGAAGGTGGACGACGACACGGAGGAGGCCACCTACAATCACTTATTCTGGGTGTTACCTTTCTAACGGCATCCCTTCTCTCATTCGCATTAGGTATTATTGCAGACCTGCAACGTATTAACCGCATCCTTCACGAAGAAACTCTGGAACGTTTGAAGCGACTAGAATATACTAACAAAGATAACCAGACTTCTTCACGCAAGAAGTAACTCGTTCCATGATTGAGAAAATAACCACTACCATACTTTCAATTCTGAAATCAAAGAAGTTCTTCTACTTTGTTATTGCGGTTCTCTTTATTCAAGCCTTATGGATGGCGTTAACCGCTAGTTACCCTATGGCATTTGATGAGAGTTTTCATATGGGTATCATACAAATATATTCCCACCAGTGGGGGCCAATCCTATCAAAGACCCCTGTCGATTCTGCTCAATATGGAGAATTAACCCACGATCCATCCTACCTCTATCACTATCTAATGAGTTTTCCATATCGTATTATTCACCCACTAGTCAATAGTTATGCTGGTGAGATTATCGTCATGCGCCTCCTTAATACCGGCCTCTTTATTGGGGGACTATTCGCATTCAGGAAACTTCTTGTCCGCATAGGTGCGTCTAGAGCGCTTACTCATTTCTCACTTTTTATGCTCGTTCTGCTCCCTGTTACTCCATTTTTGGCCGCGCACATCAATTACGACAATATGTTCTTCTGGTTAGTGCCGATCAATATTTGGTTCGCCCTCAACTGTGCCGAGACCATAACAAAATCCAAAAAGGTGTTCGCTAAAGATTTCATTCTTCTTATAACAATCGGGTTCTTAACCTGTCTTGTAAAATACGTCTTCCTACCAATATTCCTCGCGATATTCTTATATCTTTTCTTCCTGTGGATAAGAAGTGGAAAAAAGAAAGCTATCCTGAAGAACCTTGTTCCTTCCTTTGCTGCTCTCAGCAGACGGGTACAGATAGGCCTTTCCTTATTGTTCATCATTAGTACAGGACTCTTCATTCAACGGTACGCTGTGAATGTCATTGAGTATGGCAATGTACAGCCAGAGTGTAGCAAAGTTGAGAGTGTACAAAGTTGTCTTCGTTATGGACCTTGGGTACGCAATTACTACCTCGCCATTAGCGCAGAAGCCCCCGATTCAGTGCCAAACCCAACCAAGGCTCTGTTCCTTCCGAATTGGTTCGGCGGCATGATCTACAGGCTTTATTTCGCAATTAATTATGACTTCGACGAGTACTCCGCAATGCCACTTCCCATTGGACTCGCGTATGTAGTAGGGATCGTAGGAACTATTGCTCTCTTTGTTTTCTGGAAAGCCGTCCTAAGAATCAACCAACATATTCTGCTACTCATTGCCGTCATCCTTTTCTATTCTCTCTCATTGCTTTACATTAATTTCACTGATTATCTCCATTACCATACAATGGTTGCTATAAACGGTCGCTATTTCATTCCGCTTCTACCGTTTATATGTATCATTATTGGCCTCGCCTTTAGGCACGTTCTCTCTGTTGTCTTTAAGCAGAACAGCACAAAAGCTAAGGTACTCCTCTGCGTTATCGCGTCACTCTGTGCAGCTAACGGAGGCGGCGTTCTTACCTACCTTATTCATAGCGACGCTGTTTGGTACTGGCAATACGATCCTCTCACTGGCTTTAATCTCTTCATGAAAAAGATCGCAACAGCACTCACTATTGGAGCACCCAAGTAGCATCCGCTACACTGACTCTATGAAAAGTATCTCCCTAAGTACGATACGCACCCGAATAGTTAGACTGAGAAAGTCGCCATACGCTTTGTGGTTTAAGAAGTATAAGAAAAGTATTAGTGTTATTGCAATACTAGTTTCCTTTACTTTTCTTATTGCATATACCATATTCAATCCATCACTGATTGATCGCATCCTAAAAACAGACCCTCGCACGCTAGGACTTCTTAGCCTTCTCTATACGATTATTCTTGGCACTCAATTAATTCTCATATATATGTCCGTACGACTTTGCAGCAAGAAGCTCACTATAAAGAAGAGTCTCTTCTTAAGTATTTACTCGGCACTTGCCAATTTCTTTGGACCATTACAAAGTGGACCTGGCGTTCGGGCGGTGTATTTAAAGAAAACGATTGGACTCGCTATCCGCGAGTATACGTATGCAACCCTTTTTTATTACGCCGCCTACGCTCTCATAAATGGATCCCTTCTCTTTATTACGACATGGCCACTTATTACAGTATTAGGATTAATCCTCAGCCTCATTCTCATCATCCTTGGAGCATCCATCTTTCATTTCGGCACACGTTTAAAATATGTACTCGCAATCTACACCGTTGCGGTAGCGCAAGTAATAACCACGACTACCATCTATTATCTTGAACTCCACGCGACAAGTCCTGGTACTCACTACTCTTACGCTCAGGCTATTGTCTTTAGTGCCAGCGCGGCACTCTCTATGTTTGTTTCACTAACACCCGGTGGGATAGGTATCCGCGAGGCGTTCATTGTCTTTACCCAGTCCTTGCATCACATTTCGCTCGCTTCTATTATCGCAGCTGGAGTGCTTGATCGCGCTTTCTATGTTCTGTTTCTTATTATCTTATTTAGTATATCTTCAGCAATGCACATAAAAACAATCGCCTTAGGTAAGCAAACAGGAAACCGGAGAGACTAGTGGAATTTCTGGCCGTTTTCAAGCATCTGAATAAAGGTGCTGATTCTCGCCTGACGCGTCTCTGGTTTCTTCGCTGTTTGGATGCGGAAAAGAAAAGCGTAGGTGTTCGTTTTATTGAGGGTGTCATAAAACGAACGCGCTTTAGGATTGTTGTCTAACGCTTCCTTAAAGTCATTTGGCATCTCCATAGTACTCGCCGCATCATAGGCTTGAGCCCATCGACCATCTTGTTTTGCAGCTTCGACTTCTTTTAAGCCTGCAGCCTGCATACGATGTGATTCAATGAGCGTCTCAACTCTTTGGATATTAACCTTCGACCACATGCTTTTAGGCCGTCTTGGAGTAAACTTTTGAAGAAAGAAGCGTTCATCATATGAACGTTTAAGACCATCTATCCAACCGTAACATATCGCTTCCTCCAAAGCCTCAAGGTAGGATACGGTAACTACTCCAGAATCCTTTTTAGCAATCTTAAGCCATACACCCTCCGGTTCCTTGTGGTGATCCTCTAGCCATTTTCGCCAGCCTTCAACTGTATCAAATGTATAGATAGGAAGATTGAGAAGATATTCCATTGTTTGTATGTGCTCCTTTTACAAGTAGATAATTAACGGTGTATCACATGGTAAGACTATAGACCCGAAGACCTAATGCGTACCTGTTGATCCAAATTTTCCTCTATCATCATTACCAAGATGGTCAACAGGGACAAAGTCAACTTTTTCATAAGGAAGGATGATCATTTGCGCAATCCGCTGTCCTTTTTCTATTGTCACAGGTTCATCAGTAAAATTAAATGCTGCAAAGTGATACTCATCATTGTCACCATTAAAATCAGCATCACCAATGCCAATCCCATTGGCGGCCATAATTCCTTGTTTATGAGTCGAGCTTCTTGCAGCAAGTAGTACCCAATAACCTTCTGGAACCTCCAGTGCAATATTCAATGGCACATACCCTACCGATCTAGGCTCAATTATCGTCTCAGCTCTTGCGTAAAGGTCCATACCCGCTGCACCTGATGTTTTATAGGCAGGCAACGACACGCTCGTGTCGAACTGTTTAATCTTCACTTTCATACGTACCCTCCTTATTAAGTCATACTCGATTTCATCATCTATCTGATTGTAGCAAATAACCTATTTCTTATAGCTCATAAGTTCACTTAGCGCCCTCATCATCATAGGAAGCCTCACTCTAGAACCAGAATAAGCAACATACCGCGGTTCCCAAACAGGTTGAAATTTATTTTTAAACCTACGAAGTCCGCGGAAAGAGAACCAACGATTTGCGTGTAGGTAAAGAAGATGAAGCCCTCTTTCGTTGAGGTTACGTCGTTCTTCAAGTCCAGAAAGAGGCGCAAGGCCAAGATCAAGTGATATCCATTTATCCTCATAGAGTCGTTGAATGAGACTAATAAACAGAAAGTCCATAGTGTTGGCCGGTGCTGTCTTACTTGAACGCATTAGATCAATAGAGGCATGTTTGTGCCTGGAATAATTCGGTTGCATATTCACAAAGGCAACTATCTTGTTTTTCTCATCGCGCACCACATAGACGTCACACTGCTTTAGATAGGGTTCGTCAAAATATCCCATAAGAAAGGTCCGCTCCCTATGGCGTCCACCACCTTCAAGCCAACTCTCGGAGACTTGTCTTAGCTCGTTCATAACAGTGTGGTCACTACTATCGACAAACGACGCTCTGTATCCTGCCTTTTTAAAGCGGTTACGGATATTCCTTGCATTTTTCTCGAGAGATCCCTCCATATATTGAGCTATGTCAATTTGGGCGTTCTCACCTATTTTTGTTAACTTTAAACCCACCCGTCGATAGATGTCCTTATTTTCTTCATCAACTGCCAAAAACGCAACCTGCCAACCTCGACCAAGGCAATATGTTATAAATTCCCCTGAAAGCCGTTGCTTATCTGCGATCGTCTTCGCGACGGGGTCAGCAATGGCGATACATATCCCTTCTGAAACACCGTATGCGATAAACCCCCGCACCTCCTTGCTGAAAAAATATGATTTATCATGGGGGAAATATTTAAAATAATCTTCGCTCGTCGTGCCATATAGTTCGAGGAGGTCTAATACTTCCCTTTGACTTGCCGGCGTATGACTAAAGTGATCCGCTACCGGCCTTAAAAGCGCAAACGAGATAAGGATATAATTAATAGTTCCAAAGAGTGGCAAAAGAACATGAAGAACGAGATTTTCGTGATGTATATACGGCAAGGGCTCTGTGATATCCTGCGGTTGGTACATGTGATCAAGTGATTCAATGACACTCTTCGTCAGTGTAAATGTAAGGTGGCCCGTACGGGCCACCAAAAAGGATACCACTACCATAACAATCGTCGACATGAACGTGAGAAGGAGTACGCGCCTCAAGAGATGAAAAGCTGGTGTGCGACCTGTCGCAAAAGGATAGTAGTCTCTCGTAATGAACAAAATCGCTAAACATATAAGTGGCAGGAGGCTTAAGGCGCTTACCACCCCTTTCGACTCGAGAGTATCCCACACCATGGCAATAAGAAGAATGACAACTGCCGCACCCCAAGCGACCCTTCTGCCGATAATAAGCCCAATCGATGCATAAAACGTTGCAGCAAGAACAACTGTATCAATAATCATTGCGATATGACTGATATAAAAAGGAGCCGGATATTCTAGGCGAGATGGTCCATAGAGGAGTTGAATAGTGGCAACAAAAAAGGTTGCAATTGCAACAAGCCAACGAATGGTTTGTATAGGGACGAGATTTCGCACAGCTCTCTCTATCATACGCCAACGCATCGTATAAGAAAAAGCATGAGGAGGTTCTTCTTTTTTATTAAGCACCGAGCAGATGGAGTATATGGTACATAACATACACCGGCCAGACCGCCGCTTGGAGAAGGCCTAGTATTACCTGCCAGAATGTCGCTGTTTTGGGAATAAAGTAGATTGCTGCGCCTATATAGAGAAGGAAAAAGAAGAACCCGGTAGGACCTGCTTTATTGATAATCTTTACTGTCTTTTCTTCACGTTCGCTCATAGTAATCATCCTCTTTTATATCATTATCATACCAAAAAGATGACGAGGCTCTATACCCCATCATCTCTTATGCTCTTTTGCTTACTGCTGCGTACTGCCAGTGTCTGAATTACTCGTTGTCTTTGATGGACCAACGATCACAACAAATGATGCAGTACTTGTTATACCGGCTGGAAGTTTCGTCGATGCAGTCTTCACCCCGAGCTTCGCTTCAAGACCAGCAAGTGTCTTAGGCTTAGCACCCTTACTGAGATCGTAGATCGAGTACTGAGGATATGTTCCGGTTGGAGCAGTCGCAACAGTACCAATAGTGTATCCATCAGATTGAAGTGCTGTAGCCTCTGTCTGTCCCGCGCCAGAAGTGCCACTGCCGTTTAAGACATCCACCGCTGCGTGTTCAGCTATGATAGGGGCCTGACCAGAAAGAAGTTGCTGAGTGAAATTCTGAATAGCAACATAATCCTCGAGTCCAGCAGTAGGTTCTACAATACTCGAACCATCCGGACCGGTGCCAGTTGTAAGAATACTTGGTCCGTCATCCTGAAGATCAATTGAAGTAATATTATTAGACGGAACGGCTTTAATGAGATCGACAAAACTCTTAATCTCTGTACTGTCAATTGTTGTATGAAGGTTGGTCCCTAGGGCATCGATAAGGTTAACAACATTGATTGGATTTGCAAGGAAACCAACACTCGTCGCCTTATCTTTTGTGGCAATCGCAATCTTTCGTTGGTTGGCTTCACGATCAAAATTACTGCGAGGGAGTCCGTATCCTCCAGCGTCGTTACGAGCCTGAGCAAGCCACATGGCATTCGTTCCTGTCAGATGGGCAGGACCATTTGGATACTTTACGAGATAACATTTATAATTACAGCGCCAGTCAAAATTGCGATCGAGTATACCACGTGGGTCAGGACTATCTATCGTGATATCAATGCCGCCAACAGCATCAACCACTTTTTGAATTACCGCAAGGTTCATATGCACAACATACTGGATACCAACACCCGTCACTTCACTTACTTTGGAGGCAGTATTGGTTTCGGCCGTAAGCTCGTCGTTTTGAGTAGCGGCAAGTCCACCTAAACTAGTGCCGAGACTACATTCATAGGTGGCGTTTATTTTCCCACTATAGCCAACCGAACACGGCTTATCGTACGTTACCCAAAGGTCACGCGGGATACTCATTAAAAATACCTGCTTTGATTTTTGATTAACACTAATCACCATCATAGAGTCTGTAAGCTGCGCAGCTGGGTGATTCGGGTCACTCTCAGACGTCCCTAGAAGAAGAATGTTCGTATTACCGAGAGAGTCTGCCTTTAGCGGTTTGTCGGGTGCAATAATGGCACTAAAGATATTACCCTTAAAAATAGTGCTCCCTGCATGTAACACTTTATAGGCAATCCAACCACCGACCCCGAGGATACAAAGAACAATGACAATAATGATCCACTTGATAATCCGTCTTTTTTTACTTTTGGGCTTACGATTCCTGCGCCCTTTTTTTGAAATATCAGGAGTATCAATACTTCTTAAAGACTCATCAAGTTCAGCTTTAGAGACACCAACCTTCGACGGCGGCTCAACAGTACTCGGTGTACTTGCGCTAATTGGTGGGTACGGAGTAGCCGAAATGGACGGCTTGTTTGCATTGTTTGTTGAAACGTTGCTACCAACGCTCGATCTCTGTGGTGCCACTCCATCTGAGTATGACGTCCTTCGGGGGCGAGCTTTAAAACCATCCATGAATAAAAATAATTTCTCGTTTAACTAATGCTTATTGTAGTATAGCAAAAAAGAATTGCCGTCATAACCCAATTTTTAGCCTTTTTTGACTCAAAATAACAGATCTAGATCTTTTTCAGCAGAGACTCATTTTCTACTACGCCTTACTACACTATATACCGAAAACTTCTTAGCATTTCCTGAGAATGTCTATAAATTTAATTAAACATTCCTCTACCACATTTATTTGTTATAATAAAGCGCAAGAAGGATACAGTTAATGCTTATCAAAGAAATACTTTCATTCGCACCACGACAAGTGAGACGTAGGGCCGGTTATTCGATTTCTAGGGTTTTAGTAGTAGCCTCTTTTCTTCTTGTCTGCAACTGGACCAGTACTGCCTATGCGGACACGTTTATCTCTCAAAGTTACACGACAACAAGTGCTCTCCCCCAAGACTCTATTGTTAGTCTACAGAATGACTCGACTAATCAAGTAGTTGCCGCCGAAAATGACAATGCAGACAATATCCTTGGAGTGATTGTTAACCCGACAAATGCATCACTGTCACTGTCCAGTTCTAATGCCAACCAAGTCCAGGTTGCAACGAGTGGCACCCTCGACGTGCTCCTATCCGATATTAATGGCTCTGTGTCAAAAGGTGATTTCATTACTGCTTCGCCCATCAGCGGCGTTGGTATGAAGGCAACTGGTAATGTTCGGGTCGTTGGCGTTGCACAAAGTGATCTCAATAGTAGTAACGGAACAAAGCAAACATACACTGATAAAAGTGGTCATAAACAATCCGTCCTCATTGGGGAGTTACCTGTACTCGTTAATGTTTCTTATTTCTATAAACAACCCGACAAGACGCTTATCCCGTCCGCCATACAAAGTATTGCGGACGCACTTGCTGGAAAATCTGTTAGCACCGTCCCCATCTTAATAAGCTCAGGCATTTTTCTCGTGACACTTATTGCAGTAGTGAGTATAATCTACTCAATGATACACAGTAGTATCATATCGGTAGGGCGTAATCCAATGTCTCAATCTGCTATTTACCGGGACCTGGTACAGCTTTCTGCATTAGTGCTGGTTATTATTGCAGGTTCGTTTATTTCAATTTATCTTGTATTGACAAAACTATAGGAGGGTAATATATGTCTTTTCTGCAACTGTTTCTCATGATTAACCTATTCTTTCTTGGTATTGTTGTGACTGTTGCTGCTCGCCATGGGTACGCGCACTTCCATCCACACCCTGAGGAAAAACCTCATCCTGTCGAACAGGGCATTCGTATTCCTCTGGTTATGCGAGAACAGTTACTTGAGCAGGCAACGAAGAAGTTCCAGACCGTGATCGATAGTTCAGTTACTGATTTACAGCATGAATTAAGCAGTACTGCGCTCGAACTTAATAAACATCTCGAAAAATTAGGAACTGCCATTGTTACCGACGAAATGGAGCGATTCAAGATACTCCTTGAAGAATTGAAAAAGAAGACCGAAGATGTCGTTATTGGTGGCCAAACTGCGCTTGCCGAACACCAGAAGACGATCGACGCTCATTTAGAAGAACGACAAAAAGAACTTGAGACAAAGATGTCTGAAGAGATAGCCGCAGAAAAACAACAGCTACTAACACAGATTGACACAAAACTATCGGATGCTGTTGCTTCTTTCTTAATGGAAACGTTACAGCACAATATTGATCTCGGTGCCCAAAGCGAATATCTCACGGCGATGCTTGAAGAGCACAAGGGGGACTTTTCGAAGCGAGTAACCGATGAAGCTTAAACTACCAGACACCGTTTCGTCCTTACAGGACGTCATCGCGCTAAAGAATGAAGTGCGCGAGTATGCACGTTGGTATGCCCATGAGTCAATTAAGAAGGATGTGCACGCCAAAAACATAACGAAAGCTCCGGTACTTTCCGTTGCTGCATCTATGCTTCTACACGATATAGAAGCGCAAAACGCCCTGAATCGTCGAGGTCTTGATGAACTCGTCGATGCACTTACCAATTACGCAAGCACCGCAAAGACAATTACCATCACCCTTGCCGCCCCTGCGACACAATCGGTAAAAGCCACACTTGTCGGGTGGTGCCGTGAGAATATTACCCCAAACATACTTGTCACCTTCCAGTTTAATACCACACTCCTTGGAGGCATGGTGGTGCAATACGGGAGTCGTATTTTTGACTGGTCGTTTAAACGTCAGCTCCTAGGGGCACGAGAATCCTTCCCGGAGATCCTTCGTCATGTTTGACCATACAGCATTTCAAAAACTCGTCGAAGCTGACAGGCCGACAGGCGAAGTTGTCTCAATTAATAGTTTCATCGTCGAAGTTCGTGGTCTCGAAGGTGTTCGCCTTGGAGCATCAGTTCTGTTCGAGGATGGGCACCGGGGCATCGTTCGTGAAGCAAATGGCGACAGAGTTATTCTCTTTAATATCGACTCGGAAAAAATGGCGCCTGGCACACTTGCGGTTGTTGAAAATGACGTCCTCAGTGTACCTGTAGGAAAAAAGCTCGTTGGTCGCGTGATCACCCCTATGGGCGTCCCAGTTGACGGAAAAGGCCCGTTAAAAGCAACTGAGACATCTGGCATTTTTAACGAAGCTCCAGGAATCATGGCGCGTAGTATGCTTAACGAACAGCTTGCAAGCGGCGTAACAGCTGTTGATATGTTCTTTCCTGTTGTACTCGGACAGCGTATTGCAATCCTAGGAGATAGTAAATCAGGAAAAAGCACCTTTTTAAGCCAGCTCAGTGCGAATCAAGAAGGAACCAACCGTACTGTCGTCTACGTCCTTATCGGAAAACGTAAGGTAGATATAGAGATTCTTCTTGCGGGACTGCGTGAGTCTGGGGCTATGGAGCATACTATTGTAGTACTCGCTGATATCTTCGACTCACTCACCCAATCATACCTCGCACCGTACGCTGCTTGTGCAATGGCTGAAAATCTATGGTATGGCGGTGAAGACGTCGTGATTATTTATGATGATCTCAGTAGTCACGCTGAAGCATATAGGCAGCTTTCTCTCCTCCAAGAAGTTGATCCAGGACGAGACTCGTATCCCGGCGATATGTTCTATGCGCACTCTAGTCTTCTTGAACGTGCCGGTAAATTGCTCTCCAATGGCAAGACCCTGACATCACTTCCTGTTGTCCTCACGCCAAACGACGATATCACCGCCTACCTTTCCACAAGCATTATGTCTATTACTGATGGTCAGATTATTCTCGATCTTGGCATCTTTCGTCGTGGCATTCGCCCAGCTGTTAATGCAGGATTATCTGTTTCTCGTGTAGGTGGACAGGCGCAAACCGGACGTCAGAAACGGCTATCTGGAACGCTCTTTAAAACCCTTGCCAGATACAAGCAAGCAGAGGAATTCTCTCACTTTGGCTCCAGTCTTTCCAAAGAAGCTCAGATCGACCTCACATTGGGTCAACAAATCTATGCAGCACTTCAACAAACTCCAGAACAGCTCCACTCGCTGGCGGAGCAGCAACTCATGCTTGAGACAATTATGCTTGGAAAAGGCGAAGTTGAGATAGATATTACCAGCCTCAAAGAAGAGGTCAAAAGGGTAGCAGGAACCGCAAAAAAGGAAGATGGCTATGATGCGATAGAGGCGGCACTTCTAAAGAAATTTGTGAAATCAGAACCAACTCCAGAGAAGCCAGCAGAGCCAGCGAAGGACGAGACTCATGCGACGAGCTAGTGCCATCGAGAAGGAATCAGCGCAAATTACGACAATTGCGGATCTTACTGGAGTATTTGAGAGTATCTCAAGTACACAGGTTGCAAAGGTAAAGAATAAAGTTGCATTATCGAAAGAGTTCTTTCAGCTCCTCTGGGCTCGCTACTCTTCGATTCGTGTTGATCCAAGATCACAAATCACTAATCGTGACCTTGGAGTGGAAGGGTACGCAGAGCGTGTCTTCGTCATTATCTCGGCTGAGGCTGGGCTCAGTGGAGATATCGACCAACGTCTCATCGAAACTATGATGAAGGACCACGATGAAAAAACAACCGACATTATCGTGCTTGGTTCTCATGGTGCGCAAATGCTCACGCAGCAAGGAATAAAATTTAGTCGCTACTTTCAAGTGCCTGAATCCGATAGTTATGTTGATGTAAGCCCCGTTATTGAGGCAGTCCTCCCCTATTCCCAAGTCGTTGTGTACTACGAAGAATACGTCTCACTTGGCGTCCAGGGCATTAAGAAGATCGATCTCATTTCAAGCATGCGCGCTATGAGTGAGAATGTAGACGAAGAGAACGCCATCACCCAAGCGGAAACAATATTTGAACCTTCTCTGGAAGAAATTGCAGATGAGATGGAGATGACTATGATGACTCTTACCCTTAGCCAGACGATTTTGGAATCAAACCTGGCACAAGCGGCAAGCCGCTTTAATGCCATGGCAGTTGCTAAGAAACATGCAACTGAGCTTATCGGGAACTTCGCTCTCGAATATCACCGGGCAAAGCGCAGCGAGAGCGACCGGCGGCTTCGTGAAGTAATGATCAGCCTAAAGAAAAAACGTGCACATAGCGGAGGAAAAAGGTAATGACTAAAGTAGCAAAGCCAGTGGGAGCCAGTGTTGGTATTATTTCCTCCCTAAAGGGTCTCATGGTTGAAGTCGAGATCGACGGCGAACATCCCGAGATAAAAGAGCTTCTTGATGTCGAAAGCTGTCCTGAAGTATACCTTGAAGTAAGCTTCTTTAGAGGTAATAATGCCGTCTGTGTCAACTTAACCAATAGTCAGGTACTCCGCTATGGTCAACGTGTTTCGCGAACAAATACAAAGGTGACTGTGCCCGTAGGACCTGAAACAATGGGTCGAGTATTCAATGCGCTTGGAGCTCCAATCGATGAAGGTCCTGCTGTTACTTCAAAACGACGAGCCATTAACGAGCCAAGCGGAATTAAGAGTTACCGTGCCTCCCAAAAACTTGAGCTTCTTGAAACAGGTCTAAAGGTGATTGACTTCCTCACTCCATTCGTAAAAGGGCGTAAGATTGGTATTGTTGGAGGAGCTGGTGTAGGCAAAACCGTCTTGACAATGGAAATGATCCATAACGTCACCAGGAATAAAAAAAGTCTTTCCATTTACTGTGGTGTTGGTGAACGTATTCGTGAAGGTAACGAACTATACGAAACGCTCAAAGAAACTGATGTGTTAAAAAATACTGTGATGTTCTTTGGACAGATGGACTCAACTCCCGCTATTCGTTCTATGGTAGGGCCAGCTGCCGCAACTGCCGCCGAATACTTCCGAGATGAAGAAGGACGGGATATCCTTTTCTTTGTCGATAACATTTACCGTCACATTCAGGCACTCACCGAACTTTCGACAAACCTTGGGCTTATTCCGTCCGAGGGCGGCTATTCACCGACTATCTTCACTGAACTGCGTCGTCTGGAAGACCGTCTAAGCTCAACTGATAAAGGGTCAATTACCTCTGTGCAAGCTGTCTACATCCCGGCGGATGACCTGACCGACCCTGCTGTCCAGGCTATTTCCCAACAGCTCGATTCAGTCCTCGTCTTATCTCGTAGTGTTGCTGAAAATGGTATTCGTCCTGCAGTTGATCTTTTGAAGACCACCTCCTCGCTTCTTACACCTCAAATTGTGGGAGAGCGGCATTATAGGCTAGCCGGAAAAGTGCAGGCCATTATCCAAAAGTACGATTCATTAAAGAACATTATCGCGATTGTGGGTGAAAATGAACTTTCACCTGCCGATCGAGCCGACTACCAGAATGCTCAAAAACTTATTCAATTCTTCTCTCAAGACTTTGCTGTAGCAGAGCATCTATCCGGTAAACCCGGCCAGTATTTTACGCTTGAAGAAACACTAAAAGGGATAGAGGAGATCCTCAACGAAAAACCTGTCGATACCCCTACTGGAGAAACGAAGAAATAATGGGCAGAAAAGATGACGATCGCTATCTTTCCGTTGTCGCAAGGTCCCCTTTTCATATTTACTTTGAAGGTCTAGCACGCGTAATATCTGCTGCAAATAAAGTTGGTCAGTTTGACGTCCTCCCTGGACATGCCGACTTTTTCTCGATGCTTCTTCCTGGCGAAGTCATTATAAATACAGACGGTGAGCCAGTCGTTTTTACGATTCGAAATGGTATCCTCACTGTACGAGACGATGAAGTACTTCTCTTCTGTAATATGTAACCATCCTACTGCATAACAATATAATCAAAGACATACCCACCCGGAGCGAGATTGTTGCCTACACCGAGTGTGAATCCATTCGCCGTTCGAGTCGCATAGACCCCGCTAGCGCCTGGTGAATCCGCTGAAACGACAACATGCGGTGTATGTGCATAGGCACTATGAAAGGCCACCTGGGCGAGCGTACCGCTCGCTCCAGCCACTCCGACGTTCACAGCAATCGTACCTGCAGCATCATTACCACTGATCGAAACGGTTGCATTCGCACCAAGACCAGATCCAGGACCAACTCCTGGCGAGTTACCCGCGGTAATAATATGACCACCTATTGTTAGTGTCGTATCAGAGACAAGGCTACTTGCCTCAAATCCACGAGCCGACAAGACACCTCCCACAGCAAGATTGCCGACGACCGTCAAATTATTATCTACCGTAAGCAGCTGAGACATCGTCACGGCTCCCTGCATCCTAGTTGCTCCGAGCACTGTAAGCCCACTTCTGAGGTTGAGATTAGATGCAGTTGCATCGCCATTAACGCTGAGCTGATTTAGTGCAGTATTACCTGCTTGTAGATTTGCTACTTCTGCATTTGTCGACACAAACTTTCCGTTGAGGAGCATTTGGCCACCAACACTCAAATCACCTCCTACCGTCACCTTACCGTTAAATTGTGAATTAGGACCAACTGTCAGCTGTTGATCTGCAGTACCGATTGTATTGCGACTCACACCGAGCTTATTAAGAGTTGTCGCATCGAGCGTCACCGCTCCCTGGGACGAACTACTAGTACTAGTTAATTGCCCTTTATTAAGGACCATCGTAATCACAACGGCGTTCGCAGCAAGAATCACCGCCACAACGCCCATACCGACAAACGTCGCCTTATGACTTGGTCGGTAGGTTCCTCGCCGTAATGCACGTGAAGGTCGAGGAGTACTCGAAACAACAGATGGCTCCGAAGGCACGGATGGGTCATCTGATTGTACTTTCAGTACTTCAGGAGCTGGAACCCCAGTGGATGTATCTTTTGATTCTGTTTCTTTTGCCATGATTCACTAATCACCGTTACTAGCCTGTAGTATAACGCTTAACCCTATACTTATCAACAAAAGTTAATTATTCTTCAACTTGTATATTTTTCTCTTTTCCATAACAATAAAGGATATGTTTAAGAGAGGGATACAATGGGGGGTTGCATGCCTTGGTATGATCATGCCTGTTTTTCTTTTTGCTCCTCCACTTTACGCTGATACATCCTCTTCGGCAAACTACAAACTAACCGAAACTTCCTTTAATGCAGATGGAGGGAGTATCAATCCCAGTTCAGCAAGTTATCGAGTAAACGACGCCGTTGGTAATGCTGCAATTGGCAATCAAGCCTCCACCACCTTCAAAACACAGGCTGGTTCGAAAACCACGAATGATCCAGCGCTCGGTTTTTCGCTCTCAAGTGGCAATGTTGGCTTCGGTAGCTTCAGTGCAAGTGCCCCAACAACGACAACTACAACATTCTCTGTACTAGACTACACCAGCTACGGCTATTCAGTACAGGTTCTCGGTAATGCACCAAGTAATGGCGCACATACACTTCCGGCAATGGCGGTTACTGGAGCGTCATCACCGGGTAGCGAGCAATTTGGCATCAACCTTGTCGCCAATACATCGCCTACTTCTTTTGGGGCAAATCCTAGCAATGGTCAATTCGGCTATGGATCAGCATCAGCAAACTATGGAACCGCCAATCAATTCCGCTATGTGAGTGGAGAGACGATCGCAACAGCACCTAAAAGCTCGGGCGTCACTGTCTATACTATCTCGTATCTTATTAATGTTGCAGGTCTTACCCCTGGTGGTCAATACACAACAAATCAGACATTAGTCATTACCGGAACGTATTAATTACTTCACACCTGAGAGTTATGAACAGGCTGTGAAAAACAAGTTAAATAAATGTTGACTCGACTATAACGTTTATGCTATTCTCCTAGCAACAACGTAATTTAAAAACGAAATACAAACACCACAAAATGAAAACACCACTAAAATCGTTCTTGCGTTCTATAAGTTTAATGACTCTATCAGTTGTTCTCCTAGGCCAACTCTTTTTGCCATATACCGCAAACGCTGCACAGATTACCTCACGTAGTCTTACGCTTCTCGCTGGTGTCTCAGATGGCGGCTCTAAGCCAGGTGGTGTTGTCAATCACCTCTTTAATTTTACTGTAGCCGGCGGTACAGTTGGATCAATCCAATTCCAGTACTGTATGACCGCTAGCGGTACCTGTACTATGCCAACAGGACTTGTCACAACGTCAGCAACGCTTGCAAATCAAACTGGTGCAACAGGCTTCTCTATGGTGAACACAACAAACGGATCTCCCTATATTGCTCGAGCAAGTGCCTCTGCTGTCGGAAACATCGCTCTTTCCTACCAACTTAACGGCATTACTAACCCAACCACAGCCAACCAGACATTCTATGTTCGTATTTCAACATTCAGTTCATTAAATGCAACAGGTACGCCCGTCGATGCCGGAAATGTTGCCGCAAGTACCGCGAGTCAAATCATTATTAGCGGAACCATGCCTGAATCACTCGTCTTCTGTACTGGAGCGACCATCTCTACGACCTCAACTGTCCCAGACTGTACGACAGCAACAAGTGGAGCAATCTCATTCAACCAGCTTTTCTCTCCAACCGACACTGCAACCGCAACGTCGCAAATGGCAGCATCGACAAACGCTGGATCTGGATATAATATAACCGTCAATGGGCCGACTCTTACGTCAGGCGGTAACACGGTAGCAGGCATGTCTACAGCAACAACATCAGTGCATGGTATCCCTCAGTTTGGTCTAAACCTAAAGGCTAATACTACTGCAACATCGACAACTCCAGTAGGAACCGAGATTGCTCCTTCTTCCGATGGAGTCATCTATCGCGGGCAATCAGTTGCTGGGTACAATACTGCTGACACGTTCAAATTCACCACCGGCGATAGTGTTGCCAACAGTGCAAACGGTGGCGCTGGCGGAACAAACGCTCAAATTTACACTGTCTCTTATATCGCGAATGTACCAGGTAGTCAGCCTGCCGGTACCTACACCACAACCCTAACCTACATCTGTACGCCTACATATTAAGAAATTCACATACTAGTAATACTTTAAATTTCGTTGACGACGGCTTAATGCTCATGCTATACTTCCGGAATGAGAGTGAGATGGGGTTTATTGAGTGGGAGGGCTCTTGTGGCCAGTATGTTAGTGTTAGCAACAATTATTGCAACACTGCAAGAGTCGTCTGTCTATGCAGCGCAAATAACGTCACGTAGTCTTACACTTGTTGCTGGTACTACCGATGCTGGTTCTAAACCAGGTGGTGTTGTCAATCATCTATTTACGTTCACACCTGGAAGCACAACTGCAATTGGATCCATCCTATTTCAGTATTGTACGACAGCGAGCGGTACCTGTACTCTACCGACCGGTGTTGTTACAACGTCTGCAACACTCGGAAGCCAAGCTGGCGTCACGGGATGGTCAAGCGTCGTGAATACGACGAACGGCGCGCCCTACTTAACCCGAGCCAGTACAACGGCAATGACATTAACTCCAGATACCTATCAGATCAACACAGTTACTAACCCTACAGCGACTAACTCGACATTCTTTGTCCGTATTAGTACCTATGTCGCAACCAACGCTACAGGTAGCGCAATTGATACCGGTACCGTCACTGCCAGTACAGCAACCCAGATTATCCTTACTGGAACCATGCCAGAGTCACTTATCTTCTGCGCCGGTGCAACCGTCAGCACGACAGGAGGTATTCCAGACTGTACTACCGCTACGGCAGGTGCCGTTTCATTCAACCAGTTATTCTCACCTACTGACACTGCAACCGCCACATCACAGATGGCAGCATCGACAAACGCTGGATCTGGATACAGTATTACCGTTAACGGTCCAACACTGACATCTGGTTCAAACACGATACCCGCCATGACGAGTGCTGGAACTGGCGTTCGCGGCACTGGTCAGTTTGGCATGAATCTTAAGCTCAATACAACAGCAACATCGACAGTGCCTGTCGGGGCTGAAATTGCAGCCGCTTCTAATGGTACGAGCCTTAGAGGACAGGCAGCAACCGGATATAACACAGTGGATAACTTCAAGTTTAACTCAGGTGATAGTGTTGCCAACAGTGCAAACGGTGGCGCTGGACCAACCAACGCACAAATCTATACAACATCCTACATTGTCAATGTAGCGGGTAACCAAGCCTCTGGTACGTACACCTCTACTATTACCTATATCTGTACCGCTACTTACTAACCTAACGAGTCGCTGAATTCTATGAATAAACCCACCACCTTCGTCCTAAGCTTGATCGGCATACTGTCTATCTTCATAGGTGTTTCCACACTAGCAACGTCAACTGCTCATGCTGCAACTCAAAATAGTGGTGAAGCGCTTGAAATTGGCCCTCCCGTCCTTGATCTTACAGGCGATCCTGGACAAACCGTTACTGCAAATATAAGTATTCGAGATGTTTCGAGTACAAACCAGGTTGTTACCGGAATTGTTAACGATTTCACAGCAAGCGGTGAGGACGGGACACCAAAGATTATCACCGACACCTCAGTGACAACCCCTTATTCACTACGAACTTGGATCCCTCCGTTTGCACCACTTACTTTGAAACCTCGCCAAATTGTTGTGCTTCCAGTTAAGATTATTATTCCAAATAATGCAGTACCTGGCGGTCATTTTGGTGTCGTTCGCTTCACTGCAACAGCACCCGGCCTTTCTGGAAGTGGCGTATCATTATCCGCAAGTCTAGGAGCGCTCGTTCTTCTTCGTGTATCAGGAACAGTAAAGGAGAATATATCGGTGGCAGAGTTTTCAGCAAATAACGGCGGCAGTGCTTCTTCGTTATTCGAAGCAACACCGATAACATTTGTTGATAGACTTAACAATACAGGCAACGCTTATGAACAACCAAGTGGGTCAGTTGCTGTTACGGATATGTTTAATCAGCCAGTTGTTACACTTGGCGTCAACCAACCTCCTCATAACATCCTACCGCAGAGTATTCGCAAATTTACTCAGGTAATGGATAGTAGTAGCCTCGGCAATAAAGTGCTTTTCGGTCGCTATCACGCCGTCTTAACTGTTAAGTATGGTAACAACCAGACTACAACATCTGATTTCTACTTCTGGGTGATTCCTTATCAAATTATTGGCCTCGCCATCCTCATTCTTATTGGCGGATTCATCGGACTCAGATTCCTCATCATTCGCTACAACCGTGCAATTGTTGCACGTGCCACTAAGCAAAAGAAGTAATGGATATCGCCCAGATGAGACATGGTATACTATGCTTATGTTTATTAAGTGGTTTAAATTAAGTCAGCACCATCATTCTGGTCGCCTTCGCCCACATGAATATACATCGTATCTTCCCCTTTTTCTTCTGGAGATTTTCGTAGGCGTTGCGCTTAGCTCTTTCACTGTCTTTGCGACAGGTACTCCTGCGGTACCAGGACCCACGGCTGGGTCTATAGGACTATCCGGCACCATGCCCAGTAAGCCACCGACGGTTGCTGCAACAATCAAAACACCGAGTGCAGGGCAACATTTCCCAAGTTCGCCAATTATAGTATCCGGTACCTGTGTCGCCGATAATTTGGTTGAGTTGTTTAAAAACGATATATTCGCTGGCTCTACAATCTGTACCACCGGTGGTAATTATTCTATAGAGATTGATCCGCTTATTGGACAAAATACGCTTATAGCAAGGGTCTACGACGCGAACAATCAAGCAGGCCCAGATTCTAATGCCGTTTCGATATACTATGACGCTGTCCCACCACAATCAAGTGCTTTAACGTCATTGAATTTCGGAAGTAACCAGTTACTCCTTAATACCGACTCGGTATTTCGAGGTGCCTTCCCCGACCAGCAACTCAATATCCCGATAAGTATCATTGGAGGAACACCCCCCTTTGCTGTTAACGTCCAATGGGGAGATGCTGCAAATAATATTGTTCCACGTAACGATAATATCCAGTTTACTGCCGCACATGCCTACAACAAACCAGGAACGTATCAAATCAATCTCCAAGCAAGCGACACAACCGGACTGGTTGGCTTTATGACTGTTGCTGCTATTGTTAATGGTCAACCGACGACAATAGCGTCAACCAACGGCACATCTGACAGTGGAACAACGACACAGCTGCTCACACTATGGCCCCTCTACGTCGGATCTGTGGCTGTACTAGGTAGTTTTTGGCTCGGTGAACGACGAGAAAAACGCATTCTTGCACGCGTTCCGGTGTACTATCACTAAAGACTCAAATACCGCCCTCCTTATCTGTCTTTAACTTGAAAAAACACCCCATACCGGCTATGCTTAGAGCAGGTAAAGTGCGGGTGGAGAACAATCGGCTTTTATCTGAGAGAGTGGATACAACACAAAAGATGTTTAAAGGGGTTACTAACGCTTTAAAGAGGCTATCTTTATACGTCTTATTTTTGGGCGTCTCTTTTTTTATTCCATTCCTCCCACACTCAACTGCACACGCTACAGCAGGTATTAACCAACAAATTAACTTCCAAGGTCGCCTCCTCACTTCTCAGGGCGCTACCGTACCAGATGGTAACTACAATATTCAGTTTAAAATTTATCAAGATGGTGATGGGCAAAGCACCGGTGACACTACCGGTGCACCAGCCGGGGTTCTTGATTGGACAGAAAGTTACCTCAATAATAACACCCAGGGTGTTACTGTAGTTAATGGATTCTTCTCCGTACAACTAGGCTCGATAACTCCTTTTGGATCAAGTGTTAACTGGAACCAAAGCACCTTATGGCTATCAATGAATATTGGTGGCACCAACGCAACCTGTGCACCATTCACTTCCTGTACACCCGATGGCGAGATGGTCCCTATGCGCCGCCTCTCATCGACGCCATTCTCACTCAACTCTAGTCTGCTTGGGGGTCTTGCGAGTTCACAGTTTATCCAACTTGCCCAAGGTGTTCAGACGGATGCAACCACGAGTACGAACAGCATTTTCGTGAATAAAACAGGAACGGGTAATATTCTCGATCTTCAATCCTCGGGTGTTGATTCATTCTACGTCACGAACACTGGAGATATGACATTCGGAACGAATATCAACCATACTTTATCTGTGGCAACAGCAGCAGCAAGTACAGCCGGTACATCGCTTACCGTCGTTGCCGGTGCTGCAGGAACTGGTGCCGCAACGCTAAATGGTGGTAATCTCACGCTCCAGGCAGGAGCTGCCGGAGGAACGAATAGCAATGGTGGTAACGTGACGCTCGACGCTGGAGCAGCAACAGGAACAGGTACAGGAGGTCTTCTGAATATCGGTACCGCCAACGCGAGCACTGTTCAGCTTGGCAACCCGACACTCGCAAGTGGTACGCAGACGATTTATATTGGTAATGATAACACTGCCGGTGGAACATCTAACGTCACAATTGGCGCAGGGGCTAACGCAACCGGAGGAACGACCAACGTTCAGGCAAAAACAAGCATCAGCATTAATACAAACGGTATCGCAAGAGAAGTACTCGACAATGCAGGAGATGTATACTTTGGCAACGGTGTAACTGCAGCCGCCCCGAGTAACTTTACGATTAGTGGCACGGGGAGTACGACGACCGCAGTAGCAGGTGGTGCCATCACTATCCAAGGCGGCAATGCGACCATCGGCAACGCCAACGGAGGAAATCTCACTCTTACCGGAGGAGCTGGCATTGGCACCGGCGCTAATGGACTGGTTGTTCTCTCAACTCCAACATTCTCAACAGTTGCTAATGACGCGAACTGCTTTACTGGAGGTACCCTGGTTGCAAGTAGCTGTACGATTACTATGACCTCTGTAAATAACTCGGCTGCTATTATCGTTGGGTTTAACACAACAGGAAAAACAGCGACGCTTCCCGCTCCAACAACACTCACGGCAGGACGCATCATCTACATTACTGCAGCAAACGGATCAAGCGACTTTACTCTATCCGTAAACGGTGGTGGCACAGGAAATCAAATCGCGATGCGTCAAAATACCTCCGCTACAATGATTTGGAATGGTAGTTCATGGACAGCCGCCGGAGCGTCTAGCTCAACCACCCTACAGTCTGCCTACGATAACACCCTGCAGAGTGCTGGTGGCGCCGAACTTATTGTTAGCCATACGTCAACAACGAACGGACTAAACATTCGAGATAGCTCGGTTAACCCAGTAAATGGCACACTCCTTACAGTACAGACCAGCTCAGCCGCAACACTCATTTCAGTAAACGGTAACGTTACCGAATACACCTCAGATAGCGGTGCAGAAGTTGCCGGTGGAACGTCAACCACCTTTCCGGCGAGTACCTGGACTGCCGTTGGATCTGCAACCGTTAGTCGCTACACAACAGCTGGTAGCTATATCAACACTGGTCAAGGTTCTGTCTCGGTTACCACAACAGCTACAGCAAATGATGGGGTGAAGAATACGTTAGCATCGGCACTCGTCGCCAACACCACCTATAACGTCTCGTTTGCTACTCGTCTTACCTCTGGAACCTTTACCGACATGAATGTTTACTACTCGGTTGACGGGACGACCGCTTCCATCCCTTGTACGACAACTGCGGCAGCTGAAATTAGCGTATGGACGAAAATCACCTGTTCGTTTACCGCTCCTGCAACTGGTATTACTGCTTCTAACGCGCTTCTCATCAGGCAAACAACTGGCGTCGTCCGCACCTTCTATGTCGACAATGCGAGTGTCACTATCTCGGCAAACTACAACTACGCAACAGATGGTGGTGTCGATAATGCAGCTAGCTTCACGACCAACTGGCCGGCAGTCTCAACGGCAACCGTCACACGAAGTACCACTGTCGGTAATGATGCAAGCGACAGTGCCCAGGTGGTAACAACAGCAGCCAACCAAGGTGTCCGCAACCTCCTCTCCATTAACCCACTCCCCAATACGCTCTACCGAGTTACAGCCTATGTCGCGAGTACCACCACTGGATTTAATACGTTTACCGTTCAATATTCTCGTAACGCTGGAACGAGCTTTGTCGGTTGCGCAGACTACAATACGCAAACCGCCTCGTCGTCTCTTACTGCGTTTACTAAGGTCACCTGCTATCTCACAACCGACGGCACAGCAGCAACGAGCCCGTACCTCTATTTCACCCAAACCGATGCGACGGGTCGCACGTTCTATGTTGACACAGTCTCAATGACTCTTTCGACAAACAGCACGCCAAACGTACAGATCGGTGGTGGAATAAACGGTGGACCAGTTACCCTGCTTACCCTTGACCGAGGAGCCTCTGCACCTATCGCAAGTAATAACGATGCACTTCTCGGATCAATGTACTACGATACGACTCTTGGTAAACTCCAGTGTTACGAGTCTAGCGGCTGGGGTGCATGTGGGTCTTCACCAGATACTGTTGTAACTATTTCACCAGAGTACACCAATGCTGTGATGCATGGAACTGGAGTAGGTACGATGACTTCAGATATCTGTTCGGGAGCGCTTGACATTAATGACGGAACATCAGGTCAACCAACGATATGCGGCAATAACGATACCTACAACTTCTACAGATGGACATCCCCGCAAGCAACGGCTCAAACATATAGCATCTATGTCACTTACCAGCTTCCAAGCACGTTTAAAACATTTGGTTCCGGGCAAACTTCACTTGGTGGCCGTACCGACAGTACCAACTCTACTGTCCAATATCAGGTATATAGAAGTGATGCCTCGACCGGACTCACTGCATGTGGATCGGTAGTAGCCGTCTCAACAGGTTCAGTAAGCTCATGGCAAATAGGTATCGCAAGTGGTGCAGCAGATCCTTCTACTTGTGGATTTGTCCCAGGAGACAGTATTGTCTTTAAGATAAGCGCAACATCCAGCTCTAACGCAAATGCCTATATCAGTAACCTTAACTTCATATTCAGCAACAGATAGTCTGGTAATAATATGAGGAAAAAGAGTAGTAAACAAAAAGGGACGAAAGCTCGTATAGTGAGAATATCTCGTCACGTCCGTTCACTGACAAAAAAGAAGGAGCGACGTGACGCGCTCCGCGCAGTTCATCTCTTCATGAAGCAGCACCCGTTCCGCTTTGGGGCTATCCTCCTTATTGCTGGAGTAGTAATCGCTGGCATCATTGTCGCCATCCTCTCAACGCTCGTCCAAGCAAGTTACTATCTTGGCTCGTCTGGTTCACTCCTCCCAGACGCGAATACCACTATCGCGCGGAGCATCAAGTACGATAACAAAAAACAAGTATTCACCTTTACAAATGGTGAGGTTGCAGGCAACACTCAGACGATACGAACAGGCGCCCAGCAACTTACCGTATCTGCTTCAGCTGATGCCTCTAAAGGAATTACAGTGACTGATCCAGTGTATGGGTCGTCGTTTACTATGTCGCCTACGTTCGGCCTCAAAACTGGTAGGCAGGAAGATAATCGTATCGTCTACCCACTCAGTAATGGTAATGGCTGGGCTGTTTATACAATGCAAAATACCGGAACGAAAGAGGATATCCTTCTTAATCGCTCTACTACTAACAGCATGGATCTAGACTACACACTTAATCTAGGAGACAGTCTCGTTGCCAAGGTAGAGTCGGACGGAAGCATTGGAGTATATGGCAATAATATCTTTAGCGGTGACGTGTCAACCGGAAGCAGCAGCGACGCGCAGCTGCTCCTCAAAGCGCGTCAAAATGCACCTAAGACTACACTTATGTTCACCGTTCCAAAACCAGTTATCCTTGAAAATGGAAACAAACAATCCTCCGCAAGTGCAGTCTATGTTCTTCAAGGCAACAATTTAAGAGTTGTCGTGACCGGTCTCGAAAAAGCACATTACCCCCTTTCAATCGATCCTAGTATTTACGTTGTTACCGCTCAGCAGTTTATGCAGGGTAACAACGAATCAAATATCAACTTTGATGTTGCCAACAAACTCATCGACAAAACTCCAGCAACTGGAGCGCGTTTCAATTCCTGGAATGCAACATCAAGTCTACCTAGCGCCAATTGGAGCGGCTCGACTGTCGCAACCGGTGGATTCCTTTACTCCATTGGAGGAAGCGCGTCATCGGGAGTCGGTGTCAGTTGGACACAGTTCGATCCTAATACAGGGTTGTTAACAAGCCCCAACCCCGGCAATGGCGCCTGCAGCACTTGGTGCACAAACTCGGCTTATAACCTTCCAGCGGCTCGAACAAACTTTTCACTTGCCGCGTATGATGGTTTCCTCTATGTTATCGGCGGGCTCAATGGAACCACCCAGCAATCAACCGTGTACATTGCAAAAATTGGTGCGAATGGCGAGCCACAGCTCTGGCATCCTACCGACCCGAACAAAGCTAACTGGGTATATTGGTATCAAGATACCGGACTCACTTCTGCCCGCTCCGACCTATCCGCGGTTGCCTATAATAACCGTATGTATCTCATGGGAGGGCGTTCCTCTACTGGGCCGATTAATACAGTCGAGGTCGCAAACGTTAACCCGACCGGAACGCTTGGTACATGGAGCAGCTCAAATGCGCTTCCGGTCAATGCATACGGAGGTTCAGGCCAGGTCTACAATGACCGTCTTTATTTTCTTGGAGGTGATTCAACTGTAGGTGGGGCACCATTAAATTCCGTCTACTACACAAAGATAAATAGCGACGGAACACTGAACAGTTGGAACGCAACCAGTAGCTTTACGAACGGTCGCATAAGTGGAGGGGGGACATTCTCGGCAATCTGGGGTGCGTACCTTTATATATCTGGAGGATGTACTGCTGTGAACGCAAGTGGATACTGCACAACCGTTGCATCAGACACCCAACTAGCAAGTATTAATGCAGATGGCAGCCTTGACCTCTGGGGAACGATTGGTGGTGTCTCAAATCAAGCCGAGGGTGCCAGCTTTATCGCATGGCGTAATAATATGTATGATATCGGCGGCTGTAGCGTCCAGAATACAACAACAGGAGCATGTACAACAACAAGTGCCGCAATTGTCTACGGATCTATTAACAGTGAGGGAGATGCCTCGACTGTCGCCCAGTCAGTCGCCAGCGGAACATCGCCGTGCAGTGGAACTACGCCAACAAACTGCAACCTCCCAGGTACGACCTATGTTGGAGATATGCTTTCTGCGGCAGTTATTACCAACGGCTATCTCTATGTGATTGGTGGCTGTACGAATAACACATGCTCGACAACAACAGGTAACGTCGCCTACGTTGCTATTTCGTCTACTGGAACAATGCAAAAACCCGCCACGTGCCCAGTGGGCGCCTACCAAGGAAGCGCGTGGTGTGTCGATACGACAGATACTATTTCTGGAGGGATTGCTGCAACAAGTGCCGTCGTCTTTAATAACCGTATTTATCTTGTCGGTGGCCTTAATGGGTCCGCGAATACCAACTCCATTGTTCGCACTACGCTTAACCCTGACGGAAGTATCTCGGCTTGGACCTCTCAAACACTGACGGGTGTCGGTGCATCTTCGGTATCCTACCTCTTCGCCTACGCTCGTTCTAACCCAGCATCTGCCGGCACTAACCCTGGGAATCTCTATATTTTTGGTGGATGCGCGACAAGCTCAGCAGCCGGCTGTACTGCCTATAGTCAGGGCGTCTATAAATGTAATATTCAAACCGCTGGAGCTATAGCAGGCTGTTCGACAACAGGACAGCTACAAATCGGTATTATTCCCGGTGATAGCGCTACTGGTCTCGGCATTATGAGTGGTACTGTCTATGCCAATTACGTGTATCTTGTAGGGGGAGTTTCACCAAACCTCGTCGACCTTGCTTCGGTCCGTTACGCTAAAATAGATAGCAATAATAATGTGGTCGCAGTGAGTGGCTCTGCTTGGATTCAATCTCCTAATGTGATGGCAGTAGGGCGACGACGTGCCGCCGCATTTGGGTATAATGGTTATATTTATGCGGTTGGTGGATATGACGGTACATCAGGAAATGTACTCGCCGATATCGAGTTTATTAAAGTTAACGTGAGTGACGGTAGTCTTGGTAATGCAACAACCGGTTTTGTCGTCTCGTCAGTGACAATCAATCAGCGGTGGGGACTAAGTGTACCAGTCTCTAACTCGTTCGCCTACGTTATTGGCGGATGTACTACTGGAGCAAGTCCGGGAAGCTGTACGGCTCGAACTGATGTCGTACAAACGTTCCAAATTTATAATAATGACGACGGTGCCCCGTCGGGCTATACGACATCCGCAAATACATACGCAACATCTCCGTCCCGTATCGGACAAGCAAGTACTATCTTAAATGGATACATCTACGTAGCGGGTGGCTGTACGAGTACGACTGATTGTACGACTGCTATTAGTGATGTATCGTATGCCCCTATTGACATCTACGGTAACGTCGGGACATGGACATCTACCGGGGCCCTGCCCGCCGTACGCACTTGGGGAAGACTCGCGTCCGCAGGAGGGACGCTCTACTACTTAGGTGGTCAAAGTAGCACCAGCACCGATATTCGAGCCGAGGTCTATTACGCGACACCATCTTCAGGTGCGGTTGCTTCGTGGACACAGGCAAGCAATGGATTACCGGGAGGACGAACACAGTTCGGATCAGACGTTTGGAATAACCGCATTTATGTCGTTGGTGGTCAGGGGAGTAATACCGGATGTACGAGTGGTGTTTGTAACACGGTCTATGTCAGTCCACAGCTAAATGGCGGCGGTGACATAACAAGTGCCTGGTCAACGGGAAGTACCTCATTTAATATTCCGCGCAGTGGTCTTACTGCCGTTACCTATGCCAATAACCTCTATTTATTCGGAGGTTTCGATGGAACAAACTATCTAAGCGATAGTCAGTTTACCCAGATTAATGCAACGACGGGTCTTGTTGGTTCGTGGTCCTATTCTGAAAGTCTTCCAGGGCCTCTATCTCAAGCCGGTGGGTTTGCTGCCAATGGGTACATTTACTTGATAGGGGGAAGATCCGCCGCAACTACCTGTTCGCCAATTACGCTCGTGGCGCCTATTAGTGCAAATACAACCATCGTGTCTGGAAATAATCCGACAGGTATCGGTGCTTGGTTTGTTACCAACCAACGTTACACCGCCAACCGCTATGGCTCGTCTGCTGTGTATAGTAACGGTAAAGCTTATGTTCTCGGAGGGGGATGTGGAGCTACGCTTACATATGCTTCACCCGTCATTCAACAAACACCGCTTCTTTCCCAACCTCAGATTGCCAAATACTCTATTCGTATTGATACAGACTCAGATGTTTTTCCTACTAACTGGCTCATTAACGGGCTCGATAACTCAATCGGAGCAAAGTGGCAGTTAAAGTACCGCTCAATGACGAATACAACAACCTCTTGTACAACGCCAGCTATGACGACATGGGGCCAGGAGACTAATTTCGGTAACGTAACACTCGGGCTACCGACTACTTATACACCATTAAACGGATCTGGAGTGACGACAAACTGTGCTCGTTTCTACTATTTAAATGTAAGTGTCGATAGCTCACTCGCCTTTGGATATCCCGATGATGTCAGCCGTGGTCCGACCATCTCAGACATGACACTGCAGTTCACCGCCGATCCGAGTAAACGACTTATGCATGGTCGCACCTTTACGGGTGGCTTACAGCAACCAATTGATACACCCTACTACGCCCACTAATAAGACCGCTTTCTGATATACTAGAACTACTTATGGCTACCGAGGGACATCCAAAAAAACAGACCTGGAACGATCTTCGCCCAGCCCAGCCTATTAGGCCAAATTTCACAAAAAGACGGACGATACGTGACGTTATATCTTCAGGTAAAAAAGGAAACAAAGTCAACCATACACAAAAAAAGATGGTAATCAATACGTCTCCAAAGGACGACGAACGAAAAAAGCAAATTGCAGCACTTCTTGGTAGAGCCCATAAAAGCAGAGCATCTCAATCAAAAAAATCGCTCGTTACTATCACTAGAGTAAAAGAAGCCACTGCCTTCTCTAAAAAAAGAATCGTTTTTGCTCTTTCTGTCGCGTCGTTTATCGTTTTACTTTCAGGTGTTGCCATTGCAACCCACCATGGAGCCTCAAAAATCGTGACCCCAACAGGACTTCCTACAGCACCAACTCTTCAAAAGGGCACCCCTTCTTATGCAACCATACTCCCTTCCGGTAAAACTGCCGAATCTCTCGGTGGATGGACGAGAGTTAGCCCTCCAGACCGCAACCCCGTCTTCGCCTTCATAGACACCTTAAATAAAACTCCTATTAGCGTTAGCGAACAACCTCTGCCCTCTGATTTTACAAATAATACTGACGCAAAAATACAAGAGTTAGCCACAAACTATAATGCAACTCAAAAAATACCTATTGGCCCTATGACCGTATATATCGGTACATCTACCAACGGCCCTCAGTCTCTTATTTTTTATAAGAATAATCTCCTTATTCTTATAAAATCAGCCGAACGAATAGAGAACACCATCTGGTCTACGTATATTAATTCACTTCAGTAGCAAGTTAGCCTTTAATTAATTGCTCGGTTGCGAAGCAACAACAGACAGCATGGACTGGACTACTGCCGTTTTCTGATTATGCGTACAAGTAACGGTTACCGGCCAAGATCCCAACGGTGTATCTGCACCCACTGTCCACGACCAACTAATAACACCATAGGTATCAGCAGTTTTCTGCTTTAAGCCAGAATCGGTACTCGGTATTTTGTTATACACCGCAGTGATCGTACAGGTAGAACCACCTAACGTCTGCACATCCAGTGCAACGTTAGAGCCTGGAGTAACAGGTGACGTTATAGTCTCTACCGAGGCGTTCTCCGGAACATTTGCCCCAGGGTCTGTGTGAGCTGGCATTACCGTCGTCGTTGCTGCAGGTTGCGTATCGGCAAGCGTTGCTTTATTAGGGATATGCTTACCCTCATACCAGGTGTACCCTACACCTGCTCCAACAAACAGTACGAGAAGGACAACGACACTAATAAGCGTATTACGAATAAATTTCAGGACACGCTTTTTCATATCAACTTAGGCTACTTCTTATGATACGCGGCGATCGACTGACTTACTTTACCGTCTGCCTTAAGATTCTCAAAGAAAAGTATCTGGTCTTTAGCAATAACCATTTCATCAACCGGTCCATGGATCTCATCACCTAATTTAATAAGTTGTACGTCCGATGAAGAACTTGTTTGCTGAGGGTTTTTAGGATCTTGCGATGTCGACTGTAAATAAAAGATATCACTTAATTTCATGTAACCACCACCAGACATCTGTAATTTACCAAAGTACACCTGACCATTCGAGAAAAAGACCGCTTGGTACTTTGATGAATCAATTGCAGCAGCAGGACTATTCTGATACCAGAACCAGCCCCCAAGAATGGCAACTATAAGAACAACAAGAATGGCGCCAGCAACAAACGGCTTTCTTTTAAAGAACGACTTCTTCTCTACGACAGCTGCAGCCTTCTGCTGTTGATCAATATGGTTGCTCACTTTCGTACTGTGAGTGCGAACTGGCACATTTTCCATTCAAATACCCCCGTATTCTTATCACTTCGTTAGTCCGATCTTACCATAAGGGCTATAGGGAGTCTAGTTCCTTAGCCTATCTATAGGTACTTGTTCAGTCCATCGACATATTCGACGAGTTTTTGATTACCAGATTTTTTCGCATAGGTTCTCATACGCTTCACAACACTCGCGTACTTCTTAATGGATTCAGTTGTCATATTCGAACCCAGTTTATCTTGCTCATCAAAAAAGAGTGCCTCGTAACTTCGTTTCATATTTTCCTGATCACCAATCTGGCTAAAGGCTCTTATCGCTTCGTGATAATGGCGGGTCTGGAAATGATGCACTCCTTCAGCTTGCCAGCTTGATGTTATAAGCTCATTACGCTTCGTTGCATGTTGAGCAAGCTTTCTTGCGGCCGCATAGTTATTTTTTTGCATTTCGTAGATTGCACCATTATGACCAACGATATTAAGAAGTGTCACGTCATGACTTGCTAAGGCAACCTTTAACGCTTGAGTATAGCTGTGACGCTTCATAAGTGAATTGATCAAATTAGTGTAGGCAGCATCAAGGTTACGTGTGACGATATCACGACTATGTGAGAGGATGAAGGCAAATCGTGAAGCCTGAAGGAAGTCCTCCGCGGCAACTTCGTGAGTTGAAAGATAGGAATCTGTCGTATCAAGAAGATTGACGCTGACAATCTCTTCAACGGGCAGTACTTCACCACCTTCCCTATCACTATAATTAGCGAATGTTCCATTTGTCGCCTCAATATCCACCCCTCCATAGTGGAGCGCAATATGGCCTGGCAATAAACGAACCTTTAGATCACTTATACTATAGTACCGAGAATAAAGATAAATATAGAGTGTTACTATCTGATTACAGTCACCTTCTAGTTTCTCTTTAGAGGGGTTACGAAGCAGTCGTCCGAATGAGCTCGATTCCCGATATTCATATACTCCACGTCCAAGTGCAAAATACTGCATTAAGGCATATAAAAGAATTGCTTTTTGCGATTCGATAATGGCGTGTGGCGCAATGTCATGAATATGAAGAACGATAGATTCCTCATTTACTGCACTTTGTTTATAAAAAAGATCAAAGTCTTCTGTGATGAATTGAAGATTTTGGTACAGTTTTTTACGCTCAGATTTACGAAGATATCTATACCCCTTATAACGATATTCGGACCATAAATTAATGACTGCAATATCTCGTTGGAGGAGCACAGACAGTCGCTCACGTGTCTTTATCTGGTTGCTGTGCTCGGTAAGACTTTTAAAAAAGAGGCTCACCGCACGCTCACTTGCGTCCGTATATGATGTAAAGAAATAAAAGATCTTACTAATAAGTCCCATACTGCTAGTGTATCAAATAAAACCATACCTAGGGGATTCGGCTTGACGGACACCTACACGCAATCTATATTGCCAAAAGGAGGAGCAAGGTATGGATAGAAATGTAGGCTCGGTGCTTTTTATAGCACTTATGATCGTCATAATTGTTTTAGTAGATGTTGTATTTTTTAGAGATCAATTCTGGGAAAGGCTCCTATCAAACATAGGTATCGTACTTATTTTTATTGCGTTTTATATGCGATTTATCAAATGAAATCTGTAGGGTGTGGAGATAGGAAGGACGCCACGTAGCATCACTTCCTATCTCCACCCTTTTCAGTACTTACCTATCGGAGTCGTCATCGTCGTGACAGCATCGCCGCCAGTCGTGTCGCCGGTGATCGTCTCGATCATGTCCGAATCGATCCCATCGGTGATACCACGAATGCCAGGGCCAGAACGACCGGTCATCATCTCGATCGCACTCAGACCGCTGTTTGGTCGGAGTGGAAGTCGGAGTGCTGCTGCTCGGCTGAGGAGCTGGCATCGTCGCGGTGCCCGAGGAAACCGAGCTAGGGCTTACGCTCGGCGTGGTTGGAGGTGCGGTGGGAGGCGCCGAAGTGATAGTCGAAGTCGCCGACGCAGACGGTCCCGGCTTGGGGATAGCTTGCGTCGAAGCAGCAGACGCCACGCCTGCAACGCCGATAGCCACAAGGATCCCGACGATTACGGGAGCGGCGATACGAGCTCGCAGCGCGTTCCTATGAGAAGTCCTCATCGGACTTAATCCTCTCTCTCGTCGAAGTGTTGGAGACATACTTCTTTAGAGTACTGAAAATGAGTGATCGTGTACTTCATCGATAACGTTATGCGTATGCTATAAGTAGGTGCACTCGATGATGCATTATATAGTGGTTTACTATGTGATTACAAGAACTAAACAGGTGTCTATCTAAGACTTTGCTTTATTTCCAGCAAGCGTCCAACCCACAAGCGCATTAGCGTGGCCGTGTCCCATCTGATATTCCGACTTTAGATAGTTCACAATTTGCATATGTTTCTCAAGACCGCAATCAGCAATAATTTGCTGCCATTCAACTATTGAACGACCATACTTCTTTTCAATCGATGGAAAATAGGATGCTGGTCCAACTTTTGGCCAAGGTGCTTCATATTCTGACATTATTATTGTAATTTCCTTTGTATTAATAATTTCGTAAGCAAATCTAGAGTTTACTAAATCGAGGGACGATCTTTCCTTCCCATTCAACGGTCTCAAGCCAAACATAAAGCGGTCGCAAAAAGGTAAGCCTTTCGCCATAGAGGGATTGAAAAATCACGCAGAGTTCATTAGTTGCCTCTAGGAATCCTAATCCAATAACAAGATAGCGCTTATCTCGACTTTTAAAATGCCAATACTCAGCCCCTATAGTCACTTCTGTTTTAGCGGCTTCAATTTTTTTCGCTAGTTCGAGCTGTTCTTGGTATGTCTTTCCCATACTGCGAGTATAACAAAATGAAAATACTAAAGTTGACTCTCAAACATATGGTAATACGCACCTTTTTTCTTTACGAGCTCTTGATGCGTACCTTTTTCAACAACCGTACCATCCTGTAACATATAAATAGTGTCTGCTTTTTCTACCGTTGTTAAGCGATGGCTAATTGTGATAATCGTCTTCTTTCTATCACCGAGAAGATCAGCAAAAATACGCGACTCGGCTAGAGCATCGATTGCAGATGTCGGCTCATCCAGAATAATTATTGGACTATCCCTGTAAAAATTCCTCGCAAGCGCAAGCCGCTGCCATTGACCGCCAGATAGTTCCACGCCTTTTGTTCCGTCATTATGCTCCATCCAATCGATAACGTAGTTATCGACACCCTTAGGTAACTTTTCGAGAAACTCTTTAGCCTGTGCACGTTTAAGAGCCTCCTCAAAGCGCCGCTTACTAAACGCAGCTGAAATGTCACCGAAACGAACATTTTCTTTCGCAGTTGCAAAACCATACGATAGATAATTCTGCTGCAACACTGCGAGGTAGTGATGCCAACTGACGACATCAAACTCCTCAAGGTCAATACCGTCAAGCGTCACACGACCACTCGTCGGTTTATAGAGTCCAGTTAGTATTTTTATTAATGTCGATTTACCGGCACCGTTCTCCCCTACAATCGCTATGTGACTCCCTTGTTTAATCTCAAGTGACACATTATGAAGTGAACTGCGTTTTGCATACGGGTAGGTAAAAGAGACATCGGTCATAGTAATACTCTCAGGTTGTTTCTTAAGACGGATGATGCCGCCTCGTCCTCGAGGTAACTCCATAAATTCCTGATAGTCGTATAAGTTCGCAAAGTCTTTGGTAATGCCGCTCATTTCACTAATGAGGCCACGTAGACCACTGAACGCACGCGAAACGACTTGTTGAACATAGAGAAACTGTCCAATCGGCTGCAGACGATGTACTATCTGGAGGGTGATATAAACGAGAGCAATGACCTCACCAACTGCTTCAACTACATCACCGAACAGCCGTTTGAGGATATACGAACGCTCAAAGAGGACACGCTCCTTTTCGTCTTTATCTCGCAATTCCTTACGAAGAGCAAGTAAATGACGCACCATGCCATATAAACGCAGTTCACCCATATAACGAGGTTCGAACATATTCCATTCAATCATACTGCGTGCTCGTCTCGTTTCGACATTCTCATTCCATTGTTTAGTTTGGGCCTTAGATAGTTTCATCTGAATAACTAGCGTAGGCATAACGGCGATAAGAATAATCAAACCAAGCCACCAGCTAAGCAGTGTCAAAGCGATCATTGCGCTAATCATCGTAATAATTTGCGTCATCGTACTCGCAATCCGATCGAAGATATAGCTGAAATAGTTCGAGAATTCCTTGGCACGGTCATAAAGATCAGCCGTCTGTTTATCATCATAGCGCCAGAAATCAAGGTTCAAGAAATGCTCATACATCTGGTCACTCACCGCTGAGTCGATTTTGTATTTTGCCATCTGATCAACATACTGACTCAGACTTCCCCATGCGATTGATCCGATACCAAGGAATGCCGTAACAACAAGAAAGATAATTGCCTGTGTTCCAGCATCTTGATTGCCCGTGTAAGCGGCAGCAAGTGCGGTAGTTGTTTTAGCGGCAAAGTACGTCGTTACAATTGGTAGCACTGAGTTGACTATCGTACCTAGCAGCTTAACGACAACAACAAATGGTGCAGCACGATACGACAATCGCGCAACACGAAAAATTGCGGTTACTAGCTCACGTTTTGAGAGAGTTCGTTCATTCTTAGCCATTTTACTGCAGGATACCTATTACATTTTATTCAGTCAGTCCTGGAGGATTCTGAGGGGCCGGTTGTTGAGGTGGTCGCTCATCTTCAGGCTTACGGGGGTTTGGGTACCTCTTAGCATCTTCGTGCTCTGGATCAAGATACACTACCCCACCCATACCGTATGATAGTTCAAAAGCCTTTGCTCCTAACGTAAGTATACCTCGGACCACAACACTCTCGCGGTCAAACAGATCAACATTCGAATCAGACTGTGCCTCATAGCGCCTCTCTGCATTCCTGATGGTCATAGAAAAATCCTCCCAAGACTCTTAATACAAAAAATACCACCAAGACTCGCTTTCGTCAAATACAGATCAGAACCGCCCTTGGGCGGTTCTGATTATAGAGCATCCTTTAAAACCATAGAATTAGATACGTATGCGCCCATAAAAGATAACGATAACACCCACTACAAATACTGTCGTTACAATTGCAAAAAGCCTCTTACGAAACGCCTTGTCCTTTAATTTTAAATCAATATACGTCAAGAGGTGATGCGCCCAATCAAATTGAAGTGAGAGAACACTTAAAGCAAAGAGCAAGATCAGCACTCCAATATCGAAAAATGGTGGAGGAGTGAATGCTAAGACGAAACCAATGATACTCATTACCATAGAGAGGGTAAGAATAATAATGCGAAATACAAGCGGAATTTTGGCATAACCAACTCTCCGCGATTCAATGAACTGCGGTATATTAACCATAGATTTTTCCTTTATCTTATTCTAATTCTTTTTTATAAATTTGAAGGAACTCATTTAGGGCATCACACACCCGTATACTTGTCAGCTTATAATATACTTGCTGCCCTTCCTTTCTCGATACAACCGCACGTGTCTCTTTCAAGATACGAAGATGCTGAGAAGTAAGTGGTTGAGAGAGATTGATAGCACTTGCAATATCGTTTACGCTCAGTTCGCCCTTATGACGCAACAACATGAGTATCCCTCTTCTCGAGGGATCGGCGACCGCCTTTAATAGTTTAGTAAAATCTTCAAATACTGTATCGTCTGCAGACATATTAATATATTAGCAAATATTTATATATAAATCAAGTTATTATACGCGTGGTTTATTGTAAAATGGCTGCTGAGCAGCGAGACAACTAAATCTCCCCAAATCAAAGGTGGTGGTTACTCCCGGTAGTAACCACCACCTGCCTGATTTAATTGAACCTACAAGCAGAAGTTGACAAAGTGTTTACCGGTCTTACGGTAGGCGCAACCATTGAAATGCCTCTTGGCGATAGTCCATGGGGTACCTATTTTGGGATGTTTAGAGACAAATTTGGAATTGAGTGGACGGTAGAATTCGACCCAGACGACAATGGTTGAGCATCATAAATATCTCTTAGCAAAGAAAATCTAGCAACGTGAACGTTTATCATTTTAGATAACATTAGCTATCTTCACCAAACGCAAAAAGATCTTCGGCTAGAAGATCTTCAAGCATAATAATTTGGCTCGACTTTATAGGTCTGAGGCCTTTTAGCTTGGCCCAGAGAAGCCAATCATGACACCACCAGGCGCTTGCACCAATGCAGTTCGCACTCCAGGCATCTGTGTTGTTGGCGGTAAGATTTGTTTTGCACCTTCTTTGAGTGCCTTAGTAAAAGCTTCGTCAGTGTTAGCAACGTGAACGAATGGTGTTGAACCAGTTTGTTCGCCGTTGATGAGTGAACGAATTCCACCACCGCCCTTCTCAGAATATGAAAATAGGTGGTATTCACCATTGGGTGTTGGAAAGTCCGGCATAAACTTCCAGCCTAATACCTCTGCGCACCATTCTTGGGTAGCTTTTGGATCGGCACTCGCTAGTTCTGTATGGGTAATCCAGCCATATAAGCCTTCAGTAAATTTGTGACTTCGGGCAGCATCTTCGACGCTTGGTTCTTGAGGTGATTTGTTCATAGTGTTCTCCTTCATATATTAAATGACTAAGCACATCATAGTTGAATGTGTAGTATATTAATTGTAAAAAACCGACTCTTTTAGGAGTATGAGTAGCCAGTCTGATCTAATTGAAAATCCTTGACTTGCTGAGTAAGGCTCTTAGGTGAGAGTAACGAAAGTGCTTTCATATCACGAATAAAATGAGACTGGTCGTAAAAATTGAGTTCAGCAGCAACATCAATCAGTCTTTCATACTTGCCGGTTTTCATTAAGTCTATGGCTTTATTGACGCGCTTTACTCGTATGTAGGTTTGCGCTGGTATTCCCACAACATCAGCAAACCGTTTTTCGAGCGAACGCTCCGATATGTTAAGCGTTTTACAAAGTTCACTTACGGTAATCAATCCTATATTTTGATCAATGTAGTCCAAACTTCTTTCAACCAAGATGTCTCTTTGGCCGTTACTTGCGAGCTTACTCGTTAGGAATTGAAACATAAGCTTGACACACGCAGCGTCGGACTTTGCCACTAGCAAGCTTTTGAGGAGCGTTTCTGCCCCTATCTCATTAGGCAACAAGATACCTCCCTGCATTGCTTCAAAGCCAAGTCCAAAAACTGTGTAAAGTGCTTTGGGCTTAAAAACTATCTGGAAAATCGTATATACGCCTTCGGTAAAGTACATCGTACTCGGTTCTGCCCCTAAACCATGCAGGAAAAATATAGGTAAATTCTCAATGACAGCATGTTTTGTAGCAATCTTTTCAATTACCGGCAAACCGTTTTTGGCTTGAAAGACTATGCCGGGAAAAGCACTTGGGATGGTTTTGACTATTAAAGCATCCTGGCTTTGATGCTTAATCACCCTAATACAAAGCACGTCTCGCTCGAGTACATTCGGCGCTTCGTAAATGGTAAAGTTAAATGACCCCATATCATCATTTTACAGTACAAAAGAGCGCCTAGTCAGGTTTTCTCGTGCGCACGCTCAAGGCGGAAAGTAACCCTGTCTGAGCTAGATTACAGGTCGTCTTCTCGCTCAGCAAGAACATATCTTTAACATAATTTAAAAAGGTAAGTTCACGTAATTGTTCAAAATCTTGACAATACTCCCGAGGGCTACCAGAGTCTACCAGCTTTATTGCTTCGTCGATGTCTCTCGCCCAAACAGTTTTATAGCCATGCTCACGTTCTTTTTCAGTCTGTTCGGATGTCCCGTTTTATCGTTTATAAGTATCGCTTTTGCCCCAATTCTGTTCGTATACGTCGCCCAGTCATTGGGGCGTTCGTTACGTCCAAAAATGAAACACTGAGACGCGAGATGTTCACTTGCTAGAAGAGCGTTAAAACCCCAGCAGTAATTAAGCAAAACCCCACCAGTGATAGTATTGTCCGAACCTCATGGAATAGTTCCCATCGTCGTCGTATGGCTTGCCAATCGGCGGGAAGGCTATTAAGCGTCCACTTCTTTATCTGGAAATCGATTGGCACATTAAACCTAACCGTGACAATAACGACACCGACTAATGCAAGCAATCCGGATGAAGTTAACAACCCTGCCGCATAGTGTCCGTTATGAAGTAGCAAATACGTTAGGGCTGTATTTATCAAAAGCATGCTTATCATAAGTAAACGCATTGAGATTGCCAGATTCTTAACCATTCGCTGACCAATTCCCAGAAAAAGTTCAGCCGAGAATGTTTCAATTGACCGGCTTAGGGATATCCATGTGCCCCAGAGTACTCCCGTCACCAAACTTACTGATAAAATAGAGATAAAGGCCACAATTTTGAGAAGCATTAGAAGTCTCTCTCCTTATCTGAGATCCAAAATGTCCCGTTCGATATCTTTCGATTAACCAGAGCGTAGAGCTCTTCGGCGGCCTCTTCGGGTAATTTTGCACCTCCTGGGCCGCCCATATCCGTTTTCATCCAGCCTGGATCAAAGAGCCATGCGATAATCCCGCTTCCCGTGAGCCGTGCAGCGAGTGTTTTGATATACATGTTAAGAGCGGCTTTGGATATCTGATACGAAGGAGTCCCGACTGGCATGAACGGATGGAAAGCACCTGCGCCTGAAGACATAGCAATGATTTGGCTATCGGGTTGCATAAGGGGTATAAGCGCTTCGGTAAGGGTGGCTAGTCCTATAACATTCACCTCAAACGTCTTGCGTAGAATATCAATTATAAGCGACTTCGAAGGATATTCCGTTGCCGACGAAAGGTTAACCCCTGCGTTATTGATAAGCAGATCGATACGGATATCCTCGCTTAATAGTTTTTCCGTAAGAGAATGTATTTGTTCCGGTTTCGAAATATCGAGCTTGTATGTCGTTAGCTGATCATGCGCGAATGGCGCCCCACCATCTACCGTTGTTCCAACGACTCGCCAGCCTTCATCTAAGAACTTCTTGGTAAATGCTTTGCCGGCACCGCGACTAATACCCGTAATAAGAACTGTTTTCATGTACTCCTCCTATCTTTTATTACATAAAACAAACACAGTTATATAAAATAGCTGTAGTTTGAATGTCTGCAATTCGGATAGGTTATATATCCTAGATAGAGAAACTACGAAGAGTAGGATCTTTTCAATATAAGTGACTATGCACTATACCTAGTTCAGCTCATTCCATACTCAGATTAGAACGGAGATAGCACGAAGTCAATGGGTTCGTCAGAGACCTTTCGTAGGCAGTCCAGCCTCGCTAGGCAAACCGAACTGTAAAGAAATTTAGAATCAAGATTATATCCATTAAAAACACCTCGAGTTTTACCATTCAAATACGTACTTTACACAAAAAGATCTTCAAATTTTGAAGATCTTTAGGCATAATCATTTTGGCTCCCGCTAGTGGACACACTTCGCAACACTCCACACCCAACAGATATGTTACTTACCAAAGATTATGTCAACCAACTTAGTCTTATCGTAAGACGAGTGTAGATCGATCTTTAAGAACTCATCTCTAGTAAATAACGCCCAGTCCATAACATGGTCAGTACCTTGAATTAGTTCTCGCGGTACCGATGCTTTGAAAAATAAATTCATCCTTGGAATGTTATTTACTACATTACCGATATTGTAGTACGCAATCTTAAAATCGGAAGTAACTTCTTTGGCTGGTACGCCAATCTCCTCTTCTACTTCACGCGTAAGACAAGACTTGATTGATTCACCATGGTCTATCCCGCCACCAGGAAATGCCCACCATTCTTCATTCTCTTTGACGAGAAGTACTTTATCACCTTGAATAATCAGTACTCTTATTGCAACACGATACAAGCAGTCATCTATCTCATTTAAGCGCGGGTCTATTTGCATGTTCTTATTATAAGCTAACTTAACAAGCGACCGGACGTAACGCAAAAAGATCTCCTGACTCGAAGATCTTTAAGCATAATCATTTTGGCCCCCGCTAGTGGACACACTTCGCAACTATCAAGATCGACTGTGACGTGTCTTAGCCTACAACACATGTTAGAATATGGAGTATATGCATAAACATGTTGAAAATAAAAAAAATCTAATATACAGAAAACTATTGCTTACATTTAGCAGTATTTGGATTGTTGCGTCAATCTTTATACTGGTTCATACAAACGTAACTGGTAAAGTACTAGGCCTATTATTCGGGGTGGGATATTGTCAATCCTGCACATCGACGTCCCTGATCGCAATCATCTTTCCTACGCTCATCTTCTTTATTGGCGGTCTAGGAATAGGCTACAGTAGAATTAATATAATCCAAGGTAAACTCTCTAGCATTCAAGCAGTGAAGCAGGCAGCGCCTATCGCACTCGCTATTTCGATAGCTTGCCTAGTGATTTATTACTGGGTTAACCTGTCTACTAATGGTTTATAAGGATAAAAGCTACTGTTGATCCATAAAGGTGCTTACAACAGCCTCATAGGCTTCGTGTCCTAAAATATTTGGATGATAAGAATAGCTAGTTTGATTTAAAGTAACCTGGTTAAAATATCTCTCTTGACTGCACCAATCATGCCCTGTAAAAGGAGAGTTGACTCCGTCTAAATCAACATATTGGAATTTTGGCGAACCATAGCTAGTAACCGCCTGTTGGATTGCATTGTTTAACTGTGTCTCAACTGCATATGCAGTAGCACCATTATTGAGAGTTGGATCAGGGTTATTCACTCCTCCATTTAATGGCCAACATGCGCTGTTCGCACCTATTGGCATTTGCGCTGGTGCTATCATTGAATACCCAAGAACATAGATCTTGGCAGTATCTGACGTTGCCTGATCAATTGCATGGTAGGTCGCTACTAATTTTGAGGGTAGTTCATTAATTATCTTGTCGTGAATATCTGTGTATGCCTGCGTGCTAAAATCACAGAGACTTATCGTACATGCTGTAGCAAAATCACGAAATCCGACGTCATCACCCCCAACGGTAATTGTCGCAATGTCCGTATCTTGTGACAAAGCACTAATCTGAGGAGGTTCTCTCCACGCGCCATCAGAAGTACCACCAGAGATAACATTCGTCGTTGTAGCACCCGAACAAGCAACAAAACTGGTCAAACTCAGATACTGAACCGATGCTAGCAAGTGCGGGTACGCCGACGCACTACGATGGCATTGATTTTTGTTATCACCACTACCAATGTCAGTTCCTGTCTCAAAAGGAGGGTTACCCTCGCCACTCGAGAAGGAATCACCAAGAGCGACGTAATTACGTGGAGAAGGAAGCGATGTAGGTAACGGAGTTCCTGCATAGTCACTCGGATAAACGATGTTAGTACTTGCGACTAACATAAGAGGAGCATCAGCACTAACATTAAAAATATAGTGATTTGAACCATTGCTGTTATAATCTAGAGCCTGCCAACGACATCCAGCGTTAGGATTATAACCAAATGTTTCATAATGTACATATCCAGATGACGCTTGGACTGCGCCGTTAACTACAGTAAGAGTAGCCCCAGGATCAAATGTGTATAGTGTAATTGCCTGACCAGTACCAGCATAGCCGGCTTTCTGATGCTGGACAGCCCAGCCAGAACCTGTAGTAACATTAGACTCGAATTCATCGTGAAATGAATCCATTGTATATCGTGCATTATCATAGCCACTCTGGTAGTTCCATGTATTTCTATAAGAATTATTGTTACTTGTATCCTGAGACATAAAATCAGTCCATCGAGTGTTCCACTGCTCTTCAGGTCCACAATCACCTGCGGGCGAAGTGCCACGCAACCTCAAAAGTGTTGTGGTCTTCATATTATAGTCGCTTGCAGCTCTGGCATTAGAAAGAGATGAGGTTGACACACCAAGTAGCAGCATTCCAAACATAAAAATAGAACTATATACCCGCCATCTTCTCACCATTACTTCCTCCCGGTTGAAAAAACTTAATGTAGGAAGTGTAAAATAATTAACATAAGCTTACAATACACCTTGATCAAGATTTACCTTGTTTTAATAATAATTTCAGAAACTATATACTCAAACGTCCGCACTTTTCCCATTATTCCGCTGTACTCTTACATAGAGTAGGCTAAAATTAACCGATTAATTGAATAAAATAACCATTCGCTAGAATGGTTATTTTATGTTGTAATTATTTCATGGCTCCCGCTAGTGGACGTACTTCGCAACTATAGTTCTTTAGCCTCCTTTATTGCAGTTGATAAATCACTCATATGCGACGTGATACTTTCACCGAATGACATATCGTTGCTACCAGCAGAATTGAAATAGCATGCAAATTGTGGCCCCGCAAACGTCAGGAAACTATCAGAAAACTGTTTAGCCATACCACCTCCGCTCCACGTAGGGCCCAGAACTCCATCCGTATACACTCCTGTTATTTTCGTAAGACCACCGAGAGGATTCGCCTTGTCTGACGAGCATGCAGGATATTTTGCTGTTAAACTTGTAGTCGAAAAGTTAACCGAGCCAACAACAATATTGCTACCACCGACACGAGTTGGTGTGCCGTCGGCAGTATAGGTATATGTCAAATCTTTGATAGAATCCGGAACAGTTATCGATATGCCCAACTCTTTAATTGGAACGACAGTTTCGCTAATAGTAGGTGACTTTACTAGTTTATCTAGCAGAGCACGATCCTGAACTGCAATATTCGTACTCAAACAGTTCGGTAGAGGAGAAATACCACCGTCCGTATCGTCTATATAGTAATAGTAGCCACCTATTGGATTGCTATTGATAAGCGAACCCATCCCAGTTTGTTGAGTTGAAGATCGATTGAGAATAGCTAGATTGCCACTTGCTTGATTGACACATAGTCCGCCCTGGGCCTTTACTCGACTTGTCGTAAAACCGTAATAATCAGGTCCATCACCAACGTGTGTTTTGTAATAAACGACATCATTCATACTTAGTCCCGTAGGTAATGTCAGTTTAACCGACCAATCAATCAGATCTAGATATTGTGGCGCAACAGAAACAGTTGCTGTCGTTTTATTTGAGTCACTCTTATGGGTTTGGTTTTTACCTTGTAAATCGTTCCAAGCGATATATCCAAGAGCACCGAGTATTGCAAGTATTAAAATAATGACAATTATAATATGAGCACTACCGGTCTGTTTGAAGTGGGTTTTAATCATGCCCTAAGGATACTATATATTGCTTCCTTTTTTAGGAATAAACAAAAAGATCTTCGTCTAGAAGATCTTTTTGTTGTAATAAATACTTGGCTCCCGCTAGTGGACGTATTTCGCAACGATAGTCCTACGTTCCATTCGGATGAGATAAAAATCTAGCGGAATTAATAGACGAAATAATTGCGGCTAGCAGCAAAAGCAGAGGAATTATATAAAGCCAGTTTTTTGATGTATGGCTTGCTTTAATATAGGCAAAGGCAGTAACAGCTCCTAGAAATAGCAACGGCGGCATAAAATATAAAGAAATAAGAAAAACTGTTAGCCATCCACCATCGATATTAAGTTGAAACATACAAGCTTCAGTATAACAAAAAGATCTTCAAATCGAAGATCTTTAAGCATAATCATTTTGGCTCCGGCGACTGGGCTCGAACCAGTGACCTATTGGTTAACAGCCAACCGCTCTACCACTGAGCTACGCCGGAATACTAGCATAGTATACCCGTTAAAGTATTGTTTGGTCAAGTCGTTTTTATCGAGTCGAATCGTTTCTTCGTACGGTTGTAAGCATCCTCAAAACCTAGTATGAGTAACACATCGATAAGTGTCCTTACATCGTGAAGAAGAGATGCACCTGTGCCTTCCGTTTCAAGAAAGTCTAGCTTCCTATTTGTTATATCAGTTAGCCATTTTTCTTTTTGGTCTAGCGTGTCTTCTCTTTCTGACGACATAGCAGCCGTTCGCTCAGACAATGGTACAAGTTCAAGTGAACGCGCAGCATTATCCTGTTTTCTCAAATAGCCTTTAGAAATCAGCCCATCCACGTGCGCAGCGACCGTCGATACCGACTTATAATCCAGACCGCGCATTACTTCCCTATAGCTTGGGCCGTATCCGTTTGCCTGCATAAATTCATCAACAAAACTAAGCAGCTCTCTCTGTTTTTTACTTGGCAGTTGATCTTGCATTATATCCTCCCGCGAGCGCTAAAGCCGCTAGCCCCCACCATACAATTGACACTGTATCATCAACCCATACTGGCAGTAATAGTCCAATGAGGGCGAGACCTATACCACTCGCAAAAACACCGAGAGACAGCCATTCTTTACGTTGTTGCCATAGCCGTATAAGGATGCTTATAAATAACGCAAGAAAGAGCACAATACCAGTCCATCCTATTTCATGAGCGATAAAGAGATACTGGTTCTCAATAATAAGCGGTGCACTACTTTGCAGTGAAGCTGATCCTGTCGTCCCTATGCCAGCACCGAATGGTTCCTGCTGCAACATCGCCACACCATCAGCAAGAGACTGTACGTGTTTCTGATTTGAATTCACTGAACTACCTCCGGTTGGATTCTCATGTAAAAGAATATTAGAGATAAACGTCGACCCAACATGTGTGAATGCAATAATACCAACAAATACACAGACTACTACGCCCGATCCGACCCAAATGCGACGCGAGATTCGATGACGTTGGCTGATTCCAATGACAAGAAGGACTGCGAATAGACCCGCTATTAATGAACTCCTTGAGTAGCTAATCCAGAGAGCAATTGCTCCACAAATCGAAAGAATAATGGCAATGAACCTGTCCTTCTGATTGATTAATTTGCCCCTAGACCAAGCCGCCGCAACAAGAGCGAGCACCATACCCGCATACGCTCCAAGAGGGTTTGGCCCCCTCAGGGTACTATTTACTCGAATATAATGAATATTCTTATCAACTGTCAGATAGGGTTCTATCGTATTTTTTCCATATCCTATGTGAGTGAGAATGTCCGCTGGGAGAAACAGTTGCATCGTGGCAAAACCAACGACTATCACGGCACCGATAACCGCCACCTTGATTAGCATGTTTCGATACTGCGATGCTGAGCAGAGAAGAACATAGACAAGACTGAAATAGAGTACATAGCGAAGATCGATGATAAGTCCAGCAGACATAGCCTGCCACCCCTTAAAGAAGAGTGTTGCAATAAAAACATGTATCGCAACATAGATAACGATAAGATAAAAGATAGGATCACGGAGAAAAGGCTTCATCAGCCTATGCCTTTTTATCAAGATAAGCGCAATTGGAATGAGAAGGAGCATGAGGATCTCTTTCCAAGATTTGATCAACAAATCGTATCTTGGAAAGAGGGTGCCAAGACCAACACTAAGTGGTGCGTGAACGACTATCAACCCAAAGATCAGACCTATTCCACCTGCGTATATTCTTTCAAGTCGTGACGTCTTCATTCCCTTTAGTGTACTAGATAAGATGGTATAATAGGAGCACAAATGCCATCGAAAAATACGAAACTGTACAGTCTAATCCTTATTCTCTCTGACTTTGTAGTCCTCATGTTCGCCTTTACCGTTGCCTATATTATTCGCGTGCAGCATGATTCACGACCACTCCTTAATCATATTTATGCAGAACAATATCTTGCAACGTTTCTTCTTATCATCCCTTTCTGGATTATCATTTTTGCCGCGCTTGGTCTTTACCAATCAAGTACTTACAATCGACGACTTGTCGAATGGGCAAAGATTGGTATTGGCGTTTTCATCGGTATACTCATTGTCATCGGTTGGGAATACGTCAGTGGCCAGCATATCTTCCCGGCGCGTCTTGTTGTGGCATATGCTCTCATTGCTTCCTTCTTTCTCATCCTCTTTGAACGAGAAATGCTCCGTGTCACGCGTAGCCTTCTTTTTCATTTTGGGCACGGTATTAGTAACGTGCTCATCGTGGGAGACAGCGCTGCCACAAAAGATATTGCAGATAATCTCGCCGAAACACATCGAAGTGGCTACAGGATTGTGGCTATTGCCGGACCTAAGAAACTCATTCCGCCCGGCCTTGAGGTGAGACACTTTAGCTCGGTTGAAACAGCGCTTGAAAATATCAAAAAATTAAAAATTACTACTATTATTCAAACCGATCTCTACTCTTCCGCAGAAAGAAACCAGCGTATCCTGGGTGCTGCACTGATTAACCATATTAGCTACAATTTCATTCCAGGCGAAACCGAGTTCTACGCAGGTAAAAACACTATTGATGTTTTTCTTGGTTACCCCATGATATCTGTCAGTCAAACTCCTCTTATTGGCTGGGGTGCTATCGCTAAACAAATCTTTGATTTCTTCGCCTCATGCATTCTCATTATCGTTTTCTCTCCGGTTTTTCTTATCCTCATCCTTGCTCAGCTTATCTTTAACCCTGGCCCAGTATTTTACAAAAGCAAACGGCTGAGTCGTTTCTCAGAGCCGGTAAGTCTCATTAAATTCCGCAGTATGGGCGCCAAGTACGGAGGGCGTGATGCTACTGTTGAGTTCCGGGAGATGGGACGAGAAGATCTTGCAAAAGAATACGAAATAAACCGAAAAGTTGACAACGATCCACGTATCACTCGTTTCGGAAACTTCCTACGCAAAACGTCACTCGACGAACTCCCTCAGCTCTTTAACGTCTTTAGGGGTGATCTTAGCCTTGTAGGTCCGCGGCCCATCCTCCCCCAAGAGGTCACCTTTTCATCAAGTCGGACCGCGCTTCTCCACAGTGTAAAGTCAGGAGTAACCGGGTTGTGGCAGGTTTCAGGAAGAAGTAGTCTGAGCTTTGATGAACGAATCGAACTCGAGCTCTTTTACGCACAGAACTGGAGTTTTTGGCTCGATATAAAGATCCTCTTCAAAACGATTGGCGTCATTCTTCTCAAAAAAGGTGCCAAGTAGTCATGCGTACCCAGCCAAAAATCGCTCTTGTTCACGACTGGCTTACCAACATGGGCGGAGCCGAGCCACTACTGCTTGAACTCCACAAGTTATTTCCAGATGCACCAATTTATACTTCTGTGTACGACGAAAAGAACATGAAAGCATTTGCGAGTTGCGATGTCCGGACAACCTACCTGCAAAAACGACTTCCTGAGTTTGTCCGGTACAAACATACACTTTGGCCTGTACTGCGAGCGTTTGCATTTCGAAAACTTGATCTTTCCGAATATGATATCATTCTCAGCACAAGTAGTGCTGAGGCAAAATCCGTCCGTAAAACAAGACCAGATCAAGTACATATTGCCTATATCCATACACCAACTCGCTATTATTGGAGCCATTACGACGAGTTCAAAAAGGAATTTAACTTTGGTCCATTAACACCCCTGATTCGGCCGTTTATACCTGCTTTTGTCCACTGGATGCGCAGACTAGATCTCGAATCAGTTCAGGACATAGATGTCTTTATTGCGAATTCAACTATTACGCAGTCACGTATTAAAGAATATTATAAGAGACCAAGTACCGTTGTCTACCCTCCCATCGATACGGGTCGCTTTATGCCTCCACCAAAAAGTGTCCGAAAAGGGTTTGTTATATGGGGTCGTCACGTTCCCTATAAGCGATTCGATCTTGCTATTGAGGCGTGCAATAGATTACAGCGTCCGCTAACGATCATCGGCATGGGGCCAGATACAGAACGATTGAAAAAACTTGCCGGACCAACCGTTTCCTTCACCGGTCGAGTAAGCGATGATGAACAAGAAGCTATAGCACATCACAGCGAGGCGTTCCTTTTCCCTAACGAAGAGGACTTCGGTATGTCTGCAGTTGAGGCAATCGCAAGCGGAACCCCAGTTATCGGGTTCGCTAAAGGTGGCGCGCTTGATATTATTCAAGACGGTGAAACGGGCATCCTTTTTAAAGAACAGACAGTTGATTCACTTATTGAGGCTATAAAACGTTTTGATACAATGACATTCCTCCCAGCAACACTCTATCGAAAATCAAAGCGTTTCGATAAGGGCCTCTTTGCAACAAAGATGCGTAAAATAGTGAGCGACTACACGAGGTAGTCGCTCACTGCATGGTGTATATACCTTTAACCGCTTCCTTATAGTCCACCGTATCCCGAACCGTACCCATAGAGACTTTGAGCAGGTTTATGGTAGTTTGTCACTTTGAGCGGTGTTGTGCTTCCAAAATTAGCGGTCGCTGGTGCGATGTATAGCTCACTCGAGTTCTTTGAAAGAAGAACGTAAGAATCGGAATACCATCCATATGCAGTATAATCTGATTCATTTGCAAGTGTTATTGGATTAGTCGCATTTTGATCCCCGATAAAGAGTGTATTCTTACCATCTCTTGGTTCAGACCAAAGTGTATGTTGTCCACTTGGTGAAATGAGGTAGGTAGGATAATTAGAGTAGAAGGTTGCGTCTGTAAGGTCTACACCTTTAATGGCATCATCCTCATATTCATAATACTTCGGCTGGTTAGCATCGATAGCAACCCTAACATAGACGTCACTTGGACCATTGTAGAGACGCGACTGCATATTGATACTGCCCTGCATAGTAAACTCCTGCAACCGTTGCTGTCCAGAGCCATCGTTATTTACTGCCATAATTGCCGATTTTGGCTGATTCCCCATGGATCCAACTGTACTCCACGTTTTAGTATAGGTAACCTTATCACCAACAATGTAGGGGTTTTGTATAGATTCTTGTTGGTAATTATAGTTACTTGTACCAGAAGCAGTCGTCTCATCGAGTGCAACGAGAGAACTTGTATCAGCATTAAAGCTCTTGAGTGTTTGGTTTTTAGGAATCCATGAATCCAGGTTGCGCGTCACTTCATAGACGAAGTGGTGATTCGACCATCCCACTAGATTGAAATAAACACTGCCGCTCGCTTGATCAATAAGAGATAACTTTCCAGATGTTGTGTCTATTAAGAATAGCTGCGACTGCTGAGCCGGATCACGTGTCGCAAACAAGGCGAGATACTTCCAATCACGTGTCGCAAGTAGGGTTGTGCCATAGTCACTTTCGTTCCCCGTTCCTTGCACGACCACCGAGGCATTCGAACCATCAAGATCAGACTTCATGACGTTGATCGTCCCCGTTGCTTTACTTAAATAATAAAGACTGCCGCTCGGAACAAGCGTGAACGTATTGCTGTTCGTCTGATCAGTCACTTGTACTGACACTTTCGATTGATTGTACCCGCTAAGACTAATAGCCCCACTCAATGTCTTCTGATCGGCAGGGAGGACAATCGAAGCGTCCCCATTGCTATCGGTAGTTGCCGATGTTCCACTGATAGCTATGGTTGCTTTTGCGAGAGCCGCTTGGGTGATCTTATTCGTTACATGAATAGACACCTGCCGGCCGGTTGCAATAAGAGATTGGTTGATATCACCCGCACTTCCAAAAATAGGGACTGCATAGGCTACCGATCCTTCTTTGTAATATTTCTTTTCTACCTTGAACGTATATTCGCCAGTAGGAATATGGGACATTATTGCTTGTCCAAATCCGTTGGTGGTCGCCGTTACCGGACCAAGCGTCACCGTTGCTTGACTAACCGGCTTATTCGTCACTGAATCAATAACGGTTATCTTCACGTCTTTCTTAATAAAGTACCCAAGTATGCCATATCGAGTCGTTGGAACCACGATCAGGCCACAGATAATAACCACGACCACGCCGATCGCTGTGATCCATTTACCTTTCTTCGAGGCAAGAAAACGGCGTAGTCTGCCTTCTTTCATCGGCTTTTGAAGACCCTCTGGTTCTTCTAGAGATGATACATCTTTGTCTCTGACCTGTCCTTCTTCATTCTCATCCCCCTTTGCATCCTGATCAATCGACTCGAGTGTTTCTGATGAAATTGTATCATCAAGCTTGGGTGTTTCTGCACTTGTATCTGGCTCTTGCTCACCTTCGGCGATTTCATTAACTATTTTCGATTCATGTTCTTCTTTGGCCATATGTTTTTACCTCAAGCGTTATTACTTAGAATAATATGTGGTTTTTAAGGTAATAGCAAGCTAGGACAGCACCACAGCACTATTATTTATCACTACCCTATAGTTACTCAACGGTAACGCTCTTTGCAAGGTTACGCGGCTGATCAACATCATTACCTTTTGCAACTGCAACATAATAGGCAAATAATTGTTGTACTATATTAAGTACAATTGGCGCCAGTATGTCTACCGTTGTCGAGATGCGAAGCACTGTTTCTGCATCTATATCCTTCTTGCTATTCGTGATCGCGAGAACGTGACCGCCGCGTGCGTTGATTTCAGATAACCCACTTATGGATTTATCAAACAACCAACCCTCACTAATAAGAACCACTTCAAAAAACCTATCGTCTATAAGTGCAATTGGACCATGTTTTAATTCGCCAGTTGCGTATCCCTCTGCTTGTATATAGGATATTTCTTTTAACTTGAGAGCACCCTCTAACGCAACTGGAAAGAGTGTATCGCGCCCTAGAAAAAGTGCGTGATCATAATGAGTATATCTCTTTGCAATACTCTCGACTTCCTTCTTGTGCTTCGTAATCACCTTTTTAATTTCATCAGGCAATACATCCAGCTCTGCAATATATTCATTGAGACGTTGGACACTCGCCCCTTTTGCCTGAGCAACTTGAATACCAAACATCACCATTGCTATAACCTGTGACGTAAATGCCTTCGTGCTCGCAACAGACACTTCAGGTCCAGCGTGGACATAAATACCACCATCTACCTCTCGGGCAATAGTAGAGCCGACAGCGTTAATGATTCCAAGTGTCTTCACTCCTCGACGTTTTATCTCTCTTAGGCAGGCGAGGGTATCAGCCGTCTCGCCTGATTGTGATACGACTAATGCAACGCTCTTCTTTGGCATATGAAATGCCCGGTAGCGAAATTCTGATGCAATAACAACGTTAACCATTACATCATCCGTTAGTTGCTCGAGATAATAGGAAGCAAGCAGACCAGCGTAGTACGCAGTACCGCACCCCACAATGGTAATATGCTCAATATCACGAAGCTCCTCTACACTCATATTTAATCCACCTAGTTGGATACGTTGTTCACTCGCAATAACGCGTCCGTTCAGTGTCGACTGCAGTGTCCGTGGTTGCTCGCATATCTCTTTCAACAGGAAGTGGTCGTAGCCTTGTTTTCGGATTGATTGAATATCAACATCGATCGCCTCTTTGTGGACGGGAATAGGATGACTATCTAAATCACGCAGATCAACACTGTCTTTTCGACAAACGGCAAGTTCACCATCGTTAAGATAGATTGCCTGGTTTGTATGTCCAATAAGAGCGGAAGCGTCACTGGCTATTAGTGTCTCATTCGTGCCAAGACCAATAATGAGCGGGCTGCCCGCCCTTGCAACAACAATCTCGTCCGGTTCACGAATAGAAATGACCGCGATGCCATACGTCCCGACTACTCTCTTCAGTGCAGTACTTACCGCATCAAGCAGGGTTGTTTCATTGTCGTAAAAGGAGTCAATTAAAGCAGCCAGCACTTCGGTGTCTGTCTTACTCGAAAACGTATAGTCTTTTAGCGACTCACGTAGCTCTTTATAGTTTTCTATGATGCCATTATGAACAAGAAAGATAGCTCCGGCTCTATGTGGATGTGCATTTTCTATGGACGGCTCACCATGTGTTGCCCAACGAGTATGTCCAATACCGATTTCGTCCGTTGTTTTCTTCTTTTCAACGAGCGCATCAAGCTCTGCAACTTTCCCCTTGGCACGGAGTAACGTTGGTGTAGCGTTCTTTTTCTTCCTACTAAGTGTTACTATTCCAGCCGAATCGTACCCCCTGTACTCAAGCCGTCTCAGCCCACTCGTAAGGATATCTTGAGCATTTCGTCCTCCAACATAACCAACTATTCCACACACGATATAAAACCCTCCTTCAGCGTAACTACCTTCGCTACAATTCCTTAGCCACCTCTCCCACTCGCTGGCTAACATCTTTACGAGAGACAAGAATGCCGTCAGGAGTGTTAACGATAACAATATTATCAAGTCCGATGACAACTACCGGTGTATCACTGTCATTACGAATATAGGCATTTTCGGCATCAATGGCATGGATTTTATCACCCTGAAAAAAGTTACCTTGTTCGTCTCCGTTGACTGCATCATGTAAATCTTTAAATGATCCAACATCGGTCCAATCAAAATTCGCCGATACAACGGCAAGTTGTTTGGCTCTTTCAATCAACGCAATATCAATAACTTCGCTTCCAAACCTAAGATATGCTTCACGATATTCGTCCGATTCAACATTGTTAATGGCACCCAGTACCGTCAGCGCAGATTGCATACTTGGGGAGCTTCTTTTTATTTCATCAAGAAATGTCTGAACCGATCCTACGAAGTACCCGCAGTTCCACAGATAGGTGCCTGAACCAACGTATTCACGAGCTGTCTCATAGTCGGGCTTTTCTTTAAACTTTTTGACGGCATAGACGCCTCTATCGGCATCGATAACACCGTCTCGTTCAATATAGCCCATCCCAACAGATGGATAGGTCGGCTCGATACCTATGAGCGTAATCTCATGACGATCCTGCGAGATACGACCTGCAACACCAAAAGAGCGTGTGAATCCAGCCGTATCACGAACATGATGATCTGCATGAATAAATGCTATCGGTTCATCATGTGAGTGACGACGAGCAATAACATCGAGAGCAAAAACAATGCAATGTGCCGTTCCACGTCGATCAGGCTCAATTAAAAAAGCTTCATCAGGAAGCTGTGAAAGTTGTTCTCTTACAAGATCAGAGTGATCCTTCATCGTAACAACGTAAATCGTATCGCCCAACGTTGTCGCACGATCATAGGCTGCTTGAAGTAGTGTACGTTCACCAATTAATGCAAGTGTATGTTTCGGACGCGAAGGTGTCGAAAGTGGCCATAGTCGTGTACCGGAACCGCCCGCTATAATAACTGTGATCATTTTCACAGTATAGCATTATCACCTCTATAGCGACAGCTCTAAGAATGTACTACTCCGCCACCTCTTCGTCCTCTGTCGCACCAATAAACCGTAGCCTCAACTGCTGTAGGTTTTCACGATAGCGTATAAAAAGCGCTGGAATAACAAGGGCTCGCTTTCCTTCATACACTTCTGCAATGTACCGAGCGAATCCAATCGCTGGTGCGTCAACATACTTCTCAAACAGCCACGTACTTACCCATAGCAAGGGAACGGATACGGCAATCGCAGATAGGACAGATCTGTTATATCCCATATGTCGCTGGAAAAAGATAAAGAGAGCTGTCGTAACAGTAAAAAGTACAGGGATGTGCGTGAGATAGAGAGAAAAAGTATACCGCCCTAATCCACTTATAGGTTTAGAATTCAACATATCCGTCACTTGTTTTGTCGATAGCACAGCAAACACAACAAGACTTGCACCGAGAGCTAGATGAAGTACCATGTTATCTATCTGAGTGATATATGGCAGTGTTATATATTCATAGATAGTGCCTTTTACACCTCCAATAGGATAGCCACCCATAAAGATACCAAGAGCCAACACTGCTAACATACCAATGCCTCGCACCTTCTGCTTGATAATGCCCATACTATAGAGATCCGCAAACACCATACCGACAATAAATCCTATAAGCCAGGTATTAAACGTCATAAGACCGATAAGACCATATAACACCCAGCGATATCGTGAGCCAGCAAATAGCAAAAGAAAACCAAACACTAGAAATGATCCAAAGAATTCCGTAGTCATCGTCCAGAGTACATTGTTATAGGCACTTGCTCCATTCGTGAAAATTCCCCACGTTCCCTCTTTTATGGCCGTAAAAAGATGTGGAACAGCAGTCCACTGCAGCGCAAGCCAACCTGAGTGAGTAATAGCTGCAGCCCTAGCGACATGAGACAGCCCCAATTTCATCAGAACATAGCAGAGTAAAACGGACGTCAGTGCTGGAAGCATCAATCTAGGATACCGCTTGATTGCAAGCCCCTTAACAACAGCTCCATCCTTCTTCTTGAAAAACCCTATAGATAGTACAAAACCACTAAGTAAGAAGAAGAGTGATACCGCGAACGTTCCTGATAAAAAGGCCATCAAAGGAAAACCATACGCGCCACTCTCTATATGGGTATGAGCAGGCGTACCATTTCCCGGGCCGTAAAATGCATATACGTAAAAGGCAAGAAGGAAATGGTACCCAACAACCATAAGTGCAGCAATACCACGTAATCCTTCTAATTCCCCGAAACGACCTGTTTTATTGATAGCAGTTCCCTCACTTCTCTCTAATACTTACTAGCATAACAGATATACATTACTTTTAAATACCAGCCTACCCGCCAGTCGCTTCATTTGCATCTTGTATTATGGATATATGGAAATGAATTTTTGCCGACGCTGCGAAACCCAACTTCGCAATACCGAAAGACATGTGTACACCTGTGAAAATGGCCATATCATTTTTGCGAATGCCTCACCCGCATCGTGCCTATGGATACTAAACGAGAATAATGAGGTGCTTGTCGCCGTACGTGCGCTTGAACCGAAAATTGGATGGCTAGATACCCCAGGTGGGTTTATCGATGAAAAAGAGACCAGCGAAGAGGCGATTAGTCGTGAGTTACAAGAAGAGATGGGTCTCTTACCCAATGACTACACGAAACCTACATACCTTCTCAGCGCACTCGATACGTACGAATACAAGGGCGAAACAATAGACGTACTTACTCATACATATTATGCAAAACTTGTAGGAAGTCCAACTATCCACCCTCAGGATGATGTCGCCAAAGCATATTTTGCACCACTTCATACGATAGAAGTGGATAAATTCTGTTTCAATTCTTCTCGATTATCGCTATTAAAACTTCAGGAACTTACCAAATAATGTTGTATTTATGGCATAAACGTACTCACCTTATTTCCACAATAGACGGGGAATAAAGGGCCGTTTATACTATAGGTATGAAGAAACTACTTATTACAGGAGGAGCTGGTTTCATTGGAGCCAACTTCGTACACTACACACTTGAACACCATCCCGAATATGCAGTAACTGTTGTTGATAAACTAACCTACGCAGGCAATCCCGATAGCCTCAATAGTGTGCTTGATAAGATTGATTTTGTTACTGGTGATATCTGCGACCAAGAGCTTATGAATAAGCTCATCTCTGAGACGGACGTCGTCGTACACTTCGCAGCCGAAAGCCATAACGACAATTCACTTAAAAACCCTCGTCCGTTTATCGAAACAAATATCATGGGTACCTATACAATCCTCGAGGCCATTCGAAAGTACGGAAAACGTCTGCATCACATCAGTACCGATGAAGTCTTTGGTGACCTTGAACTCGATGACCCGAACCGCTTTACCGAAACAACGCCATATAACCCCTCCAGTCCGTATTCCGCAAGCAAGGCAAGTTCCGACCACCTCGTACGTGCGTGGGCCCGTAGCTTCGGTATTCAAGCAACAATCAGCAACTGTGCTAACAATTACGGTCCATACCAGCACATTGAGAAGTTTATCCCCCGTCAGATCACTAATATCCTGCAAGACGAAAAACCACGACTATACGGAGCTGGCCTAAATGTACGTGACTGGATTCATGTCGATGATCATAATGCTGCCGTCCACACAATTATTGAAAAAGGGGCCATAGGCGACACGTACATCATTGGTGCCGATAACGATCATACAAACAACAAAATGGTCATTGAAATGATCCTAGAGCTTATGGACAAGCCAAAAGATTGGTATGAACATGTTACGGATCGTCCAGGTCATGATATGCGATACGCAATGGATTCAAGTAAACTACGTCGCGAACTTGGTTGGATGCCACAATACACAGATACAAATGGCATGCGTGACGGCTTAAAACAAACAATCGATTGGTATACAGATAACCGTGGTTGGTGGCAAGCACAAAAAGATACTGTTGAGGCAGAATACCGTGCAGCGGGCGAGAAGGTTGTTGACTCACCTCGAGTTAGTTAATTCCATAGGCTTTTTACTGCTCGCTACCCAACATATATAGTTATATTGAAGGTAATATCTTCTCTAAAGGAGGCAGAAGTGTCTAGTATATGGCAAACGATTTCCTCAAAGATCGTCTATGAAAATCCATGGCTAGTTGTCCATGAAGATGAGGTAATCATGCCAGGAGACAAGAACGGCATATACGGTGTCGTCTCTTCGAAAAGCGACAGCGTATTTGTTGTTCCTATTGACTCAAACGGTGATACGTACATCATTCAACAAGAGCATTACACAACAAGACGACTAGATTGGCAGTGTATCGCGGGGCGAACTGATGGTGAAAAAATTGAGATAGCCGCAAGAAGAGAGCTCCTAGAGGAAGCTGGCCTGCATGCAGCTTCAATCACTGTCCTATCGGACGCGCATACAGCGTCAGGCATGACAACGTTTAAAAGTACGTTATGTCTTGCTCAAGATTTACGACGGGATAGTCATTTTCTTGATAAAGAAGAAGGGATCGCACAAATAAAAAAGATATCTTTTGTGGATGCTAAGGCTATGATCTTACGAGGTGAGATAGCAAATACCGAAAGCATCGCAGCACTTCTACTCGCGAGTATATACGTAGAGAAGGAGCGGCATGTCCGCCAGCAAAGTCCTTATCCTAGCGGTGATCAATAGCTTCTTTTGCAAGTCTATCTTTTACCGCCTGGGCCGCAACGTCACGAGCAATTTCTTCGGTTGTTTTATAGTTTGCCCCGAAATACCCCGCTTCGACAATTGCATTTAGTTCTTGCAAATTTCGAGTTCCGCCAATCCAATTCGAACCCTTGCCAAATGAAAGCCTCTCCCTATCACAGGAAGCATCATAAGCGGATAGATCAAGACGAGGATCACTTTCTACAAAGACTAGGCTTGGACCATTAGGTAAGACGTGATCCGTTATCCAGGTAGTTCGAGGGAGATGATCACTCCCGGCGACGGTTACTATCTTGTCTGTTTCATGGAACCCTCCAACTGAGGTATCGACCATTTCTCGAAGGTTAACGACGTTAGATATTGTGTCAACGGCAGCATCCTCCTCAAAGATGTCACTGTCAGAAACACCCGCTTCTATGGCACGCCTACGCATCAATTCAGAGGTGCTAATACGTGGGTATCTCTTGTACTCTTCAAAGATCACATCAGCAGTGTTTGATCCATCCAAAAGACTCTTAAGTGCTTTGTGGTTAGCAGCTAGATCCTGATCGCTATTCTCAAGCTCCATTAACTCTTTCACCTTCTCGTCAGTAAACGTTTTGTAAAGAAGTTCTTTAAAACGTGCTTCTGTGATATGGTATGCATCTTCAGCGTTGATGCCCATTTGTTCAGCAATAAGAGGAAGCGCAAGCATCATTTTGATCGCACGGTTATGCATTCGTCCTGTCACAATAAACCGAATGTCTTCATTCCCAGCTTCTTTAGCCATCTTGTACAGTTCCACAGCCCTATCAACATTCGACTCAGCTGACGGCGTTAGTCTAATATTTTGATCAGGGTGATGATCATCATATTCAGGATCCAATTCCTCATCACGCGAGATACACACGATCATAGTAGCATCACTCATAATCTCAGGAAGTTCCGAGGATGGAGCGTAGGTAAAATGCTCAGGGTCACTAATGGCCTGTTCAGGAGTAAAGGCGACATAAGTAATTTCATGATTCGGAACAAGCTTGGTGTCAACAGCGCTCATTAAAGCCTCATATTGCTCATCCGCATATTCAGCAGGGCTGCTCACTAACTCTCGCTTAGAAGCACTATTTGGTAAATCGTGAAGTTTCATTGTCCTATTCTCTCTTTCTAATGTGTATGTTGGCGATCGTAATTTATTTATATTATATACATATTTATACGTAAAAGTCAATTCGTACCTCTACATACATTGGTAGTAGCATCATATACCTCCCATTGAGATGCTATACTATTGGTATGTCAGATTTAAATTATGAGCTTAAATTTAATCAAAAACTTACCTCTCATCCGAGTCCTATCCCCGGCCTTATAATTTTTGATCTTGCCGTCTTTGGTGATAATCGTGGTTGGTTTAAAGAGAACTGGCAACGAGAAAAAATGATTTCTGTTGGTTTACCAGATTTTGGACCTATTCAAAATAATATCTCTTTTAATAGTAATCGTGGGACGATGCGCGGCATTCACGCCGAGCCGTGGGATAAATTTATCTCAGTTGGTAGCGGTAGCTTCTTCGGAGCATGGGTTGACATCAGAAAAGGAAGTCCAACATACGGAACAACCTTTAGTACCGAGATTGATGCGAGTAAAGCTATCTTCGTTCCTGCCGGTGTAGCTAATTCGTATCTTACACTTGAAGATAATACTGTCTATTCCTACCTCGTTAACGATCACTGGCACCCTGATGCGTCCTATAGCTTCGTAAGTGCAATGGATCCGGCGCTCAACATAAACTGGCCGATTCCGGTAAGCGAGTGGGAAGTTTCAGAAAAGGATAAAAATCACCCATTACTTAAAGATGCCTCTCCTGTTGAACCTAAAAAGATTCTTGTAACAGGTGCAAACGGACAATTAGGAAAAGCGCTAAAGGGTATATTCCCTGACGCAGAGTTCGTTACACGAGAAGCATTTGATATTACAGATTCAGCTCTTAGTTCAAAGAGACGGTGGCGCGATTATAGCGCAATCATAAACGCAGCAGGTTATACAGCTGTTGATACCGCAGAGACTCCAGAAGGAAGAAAACTCGCATGGAACATCAATGCAACGGGCGTATCAAATCTCAGTAAAATCGCAACCGACTTCGGTATCACGCTCGTTCATATCTCATCGGACTATGTTTTCGATGGAACTACCACCATTCATAGTGAAGATGAAGTGCTCAGCCCTCTTAATACATACGGGACAACAAAGGCTGCGGGAGATACAGCAGTGTCAGTTGTTCCGAGACATTACACAATCCGTACAAGTTGGGTCATTGGAGACGGCAATAATTTTGTACGAACAATGAAATCCCTTGCAGACCGCGATATAAAACCGAGTGTGGTCAACGATCAGATTGGTCGCCTCACCTTTACCACGGATCTTGCCGCGGGTATTAAACATCTCCTCGAAACGAGAGCTCCATATGGCACCTATAACCTCACGAATGACGGGGAAAGTGCTAGTTGGGCTGATATAGCTAAGGTTGTCTATACAATTGCAGGTAAATCTGCAAGCAGTGTCACCCCTGTTACAACAGAAAAATACCAAGAAGGCAAAGAGACTACCACCGTACGACCCTTACAAAGTACACTAAATCTTGATAAAATAAAGGCTACAGGCTTCACACCACGCGAGTGGCAGCAGGCACTGCATGAGTATCTAGATCAACAATAATCTTTTGCGAGGAGATTTTCGACAATGAAAGGTATTATTTTAGCAGGTGGGTCCGGCTCGCGTTTGTGGCCAATAACGCAAGGTATCAGTAAGCAACTCATGCCAATTTACGATAAGCCAATGGTGTATTATCCGTTAACAACGCTTATGCTTGCGGGTATCAAAGATATCCTAATCATTACGACTCCAGAGGATCAATCCCAGTTCCAGCGACTTCTTAAGGATGGATCCCAATGGGGCATCAACCTTGAGTACGCCGTACAACCGTCACCAGATGGCCTCGCTCAGGCTTTCATTATCGGAGAGGAGTTCATTGGTAATGATAAGGTCGCACTCATTCTAGGAGATAATATCTTTCATGGCTCCGATCTTGGAAAATCATTAAAAGATTGTACAGATCCAGATGGTGGCACCGTATTCGCCTACGCCGTCTCTGACCCGGAACGATATGGCGTTGTTGCATTCGATGAAAACAACCGTGCGATATCAATTGAAGAAAAGCCGGTAAAACCCCAGTCCCACTTCGCTGTTGTAGGCCTTTATTTCTACGATAATGATGTCATAGAAATAGCGAAAAGTGTCACCCCAAGTGGTAGGGGTGAGCTAGAAATTACAGCCGTTAATGAAGAGTACCTTAAACGTGGCAAACTCAATGTTATGACGCTTGATCGTGGTGACGCGTGGCTCGATACAGGTACCCTTGACTCAATGACAGATGCAAGTGACTATATTAGAGTTATCCAACGCCGCACAGGACTGATTATCGGTAGCCCTGAAGAAGTTGCCTTTAAAGAAGGTTTCATTACAGAAGAACAGCTGCAAGAGCTTATTAAACCCCTTATAAAATCAGGGTACGGCGAATATCTCACGAGCCTATAACGTCAGGCCTCTCTGTCCAGGCAAAGTGGTGAGAATAATAAAAACCTGATAAAATAAGTGCAAATGGGATCTAAAAAAATAAAGTTATGTGTCGTCATACCCTCTTTTAATGAAGAAAATGTCATAGAGGATGTTATTACAAACACAAAAAAAGTCTTCCATAAATCGCCCTTTGATTTCACTATTCTCTGTATCGACGATGGCTCAAAAGACAAGACGGCTCAGATTGCCAAAAAGAACGGAGCCCTCGTCATACGCCATGTACTCAATACGGGAGCTGGCGGAGCAACTGCAACCGGACTGAGCTTTGCTGAACAAAATGGATACGATATTGCCGCTACGATGGACGCAGATGGCCAACACGCACCCGAAGATGTGCTCGCTGGAGTCATGACTCTTATTGATAAAGATGTCGATCTACTTATCGGAAGTAGACTCATCAACACGGAAGGTATGTCTAGGGTGAAAGTCATCGGGAACAAAGGTCTCAGTTTTATAACCTATGTACTCTTCGGAATCAATTCAACGGATTCACAATCAGGCCTACGAATTTTCTCAAGAACTGCCCTCGAACGTCTCAGATGGAAGACGAGTGGATATGAATTCTGTTCCGAAATGCTTTGGCGCGCAAAACAGCAAAAGATGAAAATTGACGAATACTCCATTCAGGCCATCTACACCGATTATTCAAAGGCGAAGGGTCAGAATAACTGGAACGGCATCAATATCGTTAAGTCTCTCCTACGAAGACGCATCACGGAGATGTTCGAATGAGATATGTTCTTTTAGTACTCCTTAATATTCCTATTATCATACTTGCACTTGTGAATATTATCATTCAGTATAAGACAAAAAAGGTGACCGTTACTCATTTTCGTCATCAGCTGATATTATGGCTTGTCATCCTTGTCGTCTTAGTTATCTCATTTCCTATCTATAACTATGCAATCGATAGACCCCTTCTTGACTCAAGTGCCCTTAGTTTCTTCGACATAGCTCAGACAACCGCTATAGTGTACATGGTGTATACACTGAATAATCAACGAAGGCGTATTGAGCAAAACGAGAGATTTGCCCGTGATTTGCATCAGGAAGTTTCAATTCGATTGGCAAGTAAAGAATGGCAAAAGTAGATATACTTCTTACCTATTGGGGTGATTTTGAGTTATTGAAAGAGGCTGTAAATTCAGTCCTTGCACAAACTGAAGACGATTGGCGCCTCTTGGTCTTTGATGATTGCTATCCGTCTGAAGAGCCGGCCGCCTATTTTTCAACCCTCACAGATAAGCGTATTGTGTATTTTAGACACAAGAAAAATATAGGCATAACAAATAATTTTAATTTCGCTCTCAAGGCAGCCTCTTCGAAGTTTTGCGTTATGATGGGGTGTGACGATGTTATGTTGCCAAACTATATCGAGACAGCCTTAGAACACATTCAGGATGCTGCTATGTATCAGCCGCAAGTAGATATCATCGACGCTAATAGCAAGGTGTACCTACCTCTAGGAGATAAGATGAAGCGCCTGCTTCAACCTCGAAAATCGGGTGTCTACAAGGGAGAAAAGCTGGCATTATCACTCTGTAACGGCAATTGGCTTTATTTTCCATCGATTATGTGGAAGACGGATGTTATTAAGAAATACGGTTTTGATGCCAAGTATAAAATCGTCGAAGATGTTATTCTCGAATTGAATATTATAAAGGATGGTGGGACACTCTACTTTGATAAGCAAACGACGTTCTGTTATCGCCGTTTTGCAAACTCTCTATCAAGCAGAGAAAAGTCCAAAAATGGCATTCGTTTTCAGGAAGAGACCGACGCCTATAATGATTTCTCAGCAACTTTCAAAAAAATCGGATGGACTAAGGCATCATATGCCGCAAAAGGACATATTACTTCGAGACTACACAGGCTACTTCCTTAAGGCTTCGTTTGGGCACCATAGAGACGTCGTGTAGCAACCTTATAAAGTCTCATAAAGAGCGAATTAGGGAGAATGTCATATAAGAACCAATTACGCGTGCGTTTAGCGATAGGACGTTCTGCATCCTTCCAGGGAGTCATGGCGATATATTTATTCCATAAGAATCGCTGTGGGTGTTCATTGCCCTCTTCCCATGGCTTACCCTTAATACCGAACAATGAGTGTATTATCTTTGGAGAGTAATAGTTCTCCATGAGCTCCTCATAGCTATAGAAATAGTCAGGCTTCAAGTCGTTTATCTTCAGTAAAGTTTTCAGATTATAGGCGTAATAAGCGCTTGAGAAATTATACGTAGAGCTTAGTGTTTTTATCTGATTCTTAAACAAAACATTGCAAAGATCCTGATCTGCAATGACATAGTCGCTCTTCTCTCTAAGATGATCCTCGAGCTTTTGTGTAAGCTTTTCTTTCATCCACTTCTTATGATTGATGAGCATTATGCCGCAGTTATAGTAGCCATCCGTTTCACTTAGTCCGATTGCCTTCTTATGTTCATTGAGTAGACAGTCATAGCTAAGCGCCATAACGGCATCCTCAAAATCAAGTTCGATGAGCTCATCAAGCGGACCATTAATTATTGTGTGACCATTAATAAAAAGAACTCTATCTGTTTTTAGATCAAGATCCCCAAACGCAAGCAATTTAAGCCAGGTGATATAGAAACCATGCCAAGGTTTTACTTTCAGCTCGCCCAGTGTCTTATGGTATTTTTTCGCATCAATAAACTGAAGTGATCCATTTTTATAGTTTCCAACAAGTTTACGCAACTTATTACGACTTTCTTTTGTAATTTCATAATCACAATAAAATATATTTACTTCATCAAGATGCTGATTATTTTCAAGCAGCGATACAATCGACACCCCGCTCACCATAGCGTAGTTGTCATTGCTCTGATAAAGCGCATTGAGTATAGTTCGTTTTTTCGCCATTTTTATGCCGTCTTTAAACTTTCAACATACTTCTCAAGAAGTGGTTCGTAATCATAGCTCTCAAAGCCAGTTTTTTGAATCTTATCTAGATTAAGATCACTATGAATTGGTCGAGGTGCAAAATGCTGTTTGCCTTTTTTATACTCGTCAGTCGTTATAAATGTGACTCTCGTCGCATCTTGACCGGCAAGTTCGAAAACCCTGGCAGCAATTTCCGCCCAGGACACGATCTTACCACTGTTAGAGATATTATATACACCAGCTTCAACATCGTTCGTAAGAATATGTTCAATCGCACGAACTATCTCCGAGGTAAACGTGAGTCGGCCAAACTGATCGTCAACTACCTTAGGATCTACTCTCATGTTCGCTAGAGTGTTCATAGTTTTTACAAAGTTGTGGCCATCCCCTACTACCCAAGAAGTTCTCAGAGAATGGTACTTAGGAACAAGACTGACGGCTATATCTGCCGCTGCCTTAGTTTGACCATACACAGAGAGGGGCGTAAAAGGTTCGTCCTCGTCGTGATTTTCTACTAATCCATTAAAGACATACTCTGAAGATATGTGAATGAGATGAAGGTTATTCGCTATAGCTACTTCAGCAAGATTACGAGGTCCTACCGCATTCGCCTTCCATGTGCGTTCGCGTCCTACTTCAGTTTCGGAATCATCGGCGTTGACATATGCAGCTGCGTTAATGATGATGTCAAAGTTCGACCAATCAATTGCCTGGACCTGGTCTCTATTCGAGATATCAAGCTCTTCCCTACTTGCCGCTGTTGCCTCAGGATAGTGTGCCGTCAATGCCTTCCCTAGTTGGCCATTTCGACCAGTAATAAAAATCCTCTTCTTATCAAGCTTCTTCATATACAGTTCATTATAGCAAATTTATTGAGGCATCGGATGGTTTATTGCTCTTTTGAGAGTGATCCTATACGCATAAACAAGCAGCACTATTTGCACAAAGTTAATCACTGTAAATAGCGTCACACCACCCTCTAGCCCATATTTTTTTACGAAACTCGCCGAGAAAAACGCGAGGAGAATATTCGTAAAAAGCAAAATGTAAAACTGATATTTAAACGAACGTATAATAGTAAAAATATTTATAAACACAGACACAATCGCGTTAACAATCCCTCCGGTAACAATGATCATAAGAGATGCTTGATACTGAGAGAACCTAACACCAAAGACGAGTTGAAGAACAGGGACGCCTAATACATATGCAGTAGCTAAGATAACAACACCAATTCCGATGGTTATGAGCATAATCCTATCAACAATCTTGTTAAATTCACGATATTGTCTCTTTTCATACAACTTAGAGAGGTGGACGACTTGTGGTTGTAGAATGAATGCCATCGTTAACGCAATAAGTGTTATTGGCATTGCGAGTATACCAAAGTACCCTATTTCCTCTGGATGATACAGGTCAATAAAATAACGTGGCGTATTAAGAGAGAACATCGATAAAAAGACGACAATAAAAACAGGCCATGTCCGCATCATAATACGAACTGCGCTTCGTACAATCTGCCCAATATGTCTAGGAAGCACCCGAACAGCAGCAAGTTTTCGGATGACGGGCACATCATAGAACAGTATGAAAACAATATTTGCAGCCACAATACCAAAACTGCTAAACAAAATATTTCGAGTTAAAAGGTCAATAATAGCAAAGAGGACAAATCCACCAAATGCTTTATACGTTAATGACTTTCCAGTGATATATAACCTATCATGGACCTGCATCACACCGTAGAGCGCATCCGCAACCGATTCAAACGCCTTAAAGATGACGAGTATGATAACAACGCTGCTCTTTAGCATGTCATAATGATTAATCGTAATGAAAAGTAATGAGCCAATTACCATAACAAACGCGAGAAGTATACGCACCATAATATAGCTCCTATGTGAAAACTCGCGTGTTACATCGGATACTTGATAGGTACGCCCTCCCCACATGCCAATCACCCAAAAAATAATAGCAACGGAAAAAGCAAAAGAGAAGAGTCCAGAATCGGTAATACCGTTAATACGAGTTACAATAACAAGAAGTAGAGGAGAGATTGCGTTTTGCGCAAACACCCCAACTGTATTCCATATATAATCTTTTTTTATACTGCTTGACATAAGAGACTCTATCTCTTGCCATTATAGCAAATCAAATGATCCGAGACGGAACGGAATCAACATGGCTAAAATAGTTTCACATAATAGCGAAGGTAGAGCGTTAGCACGCTGGCGAAGAGTAGGAGTATCGTACCAACTTTCACCAATCTAGCATAGTGCTCCTGTGAGATCCGCAGTTGTACACCTACAAAAAGTAGTATCGCCATAAATAGGAAGAGAAGGAAATATCTTCCTTGCAACCCATTAATAGCAGGGTAACCAACGGGACTATAGAATATATAAAGAGCCGCACATGTACCAATAATATATAAGCCAATCAGTGTTACAATAAGATAACGATCAGCACGTGATAGCTTCTTTTTTATAGACTCGTAATTTATAAAAAGAAGCGCAGCAATAAATATATAGCCCATATTAACAACAACACCAGGCAACGGCGTATCCACCCACCCAAAGTCACCGATAAATGATCGAATAACATCATCACCCCAAGTTGTAAAGAAGGTATTAAAGATCACATGAGGGAATCGTAACGGATGATGAATTATAAGACTCGTCTGTTCTGAACTATTCTGTCCCACAATCACACTACTGCTCACTAGGCTAGCAGTCATGGCTCCCCATATTATATAAATCACGAGAGGGATAATGAGAATACCAGTCTTTTTAGCTATTGCCTTCAATCTGTCAGTGTCAAATTGTTTCAACTTGAGAAGGAACAGAAAGCCTAATACTACGAGTGTTGTTTGTTTTGTCAACGCTATTAAACAGGCTATAGAAAGCAGACAAACCCACCACTTCAACTCAATTTTAGGTAGCTCTCTTAGTTTCAGAACACTCGCAATAAAGAGTACACCTAGTCCAACGGAGATTGCGTCAATTCCCGGAGAAATAGCTTGAGCTACAAGCATCGGCAGCAACCCAAGACCTGCAAATGCCCACTTCTTGTTTGGTGCTATCATAATCGCCATAAAGACAAGTGCCGTCCATGTACACAGTGATGCAAGTCGTGCAATATACATCAAAACAACGACAGGAGCGTTAAAAATACTTCCTATGAAAATACCGATCGCCTGAGGGATATAACCTATAGGAGCATACGCAGCTACACCACTAGTAAACATTTTTGTATTTTTATTGAGCGGCATATGAAGTGCTGCTGCTGTTCTATGAATGTCATATTTCACATTTGGATAAAATCGTAAGGAAGGACTATCAAATAAGTGAATTGTTTTGCTTAAACTAACAGGAAGATTCGCCCCGACTATTCTGTTTTGTGTCTTAGGAACAATCTCAAGTTGAGATACTTCATACGCTCGCAGGAAATGAGACGCTTCATCAGGTGTTTGAATTGGTGGCATTATTAATAAAAAGACTCCACCGAATAGCATCGACGTACACAAAAAGAAGCCTTCTGGCCTTCGCATAAAAGTCTTAAACCGCATAAAGAGATCCATATTCACTTTATTTTAGCACAATAAAAAGAGCATCCTGCTCGATGGTCGCAATTAATGATACACTGTTAGAGTTATGGTAGCGAGAGGGCTACTTAGGGAGATTGGAGTAATTATGAATCATTTAGAAACCGTTTTTAAAGCTATACCACCGCTTCTAAAAGGATACTCCTTATTGATTGGACTATTAATTATTTTATTTATCGCTTCCAACACGTCCCTTAATCTACCACTTCTAGCGGTATCTTTATTGGTCACCTATAAGTTAAGCCTCTTACTCCTTACTAAAAAAATCGCTAGCAGTAGGATTTTCGTAGCAATTATTGCCGTCTTCTTCTACGTACTCCTTTTGCAAAGCGTATCGCTGACAACTTGGCTCATTGCTCGCGACTTCCCACTTTCAATGAACATCTTCGTAACACTATTAGTTACTACAGCAGTTTACATTCCATTGAGAAGGCTTCATAAGCCCAGCGAACGCAAAAATGTAGAGATAAGCGATTACATTTCTATATCCATCGCTATTCTAGCGCTGTTGTTATGCGTCGGTCTCCCTATTCGTAATACTGGTCTCCATAATGAATCAGGACTACTCGTACTAGCGAATTATAATGTTGATGACGGTAGTCACCTTGGGCTCATTAATGCGCGTCTTCAATATAACGTTGCGACGACTGATGGGAATAAGGCAGATATCAGCTCACGGGTGCCCGGAGGTATATCGTACCCCTCAGGATGGCCCGCAGCGAATGCGGCTATTATCCAAGCATTTCACCCTTCAATTAAAGTTGGCGCCTCTACACTTATCGCTTATGTAATTATTAAGATTTTTTGGCTCTTTTTCTTGATTCTTATCTTCATTCGCAGCGTCTTCGCACTGTACGGTATCTTTAGCCCTAAGCCCTTAGAACCTGCGACTTCGATATGGATATCGCTCTGCTCTCTCACATTTACAGGATGGTTTCTCCTTGACCCATTCTTTTATGGATTTTTTAGTTTTATCCCTCAGCTTATTACAGTACCTCTATTCATAGTGTCAGTCATGCAGTTAACCTCACTCAAGAAAAACGGCACATTACCACTCTATTTAATGTTGCCATCCATTCTTTGCATTGGCGCAGCACTCTCCTGGTTCCTACTATTTCCGGTCTTTACTATCGCTCTTCTACTAAGCCTATTGAGACAGACTACAGGGTTTAATCTTAAAGATACTATTCAAGAAATTTCGAAGAACATTTTCCACTACCTTATCTTCTATCTCGTTATTACCTTCTCTCTGCTAGCCCAGCTATATATGGTCATTAGCAGCTCACACACCGGTGTATCTTCATCTTTCATAAATAGCCTATTACTTAACGGTGGTATCAATATCTATCCGGTCAGTTTCTATACCTCCATACTGTTTGGAACCATTATTTTCTTTACACTGGGGGCTATTAAAAAGAATATTGGAAAGTTAGGTGTCATCCTTAACTATATCGTTGCCATGCTTACATTTTCAGGATTTGTTTACATTGTTCAACTCTATAAACTACAAGAAAATGTCTACTACTACTTCAAGATACTCAATACTGTCACAATTGTTGGAATAATACTTGCGATCATCGGTGGCGCTTTACTAGTAAATAAGATCCAAGAGAAAACGACACAATACATCGCAATAACCTCGAGTATTATCATTAGTCTATTACTATTCCAGTTTGGCTACCAAGGCACACCTCTCTTCGGTTATATTCGAGGGACAAGATCTGTTAGCTCGGGGGTCGACCAACAAATCTTCACCACACTGAAACAGCGTGAAACCACCTCTCGCTATAGTGATGGTGTCGTGACCATATTCTACCCATCAAACAACCCGATCCTTAACGAAGTAGCGTCGACACTTGTGGAAGCAAGCAAGGTATATACCCCCTGTTACTCAACACTTAAAGGTGCCTCTTTTTCTACCCCCATTAAGAATTTCACCGTCACACCTATCCTGCAAGGCTGTACACCTGATGATCAGATAGTTTACTACGTTGACCCGCCGTTTGTTCAATCAACACGACAAACGATTTCGGAACATGGCCTACAGAATAGAGTAACTGTATACCCCATAGCTCAATAATGCTATGACTCTTTCTTACAAGAGTGGGCCGCTCGTAAAGTACTGCAGTGCGTAGTTGCTTGCCCTAATAGTGTTAGCCCCATTTCCACCCAATGAGAGGTACTTATCATAACTACTAATTGGTTGTTTCTGCCCATTCTGGATATGGAAGATTGTGCCACTGCTTGCAAGTAAGAATGATGGCGCCATCGACTTCCAGTTAACGAGTGAACAGTCCATGGCGCTAAGAGTTGTATACGTGGCTCCAGTAAGCGTTACGGGATATACACTACCACCCATCGCAAGTCCTTGGTTACTACCACATTGCACCGCCGAACTGAGAACAGTAGTTGATTTTACATAGCTATTAACCACAGCACTTGTCGTAAATGCAATAGGTCCAAAGCCAAGATCAATTGCCGAATCAAATGTCCCCATAGGGATAAGTTTATTCGTGCCATCCACAAGGTATACCGTCGGGTTGTCCTGGGATATAGCAAGAGTACCAGGGGTAAGCATGACAGAACCCGCCGTTTGACTATTGAGATAATAAGGAGGAAGACTAATGATATTAGGAGTTGGATTAAGTGCTAGTAATGCGCTCCAGCTCGATATAGGGCGGGACGTCTTATTCGTTACCCAATAGATAGTACCACTTGAGCCATCGCTCATAACGGTATACGGACCGGCAGATGTTGCAACATCTGGAATCTGATTTAAAAGAGCGTCCGGTAATGGGCTGAACGTGTTTGACCAGTCAGATGAGTTAGTCACCTTTAATTTGCCTTTACTCGTAAGGATATAATCTGATCCGCTCGTCGCTCCTTGAACATATCCGCTCGTGTCAGCAGCCTTCGTCATTGCATTAATACTTCCAGGATCTATACTTGGAAGATTCATACCATCTAGATAGCTACCTCGTAGCTGTGTTGTTATAGAAGAAACCGAACCAGCTGTCGAGTATGCATACATGGAATTATCCACTCGATTTCTTACCAGAACATTATCGCGTATTACCGGAGCACCATACGGGAGATTACCAATTGCCGCTTCGTTGAGAGTGTTCGCTCCTCCGTTAATACCAGCTTGCGTTAACGAAGCGGCATCGTAAACCTCTTTTTTCATTGCACCACTGACGTAAAAGAGCTTGCCCGAGGTAGTTCCGAATAGATTTGTCATACTTGGACCATTGCTCAGGGCGTTGATTTGATAATCTGTAAGCTGTGGCAAATGACCGCACGTGTATCCATAGTCGCTTACGAGCGAACAGGAGCCAAATGGCAGTTTAATACCTGCATCAAAGAAATAGATCGTTCCGTTAGAGGCAGTCACCGCACGAGTTAAAGGTGCTCCTGTTGTTTTAGAATCAAGATATGACTGGTCTACGTAGCTTATGTTTCCGAGAGGATAGAGTGCACCTAAGGTTCGTATGTCCGAAATAGGATATTTGTTATCACCAGAGACAAGATATACGGACGAGTCACCCACCGTACGGTCAAGATCGCTCACCTGCGTTGAACCAAACCAACTGTTGAAGATTGTTACAAAATGCTGATTACCACTAAAATGCGGTGTATACGTGTAGAGTGCGGCAGTTGCACCGTTGCTCATATATACAGAAGCACCGTCTATTGTCGCGTACCCGTCATAACTCACCGGATCTTGACCTTGCATCCTCGAACGTAGTCCAGCGGTCATATAGCCGCTGTAGTATACTGAACCATTATCACCCCAACTCAAGTCTCCATAGGAGCGATACTTACTAAATTGTAGCTGCCACATACCTTTAGTAACTTGTTGGCTAAATCCTGCATAAGGAGCTTCAGGACATGTACCTCCATCCGGACAGCCCATACCAACAGCAGAATTATATCGCCACGCATCACATCCGGCATTACCCGACACAAGCCCCTCTTCTTTTTCAAGCGTCACTAAAATCACACGAGGGTTAATACGCCATAATGTTGAAACCTTACTAATAATATTTGCAGCTGTATCATTTGGACCATAATTGAAATAGTCGATCGGCATTGGCGCCTGATAATTCCTCAGACAGCTATTAGGGAAACTATTCAAAAATTGTTGGATCTGCACAGCGCTCATCGTACTAGTATCGTCGAATACAGCATCACTCATAATATTATTGTTATCGTAATCAGCATGAGCTGACTGAGGGGTGACAAATGCGACCCAAGAAAGAAGTGAAGCGGCCAATACGAAAAAAGATGCCGCAACTATTTTTATCTTTTTCACTGTGCCACCTCAAGGTTCATGGCGTCATTCGCAACCGCTGTGTTGGTTCCTATGCGAGATGTTGCCTGAACTACCCAGCTCCCTGCAGTCAATCCCATACCAGCCGGAGTCCACGTCCATGTCACATTTCCGTTGCTATCAGCAGCAGCTGCTGTAAGTGTCTTAACGGTGCTCCCAGACGTAAGGGTAATGGAACAATCTGCGCCAGGTGTTGTTGTACAGGTTGACTGCTCAGCATCTTGACTTCCCACGCTTACGTGATGGTTACTTACAAATGTTCCAATTGGAGTACTCGGCTTCACAGTTGAACTTGGCGTAGGAACAGTTGAACCTGACGTAGGCGATTGTGTCGCACCTCCACTACCTTTTGATGTATCGGGCGCAGGCACATTCGTAGTGGGGGTTATTGTCGTTGGATTATACGTTTTTGTTGTTACTGTGTTGCTAGATGAGGAAGTCGTCTTTTGCATACGAAAAATAGCATACGTACCAACACCTAGGACAAGAAGAATGGCAACTACAACGATACTTATTATTTTTTTCTTTTGTAGTGATTTATTTATTTTCATAGAACCTGCATAAAACATAATTACAGCTATATCTTTACTCTAATATTACCATAAACTTTATGCATGAGACACATTATTGACTGAGAATACTCTTTAACGATAACTCAAGAACTCACTGTTTGGCATCTCTGCTTTTTATTAATTCTTTCTACGTTTTTCGAGCGAGTTTTTATCAAATGTTGCCGTATCGTTAAGGTGTGTTCTTGTCGCTAGACGCACCCCTCTCCATTTTTCAATATGATAGAAAGGATTCATCACAAGCCAGTATGCTTTTCGTTTAAAAGAATACTGCTTATCTAGCACAGTACGAATACCATCTTTAGCTGAACCGACAACAACACTCTTAACGATACCCTTAATGGAGGGTGTGGCAATCTTTTTACCTACTTTTCGAAGACCCATTGTTTCATCAAACATACGATGCTTATAATCTCGTAACGTTATTTCATTAGAATGTTCAACGCTTCCTCTCGGTGCATATACCTTGTAATATCCCGCTTCAATGACATCCTCACCAAACATTTGGTCCTCTGAATAGCGGACATCTCGATAAGGAATAACATCAAGAAGGAAGGCCCGTCTTGTCGCCGAATTAACATCTGAATAAAAACTGACCGCATTTAGCATGTCTCTATTCTTAATAAAATCATCTTTATAAAAAAGAGTTGTTCCAAACTCAGGACCAAAACTCTTAAAAACTGCATTGATTTCGTATTTTAATAGAGGAACACACTTTGGCCGAGGAATTTGCCTTCCCATTACACCAACAATTTTTTCATGTATTTCAAATGGCTTGATCATCTCATAGAGCCATCTATTGTGTGCAGGAATAGCATCATGTGAAAGGTAGGCAATAAATTCTCCCTTTGCAAGCTTTGCAGCATAGTTCCTCGTCTTGCCATGTCCAAACTCACTATTATCAATCTCAATGAAACGAAGATTTGAATGTTTTTTTTCAAACTTACGAATAATTTCAATGGTCTTATCTTTCGAGCCGGAATCAATAACCAGCACCTCATAGTTAAAGTCAACTTTTTGTTTAAAAATGGCAACAAAAATATCTTCCAAAAACTCTTCACCATTATAGGTCGGTATAAAGACAGTCGCTTTAATATCTTTAGTGCTCACGTCAGCTCCTAGCAATCTCGTTTTTTATATATTGATACGTTACACCCATACCTTCATTCAAAGAAGTGATAGCTGCAACACCAAATTCTTGTTCAAATCGAGAGGTGTCAAGTAATGATTTTTGAACAAATGTAGATGGAGTATCTCTCGATTCTGCCATAATCTCTTTTGACGACACCTCTTTCGCAACGGCTATAATCGTATTAATATCTGTGCCCTTGCCCGATCCCAAATTATAGGTATTGTATAGCGATTGCTTCTCGAACATTGCCACAATAGCATTCGTCAAATCTTTAACGTATATATAGTCCCTCACCATACTACCATCTCCAAAAACCGTAATTGGAAGATCTCGGGCGATATTTTCTAGAAAAATCGGAATGACTCCCTGCTTCCTATGGAAGGGTTGGCGTTCACCATACGGATTAGAAATCCTTAATACAATCGAGTCAAGTCCCTGCTTAACACGAAAATATCGAAGATAATGCTCGATAGTTAACTTACCTATTGCATAAGGTGATATAGGATACGGTGTGTCCGTTTCCTTAAAAGGCGTGTCCTGATCAGTATTTCCATATATTGCACCACCCGTCGAAGCAAATATGATCTTTTTAACCCTGCTGTCCTTGCATAGCTTAAAAAGTTCAACGCTCATCTTGATATTCGTATCAATATCTATAGAGGGATCATCTTCAGCAGTCACTGGGGTAGTCGTTGAAATGAAGTGAAAGATATAGTCGATTCCATCTATAGCTTTTTTTAAATCTTCAATACTAAGATAATTAGCACGCATTACCTCAATATTCTTATGTTCATTAAATTGCAACTTACCTGAGCTAAACCTATCGAAGGCTCGCACCTGGTGACCTTCTCGAATAAGTGAGTCGACCAGGTGGCTGCCGATAAAGCCGTTCGCGCCTAGTACGAGTACATTAGCCACGTGTCAGTTCTCTATCAAGTACGTCTAAGAACTTACGTCCTGCAACTTCCCAACCATCGACACTGACGCTTTTTGAAGCCTTAGCTGCATATTTTGGAAGCTCTTTTTTTGTTACCGTTGCAATAAGAGCATCAGCAAGTGCCTGAGGAGATGGCTCGGTATAAGAAATATAGGGATTATCACTTACGAGTCTGTTATTTGGCGCATCATTCACAACGGGTATCGTACCACAAGCAAGAAGCTCGAGTGGTAGCAATGACATATTGGTGAGAGAGAGAACTAAGGCAGCGGAACATTTGTTATAGACATCAGATAATTCACTAAGTTGCATTGCCTTATAATTTACATGAGGAAACGGCACATCCCATTCAGACACATCCCATCCTGCAAGATTGATCGTATACTCGGGCATCGCCTTATGAAAAATTTCAAGCGCCATAATCCCAAGATCAAAACCCCTTCGTTCAGTTACGGGACGAGCATAAAAAAAGATTTCTTTTCTTTCATTAGTATTTGTTAGCTTATAAAGATCCTTATCAGCACCAAAGTCATAGTGATCGCAAGGCATACCATAGTCAGTAGTTAGTTTTTTATCGAGCCATCCACCCGCTGTAATACCATGAAAACCAAATTTATACGTATTTTCAGCAAGCATATAATCTGTTCCCATCGCATAAAAATAAGGCTCGAAATCTTGAACGAAATACATCTTATGTGCATCTGTCTTTTCATTAAAAACAGGATACGCCGTCTCCCAGCCCGTCGCAAAAATAGCATCCGCCTCCACCATGCTACCCTTGTACCTTCGAAACGTAAGGTTCTTTGCATCTGAATAAGACTGCACATTTTCTTTCGCCTGAGCAATCGTCATGTCATCGAGCGTACTATAGAGGTAGACATTATTCTTGTGACCCATCTTATCGAGAAGGCTAATAAATCTAAAGATATTTTGATGGCCACCGCCACCGCTCGGAGGTGACATAACCCAGTTGATTGTATAAGGTTTCTTGATTTTTTTCTTAGTAGCGGTCTTATCGTAAGGACTATTCGACCAATCTGCCGACATGACACTTTCGCGATCAACCAGAGAGACAAACCTTTTCTTAAGCATGACATTATCAGATTTTTGTATCTGTTTCTTCTGAAGAACCTTGAGCGCTTTAATACTTAAAGACACAACCCCTTCATTTTTTAAAACAGTTACACCTTTTCGAGTATATTTTCGCAGAGTATGTACTTTTACCATATATGTATATTATATGATACCTTGCCACCTTTGCCTAACCATCCTCGCGCATAGATACGTGAAGTATTTAGCTCAGTTTTATTCAATAACGTCTATTGAATACCTAGGTTTTGGATGAACTAATACGTTTGGCGTATCCCAACCAACAACATTGAATTCACATCCATCATCAAACTTACTTACTGTTCGATACAGTTTCGGATCAGTTGTATCAGAAACGAGTGCTGAGACAAGATATTTACCGTCGTTATAAATACCCTCAAGACTCCATTCCACTTTCAAGGTTCGCCCAGCCTTCAATGGTTTTATCTTTTTACCTTGGGTTGTAGTATCAAAAGCAGAGATGATTGCACCGCCCGGGTTGCAGAACGTTAATAGTAATGCAGGATGCTCAAAATCTTTCTTTATTTTGATTGAACATGAGATAACAAACGGATCACCTGCTTGAAATAGTGTCTTTTGATTCCCCTCAGTGTCTAACGTCTCAAGAGCAACGATCTTACAGATATCCGTTCCCTCACTGGACAATTTGCGTCGACTATTACGCTTTTTTGAGGATTCTTCAGTACTCTCAAAATTCAAATCTCGATAGATATCGGCGGCATCGTCAGTGTCTCCGTCAAAAATAATTCGGCCCTTATTAAGAACGACTGCCCTCGTGCAAAAGCGCTGTACGGCGCTCATGTCATGCGTGACAAGAACAACCGTTTTACCATTTTGCTTCAGTTCGTTAAAGTAGTCATAACATTTTCTCTGAAATGCCTCATCGCCAACCGCGAGAACCTCGTCCAATACCAGGATATCCGTATTTGCCCTAATAGCAATCGAGAACGCGAGTCGAACTTGCATACCAGAAGAATAGTTCTTTAGCTTCTGGTCCATAAACCGCTCAAGCTCAGCAAAGGCAACAATCTCATCATAAATATCCGCCACTTCACTACGTGAGAAACCGAGCAACGCACCATTCAAGAAGACATTGTCACGACCAGAAAGCTCAGGGTTAAACCCAACACCAAGTTCAATGAATGGTGTCAGTTTACCGTTGATCTCCACACTTCCGCTATCGGTCGCATAGATACCAGAGAGTGTTTTTAATAAGGTGCTTTTGCCACTGCCATTGCGCCCCAATATACCGAGAAATTCACCCTTTTTCACTTCAACAGTGACGTCCTTAAGGACATGCTGTCTTTCAAAACCGCTCTTACCAAAGTTGATGATGACACCCTTTAAGGTGCTCTGCTTCTCGTGTGGAAGTTTAAACGTCTTATTGATATTGGAAAGTCTGATCGCTATATTGTCATTCATCTTTAAATATTCTCCGCAAAGTATTTCGACTCTTTTCTAAAATACATCGCCCCTCCTACAAGAACCGCAAGAACAATCACTAGCGGCGTTGCTATATACCATAAAGAATGAAATAGAGAACTCGAAATAAGCGTTTGGTGTGTCACAGCATTATAGCGAGCTTCTTGTATCGCTTGCGCAATAGGACTAAGGAGTAACAACTTCTGCACCAAAACCGATGGAACAAGACTAAGCGGATAGATGATAGGAGTTGCGTAAAATCCGGCCTGAAGTACTACTTCCCATATATAGCTCACATCTCTAAATTTTACGTATGTCGCTGCAAGGAAAAGTGATACACCAAGAGCAAAGAGATAAATTTCTATAATATTAAGAGGAAGAAGGATGATCGTTGGAGTGAGATCAACCTGATTAACCACCATAAATACACCGACGATAATTAGGTTAAGGCCAAGATTAATTAATGCAGATATACTACTTGAAAAAACAATTATCCAACGAGGAATACGTATCTTTCGTATAAGATCACCTCTTCCGACAATTGAACCAAGACTTTGGGAAGTCATCTCATTAAAGAAGTTCCAAAGTACGATTCCAAGAAGCAGATAGACAGGATAATGAGCAATACCCTTACCGATCTTCAAGAAGTACACAAATACAATATAGAGGATGACGAATAAAAGAAGGGGTTTAAGAAGTGACCAAGCATACCCCAAAACTGATCCTTGATAGCGTAATTTAAAGTCAGTACGAACAAGTTCTGTCAGCAGAGCCCTGTTCTTCTTCGATAGTATATTTCTCATTCTTTTAATGTATTATAGAGAAATATGGGTAATAAGTCGAGAGAAGCTGTTGCGATCGTCGTCATAAACTACAAAGGAATTGATGACACGCTTCAAGCAATTAAATCCCTCTTTAAACAAACATACAGTAATTTCCACGTTGTCATTATTGAAAACGGATCAGAGGATGGTTCAGTCGAAAAACTTAAGAAATTTCAAAAAGATCATACCGACAAAAAAAATCTTACCATTATTTATAACAGCGTAAATAATGGCTTTACGGGTGGCGCTAATACCGGTATCCGCTGGGCTCAGGAGTATGGCTTCCCCTATGTGGCACTCTTTAATAATGATGCAATTGCTGACGAGAATTGGCTCTCTTCACTTGTTTCACGCATAACCTCAAACGAAACCTATGGTATCGTTACGGGACTTTTTCTTCATGCCGACGGTAAGACTATAGACACTACGGGTGAGCAGTACAGTATATGGGGATTAGCATTCGCAAGAGGACGCAATGAGCTCACTCCGAATGCAAACAAAGCCGGCGAAGTATTCGGAGCAACAGGGGGTTCTACCCTCTATAGAGTAAGTATGCTTGATTCTATAGGACTGTTTGATGACGTCTATTTTGCGTACTATGAAGATATCGATCTAAGCTTCAGAGCACAATTAGCTGGCTGGAAAGTATACTATGAACCTTTAGCTATCTCTTACCATAAACGAGGAGCGACAAGTAGTAAAATACCAGGATTCGGCGTACAGCAAACATTTAAAAATCTTCCCATTCTCTTTATTAAAAATGTTCCTCAAGAACTTCTCATGAGTATAGGTATTCGTTTCTGGTTCGCTTACTATCTCATGCTTGGAAAGGCTATTATTAACGGAAAAGGTGCACCTGCACTTCGGGGCTATCTCAAAGGAGTAAAACTATTTTGGACAGTAGCGCTGCCCTCGCGCAAGATAGTTCAACACACAAAAAAAGTAAGGGTCAGCTACATAAAAAACCTACTATGGCCAGATCTCCCACCAGAACAGATAGGTCTACGGAAACTTCGTCGTATCTTCACTGGTAAATAAGTAGCTATAGAGCTACCCACGTTACATGTATAATAGACGTATATGGCATACCGCAAAAAAATTAGCTTGGTCATTCCTGCATATAACGAGCAGGAGGTACTGCAGCATCTTTACGAGAGACTAACAAAATTAGCCGGAGAAACACCCAATTATAACTTCGAATTTCTTTTCGTTAATGACGGTAGTAGAGATAAAACATTAGAGATTATTAAGGGCTATGCGGAAAAAGATCCAAAGGTTGCCTATGTGAATCTGTCTCGCAACTTTGGCAAGGAAACAGCCATGATCGCTGGGCTTGACCACGTTACAGGAGATGCGACTGTCATTATCGATGCTGACTTACAAGATCCTCCAGAACTTATACCAAAAATGATTGAATTTTGGGAAGAAGGCTACGACGATGTTTTTGCAAGACGCAACAGTCGTGCCGGCGAAACCTGGCTTAAAAAAATAACTTCCACTGTCTTCTATAAGGTATTGCAGAGTTCTACACGTATCCCCATCCAACGTGATACTGGCGATTTTAGATTACTCGATAAACGTTGTGTTGCGGCACTCCGTGAAATGCGCGAAAGCCAACGATACACCAAAGGTATGTTTAGTTGGATTGGATACAAGAAGAAGGAGATTACCTATGACCGTGATCCACGTGCTGCAGGTGAAACAAAGTGGAATTACTTCAAACTCGTCGATCTTGCCATTGAGGGAATTGTCTCTTTTACAACAGCTCCCCTTAGGTGGTCGACCATCGCTGGCAGTATTGTCTCGCTTCTCGCTTTTATCTACATCCTCTTTCTTGTCATACGTACATTACTGTATGGCAGCGACCTCGCGGGGTACCCTTCTATGATGGCGGTTATTCTGTTCCTTGGTGGCGTCCAATTACTCTCGCTAGGTATTATCGGTGAATATATTGGTCGCATCTTCAATGAAACAAAGAACAGGCCCCTTTATTTCGTCGAGGAGTATCACATACATGAGTCCAGAAAATAAACATTCTCAGAAAATGCGCTTTCTTATTGTTGGAGCGATAAATACAGTGATTGATTTTGGTCTTCTTTTTGGGTTAAAGTCATTGGGACTTCCTACAATCCCTGCAAACATCACCTCAACAACAAGCGCTTTCTGCTTCAGTTTCGTTGCAAACAAAAAGTATACTTTTAAGACAACAGATGCAAACATAAAAAGAGAAATAGCCCTCTTCCTTATTGTGACATTATTCGGACTGTGGGTATTACAGACCCTCGTGTTATCGGGTGTAGTAACTCTACTTAATCACACAAAACTCTCTTCAAGCGTCATTCTTTTTATAGCAAAAATAGGTGCCACAACAGTAACACTTATCTGGAACTATGTTTTATATTCACGCGTCGTATTCAAAAAAACACAGTAACAACCCGAAACGTATACATAGAGCCATTCACGTTTTAACGTTGATAATCATCAGCCAATCGAACAATATCTTCCTCGTCTGAAGGAGACTCTGGATTGGTATGTTGCCAAATTTCGGCAACAACAACATGTTCGTCATCAAGTCCGACAAGGCGGTGTCGCTCTCCTCTAGCAAACTGAACAACAGAACCGGCAGGAACGGAGACCAGTTCTCCTTCATCATCAGTATCGCTCTTGTGATAGGCACCATTCGTCAAAAACCTCCAACGTTCAGCACGACGGCCGTGATATTGCCAGCTAAGACGTTGCCCGGGTGAAACGATCAAGAATTTTGGGCTCAATTCGGCACCTTCGATTCCTAAGCGAGCCTCCTCAGGGCTAAGATCTGGAAAAAAATCTTCAACAAATCTATCAGCATCCGTCCCGTCCAAGCGCACGTAGGCACCCCAAGGCTTTTGATCATTAAGCTCGATAACTGTATATCCAGAGCTTGCCATACCTTCGAGAATGTCTGTGAGGATTTGTCCCATTCCTTCTTCATTCTCGAGTACTTCCTTCGTCTCTAACTTTCTCGGTAACCTGAGTCTATCCATAATACTTTTATTATATCGTATACTAAATAGTACCTATGCATATTGCCATCGATGCTCGAATTATAAACTCATCAACCGGTACCTACGTTGAACGACTCATTCATTATCTTGAAGAGGTCGATACTGTTAACACATACTCTATCCTTGTCCCTACGAAAGACCTTGCCTTTTATACACCGTCGAATCCAAATTTTTCGGTACTTGCTGCTGATTTTAAAAACTACTCTTTTGCCGAGCAGTTTCAATTCAAACGGTTCCTCGATAAACTTGCGCCAGATCTTGTACATTTCTGCATGCCCCAACAACCGATACTATATAAAGGTAATCACGTTACTACCGTTCACGATCTCAACCTTCTAAAGACCTGGAATTCGGATAAAAACTGGTTTATCTACCACGCTAAGCAAACCGTTGGACGATACCTCTTTAAGAAAATTGCGAAAACGAATACTCACATTATTGCCACAACCCAGTTTACGAAGGATGAATATATTGCTTATAGTCACATACCACCCGAGAAAATAACCGTCACGTACGAATCAGCTGATATTTTTCCAGACAAATTAACACCGTATAAAAGTCCCTATAAACAATTTCTTCTTTATGTAGGCCAATATAGTGACTACAAAAACATTCGGCGCCTTGGAGATGCACATCAAAAACTATTGGAAAGATACCCTGATCTAGGGCTTCTTCTTGTTGGCCGCAAAAATGCATCAGCACTCATGAACGAAGAGTATTTCATTAAGAAGCAGTATAAGAACATTCTTTTTACTGATTTTGTCAGTATCCCTGAACGAGACTGGCTTTTTGCCAACTGTGCTGCATACGTTTTTCCTTCACTCTTAGAAGGATTCGGACTACCCGGGTTAGAAGCTATGGGACACGGCGCGCCTGTCGCGAGCAGCAACGCAACCTGCCTCCCAGAGGTATATGGTGATGCTGCTCATTACTTTAATCCAACCGACGTAGATGATATCGCAAGAGCGGTCAATGACGTCCTTACTGATACTACGCTCCGAACTTCTCTCATCAAAAAGGGAGCTGAACAATTAAAGAAATATTCATGGCGTCGCATGGCAGAGCAAACACACGTCATATATATGGATGCACTAACAAAAAAGAAGTAGATAGCGTTCATCTACTTCTTTTTTATACTTGGCTCTTACTTACGAGCTTTTCTGAGCAATGATAATACTTCGATCCTGACCTTCTCCTTCTGAGAACGTCTCGATATCTTCATATTCATCTGCAACGCGGTGGACGATTCGACGATCTGCTGGATTAAGGCGAGCTACATGCGAATCACCTGTTTTACGTACCTCTTCGATCCATTCCCTCGCCTGGGCTGCGATCTTTTCTGCACGCTGCTTCTTATAATCAGCAATGTCGACATTCACTCTCGTGATAGCTGCATCCCTATTGCGGAGGGTTGTAGAGATAACATATTGAAGACTGCGTAGCGTATCGGCGTTACGACCGATAAGAACGCTGTTCAACTCTGAGCTTGCGACAGATAGTTCAATGACGTCATCTTCACAAACTGCACTCACAGCAGCATTCGTACCAAAGAACGATATCATATCTTCAAGATATTTTTTTGCAAAATCGATTGACTGCTGAGTATCCATTATTTCTTTCCTTTTTTCTTATCATCCCTTGCAATAACGCGCGTGACAGTCGCAGCTTGAGCAGCCTTCTCTCTGGCCTTTGCCGTTGCCTTTTTGGTAGGTTGTGCCGGTGCTTCATCTGCGATCTCTTCAAGTTCTTCCTCATCTTTTTTAAGAAGGAACGATTGCTGCCCAACAGCGACAAGGTTTGAAACGGCATAGTAAAGAGCAAGTGCACCCGGAACGCTAATCATAATGAAGAACATAAAGAATGGAAGAATCTTCATCATATTTCCAGTAACGATAGCATTCATTTCAGATTGATCTGCTTGCTTACCGTCAGCAGCTTCAGCCATTACATCACGAAGTCGCTTCTTGGTCTCAGTTTGAGGCATCGTCTGCTTACTCATAATATACTGCGTACCTGCAGCAATCACCGCTAGAAGTATGAGGAAGATATCAACACCACCGTGCATAAATGCCGTTTTAGTAAGATCAACAACACCAAGTAACTTCTCGTTAAAATGCTCAGGATGAGCGATTAATTCTTTGACCGGCTCGAGACCTCTCATGAAACTATATGTGTAATGTGCAATCTGACCACGGTTCGAAGTAAAAATGCGAATAACACTATAAAGACCAATAAAGATCGGCAACTGAATAAGAAGAATCCCAATCGAACGGAACGGGTTAACACCATGCTTCTTGTAGAGCTCAAGCATCTGAGCACTTTCAAGCTGCTTATTACCCTTTGCCATCTTCTTGATACGAGCAAGCTCCGGCTGCATCTTCTTCATGGCACGAGTCTGATGCAGTTGGCGCTTTACAAGTGGAAAGAGTGCCAAACGAACAAGCACTGTAAAGAGAATAAGACTAACCCCGAAATCTCCACCAGGAATGATGCTATACAACCCTATGAGTAAGTTAAATATTGGCTGTACAATTAATACTTCAAAAATGTTCACGTCTTTAAAAACTCCGGAAAACTATTACGTTGTACTTAGTATACCATTTTAACCGTATTACTTATAGAGGCCGGCTTGAGTGAAGAGCTGTATGATAACATCTTTTAGTTCTTCTGAAGGAAGCGCAATAACTTCACTTGAAAAAACCATGACAGCAACGTCATGCACAGACGCAAGGTGCGGCAATTCTTGCCGTATAATTTCATAGATTCGACGACGAATGCGATTGCGCCCCACGGCGCTCTTATGCACTTTCTTGCTCACCACGACTGCAAAGCGCGACTCTTTCCTATGTGGATTTTCGGTTACCTTAATAGTGACAAGATGCGACCTGAACGCTTGCCCGTTCTTATAAACGTAGCGAAGACTGCCATGACCGTGAAAGCGATAGGAAAACGATAACATAAATTAACTCTTATTATACCCTAGAAATAAAATACACTCACGAGGTGAGTGTATTTTATTCGCAGATTACGCAGTAAGTTGTGCGCGGCCTTTAATTCGGCGGCGCTTAATCACAGCGCGACCAGATTTAGACGCGATCCGCGCACGAAAGCCGTGCGTACGAGCGCGGTGACGTGTGTGTGGTTGATAGGTTCGTTTTGGCATATCTCGTCTATTCTACCGATTTTCCCTGTTTTTTACAAGTAAAACCTTGAATTTAACGTCTATCGTTGTCTAATAATAAAAAATTATCCACAGTTAACACCTCTTTATCCACATTATTACAGATTGAGGGTGTACTTGTGGAAAAATGACACCCCTATTTCACTCCTCGTTTGCAGCCTCCATCAAGGTTGTGGAAAACTCTCCTTCCCTGTATAGTAAAGAGACAGCAGGCCATGAGGTGGCATTAAAGACGAGGGGAAGAGTTTAGCAATATGGATCACGCATTGTGGCAAAGTGTATTAGGTGAAATTGAACTTTCAGTTTCGCATGCCGCATTTACGACGTGGTTTAAAAACACTGAACTTGTAAACAATACAGACGAGGTCGTCACGATCGCCGTCCCAAACATCTTTGCAAAGAGACAATTCGAAGTAAAGTTTAATGACCAGGTCAAAACAATCCTTGAAAAAAATGGTATCTCTCCAAGACGAATTGACTATACTGTGCAGATCACTGGCAAGAAAACAATCAGTCGCGAAACTACTGCCGTAGCCTCGTCGCGCATTGATGAGCTTATCGCTCCACAAAGTAGAGAGGAATCTTCTATGGGAGGTAGCAGCTCAGTAAGTGGATTGGGGGGGCTTAATCCACGATATACGTTCGACACGTTTATCGTTGGGTCAAGTAATGATCTTGCCTATACAGCATGCCAAGCGGTTGCGGCTAGTCCAGGAACAAAGTACAACCCTCTCTTCCTCTACGGAGGGGTCGGACTCGGTAAGACACACCTCATTCAAGCGGTAGGCAACGAAATTGCCAAGAACCAACCAGGCGCTCGTATTCTTTATATTAATACAGAGACATTTGTAAAAGATTATATTGAGGGCATGCGTTTTAAGAAGAAAGGGTTCTCAGATAAATATCGAAATGTTGATGTGCTCATTGTTGACGACATGCAGTTCATTGCCGGTAAGGAAAAAACACAGGAGGAGTTCTTTCACACGTTCAACGTCCTTCACCAGAGTAACAAACAAGTAATCATCAGTAGCGATAAACCCCCAAAGAGCATACCGACCCTTACTGAACGTCTTCGGAGTCGATTTGAATGGGGTATGTCTATCGATATTCAGATGCCCGACTTCGAAACACGATGTGCCATCGTCCAAACCAAAGCTGCTCTTTCAAATATCGAACTTGGACGTGACACCATTGAATATCTTGCGAACAATATAAAGACAAACGTTCGTGAACTTGAAGGTGCACTGAATCAACTTCTTGCCTACGCTGAAATGCGAGGTGTTAATCCCGACATTACAACAGCGGAAGGATTGATAGGTAACGTTCGTCACACTCGTCCACAGCATGTCACCGCTAAACAAATTATTGATAAAACCGCACGTCATTTCCAAATTGATATGAAGGAGATGTGTAGTCCAAAACGTGACAAACACATCGTAGTACCTAGACAGATTGCAATGTACCTCCTACGAAGTGAGTTACATCTTAGCTTTCCTAAGATAGCTGGCGAACTTGGAAGAAAGGATCATACTACTGCCATTCACTCGGTTGAAAAGATTGAAAAGGCTATTAAACTTGATTTTCTCATCCGTGAACAGGTCGCTGAAATCAGGGAGAAACTCTATGCTTAAGACATGTGCACAATGTGTGGATTACTTGAGTAAAGTCATTAGGATAAAGAGTGCGATTCTATCCACATCAAACGTTCAGAATGCTATCGAACGAACAGCATACCGTGTACAAGACTCCTTTTCCACTCATTCTTTCCCCCAAATAATCGCTCTTTTATCCCCAGCAAAAATGACTCTCCTACCCCTGATTGAACACACTTTTTACCCAGTTTCCACAGCACCTACTACTAACTGCAGCCAAAATAAATTCGAAGAAAGGTAATACATAATGGAACTATCCGTCACACAAGAAAACCTTACCAAAGCACTAAGCAATGTAGGAAGAGTAGCAAGCAGTAAGACGCAGCTCCCTATTCTCAGTAATATCCTTTTAAGAACTGATGGCAATCGTCTTTTGATTGCTGCAACGAATCTTGAAATTGCATCGACACACCTCATTGGAGCTAAGATTATATCCCCTGGTTCAATCACCATTCCCGCTCGCTTAGTTAGTGAATTTGTAGCAAGTCTTCCTAAAGGAACAGTTGATCTCAAGGTAGAGAGCAGCCATCTTACTATTTCATCTGGCAACTACAAATCAGTTATTAACGGTGTGATTGCTGATGAATTTCCAGAGTTACCGACAATCGATGAGACATCGTCAATCCAATATAGTATTAAGACGGCTGACTTCAAGCAAGCTGTATCGCAAACGATTATTACGAGCGGGAGTGATGCAACGCGACCAGTGTTAACTGGCGTCTACTGGCATTCGTTTGAAGGGTTCCTCTATCTTGCTGCGACAGACGGGTACCGATTGAGCGAAAGGCGCCTTGTGGAAACAACTAGTGATGTAGCGGCGATTATTCCCACCTCTACTCTTCAGGAAGTGCTTCGTACAATTACTGATGAAGTAAGCGAAGTCGACATTCTTTTTGACGAAACACAGGTGCGATTTCGTGTTGGTGAATCTGAGATCACGAGCCGTCTTATTGATGGTAATTACCCTGATTATCGACAGCTTATCCCTGCTACATCTGAGACGAATATGGTGATTAAGGCGAGTGATTTTGCTCGGATCACTAAAATTGCAGGATTGTTTGCTCGAAATTCAGGGGGAAGTGTTACGCTTACGGCTGACCAACAGAAGCAAACTCTCGCAATTCATTCAATCGCCTCGGAACTCGGTGAGAATACATCAAGTACTGAGGCAGAGGTTTCTAATGATGGTCAGGTAACACTCAACTCTCGTTATCTGGCTGATGCGCTATCGGTGATTGACGGTGACCCTGTTCTCTTTCGCTTTAGTGGAAAACTTGCGGCTTGTGTATTGACTGCAAGTGGCGAAAATGTGAATTACAAGCATATTATCATGCCGCTAAAGAGCTAACTCTAGGTTCCTACTACCATGGCACTTGTTAAGACGATTCGCGTGCAACATGTTCGTACTCACACGAAGTATGAGCTTTCTGTTTCGTCAAACGTTTCTGTTATTACGGGCGCTAATGGAAGTGGGAAAACGTCACTTCTTGAAGCGCTCTATATTGCACTTCAGGGGAGCTCATTTAAAGGTGGGGATGGCGATGTTTTGCAACAACAATCACCTTGGTATCGTATTGATATTATGTTTGATGATGATACGATACGGACGGTGAAATTCGATCCTAGTCGTACGACTGGAAAAAAACAGTTTGAAATCAGTGGGAAGACACAGTATAGGCTTAGTGCTGCACACAAGTACCCGGTAGTCCTTTTTGAACCGGAAGATCTTCGTCTCCTTAACGGATCACCAACCCGTCGTCGTCAGTTTATTGATCGATTCATCAGTCAGCTTGATCCGGGGTATGCTCAAGCGCTCAGACGCTACGATCGTGCTCTAAAGCAGCGTAATAGCCTCCTGAAGCGCTCATTTGTTACCAATGACGACTTATTCGCATGGAACGTCTCCCTGAGTGAGTACGGGGCGTATATTGTTTCTCAGCGATATCGTTTTATTCAGGAACTTAACGAACAACTGAACCAGACATATGAAATGATTGCTCATACGACTGATAGTGTTTCTATGTACTATTCTTTCCCCTACCAGGAGAACATTCAGCAAAGGCTTCTTACTGATTTACATACGTATATTGAGAAGGATAAAATCATTGGCTTTACTTCTACAGGCCCTCATCGACATGATGTACTCTTTGAGTTTAATCACTCCCCTGCTCTTTCTGTCGCCTCGCGAGGCGAGGTGCGAAGCGTGGTGCTTGCCCTCAAGTTTCTAGAAGTGGCTATTATTCAGAGGATTACTGACAAGGTGCCGATTATTCTATTAGATGATGTGTTTAGCGAACTTGATGAAGATCGACAATCATATCTCATTGAATCAACAACAAAACATCAAATTATTATCACCTCAGCAACGGGAAGCCATAATATTGACTCCCAATATGTGACGGCTCTATAACGACGAGCGTGTTTATTCGCTATCAGTAGTCGGAACGACGTATGGCATGAAATTAGCTTCTCCACCTGTTTGAAGATCTAAGTCGTGGATGATCGTTGTTGGAATGGATGGGTTATCTGCAGTGGTGAGGATGAGCGCGGGAGCGGCAACGATTGCCCAAGTGTTATTTTGGTAACGAAGAACTGTGCGATATGTGTCTCCGTTATTACCTGGTTGTGCATTTTGAACCATCGTAGTACCGTACCATGTACCATCCAAGTAAAGTTTTCCTGTATTGCTATAGGTGAAGTTTTTTAGTTGTGGATATTTAGATAGAAGTACGCTCCTAATTGTTGTTAACTTACTCGTGAGAAGAGAAGAAAGATAGGCGTCAGTGTATGGAGGACTGACGGTAACGGCCAAATCTTTATCTGCTACGGTGAATGTAATGTGCGATGCGCTGTAGTTTGTCGAAGTTGGTACGACGTAGTATGCTCCCGCCTGGAGTGAGATTGTCGCTGATGGTCCGTGTATGGCAGCGAGTTTTTTCTGGCCAGTAGGTCCACTTTCTGTGTCTGCACCTTCTTTGTAGATATCGGCGGTCAGTTCCGATGAACTAAGCGTAAAAGTGACCTTTTTAAATGAGAGATAATAGTTGATGCCAAAAGCAGCAGCTATGATAATGATGAGCGCTATGATTGAGAGAATGATGAGCTTTTTCATGACGAGAATGGGTCCGTGTAGTTATAAAATTTATATTTAAACTGTTCTGGATTATAGCCAAAGGATCGAATTTGCTCTAATGCGGCATTTCTATACCCTTCTGGGGCGTCGATGGTAATAATGATTGATGTGCCTGAAGGATCTGACGGGTCATTAATCATACCAATCGTATAGACAGTATTCGTGTAAGGAAGATCACTAATGATTGGATTTTTTGCGCGCGAAGTTGAGCCCTTCAGGTCTGCAGCCGCTCCACCTGTCTCTTCATTTTTTTGGTATGCGGCTTGATTATCTTTTGCCCACTGCGCTGCCGCTGCTGTTTCTGGTGTCAGGGAGAAGTTGATGGAATTGGCGCTTGGGCCGACGTATACTGACTGATTGACACTTGTAAAACCGTCTTTCGAAGTCTTAAAAGAATAGGTACCGGTATTGAGATAAATGGTGCCTGAAGAAGTGATAGGTTTGCCGTCTAGTGTCGATGTTGCGTCATTTGGAACTATGGAAACGGTGACTGCTATTTTTCCACTTCTTTGCACATAGGTAGTGATTGCATAGATAGTCAAACCTGCAATCAGTATCAGACCGGTTATGACGACTGCTCGTGTATGAGTGCGTATGAATTCATTTATCATAGTATCCTCCTTATTTCTTCCTATACCATGTGAACCCTGTCATGGTGGTTGTCTCTGATCCAGCCATAGGTGCGCGCCAGGATGTGTCATGGGTACTAAACGAGGCTGATGCGATGACACTATTAAAGCCAGTCACTTTGCCAACGTATACGTAAGTGTGATCAGAATTAACTGCTACGTCACCCTGCTTTAGGCGAGAGGCGTCAGTTCCTGGCGTACCACTAGGGCCAAGATTCTGCCAATGAGCATCAAGCCAGGTTTGCTGGGTTACTGTGCCTCCTGCCCCGGCTGAGAGCTTACTACCATAGTTATATCCTGGTTCATACCCGCTATCTATCATAAGCGTCGTTACAAATCCTCCACAGTCGATACCTGGGTTACTGCCCCCACCGACGTACCTTCCTGCTGAGATGGCTGTTTGCACCGCTTTGTCGTATGCGGGTTCTTTTTGAAGGTAGTTTGGTGCGTGATAGTCCGGCCAAGCATAGGCCATGAGGGTTTGTACGAAGTTTCCGCCAGCGAAGTTCGATCCACCCCCACATTGATTTGCTGCAGTCGTAGAGAGAGGAATTGAATTCTCGACCCCTTTTATGATTCCATCGGCATAGTTTTGTTTTGTTGCGTCAGTAATGCTATTATTTGGGCCATCTTGGTAGATTTCATTGTATACCCAAGGAACGGACGACGACATGAGTGCGACAAATGGAATATTACCCGGTGAGAGGATATTACCTCCACGACCGAATGAAGCGGTTTCTTCAGGGTATGTTTGGCTGCCGGATGCATCTTTTTCAAGGTCAGTTGAAACTGGACGGTTGAGAGGGTCTGCTGCTTGGCGTGCGGTTGCAATAGCGGCTGCATACGTTTGACTCTTTGCGATTGTCGCTTGTTCTTGGGTTGTTGTTCCGAACTGAGCTTTTATAGAACCTGATTTATTTTCCCTGAAGCCAGGGTGTTGTGCCCACGCAAAGTTGTCGTCCGTATTCGAAGCCCCTGGACTGGTGTGGATACTGATACCTATCTGGGCATTAGCAAGCCGAGCCGCGTCTGCACGCTGTCTAAAGGTAATGGCGTCATTGGCACCCGTATGGGATAGGACAACATTGTAGCCATCTTGGTCTAGCTTTGTCTTGATGCGGTTAGCAACATCAAGGACATCTTCCCTTTCTGGCGTGTTCGCTGTCTCATTCATCATGAGCCCGGTGCCTGCGTCTGTATAATTAGGTATCGCAGCTCCGTGGCCCGGGTCAAGGAATACGACAGGTTTTTGAGTGATATCGGATGATGCTGTATTTTTTGGTGTGACACCTTTATATTTAGCAAGTACCGTTTCTGCAGCTGCGATACGATCATTCTGGATCATTGCTTTGGTGTCATTCGATACCTCGGAATTGGAGTGCCAGTACCAAGCGGCGGTATCGACGTCGGTAATTGTCTGTAGTGTTGCCCACTCACTGCCGGCTGGCGACACCCCAGTAAGGGATGTTGTTACAGCGGATACGGTGCGTGACTTACTTTCATTGACGAGGTAGTCTAATTGGAATTTAAGGTCTTGCCATGAAACACCTGCTTTTGATGCGGCGCTGCGCAGATTATCCGCACGTCCGAATGACCATTGTATAAGTCCGATTCCCGTTCCAGGAGCAGGCTCTACTGCCGTAGGATTAAAGGAAGATTCTGCACTCATATTCCCCATGATACCCGCAGCCTGTTCCGGTTTTAGTGCGTCCTTGCCAAGACCTGGATTGGTGAGATAGTTCCAAATCTCATCTTCAAACGCACCGCCTGAGAGTGCAACTCCTGTTCCGGTCGAATTCGATGCTGTTGGGTCACAGGCTGTTGGGTCGTAATAGAGGATGTTATTACTTGAATAGAAATTGTAGTCCACTGCTAGAGCACTTTGGCTGAGTGTCGCAGCTATAAAAAGTGCACATAATCCAAGTGCAGTACCTCGCTTTGCTGAAGCTTTCTTTAGTATAAAGAGTGACACTATGCTGAGCTGTTTCATTTTAATTCGCCAACCCTACTAATGATGCCAAGCTACGTATATCTGCTGCGGTATATCCACTGTTACTATCAAGAAAAGCTGCGGCCGTATTACTGCTTACCGTTGTTGGTGCTTGTGATGGTGAGTCCATCATCTGCTCGATGGTGTTATCCATTGTGAAAGTCCTAAAGTTCTGCAGTTCAGTTGAATCCTCTGTGCACTTCTCGCCGGTGTACCAGTTGGTGTCATCGTAGCCTCCATCTGAGATGCTGTGACTTGTTTCACCCCAAGGATCAACACGTTGAGGTCCGCAGTATTGGAGGAATTTTGTGTAGTCATCACTCGTTGACGCCCCGGTAAGATCTGTATCGGAGATATTATTGTTATCTACCATGTAATCACGATTAGTCGAGCCATCTGCACTGAGAACATTATCTGGCATTATTGAGCGACAAAGACCAGTTACATCTGCGTCGCAAATACCTTGCAGTCCTGGGTTAGGATTCTGGTTAAAGCGGTTTGCGTTAAACGCTGTAGCCGGCATGAATATTGCGGCGCTCGCTGAACCTACGCTTGAAAATGCGAGAGGGATCATTGAGTAGAGCTGAGTGATGTTCGCTCCAATCGATGAACTTGAAAAAGCGGCAAGGTTTAAGTTTGAGGCGATTGATCCAAGGAAAGAGTATTGATCGTAGATATCTAACGGGTGAGATTTTGCGTCGTACACATTAATAGCGATATCTTGTTTCCGTATCGCGTCAGTTGCTCCAAGGTAGTGTTTGAATTCAGAGGCACTAGCTGGTTTCATACCAAAAGCGGTCGCCATTGTAGAGAGGATCGAGGCGGTTCCCACAAATAGGGCGTTTCCTACGAGGGGTCCGATTGTGCTACTCGTGAGCGCAATTTTAGCAGTAGATTCGATTATCTTTTTGAGGATATTATCAACAAGTGGCGAAATAACTGCCGGACCTGCAATAAGCATGGCCGCACAGACGGCTGCTGCTACCGGTCCTTCGACGCACTGCAAGTAACTGGCATCATTTGCCAATTTACAAATTGTTTTCGTGTTTCCAGTGCCACCCGTGGCACTGTTGATAACGTGTTTAATGGACCATAGTGTGGCATAGAGAGCCCCCCCTCCGATGACCAGGTCTTCCGGAAGTGAATTAGATTCACCGTATGCTGCATCTTTATATCCAGCACTGTCGGTAGACGCCTTATTATAGTCTGGGTTTTGAGTACCGTCTGCATTTGTCTGATTCGGATCAACCGATGTTGCTTGGGTGCTGAGAGCACTAATAGTCGCGGGATTTCCGTCACCTGCCATGAGCTGATCGGCCGCTATAAGGAATTGCATCGCGAAACCGGCGATTAGTGTGATTTTTGCTATTTCCATTCCGGTTGTAATAGCGCTCACAAAATCGAACGCAGTACAAGCGAGCTGCACTCCTACGCTCTTACCCACATGTTCCTGAAGACCTTTGGCTGCTGTAGAGATCTTTTCAAAGACCTTGTATTTTGGTGTTGAAGCGTCTGGATTTTCGTTGACTCCAAGGTTGGCGTCCTCCGACGCTTTTACATCGTCTTCGGAATTGCCCTCCACCTTCGGGGCTTTTGATATATCTAATTTCGTTAAGACAAATTGGAAGAATTTATTAATAAATGGCGTGGCGGGGCTAAATACCTTTTTAAACGCCGCGCCTACCTGCGGGTTGTTGGCTAATAATTTTTGGAGTTGTGCAGGGGTCTCAACTTTTTCGCCTCCTGCTTCTTCGGGCATAGTGAGCGCTGACATTGCGGTACGTGCGGTGTCACCTTCCCCTACCGTTTCACCTTCTACTTTAAAACCGGCATCTTCGAATGCCTTACGCTCATCAGCACTAATGGTGCGGAATTTACAACGAATAGTGATTACTTTACCGCAAATACCCACTTTCGCCTTTAGGTCCCCAATCTTCTCTTCGATAAGTGCGTTTGAGCGGATCTCGACCGCGGGAGTGGAATCAGAAAGGTCGTTGGTAAAGATCGTTTTTAACTGTACGAGTAACAATGTTGGTGAGACAAAGGCACCAATAGCAAGACTTCCTCCTCCAAAAATACCAAGAAGAAGACCCATTGGTCCTTTTTTCTTAAGAGCTGATTGAAGGTTCCCCTTAGATGGATTCGTTTTCCCTTGAAACTTATTTTCCCATCCACCACCTGCTTCGCCCGACTTGGCTTTATCTATATTATCAGTGTTTGAAGAGCCTTGGCCCCCACCTCTCCCCGAGCTAGAGCTGCTCCCAGCACTTTCTGTATGATTTTCTGGAGCGTTGGCATGATTTTCAAGGTCTTCGAGGCCACGACTAACATCAGAAGAACTAAAATCAGGCATAATAGCATCATGTTCGGCCTGACGTAAATGATCCGGGCTGTATCTGTCTTCTCTGGTTGGTCTTTCGGGTGCTTCAACTGCCATGGTCTTAAATCTTTTCTTTATGCGCTGAATTCGTTAGTAGGTTGCGACGTCTCTGGAGGTGTGGACGTGCTGGCTGCTTGAGTGAACCGTTGTTGCTGTGCGGCAATGGATCCTGCTGGATTGGTTGTGATGAGACCTGTTTCAGTCTGGCTTGCAACAATTTGTATATGGACGTGATTTTGTCCTGCAAAGAAAAGTCCTTGTCCTACTGGGAAATTCGCTAGTCGCTTTCTTTCTTCCTCTGTTAATTTAAAGACATCCGATAAAACATCTACTGCGCTAGAAGATTGTTTCAAGAGAAGTTGCATAGATGAGTTGGCAACAATTGCACGCCCCATCTTACTCCCCATGAAATCTTCCACGTCCTGCGTGATTGTAGTAAGCCCAAGATAGTATTTACGTGCACGCTTAGCAAGGCTAAAGAGGAAGTTCGCAGAGTCGTCATATTTCATCAACTGCCATGCCTCATCAACAATAAGCATGCGCTTTCGTTGATTGGTGCGGGTAATATTCCATATGTGGCTTAGGACGATATACATAGCGACAGGTCGCAGCTCATCTTCAAGGTCTCGAATATTGAAGACAACCATGTGGTTATTGATATCAATGTTAGATTGTTGACTAAAGATACCAGCAAATGTACCGGCAGTGTATTTACGAAGTCGTTGAGCGAGTGCAGGACCGGTGCCGTCCATATGGAGGAGGGTATCATAAAGATCCGATATTGTTGGTGGTAGTGAGTTGTGCGTGAGTGGATCGCTGGTAATGCCTGCTCGAGCGTATGTATCAATAAGACCTTGGTCAAGATCTGCCTCCTCTGCTGGAGTAAGAGCTGACATCATTTGGCCTGCAGCGGTTATTTGGCTACCTCCTAGCATTAAACGGAGTAGTCCATGGAGTGTGACGAGGTTAGCACGAAGTGCATCGTCTGCTTCGTCGCTATCAATAACGCGCGGAAGGTCAAATGGGTTAATACGTGTGTCAGCGCTAAGGCTGAGTCGTATGTAACTTCCACCTACGGCGTCAGATAGTTTCTGATATTCGTTTTCTGGGTCGATAATGAGAACATCCGCTCCAACCATCATGCTGCGTAGCGCCTCAAGCTTTACGGTGAATGATTTACCAGCACCAGACTTTGCGAAGACGACCATGTTGGCGTTTTCAAGCGAGAAACGATCAAAAATAACAAGACCATTGTTGTGCATGTTAATACCATAGAGAACACCCTTCTCCTGTGTCAGGTCAGCACTTGTAAATGGAAAACTCGTACTAATTGCACCAGTATTCATATTACGACGAATCTGTAACTGATCGCTCATCTGCGGGACCGTGCTATTAAGACCCTGCTCTTGCTGGCTACTTGCTACCTTGCTAAAGATAAGCTGCTGGCCAAATAAGGTTTCAATTTTATGTTGGACGAAGCCTAGTTCATCAAGGCTATCCGCATAAAGAGTGACATAAAGACCATAGCGGAAGAATCGTTCGGCGCCAACTTGTAGCTGATCTCGAAGTTCTTCTGCATCTTGAAGAGCTGCTTCGAGGCCTGGATCTCGAGTCCTTCCCTTTTCGCCGTTGATGGACATGGTTGCTTCAAGCTGCGTTACTTTTTTACGAAGGTTATTTAGGACAACCTGGCTTTCAACTGGGTAGATAAACATACTGATATCGAGCACTTCGTCAATATTAATAAGGGAACTGAGCCAGCCTGTGTAGATTTGTCGTGGATAGCCGTAGATGTAGAGAGTTCGACCATACTTTGTGCCGAGTCTGAAGTAACTTGAATGTATTTCAAGGCTACTCGGAGCGATAAGATCTCGAAGGGTGGTAATACCTTTTAAAAAGGCTTGTTCAACCTCGGCTTGTTCGCGAGCCCTTTGTTGAGCGGCAATATCTATAGGATCAAGTTTTTTCTTAGCCATCTCTACATGTTCCCCTCTTGCAAGCTTGGTTTTGGTGCCTCACCTACGCCTTTTTTGACATATGTTGAGGTAACACTTTCGAAGTCACCAAGTGGCTCACGTACTGCAGTATCCGGATTGTATACATTGTAGTAGAGTTCACCCAGCTCTTTTGTATTAAGCTGAACACTTTTAACGCCGATCTGGAATAGACCACTCGTTACAGCATCAACACGGTTCTTAATCTCGTCTTTTGCCTTGTCGTAGGATGCTTTGTCAATTTTTGTTGCTGTTGTTTGTGGTTTTTGGAGAAGCTTACCAAAAATACCCTTGCTTTGCTCTAAGACGTTTCCAAGTTCCCCTGCAGGGAAATAGGGGATAGCAATGAAAAAGCTTTTATCCATTATGTTCGCTTCTTGGGAGAGGACATCAATAAAGTTAATATAGTCGTCCATAAGTACGTTAAGGAGCATATTATCCTGTGCCCGGCGAATAGCAACTAGACGATCGATGTATGGTCCAATGTCAACGCGTTGAGAGCGGATGAAGATTTGAATTGGGAAATAAAGGGCATTGAGGAAGTTTTGATAGCTAAACTCTACGCCCTCTCGCTCTCTCGAGCTCATGAGGTCAAAGTTGATTGAGCGACATGCGACAACGGCACGAAAACTACCGTCGCTCATAATGACGACTCCGTCACGGATTTCAGATATCAACAAACTATTCTGCGTTGTATTTTGCGTTGGCGCAGTTTTTGGTTGCTGAATGGTGGTACCTTTGGGAGCTGGTTCTTGAGGAGTACCTGGTCCCTGAGGTGCTGCTTGAGGCGGTTGTTGATTATTTGGAGGCACGTTCCCACTCTTCCCTTACTGCTCTTATTCTATCATTAGCGCAGCGAAATTGTCACCTCATCTTCCGAAAGTTGCCCTTCTTTTTGATGAATTCTATTAGCCTCGTGCGCAATTGTCTCAATAGATAAGTCACTATTATTGGCAAGGTTAATTATATCAGGTGAGATTGGCTTTTCGCTAGTGGGTTGAGGTGCTGTCTTAGAGGGTGTCGCCGTAGCTGTGTGTGCTGCGAATTGAGGCGGAATGACAAAGGCTGGCTCTGGTTGTGCTGCCGGTACTGGCGCGACTGCTGGCTGTGGTTGTTGAGGAGTTGAATGATTGAGCGGCTCGATGACTGCTTGTCTGATTGAATTTGGATAAGGATTGAACACGAGATGAGGGTCGGGTTCGTTTGTTGTAGGCGCGGATGCGGTTGCGGGCGCTGAAGATGGTGCAAGTGCTGTATATGGGTTTGGAATTGCAGCAATAATAGCATCACTAGAAGGCGGCTGATGCATACGATCGAGCATCTCTTGATGTCTTTTCGCGTCAGCCTCACTGATCATAGAATCAAGATTACGCGACACTCCCCCGTCCGCCCCTAAGATATCCTCAGTTTGTTGAGCGGCGAAGAAGGCATCAGATTGCATTGAGCTTCCCGCTTCCGGAACTGACACGCCACGAACTGACCACCCTCCTGTGTCGACAATATCCGCAAGATACGACAAACGACGTTGCGCCTCGCCTTCACTTAGGTCTTTGGTGCGCTGTACTTCGATAATTCTTGGCGCAGTAATCTCGACAAGTGACTGTATGCCATCCGGCTGCCAGAGGCGCCTACGCGGCTTCAAATAAAACGAAACGACAGCTGCGAGGTAGATTTCCATTGGCTGATCTTTACGTAGCGGTAGCGCAAGTGCGCCGAAGAACACAACGATTGGAAGTGGGATAATGAATAGACCTATAAATAATTGGGCAAGTCCCCACCCTAGTGCTACGCCGATTAAAGCAATGATTAGATAGATAAATTGGCGAAAGCTAAACGGACCGATGAGTTTGTCATCTGCTTCAACATCCTGAGGAACTTTATATACAGCCATTTATTCTAAGTATACCAGTTGTTTTTATAGTGATTAACGGTTTATGACCATCTTAATTTAATTAGAGCCTAGAGATGGTATCGATAACATTACGGTTCTTGCTAACCTGACCGGAGTACTTTGGATCAGTGAGGGCGGCCTTAGCATTGTCGGTGAATTGTGTCATTGCTCCTGCACTAGGTGCATCTGGTGTTCCTAGACTATTTCCAACCGTGTTGGCAACGAAATTAAGCTCACTCTGATCTCCGTTAGCAAGTTTCTCAACTGAGTATGAATTTTTCTCAACTGCATTAAGGGCGAGTTGTGTAGAAGATTCTGCCTGTATTGTTATAGGATTGCCGCTTGCATCTGTGCTGGTTTTTCCGTGCTGCCGAATGTTTTCTATATCTCCCATGCCTACATAGCCAGGCCTTTGGCTCGAACTTTGAAGTGCGTCTGCGAGGTTTTTACGAGCTCGCTCATCAAGTCCACCCGACGCAGCGGCGTCAAGGAGATGGTTAACTCCTGCTACATTATGTGCATCAACGACGCTTCTCATGGCAGCAGCCTGGACGGCAGCATTGCCTCCATCAAGTCCACCTGCTTGCCTACCGAGTGAGAGCTCTTGTAGCTGAGGCTGAGTAAGGTTAAGGTGGCTAATAACAAGCGATGCTGCCTTAATCTCATCTGCTTCAATATCGGCTTCTGTCTTAATAGCGTTAGAGAGCGCACGGGTAGTTGCGGCAGACGATGCTCCCTGTACTGCCGTTCCACCAGCTAGTTTATTGGCAAGTTTTGGATTAGCGATAACTTGTTGAGCGACGTAGCCTGCTTGCGCCCGCTTGAGTTCGTTCTGAATACCGGCATCTCGGGCATTACGTTTAGCTTGGCGTTGGTACTTACCCATTCCGAAGTTTTTATTACCATTCAAGGCATTAATGGCGCGTTGACCCTCTCGTCTATCTCTGAAGTTGTCCGCCTTTTTATTAAGCCTGGCACTAACTCCTCGCCCTCCATTGTTCATTACCTTACCAACGAGGCTACTTGCACCCTTCATAAAGATAGGGGTGAGGATAAGAGGAAAGACGCCGACTCCTGCACCAATAATTTGAAAAGCGATTGCGTAGTCCTTGTCGGTAGGTGCTGTGTTCATGATGATGACGGAAGCTAGTTTTGAGCCGCCAAATATAACAGCGATTACGGGGAACATCTCTAATAGCTCACGAAATAGCTTGACTCCTTTTTTTGACATCCCCTCTATTTCGGTGCCGGGGAAAATGTATCCAAGAGCAATAAGCGGTGATGCGGCAACCAGCATGACGATGAGAGCTTGTCGAATAGAAAGCGCAACAACTGTAGTAATGATTGTCATTAGGACGAAGATAAGAACTGGCAGCAGCGCGGCAAGACCTATGTAGAGAACGAATATGCCGACACCTACACCAGCGAGGACGGTTGCGGTAATTCCTACCCAGCCTGCCCCAGTAGAGAAGACGCTTGGATTGCTCGATTGGCTAGCAAGTGAGTTAACCATACCATTGAAGAGCCCATTCATTGAAGTCCCAAGAATGTTGGAAACATCTACTGCAACTGCGCATATCCAGAACGATAAATTGACGAGAATGGCACCCATAATGATTCGTGGCAGCATTTTCTTTATGCCGTAGTTTGAGATACCTATACTTGTGAGTTGCGAAAAGATAATGAATATAAAGGCTATCACAAACATGATGTTGGCGAAGTTTCGCATAACAGACCAAGCGTTATAGAGGGATGCGTAAGTATCGGTAGATCCCGCGGCGGCTCCACCTGTTGTCATTAACGGTTGTACGGTGAGCATTGCACTCACAAATCCATATGCAGCGTCAACAGCCGGTGCAAGGAAATTGTTCATAATTGGACATATAATCCACCCTACTCCAGTAATGGCGCAGGTAGGCTTGCTTGTTGTCGACCCAGTTGGAGTTGGCGGTGGTGCTCCAGTCGTGCCGGCACCTCCAGTGGCTACCGTGGCTCCATATATACAAGCTGCCCGTTCATCTTGTAAGAATTGGTCAGTTGTTGCGTATGTGTTTACGCAGTAATTAGCGGTGTTTTTATTATTAAAGCCATCAATACAGGCTTTATTGTCCGTGGGATCACTTGCTGGCGGATAGCGTTCGTCACAGGTACCTGGTGTACCATTTTGTCCAGGCTGATGACTTTTTACCCACGCTTGATAAGCGGGACCATTTTCAACCATCCAAAGACGCATATGATCACAGTTCTCATCCATGTAATCAAAGCTATCTTCCTTGTTTCTAAACTTCTTTTTGTCGTTGTTACCTTGACTGTAAAATACCTGAGTTGCGTTCCCTTGGTAGTCGACAACATTAACGGGAACGAGTCCGGAGTTCTTTTGATCTACTGTTGCGTCTGCAACGTTAACAACTGGGGTGGCACTACAGGCGACTGAGTAGGTATCTGCTGCCATGACATATATCTGTTCTTTAGTGTAGCCATGAAGAGGCGTAAAGTTAACAGAACTCTCGACAGGTCCGGTTTGCCCTATTGCGTTAGAATGGAGTCCGTCTAATACCGCATAGACATGATCTCTTCCTCCGTTGTCAGTAATGTTATTTCCAAAATCACCATTGCCGTTTACACATTCTGATATATTTTTTGTATCTTTTTGATTCTGTCGTGTTAGTCCAAGGTCACAGGCGAATTGAATGTAGCTATTGTGTTTAAAGACGCCCATGACATCGCGTCCATTAAAGAGATCACTACAGCCTATCCCCCCCGATGATTTATCGACAAGATAGCTAACTCGTAGATCTCCGGTGCCAAACCATTTGCCGGCAGAGATATCTTGCGCTGAGACTATGCCATCCCCATCAGTACCGACAAAGGTTCCGGCGTCAAGAGTTAGACAGAGCGCAAGTGAGGTACGATAGACGCTTGCAATCGCATCATTCTCAATTTGTGGATCGAGATAAAGAGACGGAATAGCTGACGCCGATACCCTGCTTGAGAAACTGAATGATGCCGCGATGGTCGATAAGACAATAATTGCGAGTAGAAATATATTTTTTGCTTGTTTGAACATGACCCTCATACCCTTTATGTTTAATTAAACAATAGCGGGCTGTAAAATGCTAGTAGAAAGCTAAAGCAGCGTATGTTTTAGAGAGTAATAAAAATAGACCCTTTGTAGGTCTATTTTTATTCACGAGTTTTTGTTCGGGTATTCTATGACTCTCTAATAGTTGTCGGTTAGTTTGCTATCAGGGATAGCGAACTGATCACTGGCTGGCATAATCGAAACAAGAAGTGCGTTTGGCTTTCCATTCTTGCCGGCGTCCTCGACGAAGTTATATTGGAGAGTACTAGGTACTCCAGACGGTTCATCGTCTACAACCATAAACGGATCACCGTTCGGGCTTGTATTTGCGGGCTGTTCCGCTGATTCTCTAAAGGCAACGGCTGGTGCCGTAAAGTTTGTCTCGGTTGCTTTTGATGGGTCAAATGAGGTAGCACTTTCTAGCTCATCTTGCATGGCCGTATAAGGGCTACTATAGGTGACCGATTCGGTGCTAAAGACAAGCCCGGCGAGGTTCTTCTGTGCTTGCAATAATCGCGCTGGGTCTTTTGTTAATGAATCTGGATTTCCGTCTACCTCAAGGGAGACGAGGGATTCGTCGTATCTAAAACTAAATGTTGTTAATTTGGTCTGTCCAGTCTTACTTGGATCAGGATCAGGAATTGGAATGAGGCGCGTTTTGTCTCCTCCAGCGTCGTATGGTGCCAAGGCTGCTTTTGTAGGATCATGGTATGTACCATCAAAAACTTGCGAGAATTCAGCTCGTTCAGCTGCTGGCTCCGCTTCAAACGCGGCTAACGTTTCTCTATTAAGACGTACAATATCTGCCTGAGTGGCTGGGTCGAGTGCCTGGAAAGCCTCGCTACCTATGACACTTGATGGTAGTTGACTTACGACTGATGAAGTCTCGATTGGGCTAGGGGGTGTAGATATACCATCAGCTGGCTTTTCTTTAAGCCCGACATTTTTTTGCTGTGCTTTAACTTCCCCTCCGCGGTTGTGCATCATCAAGAAAGTAAAACCGCCGACGGCTAGCGTAGTTCCGGCAACTCCCAAACCAATGATAGTTTTTCTTTTACGATTAAAGAATGGCATGAAGTCGTGTGATGGCGCATCATCAATCCTCCTTTCAACGTTTACTCGTTCTAGATGTCTGATACTCATAACACGGCTCCTTGCGCACTTATGTGGGCACTTAAAACTCTTTGTCTTTTTCAATATAACAATAAATAACTAATAATTACAAGTGGTCTTTTATAATTAAGTAACACTACATATAGCGTGTGTATATTTATATATAGAGGTGAGGATATTATGTGTATATGAAAAATAAGAGAGAAATAAAATAATCTTATGTTATAAATATAATTTTGTCTATTGGTAAGGCGACTATCTTTTATACAAAAAAGCCCGTTCGGATGAGCGCGCTGAGCTGTTCCTGATTGAGGGATCCCGCATTGAGCTGTCGGAAGCAGCTGTGAGATGTTACATATTCCCATATCACGCTGGATGCACATGGCACTTAGTCTACGGAAGGCCATGGCCGCCATTCTCTCTGGCAGGAGTAATCTCTTAGTAAACGATAGTATGCGTCCTTAGGCCTAGTCCATACGAGTTGCTCACTAGGCCTCTTTCTCGTAGGAATAATTTAGCACCTACCTTAACCTGTTATTGGAATACTATCTATAGAGTGATATTTAAAGGTTATGGCCATCGGTTCTTTATCTCATCAAGATGGTCTCGAGTTTTCTTGGATAAGCCGGCGCTGATGGTTGGATTATCAATAACTTCGTTAGCACGAAGACTAAGCTCTCTAAGTTGAGTGATAGTGAGCCTTCGATCTGGTGTCCCACCGGCTTTCGCGACTCTAACAATCTGCTCGACTGCATCTGGGTCCATGTTTGCAAACTGAGCTGCCTTGATTTTACCTTCGGCAATGTTTCGCGCAACAGCCTTGTCAAGGTCTGCCATGCTTCTAATGTTGCCTTGCTTGACATCGTCAATAGTCTGACCCGAAAGGAACTGTGCTTTTTCGGATATTTTATTTGCAGCAATATCATCACCGATAGTTGTTCTGTAGTCTCTAAGTGTACTTCCTGAGAGTGAAATAATCTCTCGTTGTTCTTTGAAACTTCCTTGCCCGCTTAGTTGTGCACTAATTGCAGCTTCAACAGCATGAACATTATCCTTACTGAATGTTCTTACATTTCCATGGCTGTCTGTTAATGTGACGTCTGCTCTAAGAGTTGCAATGTCCTGTCGCTGAGAACCGGACAAGTTGAAGTGCTTCATGAGTTCGAACTGTTCTTTTACATTGTCGCCATATGTCTTGCGCGAACTTGCTACGGCCGCTGCAAGTGCAGAGTCGGCACCACGTGGAGCAATACCGCCAGCCTGTCGTTGAAGGTCAGCGCTCGAAAGCATTGCACTTTCGTAGTGCTCGTCGAGTACTTCTTCTGCTGAATGCGTGCGACGTGCTTCGACTTTCTTCTGAATGGCGTCTGAACGAATTGCTTGTGCGAGTGCAGTCGTCTGATCTGTATGCCTCCTAAGGGCATCAACAGACAGACTTGCAGCGCTTACGCCGCCAGCTGGGAGAATATTGACGCCACTTCCCGCTTCAATTTCTTCCCAGTTCGCATCGACTTGCGCTTTTGAAACATCGAGCTTTAGCTTTGCCGCACGGGCGCTAATATCGAGTGCTTGTGTTGCTGAATTGAGTCGCTGAGCTGTAGCATAACGGATCTGAGCATTGGATTCGCCGATCTCTTTGATCCTTCCTGTATCCATATCGTATTGTTGGATATCTGAGTACGCCATAGAGTTGGCCCAGTTCGCATCCGCACGACCTTCATGAGCTTTCTGCATGCCAGCGCGCTGGCGTTTTTTGTAGTCTTTTCGCTGTGCGCGACGTGCAAGTCCGAACCCGGGGTTGTCTTTCGCTTTTTGCTTAGCTTCAAACTGATCAGCACGTTCCTTTGACCAGTTACGTGTACGGTCGATGAGGCCTTTGTTAGGATTATTAGTAAGTCCAGCGAATCGCTTTAGGATTCCACCACCAATCCGGATAAGGAATGGCGTAATAGCAACTGGTGCTACCTTAACGCCCATACCGAGGATAATCATGACAAGAGAGGAGGCATTCTGGATGATTGCCGAACCTGCTAGTTGTGCACCACTGAAGACGAGGGCAAACATCGGAAATATCATAAGCATGGTGGTGAATACTTCAAACCACTGCTTGTAGAATTTCTCTGTATTAGGAAGAAGATATGCCACAAACGCGAGCGGCGAAAGGATGATCATAAGAACGATAAGTGCCTGCCTGGCTGCGAGAATAAGGAGTGCAACAAGACAGGCAAGGATGGTGCTCACTAGTATTGGAAGAAGCAGAAAGATCGCAGCTCCTGCTCCAGCTGAAAAAGTTGACCACCCGACTAACCCAGCTGCTACTGCCGTACCACCTGAGAGGACGAAAGACGTGACATTTGAAAATGAGATCGCGGTAGCGGCCGTATTGGCCTGACCTGCCGATGTAAGTCCATTACGGATTGCATCGAAAATACCCTGTACAGATGTTCCTAAGATATTGGATATGTCGACTCCGAGCGAACAGATCCAATAGGAAACATTAACGAGTATTGAGGCGACAATTAATCGTGGGAGCATTTTCTTGACCCCGTAATTAGAGAGGCCGAGATTTGTCAGCTGTGAATAGATGACGACAAGGAACGCAATTACGAAGGTGACGTTTGCGAAGTTGCGCATAACAGACCATGCTTTATAGAGAGAGTTTTGTTGGTCATTCGATACCGGTTGAACAACAAGAAAATCGCTAAGTATGCCATATAGCCAGTCCATAGCGGTTGAGAGAAAGTTAGAAACTGGACAGACAATCCATCCAACCCCCTGAATATTACATTGCTCTCCTTGAGCTTTATTCTGCTGCTGAGTTTGCGGGGTGATACTTATTGACTTTGCCGCCGATGGATTCGAAAAACCATCGGGTGGTGTATATGTGTAGCTTGTAAACGTACCTGACGTCGCTGATGTAGGGTCTGAATTTGGGGCAAAGGTAATAAGGTCTGCTTCTTGCTGGCCGTTGCTTCCTGTCTGTGTAAATTGGTAGTCCTTCGTTCCTGAAGGGAGCCCGGTTGAGCTACCTGTCGCAATGGGACTTTGAAGTGTGTAGAGATTTCCTTGATAAAGGAGGCCTGAACCGTCAGCATTCCACGTTGCGTCTGTGGCGGCATAAGTAGTTGGTGTGGTACCTAATGTGAAGCTAGCCACAACGATCGCTGTGACAAGTAATAAAATACTCCGAATGGAAAACCTTCCGAAGGAGTGCAGCTTGAGCAGTTCCCACATAACGCTTCTATACTACCATTTTAATCTGTAAAAGTCAATGTATTTTTCAATATGAGCATGGCATGTGTATCTCGAGAAAGTCCTTGCGCTAGCGATGGGTTTATCGTATTTTATAGTTAGGTATGAAACGATATATAAAACAAACAATTGTAGTTGGTATGTTAGCTTTTGTTAGCTTTGTTGGATTAGCGTCCCCTACTCCCGTTTCAGCTCTTACGTGCGGTGGTGCAACGACATCCATTATTGGAGGGACGGCCTGTAGCAGTGCTGTAAAGGATGGAAGTGGACAGTCAAGCGCAATATGGTCTCTTCTTCTCTTCGTACTTAATATTATGACCGCTGGTGTTGGTATTTTAGCGGTAGGAGGTATTGTGTACGGATCGGTCTTGTATGCAAGCGCTGGCGGTAAAACAGATCAGGCAAAGAAGGCTATCACGGTTATAACGAACGTAGTAATTGGTATTTTTGCGTACGGCGCGATGTATTTCTTGCTTAATTTTATTGTCCCAGGAGGAATATTCCAATAATGAACACGATACGAACATGGTTAATAGCGCTTCTTTTTGTTGTTTTTGCGGGCGGGGTTGCGATTACTGTGGAGGTCCCACAGTCTGTTTCAGCGGCTGATACCACTGGCACCTGCCACGATACATTACTGACGTTTCCAGCGTGGTTCAAGGGTCTGACTACATCCGACTGTAGTATTATGAGCCCAGCTGACGCGCCAGGTGGTGTATCTGGTTTTATTTGGACGATCGTACTGAATGTTATCGATTTTCTACTGCAGCTTGTTGCGTATATAAGTACTGGATTCATTATCGTCGGTGGTTTTGGATATCTCACTAGTGCAGGTTTTCCAGATAAACGTGTAACGGCGAGGAAGACAATCGTTAATGCGATTGTTGGCCTCGGCATCTCAATCTTCTCGGTTGCTATTGTTAATGTTGTTTCAGGGTCGATAAAATAAAATGACAGCTTCCCTTTTTAGACTTATTGCAGACGCTCCGATACAACTAGACCCAAAGAGCGTTGGTGTGCAGGTAACAAGTGGATCTGGAACACTCAGTGGTGTTCTATCGACTGTATATCTCTGGGCGGGCATTCTCTGCGTCATTATGATAATTGTTGGTGGTTATCTCTATACGACTGCTAACGCAAACGCACAGCGTCTGCAGCGCGCTAAAGATACTATTTTGTATGCAAGTGTTGGGGTGGTTATTATTATTTTAGCGTTTACGATTACGCAGTATGTTTTAGGGAGATTTTAAATGAAAAAAGCAAAACAATTAGTAATCGCACTTGCGCTCCTCGTTGGAATGGGCGCCATTGGCGTATCGGTGACGCCAAATGCGATGGCGATCAATGTCTTTAACAACTGTGCGAGTGACCCTGCTGCGAGTGCCTCTTCGGTCTGTAAGGCAACTGGCGATTCTGCTTCGACAATGATCGGAACTGTCATCAAAATCTTACTCACTGTTCTTGGTATGATATCGGTCTTAATGATTGTCATTGGCGGTATTCGCTATACAACGTCTAATGGGGATAGTAGCGCGCTCAAAGGTGCTAAGGATACCATTCTCTACTCAGTCGTTGGACTTGTTGTAGCTATTATGGCCTATGCGATAGTCCACTTTGTTGTCGGCTACTTTTAAATAATAAGAAGAGGAAGAAAATGAATAAATTTAAACTAGCACTCGTATCTTTACTAACGATTACCGGAGTCAGTATGGCAGTTCCCGTTGTTGCAAATGCGGCGTCTTCTGCTGCTACCGCTATCGATGGAGGCGCTGGTTCCGTTGGTGGCACTGGTAGCGCATCTTTGGGGGGTAATATTAAAATAGTCGTTAATATACTTCTTTATATTCTAGGTGCAATTGCCGTCTTGATGATTGTCATTGGCGGTATTCGCTATACAACGTCTAATGGAGATAGCGGTTCAGTCAAAAGTGCCAAAGATACAATTCTGTATGCAGTTGTTGGACTTGTTATCGCTATTATGGCGTATGCGATTGTTAACTTTGTCGTATCGTCGTTTTAGGGTAAAAAGCTTAACAAAAGCACCTTCATCTGCTATAAAATAAGAGAGTAATCCTAAGAAAGGAATAAACATGAAATTAAATATCAAAAAAAGCTTACAAAGCCTACTGATTGTACCAGCATTGGCTCTTGGTGTAACAGCAGCAGCTGGTGTTTTTAGCCCAGTTGCTGCTAACGCTGCTGGTACAACAGGAGCAAACTGTACCGACACTATTTCGGGCGGTCTAGCAGGTGGTGCTGGTTGTGCACAAGGTAATGGACAGGGTTCTACCCTATTCGGTAACGGTGGCATCTTCCAGACAATTACTAACGTACTTCTCTATGTGATTGGTGCAATTTCTGTGATCATGCTTATCATTGGTGGCATCCGTTACGTGGTCTCTGGTGGTGATAGCGGTGCCGTAACGAGCGCTAAGAACACTATCCTTTATGCCGTTATCGGTATTGTTGTGGCGATTCTTGCGTACGCACTTGTTAACTTTGTTATTACAAGCTTTACTACTACAGCCTAAACAATTCTTTCTTAGGACTAAAAGCACCCGTATGGGTGTTTTTAGTTTGCTTTAGAATCCTGGTTTTCAACATCCATGCCTGTTGGTTGTGAGAACGGTTTTAGATAGACTGTCCTATTTTTATATACGAAAATAGCCCTCCTCGCCAGGGCTATTTTAAATCTTTGGAAGAAGGTCCTATTGGATAGTGATCTTCTTAGCCTGTTCTTGCTTTACTTTGCTGAAGCTAATAGTGAGAACGCCATCTTTTAGTACTGCACCCACTTCGTCTTCTTTGACAGCTACGGGTAGTGCTAGCGTGCGACTAAATTCGCCCCAGTAACATTCCTGAATGTGCCAGTGAGTTGCATCTGTGTCGTCGCCACTTGATAACGTGCCGCTAATAGTAAGAATGCCATCACTGATGCTTACATCTAGATCTTCTTTATTAACCCCTGCTGTACGAGCCTTGATAATAAGGCGCTCGTCTGTTTCGTAGACGTCCACGGCAAGCTGACCAGGAAATTCATCATCATAGTCTTCAAGCGCAGGGTCATCTGCGACGGGCGTGCTTGTTTGTTGTTGGGTGAGCTCGTCGTCATTTAAAAATGCGGCGGCTAGCTCATCTTCGATCAATAGATCGTCATTCTGTTTACGTGCCATGATATCCTCCACTTTTCTCTAGGCTCTATTGACAAATAGTCCCTTCAATTATAACTAACATGTACAGCATAATCAATAAGAGGAATACGCAAAACGTAAAAAATACAATGATGTTCATGCTTATGTAGTTACCTATTTGTTACCTCTGTTATATGGGTAACATAATGGCTTAGTTGGAGGCATAATTGTAAATATGACATCGATCGGTAGTAGATCAAATGGCATAAAGCATTGTTTCTTGATGCATCGACTCTGTCTGAGTGATCTCGAGTAGAAAGAGTGTAGAGCGACTGTTCATGGCTCGACTAACGGGGATAAATCTGCTATGATTGTCCAAGTACGGAGAGGTGCCCGAGTGGTTGAAGGGAACGGTCTTGAAAACCGTCGAGCCGGCAACGGTTCCGCGAGTTCGAATCTCGCTCTCTCCGCCAAGTAAAACACACGTTGCGGCTGCAACGTGTGTTTTATATTGGCTCTTTTACGTCCTCTAAAAGTTTGTCCCTACGCCGCTAGAATCGGGTAGGAAGCTTGTGATGACGAAGTTAATTGCCGCATAGGCGAGCATCGAAACAACAAGACCAACGACTGCGTAGAGGATGGTGTTCTTGGCACTCGTGACATTGGAGTTGTCACCTCCAGATATGACATAACGTAGACCACCAATGATAATCATAATGACGCTAAGCGCCCCAACGATAAACAGCATGAAGTTACTAAGTGTTGTAAAAATACCCGAGGCTCCAAAAAGAGTCTCGGCTTGATCGACGCCACGAGCAGCGCTTGCGCCCTGCCCTATCGTAAGGCTGAGCGCGTGTGTAGAAAGGGGTGTAAGGAAATTAAGAAGGAATGCGCTAACGATTCCAAGGGAGCTGAGAATGATTGTATTCTTTTTTTCCATGTAGTCTCCTTTCCTACACCATATACTTTTAATTATAGCAATTTGGACATAAAAAGTCTACCTTCCGCCTCTGTACTGTGGTACAATGATGCACAGCCATGGAGGAGTACCCAAGTGGCTGAAGGGGACGGTTTGCTAAATCGTTAGTCTGGAGAGATCTGGAGCGGGAGTTCGAATCTCCCCTCCTCCGCCAAGCATAAGCACTATGCGTTCGCATGGTGTTTTTGTTTGTATGCACTTAGGTATTACGCACAAAAAGCGACGCTAGATGCTACCTACATTTTGCGCCACCACTTCAAACCCACACACCTAAAAGAAGTAATTGACAGATAAGAAACATTGTTAAAAAATATAGCTGGCAGTCTTGACATGAGACTGCCAGTTTTTTAGAATTGAAATGTAGGAGCTTTTATTGCTTCTCACGACGTTACCTATTGGCACTATTTAACGAAAGGAGAAACACTATGAGTAGCATCGTACATTACGATCCTTTTGCACAACTGAGTGCATTACAGAAACAATTTTTTGGAGATGACTGGCTGTCGCCATTTAAAGGCAGTAATATTCCGACGACAGATGTCTTCACCAAGGATAACGAACTTGTTGTAGAGGCTCACCTACCAAACTTTACCCAGGACAACGTCAATATTCAGGTCGATAGTGGAGACCTCATTATTCAGGCACAAAAACACGAAAAAGAAGAAGATAAGTCGAAGAAATACGTCGTACGCGAAAGCAGTAGTAGCTTTTATCGACGTTTCCAATTGCCAGAACGAGCCAATGCTGACGACATTAAAGCCGACCTCGAGGACGGTGTTCTGCGGATCAAGATCCCTATGACACCACTCCCAGAACCAAAAAAGATCGCCATTACCGCACACGCTAAAAAATAGTTGAATCGACGAAAACAAGTCAATCAAAAGAGTAATTGGGGGTGAAATAATGGGTCTGGAGACAACCCAAGTTGGTAGGGCGTATCCTGCCGTTCTACGAGGCGGCAGGATAGAGTACCTTGGTTTGCCTGAAACTACCAATAGCAATCGCAGATTATATAGCTTACGAGCACATTGGTTGGTCGACTGGTTTCCCGATGAGCTGATTATTCAGGAAAAGACTATATCTGTTATACGAAATGACATGTTTTTTATAGCGTCATATGTTGAAACAATGCCAGTCCGTGACATCGGGAGAGTTGTCTATGTCAAAACACCACTTTTTGGCTCTCTTAGGATCATTGGCAAAAACACTCAACATGAACTGCGTATAAAAGGACTGAAAAATGACGAAGCGTTGCGAGCTAAGAGTATTATCGAGGGTTTACTACTTGAGGATGCCGGCGTTGTAGAAGTTCCCTATTGGACTGAAGCCAGCGAGCACCGTGATATATTGGCCGCTGCCGCTCGTAATTCAGATAACAATTTATTAGATCGAGCCCGTACTAGTAACTAACAATTCAGTTCTAACTTCGTTGATAGTGCCCCGCCAAGCATAGACACTTAGCGTAAGCAAGGTGTCTATGCTTGGCAGCATAAAATGACGACCATTTTTTGGTCCTCATTTTATTTGATTCAATGTTAGATGACGAGTTGAGCGGTTGGCGATTGTTTTGCGAGCTTTTTATCGAATGTATAGAGCGGTTCTGCATCATTCAATTCAGCGTATACTGCTAAACAACAGTCCTCCATACTGAGTGCTGGATGTGATTGAAATAGCATAAGTGCACGATCAAATAGCATGCGATTGCAGTTGACTTGCTGTAGACTCATGAAGCCAAGGATTGCCATTCCAATATGCTCACGGTTCATTGAGTATGCTCTCTCCATAACGAAGCAAGCCTCAATCAGTGCTGTATCGGCTACGGCTAGTTGTCTGGCCGCCCCTTTCAGGAGTTGAGCCGCACTCTTATATTGATCGGGGATGTCATTTAGCAGAAGTCTTAAGATGATATTAGCATCAAGTGAACCCGAAAACTGCTTCATGAGATATCATCTCGATGTGTTTGATAATACGCGTTAACGTCAGTAATCGGTGTAATCTTTTTGCGTGGAAGACGGCTCGTCATTGCAGAAAGTTCATCGACAGTCATTGGCTTCGAAATCGTCACCTTTCGATTCTCGGGATTGTAATTGAGCTCTAGCTTGTCAGAGGTCCTTAACCCGAGTGCTCGTCGTACTTCGACTGGTAAAGTAAGCTGTCCTTTTGAAGTAAGTGTAATCATTATCATGTAAGGAATTATATTACTTGTCTTACATATTGTCAAACTCTTGTGAGATCATTGTACTTCTAACCTCGTAGACTATCCCCACCAGGCATAGACACTTTGCATCAGTAAGGTGGTTTATTTGATTCAACGTTAGATAGCGAGTTGGGTGATTGTCTTGCATGCTTTGCTAGTGTCGTCGTAATGAAAAACGCGGCGGTTGGGAACGGAAATATCCTGTTCCCAACCGCCGCAGAGGGGCGAGGTCAGACGGGCACGACCTGCAGCTCATCGGCGATGAGCAGCGCAAGCGCCGCCGCCGCGGCCTGCACCTCCAGCGACACGATCGTCCGGCTGGGGTTGATGTGCAGCGACCGGAGGGCGATCGCTCGCACCGCGCTCGTTGCCGGACGGGCGTTGATCAGCGTCTGCTGGTCGGCCGCGGAGAGCCGCTCCACAGTGTCGCAGATGTACTCCGCGTCGCCCACCATACCCGGGTTGAACCTCAGGCGGTCGCCAGCGCCGGTGATGAGGACCCCGTTGAGCTCGCGCTCGTCGATGATCTTCCGGGCCAACTGCTTCGCGTCCATGTGGACTCCTCGATCAGTATCGAAACGTACTTGACCCATTGAATATAACATTTATATAATATTTTGTCAATTTTACTAGTGCGCTTCGAAACCTATGGTCTCGACGTGTTTTTTTATTTAATTCTATTAACTTATTGACGTTTTTGTAACATTTACTCTATATTGTGATCTGTAGTCCTATTGAGATTGGAGGGGTAATATATGGTTGACGCGCCAGACTCTGCCATTCCAACAAACCCAGCAAGCAGACTTCACATGCAGATCGGGCATGCTGTCGAGACGGTGGCTATCGGATGCTTGAATGAGGCACTGGCTAGGTATGGGGGCAGTGCTATCATCGAGGACGGTGTGACTCGCGATATGAGTCATTATGTCGACCCGAGTAAGCTTCTCGACGTCCTGAGCGAAGCAAGAGAGCTCGCTCTCTTAAAGGGGATCGCCCTGCCTCATACTGTTGCTGTGAGCTTGGTGGTGACTGATAGCGATGCAGTAGCATTCGTTGTTGGTCGTTAGTAGGACTCTCGTTGGCGATAAGACGCTTCTGCGGTCTTATCGCCAACGAAGACTGATTTTTGTACTATGCGATAGATACCTTCGAATAAGAAGAAGTGTAGCCATGTAGTCTTTTAGTGGTGGTGTATGTGTGGTTGGCGCTGCATAGCATAGCGATTGACAGGTACCGTAACGATAAAAGCGACGCCGAGGGATACGGCCAATCCCCACCAGAAACGAAACGATGTGGGCGTGACGACGAGTGCGTTTGGAATGAGTAATTCTACTATGGAATCTATGATCTCCATGGACATGATCGAAACCGTGTCTGTCGCTAGAGTAATTTGTATAGCTTCAAGCGCCGTTTTTGTTTGTTTTCGAACACCAATATAGGTAAATGAGAAACCGAATAGAAACGCGAGGAGTATAGCTATGGATACACGTTCAATTCTCCCCCAACGGAGTGTTGCACTGATTGACATGCCGATGATTTCACCGATACCGCAGCCTATAAGGCAATGGTAGGTGTGCTTAATTGCATGTCGTGTTAATTCATCTATCTTCAGTTTCATTTGTAGTATTCTCTATTCTGTCTGTAAATCGCGTGTATTAAAACGAAGTGCGCCGAGAAGAAGCAAGACGGCACCGATCCCAAGAATGACGAAGTTTGTATTCCAGTCAGGACTTGTTGCTGGAGCCAAAGAGATGTGACTGAGTATTGACGTATCAAGAATCCATTGGTCAACCTTGAGTCCTGAGCTCACCATTTGGATGATAAACGACCATGCTATGATGCCATAGCTAATAATCGTAGTGAGTCTCGGGAGGAAGCCGAGAGCAAAAATGCCAATACCAAGGGTGAAGAACGCTGGAACAATGCCATTTATACCGGCCTGAAAGAGGTCGTTAAATGCTATGCCGTAATGACTACTGCTCATACTAAACCACGTCCCTACTGGGGCTAGGAGACCGATGAGAGCGATGATAATGACTATGTAACCAATACGTCCCCAGAGCCACTTCTGGCGTGCGAGCGGACGAACGAGAAAGTTATCGAGGTAACCTTGTGATTCGTCTTCTCGCATTGCACCAACGGCGTATGCTGTGTAGGCCATAACGCCAAGAATAAAGAGCATAAAACCGACGCTGAGGAAGATCTTTGCTCCTGTTTCTTGGGCTGCGTCGGCAAGTCGTGTGAGGTACTGCTGTGCGGCGGTTGAGCTAGTGAAGGCTTGGGCTGCTGTGCTAGTAAGTGCTCCAAAGAAGGTGGTATAAGCGAGGATTCCAAGTGTCCAACTAACAGTGCTGGCTCGCGTGAGTCGGATAGAGGCCATAAATGAACTGTTCATGAAGCGAAGATGTGGTTTAGAAACGTCTTTGTCTTTAACAAAACTATCGCCTAGATCTCGTTTTCCAGCGAGGTAGATTGTTGCAGCGATAAATACAGCAGTGAGGCTTGCCATAGGTAACAGCCAGATTGGCTGAGGGTTAAAGAATGGCTGTGTTTTCTCAAGCCAGCCAAATGGTGTCAGGTTGAGGAGCCAGTGCATACTTGTGACGTCGCCTGCTGCCCTGAGTAGGAAAAAGATGCCAAAGATAAGTGTTGCAAGACCAGCTGCACGACTTCTTGTGGGCATGAGCTGACTTGTAAAGGCACCGATGGAAACGAAAAGCACGGCGCTTGAGACGGAGACAAGCGCGAGATATGCACAAGCGCGTAGTGAGAAGTCGATGTTGTGAGAACTTCCCATAGCAGCAAGTGCCACTGTTGCGATAACGTAAAACAATATAAGACTAGCTCCGAGTCCAGCAAGCGCGCTTATGGCCGCCTGACGAGCTGTTGTACGTCCTATAAGAAGGAGCTCCCATCTTCCTGCGGTTTCGTCACCTCGAAACACGCGTGTCGCAACAAGAAAAGCCCATATGCTTCCCAGTAGAACGCCCATTGTGATAGCGTACCAAGCGGCATACCCGGTGACGGTATCAAGATGATACGGTGCACCAAAGAGTGCCTCGAGGCCAACATTGTTGTTAAAGAGCGCAGCAGCGGCTAAACGATCCTGTGTAGACGGATAGAGATCGGCGTATCCAACTACCTTTGCCGCAACAAATGCCGCAAAGGCAAGCGCGATAAAAGCGGCGCTCCGAAGACTATGGCGAGCGACGAAGCGCGTTATGACCATACGCGATCCGCGTGGTGCCTTTAATTGGGGCTTAGCAGTAAGAGCGGTGCCATCAGAGCTCATTGTGGGCCTCACTGTTGCGCTGATCTTTACTGCCGTACAGTGAGAGGAATAATTCCTCGAGAGATGGTTCATGGCTAATGAGAGTTTTTGGATGAGCATCGGCGATGACCTTGAGAAGCTGGTCGACAGGTCCTTGGATCTGACACGTCAGTTGACGTCCGGTAATAGTTACCCCTGTTACCCCCTTGATTTTACTGACATCTGGCGGTTGCGCACCAAACGTTGCTTCAACAGTGAGCGCTGAAAGATGACGCATATCAGTAAGCGTACCGAGTTCGATGAGTTTACCCGCTCGCAGGATAGCAACCCGATCACAAAGGGCGGAAACTTCCTCTAAAATGTGAGATGACAAAAAGACGGTTTGTTCATTCGCCTTTGCCTCGAGAACCGTCTGCTTGAAGGCTTGCTCCATGATTGGATCAAGTCCAGAAGTCGGCTCGTCCATGATAAGGAGCGGAGCTCGGGTCATGAATGCTGCGATAATACTGATTTTTTGACGGTTACCCTTTGAGTACACGCGTACTTTTTTAGATGGGTCAAATTCAAACCGTTTAATAAGTTCATCACGGTAGGTTTCGTCGATTTTACCGTGCACCTTACCGAGTAAATGAAGTGTTTCAGCGCCTGTGAGATTTGGCCAGAAGGCTGATTCCCCAGGAATATAAGCAGTTTGTTCGTGTGCACGAACCTTGTCCTTCTGGGTGTCAATACCAAAGATCTCAGCTGATCCAGAAGTGGGTTTTATGAGCCCAAGAATGGTACGAATCGTTGTTGTCTTACCTGCCCCATTTGGTCCAAGATACCCTAAGATCTCACCTTTTTGAACCTCGAGATCAAGGTGATCAAGCGCGGTAAAAGACCCGTAGTGTTTTGTGAGACCCTTTGTATGTATTGCTACCGTCATGTCTGTAGTAAGTTCTCCCCTTTACTGACATTATAAGCTCAAAAAGAGGTAAAACTCAATTTATTTAAAACTCCTTTGGTGACTTGGTGGACATCTATCATTGAGCCCTTCCTCAACACTAGTGGTATGGTATAGAATGAAAATGAATATACATATTCCATTAAAAAGATAAAAACAAACATGAGCCAAAGATATTATCAGACACGATTTGACAATAGAACTGTACGTACCTATCAGCATTCTCCGGGGGGTGACACTGGGCAAATCAAGAGACGTTTGAAACGTCCAGTGCTTGCATGTGTTGTACTTTTTATTGGAATCATTATAGGCAGCAGTATTCTGCGTGCGCATACTACCAAGGCAACGACAAATAGCGTTCATTATTCCAAAACCCAGACAGTATGTCTTGATCCAGGTCATGGTGGAATTGATCCTGGGGCAACGACCTCAGATGGTACTATTACAGAACGTGATATAAATCTTGTTGTAGCGTTACGCGTACGGCAAATTGTACAAAATGATGGATATAGAGTGTATATGACAAGAACGACAAATGACGTCAGTCTCTCGAATCGTGATCGCTACACCTATTGCAACAACCAGCATGCGACAATTATGGTTTCAATGCATCATAATTTCTTTTCAGATACGTCAGTTGATTATACGACTACTCTCTTCTATAAAGATGAGGACCAGGCGCTGGCGGCAAGTGTTCTTGCGGGAGTTACTGCTAAGTTAGGTACGGCAAATGATGGTATCTCGCAGTTTCAAGATGGGGTGCTCTCAGAATCATTAATGCCGGCGACCCTCTGCGAAGGCTTTTTTATGACAGATAGCGACGAGGCTGCTTTATTAGCGGTGAAAAACTCACCACGTTTATCTGATGAAGCGGTAGGAATTGCAAACGGTATCGTGAGCTACTTCACGACACCGAAAAAAATGCAACCAGCGATCAACCCCAACCCTCAGGTTATTGAAAGAGATGACTAGGTTATGAGGGATAATGGTCACGAGAGTGTATCATTTTAGCTCGTTAACAATGATGCTCATGCTATACTAAACGTATGCAACCAGACAGTGATAAATCTAATTGGCAGCCACCACAGGAACGACCCTCTAAAGCACCATATGCTGCGACACCTGAAGATACAACTATCCATACTCCTGTCGTTACTCTTACACCAGATACACCTCAAGCTCAGTCTATCTCAACGATTTCACCAGAAAATCAATCACCATTTACTCCTAACGAGGCCACTGATGAGCCAGATGATGAACCCGAAGAAGGGCTAGTGCGATGGCAAGGAACTGAATATATTCATCATGAAAAAGATACGTTGTGGTTCGTTGTCTTTGGTATTGTTGTTACCCTACTGACGGTGGTTTCGATTTTTATCATTCAGTCAATTACGTTCACTATCTTGATTCCAGTTATGGCGGTTGCACTTGTGGTGTACACTCGTCGCCCTCCTCGAGTACTGGACTATAGTCTAGGGAGTCAAGGACTGCACGTGAACGATCAGCTCTACCCCTTTGGCGATTTTAAGGCATTCGGTGTTATTCATGATGATCTTGAATACTCAATCATGCTTCTTCCAAGAAAAAGATTTCAGCTTGGTGTTTCAGTGTACTTTCCTGAAGAAGCTGGCGAAGCGATTGTTGATGCGCTCGCAGCCAGGCTCCCTATGCAAGAACGACATCTTGACGTTTTTGATAAGATCATCCATAAACTACGTATCTAGACTTGTCTTACCTCTTCAAAACATGGTACAATACCCCATGTTCTCTATGGAGACATAGTTGAAGGCACCTTCTAGTTACACGAAAGGCGGAGTTGTGCACATTTTGTGTATAACACCGCATTTTGCACCCGTAGCTCAGCTGGATAGAGCGTCGGCTTGCGGAGCCGAAGGCCATAGGTTCAAATCCTGTCGGGTGTACCATGAAATAATGTAATAAAGACCTCTTTCGTATGGAAGAGGTCTTTATGTTGTTGTGCCGTTTATGTCTTAGCGACTATTACATGCTTTGGTATATGGGTTGACCACCACCTGGGTTGTAGGGGTCGTACTGTGTAGGTCCTGACTGATCAGGTGCAAAGATGAGAACAAGGAGGAATAGTGCGACGATAAGGATTGAGATGACAGTACCTGCAATACCTGTGATAAGACCTGCGAGACTTAGTCCGCGATTCGGAGTCTTATTGTTGAGAGTAATTGCTGCGAAGATGATTGCGGGAACACCCGTAAGAAGACCGAATCCTGTTAATGATAGAATACCGAGTACTAATGACGCTATAGCCTTACCGTCACTTGCTTGTGTTTCTGGCTTTTTAGAAGTTGTTTTATCCATATGTTAAGTATAGCAAGAATTTTTATATCTCAATCGCTACCTGCCACCTGAATAACAAGAAACGTTGGTCTATTTTTCCTAAAATGATGTCATGGCGGAGAGAGAGGGATTCGAACCCTCGGAACCGTTGCCGGCTCACCGCTTTTCGAGAGCGGCCAATTCAACCACTCTTGCATCTCTCCTTGCCTAGCGACTATTGTAGCAAAAAAATGGTAGAATACCTCTATGCAAGACTCACTTTTTACAAAAATAATCAAGGGGGATATTCCTTCGTATAAAATCTATGAAGACGATCTCGTGTATGCTTTTTTGGATATCCATCCTGTAACACCCGGCCATACACTTGTTATCCCGAAGAAACAAGTGGAGTTTCTCTGGGATCTTGATGAGGCGGATTACATAGCGGTTATGAAGGCATCTAAAGCGATCGCTCTTCACCTTCGTTCAGTACTTGGCGTGCCTTATGTCGGTGAGAAAGTGATAGGCGTCGATGTTCCTCATGCGCATGTTCAGATTATTCCCTTCACTACTCCTAGCGAATTTCAGCGACATCCTGATATGGATGCTGAGCCTGATTTTGCATCGCTCGAGGCAGTTGCTAAGCGGCTCGCTATGTAATGCCAATACGTATCCTTGCTATTGGTAAGAAGCATGAATCCTGGGTGTCCGATGGTATTGAACGCTATGAGAAGCGTTTAAAGAGACCCTTTTCTGTTGAATGGGTTCTATTGCCACATTCGGCTCGCGAAGGCGATAGCGCCCGTCAGGAAGAGTCTGAGCGTATCCTTTTGCATGTTAGTGACGATGATATATTGATTCTTTTAGACGAAAAAGGCCGTATGCTTGATTCGCCAGGCCTGTCTCGCATACTACTTACCTCTCTTGAACGGTCGAAACGTATGGTGATCGTTATCGGTGGAGCCTATGGGGTGGATGAACGTATCCATAAGAGGGCAGATCTTGTATGGTCACTCTCCTCTTTGGTATTTCCTCATCAATTAGTGAGACTTATCCTTATTGAACAGCTCTATCGTGCTCAAGAGATTAGTTATAACAATCCCTATCATCATGAGTAGGTGCGCGATCTATGTTGCTTATGGCAGTACTTGACTTTTTTAATAAAAAATGTTATTATGAACTTAACGCTCAAGTCAGACACTAGAGCGAGTATTATCCGACAAGCAAGCAGATCTGGAGAAGTCATGAGTGACGCTATCGCCCGCGCCCGTTTCGGTGCCGTCGACGTGGAAGTCGACACGAAGTCCGACGCCGTCAAGGCGCTCGTCTTCCTGTTCTTCGAGACGGCGAAGGGACACGCGTACGACGCGACCAGCGACTCGACCCCCTCCCTCGGCGACGACGGCAACATGTGCACCCTCGTGGTGAACGCCGTCTGTGGGACCGAGTGGATCGAAGCACAGATCCGGGTCCGCTCACTGGACACCGGCATGGCCTCGGCCGTCGCCAACCAGCTCAAGATCGTCGTGTCGTGTGCGATCTACCCCGCTCAGGCGGAGGAGCTGGCGCAGCACGACACGTACTACTCCGCGACCGGCCTCTCAATCCTCAGCTGGATCCAGGCCAACTCCGCGGTCCTGATCTAGGACTCGCGACGGTGGTTGCGACAAGCAGGCTTTCGAGTCTCGGTCGCATCGCCTGTGACCACTCGACTGCTTGCTTGTCGCAACCACCCCTGAAATGATTGTCCCTATAGGGACTTTTTTGTTTTTTCGACTGTATTCTCAAGCTATTCGTGTCGTTGAAGCTACTTTTATACTATAATTGACATTATAATAAGCTTATGTTAATATACTTTCGTACATAATAAATACAAACAGATATAAAAACAGTGCTTTCTTCAATTATTAATGCAACGGCAATCGTGATTAGCCTCAGTACAACAACAGGGGTACTACTCCATGAATCCCATTTGGATAAAGTGGGGAGTATGCCTGTCATACTGCCGGAAACGTCCGCTACTATTGAAGGTCAGAATAGTACGATCAGTTCTTTTGTAGATGCACACATAGATTTCCAGAGAAACTCACTCTCTCAGGCGGTTCATGAGCTTAAATCACCCACTCCTAGTATTCAACCAAGAAGTCACGATAAAAAGCACCTCATGCAGAAGCATATTTTAAAAGGACATCATGGCTTTGACGGCTACAATATACCCATAGAATAGTGGAGCTCGCTACTTAAGAACTTCTAATTCGTGTTCAAGGTGCTCTACGAGCTCTTTTTTAAGAACGAGTTGTTGTTTTGTCTCTTCGACCAGTTTCTCTGGCGCTTTTTTAACGTAACTATCATTTGAAAGTCGTGCTTCAAGTGTGTTGATGAATTGCTTTGCTTCTGCGAGCCGCACTTCGAGGTTAGTCTGGTGCTCATAAAGTGTTTCTTCGCTAACGTCGAGCCATGCTTCACGGTTTGATGATGCAAGGCGTAGTCCGCGAGCTTGGTCTACTTCCCTTACCTCCTTCAATTTTGCGAGATGCTTAATAAGCTCGGCATTGTCGGCGATAAGGCTGTCATTTTGATACAGAAGTGTGTAGCGTTCATTACCTGGTAACTCCGCGGTAACAAAACGGGCTTCAATAATAAGCGCCTGAAGCCGGTCAAACTCAGCTGCTGCAATTGCATCGTATGTATATTCAGATGGCCAGGGGGCAACGGTAAGGAGCGTGTCATGCCAACCGAGAGATTGCCAAATTGTTTCCGTGACGAATGGTGCATAGGGGTGCGCAATCTTAAGACTTGTATCAAGAACCCAGGCAAGCATTGCGGGGTTATCTTCGGTCTTGCTTGCTTCAACGAACCAGTCGGCGACGTTGTCCCAGATCGCATGATAGACGGCTTCCCCGGCTTCGGCAAACCGATATCCACTCAGCTGATCGTCGATATCCTTTGTCGCTTTATCGAGCTCACGGATAATCCAGTGATCTGCGAGACTTCTTGGCTCGGGTGTGGTTGGTCTATATCTCTCTTCTAGTTTACCTTCGATAAATCGAGCAATATTCCAAAGCTTGTTACAGAAGTTACGCCCAGAGACGATGTTACTCGTAGAGAACGCTTGGTTTTGTCCAGCGCTACGGCTAGCGACAATGCCGAGACGTAATGCATCTGATCCATATTCGGCAAGCATTTCCATTGGGTTGATGACATTCCCCTTGCTCTTACTCATTTTCTGCCCTTTTGCATCGAGGACCATTCCATGTAGGTAGACATGTTTGAATGGGACCTTATCAGTTACGTAGAGACCGAGCATTATCATTTTTGCTACCCACGCATAAAGGATGTCCGTTCCTGTTTCCATGATGCTATTTGGATAAAAACGGGCAAGCGGACCATTTTCTAGATAGTCTGTCGTGACAAATGGCCATTGGCCACTGCTAAACCACGTGTCGAAGGTGTCTTCTTCCCTGTTATATGTTGTTCCATTAACAACAATACTCTTTTCGTCAACACGAGTATCAAAAATCCAGTCTGTTGGATCTGTGACATTTTGAAAGGCAGGAATCGGAATTCCCCAAGGGATTTGTCGGCTAAGATTCCAGTCGCGAAGGTTGGCGAGATATTGAGTGAGGGCGTGCTTTCTGGTGCTTGGGCTGAAAGTAATGCTTCCCTCTTCAATTGTCTTAATAGCTCGTTCAGCGAGAGGCTTCACTTTTAAGAACCATTGATCCTTAATGAGAGGTTGAATGACGCTTCCGCACTTATAGCAATGGCCAACGGCATGTTCGATTGTCTCCTCGCCTCTTAGCAACTCCGCGGATTCGAGCATTGTAAGTACTCGTTTTCGTGCTTCTTCAAAGGTGAGTCCTTGGAATTCTGCAGGAACGTTGATCATACGACCATCAAAATCAATGACCTGAATCGGAGTGAGTGAGTGTCGCTCGCCTATTTCGAAGTCGTTAGGATCATGTGCAGGAGTAATCTTAACAGCGCCTGTGCCGTACGTTGGATCGACATAGTCGTCGGCAATGATCGGTACTTCTCGATTCGTAAGTGGAAGCAGGACGCGTGTGCCCACGAGGTCTTTATAACGTTTATCGTCTGGATGAACGGCAACGGCAACGTCACCAAGGAGTGTTTCTGGACGTGTTGTTGCTACGACGATTTCACCGATCTTATCAAGTGTTGGATAGGCAATTTTCCAAAGTGTTCCCTTTTCGTTTTCGTGGTTCACTTCTATATCTGCAAAGCTTGTTTGATGGACGGTACAGTAGTTAACAATACGCTCACCTCTATATATCAGTTTATCGTCCCAGAGACGTTTGAATGTGCTATAGACAGTTTTAACTACCTTTTCATCGAGGGTGAACACGAGATTATCCCATGTCGCGCTGACACCGAGTGCTCGCAGTTGCAGCTCCACATTACCTCTGTTTTCTTGGACGAAGTTCCATACTTGGCTGTATAGTTGCTCTCTTGTGAAATCAAATCGGCTCCGTCCTTTTTTGGCGAGCTCCCTTTCGTATACCACCCATGTCTCAAAACCGGCGTGGTCGGCACCAGGGATATAGGCAACGTCGTACCCTTTCATGCGGTGATACCTTGCCAAGATGTCTTTTAGATTCATATCAAGCGCATGACCTGTATGGAGGTTGCCGTTGGCGTTGGGCGGAGGCATGACAATACCATATGGCTCCCCTTCCCCTTTAGGATTAAAAGCGCCTGAAGCTTCCCACATGGCGTAAATGTTCGATTCGTATTGATCAGGATCGTATGCTTTAGCTAGATTCATGTCTATTTCCCAAATTGTTATGGATTACACGTGAAAAGTGCAAAAATAACACACCGTTTTTCATGTAAAAACGTTATGAAACATCCCTGCTTTATTTCTCACGTGTTTGTTTTCACCTATCAGTATACCATAGGTGGGCGGTGTATAATCAAGCTATGATTACCGTACAGACATGCGACAGACAAGAAGAATGGGATGACGAAGTTCTTACGCGCGGAGGGCACCCACTGCAACTTTGGGGCTGGGGTGAGTTGAAGGCGGCGCATAAATGGAAAGCGACGCGTCTGGTCGTTAGGGAAGGGGAGGACATAATAGGTCTTGCTCAAGTCCTAACAAAGTTTCTTCCACTTCCGTTTCGTGCTCTCGCGTACATACCGAGAGGACCAGTTGCCGAGAGGGCAAGAAGGGAAGAGGTCCTTAGCGCTGTTTCTGACTATATTAAAAGGAACGAACGTGCGGTTGCGGTAACAATCGAACCTGATTGGGAAGAGATGCCAGAGGGGAAGGGATGGAGAGCCTCTGAAAATACGATATTGATTCCTAGGACGCTTATTTTGGATCTGAAGAGGAGCGAAGATGAGTTGCTTGCGGACATGACAAAGAAGACGCGTCAATATATTCGAAAATCAGGCAATGAACTCCTCGAGATACGACAGGTGAAAAGGAGAGAAGAGATCGATGCGTGTCTTGCGGTGTATAGACTTACGGCTCTACGCGCCGGCTTTGCACTGCATGACGATCAGTATTATTACGATGTCTTTGATAAACTTGGCGATCATTCACCGGTCTTTGCGGCATTTCAAGGTGACCAGCCGAGGGCATTCTTATGGCTTGCTATTAGTGCTACGACGGCCTTTGAACTATATGGTGGTATGGATGAGGAGGGTCAGAAATTACGTGCCAACTATGCGCTTAAGTGGTATGCGATTCACACAATGAAAAAGTGGGGGATAGAACGCTATGATATGAACGGTCTTCTTAATGACGGGGTGAGTACGTTTAAGCAGGGATTTGCTAGCCACGAGACACTGCTTGCTGGAACGTACGATAGGCCGCTTTCGCCGCTCTATACGATTTGGAACAGGGGACTGCCTGCTGCTAAGAAAGTAGTACGATCTCTTAAGAATCGTTGATTTATTCACATCAATTTGCACTTTTTTAGGTATCGTATTACGAAGTTAGCGGTTTTTTGCCCAGGCTGTTTTTGTCATAGAGAGACTAGGTACTACTTCAAGTGCAAAGGGGTCGACGGGCGACATTTTCTGAGCGTAGTAATAGCCGAGCGTCGCTATCATGGCAGCATTGTCAGTGCAGAGATTTATGGGAGCATATTCAATAGCGATAGGAAGGCGTTCTGAGAGAACGCGTCGTAATTCCTGATTAGCAGCAACGCCACCAGCAATAACAACAGAACTCGGCTTGTAGTCATGAAACGCTCGTTCGGCTTTATCGACGAGCGTTTCAATGGCGATGCGCTGGAAGCTGGCCGCAAAATCTACGCGCTGAACGTCGTTTAGACGTCCTGGGAGCTCGTGAGAGGGAAAAGTAAAGTCAACCCCCACTTCGTGTTGTACGGCTCTTAGGACGGCTGTTTTAAGGCCAGAGAAACTAAAATTATAAGGGCTTTCGAGTCGTGCTTTCGGTAATTGGTACTTATAAGGGTCACCTGTAAGGGCGGCCTTAGCAATTGATGGACCGCCTGGGTAGGGAAGTCCAATAATTTTGGCTACTTTATCGAATGCTTCTCCCACAGCGTCATCTTGAGTCTGACCGAGCAGCTCGTAGTCGCCGTGATCATGGAATAAGACGAGCTGTGAATGGCCACCACTGACGATGAGCGCTAGCATAGGGAACGTAGGAGCTGTCTTGTTCAAGAAATTAGCATAGACATGCGCTTCAACGTGATGAATAGGGTAGAGGGGTTTCTGCTTTAATACAGCAAGAGTGCGAGCGGCGAGGGTTCCAACAAGGAGTGATCCGATGAGGCCTGGTGCGTACGTAACGGCAATGGCATCTATATCATCCCAACCGAGGTGTGCTTCACTCAGTGCTTGGTTGATGACGGGATTAATCACTTCAATGTGACTGCGTGCGGCAACCTCAGGGACGACGCCACCGTACACGCTATGGATGTCTATCTGAGAATTGACGACATTACTTAAGAGAACGCGTCCGTTCTCAACAACAGACGCAGCAGTTTCATCACAACTACTTTCGATTCCCAGAATCTTCATGATTACTACTGTAACATAGGATGAAGTGTCACTACTATTTTTGCCCTAGAAAGTTAAAATGGACAAATTTGCAATAATATGCTAATGTTTATGTATGAATGAGCGTATGCCTCCAGAAACAAAAAGTACCATCGCCGATATTTTAGAAGGAGATAGGACTCTCGATCCTAAAGAAGTCGATGCATTTAATGATGCTAGTTCATTAACATATGGTGGTATACAGCGTATACACGAGGCTTTTTCGGGGGATACTTTAGTTGGTGACAGACCTCAAAACGCTCGGGAAGTGTTACGAACACAGGCAAGTCAAGATCTTGGAGATGAAGCGGTTCGTACAACTGTGCACCTCAACTGGGGATAATGAAGACTTGATGAGATGTCAATACGATTCGGTGGCCGATCGTATTGACTTATACCAGGACAGCGCGAGGTTCTGATCATTTCTTGTTTCCAAGCCAATCACGGTTGGCAAGGGAGTGTTACGCCTACGGCTGAAGCGCTCGCTGCCAAAACAAGGATTGAGGATAACGTTGTTGTTCTCGCTGGTGCTGAACCGTTGAATATTCGCCCTGTAGATGGGAATAGTGCTAATCGTGAGCTGGAACTGTTTGATGGAAGTACTCGTCGTCCAGTAGAAATGGCTGCGTACCAGCGTCGTTGGCGTGAGAGGACTACGAGAGGTGGATCTCGAAGAGTTGTTGAGCGAAAATCAGTACATCATGTGACGAAATTGAGGGAGAAGAAATGAGTCAGGAACATACTACTGGAAGAGATCGGGTTATAGCACGCGAAGAAGAGCTTCCTGGGGGCTTAAGTCAGGAAGTGCTCTCTGACAACGCGCGCGAGTTGTTTTTGATGCAAATGACGCAGTTCCAGATGGAAGCTGCACTTCAACCAGATGAGCCATTTGATAGCGATCAACTGCTTGATGCGTTAGAAGAAGGGGCACGACGGCCTCGTATATCGGGTGACGGTGTGTCAGGGATGGTGATTGAGGTACTAGAGGGAGAGGGAACTATAGCGTATAGCTACGATCTCACAACGGGGCAACTCTCTTCTCAAAGATACGATGCGGCATGGCAGCCTGTGGGTGATGCTGTGGCGTATGACCAAGACGCAACAGGTGAGCAAGCATTTCTAGCGGTTCGCACTGCGGTGTTTGCAATTAATAATCTGAGAAGTGGTCAACGCTAGAAAAGCTCGCCTACTTTTACTAAGAAAGTCACTTGAAGAAGTGACTTTCTTGATTTTTACACTCTTGACGGATACAAGAATGTATCTATGTAGTCGTAACTCTGGTCGATATATGCCCAGGCGGTGGGAGGGGTGGTAAAATAAAAAGCATGAGTACAAAGCAGATGCTTACGAGTGGAGTGAGAAAAGTATTACCATCTCAGACAGTTGGGAAGATTGAAGAAGTATATCGGAAGAGCCGTGTTAAATTGATTAGTGCTAAATATGGAAACCCATCAAAGCACCTAAAGGTGATTGCAGTCACCGGCACAAACGGTAAAACGACAACCGTTAACTATATTAATGAAATTCTAAAAGAAGCTGGTCTAAAGACGGCTATGTTTAGTACCGCACTTATTGAGGTCGCTGGTAAGACACAGCTCAATGATCTTAATATGACCGTTGCATCAACAGAAAGGATGCAGGCGTTCTTTCGCGATGCTAAGCAAGCGGGCGTTGACTATGTTGTCCTAGAGATCACCAGTCATGCGCTTGTCCAACATAAACTAGATACGGTGCCAATTGAAGCTGCGGTTTTGACCAATCTTACCCAGGATCATCTTGATTATCATAAGACGATGGAAAACTATGCGGCCGCTAAGGGCAAGTTATTTGCTAAGAATCCTCGCTTCATTGTTCTTAATAGCGATGACGAATGGTTTGAGTATTTCGATAAGTTTAGCGCAACCGACCAGAAGATCACGTATGGGGAGGGTGAGAAGGCTGAAGCGCGAATTGAGCACTTTAAACTGTATAAAAAGGGAAGTGAGGCGACGGTTGTTATTGATCACCAGACAAAACTACCTCTCGCAACAGCGCTCCCAGGTGAATATAATATATACAATATGACGGCCGCTGCTGCAGTGACCTATCTTCTCGGTATAAACTTGAAAGACATCGTCGAAGGAGTTGCGAATCTAGAAGGGGTTCCTGGTCGTTTCGAATATGTAACACAAGGAACAGGGTATGATGTTATTGTCGACTATGCACACACCCCTGATGCGTTAGAAAAACTGCTTACTGCTGCTCGATCGATTGCCAGAAACCGGATTATTCTTGTTTTTGGGGCAACAGGTGACCGTGATAAAACAAAACGTCCCATTATGGGGAGTATTGCAGCACAACTTGCCGATAGGATCATACTGACAGATGATGAGAGCTATAGCGAGGATCCGCAGGCTATTCGAGATCAAGTTCGTCGAGGTATTGAAGAGATAAAAGGTACGATTAAATTGACTGAAATCGGTGATCGATACGAAGCGATCGAAAAGGCGTTATCGATTGCTAAGAAAGATGACATGGTGCTCATTACCGGCATGGGACATGAGCAATACCGCATTGTTAACGGTGAGAAACTGCCATGGAATGATGGAGACATCGTTCGTGAAATCCTGGCAAAAAACAAAAAGACTCTCGGATAGAGAGTCTTTTTAATAGTAGTTTTCTTTATAGAGTACGTTATGAATCTTCATAACGACTCGTTCGCCAATTGAAGACCAGATCTTGTATCGTAGCGGCTTAATGACAATATCGTAGGCACCGATGTAATCAGTCACCTCTTTATTGAAGCTTGTCTTGAAGCGTCCAATCCCATAATGAGGATGTGACTGGTCTAGGATTTTGTCAGATGGAGGAGCACCGCAGAAGTCATGAATGCGTGCACCTCGTTCTTTTGCCCACGTAATAACATGCCATTGAAGCAGGTGACTGGCTCCGTATACAGTGCGTTTGCGAATACTTGCACCATCTTTATAGGTACTTTTTTCTCCAAGAATGAGTGCATAAGCGCCGGCTACTATCTTGCCATCAACGTATGCGAAAAAGAGTTGTCCTAACTTTGCGTTACTATAGCGTTGCCAAAAGGCTTTGTAATATTCGTAGCGGCGTATACGAAACGCGCCTCGAGCTGTCTCGGCAAGAAGCTCATACATGAGTGTGCAGTTTTCCTCGTTTGAAGGCACTTGTTGCACAGTAACCCCATCGCGCTCGGCTCGTTTAATGGCGTGGCGACCTTTTTGGTTCAGTTTTGCTAAAATCGTATCGATGTCGGGAGAGAGGTCGAGCGTAACCGTAGAAAAATTGGGTTGGATAGGGGTGACCTTAATGAGACCGAGCTTCATGAGGTCGGCTCTATTCTCTGAAGTTTTGAGGAGCTCTGGCTCTATTTTGATGCAAAAAACACCATTAGAATGGGCGAACGATTTGAGTTCTGGTAGGATGGCATCTAGCTCTTTTGTGGAGGTGACCCCCGGACCCTTAGGGATATACCATAGATAGCAGTTCATAACGAGCGCCTTTTCTAAAACGGCAACGGCGAGGTGATCAATAACAATAAATCGAGGCGTCCATCCGCCCATTCGTTTCTGTTCTGCGAATTCGTATCCCTGAAAGATGTTGCCCCCATCTGGGTTCGCAATAATGGATGTATTCCATACTTTGATTTCATCTCGAGTGGCAAATCGTATGCTCATTTTTTCATTATACAAGATAGCGGCTGCCTATTCGAAGTAATTAAGGACGGTCGAGCGAATGGTACAATGGAATTCATGGGCGATGCATTAATCACAAATTATGACATTCGAGGGACGAAGGAGTCAGGCCTGAGCGTCGAATGTGCGTGGAATATAGGGAAAGCTATTGCAGATTGGCTTCCGTCAACAGGCGGAGTGGTGGTTATGTACCATGCCTCACAGAGCGATATTGCTAAAGCGGTCATTGAAGGCTTGAGGTTACAAGGAAGAGCTGTGGTAGACGGCGGTCAAGGCGATGCAGAAGTAGCGAAAAAGCAGATAACTGCATCTGGGCTATCTGGGGCGGTCGTCGTTGGTCAGGACGCGTTAGACCATGCAACGACCATTGAGCTTTATCAGCACGAAGGGAAGCTCGTAGGGGGTGAATCGGGATTGAGAGATATTTGTATCTTAATTGATGCGGGTAACTTTGTTCCGGCTGCATTACGAGGGACGCTTACACATATATAGTGCATAAAAAACATCAAAAATTAGCACTCGCAGCTTGCAAGTGCTAATTTTTTTCTTTACAATAGGGATGCAAACCAAGGAGGAAGAGATATATGAGCACACCGATTAAACCTCTGGCTGATCGTATTGTTGCAATACGTGAAGAAGCGGCAACTAAGACTGCCAGCGGATTATATTTACCAAATAGTGCACGAGAAAAGACACCTGTTGCTGTTGTTCAAGCGGTAGGTCCTACTGTGAAGAGCTTAAAGGTACACGATAGAATTATTTATAAGGATGAGTACTCGACAACCGTTCTGAAGATTGACGGCGTTGAATATCTCATTATAAAAGAAGAGGATGTTCTAGCAACCGTCTAACCGTTAGTGGGTTGATTTTTTGCTAAGGAGAAAACACATGGCTAAGAAAGTTTTTTATGATGATGATGCGCGTGCGCGCGTACTAGGTGGTGCAAAAGCACTCTATGATGCTGTGAAGGTAACCTATGGTCCTAAGGGGCGAAATGTGGTGATAGCGAAGGGCTACGGTGGTCCAACCGTAACACACGATGGAGTGACGGTTGCTGAAAGTATTGATCTACCAGAAACAGATGATGAGACACTAGGCTATAAGGTAGGTGCTGAACTCATTAAGCAAGCAGCGAGTAAGCTTAATAAGGTTGCAGGTGATGGTACGACAACCGTAACCGTTCTTACCTATAACATCTTAAAAGAAGCAAACCGTCTTATTGCTGCGGGTCATAACCCTCAAGAACTCCGTAGGGGTATTGAGGCTGCAGGAGCTGAGGTGATTGCGAAGCTCGATACTCTCGCTGAGAGCATCGAAGGGAAGAGTGCTCGGGTTGCTGAAGTTGCGACAATTAGCGCTGGCGATACGACCATTGGTAAACTCATTGCCTCTGTTATTGAGAAGGTAGGCAAAGATGGTGTTGTGACTGTCGAAGCAAGTCAAGGACTCGAACTTGAAGCTGAAGTTGTTGATGGCTTTAATCTTGATCGCGGCTTCGTAAGCCAGTTCTTTGTCACTGATGTCAGTCGACAGGAAGCGGTGTACGAAAAGCCAGCAATCGTTATTACTGATAAGAAGATTAGTAGTGTACAAGAGTTCCTCCCAATGCTTGAAAAGCTTGCGCAGGCTGGTAAGAAGGATGTCGTGCTTATTGCTGACGAAGTCGATGGTGAAGCATTAAGCATTCTTGTTCTTAATAAGCTTAAGGGCGTATTTAATACCGTTGCTGTAAAGGCGCCTGCGTTTGGAGACCGTCGTAAGGATATTCTTCAGGATATTGCGACGTTAACTGGTGCGGTTGTTGTGAGTGATGATCAGGAACTTTCATTTGAGACGGTTGGTCTTGAAGTTGTCGGTTCGGCTCGTAAAGTTATTGTTGGGAAAGATGAATCAACGATCATCGAAGGTGCTGGTAAAGCAGCTGATGTTAAGGCGCGTATCACACAGATTCTATCTCAAGCTGAGAATGCGAGCAGTGAGTATGACAAAGAACAGTACGAAAAGCGTGCCGCCGCTCTTAGCGGTAAGGTTGCTGTCATTAAGGTTGGTGGAGCAACTGAGACAGAGATCGATGAAAAGAAGTTTCGTGTGGATGATGCAGTTGCTGCAACCAAAGCTGCTCTTGCTGAAGGTATTGTAGCTGGTGGGGGAGTGACACTCGTCAACCTTTCTGCAGGTATTAAAATCGATGGCGCTGATAGTATTAGTGCGGGCCGACAGATCTTGAAGAACGCTTTGCGACAACCGTTCCTACAGATTATGTCTAACGCTGGGCTCAACAGCGAAGCGCTCCTTGCGCAAGTGGAATCGGGTAAGGTTGGGTTTGGAGTGAACGTTAATACCCCTGAGAAAGGCTTAATTGATGTTAAGAAGGCAGGGGTGATTGATCCTGCTCGAGTAACCAAGGTAGCCGTCCAGAATGCGGTTTCAATTGCTTCTACAGCAGCAACTATGGGAGCACTTGTTGTTGATATTCCTGAGCCTGAGGCACCAATGCAAGCAGGTGGTGGCATGCCTGGAGGAATGGGCTTTTAGTCCAGGTGTTGAATGGAAAATAAAAATAGCCTCGTATGAGGCTATTTTTTGATACTAGCATTCGGTGGGATTCAAGCCTGCCACTGCTTTCGAGGAGTTATATTCCTATTCGCGCTTGCGCTTTGGAACTGAAGCTATTACTTATATAGTAAAAGAGCTCTTCAGCGAGCATTCAGAAAAAATCCAACGGATCGATCCTTAACAGAAAGGTTACTCCTTTGAAAAAGGTGAGAACGAACGTCTTCGTGACGCTCTTCACTGCACTGGCTTTCTTGTTCGGCGGAATTACACCGAACGTAGCGCAGGCGGACGAGGTCACAGCTTCGCCGTGGCCCCTGTCGATCACGAGCAGTAACATGGCCCCCGATTCGATCACAGCATTCGGTGGCGACAATGTGTCGCTCACGAACTGTGGCAACCACCAGCAGGCCGAGTCTTTCCAATACATCCACGACGGTGTGTTGGCAAGTTCACTCCCTGGCAACAGCCAACAAGGCCCCGTCTGGGAAGGAATTACGTGCAGTGGTAACCAGTCGCTGGCGACAGCGGATGGTACCTTCTACACGACGGACACGGCCATGAGCTATGGATATCCCACGTATCGATTCGAGGCCATGAAGAATGGCCGCGTGCTCTGGCAGACGGATGTTTCTAGTCCGTCGATCTGTGGCGCGATGAGCACGTGGGGTGCCGACCAAAACGACGCCCAGATGACCTATGCTTCCCAGGGGAGCGACGGCGACATCTACGGCATCATCCAGGCGGCACAGCCTGGCTGTGCGACGTACCTGGCAAAGGTGGACGGCGCGACTGGCACGATCCTGTTTAAGCAACAACTTACTGCTGACGGCTCGGAAAGGGGTGGTCGGCTATGGGTCTACGACGATAAGCTCCTGACCGTCAGCACCAGTGGACTGCTTCGGCAGTTTGGCTACGACGGCACGGAGAACACTTCGGCCTCGTATCAGTTTCCAAGTTCCCTTGGGGGCTTCGGAGGTGCATACGCCAACGCCGACGGTCGCGTCTTCGCGGTTGGTGCCTGCACTGGCTCAATGACCGATACGTTTCTCGCCTACCACGACCCGAACGGTGACAACTACGTCGGCGCAAGTGGCCTGGGATGCAACCCGAACGTGTCCTATACGGTCGGCGGCAATGGGTCGCTCGTCGCATACGACCCGCATGATACGGCGACAACGTTCCACTTCACGACGACTAGTGTTACGGGGACCTCGGTCACCGTGCCTAGGCCGTCAGGTGTCACCTACTCCTACAACGACGGGTACTGGCAGGACCAGAGTGGCAACGCCATCACGGTTCGCCAGTTCTACACTGGCAGCTGGGCGTTGGCCGGAATGTCCGTCGATTACATCAACGGCACCACTGGCGTGGTCAGCAATGTCTTCTCTATGGGAGTTGACACCGACCATCCCAACCCGCAGGTCTCTCGCAACGATATTGCGGGCGGGTACTTGTACTCGCTTATCTGCCATAACATGAGTCAGTGTCCTAGCACGGCCAGTACTAGCCTTGACGAGTGGATCCACAAGATCCAGCTGCCGTCGGCGTTTGGGACTGTCGTCAAGGATACGGGCCAGTTCGCAACATACACGAGCACCAAGCTCAACTATGTCGCGATGGGAGACTCGTTTTCGAGTGGTGAGGGGAATGGCCCCTTCCTCACAGGAACGGACGTCTCTGGTGTCAACACCTGTCACCGGAGCAGCGCAGCCTACCCTGAGCAGCTAGAGACGTCGTTGCTGAACTGGAACCTCACGGATTTCGTGGCATGTTCAGGGGCGACGACTGACAATGTGCTTCACGGCGGTCAGTTCGCCAACGAACCTGCGCAAGTGGGTGCGTTGAACGATACTACCAATGCCGTGACGATCACTATCGGTGGGAACGATGTCGATTTTGTTAACTTCGGGGCTGCTTGCGTCGCGGGTCTCTGCGATGAAGACAGTAATTCCTACGCAAACTCGGCTAACCTCATCGCCAACATTCTGCCGGGTAACCTGAAGGTCACGTACGAAACGATCCTCCAGGATGCTAAGAATGCTCAGATTTACGTTGTCGGCTATCCGCAAATGGCGCCGATCAAATCATCGTCTGACCCGGTGGATAACACCTGCCCCTTCCTATACGGCGAAAACGCCCCGATTCACTGGACTGAGGCCCAGGCCGCACGGGACCTCGTTTCTGTGCTTGACCAGACCATTAGCAACGAGGTCGAAACGGTTCGGCAGGAGAATGCGGATTACAGTTCACGGCTGCACTACATCGATGTGAACACCAGTGGCTCCTCCTTTGTCGGGCATGCCATGTGCGACTCGAATGGTCTAGGGAGCTCCTATTTCAACAATGTGGACCAAATTATTCACCTGCACCCTACCTGGGTGTTCCATCCGAACGCAAGTGGCCACCTCGCGTACTCCACCGAGATCATCAACGCGATCACAGGCGGAATCGGATAGTTAGATTGAATTGCTGAAGAGTACGCCCCTCAATCTTGGTTGCCGCAAGGCAGCCTGGGTTGAGGGGTTCTTCAAAGATATTATTTCGTTCCGTTAAAAAGGAGCTAGACCGTGAATGAAAATGTCCAGGTAGGAAAATACAATGAGTGACGCATACCATAGCACTGGGGCGGCTACTATGATCATGAGGATCTTCACGATGAGTGGCCATTGCGCATAGAGAACGGCTCCAAGCGGCACTAGAACGCTGCCGATATAAATTGGTATGGAACATATTGTTGTAGCTAGGCTGTCGCCCAGACTGCAATTGCTAGGGCTTATAGTGCAAGATAAGGTTACCTGCAAATTGGTGAGGGCGAGAATGAAAGCCCATCCAAAAGTGAGCCCGATCCCTGTTAGGATTAGCGGCTTTTTTAGTTTCTCTGGTGATGCGGCTTGCTTGGATTTGGCTATCATAAGGATAATTGTATCAATGTACCTCTCTTTCTAAAAGCCGCGTATGCCATGACGAGTAATAACTAGGACCAGTAAAAGTTTCCTGGCTATTATGCCAACACTCGTGCAAATGGGACGCAAACGCCAGAATATACCAGATATTCGCTGTCTTTATTGTCTATAAGGGTATGGACGGTTTTTCGTTATTTTTAAAGTGTTGTAATTGAATTTTCGTATCATCTATCTTATAAATAAAGGAACGGGTGGGGTAGGCAATAAGATATAATTGCCCTCAACATATATCACCAAAAACATCTCATAAAAGAAAACTACATACTCTCATCTACAATCACGCGTTCTAACTCCTAGCCGTGGCCTATCCGTAGCTCTTGCAGAACGCTCTGAATCTCGGAGCGACTGCTTTCGTGGCATGTTCGGGAGCAACGACAGACGCGATCATTGGCACCGGCGGTTTCAAGACCGAGTCGCCCCAGATCAAAATGACGTAGATTTCACGGACTACGCGGTCGCGTGTACCGTGACGCTGTGTGGTCCTGGTATATTCGACTACAACTACATCATGAACGCAATCAACGCGTCCAGCTTCTACGACAACCTCGTGGCAACATATGAGTCGATTCTCACCCATGCGCACAACGCACAGGTGTATGTCTCAGGGTGTCCTTACATGGCGACGCAGACGTCAGATGTCTGCGGCTTTGACGACCTGACGGGAACCTGGGCGGTCGAAAGCCAATTGAACGCAGTCATCAGCGGTGCGGTGAACGACGTGAGAGCTGCTATTTCAACGGGTCTTCCGACTACGCATCTCCACTATGTCGACCCAACCCTGTCGAGTTCTCCGTTCGCTGGGAAGTACTTGTGCAACGGTGGTGCGAGTGACTTCAACGGGCTCAACTTGGCTCACCGAGAGTACTCGTTCCATCCGGACGCAGCCGGACAGCAGGACTTCGCGTCCGTGTTCGTGAGCCAGATGCCGTAGTCTGAAGCAGCTTCGCTGAAGCGCAAAAGCCCCCGAGGTGACTCGGGGGCAACTTCATTGTTAAAACCTATAAAATAATGCAAAAGTAGTTATCGTAAACAGATAGAATAATATACCGAGCAGCACACCGGTTCCGACTAAGCTCACCACATAGCGTTTCCATACGGGAGTCACAATTCTCTTTTCACTGATGTTATAGATGTCGTCCATCTGGTACATTACTGGAAAAATGACAGCAGCAATGGGGACTAGCAAGATAATAGCCACGATCAGATTACTACTATCGGTATCCAATTGTCTGAGTAGACCATCCAATAGGTTACTATTGGTCAGGAAGGCGACCAACACGAACCAGATTATTATAAATAATGATTTTAAGCCCAAGTATGTCTTTTTTGTTTCAGATGATGGGTTACGCTTAACCTTTTTACCATGTACATATTCTACTATGCTATGCAGTAGTTTCCCTGCGGGCTGGACGATTCATATCTATGATCAATCACAAAAATATCACGATCATGAAAGAAGGCGTGATGTCTCAAGTTCATTGCACGGAACGACTACTGCGACTGTAGTGCTTATGTAATATTTCTATTTAGTCACAGTCATAAGATCATTACATTCTCTGGCTTGATATACTAAGGCATAAGTTAAATTCACTATTAACATAATGCTATGCAATAAACACGTCATCACATGGTCAGGCTTTAGTTAAGTTTTCTTGATAGCTTATATATCAAGACTATTAACATTGGAGTTTTATTGCAGAAACATACAGGGAAGCAATTGTTGCTATTGCAACAGAACATATTAATAAACCATCCATACGATACATCTCAGGTCATCCGGAATTAGGACAATCCCCAGTCGAGGGCTTCGATTGCTCGGGTTTCGTCCGTTGTGTCTTACATGTAGCCGGTCTTACTCCTCCAGACTATATAGGACAAGACGGCGTTACGCGTCCAGTCCGTCATGTGAACGAATTTTGGGATAGTTTTGGGGTTATGGTCCACGATGAATGCCGACAACCCGGAGACCTCATCTTTTTCTCAAGACGAGGTGCCTTTCCAACGCATATAGGAATTGTTCGTGATGAGGAGTCGTATATTCATGCTCCGGGCGTAAGCGAGTCACAAGTTGAGATACGACCCATAAGTTACGATGAAATAGCTAAGAATAGCTTGTCACGACAAATCTATCGAAGAAATCCCATCGGATTCAAGTCACCAACAATATCAATAGACCACCCTACGTATCGCTACTATCAGAAGCTTATATAAAACTACTATCTCTAAAGTATTAGATTGTGATTTTAGTTGAGAAGCTAAGCTACTCTCGTTTTGCCCGATGAGAGCAAAACGAGAGGGAAGGGACGTAAGCTGAGAGGTTCTGCCTATACGTGAACAATCTGACTCTAGCTTTTATTTTCTAGGAGATCTTATTGATGAGGATTCGAGAGATAGTCGATCTCTTTAATAACATCGAGAAGTGCTTGTGCACGACGTGCTTCATCTGTGATCATGCGGGCAGCTTCGTGGGCTGGAGCGATAAGCGCCTGGTCATCTGTTGAGCGAAGAAGGAGAAGGTAGGTGTCAAATTTCTCTTCTGGAGAAACGTCAAGTTTATCAACAAGGGGCCTCAGTTCGCTGAGGGCGTCTTTTTTAATAGATTCAAGGTCGCTACTAACTGTGGGCGCTACCACGACAGGGGCGGCAACTGGTGCGGTGGGTGTACTCATAGCAGTTGGATCTGGCATTGGTGCTGGCTGCTCGATAGGATCAGGTTGCATGGAGGCAAGATCATCGTTTATCGATGTAGAGGCTGCTGCATTAGCTTGTTGATTCACCCCTGCTAGCACCTTAGCTAGCTCTTGGTCATCACTAATTGGTTGTTGTGCTTGCGGTTGAATATCCATGCCCACCCCTGATATTAATACTTATGCTTCGTTACTAAATACTGTATCATAGTAAGAGCGAAACTCGCAAGTGAGTAAGCGTTGGAGGTGGTATGCTTGATGACAATAATGTAATAAGACAAAAAGATCCGTCAGATGCGCTAGGCGTGGCGGCGAAACAGTATGAACAAGCTCGCTTTAGTGCGACCGTAGAACATCCTGAGAATGACGGACGCCCTATCGCAAATATTGTACTTGTAGGTATGGGTGGATCTGCTCTTGCGGCTGCGTTAGCAAAGACATGGTTGAAAGCAGATATGACGATTCCCTTCGAGATTGTGAGGAACTACGAGTTACCTAAGTATGTCAATCACGACACGCTAGTCATAGCGAGCAGCTACTCTGGGAATACTGAGGAGACTATCGAGGGGTTGAAGGAAGCTCGTTTGAGCGGTGCTCAAATCGCTATTATCGCCTCAGGTGGTGCATTAAAGGAGCAAGCAGATGTAGACGAGATATGCTACGTTCAATTACCATCCGAACTACAACCGCGTATGGCTGTTATCTATAATTTGCGAGCCCTAATAGCTATCCTTGTACATTTTCAATTGATTGCGTCTCATTATTTTGGCGATATAGCAGATTGTGCTCAGTGGCTCGGTGAGCAGACTCGCTCATGGACAAGTGATGTGTCGGTGGATAAAAACTATGCAAAGCAGCTTGCTCTTATGGCGGTAGGGAAGACAGCAGTGTTTTACGGAGGTCAAGAGACGTCACCGGTTGCCTATAAGTGGAAGATTAGCTGGAATGAAAATGCAAAGAATGTTGCTTTTTGGAATGAATTTCCAGAATTTAATCACAACGAATTTATCGGTTGGACGTCACATCCAGTCGAAAAGCCTTTTGCAGTCTTTGATCTTATGAGCAATTTCGAAAATCCTAGGATTTTGAAACGGTTTGAAGTAAGCGATAGGTTACTGAGTGGTAAGCGACCGAAGGCAACAAACATAAAACTTAAAGGTGACACGTTACTTGCTCAACTATTATGGGGTAGTATTCTCGCTGATTTTGTCAGTATCTACCTCGCTATTCTTAATGGTGTTGACCCAACACCCGTTGCTTTAATCGAGAAGCTGAAAAAAGAACTCTCTAGTGATACTGTCTAAGCGCTTCGATCGGGTCTTTGCGCGCTGCGCGTAGAGCTGGATATATTCCAAAAAGCACTCCGACGAACAGTGAAATACCGAGGGCGGCAAGCGCTATTTGCCATGTTACTGCTGGGCTGAATGTGAGAAGAATAGTGCTCACAATGAAAGCACTACCATAGCCTAGTAAATAGCCTATGAGCCCTCCTATAAAGCTAATGATGAGCGATTCAACGAGGAACTGCCATACAATATTGGCGTTGCTTGCCCCTACGGATTTACGGAGTCCAATTTCCCGTGTACGTTCTGCTACGCCAACTAGCATAATGTTCATAATACCGATGCCGCCTACAATGAGTGAAATTGCAGCAATTGTGGTCATAACAATGCCTATGATCGTAAAATACTGGTTCGTAGGCTTAGCGATAGCATTGCCTGACAGGATAGTGAAGTTTTGCTCGCCCATATGATTACTGCGTAGGGCTGTTGATGCATCCTTAATAGCACCAGGGAGGTGATGGGCATCCTTAGCGCGTATGTCGATCTGCTGAATTTGTGCTACGCCTTGATTGAAGCTTTTGCCAGTATCCAACTTAATGATCGCCGTATGATCAAAGTCGACGCTATTAAAATTAATAGGATTATTCACAGGCTTTAAGACACCTATAACGCGAAAAGTTTGTCCATGAATGGTAAATGTCTGGCCGATCGATTGATCGGTGCCAAAAAGATCAATTGATAGTTGATCTCCAATAACAGACGTATCTCTATCTGTACTGTCATCTATGAACTGCCCCGATCCTAAAGACAGGTTTGCAATGCTGGCTAGATCAGGTGATGTTGCCACGATCGTGTCATTCATGACTGTCGTATGAGTAGACTTCGCTGCTCCGTTAAGGAGCATCATTGGCGCGACCTTATCAATAGAAGGCAGGGCACTTAACGAGGTAAGGTCCTGTTCAGTAATAGAGCTCGTGATGTAGTGCTGCTGGAAGGTAGCATCTAGGATGTTGCTTGTGTTTGGTGTGGGGAGGCTTGATTGAATAACGGCAATGTTACCGCCAAGGCCCTTGATTTGAGAGGAGAGAATATTCGTTACGCCGCTACTGAGCGAGAGAACGGCGGTCATACTCGCAACACCAATGGCAACTCCACTAATAGTAAGTAGCGTCCGGATTTTTGTTGATTTCAGGGAATGAAAAGCGTTTTGGGTATCTTCGATAAAGAGTAATCGCATTTATTTTTTCTTCGCTTTCTTTCTTGGCTTCTTTTCCTTTTCCTCACTCTTTTTTACTGGCTTGGTGACGTTCTTCTCTTTTTTAGAGGTTGAACTCGCGCGACGGTTGAGGGGAATCTTCTCGACTGTCTTTTCAAAAACAATAGGAATCTTTGTATCACTCGCAATTTTGCCATCAAGCATGTGGATAACTCGACTTGCGTAGGTCGTCAGATCTGGGTTATGGGTGACCATGATAATGGTATTGCCTCGTTTATGAAGGTCGGCGAGTTCTTCCATGATAATATGACTGGATTTGCTGTCGAGATTACCTGTTGGCTCATCAGCAAGTAGGATGGAAGGTTCATTAACGAGCGCACGTGCTATGGCGACGCGTTGCAATTGGCCGCCAGAGAGTTGCCAAGGCATATAATATTCTCGCTCGGAGAGGTGGAAGTTCTTTAGTATCTCACTCGCCATTTGAAGTCGTTTGGTTCTTGATACACCCTTATAGGTAAGGGGAAGAGCGACATTTTCAATGACATTCAAGCGATGAATGAGATTGAAACTTTGAAAAACAATACCAATTTGTCTACTACGGATACGGGCATGACGAGAGTTACTGAGGTGCTCTACAGACATGCCATCAAGGAGGTATTCACCCTCATTGGTTCTATCGAGTAGCCCAAGTATGTTAAGGAGCGTTGTCTTTCCGCAGCCGCTTGGTCCCATAATAGTAATGAATTCACCCTTTTCGATAACAAGATCGACTTCATCGAGTGCGTTGTGCATCGCATCACCAAGGCCGTAGCTTTTTGTGAGCTTGCGCAGCTCTATAACGGGTGTGTTCTTTACTTTCATCTTTACTATTATAGAGGTGGAAAAGACCGAAAAGCAACCGGGGCTTTGTGTAAATAATACAACTGGTATACTAGACATACGTGGAGAGGTGGCCGAGTGGTTGAAGGCGCACGCTTGGAAAGCGTGTGTATCAGCAATGGTACCGCAGGTTCGAATCCTGTTCTCTCCGCCAGAGTTTATAAAACTATACAAAAATCCCTTACGTCACTAAGGGATTTTTTGTTTTTGGGGTAGCCATGACGCTTTTGGTTGTAAAATGTACAAAAAGGCTTGAAAACCACACATATAGGGCCTATAGTTTTATTTAGACACTACATATGTAGGAGTTCAATCAAAACACACATTTTGCAAGGAGGGTATTTGCACCGCTAAACGGTCCTTTTCTTGCACCCGTGGGAGGGGTGATGTGAGGTGAAAAATATAAAACGAAACAGGGGATATAAGTTAGATGGGTGAAATACATGTAGTAAAACGCGACGGCACACGCGAACCCTTTGACGCAAACATGATCAACCTTGCACTTGTTAAAGCGAGTGAGGGGTTGCCAGATCAGATTAGTAAAGTTGTTCAGGTAGCTACTGAGCTGCAGCTGACACTATTTGATGGTATTACAACAGAGCAGCTTGATGAAGCAGTCATTCATACGGCGCTACAAAACGTAAAAGATGATCCTGACTTTGATATTATCGCAGCTCGCTTATTACTTAAGAATATATATAAGAATATTCTTGGTGATTACGAAACAGAAGAAGAACTGAAGAAACTGCATGAAACCAAGTTTCCTATCTATCTACAAGATAGTGTTAACTCCGGACTACTTGATGTGCGAATGACGAGTAAGTTATTCAATCTTAAGAAGCTTGCTAAAGCACTTGATCCTTCACGAGATAATCTCTCCAAATATCTAGGGGTGATCACAAATAAGAATCGTTACGCGCTACGGAAGCAGAACGGTGCAGCGATTGAGGTTCCTCAATTTACCCACATGCGTATTGCAATGGGACTTAGTTTTAATGAGGAAAACCCGACAGAAGCGGCTATAGATTTTTATAGGCACATGAGTAACCTCGATTATGTTCCAGGCGGATCAACTCGTGTGAATGCTGGTGGTTCTTTTCCTCAGCTATCAAACTGTTTCCTATTGGAAGTGCAGGACGATATGGAATCGATCGCAAAGGGGATACGTGATGTTATGTGGATCGCGAAGGGTACTGGAGGCATCGGTATCAGTTTGAATAAACTCCGTGCTGCTGGTAGCCCAGTCAAAACAACGAATACAGAGTCAACTGGCCCTATCCCATTCATGAAGATGATCGATACTGCACTCTTTGCAGTGAGTCGTAAGGGTAAGAAGGCTGGTGCTGCTGCGCTCTATATGGAGAACTGGCACCTAAACTTCCCTCAATTCTTAGATTTGAAGCAAAATTCAGGTGATCCGTATCTACGTACGCGTTTAGCAAATACCGCTGTGTTCATGAGCGACGAATTTATGAAGAGGGTTCAAAACGACGAGCCTTGGTATCTCTTTGATCCAGCTGAAGTATCTGATCTTCCTGAGCTGTACGGTGCAGACTTCTCGAAGCGTTATAAAGAGTATGTTAAAGTCGCTGAAGCTGGAAAAATGCGCGATTTTATTAAAACAAGCGCTCGTGAACAGTTCCGACAGATCCTTACTACTCTTCAGGCAACCTCACATCCTTGGTTAACATGGAAGGACACGATTAACGTTCGTGCGCTTAATAACAACACGTCTACTATCCATCTCTCAAACCTTTGTACAGAGATTACACTTCCCCAGGATAAAGATAATACGGCCGTCTGTAACCTGGTAAGTATTAATTTATCTGCTCACTTAAAAGCAGATAAGACATGGGACTGGGACCGTCTTAGCGCAAGTACTCGTAGCGCAATTCGTCAACTAGATAATCTATGTGATATTACAAATACACCAATTCCTGAAGCGATGCACTCGAACACCCAAAACCGTGCACTTGGACTTGGCACCATGGGCTTTACAGATGTCATTGAAAAACTTGGGTATAGCTATGAATCAGAAGAGGCGTATGATCTTATGGACCAGCTTACTGAGTTCATCAGTTACCAAGCTATCGATGAGTCTGCAGACCTTGCGCAAAAATTAGGTAGCTATCCTACGTTCAAGGGAAGTGGCTGGAGTAAGGGACTGTTACCTATTGATACTGTCGATAGACTTGCTAAAGACCGCAATGTGACGGTAGATGTTGCTCGTACGACTCGTCTTGACTGGGAAGCGTTACGCAAGAAGGTCAAAAAGGGTATGCGCAACGCAACGCTTATGGCTATTGCACCAACCGCTAACATTGCTCATATTGCAGGAACGACACCAGGGTTAGATCCACAGTTTGCGCAGATTTTTAGTCGCTCAACACTGAATGGTAAATTCCTAGAGGTAAATACAAACCTCGTAAACGACTTGAAAGAGCTAGGGTTGTGGGAGACCGTCAAGGACGACGTGTTGCGCTATCAAGGTGATTTAACAAACATTGATGCTATCCCACAGTCGCTTAAGGACGTGTACAAAACGAGCTTCCAACTCAGTCCATATGCCTTTATTGAAGTGGCAGCTCGCGCACAGAAGTGGGTTGATCAGGCAATTTCACGAAATATGTACCTTGAAACTCGAAATATTGATGACATGGTAGACATTTATAGTACTGCTTGGAAAAAAGGTCTTAAAACGACGTACTACCTTCACGTTAAGCCACGGCATCAGGCTGAGCAAAGCACGGTCAAAGTAAATAAAGCTGAAAGCGGTAGTGGCCCACGGAAGACTGGATTCGGATTCGCTAAGAAGCAAACTGTTTAAAAATAGGGGGATAGCAACATGGCTAATGCAAACACAATCATCAACGACGAAATGACACTTGAAGAAAAACTAGCAGCGATCGATCTCGCAATGGCTAACGCACAAGAACAAGCAAACGAAGAAGCGGCTGCAAAAGGTAATATCGCTGCGCCTATTGATCCACAGGATTTCCTCATGTGTGAAGGGTGCCAGTAATGTCGGGTATTTTAGGTACGGGCATACAAGACGGTTTACTACTGAAACCAGTTCATTATAAATGGGCGATGGATCTTTATGACCAGGCAGTTGCTAACACGTGGTTCCCGAATGAAATTCAACTTGGTCAAGACCTTGCCGATTGGAAGAAGATGAGCGATGAGGAGCGTCATGCGTTGACCTTTCTTATGAGCTACTTCAATCCGAATGAGTTGCTTGTTAACAAAGCGCTTGCATTTGGGGTATATCCCTACGTGAATGCAGCTGAATGCCACCTGTACCTTGCAAAGCAGATGTGGGAAGAGGCTAACCACTGTATGAGCTTTGAGTACGTACTTGAGACCTTCCCAATCGATCGTAGTCAAGCTTACGCCGCACATGTCGACACGCCTTCTATGGCGCGCAAAGAGGAATTTGAAACAAAGTTCATTAAGCGAATGACGGAAGATACGCTTGATATTACGACAACTGAAGGTAAAAAAGACTTTGTCCGTAACTTAATTGCCTACAACATCATACTTGAGGGTATTTGGTTCTATAGTGGGTTCATGGTTGCACTCTCATTCCGTCAGCGTAACCTCTTAAGAAACTTCGGTAGTCTCATTGACTGGGTTGTTCGAGATGAGAGTCTTCATCTTAAGTTTGGTATAAATCTCATCTTAACGGTTCTTGAAGAGAATGAAGATCTACAGACAGAGGAGTTTGCTGACGAGATCAAACAGATGATCTTGGATGGTGTCGAGATGGAAGAGGGGTATAACCGTGATTTACTTCCTAATGGTATCCTTGGTCTTAACAGCGATTATATTAATCAATACGTCCGCTACTTGGCAGATCGTCGACTCGAAGAACTTGGATTTGAAGCGAATTATAAGGTTTCAAATCCAGCAAAGTGGATGGCTGCTGCGAATGATACTCTCGAGCTCGTCAACTTTTTTGAAAGTACAAATACAAGCTACGAAGTAAACTCAGGTGGCTCAAAAAGCTAATCTTTAATGAAAACAGAGATCGAAGTAAAGTTCCTTAATGTTGATTTTGAAGAAGTGAGAGAGACGTTGCGTACACTTGGAGCTACAAGAGTGTACGCAATGCGGGACATGCGTCGTTCCATAGTTGAAACACCCGCCATGGAAGCCAAGAATGCTTTCGTTCGTGTTCGTGATGAAGGTGATACGGTGACGTTGACCTATAAGCAAGTGGACGAAGATTCATTAAGCGGCGTGAAAGAAATTGAAGTAGAGGTGAGTGATTTTGAAGCGACTATCGCATTGCTGGATCAATGTGGACTGCCTCAGAAATCATTTCAGGAATCTCGACGTGAAACATGGCACTTCAATGGAGTTGAGGTGGTTATGGATGAGTGGCCTTGGCTTAATCCGTATATTGAAATCGAAGGTGACAGCGAGGAAGATGTGAAAAAAGTTGCTGAGCAGCTAGGCTTTCGTTGGAGTGAAGCCGTTTTTGGAAGAGTAACGTCTGCATATCAGAAGCAATACCCTAAGGGTCAGGCGAACAAACTTGTAACGTTACCCAGAGTGGCCTTTGATAGTGTAGTTCCAGATGTCATCAGCGGGCGGGAATGATGTGAAGTATTAACAATAAAACAATTATATTTTCTATGATATAGGAATAGCATTCAAATAGCCTATAATTAGAAGTATTGGATATTTATAATAAAAGTATGAAGACAAAACTTATCATATTCGGTATAACCGGTGACCTGAGTACACGTAAGTTACTTCCGGCTTTAAGTAAGATTATCACTGCTGGTACCTTTGATGATCTACAAGTTATAGGTGTGTCTAGAAAAAAAATAGACATGAGCGAGTTTTTGCAATCACTACCTGGAGAGATTAATCTAGGAAAGAATGCATCACTATTCTCTATGGACCTTGCGGCGAAAGCTGACTATGAGGAGCTCAAGAAATCTATTAATCTTCAGAAGAATGAACAAGCTGTCGTGTATCTATCGGTACCACCGAGTGCATCCTCTCAGATAGTTACATTGCTTGGTGAAGCAGGACTCAATACACCAAATGTGAAGCTACTTTTCGAGAAGCCGTTTGGAGTTGATCTTGAATCTGCGAAAGACATGATTCTGCATACGTCACGCTATTTCGAAGAAGAACAAATATATCGTATTGACCACTATCTCGCTAAAGAGATGGCTCAAAACATTATTGCATTTCGAAGTCATAACGCACTCTTTAGTCAAATATGGAATCACGAGTTTATTGAGAGAATCGAAATACTAGCCTCCGAAACAATAGGCATTGAGGGCCGTGTCGTCTTTTATGAACAAACAGGTGCTCTCAAAGACTTTCTACAAGGCCATCTTATGCAGTTGCTCGCTTTGACTATTATGGAGATCCCTGATCAACTCGACTGGAATGCGGTACCCGCGTTAAGACTCGAAGCGCTCAGGTCGGTTCGCTTGGCTGATCCAACAACGGCAATAAGAGCGCAATATGATTCCTATCAAGAAGAGGTGAATAACAGTGGAAGCACCACTGAAACGTTTGTGAGTGTTCAATTGGCTTCGAGCAACAGTCGGTGGAACAACGTGCCCTTAACACTTACGACAGGTAAGGCGCTTGATCGGAAAACGACAGAGGTGAGGATTTATTTTAAAAAGCAGCACGACAAGCAGAGTGATGAGCTGATATTTCACATTCAACCCGACGAGGGTGTTGAGATAGGACTCTATACAAAGAAGCCTGGGTACGAGCGTGAATTTGAGGAGCAGAAATTATCCTTTACGTACGCCGAAGATGCTTTGTTGCCTGATGCATACGAGCAGGTGCTCGTAGATGCTATTCGTTCCAGTAAAAGTCTCTTTACTTCAGGTGAAGAGGTCTTGCGTAGTTGGGAGATCCTACAGCCTATTCTAGATACCTGGTCAATGAGTACCGAACGCCTACCATTATATTCTAAAGGAGAAGCTACACACAACATATGTAGCGTTGAAAAAAAGATATGATCACTATATATAGCGTAAACTATCAAAAACATGGTATAATGAAAGCCCATGGAAATGAAAAATAACATGGGACAAAAACAGAAATATATATTTGTAACTGGAGGTGTGCTCTCGGGGGTAGGTAAGGGTATTACTGCTGCAAGCATAGGGGTTGTCTTGCAGGCGAAGGGCGCTACTGTCTCAATTCAAAAATGTGACCCGTATCTCAATGTAGATGCGGGTCTCTTGAATCCAGCAGAACATGGCGAATGTTTTGTGACTAAGGATGGCGCCGAGACGGATCTGGACCTCGGACACTATGAACGTTTTCTTGATATTGAGACGACCAAGCGTTCAATTACGCTATCTGGTCGTCTTCTTCGACAACTTATTAACGACGAAAGGGCGGGTAAGTTTCAGGGTCAGACGGTTCAGCTTGTACCGCATCTTACTCAGGCAATTCAGGAAACTATTATTGAAGCCAGCGTAGGTAGTGACGTACATATTGTTGAAATTGGCGGGACTGTGGGTGATTATGAAGCGCTTAGTTTTATCGAAGCGATCCGTGAATTCTCACAACGTGTAGGAAGGGAGAACTGTCTGTTCCTCCATGTAGTCTATGTTCCCTTTCTGGAAACGAGTAAAGAATTTAAGACGAAACCGGCACAGAATGCCCTTAACGATCTGAGAGGATATGGTATTAATCCTGACTCTGTTATTGTGCGTACGGATACAGAGGCACCAAAATCAGTTGCACAAAAGATTAGCCTCTTTAGTGGTGTTGCCGAGCAGAATATTCTGTTAGTTCCTGACGTAGACACTGTCTATAGAGTTCCACTCGTTATAGCCGAGAGTGCATTGCATGATTTGTTGACTACATTTTCAGGGTTTGAAAAACGGCCGGTACTTTCGACGTGGAAAAAAGTTATTCAAAGACAAGACGTACCTAAAGAACGCGTTATTAGAGTTGGTTTAGTAGTCAAATATATGGATAATCAGGATACATACTTATCTGTCACTGAGGCCTTGAAAGCGGCAGCGTGGGCTGAAGGGCTGGGAGTGGACATTGTTTGGATTAATGCCGAGACTGCTGGTGAGGCTGATTTTAGCGGAGTAGACGCGTTACTTGTACCAGGAGGGTTTGGCTCACGTGGTGTTGAAGGTATGATCGATGCCGCACGATACGCGCTTGATACCAATAAACCCTATCTTGGTATATGCTTAGGGCTGCAAGTGGCGGTCATTGCGGCAGCTCGCAAGGCTGGAATTATGGACGCTCATAGTAGTGAATTTACCGACACAAAGAATCCAGTCGTTTATATTATGAAAGGACAAGAGGGTAAGGAATCGACCGGCGGAACACTGAGATTGGGTGACTATACGGCTACCTTAGTTCCTCATTCAAAAGTGGCAGCGGTATACGGCAGTACGAGTAGTACTGAAAGACACAGACACCGGTACGAAGTGAACCAGGAGTATATTGAGAGCATCGAGCGTGGTGGCTTAGTAATCTCCGGAACATCGCAAGAAGGACGCTTTGCAGAGTACATAGAATCCCCATCGAATACGTATTTTGTTACTACGCAGGCGCATCCTGAGTTTAAGAGTAGACCTACTCGTCCACATCCTCTGTTTTTAGGTTTAGTGCGCCAAGCGATGATTGACAAAAACATAGAATAATGCTAATGTTAAATTAGTTATCAAACATAAAATAAAAAAGTAAACGTATGGCTGAAGAAAAAAATATAGAAGAAGCACAGACCGTTACAAGCGAAGACCTCGATATGTTACGAGTTCTTATGCACAACGTTAGAGGGATTAGCCCTATATCAACTGCCGTTGCCTTTAGTGAAAATGGTGATGTAGACGAAGAGTAATGCGATGTATAAAAAGATGATCCAAAAGGTCATCTTTTTATTTATACGCTACCTCTGTTATACTTTAGTTAATGGAAGAGATACTAACTCAAGTTGTTAAACAGACGTTCGATGTAGATGTGAACGTATCTCTTACTCGTCCCGACACGCAATTTGGTGACTATGCAACAAATGTTGCTATGCAACTTGCCAAGCCACTTGGTAAAAATCCACGCGAGATTGCAGATTTACTTGCGCAAAAGATGCGAGAAACGGGGTATTTCCTAGAAGTCGGTATTGCAGGGCCGGGCTTTATTAACATGCGAGTATCGGCAAAAAAACTTCTGGCTAGCCTTCAGGATCAATGGAGTGCTCGCTATGGCGAATCTCAAGAAGGCAAGGGTAAGACGGTAATTGTTGAATACCCTAGTCCAAACATGGCAAAGCCTTACAGTATTGGGCACTTGCGTCCAGGTAACCAGGGATGGGCAGCGCGACGACTCATGGAAGTGACTGGTTGGAACGTTATTAGTGATAACCATCTTGGCGATTATGGCGCACCATTTGGCGTATGGGTGACTGGATTTTTGAAATTTAGTAGCGAAGAGCAACTCAAAAAAGATGGCGTGTACGAATTGGGTCGGATCTACATAGAGGCAAAAAAGGCTCTAAAAGAAGAAAAAGAACGCAATGAAACCAAACTTGCCGATGAAGTCCAGCAGTGGCTATTAAAGCTTGAGGCGGGGGATGATGAAGCAATTGCCTACAGTAAGCGGTTTAACCAGATCAGCCTTGAGCATATTCATGAAATCATGGGCCGTCTGAAGATAGCAACTGATTATGAGTATGGCGAAGCCTTTTTTGCTCCTGAAGGAAAGGAAATTGTTCAGCGTCTTCTTACGTCGGGTGTCGCTATTAAAAATCCAGACGGATCTGTTGTTGTGTCACTTGCTGAATTTGGATATGATACACCAATTCTTCTTTTGAAATCAAATGGATCTGCACTCTATGCGACAACCGATCTCGCCACAATCCTTTACCGCGAAGAAAACTGGCATCCTGATAGAGTGATCTATAGTGTTGGAAGCGAACAACAATTCCATTTTGCACAATTATTTGCTCTAGCAAAAAAAATGGATATTAAAACAGAGTTTATTCATCTTTGGTTTGGGATGATAGACCAGGTCAATGAAGATGGTGTACGTGAGAAGATGAGTAGCCGTAAGGGCGTCATCCTCATGGAAGAGCTGTTAGATACTGCAGAGGAAAAGGCACGTGAGGTTGTTCACGGGCGCACTATTTCTGATGAAGACATCAAAAAGATAGCGTTAGGTGCGATCAAGTTCAGTGATTTTACGGCTGATCGTCGAACAAACATACTGTTCGACTGGAAGACGATTTTTGCACTCACTGGGTTTAGCGGACCATATGTTCAGTATGCGGCAGTACGTGTGAACAAAATTATAAGAGACAACTCTCCTATAGACCGAATCATAGATAGTGACTATGACTATGAAGAGGAGAAAGACGTCGTTACGAAACTGCTTGAATATCCATCAGTGATCACACTTGCAGCTCGTGATCTTGAGCCGCATAAGGTTGCTACTTATCTTTACGAGCTAGCGAGGGAGATGAATAGATACTATGAACATACGCCAGTCGCGTTGCCTGGAGTAGATGTGGTCACTAAAGCCGCCCGTCTTGAGATGCTTGAAAAAGTAAGCCACGTTTTTACGCATGGTCTTAGTATTCTTGGTATTGAAGTTCCTGAAGCTATGTAACTATTGAAATAAGGAGGGTGAGGTGATTGAAAAAGACGAAAGTGAGTGGCGTACGGTATTATCTCCAGAGCAGTTTGCGGTTCTAAGGGAGAAAAATACTGAAGCGCCATTTAGTGGTGAGTATGATGGTCTGTACGCTGACGGTGTCTACGCCTGCGCAGCATGTGGTCAGGTGTTATTTGATAGTAAGACGAAGTTTGACGCTCAATGTGGATGGCCTAGCTTTTATGATGCTAAGCCAGGATCGGTCTTGTTCCATCAGGATGCGTCAGCTGGGATGACACGAACAGAGGTCACCTGTGCCAATTGCGGAGGCCACCTTGGCCATGTGTTTGAAGGTGAGGGCTTCGGCACTCCTACGGATAAAAGATACTGCATCAACTCGCTTAGTCTGAAATTTACTCCAGACAAGAAATAGGACGGCATCGTACTTAACCAAGACCTATAATTGACTTTATTCATGTATTATGCTAATGTTATAAAAGCTAAACATAAAATAAAAAACGATTATTGAAAAAATGCACGATACGCTGAAACCAAGAAGTTTTGAAATCCGTGATCAAGAGGATCGTCATTACGAACAGAGTCCTGAGGACTTTAGACACGGTCTCACTATATTTGATCGTTATGTTCCCGTAACACCTGAGATGTCGAGCCAGCCTGAATATAAAATGACTTTTTCCCAAAGAGAGCAAGAGTTGGCTGAGGGTGTTAGAGGTACGATCGAGGGGTTCATTGATCAAGCCGTACTTGAGGGACAGTCTGTCGTTACATTTGAAGAGATGTTTAACCGTTTCGATAAAGAACTACGAGGTCGAGCGGAATTGATGGATAAAGAAACGCAAGATGAGATGTTTCTTGTTGCTACGAAAATGAAATACAACCTAGAGGTTCGCTATAATGCAAGCAAGGATAGGAAGTCAGAGAAACCTGCTGGATCTATTCTTGAACGGTCGCTTCCTAGTTCGTCGGCACTTTTAGATTGGTTGAACGAACAAGCGCGGTCTAGGGAAGGTAGAAACTCCTCGTAGTACTTTTTTGTGCTGTGTTTACTATGAACCGTAGGTTTAGGGATAACTTGGAAGATGAGTAGGCTATAATGAAGAATATGACGAAAAAAGCAAAAATCCTCTGGATGGATTTAGAGATGACGGGCTTAGATGCGAATGAGGACCTTATTTTAGAAGTGGCTGCGATTGCAACAGACTGGGATTTTAATGAAGTGGCGGTGTTCGAAGGTATTGTTAAAGATGATCCGCTTGCCATAGAAAGACGCATGGCTGTTAATAGTGATTTTTGGGATAAGAATCCTGAATCAAAACGAGGTCTGCTAGATCAGAATAAGCATGGCAAGGTGGCACTAGAAGTAGAGAGCGATCTTCTTGAGTTTGTACATTCTCATTTTAATGACGACGAGCCAGTACTACTAGGAGGAAACTCTATTCACATGGACAGAAGATTTATTGTTGCTAAGTGGCCTAGGCTGGACGCAAAACTACACTATCGTATGTTGGACGTAAGTGCCTGGAAAGTAGTTTTTGAAGGGAAATATAAAAAGAAATTTCCGAAGCCAGAGGAGCACAGAGCCTTAGGCGATATTAGGGGCAGCATTCTGGAACTCGAATATTATCTTAAAAAAGTACGAGTATCTTCATGAGCGAAAAGGCAATGACACATAAGGAGTTTGAAGAGTATTTACTCAGTTTCCCAAACACCTGGCTGGGCTTTCCATTTGGTGAAGGCACATCCGTGTATAAGATTGGTCACAAGGAAACGGGTGAAGGAAAGATCTTTGCGATTATTCAGGATGGCAGCAAGCCACTAAGGGTGAGTCTCAAGTGCGACCCACACCTTGCTGAGACGTTGCGCGAAAAATATGAAACAGTTGTCCCTGGGTATCATTTGAATAAAAAACATTGGAATACTATTTTGGTTACCGGCCAATTAACAAATGACGAGCTTCAGGATCTCGCTCGTCATAGTTATCAGCTTGTATCTGGATCCTAATCGTTTGGATCATTAAAGTTGGCAAACTGAGTTTCTATTGGTTGCAAGTTGTTATAGGTACTGTTCAAGAATGTCTTAAGGGAGGCGCTATTTGTTGAAGAATAAATGTCCTTCATCCCTGCAATGATTGTTGCTAGTTGGTAGGCCATCTCACGAGCGTAGGTTCTGTCGTATATAGCATTGAGGCGTGCATCTTCTAAGGCCTGGGTAAGAGTTGCTCCGCTTTCTTCAGCGACTATCGTTTTATCGAGATTAGAGGTGTCAACGCCATTGTTTTTATAAGGGACGACGATGTCTCTATTTGTGTTTGTGAGAAGAAGCGTCATGCTGCTGTTTGTCGCGCGTAGAGCGTTACTCTTAATGTCAACCTGTGCCTTTGAGGAGATACTCTGCAGAGTTGAGAGTTGTGCTGCTAAAACCTGCATCTTTTGAGTTGGTCCACTGGCTACTTTACTAATAAACATGAGGCCAATAACGAGTGCAACGAGTATAGCGCCGACAATAACTCCAAGGAATAGCTTGTTATTCATGCCTTGCTTTTTTTGCTGAGGGGCAATTTGATTGAGATAATCTATGGAATATTGGTTTTGCTCGGGATTCATGTTACTGCTATTTAAGCACAACGAGAAGTGGTGGGCAATATTGCTATTGCTTGAGAACCTCAAATGTAGAGAGCCATAACAGGGGTAAGATGATATACTGAAGATACGATGCAAGATGCAAAAGAAGAAGTGCGTGCAAGGCTTAATATAGAGGATGTTATTGGCGAGTATGTTCAATTAAAACGTGCTGGTCGTCATTTTAAAGGTCTGAGTCCCTTTAGTGGTGAAAAATCCCCTAGCTTTTTCGTTACACCAGATAAACATATTTGGCATGATTTTTCTTCCAATAAGGGTGGTGACATGTTTAGCTTCGTTATGGAAGTGGAAGGCATGGATTTTCGTCAAGCACTAGAACATCTTGCGCGTAAGGCGGGAGTTGATCTGTCTGAATATCAGTCAAAGGGTAGTCAGGATATTGCAAAACGTAAGAAGCGTCTCTTAGAAGCGAACAACTTAGCTGCAAATTATTATCAACACAGTTTATTAAAAAACCAGCATGCCCTTGAGTATGTCTTTAAGAAGAGAAAGCTTTCAAAAGAAATTGTCCAGGTTTTCCGCATAGGATATGCACCAACAACAGGGGATGCGCTAATCTCTTTTTTAAGGCGTAAAGGTTTTACCCAGAAAGAATTAACAGACGCAGGACTTGCCAATCGATATGGCGGGGATATGTTTCGCGGCCGTATGACAGTGCCACTGATGGATCCAAGTGGCCAGGTTATAGGATTTACTGCGCGTATCATCGCCGATGATCCGAACGCCCCAAAATATCTTAATACCCCACAAACACTCTTGTACGATAAGGGGTATCATGTTTTTGGATTAAGTCAGGCTAAGGAGTCTATACGTAAGAATGACTATGCCGTTGTTGTTGAGGGAAATCTGGATGTAGTGAGCAGCCACCAGGCTGGCGTCAGCGGTGTTGTTGCAACGGCGGGTACGGCGATGACCGAGCATCATTTGCGCGCTCTAAGGAGGCTCACTGGCAATATTCGTCTTGCTTTTGATGGCGATAGGGCCGGTATCGCGGCAACCGAACGTGCAATACCTATTGCAAGTGAGGTGGGTCTTGAACTGAAAATAATATCATTACCTGATGGCGCAAAGGATCCAGACGAGTTGATTCAACAAGATGTCTCGTTATGGCAACGTGCAATAGATGAATCACGCCCTGCGGTTGATTGGATATTAGAGCAATACAGCCAACGTGAGGATATAACAACAGCAAGCGGTAAACGTATGTTTACTACTGCTGCTCTTGCCGTCGTACGTGGCTTAGGTGATCCCATTGAGAGGGAGCATTATGAGAAATTAGTTGCACAGATGGTCGGGTCTTCCCTTAAAGCGGTACAAGAAAAAATAGAAACAATTGCTATAAAAGAAACTCCCAAAGAGCTCAAGAGTATTAGAGAAGATATCACACGATCTGAGCCTCAATTTGATCATGTCGATACGCTTTTAGGTCTTGCGCTTATGCACCCTCGTTCGCATGAGCTTTTTGAAACCATTGACCCCACAATGTTCTCTGAGTCGAATCGTAGAGCTGTTGTGTCGTACTTAACGAAAAACGAGGGCGTAGTAATCGAAACACCTCAAAAGTTGCAAAGTTTTGACGAGTATGTGACAATAGTTTTATTAAGAGCCGAAAATCGGTATGGTGACTGGAGTGATGATGATCAATACATTGAGATCGCTAAGCTTCTCCGTCAGTATGTAAGCAAATACGAAATACAGTTAGTTACAAAACAGAGACAGTTAGCCGAATCTAAGGGTGATGAGATTGAAGCTAGTCGTTTGCGACAAAAAGAATATTTACTTGTAAAGGAGATGAAACGTGCCTAAAGACGAAGTTATTCCAGACGAGAATGATGATCAGGTAGTAGATGGAAGCGGCGGTCCGCTTAGTGATATTGATGAGCCGGAACTTGACGAGCTAGTCGATGAGGAAGAGGATGACATTGACACTATTAATAGTGGTCAATATTTTGATGATGTCAGCGATGACAGCGTCCGACTCTACCTTCGCGAGATCGGTAAAATCCCTCTTTTGAACGCTGAAGAGGAACTAGCCTTAGCCCAGCGTGTTGTTGCGGGTGATAAAAAAGCTAAGGATAAGATGGCTGAAGCGAATATGCGTCTAGTGGTATCGATCGCTAAGCGTTACAGTGGTCGTGGACTTGATTTTCTTGATCTTATTCAAGAAGGTAACACGGGACTTCTGCGTGCTGTGGAGAAGTTTGATCCAGACAAGGGCTTCAAATTTAGTACGTATGCGACGTGGTGGATTCGTCAAGCTATTACACGCGCAATAGCCGACCAGGCTCGTACAATTCGTATTCCTGTACACATGGTCGAGACGATCAATAAGTTACTTCGTACGCAGCGAAGGATGACACAAGAGCTGAACCGTGAGCCTACTATTGAAGAGCTTGGAAAAGAGCTCGAAATGGAGCCGGAGAAAGTTGAATATGTCATCAAGATCAAACAAGACATCACGTCACTCGACGCTGGTGTTGGTCGGGATGGTGAGGATGAGGATAGTGTTTTAGCTGACTTTATCGAAGATGAAGAGGGTCCTTCTCCTGAGGCATCTGCTACTTCGCAGTTACTAAAAGAACAGGTGCAAGCGGTTCTGTCGACCCTTTCGGAGCGTGAGCAAAAAATTGTAAAAATGCGCTTTGGTCTTGAAAACGGGAAGAGTCATACGCTCGAGGAAGTGGGACAAGAGTTTGCCGTAACGCGTGAACGTATTCGTCAGATTGAAGCGAAGGCACTCGCTAAACTTCGTAAGCATAAGGATGCGAAAAAGCTTCACGAATATCTAGGATAATCGAGTAGCGACAGGTTCAAAAAATCCGCCTCATGGGCGGATTTTTGGTTAATTGTAGAAATCGATGTGTTCAAGTTCCTTGTCGATCTGTTCGTGTAGATGATCAAGGTTGCCGTCATTGATCAGGAAATAATCTGCGATAGCAATTGGTCCACCTTTTTCAATGTTTTCAATTTCAGCCCAGTCCCTTTTGTCTACCTCCGAGGCGGTGAGAGGACGGATGGGTCGGTTGGCCATACGCTGTTTTCGGAGATGTTTTGGTGATACTACCGCTACGACCGTTAGTTCGCCCGGAAATTCACGTTTTAACACTTTATATTCAGTCCAGGTATAAAGACCATCGGCAACAATTCTGTGTTGGCCTGCTGCTATAAGGTCGTGAATTTGAACGACAATGCGTTTAACAACAAAATCTTTTCCTTCTTTTTCGCGTAGTTCTTCTCGAATTGGCTGCTCGTTTGCTTGTGTTAGTTCGAGGCCGCGTTTTGCAACTTCATCTAAGACGATACCACCGAAGTATACCTTTGGGTACCCTCGCTCAGTTAAATAGTCAACTGCAGTACTTTTGCCACTTCCGGTAAGTCCAACGAATGCTATGATTTTGACGTTTTTGTTATGTTCCATATCTATTAGTGTAACAGAGATAAACCAGTGTATACTAGTAGGATGAAACGATTGGTGGTTATTGACGGCAAATCTGTATTTTATCGTGGCTATTATGCGATGCCTGGGTTGAGTATGCGAGATGGAACTCCTACTGGAGGTGTTTTTGGATTTGCAAGTCTTGCGCTAGAAATTATAAAAAAACTAGAGCCCGATTATGTCGCTGTCGCCTGGGATAAGAAGGGAACGAGTATCCGTCGTCGTCTAGAGCTTCTTCCGACCTATAAGGCCGGACGCAAAAAACCGCCTGAAGACTTTTTTGTACAAATACCACTACTCCACGAGTTACTCGATGCCTTTAATTGGCCGCTCTATGAATTCGACGATTATGAAGCTGATGATATAATGGGCGCTCTTGCACTGCAGGCAGGCAAGGAGGGCATAGAAACCTGTCTCATTACGAGTGATCTTGATATGCTGCAATTAGTCGGCCCGTTGACTCATGTGTACGCGCTTAAAAAAGGCTTTACAGACATTGAACAATTTAACGTTGAACATTTTGAAAGTAAGTATGGGATAGGAGTGCATCAGTTTGTTGACCTGAAGGCTCTAAAGGGTGATAGCAGTGATAACATCCCTGGCGTTCCGGGCATTGGCGAGAAAACTGGCGTGCAGTTGCTTCAAGAGTATACAACCCTTGATGGAATATACGAGCATATTGGTGAGATTAAGCCGACTATAGCGAAGAAGCTGGAGGTGGGTAAAGAATCTGCATACCTTAGTAAAGAAGTGGCCGAAATATGGTGTGATGCACCACTTACGTTAGATCTAGGAGCAATGGATGCTCATCAATTAGATTCAACTAAATTGGCTATGTTATTAAAAAGGTTTGAATTTAATTCCTTAGCGCACCGTCTTCCACAGCACATGAAAGAAGCAAAGCAGACAAATCTGTTTGATAGTATCGCTCCAGCTTTAACATTCAAGGGTCTTCAAGCTACACCTTGGGATCAGGGGATTAGTATTAAGGCCTCGGATGAAGTAGTGTTGCACATTACAGAAGAGACGTTGTGGATATCTTCGGATCGAAAGACGGTAACGGGTGTACCGATCAGATCACTCACTTCCGAAATGAAGGTAAGTATGATGAAAGCAAAAATCATTGCTTATGATGTTAAGCTGCTATACCATACGTCGCATACCATTGGCACTGAGCTTCGTTTTGAGAATGTACACGATGTAGCGCAGGCAGCCTTTCTTCTTGACCCACTCTCACGTGATCGGTCGCTTAGTATGTTGCTCAAAGACGAAATTGATGTAGATGATCCATTGCAGGTTACTGCGGCACTATGGCATGTGTATGACGAACAAACTGCACTTTTTGCTGACGAACCGAAAGTAGCTACCATTGCTCGTCAACTTGATTTTCCGTTAACATACGTGCTCTATCGCATGGAGGCGAAGGGTATTAAGATCGATAGTGCCTTTTTATCCGCAATGAGTCAGGAGCTGGGCAATGAACACGCCGAGCTTGAGCAACAAATGTATGCTATGGCGGGTATTGAATTCAACATTGCGAGTCCGACTCAGCTTTCTGATGTCTTGTTTACAAAGCTCCAACTCCCTACTACTGGTATTAAAAAGGGGAAGACAGGATATAGCACAGGTCAAAAAGAGCTCGATAAGTTAAGAGGCCTCCACCCACTTATCGAACTTATTGAGCGTACTCGCGAGCTTGCCAAGTTGAAAAATACCTATGTCGACACGCTTCCGCTTTTGATGGATGATAACGCTCGTATACATACTACGTTCAACCAGGATGTAGCGAGCACCGGACGTTTAAGTAGTACTAATCCTAACCTACAAAATATTCCTGTTAGAACAGACCTAGGTCGTAAGATTCGAGAAGCATTCAGGCCGGAAGAGGGCAATGTTTTTGTGAGCGCTGACTATTCTCAATTCGAATTGCGTCTTGCAGCAGCACTTTCAAACGACAGTAAGTTGATTGCTGATTTTAATAGTGGTATCGATATTCACACTAAAACAGCCAGTGAGGCGTACGGTATTCCAGTTGAGGATGTAAGTAAAAAGCAAAGACGTGCGGCTAAAGTGATCAACTTTGGTGTTCTATACGGCATGAGTCCGCACGGGCTATCTGCGGCTACCGAGATGTCTTTTGCTGAAGCGAAAGAATTTATTGATCGATACTTCACATTACGTGCTCCAATTCGTGCATTTATGGATGATACTCTCGAGAAGGCTAAAAATGAGGGCTATGTAGAGACACTTCTTGGACGACGTCGACCCACTCCTGATGTAAACAGCTCGAATTTTATGGTACGTGAGGGTGCTAAGCGTGCCGCTATTAATATGCCTATCCAGGGAACCGAAGCTGACCTGATGAAATTAGCGATGCTGAAGGTGGATGAGGAATTAGGCGAATTAGGTGAACAAGTATTACAGATCCATGACAGTATTTTGATTGAATGTCCACGAGACAATGCTGAGAAAGTGTCAGAACTCCTCAAGAGGGTTATGGAAAATATCTCACCCGATTTAGGAGTGAAGCTTGATGTTGATGTTACAATCGGGGACAACTGGGGCGATCTTTAAAGACTGGTTTCTTCTAGGGGTGGTCATTGACCTATCCTATTAAAAGTGATACAGTATACTCATGTATAGAGGTAACTCATCTCGGTTCTTCCCGATTGTTATAGTACTTATTGTGGTTGCTATTTCTATTGCTGCACTCGTTTCTTTGGGGCAGGCTATTTTCGGGGGTGGCACACCTTCCCAGAAAGATGCAGGGCAACAGGCTCTTCTTACTACCGATGGCACTACGAGCGTCAGTATGACTGTCCGAGGACCTATCACGGCTGATGAGAACTTTCATTCATACACAGTCACAATTACTCCAACGAGCCGCAGTCTTACGACGTATACAGGCTACACAAATCAGCTACTTGATTCTAAGCAGTTAAGTAACAATGAACAAGCATACGAGCAATTTGTTTATGCGCTTAATTACGCCAACTTTATGAAGGATACTGCGCTCACTGGCGATAAAAATGATATTCGCGGTGTTTGTGCGGATGGAACAGTTTACGAGTTCAATGTTCTGCAAAATAATAGTTCGGTAAAGGAACTCTGGACTTCAACATGTAGAGGCTCTGTAGGTTCATTCCACGCGAGTGTGAATCAAATTTCATCACTATTTCTTCTTCAGGTCCCAAACAGTACAGACTTGCTCAGATCTATCGATTTATAGCTTTACTAGGGAGTATACTGGGGTAATGATGGAAGGCATTATTTTTGATTGTTTTGGGGTGCTATATCACGGAAGCTTAGGATATCTTCGTTCGCTAGTGGATCCGAAACATCTACAGGAACTTAATGATCTCAGCCATCGCTATGATTCTGGGTATATTAATCAGGACACCTATTTTGAACAGGTGGGTGTATTGCTAGGTAGACCTGCTAGTGAAATTGAAAGTATATGTCAAAAGCAGCATTTTCGCATCGAACCTATGTTTGATCTAATCAAGAGAATGAAACCTCATTATAAAATCGGACTTTTAAGTAATGTAGGTCGAGGGTTTATCGACGAGCTTTTTACACATGAAGAGCTGAAGCTGTTGTTTGATGCTGAAGTATTATCAAATGAGGTTGGCATGGTTAAACCTGACGTCGAGATCTTTCAGCTCGCGGCAGCGAGGCTTGGGGTTGCGCCCGAAAAGTGCGTTATGATTGACGATATTCCTTCAAATATTGCAGGCGCTGAACGGGCTGGCATGAAGGGCATAGTCTGCGAGTCGGCAGATCAAGTATCCCAGGAACTTACTCAGCTATTGGAGCGAGATCATGCCTGAGCTACCAGAGGTTGAGACGGTACGTAGAGGGCTGTATGAATTAATTATTGGACGGCGTGTGCAATCGGTTGATTATGATACTGCGAAAAGTTTCCCAAATAGCTCGGACGATGTCGAGCACTTCCTTATTGGTGCTGAGATTGTTAACGTCCGACGTCGTGCAAAATTGTTGATGATTGACCTTTCAACGCACTATACGCTAGCCATACATTTAAAGATGACTGGCCAGTTAGTATATCGTGGAGCGACAGCATTTGGTGCCGGACATCCCAATGATAGTCTTATTGGCGACTTACCAGATAGATCTACCCGTGTAACTGTGACGTTCATAGATCGGACACGGCTCTTTTTCAATGATCAAAGAAAGTTCGGTTGGATGCTACTACTACCCACCGAAGAAGTGCAGAATCTGGACTTTATGAAAAAGGTTGGTCCGGAGCCCCTCGAGGATGCTTTTACGTTAGATGAATTTATTGCAAGGTTTAAGAGACGATCTAAAACGAATATAAAAGCAGCGCTGTTAGATCAGACGGTGATAGCTGGCGTGGGCAATATTTACGCAGATGAGAGCCTCTGGGCTGCTAAGATTCATCCTAAACGTCTTGTCGGAACGATTACAAAAGATGAGTTTTCTCTGCTGTATGACTCTCTACGTAGGATTATGAATCTTGCCATTAGTAAGGGCGGGAGCACTAACAAAAATTATGTTAATGCCGAAGGTAAAAAGGGAAGTTATATGGATTTTGCTAATGTCTTTAGACGAGAGGGGCTGCCTTGCCCACGCTGTGGGACTACCATTGAAAAACTAAGGGTGGCGGGCAGGGGTACTCATATCTGTCCGCATTGTCAGGTTATTACGCTATAATCAAGAGTAATGATCACCGTCTTATCTGGAGAGAATAGTTTTGAAAGAGAACACGCCCTAAAGGCAATCGTCGTTCGATTTGAAGGAGCCCCTGAAAAGATCGACGGGTCTCTGGTCGAGTTAAGACAGCTCCCTGATCTTTTGATGGGCACAACACTTTTTGCTGAGAAAAGGTTGGTTATTATAAAGGAGCTTTCTTCAAATAAAAGTGTATGGGCTGATTTCGCTGATTGGATTGTTCGCTTGTCTGACGAGATACATCTGGTGATTGTCGAATCTAAGCTAGATAAACGTACAAAAACCTACAAAGAATTGAAGAAGAGCGCGGATGTTAGGGAATTTAACCTATATACTGAGCGTGACGCTCCGAAGATTGAACAATGGGTGATGAATATAGCCTCGGAAAAAAAGATTGTTCTCGATTCTCAAGATGCTCGCTTTCTCGTGGCGAGGGTTGGGTTAGACCAATGGACGCTTTACCGCGCACTCGAGAAGCTTGCGATTGTAGATGTTGTTAATCAAAAAGTGATCGAGGAGCTCATCGATCCAAGTCCCAATGAGAGTGTTTTTGCTCTTTTAGAGAGCGCATTAAAAGGGGACAGTGATAGTGTTGTTCGTATTCTCCGGGCACTGAACCTTACTGAGGATCCGTATCGACTTTTTGGTCTGTTAAGTGGCCAAGTATTTCAGCTCCTCGCCCTTTTTGTAGGCGATAAGAGAGAGTCTGAAATAGCAAAGGATTTAGGAGTGCATCCTTTTACGTTAAGTAAGATGAGTTTGTATCTCAAGGGTATCAATAGAACAAGAATGTCTGTCATAGTGTCGGCATTTGTTGAAGCGGATGATGGCCTGAAGACCTCCCAGGCAGAGCCTTGGCTCTTGATCGAACGTGCCTTGGTAAAAGTTATTCATTCTTAATAATGATATAAAGAAGGCTGCTGGGCAGCCTTCTTTATCATTTTGTGAAACTAACTATCTTGTCGCTTTTTTAACAGGTGTCTTCTTGACAGCTGGCTTTTTCGCTGTAGTCTTGCTTGGGGCTTTTTTCTCTTCAACAACAGCTTTCTTAGCCGTTGTCTTTGTGGCCTGTTTTGCGGGTGCGAGCTTTACGCCTGCGTTTTTAGCAACTTTAGCGAGTTGAGCCTTACGACGAGCAACGGTATTCTTTTTTAAGAGTTTTTTCTTAACTGCAGTGTCTAGCTCACTGTGAGCAGCGCTAAGACCTTCGCTCGTTGGTTTTGCTAAAAAGGCTTTTGTAGCTTCTTTGATGTCTTTTTTAATACCAACGTTACGGTCGCGACGTACAATCGTCTGCTTCATTCTTTTTATAGCTGATTTGATGATTGGCATAGTGCTCCTTTAGCTCTTAAAAGTTATAGATACAATCAACGCGTAATTATAGAGGAAAACACTCTAATTGTAAAGTGGTGGTGACAATCGTTGACGTGTTGAAAACACTTATGGTATAGTAAACTCAAAATCTGAAGAAAATAAAAAAGCAGGAAACTGAATGAACGATAGCAACGCGAAGCAGCAAATCGTCGAAAAGATCAAAAGTAGTAACAATATTTTGATCACTGTTAGTACAAATCCATCAGTCGATGAATTGAGTGCTGCTCTTGGACTTACCCTCCTTTTGAATAAGATGAACAAACATGCGACAGCTGTTTTTAGCGGTGCTATTCCTCCCGCGATTACTTTTCTAGATCCTCAGAAAACGTTTGAAAACACCGTGGATAGTCTTCGTGATTTCATTATTGCACTCGACAAAGAAAAAGCTGACCACCTTCGCTATAAAGTAGATGGTGATGTCGTCAAGATTTTTATAACTCCGTATAGGACGACCATCACAGGTGAGGACCTTGAGTTCAGTCAAGGGGACTATAATGTTGAACTCGTCTTAGCACTTGGCGTTAAGAGCCAAGATAGCCTCGATGCCGCACTCGCCGCTCATGGTCGGATTCTTCATGACGCTGCCGTTGCAACCATAGGGACTGAAGAAAAGAGCGAACTCGGAAACATTGATTGGACTGAGCAAACTGCCAGCAGCCTTAGTGAGATGCTCGTCAGCCTAAGCGATGCATTTAAATCAGACAAAAAGTTAGTTGACGAACAAATCTCAACAGCGTTTCTTACTGGAATTGTTGCGGCTACTGACAGGTTCAGCAATAACCGAACCTCATCTCGTGTCATGACGACCGCGGCCCAGCTAATGGCGGCGGGTGCTAATCAGCAACTTATTGCCTCCAAGCTAGAGGAAGCAAATGAAATCAGTGGTGATAGTCGTAAGGGAACAACGCCTAACCAAGATGGTACTACCGATTTAGCAGAGGGGACATCAACAAAACTTGAGAAAAAGCCGGCTGTTAAAGTACAAACACCCCCATCTCAACCAAAAAAGGATGACGGCTCATTAGTAGTAAGTCATGAGAAGCAAATCGATCTGGATGAAGTGGCTAAAGAAACTGCTGCTGAGAATGAACGGGAGGCAACTGTCGTTGCGCAAGAAGAGCTTGCAAAAGAACAACTAGCACACGCCACGGCTACTCCAAATCCAGTAGAGGAAGTGGTAAAGACGTCTGAGCCGCCTGTGCAGCCTCCGGTAAGCCAATTACCTCCAGTAGCGCGCGAGAACAGCCCTTCAGTTGCAGATCTGAAGAAAGATCTTGCCGAAGCTAATGCTGAGATGACGGAGGATTCGCTGCGACCCGTTTCTAACGCTATGCCGATAGGAGCCATTGCGAGCAGCGAGCCATGGTCGGGATCTGATCAAGCTCCAACGATGGGCGGAACGCTCAATGCAACAACCGAGCAGGCTGCGGAAGATACGCGCCGACAAATGGAAGATGATAGGAACAAAACGATTCTTAGTCACAGTGGCTCAGAGTATGTAGGTGATAGAGGGGACAACGCGCCGTCGTTTCAATCTCCATTAAATTCATCTTCACAGCCTCAAGGTGACGAACCTCCTACGATAGATCCTTTTATTCAACCTACTGCTCCAGCACCAGTCGTGCAACCGCCACAACCTGCTTATTCGCAACCGGCTGCTACGTTAGCTGAGATAGACCAACAAAACCGCGCCCCTCATGAGGAAGCGCGTGCAGCAGTAGATGCTGCCTTTGGTGCCGTTCCTTATACACCGCCAGTATTTCCTGATTTTTCAGCGTCAACAACAAGTCAACCTGCGGAGTCTGCTCCTCAGAATGTAACTCAGGTTCCTGGTGCATTTCCGCCACTTCCTGACTTTTCAACCCTACCTCCACTTCCTCCGGCTCCGGTCATCGGTGGCTCGGCAGGGGCGCTTCCTCCTGAGAAACTCGAAGATATGCTTGCACCGGTCACTCCTATTGCAGCACCTGCACCACAGTCAACAGACCCTGGACAATTTAGGATTCCTGGTCAACCCTAGTTTTTAATGAGGAAATAGTTTAAGCCTAGGTTTGATCCTTGCTTATGTATTGTCGTGGTACCATCATTACGTTGACTATGATGTGCTTTGATGATAGTTTTGATGTCTTCAGCTAGGTTTCGAGCGTCAACGATTTCGTCGACTTCATCGTGTCCAGCTTCCATGTAAATCCAATCTATAGAATCTTCTGGGTATAGTGAGCGGGGAAGACACGCAAATCGGATTCGCGTAAAACGAGAATCCTGTTGTTTTAACGTGTAGAAAGCGAGGCACACTGCACGTGCGACGACGATATGATCTATATGGCCCGTATAACCGTTGAGATCGAGCGTCATAAATTCAATTTCCGTAGCAGCTGGTTGAGTGGAGAGTACATCTTGAACGATGTCGATAACTTCCTGAGTAAGTCGCTGCATGGCAATATTATCGAGATGTCCATCTTTATGACCTAGAAGGTGCATAGTTGTTGCGCCAAGTAGCTTACCTGCGTTTCGCCATTCGGACTCCCTTACTTCACCTAAATTAGAAAGGTTGTCGGGGTTAGTACCTTTATCTCCTGAAGTTGCTGAGATCAGATGGAGCTCTGTTCCTGAACGCGTCTCTGTCAGTAAGGCACCGGCCGGCCCCATAGCTTCGTCGTCTGGATGGGCAAAAACACCAAAGATAATTTTTTTTGTCATACATCTAAGTATAATAGATAAAATGACAGATGGAATTCTTTTAATCGACAAGCCCGTAGGGATGACAAGTTTTGGTGTCGTCGCACGAGTGCGACGAGTTTTAACTAAACAGGCGGGGAAAAAGGTTAAGGTAGGGCATACTGGCACACTTGATCCATTTGCGAGCGGCTTGATGATCTTAGTGATTGGCAAAGAGTGTAAAAACGCTAGCCACTACACGAAACTTGATAAAGTATACGAGGCTACTATTTGTCTAGGAAAAGTGAGTACTACTGGTGATCCGGAAGGTGAGCTAACTACCGTAAGTGACAATCGGCCAACAAGTCGTATTGTTGAGGATACCCTCAAGCAATTTGTTGGCGTTATTGAACAGAAGCCGCCAATATTTAGTGCCATTAAGATACATGGCCAGAGGGCGTATAAACTAGCACGGAACGGTGAAGAAGTTGAAATCCCCACGCGGCAGGTGACGATTCATGAACTTGAGATGCTTAGCTACTCATATCCCTATATAAAGATTCGTGTTCATGTGAGTAGCGGAACATATATTCGAAGCCTCGCAGTCGATATTGGAAATAGTTTGAAAACGGGAGCATATTGTACCGATTTACGAAGAATATCGATTAGCCACTGGACGATTGAAGAGGCTCAAAAGCTCATTGATCTAGGTGTGAACGATTAGTTCTCCTTAACCTGTTGAAAACTTCTACTGACTCTGTTACAATGCACTATGATGATTACAGCAGAAAACAAAGCCAAGGCGCTTGCTTTGACACAGACTCACAAGAACGATGTTGGAAGCCCTCAGGCACAGGCATCAGTCTTAACGACTCGTATCAAAGAGATCACTGAGCATCTAAAGACCAACAAGCACGACCACATGGCTCGTCGTGGTCTTATTCAGATGGTTGGTCGTCGTAAGCGATTGCTAAAGTATCTTGAGTCTAAGGACTTTGAAAGCTACAAGGCAACCGTCGCCGCACTCGGACTCCGCAAATAGTTTGCGGAGTTTTTGTTATTAAGGCAGGGTAGTAGTGGTGAGAAGATGGTTCTGAGGGTTACTATTTTGTAATAAATAGGCGACGACTTGGGCGACATATACGGTATAATGGTAGTATTGATCGCGAGTGGCGAACTAAGTGATGGATACAGGAATTCTCGATAGGAGAAGCTCTGCACCCCTTACTTATCGCACTAATAGTATGCGATTAAAATAAAGGAGTAAACATGTCTACGATTAATCCAAATGGTAAGGAAATTACCTCAGTTACTATTGATTTGTGTGGTAGGCCCTTGAAGCTTGAAGTCAACCGTGTTGGTTTTCGCACCACTGCGAGCGTCCTCGTAACCTATGGAGAGACGATTGTGCTAGGTACTGCAATGGTTGGTAAAAAGCCAGTTAGTGGGATGGATTATTTTCCACTTTCAATTGACTATGAAGAAAAAATGTATGCAGCCGGCAAGATTAGCGGCAGCCGTTTCATCAAAAGGGAGGGTCGTCCTAGTGATGAAGCTATTTTGATTGGACGTCTTATTGATCGTCCTATCCGACCCCTCTTTCCAAAGGGGTACCGACAAGAAGTACAGGTTGTCTCCAGTGTGCTATCCATGGACCCGCTTTTCCGTCCTGACTCGATTGCCATGATTGCAGCCAGTGCTGCCTTAATGCTTACAGGCACACCGTTTGATGGTCCTGTTGCCGGCCTTCGTGTTGGTCGTGTTAATGGTGAATTTAAAGCTTTTCTGACTCAAAAAGAGCGCGATGAGAGTGATCTAGACATTGTTGTAGCGGGCATAGAGAGCGGTATTACGATGGTAGAGGCTGGCGCAAATGAAGTAAGTGAAGAGGTGATCGGTGATGCTCTAGCGTGGGCCTTTGAAGCGTTCCAGCCGGCAATTCAACTGCAGAAGCAGCTAGCGGAAAAGCTACAAGTTGCACCTTTAGAATATGAGCTTATCTTACCTAATAACGATATTCAGCAAGAGGTTGATCAGTGGATGCTCAACAAGCTTGGTGAAAACCTTCGTTTACCATACCCAGAACGTAACGAGCTTATTACGGTACTGCGAGATTCATTTAATGAGGCAATGATCGAAAACCATGGAGCAGAGGAGTATCATGAGCTTCATGACGAATATAACGAGGCCTTTACAATGGCGCTTCATAAGGATGCACGTCAGGGAATCATCGACCACAAGGCTCGTCCAGATGGCCGTAAGCTTGATGAAGTCCGACCACTTTCATCCGAAGTGGGTATATTACCACGTGCTCACGGTTCGTCCCTCTTTACTCGTGGTGTAACGCAGGGTATGAACATAGTGACATTAGCACCCTTAAGCTATGCACAGATAGTAGATACGATGGAAGTAACCGATGGTGAGCGTCGTTACATGCACCATTACAATGCGCCTGGATATACCGTAGGTGAGGTTCGTCGTTTGGGAAGTCCTGGTCGGCGTGAGATTGGGCACGGATATCTTGCGGAAAGGGCGGTCCTACCTGTTCTTCCAACAGAAGAAGAGTTCCCTTATGCCATTCGCAGCGTCACTGAGATTATGAGCCAAAATGGTTCAACTTCGATGGCAGCAACGTGTAGCAGCGTACTTGCACTAATGGATGCCGGTGTTCCGTTGAAGGCGCCAGTGTCAGGGGTAGCAATGGGTCTTATGATGGATGGTGATACTCCGTATGTCCTCACCGATATTGCTGATGCCGAAGATTTTGCTGGTGATATGGACTTTAAGGTTACAGGAACCGCAAAAGGCATCACGGCTATTCAAATGGATATGAAGGTTCATGGATTACCAGTTGCTGTTTTGAAGCAGGCACTGATCGAGGCAAAACCGGGTCGTGCTCACATCCTTGCTCATATGCTTGAGACGCTTACTGGTCCTCGTGAGTCATTGAGTCAATACGCTCCAAGGATCGAAAAAATTAAGATCAATCCTGATAAAATTGGTGCTGTTATTGGTAAGGGTGGTGAAGTTATTAATAAAATCACTGCTGAGACCGGTGCTCAAATTGATATTAAAGACGATGGCCTTATTACAGTGGCTGCTGTTGATGCTGCAAATATTGAAAAAGCGCTTAACTGGATTAAAAGTCTTACAGAAGAACCTGAAGTAGGGCGTATTTATGAAGGGAAGGTGGTCAGTATTAAAGACTTTGGAGCTTTTGTAAATATTCTCCCCGGGATTGACGGCATGGTTCATATCAGTCAACTTTCAAACGAGCGTGTTGAAAAAGTTGAGGACGTTTTGAAAGAGGGTCAGATCATCAAGGTGAAACTCGTTGGTATTGATGAGCGTGGAAGACTGAGCTTAAGTATAAAAGATGCTCAATAGAGTACGTTTTACTGCTTAGCAGAGTCTGCCGTATAATGACAGTATGAGTGACAAGCAGGTACAAATGGATCAGGTAAAGGCGGATATTGTAGAGAAGAATATTTGTCCTGAATTAGCTGCGAGTGCGCATACTCTTGTCATTGGTGACGGAAATCTTGATGCAGAAATAGTCTTTATAGGCGAAGCGCCGGGTAAAAATGAAGATGAGCAGGGGCTCCCATTTGTTGGGGCCGCAGGTAAATTTCTTAATGAAATGTTAGCTGAGGCTGGTATGACGCGTGGTGATGTCTACATAACTAATATAGTTAAGTATCGGCCTCCAAATAATAGAGACCCTCTACCTGAAGAGAAGAAGGCTTTTTGGCCGTACCTCTTAAAGCAGCTCCAGATAATTCAACCGAAAGTGGTCATAACTCTTGGCCGTCATAGTATGGAATATTTTTTGCCTGATTTGAAGATCAGTCAGATTCATGGTCAGGCTAAGCGGATACGTTTTGGTGAAAATAAGTTAGTAGTCATCGCACTCTATCATCCGGCTGCTGCTCTATACAATGGAAGTCTTCGACAGACTCTCATTGATGATTTTGTGCATGTGCCGAAGATAATTGAGTTGATGAAACAAGGTGTCTAACCTGCCACCTTTGCGTCGTTTGACCTCTGTTAAGCTTGTATTTTTGTGCGATGTTTGATACACTAAAGGCACTTAATAAAATAGGTATTCCAGTTTTAAGACAGATGGAACCTATAACTTATGAATTTTGTAACTAACAAGTACAACTTACTTTCAAGAAAGGTATATATAGAATAATAATGGGTCAACAACGCATTAAAGCACCACAAGGTGATGATCAAGATAAGAGACCGCAGCAGCAACGTCAGAAGTCAAATAATACAGTGCTAAACAATACGACAACCCGTAAGGGTGAAGTGTTTCGTGCTCAGCGCAGGACTTCTGAGAATGTTAATATGCGCGCAAGCCAGCACATGATTAATGTGCCTGTCAATAAATCAGTGTATAACGGCTATCAAGGACGTCAATTTAGCCTTGCTGATCAACCGAAACGATCACAGTCTCCTCGACCAGTCCTTAAGGTTATCCCAATAGGTGGCCTTGGTGAGATGGGCATTGGGAAAAACATGATGGCTATCGAGTACGATAACGACATTATCGTTATTGACTGTGGCTTTTTATTTCCTGGTGCAGATTATCCCGGGATTAATTACATTACACCAGATATTAGCTATCTAGAAGAGAACAAGCATAAAATTCGTGGGATTGTCTTTACGCACGGACACCTCGACCACATTGGTGCCTTCCGTCATGTGGCACACCGTCTTCCTGCTCCAGTCTATGGAAGCAAATTCACGTTAGGGATGGTCCAACGCACCATGGAAGAGGCAACAAGTGGATATGAACCTCAATATAATGAGCTTGATCCTGAAGCACATGAACGTGTTCAATTAGGTGACAGTTTCTCAATTGAACTTGTTCGCGTAAATCACTCTATTCCAGATGCGACTGCTGTAGTGGTTAGAACGCCACTTGGCGTTCTAATAGACACAGGTGACTGGCGTTTTGAAGAGGCACCTGTTGATGGCAAAAAGTTTGATTTAGAGCGTATGACGGAAATTGCCACAAAAGAGGGCATCCTCTTGCTTATGAACGAATCAACCAACTGTGAATCCGATGGAACGCATACGCATGGTGAGTTTGATATTCAACATAGCATTGGCCAGGTAATGGATAAGTACATGAACAGCCGTCTTATTCTCAGCTGTTTTAGCAGTCAAATCCATCGTATGCAGGTTATTTTGGAAGAGGCTAAAAAACACGATAGGAAAGTGGCTTTTGCTGGCTACAGTATGATTCAAAATCTTGAAGTAGCACTTCGCGCTGGAGTTATTAAAATTCCTAAAGATGTTGTTGTAAAGATGGAAGATGTTGTGAAACTTCCTGATGGAAAAGTGACAATTGTCTGTACTGGGTCTCAGGGTGAATTCAATGCAGTCCTAAACCGTATGGCTAGTGGTGCTCATAAGTTTATAAAGATCAAAAATAGCGATGTGATTGTATTCAGTTCGAATCCAATCCCAGGTAATGAGAAGTACGTCGTGCGTACTGTAGATGGATTGATGCGTGAGGGTAGCGATGTTATTCAGAATGGTAAGACGCACCTCACTGGTATTGGACCACTTCACCTTTCTGGACACGGTTATTATGATGATCACGTTAAGCTCATTAACGCCCTTAATCCAAAATATTATCTTCCAATACATGGTGAGTTTCATATGCTTCATCACAACGCTGAGCTGGCTGAAAAAGAAGGTGGAATACCTCGCGACAATATTTTTGTATGCGACAGTGGTGATGTGATCGAGATTACAGCTGATAGTGCACGAAAAGCGGGTCGGGTTACTGCTGGTGGTGTTATGTACGATGATAGTGGTGCTGTTGTTAGCGAAGTAGTTCTCAAGGATCGAATTCACATGAGTAATGAAGGTATGTTTGTAGTTGTCCTTACTGTTGCACGAGGCAGCGGACGATTAATGACAAGCCCCGACATTATCAGCCGTGGCTTCATCTACCTTCGTGATAGTGAGGAACTAATGGGCACCATACGTCAGTATCTTAAGCAAAAAGTCACTCGTAGTTTTACTGGCAAGAAAGTTGATCTTGATGTCATCAAAAAAGAGTTGAAAGACGAGATTACTCATATCCTATATGATCAAACGCGCCGTACTCCTATTGTTATACCTGTTATCAATGAAATTGGTGGCGGTGGTAGTCAACCCCGTCAGACTAACGCTGGTCCTACGAATCGTCCTAATGTGAATCGCAACCAAGGGCAGTTTCGTCCACGAGACGATAGTCAGAGCTACAGAGGTACACGACAAGAAGAGGCATCTCGACCAATCGGTAATCTAGATCATCTTCAGTAAAAAGCTATTTTAGAAAACTACCACGTTTCTGACGTGGTAGTTTTAGCATTTTCATATAATGACATAACCGTAAACACTATTGCAAAATATTGTAATTATTGCTATAATATACTGTATAAAACTACTATAAAAACACCTATAATAAAAAGCATATGGCTAAAAGAAAAACCGCAAAGCGCTCAAAAGCTAAAGCGAAATCAACAACTCCTCAGCATAGTCTGCCTGCTGGCTTTTGGTCACAAGTTGGTGCTGTATTTCTGGTAGCGATCTCTATTTTGCTCGTAGTAACTTGGTTTGGTGCAGGGGGCCCAGTTCTTGAGTGGCTCCACGGGCAAGCGCTTTCATTGATTGGCTATGCTGTATATGTCATCCCGCTCTTGTTTGTCTATCTTGCGATAGAGACGTTTCGTGCAGAAAACAACAAGTTGCCATTTGTAGTCAAGCTAGCAACCACCTTATTGATTATTTGGTTTTCGGGCCTCTTTGACTTAATGCACGACTCCTCAGGGAGAGCAACGGGAGGAGCTATTGGTACGTTACTTAACTCAGGTACATTAGCACTTGTTAATTCGGGTGTAGCTATGTTTATCTACGTCCTTCTCATTATTATTACGACCTTGTTTGTCTTGAGAGTCTCGCCGATTACGGTTATTAAGAAGCTTTGGCAATTGTCACGTACAGATTCACTTGAGGGTGATGAAAATGTGAAAGTGATGCGAAAAGCTGCAGAGGCGGATGCGCCAAAGATGAAGATAGGTGGATTTAAGTTGAACGCGGGCGTTCCAACTCTTGGAGCTGAAGAGCTTCCAAGTGAGGATAAGAAGCAAAAAGGTCTTTCAAGTTTGCGTGGGAGCATCAAACAGGATAAGGCTGCCGAAGAGCAAGCAGCACTCGTTTCTGTTGGTGATCCGAACTGGGAAGCGCCTAGCGTCGATCTTTTGGAGAAGAAGCAATCTCCTGCAGATGCAGGTGATGTTCAGCAAAATGCCCAAACAATTCGCGATACACTCGGCGAGTTTAATATAGATGTCGAGATGGAAGGTGCGAATATCGGGCCGAAAGTTACCCAATATACTCTAAAACCACCAAGTGGTGTTAAATTGACGCGTATCACTGCACTTGAGACGAACATTGCGCTGAATCTAGCTGCGCAGAGCCTCCGTATTGAAGCGCCAATTCCTGGCCAAAGGGCGGTGGGTATTGAAGTGCCTAACCGCAGAGCTGCTGATGTACGTCTCTATGGAATATTGACAGCAAAGCAATGGAAAAATTCTCGCGAACCTCTGAGCTTTGCTATCGGTAAGGATATTTCTGGTGAAGCCGTGGTGGGTGAGTTGAATAAAATGCCTCACCTTCTCATTGCTGGTCAAACGGGAAGTGGTAAGTCGGTTATGATCAACACACTTCTTACGAGTTTACTATACCGGAACAGTCCTAGTGAGATGAAACTAATCTTGGTTGACCCTAAACAAGTTGAAATGGCGCCGTATGAAGACATCCCTCATTTACTTACTCCAGTAATTACCGAGCCAGAAAAGACCATCAGCGCTCTAAAATGGGCTGTTAATGAAATGGAGCGTCGCTATAAACTCCTTGCCGAGGAGAAGATTCGCGATATCAAGACATATAACCAGAAAGTTGAGTCGAGTAATAAAAAACTTTCAGAAGGTGAAGAGAGCGCTCAGAACGTCGATGATGGAGCGATGCCGTATATTGTGATCGTTATTGATGAGCTGGCTGATCTTATGATGGTCGCAGCCCGTGATGTTGAGGCATTAATCGTGCGCCTAGCGCAGAAAGCGCGAGCTGTCGGTATCCATCTTGTGTTGGCAACTCAGCGACCGAGTGTTGATGTTATCACCGGATTGATCAAGGCCAACGTGCCTGCACGTATTGCATTTACTGTCGCCTCTCAAATTGACAGTAGGACGATTTTGGATCAGGGTGGTGCAGAGAAGCTTCTAGGTCAAGGTGACATGCTTATGCTCACTCCTAGTATGAGTAAACCTAAGCGTATTCAGGGTGCGTGGGTGATGGACGAGGAAGTTATCAAGATTACCGATCATCTACGTATGCAATCAGCACCTCAGTATAATGATGAGATTGTTTCACAACCCGTTCAGCTGAACGGCAAGGGTGGGGTCGTTATGGACTTTGACGGAGGTGGCGATGATGATATGTATAAAGACGCCCTTCGAGTTGTTATAGAGAGCGGGAAGGCAAGTACGAGCCTGTTACAACGAAGATTGCGTATCGGCTATGCTCGGGCTGCACGGATTATAGAGCAGATGGAAGAACAAGGCGTGATTGGCGCTGCTGACGGAGCTCGACCTAGGGATGTTCTTGTGAATAGTCTCGACGACGTAAGTGCATAGGCACTCCCGTTACTGTGGATAAACTATAGATTTTATCCACAGTTATTGGTATAATAACTACTGTTATTAACTCGGCTTGTGCATGACACAAGCATCCATAAGGATTCCAGAGGAGGAACTCTATGAAGGAATATGAACTAACTGTTCTTATCCATCCTGATCTTGAAAGTGATATTGAGACACCACTTACAAAGGTTCGGGACATTGTAAAGGCTGCGGGTGGTGAAATTATCCGTGAAGATAACTGGGGTAAGAAAAAACTAGCGTATAGGATTAACCGTGAAGATTTTGCCGTCTATGTCTACATGGACGTGAAGCTTCCAGCTGATGCGCTATTAAAGATTAGCAACACGCTCAATATTACAGAAGAAGTCTTGCGATATCTTCTTGTAAAGGTAGATGAGAAGGGTCGTAAGGCCCTAGAAGACGCGAAAGCTCGCAAAACATCAGACGACAACAAAGAAGAGGAGTAGGAATTATGGCTAAGAGTATCAATCAAGTGATTCTTATGGGACGACTTACACGTGATCCTGAGGTACGAACAACTTCTACGGGTAAGACTATCACGAGCTTCAGTATGGCGGTTGATCGAGGTGGGCAAGATGACCAAGCGGATTTCTTTGATGTAACAGCATGGGAAAAGCTAGGTGAACTTGTTAGCCAATATCTCTCTAAAGGACGTCGTTGTCTCGTCCAGGGCCGTCTACGTCAGGATAGCTGGGATGATAAAGAGACCGGCAAGAAGCGGAGCAAGGTAGAGGTGGTTGCTACGGATGTAACGTTTCTTGATGGCCCTAGTGGTGATGGTGGAGGATCATCATCGAGCTATTCAGGTGGCCAAGGTGGTGGCGGCAAAAAATCTGATGATGTCGTTATCGAGGACATCGATGATAAACCAATTGATTTAAGTGAAATTCCTTTCTAGGACTAGGAGAAAAAGATGATGAACAATAAGCGATTCAAGAAAGAAGCTCCTGCTTTTTTCGACTATAAAGATGTAAAGACTCTACAACATTTTATTAATATATACGGCCAAATTGAACCAATTGCTAAAACCGGATTAAGTGCAAAGCAACAGCGTCAGCTAGCAGTAGCTATTAAACGCGCTCGTCACTTGGCTCTTTTGCCATTTGTAACAGCTAACTAATATATTAGAAAACTCTGCAGCGCATAGATACCTCTGTGCGCTGCGTAGTATTTCTAAAATTAAGAGGAGTAATGTATGTATAGTCCGACTGACTTAAAAAAAGGCGTCGTATGTCAGATAGATGGCAAACCTTTTCGTGTTATTGAATACTCACAAAAGGTGATGGGCCGTGGCGGTAGTATTGTTAATGTTAAGCTCAAAAACCTTATCGATGGTAGCGTTATTCCAAAAACCTTTAAAGGTCAGGAAAAGATTGAATCTGCCGAGGTAAACAATAAGACTGTACAATATCTTTACTCTGATGGTGACATGTTCTACTTCATGGATCCTGAGACGTTTGAACAATTCGAACTTACGGCTGACGTCGTAGATGCTGCCGCTGGATATCTAAAAGAGGGCGATAATCTTACCATTCAGTTCTTCGGAGAGAAGGTAATTAACGTTGAACTGCCAAAGAATGTCTACCTTGAAGTAACGTATGCAGAAGACGTTGTGAAGGGTGATACCACAAGTAGTGTCTTAAAGGACGCTACTCTTGAAACTGGCGCTATCGTGAAGGTGCCATCATTTATTAAGACTGGTGATATTATATCGGTTGATACAGTAACCGGCGAGTATCGCGAGCGTAAGAAGTAATTTATGGCTAGGCAGAGACTCGACGTCGAGCTCGCTGCACGTGGTATGACGACCACACGATCCCAGGCGGAAAGTTGGATAAAATTAGGTAGAGTTACTGTTGATGGTGAAGTGATCAAAAAACCAGGCCACTTTGTCCACGAAGATAGCAGTATTAAACTGAATGCCAATGAGCAATACGTTAGTCGTGCTGGATTAAAACTTGCGAGTGTTGCGACGCTCCTAAAGGTCGACTTTAGGGGTAAGGTCGTTCTTGATGTTGGTAGCAGCACTGGTGGTTTTACTGACTATTCTTTAAAACACGGAGCGAAGAAGGTCTATGCTGTTGATGTAGGTACTGATCAGCTACATCCAAGCCTTCGATCCAATCGAGCAATTGAACTGCATGAGAAGAAAGACATACGAGACTTTTATCTAGAGAAAAGTGATTCTATGCCTGACATTATCGTCATAGATGTCTCCTTCATTAGCTTAAGGGAAATTCTACCGCATATTGCTAAGTACCTTAGTACTCGTGAGACTTCTATTGTGGCAATGGTTAAACCTCAGTTCGAGGCCGGTAAGCATCAGATAAACAAGGGAGTTATAAAGAACGATGCTGTTCGTCGACAAATCCTTAAGGACTTTGAGGTATGGTCTAAGCAATACTTTGCTATTTATGATAAACGAGATAGCGATGTGAGTGGTGCTAAAGGCAATCAAGAACGATTTTACCTATTAAGATCTCTATCCGTGCCTACAGCCAAATAAAACTAGACGTTGAATCTAAATTCTACAACGTCACCCGGTTGCATGATGTACTCTTTACCCTCGGTGCGTATTTTACCAGCCGATCTTGCTGCTGTCTCAGAACCAGCAGCGATAAGATCGTCGTAATTAACGATTTGAGCCGCGATAAAACCACGTTCAAAATCAGTGTGGATGACACCTGCTGCCTGGGGGGCTGTTGCACCCCTTTGAATTGTCCATGCTCGTACTTCTTTAGGGCCTGCTGTTAAGTAGCTCTGGAGATTCAAGATAGTATAAGCGGAATGTATTAGTTGGTTGAGTCCTGTTTCTGTTACCCCATAGCTCTCAAGGAGTTCTTTTGCGTCGGAATCATCTAGGTCCTTTATCTCTTCTTCGAGTTTCGCGCAGACAAAAATGGACTGACTAGGAGCTACTAATTGTGAGAGAGCCTGCTTTTTATCACTATCAGTGAGAGTTGCCTCATCAACATTAAATGCATAAATAACGGGTTTCGCTGTTAATAAGTGCAGGTCGGAAATGTAGTCGGTTTCGAGTGATGGAAGGGAGGAGAGCGGCGTGCCTGCTTCGAGATGGTGTTTGAGTGATTCTAGGTAGGAAACGACGTTCTTTAATGCAGGTTTTGCTTTAGCCTCTTTAGCAAGCTTTGGCAGTCTTGTATCAATTGTTTGAAGGTCTGCGAGCATAAGCTCGGTGTTGATGATTTCAATATCTGCCTTTGGGTCGACACGTTCCGCTACATGGACGATGTCCCGGTTTTCAAATGCTCGCACGATATGGACAATAGCGTTGCATTGACGGATATTCCCTAAGAATTTATTTCCTAGACCTTCGCCTCTACTTGCACCAGCGACAAGTCCTGCGATATCGACAAATGTTACGGTAGCAGGGATAACTTTTGGTGCTTGATATAGGTTTGCAAGCTGTTGAAGCCGTTGATCAGGAACGGCAACAATTCCAGTATTTGGCTCGATGGTGGCAAAAGGATAATTGGCAGCAAGCGCTGAACTATTTGTTAGCGAATTGAATAAGGTTGATTTGCCAACGTTGGGGAGACCAACAATGCCTATTTGAAGGGTGCTCATTATCCCATTATAACAGATACGGAGGTGTTATTTCATCAATCGGCAGGGTTAAACGCGCATGAAAAGATCAATATAAATGATAGTGATCGTGGTATTATAAATGTATCAATAAGCACAAGAGTTATAGAGTGGATAACAAAGACCAAGTAATAGGTTCGGGTACTACGAGGCGTTCAAAAAAGATTTACGTGCTAGTGGCTAGTATATTATTTGTTGTTCTAGGTGTATCCCTCATTCTATTCTGGTTCATAAATCGCAGTAGCCCTAGCACTCAATCTTCTGGTCAAAGTTCAACAGTCAGTCAAGTCCTTAAGGCCGAAAGTGTGTGCTCAGGTGAACTTATCAGCGAAGCGAATGCACCGATCACTAACTCTGATCAAGTAAGCCTTGGTGTGGTTGTAAATAAGATTACTGCATTAAAAGATTATGATCATGATCCAAACTGTTTATATATCGTACTCCAATATGCGCTTGCAAGTGGTAATGCAACCCAAAGTAGTAACTATATGGCTAAGCTACAACAACTGTACGATCCAGCAATAGGGTATAACAAGGCTTTTACTATTAACATGATGTCACTTGCGACGCTTAACCAGAGTGTCAGTTTCTTGGTTCAGAACGCGAAAAGTAGCGCGGCAAATTCAGCGCAATTAGACGGCAGTACTGGTTCAGGTAGCGAGACGGCAGATAAAATGAACGCAGGTCAGAAATGATGAAGGGTACGGTAGCCAAAGGATCTGGATTATTACTCATATTAGGTATTCTTGGCTGTACTCTATTTTCTAATATCTTTTTTGTTAAGAGTGCTCATGCCGCTCTAGCAACTGCGCCATACAGCACGGCGGGACTAAATGCAAAACTGTATGGCGGAGTTCAGCAGGCGATTGACTGGGATTTAACGTGTTACAATGCGATGGTCGCAAATAGGAATGCGGGCGAAAGTCCAAGGACTGCGATTAATACATCTCCATCCTATCACTCACTCCAATGGATGTCGCTCGCTGATACATCTACGCAAAATAATAGTTCGAGGACGGCGCCAATTGTAGTTGATTACGGCACGATGACGGTTCCTTTGCAGCTAAACATGGTACGTTTTCTGTGTGCGGCACTTGTTTCGCCAGATGGGGCGGGTGATACGTTTGCATATACGGATCAGCGAGTTGTTCGTAACTTAAATAATGCGAACGATCGTGCACCAAACCCAATGGGTGGTAACACGAACTGGCCTGCACAGACCGACCAAAGGTTTAGGATTGATAATATTCAGGTGACTCAAGGTAACGGTCATGTGACAGGAGTGTCACCTAATACGTATATTGGAACACCCCGCCAAGCAAATACTCGATATTGGTTTGCTAACGCTATACCGTTTACTTTCGTATCTAACTCTCCTAATGGGATAACTTCTAATCAGCAAATTCAAATAAAGTTCACGCTTCGTGGGTATAATACATACTACTACAACACCTATCAGTGTTATGCGAATAACCTGTATATGACGGGCTCGAATTTCAATATAAATAGGTGTAATGAAAATGATGTCGTCCTTTCAGTGCAAGTTCAACTGCGTAGCTTTTACGATCTAACGCCGACCACAAGTGTGAATGGTCAAACGTCTGCTCAGGCAGGGGGCACGGCTACAGTTACAAACGTGGTGAACAAGGCTCCGGGGGGTACTAATAGTGACAATACCGATTGGCGATTAACACAGATGGTGTATAGTCCTGGTACAACGCTTTCTCCGGCGGATATTGCCGCACGTGATAGTGGGACTGATCCATGCAGTTCTTTTACGACGAATGGCAGGGTCTCATGCGCGACAGATCAAGAAAATGGCTCAGCTGTATTCTCGAATCCCACAACAACATTTAACCCGACGTATACCTATAATGTGCCTGATAATTTTGTTGCAGGGACTAAGGTGTGTTTTGTGGGGTCGGTCAACAGACCAACGCAAGCCCCAACTCCTGTATGGAGACATAGTGCAATGACATGTATAATTATCAGCCAAAAACCGAAGATGCAGGTTTGGGGAGGGGACGTTAAGACGCAAGGCTTGGTTGAAACCGGAGTGGTTACGGATTCTAATGGCGGAACGGCAAAACAATTCGGCAGTTGGGTTGAATATGCTGTTTTTTCTGTGGGTACGAATACTGGTTTTGCCTCTGGTTCGGGACTAAATAATGGTTCAACAGATACGCAGCCGAATATTAATAAGTTTACCTTCGCTAATGTGGATAATAATGGCGCAAGTAGTTATGGCCTCTATGCGCTTTCGCCAAGCGCCTCTATATCAGACCAGTTTATGAATGGAGTGTCGTCTGGGCCACCTACATCAGGCAATCTAGGTAATTTGTCTAGCGGCACCTATACGACAAATAACTTCACAATAGGTACAAGTACTGTTGGATTTGATCCTGTAACCAACAAGGGTAAGTCAATCATCATTATTGCTTCAGGAACAGTTACGATCAATGGTAATATTACCTATGCTGCTCCAGGAGGTTCGTTTACTGATGTTAGTCAATTACCTCAAGTTGTGATCATTGCCAATACTATTAATATTGCCGATTCGGCTACAACTGTGAATGCTTGGTTATTGACGCGAGGGGCTAATGGAACGATTAACACGTGCTCGGATCGTTTACCTACAGATCCCCTTAATTCGACGGTCTGCAAGGATCAACTTACGATTAATGGTCCTATAGCGACAAGCCATCTGTATCTGCGTAGAACGTACGGTGTAGCACCTAACGATCCTGCTGAAATTGTAAACCTTCGACCAGATGCGTATATTTGGGCATATCTTCGCGCTTCGCAGGCTGGTAAAGCGACGACTAGGTACACTATTGAGCTTCCTCCTCGTTTTTAGAGAGGTGGGGTGTCCGAAGGGGCTTGCTATATCTTATAGTGCTTATGTATAATGATACCAATATGGCATTACTAAAAAGTGTGGGCGACTTTTTTGCACTTGATATAGGTACCAACGCGGTACGTGTAGTGCAATTATCAAACACAGGCCCAGACAGCTGGACTCTAGATCATTATGGCTATGCTCCAGTAGACCTAAAGACAACAAGTGCTAGTTCGCAAGAATCTGCACGGCGTCTAGGTGAGATTATTATGACCGCGGTAGGCCAAAGCGGGATTAAGACGAAGAATGTTGCTATCGGGCTCCCTTCGCAAAAGACGTTCACCACTGTTATTGACGTTCCGAATATGCCTGAATCTGAGTTGAGAAGTACAATCAAGTATCAGATCGATCAATATATTCCAATGGCAATCGATGAAGCGAAAGTGGACTGGGTGCTATTGGGCCAATCTGCTCATGACCCCTTGCAGCAAGAAGTGCTTCTTGCGAGCACTGCGAATAGCTACGCTGAAGAGCGTCTTGAGTTTGTCGAAAGTCTAGGATTGAATGTCATTGCCGCTGAACCTGACTCTATAGCAATGATTAGAGCACTACTTCCTGCTGGTATACAAGATGCACGGCTTATTATTGATGTTGGTGAACTTTCAACAAACCTTGTAGTTACTTATGGCGATGCGCCTAGATTGGTTCGCACTATTCCGACAGGGCTTCATTCACTCGTGAAAGCAGCAGTGCAAAACCTTAACGTTCAAGAAGACCAGGCAAGACAGTTTATCTTGAAGTTTGGCCTAGCCCCTGATCGTCTTGAAGGTCAGGTATACCATGCTGTAGAGAATGTGCTGGAGGGTTTTGCAGCTGAACTAACCAAATCTATTAAGTTCTTTCAGACACGCTACCCGAACACGCCGGTTGGGGGTATATTACTTTCAGGCTATGCAAGTGTTGTTCCTAAATTCGGTGAGTATGTCAGTGCGAAGACGGGCGTGGCTTCTACCCAGGCAAATCCTTGGCAGAAAGTTCGAGTGTCGCAGGCTGATCAGCAACAATTAATGGTGGTTGCAACAGAATTTGCCGCTGCCGTAGGTCTTGCACAAAGAAGGAATAAGTAGCATGATTGAAATCAACCTTATTCCTGATGTCAAACAAGAACTCATCAAAGCGCAGAGGGTACGTGCGAGTGTCATCTCAGTTGCGATTTTGGTTGGGATTATCTCTGTTGGTATCGTTGTTGTACTAGCCTTTTGGGTATTCGCTATACAAACGGCTCGAGGCATTCTTAGCGATAACACTATTAAGTCTGAGAGTCAGAAGCTTTCAAGTGTTCAGGATATATCAAACACGTTAACCATCCAGAATCAATTAAACCTTATCACTCAACAGCATGATCAGAAAAATATTGACTCGCGTATTTTTGATATTCTAACGACAATTAATCCGGCATCTCCTAATAATATAGCCTTTAATACACTTGCACTTGATGCGACGACTAATACTATTAAAATTGAAGGTCAGGCAGTGAACGCGTATCCTGCACTCGATATCTTTAAGAAGACTATTAATGCGACAACATTCCAATATACGCAGAATGGTCAAAAACAATCTGTTCCACTTGCATCTCAAATGAGCGATAGTGATCGAAGCTATGGTCAGGATGCGTCTGGTACGAGAGTATTGCGATTTACTATCACTTTTACGTATCCGAAACTCCTCTTCGCGAGAACGGCACAGAATGCTGTTATCGTTGCACCTAGTCAAGCCAATGCTACTGACTCATTCCTGGGCGTTCCACAGAGCTTATTCGTCCAAAAAGCATCTGATACTGCGGGAGGGAACTAGTATGGCTACGCAAGAAACAGCAATACGAAAGAGACAACAAATTGAGAATGCGAATCGCATGATGTTTGTATGGGTTGCTGGCATTTCTGCAGTTGTTGGTATATCGCTTGTCCTCTCTTTATTCTTACTGCAAAAGGCATGGTTCAATGAAAAGGTTCTCGCTGAAAAGGCAAACACAGCATCCGTCCTTACTAACGACAATAGGGTGATAGGTGAATTAAAGGATCAAGTTCGAGTATTGAATACAAACCAAGCACTAAAGGACTCTATGACCCCAAGTGAAACGCAGCCGGTTCAGGTAGTACTCGATGCTCTCCCATCTGGCGGTAACTCATCGGCGTTAGGCTCTTCTTTACAAGAGAAATTCCTTAATGACCCAGCCCTCACGGTCGATACCTTAAACGTTGATCCTATCGCAGGAGTCGAGTCGCAAAATGATCCAAATGTACAGAATGGCGTCTCGTCTCCAGGTGTTGTTGCTGGTGCGAATCAAATTAATTTTGAATTCGCTGTCAGTGTCAGTAATGCAAATGTTAGTGCGCTGAAAACATTATTGCAAAAATTAGAATCTTCAATACGCGCAATTGATATTACTTCTCTTAATATAGATACTCAATCCTCTAGTGTATTAATGACAGTGCAGGGAAGGGCCTTTTACGAGCCCGCTGTGACAGTTGATTTGAAAGATAAGACGGTAAAGCCATGAAAAAGACAGATATAGCTATGATCATATTCATTGCTTCAATCAGTATAATAGTTGCTTATTTTGTTGCTGCAACATTTATTGGGAACCCTAAAAACGATTCTGTTAAGGTAAAAACTGCTGATAAAATAACGAGCTCTATCACACAGCCCGATCCAACAATCTTTAATTCAAGTGCTATTAATCCAACTGTTGAAGTCATTATCGGTGGTAACCAAACTCAAGGTACTCAGTAGGGTGATATATGGCACTTCTTACAAGTGACATCCAAGAAAAACTAATTACTCTGCTCACTGACGAAGGTCTTGTTAGTGCTGATATTTTGAAGTCAGCTCAGGATGAGGCGATAAAAACAAATAAGCCACTCTTAGCGATACTGGCTGATAAGGGCATCGTTGATGATGAACTTCTTACTCATACGATTGCACAAGTCTCCGGGGTTCCGTATGTTAATTTGAGCAACAGTATCATTGATCAGGATGTTCTAGCTCTCTTGCCTGAAGATATTGCTGAGCGATTTATGGCTGTTCCACTAGCTGAAGTGCAAAACAGACTAGCGGTAGCAATGATAGATGCCAATAACGTACAGGCGGTGGACTATCTGGCAAATCGAATTCAGCGTCCTATTAAGGTGTTTATGGCATCAGAATCGGGTGTGCGACACGTACTCGATCAGTATAGAACAGACCTGTCTAGTGTGGGCGTGGCAGCTGAAGCATCACAGGAGGAAGCTTCAAGGGCTAATGACAATGATATAAAAACCATTGTCCAAGACTCACCAATTAGTCGAGCTCTAAGTACGATCTTGGAATATGCGGTTAAATCGAGAGCAAGTGATGTACATATTGAACCATTAGAGAATGCTCTTAAAATTCGTTGTCGGGTTGATGGTGTTTTGAGAGAAATTATGCAACTGCCGAAGTCAATTGAACCTGCTCTTGTCAGTAGGATAAAGATCTTATCAAATTTGAAAATTGATGAACACCGTATCCCTCAGGACGGTCAATTTACGGTTAGTGTTGCTGCAAAAGAAGTTGATTTGCGTATCGCAATTAGCCCGGTCGTATGGGGTGAGCAAGTGGTGATTCGTCTGCTTGATAAATCAGGGAACTCGTTTGACATTGAACAGATGGGGTATGCCGGTCGTGCTCTTCGTATGATTCGCAAGGGTATTCGCAAACCAAACGGAATGGTTCTTACGTCAGGACCAACTGGATCGGGTAAGTCGACAAGTCTTTATGCCTTGATAAAGGAGATTAAAGACGAAAGCATTAACATTGTTACTTTGGAAGATCCGGTTGAGTATAAGATGGACGGTGTTAACCAAATCCAGGTGAATGCTGACGTCGGTCTCACATTTGCAACAGGATTACGCTCCATTCTGCGACAAGACCCTAATGTTATTATGGTTGGTGAGATTCGTGATGCTGAAACGGCTAATCTTGCTGTTCAGGCGGCACTAACTGGACACTTAGTATTTAGTACGCTACACACAAACTCTGCGGCAGGTGTTCTTCCACGGTTGCTTGATATGAATATCGAGCCCTTCCTGATTGCGAGTACAGTGAATACCATTATAGGTCAGCGTTTAGTACGAAGGGTAGCTGCAAAGCGAGATAGCTATCTGTCTTCACCGATCGAAACGCAAAATATTATAGCGACTGTAGGGCATCTGCTCCCTAAAACGAAAGAAGATGTAGCACGCGTTTCAGAAGATTTAGGATATAAAGACTTGCCTCTAGCAGGCCAAAGTGCTTATACTCTAGTGAAGGGCCGAGATACAACGCAGACTCCAAAGGGTTACTCTGGACGAGCTGGTCTGTATGAGGTTATGGACGTTACTGAAGAAATCCAAAAGCTTATTGTGTCACACGCAACAAGTTCGGATATCCAACGTAAAGCAGTTGAACAGGGGATGATAACGATGCGACAAGATGGGTATCTAAAGGCGCTACAGGGTATCACGACAATTGAAGAAGTGAATCGCGTCGCAGCAGATACGGCATAAGAAGGGTGGGATATGAATAGCCAAGAATTAAGAATCGAAGTTTTACTGGAAGAAGTTGTTAAAAAGAGAGCTTCAGATCTTCACCTGCAAGTTGGTCTTCCTCCGATGCTACGTATTGACGGTAGCCTTGCTCCGATACCAGGGTTTAATTCTCTTGATGAGCCTGCAGTTGAAGCACTCGTCTTTGCTATCCTTGACCAAGATCAACAGCAAATATTGCTTAAAGATAAGGAATTTGATTTTAGCTTTGCTTTTGGAACATTAGGACGTTTTCGTGTCAACGCCTTTCATGAAAGGGGCAATCTTGCGGCTGCTCTTCGTTTAATTCCTAATGAAATTAAATCTGTGACAGAACTTGGCATGCCTCCTGTTGTTCTCGGTTTTGCTGATTATCCTCGCGGCCTTGTGCTTGTAACCGGTCCTACTGGATCTGGAAAATCTACTACTCTTGCAGCTCTTGTGGATAAGATCAATACGGAGCGTGCTGATCACATTATTACTATCGAGGATCCTATTGAGTTTACTCATAAATCAAAAAAGTCAGTTATTGTACAACGTGAAGTGCACTATGACACCTACTCGTTCTCTGCAGCTTTGCGCTCAAGTCTGCGTCAGGATCCTGATGTTGTCCTTATTGGTGAGATGCGTGATCTCGAAACGATATCCGCTGCTATTACCATCGCTGAAACAGGACACCTTGTATTCGCTACGCTTCACACTAACAGTGCTGCGCAGTCAATTGATCGTATGATTGACGTATTCCCTCCGCACCAACAACCGCAAATTAGAGCACAGTTGTCGAATATATTGATGGCAATCTGTTCGCAGCGTTTGGTGCCAGCGATCGGTGGCGGACGAGTAGTGGCCGCTGAGGTGTTAATTGCTAACCCTGCCGTACGCAATATCATTCGAGAAGGAAAGTCTCATCAACTAGACGCGGTTATCCAGACTGGTGCAGACCAAGGTATGCAAACCATGGACAGAACACTTGTGGGACTGATTCAAAGTGGTACTGTAACATACGATGAAGCACGTAACTTTGCAGTTGATCTAACTGAATTTGAACGGCTGATGAGAGGCTAGTGAATGAAGAAATTCAATTATCAGGCGAGAGACACATCGACCGGCAAGATAGTAAAAGCTAATGTTCAAGCTGACTCTGAGAATGCAGCAGCTAAATTATTAATTGCACAGGGGTTTGTTCCACTTGATATTAATGAGGTAGACGAGAGTGCTAGTCTCCTCGGTCAGTTAACAGGTCGCATCACAACGAAAGACAAGATCGTTTTTACACGCCAGCTTGCCACGCTTATTGGTGCAGGTCTTCCTCTCTCGCAAAGTCTTCGTACGATTGCTGAACAAACTGAAAATAAGCGACTGAGGGATGTTGCTGAAGATATAGTCGGCTCTGTTGAGGGAGGGAAGTCACTTGCTGAATCATTTTCAAAACATCCCGACGTTTTTGACAAGGTATTCTTAGCCTTAATCGCAGCTGGGGAGGTTTCTGGTACACTTGACGAATCCTTGCAACGGATCGCAACTCAACAGGAGAAAGACGCTGCTACTACGAGTAAAATCAGGGGAGCCTTGACCTATCCTGTGATCGTTCTTGTTGTTATCTTTGGCGTGATGGCGTTTATGCTCTTTACTGTTGTACCTCAGGTTGAGAAGCTATATCACGATCTCAAGAAAACATTACCGTTCTTGACTCAGATGATGGTTTCAATTGCCGATTTTGTAGCAACTTTCTGGTGGCTCATTATCATCGTATCTGGTATCCTTATCTATTTCCTTATGCAATATCTTAAGACAGAATCGGGTGTGAGAACAAAGGATCTCTTTAAACTCAATGTCCCTCTTTTTGGTTCAATGTTTCGTAAGCTATACATGGCTCGATTAGCAAGAACAGGCCAGACGTTACTTTCTACTGGTGTGGCAATGCTTGATATGTTGCGGATTACTAGTGAGTCCGTCAATAATACTATCGTTGGTCAAAGTATCGATCGAGCTGCAGAGAAGGTAAAGGGCGGTAAGGCTCTTTCGGCTGCTCTACAGAGTGAGGACTACATACTGCCCCTCGTACCACAGATGATTAAGATCGGTGAGCAGTCGGGTAAGATTGATGACATGATGGGCAAGACGGCGCAAGTCTATGAAGACGAATTAGACGCTGAGATTCAAGCAATTTCAACAGCAATTGAACCGATTCTTATGGTTGTTTTGGCAGTTGTTGCTGGTGGCATGGTCGCTGCTATTTTGCTCCCTATCTATAGCCTTGTTAATGGTATTAACGTATAGACAAGTCGATTCTGTTAGGTTACTATAAACGTAAGCATTTTGCGCTAAAATAATTTGTTCATAGAAAGGTGGAATTGGTTTTATGAACGTACAAAAGAAAAATAGAGAAAAGGGCTTCACGATAATTGAAGTCGTGTTGGTGCTTGCGATCGCAGGACTTATTTTCCTTATGGTCTTCATTGCTCTACCTGCGCTACAGCGCAACCAGAGAGATACGCAGCGTAAGAATGACATGGGTCGTGTTCTAACTGCCGTTCAGAACTATCAATCTAATAATAGGAATGCACTTCCAACATTTGGCACATCGTTTATATCCCAATACCTTACTGTTGGCGGTGACTCGTTCTCTGATCCAGATGGTACGGCGTACGTCTTCGCCGCAGGACCAATTGATACTACGAAGCTAGCATTCGACAGTACGGTATCAAATGTCTACTACACTGTTGGGTACACGTGCGATAGTACAACCAACTCTGGTTTAACTGCTACAGTACAAGGTGTCGGTAAAGTTGCAGTTCAGTATAAGCTTGAAGGTGGTGGCGTTTACTGCGTCAATAACTAAGATGTGACCTATATACTTGAAACTCCGGTTCACACCGGAGTTTCTTTTTATCTAGTATAATAATAGGTAATGTTTATTGATACTACCTTCATCTATGCGGCTCTTGCTTTATTTGGTTTATGCATGGGGAGTTTTGCTGGTGCGACAGTTTGGCGATTGCGTGCAAAACAGCTCATACAAGATAAAAGGGAGGGTGAGCCTGTTGACAGGGAGGAATACAAACAGCTGCTCCCTTTAACGAAAGTTGGTTTTAAAGATGATCGATCCCGGTGTTTGCATTGTGGTCACGAGCTGGCTTGGTTCGACCTGCTGCCTCTACTGAGTTGGTCTAGCACATTAGGGAAGTGCCGCTACTGTGGCAAAAGGATTGGTAATTTTGAACCACTTATTGAACTTAGTACTGCACTTTTTTTCATCTTATCGTATCTACTATGGCCGCTATCTCTTACTAGCTCTATTGATGTAATTATATTTACACTGTGGCTTATTTCAGGTGTATTGTTTGCAATACTGTTTTCGTATGATTTGAAATGGTTTCTTTTGCCAAATAAGGTAGTGTTTCCGTTAATTGGCATAGGTGTTGCTGTCGCCGTACTGGAGTTGCTAGGGTCTCATGACCCTCTCTATGCCTTGATAAGCTTGCTCTCGAGTATAGGGATCTTAAGCGGTTTATATTTAGTACTTTGGTATGTGTCAAAAGGAGAGTGGATAGGATTTGGCGATGTAAAACTAGGTCTTGCGATAGCTCTACTTCTTGGTGACTGGCGCCTTGCCTTTTTGGCCCTACTCTCTGCTAATTTAGTGGGCAGTCTTATCGTGATTCCTAGTTTATTAGTCGGTAAAATGAAGAGAACAACACACGTCCCATTTGGTCCACTGCTTATTGTAGGGGGGATTTTGGCGATGCTATTTGGGAAGATGGTGATTGGATGGTATATGAGCGGACTTTAATAGCGTAAACTACTTATGCTATAATGAGCCCACATGGGCATTGTAAAAAGTAGGGGATTTACAATTATTGAGGTGATGCTGTTTTTGGCAGTTTCAGGTGCTCTTGCTGTCGCCATTTTAGTTGGTTCTGGAGTATCTATTGGCCAACAGCGATATCGAGATAGTGTTAATTCGCTTGAGGAATTCATTCAATCTCAGTACAGCAATGTGACGAATGTTATCAATGATCGAGATCAGACATGGACCTGTGATTCAACAGGTAAAGTCTCAAGTGATTCGGTAGGAACTGGTCAGCCAAGAGGCACAAGTGACTGCGTTCTACTTGGTAGGTTTATAACTATAGATCCGTCGGGTACGAAATTGTCGTCGGCAGATGTAGTAGGGTACGCGAATCCGAATGCTCCAGATGCTACTAGTGATATCCTCGAGTTCCAAACGAATTATAAGCTATCGATATCCCCGATTAATCAAGAGACGGATGTTGTCGGTTGGGGTGCGCAAGTTGTGAAGCCTAAGACAACTACACCTATGCCAATTTCTATGTTAATTCTTCGTTCTCCGTTAAGTGGTGCAGTTGTGTCGTTTGTTGTAAATGGTGTGCAAACGGATCCAAATAGTATGATTGCAGCGGCTAATATGAATCAGGTGACTAACTTATGCGTTAACGCTACCGCCGGAACATTTGAGGGTAGTAGGTTGGCGGTTCAGATTGGTGCTTATGCCACAAATCAGGGTGCAATACAGATAGTACCTGGGACGGCGAATATATGCGATTAAAGACGACATCCCAAAGAGGCGATACAATCATAGAAGTTCTTTTTGCTGTTACGATTTTTGCAATGATTGCAGTTGGTAGCATGTCAATCATGAATCAAGGAACAGCTGCTTCGCAGAAGGCTCTTGAGATAACGCTCGTTCGACAACAAATCGATGCTCAGGCTGAAGCAATTCGCTACATTCATCAAGCATACGTGGCGGCCTTTCAACAGGGTGTTACTCCAACCGGCGTAGCGGCTCAATGGATAGCTATGACTGATAAGACAGTAGGCAAGGGTGCCGATAATCCATCTGTCTTTGGTTTGGCCAGCAATAGTCAGTGCCCTGCTACGGTTCCTGGTCAAAAGCCATTCGTTTTAAATGCAAGGTTAGCGGCAGTTAGTACTGTAGCAACTACTATGGCACCACCTTTAGGGAGTTCTCTCCCTCCCTTTGCTGAAATTATTTATAATCCAGATTCTAGTATCAATAACGTATACGGATTATGGGTTGAGGCTATCCCATCGACAAATGTCGTTGGCCCAGGTTTTGTCGATTTTCACATCAGAGCGTGTTGGGATGGCCCAGGAAGTGGTGCTGCTGTAACATTAGGGACGATTGTGAGGTTATATGAACCTAGATAAAGTTAGAGGATTCACACTTATTGAGCTCATGCTTTCAATGACATTCATATCTGTATTATTAGTTGCCATTGCTATGACTACAATTCAAATTAGTACTATCTATACCAAGGGTATTACATTGCGTGAAGTTGATCAGGCGGGTAGGAATGTATCTGATGAGTTGCAACGGAATATTGCCACCGCAGTTCCTTTTGATGTTACTCCTAAAATAGACAATTCACCAGCAACTGCGCAATCTAAATTTGTTGTTCGACCCGGTGGTGGCAGACTTTGTTTGGGTGCGTACAGCTATCTTTGGAATTATGGAAGTGCACTATCTGGTAGCGGCCCTCAAATATTTAACAAATATGATGACGGATCAACAGTTATTTTTGCTAAGGTCTCTGACCCTAGTGGCTCGTTATGTGCAGATCCAACTATTTCACCGAAACGATCTGACTCAAGTGACTTACTGACCGGTGGTGATCGAGACCTCGTCATGCATTCTTTTAATATTGTTCGGACATCTTATGATCTGACAACGAGTCAAGCTATATATGCTATTACTATGCTTATAGGTACAAATGACACTCAACAATTGACAACCAACGATGCCTCCTGTAAGCCACCTTCTGCAGAAGTGGGTGATGAAGCGTATTGTTCTGTGAACGAGTTTGACATTATTGCGAGAGCGGGCAATCAAGCAGGAAGCCAGTAGGAGATTGACATGAAGATAAAAAATATTATTCACTATAAGGAAGAACGGGGCGCTGTTTCATTATTTGTCGTTATTTTTGCTGCATTATTAATGACGATAGTGACGATAAGTTTTATTCAATTGATGTTGAAAGATCAACAGGCTGCTACGACCAGTGATCTCTCTCAGAGTGCCTACGATTCAGCGCAAGCAGGTGTTGAAGATGCCAAGCGACTCTTGCTATTGAACCAATCATGTCAAAATAATACAGCCCCATCGACAGTAAACTGTGCGATAATTACCGCCGCGCTAACGCCTCCTCCTGGTGAAACCGAAAGTGCTTGTGACGCTCTCGCTAAGGCCGGACTTGTAGGTGAGACGAATAATGAAACAATAGTTCAACAGAGTGTTAGTGATAATGATGCTAAATTGGATCAGGCTTATACTTGTGTCAAGATAGCAGTTAATACCGATGATTATAAAGACTCTCTCATCCAGAACCAGTCGAGTATGATAGCGCTTCGTGGTGTTAGTGACTTTGATACTATCGAAATTAGTTGGTTTACCGCATCTGATGCGCCATCAAGCTCAGGTCAGACTGTTGGATTTCCTACAACTGGACCCAATGTTAGCTTACCACCAATCGGTAGTAAATGGCAGGCAAACTATCCGTCGTTACTGCGAGCTCAATTTATCCAGACAGGTACAAACTTTGCGTTATCTGATTTTGACAATAGCCAACCCGGTAACAAGAGCGATGCAAATACACTCTTTCTTTACCCATCAGCTACTGGCGTGAATACCCTAAGTTACGCCTTGGATGCTAGGAAGAGTCCGACAAATACACCACAACAGATCAGCTGTAGCCCATCATTTGCTACTGCCGAGTATGCGTGCACAGCAACTATTTCATTACCTTCTCCAATCGATGGTAATACTGTCAATCGAAATGCCTTCTTAAATCTTAGCGCATTATATAACAGTACAAGCTATAGAGTTCGTTTGAAAAAAGGTGCCACCTATGTTCAGTTTGCAGGAGTTCAGCCAATTGTCGATTCAACTGGCCGAGCAAATATTATGTTCAGACGTGTGCAGTCGCGCATTCAGCTAGGTGATAGTTTCACGTATCCAACATCTGAACTAGATCTCGAGGGCGATTTGTGTAAAAACTTCACTATAACAGATAACGATAGTGGATACATAAATAGTTCAACCTGTACACCTTAGCATTCAGTCGGTATCGCTATGAAATTTTTCGTATACTTCACGTAAATGTTGGTCGGTAACGTGTGTGTAGACTTGAGTCGTGCTAATGTTACTGTGACCAAGCATTGATTGAACGCTCCGTATATCGGCGCCATTCATCAAGAGATCTGTCGCGAAACTATGTCGCATTGTGTGTGGACTGACATGCTTGGTGATGCCCGCTAGTTTTGCGTATTTGTTTATGATCCTTTGGACGCTACGAGGAGTGAGGCGTCTGTAGTCTCCACTATTACTGACAGAATTATTGCGACTGTAGCTTAAAAACAAGGGCGGGAGGTTATCTAGTCGAGATGCTAGATAGGTCTTGACATGCGTCGCTGCTGCATCGCCTATAAACACAGGCCTATCTTTTTGGCCTTTTCCACGTACCATAAATTCACGCCTTGTAGTATTAACGTGGTCTCTATTTAGGTTAGTTAATTCAGATACGCGGAGTCCACTCGAAAAAAGCAGTTCGACGATTGCTCGATCTCTCAATCCTTGCTCTTCATCGAGCGGGATGCTGTCTAATAATCGAGCAACCTCATCGTAGTGGAGAAAGGTAACTTGTTTACGTGAGACCTTAGGGAGTTCGATTTTTTCCGGACTAAGACTAGGTATGTCGCGTTTTGATAGATAGGTGAGAAACCCTCTTAGCGCGATGAGATGATAGCTTTGAGTTATCGTAGCTAGCGTTTCACCGTTCTCGTTTTTATGCCTGTTAAGCCATAAACGATACTTTCGAATTGTTTCAGACGTTATTAAGTTAACAGCAATGTCATTTGTGAATGAAGTAAATCTTTCTAGATAGAGTCTGTAGTTCTCGGCTGTTTTTGCCGATCTACCGCCCTCTACCTCAAGATGTTCGATATAGTCGAAAAGAAGTTCTGATATATACATACTATAAGAATTATACTATTGATACGTCTAGTGGCTACCATGATAACTGTGCTTTGCTATAATGTGCTAGACAGAACTACGCATAAGGAGAAATATGAGTTCGAACAATATTCAGAAAACATTAGTACTTTTTAAGCCGGATACTATTCAGAGGGGACTCGTCGGTGAGATTTTAAGTCGTTTTGAACGTGTCGGCCTTAAGATTATTGGTACCAAGATGATCGCACCGGATAAGCAACATTTCCACAAGCATTACGAAGAAATTGGTAAAATGATTACTCGTCGGGGTGAGCACGCCTTTGATGTAACGCTTGATATGATGATTCAGGGTCCGGTTATTGCTATGGTGTTAGAGGGTGTCGAGGCTGTAGCGTTGGTGCGTAAGCTCGTTGGTCCTACAGAACCTAAGTCAGCCCAGCCCGGTACTATCCGCGGTGATTATTCACACATGAGCTTTGGCTATGCTGATGAAGAAGAGAAGGGCATCCCTAACCTTATTCATGCATCTGGTGATCCAGATGAGGCGGCTCAGGAAATCACTCACTGGTTCTCAGATGATGAACTATATGAGTATGAAGTGTTGCACGAGAAGTTTACTCGATAAGAGTATATCTCATGAAAACAGCAGCATATTGTGCTGCTGTTTTCATGTTACAATAACCTTACACGCCTCGGTAGCTCAATTGGATAGAGCAGTTCCGTCCTAAGGAAAAGGTTGCAGGTTCGACTCCCGCCCGGGGTACCAGAGTAAGTATGAGTAGCAAGACTAAACAAAATAGAGAACTCGATTTTGATGGACAGCGTGAAGATGAGACGTTGTTATTCGTGTTTAGGCGTCATATGGTTGCGATGCGTAAAGGTTTCTACATGTTATTGATACCTCTTGTGATCTGTTGCATCCCGCCGCTAATATGGCAGACGGACTTGGAATTATTCCTCTTGCCAGTGCTCGGTCTTTTTATAGGTCTTATGTTGTTCGCTTATCGCTTTATAATGTGGTATTTTACACTCTATATTGTTACAGATCAGCGTATACGTCAGATTACTCAACATGGTTTTTTTGGAAAGGACGTCGTTGAGCTACGATTGTCAAAGATCCAAAACATAAGCTATAATATACCTGGTCTTAGTGGCGAGCTTTTCGGCTTCGGTACTATTGTGATACAGACGTTCGTGGGTGATCTGGTTATACATAAAGTTGAGCATCCTGACCAAATTTATAATAAGCTACAAGATGCCGTATCATCTGCCATAGCTAATGAGCAAGGAGATTATGAAGAAGCTGCAACTTAGGAAACGCCAAGCTGATAAGACGGCTACTCCATCTCGCATAACGAATGAGACGGTTGCTGAACATCGAGAGAGGATTCTTGCTGGAGGTAGGCGCTTCAAATATCCTATGCAATATGCGCGTCATCGTCTTGTTATCAATACGATAGCAGTGACGATCGTTGCGTTTCTCTTGATTATCGCAATAGGTTGGCAGCAGCTATACATAGCTCAAACGACAAATTCCTTTTTCTATAAGGTGACAAGAGTATTACCACTTTCAATCGCATCCGTTGACGGTGAATCTGTTAGGTATAGTGATTATTTAATGTATTACAACAGCTCCGCCCATTATTTGCAGCAAACTGAGCAAGTTGATCCAAATAGTGTTGATGGCAAGCGCCAACTTGAATATATCAAAAGAAAATCTATGGATAATGTTATTGCAGATGCATATGCACGGAAGTTGGCAAGGGGCTTAAATATTACTATTACTGATGCCAGAATTAATCAGGTGGTTGATAATGATCGCAACACGGCTAATGGGCGTATCACTCAAGAGACGTATGACGCCTCGGCACTCAATATACTGGGATGGACACCAGATGAATATCGTCAAGATATAAAGAGTAAACTAATACTTCAAGACGTTTCTTATGCTATCGATTCTGCTGCACAACAGAAGGAGGTCCAAGCAAGCCAACTTCTTGCGCAGAAGGTAGACTTGAGTACGATAGCTGCGCAGTTAGGTGGTAGCGGGGACGCCAAGGTTGTTGTAGGCGCATCTGGTTTAGTACCAAGAGGCAACCAGGATGGTGGTCTGAGTGTAGTCGCTGCCGGGCTGCAGAAGGGACAGGTGTCGCCTGTCGTTAAGACGACTACGGGAGATGGTTATTACTTCGTTCAATTATTGGATGAAAACGATACTCAGGTGAGTTACGCCTATATAAAGATTCCTCTCACAAAGTTCAACCAACAATTGTCAGATATTAAGAAGAGCGGAAAAGTTCACGAATATATAACTATTTCAGTTTAAAACAAGAAAGAAGTGCAAGCACTTAAGGAGGATGGGAATATGTATAAACTACCTGAGTTACCATATGGGTACGATCAGCTGGGAGAATATATAAGTAGTGCAATTATGCAACTGCATCATGATAAGCATCACCAGACCTATGTAGACAAGTTGAACGCCGCTCTTGATAGCGCCCCTGCTTTAAAGGAACGACCGCTTGAGAGTTTGCTACAGGATCTGTCAAAGTTGCCGGAGTCTGTTCAGGTTGCTATTCGCAATCAGGGTGGTGGGCATTACAACCATAGTTTATTTTGGCAGTGGATGTCTCCAGATGGTGGTGGAGAGCCTAAGGGGGAGCTCGCTACTCGCATTAATGAAAAGTATGGTAGCTTTCAGGGATTTGTTGATGAATTTACATCGAAGTCTCTGGCTGTATTTGGGAGTGGTTGGGCGTGGCTCCAGCCAGATATGTCGATAGTAACTACGCCAAATCAGGACACGCCTATTATGCTTGGGTTAGATGAGCCTCTTTTAGGTTTGGATGTGTGGGAACATGCCTATTATCTTGATTACAAGAATAAGAGGGATGATTACGTCAAAGCATGGTGGAATGTTGTAAATTGGGATTTTGTTAATCAACGGTACCTAGATAGATAAATCTTTAACAACTCCCTAAATGAGTTTCACCCCGCTCACGAGGAGCGAGGCTCAACTCATAAACGGGGTGATGGGGCTAGAGAACGGCCGCGAAGTCGCTGCCACGCTCTAGGGCGAGTGCACGGTCGATCTCGAGTTCAGTCGGGTCCGGGTACGGACCGATGGTCTCGCCCGTAATCGAAGCCGGTCGCCAGAAGTCACGCAGGATCAGGTCCGTGTTGGAGTCGGGTCGCACCATGATGGTGCGACCGTTAAACGTGAAGATGACGGTTGTGTCTCCACTCAGTTCTCCGGCGAGGGCGAAAGCCTGTTCGATGGCCTCGTAGATGCTGCAGCGCATCGTGAGTGTGATTCGAGCGTGTTGCACGCTGTAGGATTTCTCCATTATAGGTTCGTCCCTAGCTCAAAATTCCACGGGCACTCCGTGATATATTAATAATAACATAAAATGATAAAAAATCAATTTACTGGACCATAATCAGTACGAATAAGAGTCTAGCGCACAGGCTAGACTCCTTGATTTAAAGATAGCAGGGGTCAAGAAGAAGCTATCTTCTACAAATTAAGAGGACGGATAACAAAAGTAACTTTACAAAGAATTACTTTTGTTCATTAATTCTGACGGACCGTAGAGGAAGAGGAGCGGAACTATTTACGTGATAGCTCTAGCACTGAGCTTATAAATCCTCTCTTCGCCTCGGTGTAGCGCTGTCGGTTGTCTGCGAACTTTAGAGCTAGCTTTTGCTTGAGCGCCTGATACTCATGACGCTCAGTCGGATGATCGCGTAGGTAGTCTCTGAATAATAATGTATCGATCCACTGCTCACTGTTCTCTTTAACGAGGCTTAAGTGAAATGTCCGATTATCATGTGGACCCTTTGGAAAGAAAACTCTATCCTTGAAAACTCGCTCAGGCATGAATTCGTAACCGAGAGCCCGAAGAGGCGCGATGGCTTTCGTGTAGTCACTCAGCGACCGCATCGACGCAATCATATCTATCAAAGGTTTTGCCACCAAGCCAGGGACGGATGTACTACCAACGTGTTCGAGTTCAAAAATTAAACCATCTAGGGCTACAAGTATCTGTTGTTTTTCAGCTTCGAAGAGGCGTCGCCATGCATCATCGTACGGTGATAATTCGACGGTGCCTCGTTTAAGACCAATTGAGTTCATGGTCTAATAATAACAAAAAACTTCTCCTGCGAGAGAGATCTGTGCGAACAGGACTTTAACCTACAAAAAAATGACTCTAACAGTGAGAGAGTCACTTAATGCGTTACATACTTGCAACCGAAATCAATTCTGGCGGGCTCGACCGGATTTGAACCGGCGATCTCCTCCGTGACAGGGAGGCGTGATAACCCCTTCACTACGAGCCCATGTAGTCATTACAACTTAGGGTATGATAGCAGTTTTCCGTCCCTGTTGCAATATCTGCTGGGCAGTTTTTTTTACTTATGACAAATGCTATAATAGCAACGTATCTATGCCGCTGTAGCTCAGATGGTAGAGCGGCGCTTTCGTAAAGCGTAGGTCACCGGTTCAATCCCGGTCAGCGGCTCCACGAATGATTTGCGGGTATCGTATAGTGGCTAATATGCAACCTTCCCAAGGTTGAGAGCAGAGTTCGATTCTCTGTACCCGCACCAGGAATAGACATGAAAGTAGAATTTATTAATACAGCAAAAATGGTACTAGCAGATCGTCTTATGACGGTTATTACAGCTGTTTTTGTGCTGTCATGTGTAGCATACTGTATCTATGTAGGTATTTCCTTACATCCTAGTGATCTGCAGGTCGCTGTTCATTATACTGTCTATGGGCAGACGAATTTCTATCGTGACAAATGGTACTATTTAATGACCTTTATAGTGTTCGGTGCTTGTCTAGCTGTAGTACACACACTTCTAACGGCAAAAATGTACGCTCAAGGGAGACGTCAGATAGCTCTTCTATTTGTAGGACTTAGCTATCTTATACTTGCAATTACATGGTTTGTCACTTTGTCGGTAATTAAGATTGCGTTCCTTTGACGCTTATGATTGACCTCGAATTACCGCTTCATAAACGAACGAAAATGTATCGTTTTTTTGAGATGTTACCTGCAATCTTGAGCTATGGCTCGATTGTTTTACTAATCGTTTTATCGTTAGTGAGTCCTCTCGCCGCTGCCATCTATCTTCTCCTTGTAATCATTACGTTGCTTGTAAAGGCAGTAGGGATCGCTGCCCATACAATAGGGGGAAGGGACCGTATCAACAAGGCGCAGGCAGTAAATTGGCACGACCGTCTTGCACAGTTGGAAGATCCAGTCGCTAGTTACGAGCATGAGAAGCGTATACGCTCGACTGGATTTGGTTTCGAGGCGCATAAAGAGAATCTTCGTTTGATTGCTGCAGACCCTGATACCTTTCCGAAGCCATCTTCTATATATAATGCAGTTATTATTGCTGCATATAACGAAAGTTATGAAGTGTTGGAGCCTACGATACGTTCTGTTATTGATACTACCTTTGAAAAAGAAAGATTGATTGTTACTCTGGCATACGAACGCCGTGGTGGTGCTGCAATGAAGGCTACTGCTGAGCTTTTGCAAAAAGAATTCGGCTCATCATTTGGAGCGTTTCACATAGTTGAGCACCCAGACGATTTACCGGATGAGGTAATTGGTAAGGGTGGTAACATCGTGTATGCTGCCAAGTTTCTAAAGAGATGGCTACATAAGGAAGGTATAGCCTATAGGGATGTTATAGTAACAACCCTAGACAGTGACAACCGTCCTCATGCCACTTATTTTGATTATCTTGCATATGAATACATCGTACACGAGGACCGTAAGCATTTAGCGTATCAGCCAGTGGCATTATTTATGAATAATATTTGGGATGTGCCGGCGCCGATGCGCGTGATTGCTACGGGTAATTCATTCTGGAATATTATTAGTACCATGAGACCGCACACGCTGCGTAATTTTGCTTCTCACTCCCAGCCTATGGATGCTCTTGTAGAGATGAATTTTTGGAGTACTCGATCGATTGTCGAGGATGGTCATCAGTACTGGAGAAGCTACTTTTATTTTGGCGGAAACTACGCAGTTACGCCGATTTATGTTCCAATTTATCAAGATGCAGTTCTATCCGACACCTACAAGAAAACGCTAAAGGCCCAGTTTATTCAGCTGCGACGTTGGGCATATGGAGCATCTGATATTCCGTATGTTGCTGTAAGGGTTCTATCTCGTAATCGTAATGTTCCGTTTGGGCCTGGCTTTGCTCGTTTACTAAGACTGATAGATGGACACGTTACGCTTGCTAGCGTTTCTATTCTTGTAGCTGGAGGGGGGTGGATACCTTTATTAATCAATAGCCAAGCTGCGAGGGATATTGCTGCTCACCAGTTGCCGGAAGTAGTGAGTGGCATACAACAGGTCGCTCTTATCGGTCTTGTTATTACGATCTTTTTGAGCTTTAGGATGTTGCCCCCAAGGCCCGAACGTTATAAGCGTCGGCGAACAATATGGATGATACTTCAGTGGTGTCTGATGCCGGTTACGCAAATTGTATACAGTACAGCGTCAGCCTTTAACGCCCAGACGCATTTATTCTTAGGAAAATACCTTGATAAATTTGATCTTACGGAGAAGGCTACGCATCAGTCCGTGGCCCGCGCCAAGCAAGCGAAGATCGACCACGTCGCTTCGTTGAAGAGATAAGACCACGTTGCATAGCGTATTGCATAGCCGCTAACTCATCAAAATTTTTTAATACATTATGAGTTACGGCTTCTATATCACCAGGAGTGATTGATTTACGTTCCGATGAAAGTATATCTTCAACTGTCTGGGCAAGAGATAATGCACTGTGTTTGGCTTCTTCTGGGTCATGCGTAAATGCATTTGCGATGCTAATAGTTAATCTACCTAAATTGAATAACTCAGATTTTCTTGGTCCAGTCAGAACAGGTTTGTTGTCGGCTAGTGAAGGTCTCTCATAGGTAGTGAAAGTAGTTCCACACTTTTGGCATAACCTCCGGCGCCATACTTGAGGTTGTTTTTTACTAGGTCTTGAATTTGTGACTGAAGTACTTTTGTGAAAACAATTAACGCAAAACATGTATATATATTGTCATAAAGCTATTTAAAATGCTAGTGGATAAAATGTCGTTGAATGTGGAAATAAGAACGCACCTCATAAGGAGGTGCGTAGAAACAGCCGATTCGATGTTGTTTAGTTTATTGCTTATGGGTGCGGATTTGGATGGCTTTTCGCGCATCACTCCAACTGACGTCGTATTCAAATGCAATATGAATTTTCTCTAGTTCAGATGGTTTTGGATTTTTATCTTTAGCCATACATAGATATTAGCATAAACAGTATAAAATGTCAACTGAGGGATAGTGATAGAATATTTCATATATGATATTCATATCTATATTAGAGCGTTAAAAAGATGTGGATAAGTCTTCTTGTTTGTGTAAAACAAAAAGACCCTCAGTGGAGTCTTAAAGATAATTTCATGGTGGGCGATAGAGGATTTGAACCTCTGACTTCCACAACGTCAATGTGGCGCTCTAGCCAGCTGAGCTAATCGCCCTCAGCTGTCTCATGATAGCAGATGGAGATGGTGGTTGCAATATAGGTTGGTATTATTGTATTATAACTATGAACAATGACTAGGCCTAACCAACTTACGAGTTCCGTGGGGGTTTATCACGTGCGTGACGTGGTATTATAAGAGCCTGATGATTCAGGAAGTCCGGTGGAACCACCCAAACAGGGTCCGAGACATGCGATATATGAGTTTAATAGAAATATTAAAGTCAATCATCGCATGTTTTTTAATTATACAAGGAGAGCAAAATGGAAGAACAACAATTACATGCAATGAGGCATAGCCTTGCACATATTACTGCAGCGTCCGTTAAGCGACTATGGCCTGATGCTAAGTTTGGAATTGGTCCTGTCGTTGAGAATGGTTTCTATTACGATATCGACCTAGGCGATACAAAGATCTCTGATGCAAATTTTGGCAAGATAGAGAAAACGATGCGTCGTATTATCAATGAGGCTCAGGATTTTGAACGATTTACCATGACTATTGACGAGGCAATTGATTGGGCGGTTACTAATAATCAGCCATATAAGCAGGAGCTTCTTAACGATCTCAAACGCTCCGGGACTACAATAGCAAAAGATCTTAACAGTGATGAGTTGGGGACTGTAGCTAGCGGAGATGCCGCAGTGAGTGAAGTCTCATTTTACAAGAACGGTGATTTTACTGATTTGTGCCGTGGACCTCATGTCCCTAATACCAAAGATGTGGGCGCGTTTAAGCTTTTGAGGGTAGCCGGAGCCTATTGGAGAGGTAATGAAAAGAATCCACAGATGCAGCGTCTTTACGGTGTCGCATTCGCTACACAAGAAGAGTTAGATACCTATTTAGAGCAGCTCGAACAAGCTAAACAGCGAGATCACAGAAAACTAGGTAAAGAATTGGATTTATATACAAATTCAACATTAATAGGAGCTGGTTTACCACTCTTTACTCCTCGTGGTACGATTCTTCGCGACAAAATTAACGATCTTACGCAGCAGTATCGCATTCGTAATGGTTACCAGAAAGTATGGATTCCCCATATAGCTAAACTCGACACGTATAAGACATCGGGCCATTTTGAGAAATTTCCTGAACTTTTACGCTTTACATCGATGGAATCAGGTGATGAACTTGCTCTTAAGCCTGTAAATTGCCCTCATCATACTCAAATTTTCGCGTCACGTCCGCGTAGCTATCGTGAATTGCCTATTAAGTATCTAGAGACAACAACTGTCTTTCGTGACGAAAAGAGTGGGGAGCTTGGTGGGCTTAATCGCGTGCGTGCCATCACTCAAGATGATTCTCATGTGTTTTGCGCAGGTGAGCAAGTGGAGTCCATTTTTGCTGAATTGATTGAGAGCGCGCAGGAGATGTATAAATTGCTAGGTTTAAAACTATCTCTAAGGCTTTCCTTCAGGGATGATACTGATTCTTATTTGGGTGAAAGAGAAGTTTGGAATCGCGCTGAAAGTTCCATTAAAAAACTTGCAGAGACATTCAATCTTGAACATGAGATCGCTTTGGGTGAAGCTGCCATATACGGCCCAAAGATGGACTTCATGGCAACAGATGCACTTGGCCGTAAATATCAACTTGCAACAGTACAGTTAGACTACGCTTTACCTGAGCGTTTCGGTCTCGAATATATCGGCATTGATGGAGCGAAGCAGAGACCGGTAATGATTCACTGCGCGCTTCTTGGTTCAATTGAACGTTTCCTTAGTATCTATATTGAGCACACCGCTGGGTGGTTCCCGTTCTGGCTCGCTCCTGAGCAGGTACGTATACTGACTATTAACGATACCGTTCTTGATTATGTGAAAGAAATAGAAAATGTCCTAGGTGGGACTGTTCTCATGCAGCCGATCAAATACAATGAGGTTCGTTTTTCTCGGGATGATCGCAATGAGTCGCTTGGTAAGAAAATTCGTGAGGCAACAGCATGGAAGATACCAGTTCAACTCATTGTTGGTCCGAAAGATAAAGAATTGCGTGAGGTGAGCGTTCGTACTCAAGAGGGTGAAAAAAAGATCCGTTTTGATCAAATCGCTGAGTATCTTCAAGCTCTTTAGAGTCGATTTGTGATTATGACTATGGATACAAGTTTTCGTGATAAGGTATATGAATTGATTGGGCGAGTACCTCCGGGATATGTTACGACATACGGTGATCTAGCGGGGCTTGCTGGTCACGCCCATGCCTCTAGAATAGTTGGAGGCATTGCCCATGCTGGACCTTCCGATCTGCCATGGCATCGACTGGTCAATCGTTTTGGTGGGCTTGCCTCTGGATTTTATGGTGGACGTGAGGTCCAGAGCAAACTACTAGAAGCCGAAGGTATCACATGCACAGATTTCGTCGTCGATCACTTTAAGGAGAAAAGATGGCATCCCGAAATGTAAATGAACTTCCTCTGGTGGTCATTGTTGGTCCAACGGCAAGCGGGAAGACGGCTTTAGCAATTGAACTTGCCCAACAATTTAAGGGTGAGATTATTTGTGCTGATTCGAGAACGATATACAAGGGTCTGGATATTGGCACGGCAAAACCTACGGTTGAAGAAAGGGCGTTGGTGCCTCACTGGGGTCTTGACCTTGTCGAGCCTGGTGAGAGATTTAGCGCAGCAGATTTTAAGATGTATGCGGAGAAAAAAATAGCAGAGATTCGTGCTCGAGGCAAGGTACCATTTCTTGTCGGGGGTTCAGGTCTCTATATTGATGCTGTTGTATTTAACTATACGTTTGGTGGTGAGGCGGATACTGTTTTCCGTGATTATCTAGAAGGCTTAACCATCGAACAACTGCAAGAATATTGCATCAAAAACAACGTCGAACTTCCTGAAAATCATAAAAATAAACGCTATTTAATACGATCAATCGAGCGAAAAGGTGCTAATGTATCTGTTAATCAAACACCGATTGCCAATACGATAATTGTTGGAATTACTACGAATAAAGATATTTTGCGTCAACGAATAGAGAAAAGAGCGCTAGAAATATTTGCGAACGGTGTTGTGGAAGAAGCTATATCAATCGGCGCTAGGTATGGATGGAAAAGTGAAGCGATGACTGGTAATATATATCCTCTTATTCATTCTTACATCAATAAAGATCTAACGAAAGAAGAATTAAGAGAGAGATTCGTAACACTTGATTGGCGGCTCGCTAAGAGGCAGATGACCTGGATGCGTAGAAATAAGTACATCATTTGGAATTCTCTTGATGAAGCCCGCGACTATCTGAGGTCCTTGCTCGCTAAAGAATAAAAAACATGCTATGATAGAGCACGAAAGTTATTCTAGGTAGAGAGATGATAGACGCATTATTTGGTTCAAAAACTCGAGTAAAATTACTGCACTTGTTCTTGAACAATCCAGGTAAGGCTTTTTATGTACGCGAGATTACGCGCTTAATCGATGAACAGATAAACTCAGTACGTCGCGAACTCTCTAATATGCTTATAGTGGGCGTGATTACAAGTGATAGTGCTGATAATAAACTTTATTATGAAGTTAACCAACGATACGAATACTATGTACCATTTCGAGCGATCTTTGCTGATCAGACTATGGAGCCATCTAACGAACGTACCATCGAGGCAGATTGGCATGATTTGATTAAAGAGTTGCCAGGTCTTCGACTTGCGATTGTTGCAGGTGTGTTAGTAAGAGGATCGGATAGCGCTGTCGATCTTTTATTAGTGGGTGAGCTTCCTGGTGCTAAACTAAAGAATGTAATGAAGGTTATTGAGAAGGCCGAGTCTCGAGAGCTGAATTATACTGTTTTGAGTTATGATGAATTTTACTATAGGTTGAGCGTCCATGACAAATTCATCACTCAGATACTAAATAGTAAGCATGTAGTATTGGCTGATTCGGATAATATACTGAAGTTGCAGAAATAAGGAGAGAATATGTTTGATATTGAATACAAAGGTGGTAATGGGATAATATTGGCAACTAAAAAGCTTAATGCCTTTATTGATCCTAAATTATCGCTTATTGGCTTAAAGGATCTCAACGTAAATGATGCTGTCGAAATAGCGACCGAACCAAGGTTTGCGCTTGGAAATAAGAACGCTCTTATTGAGATTGAGGGCCCAGGTGAGTATGAGATGGGTGATTTTTCAATTCGAGGAGTAAGTACGGTTCGTCATCTTGACGCTCCTGATGCCGAAAAGCTCGCCACGATGTATCGTATTGAAATAGGTGATGTAAGAATCGCGCTACTTGGTAATATCGCGCCATCCTTGGATGATGATCAGTTGGAAGCTCTAGGTGTGATCGACATACTTATACTGCCAGTCGGTGGGGGAGGCTATACTCTAGATGCAACGAGTGCTGCGGGTATCATAAGACAGATTGACCCTAAGGTTGTTATTCCAGTTCATTATGCAGATCAAGGTTTGCGTTATGAGGTACCTCAAGATACGCTGGAGACATTTACTCAGGAGCTAGGCGCGCCAGTAGAGCAAGCTGCAAAATTAAAGGTAAAGTCGGCTCAGTCGTTGCCGCAGGTACTGACTATTGTTGCATTGACACGTAGTTAATATAGAGAATAATAAAATAGCCCCTGTTAACAGGGGCTATTTTATTATTTAGAAGATGCTAAGCGACTTGTGCGAAAGCTTTTTTATCTTTCCCTAAAATGCCTTTTTTCTTTAACGTACGAATTGCCTGAGTACTCAGTATCATCGTAATTTTCTGGCCATCAACCTCAAAAGTCTTCTTTTGGAGGTTAGGTTTGAACACTCGCTTGGTGCGACGTAAAGAGAAGCTGACATTGTGGCCAAACTGCTTGCCTTTTCCGGTGAGTTCACATCGTGCTGCCATAATTTATTACTTCCACTTACTTTTTACAATCTGTACCAGTGTACCCTTTTTCCGTCCTCTAGTCAAGGTGAAGTATGCTTTACTAGATGTGAATGGGTTGTGTCGTTATTATTTCTAATAGATAAAACATTGGAGGGGGAAAATGAGTTACGAACCTGATACACACAAAGCTCAAGTTGCCATATTAAGATATTTACTCTTTACGCCATCGGGTACCTTTGCAGAGCTTCAGAAAGCCGCGAATCTAACGAGCGACCACTTTAATTTTCATATTAAGCGACTTATCGATGAGGGCTATGTCTTAAAGGAAGATAAGGAATACAAGTTAACTCATAAGGGTAAGGAATACGCTAATCGTATGGATACAGATGAAAATACGATAGAAAGACAGCCAAAGGTCTCTGTGGCGATTACCTTGGAGCGTACTGGAAATGATGGTCAACGAGAGTTTCTATTTCAACAACGAAAAAAGAACCCATACTACGATTTCTGGGGTCGTGCTGGAGGAAAAATGAGATGGGGTGAATCGATTTTAGAAGCTGCAAATCGTGAATTGCAAGAAGAAACTGGGTTAACTGCTAATTTTAGCTATAAGCTACTCTATCACAAAAGGGATTTTGACAGGGCTAGTGGAAAATTATTAGAGGATAAGATCTTTCTCTGTGTTTATGCTACAGAGTACCGAGGTACTTTAAAAGAAGAGTTCGAAGGCGGTGTTAATCGCTGGATGACAAAGGAGGAATTTCATAAGCAGCCTAAGTACTTTAAAAGTGTAGATGAATTTATGGAGTTACTTGATGCTGGGGCTGAGTTTGCCGAGCGCGAATTCTACTATGACGAATCGGAATACTAGACCTTAGGTTCTGCTTCGGGTTCTTACTGGTATAATGAGTCTGATGAGTGCCGATATTATACGTATTGTTATGGTTATTGTAGTGATTTTACTATCGATGACCTTACATGAGGCAATGCATGCCTTTATGGGCTATTGGCTTGGTGATGACACCGCTAAACTTGAGGGTCGACTCACCCTTAATCCAATTAAGCATATTGATCCCTTTTTAACTTTATTACTTCCGATTACTCTCGCTTTAGTCGGTGCGCCCATCTTTGGAGGCGCGAAGCCAGTGCCTTTTAACCCAAGTAGAGTCAGGTTTGAAGAGTGGGGCGCTGCATTGGTAGCGCTTGCCGGTCCTTTGACGAACTTTTTAATAGCCTTTGTTGTCTTTGGAATCTATGTTCTGATTGGTCTACCACAATCTGGGCTACTTGCTCAATTTCTTACTACAGCCGTCATGGTCAATCTCGGTTTTTTTGTTTTCAATATGATACCCATTCCTCCGCTTGACGGTTCTAGAGTTCTCTATGCGCTTGCACCTGATTTCGTTCGTCGAGGGATGGAAATGATAGAGCAGATGGGTATTTTCGTTATTTTTGTCGTTGTTTTTCTGTTGGGCTCATCACTAGGTGCATTCGTTTCAACGATCATGGAACTTATCCTTGGCCTATTCAGTCATATTTTTGGCGTTTCATAAACTATCGGGGTGTTATAATAAGAAGGTCTTAGGGCGCCTCGAGGCATATATGATTTTCCTGAATATCATGTTGATAGGGGATTCAAATGGTTTGTTTCCGTGGAAATATACTGAGAATACCCACCTTGCAATAACGCAGGGAATATCAAGTGTCGAAGATGGAGCCCTAAGGCGCCTTTGTTATATTCGGGGTATAGCGCAGTTGGTAGCGCGTACGGCTGGGGGCCGTGAGGTCGCTGGTTCAAGTCCAGTTACCCCGACCAAATTGTATTGAATAGGAAGTATGATGTGAATCAACGAATAGCAGTCAGAGGTATTGTCCAGCTAGATGGTAAGATGTTGATTCTACAACGTTCTAATGGTAGGCCGAGTATTTTAGGTAAGTACGAACTTCCTGGTGGAAAGATTGAATATGGCGAGCAACCTGAAGCGGCTCTTTCTCGTCACATAGAGGCTGATACTGGTCTTATTGTACAAACAACAACACTTTCGGACGCATTCACGTATATTGATTATGATGATCGTGATATGCAATATGTTCTTATCTTGTATAAGGTTGGCTTAGAGGGGAGTGGTGAAAAAATTACCCTTAGTCAAAACTATAGTCACTACCAATGGAAGAAGTTGTTAGATATACAGCAAGATAGTCTTACTGAATCGGCCAAATTATTGTTGGGATTATCACAACAGGAAGTTTCATCGGTAAAGAAAGACCAATTAATCATTAAAAGTGTAGAAAAAACATCAGATGTTTCGCATCTGATTGTCTATTCGGATGGAGGATCAAGAGGGAACCCAGGTCCGTCCGCTTCCGGTTTCATTATTATGGATGAGTACGAGCATGTCATTCATGAAGGTGGCATGTATCTAGGTATTACCACCAATAATCTTGCTGAATATCAGGGTGTAAGACTTGGTCTTGAGAAAGCACTGGAAATGGGTGCTCGGACAGTTGAATTTAGAACTGATAGCCTGCTCGTTGTTAACCAAATGCGTGGCGTATATAAGATTAAAAATCGTGAATTGTGGCCAATTCATGAGCGCATACAAGAAATAATAGGATCATTTGATAAAGTTACGTTTACTCATGTCAAGCGAGAGTATAATCAACTTGCAGACGGAATGGTTAATAAGATTCTTAACGCACATACATCTGATTAGGGTATAATAGTATTCAGACAGTTCGTTAGATGATCGCTTGTCGCATAAAAACGATAAGAGGAAAGTCCGGGCAGCATAGGATATGACAGTCACTAACGGTGACCGAAGGAAACTTTAGGGAAAGTGCCACAGAAACGAAACCGCCTATTGGAAACATTAGGTAAGGGTGAAAGGAGTGGGGTAAGAGCCCACAGCGACGTATGGTGACATACGCAGGAGGTAAACCCTGTCAGCTGCAAGGAGATTTACATAAAAGGGCTATCCGTCCGTAGATCGCTACCCGCTTGATCTAATAGGTAACTGTTAGACTAGATAGATGATCATCCACGACAGAACCCGGCTTATCGACGAGCTGTCAACTAAAAAACACCGCATGCGGTGTTTTTTAGGTAAGGAGTGTAGAAAAGATATTACGCTTGGAGAGCGCTTTTAACTATAGTCGCAAAAGCCTTAGGCTCATTAACGGCTAATTCTGCTAGAACCTTACGGTCAAGTTCAATGTTAGAAGCTTTAAGACCAGCGATCAATTTACCATATGTTGTACCTTGTTCGCGTGCGGCTGCATTGATGCGAGTGATCCAAAGGGATCTAATATCTCGCTTTTTATTGCGACGATCGCGGTATGCATACTGTAGAGCGCGTATGACTGCTTGCTTTGCAAGACGGTAGCTACGCGTTCGGTTGTGTTGCATGCCCTTAGCTAGTTTTAGAATCTTTTTGTGCTTTGCTCGTGCTGTGACGCCTCGTTTTACTCGCATTGTTTTATACTCCTAGTACTCTTTTAACATTTTTTGCCATAGCTCCTGTAACGATGGCTGTTGTACCGATTGCTCGCTTACGACTCTTACTCTTTTTAGATAGTAAGTGCTTACCGAATGCACGACGTCGTGTTAGTTTACCAGTACTTGTAAGCTTGATACGCTTAGCTGTACCTTTGTGGGTCTTTAGTTTTGGCATTATTTACTCCTTACTACTATGCTCAGATTGCGACCAGCCATCTGAGGCTTCTGCTCTAATATTGCGTCATCTTCAAGGAGCGCAACAATCCTATCGATCATCGTATATCCAAGTTCCTTATGAGCCATCTCACGACCTCTATAAAAAATCTGTATACGAACCTTATGGCCGGCTTCTAGGAAGCCTCTAATCTTACGGAGTTTGATATCCAAATCTCCTGAACCAATCTTGAGTCCGAATCGCATTTGCTTTAACTCAGCAGTCTTACTGCTCTTGCGATTTTTCTGTTGCTCTTTCATTTTCTGATACTGGTATTTTCCCCAGTCAACGATTTTGGCAACGGGCGGGTCGGCGTTTGGTGAGATTTCAACAAGATCAACCCCAGCTTCTTCTGCGGCTTTAAGCGCTTCAGAGCGACTTAATATGCCCAGCTGTTCACCGTTAGAACCGATTACTCGAAGTTCTTTAGAGCGAATTGACTCATTGATATGAATTGATTGATTGATCGCGGGTCTCCTTATTGAGTCCGCAATATTATAAGCGTTACTCGTCAACCATTTTAACAGAGATAGAGGCTGCATTCAAGCCCTTTGTCAATATTCACCACTCCCGTAAGTAAAATTCTCATCCTATAGTTAACGACGCCGCTCTTGTTGTGTTATATCCATCGAATAAAAAAAGTTTTTAGATCATAGAGCATAAGCCTTTTAGTTTTTATACCTTAAATCGATGTTTTTATTTCATCGACACTACTCTGATGAAGATAAAATGATAACTGTACTAAATAAGATAATAATGTTACTATTTAGATATTCATGTTGGGGCTGAATTTAGCTTTTGACAGAGGGATTTTGACAGATTATTTTGCAAGTCGATGGTACGCGTAACGTACATATTTTAACTGCAAACAAACTTGCATCATTAGTTGCTAAGGTGAAGACTGCTTTCAGCGTTCCAACCCTTGCAGCTATGCCAATCGCAGCCTAATAGCTTGCGATCATTACGTGGACTTAAGTGATAGGGGTCTATGTAGTGTTATATCGTATATCACTTACTTACATATTGCGGAGTGACAGTACGTAAGGAAAAATCATCACCCGGCGAACTGGCTAGTTTTTGCCTAGCGTTTATATCCAGTATGCCGTAAAAAAGTAAGCTAGACTATACTTGTAGACGAATAATCAGTTACTCTTTGGACCGGGGGGCGGTGCCCCGCAGCTCCACCAATTGAAATATCAAAAGCCCTTTTCGGGCTTTTTTGATTATTTTGTCTTATGTGGAGGACTAATAAAACAACCGCCTGCGAGGAACGGTTGTTTCGTGTGGAGTTTTTGAATTCTGTTTATTTTGGGCTTCTGTACAATTTATTTATTCAGAAGCTACCCCTATAATATGACGCCAAAGCGCTCATGTCAACTGTATTATCAAAAAAACTTTATCTAATAAAAACTACCTGTGGATAACCCTAATTTGTAGGTTTAACCACACGTAGGGGTAGGGAATTGATCAACACTAAGTATGGTGACTCTATTATTTTGCGAGCCACTATTTTTGATATATTTTTCTATGATTTTAATAATGGCATTTGTATGAAACATTCATGAAAGTGATCCATATTAATTATTTTCGGTTTGGCAAATAAAGTTATAAGACAGAATACGATGCGGCAGTTTTTTGTTTCGTATAAAAATGAAATTAGGAAGAACTATATAACGACGATTTTGATTTCAGTGCTTGCCTGGAAAATAAATTTGTGAGCTTCTCCTCAGTTTTAAATGGAATAATTTGAACATAATCGGCGCTATTAAAACTTCAATAAAAAACCGGCATTGTTGGACCATTACATTTATTTTTTCTATGATTCTATACCTAGGGTCTCCAATTGGATTTATTGGAATTGCGATTGAAAATATAAATATACAACGTTGTTTTTAATGCATCGACTTAGTAATAACACCTTAATTTTAAATATATTTCTATATTGTGTTTATAATTACATCAAAAAAATGATGCTTAATATTGACTATAACCGTCTAAGATGCTAGTATTTAGATAAGCTTTTACAAAAACAAAAAAGCAAAAAAATACATTAACAATTCATTCTACACGCTCGATTTCTCGTCTATTTTGACGGAAAGTCGGTGACGACACAGACAAGTTTGACTTGCATAGCAGGCCAACGTACCTTACTCAAAAATAAAAATATGTGGCGCCACCGACAGCTCCGCCAAAAATGGTGTCGAGCAAGTACATTACAGAGTACGTTGCAATTAACTGCAACAGAAAATGATGTGCGATCTATCTCCGGTTATATTCCGGAGGGTAAAACTGTCTGCGGTAGCAGACGATCCAGGCCACGCGCGCTCAATAGTTGTTTTGGTAGCGGTTGCTGTGGTCAGGAATATATCGTTTGCTACTCAGACTTCTTCTTTGAATGGGTGTATAGTGAGAGCATGTTAGGGAGAATAATTGTATCTATTTCTTTTGTTGCGGCGGTCATTTTATTTGCACTGCTACATGCAACAACTCCAGCGACGATAGGACCGCTTGGAATCCTTTTCGTTTTTATTTTGATGTATTTTATATCTCTTGGTTTGATTACTTTTTTGATGCTTGGAGTAAATGCACTCATATTTAAGGCTACGCCCGCCGACAAATTGGGCCATAAAGATCAACCTATGACCGTTAGCAGAGCGTATTATTTTGCATCTGTTATAGCCTTAGCACCGGTCATTGTAATTGGGATGCAATCAGTTGGTGAGACTAGTATCTATGACCTAATGTTAGTAGGTCTTTTTGTGGCATTCGGTTGCTTCTATATCGCTAAGCGAACCAGCTAATTAGGTTGCGTGTATAGGATATGATTATGCTATACTGACAGATATGGAACCTAAACTCTCAACGCCTAATCTTGGACCTGAAACATCGCCAATCTTTCAAAGGCAGAGCTATGAACAACACACGGATCTATCGCCGTCTGAGACACCCGAAACGCGTAAGTTTGAAGGTCCTGAACGCTCGCAAGAAGTGAGTCAAGGCGAAATTAATAGTACACCTGTATTGCCACCACCTATTGTCTTTCCACAACCCCCGGCACCGGTGGCTAACGACGCCTCTACTGCTACGGTCTCTTCTAATACTGACGCGCCTCTTGTGGCAAATGATGACGATCTTATTGAAAGAGAATGGGTAGATAAGGCGAAGAAGATCATTATCGACACAAAAGAGGATCCATATCGTCGCGAAAAGGAAGTCACTTTGCTTCAGTCGGATTATCTTAAGAAGAGATATGGAAGGGAGTTAGGCTCGTCATAGGGGCGTTGATCTGATTATGGTTGGGGTTCTCATTTCTATTTTTGTTTTTATATCACTCGGCATTGCTGTAGGTAGCTTTGCTTTTTTGCAGTATCGTAAAACGCTGCGTGAAGCTAAGAATTATGAACGTGGATTAAAGATGGTGCCTATGCTTATACATCTTCCGCCATCTAGTGAGGACATCACTTCAAATGGTAGGGATGAACGAGACATTACTGAAGAAGTGCTGTCACAGGCTCAAGTTATGTATAACATTATTTCAAGTACTGCCACGAGAGGTTTTAAAAGTAAGATCTATGGTCAGCGACACATTTCACTTGAGATCGTCGCCCATGAAGGTTTGGTACATTATTACACTGTCGTACCAACGGTACTCGTAGATGTTATCCGTCAAGCCGTTGCGGCCGCGTACCCATCTGCACGACTCGAGGAGGTTGCTGAGCATAACATATTTAGTCAGGTGGGGAAGATGAGCGGTACCATTGGAGGCGAGTTTACGCTTAAAAAGAACTATGTCTATCCAATTTCAACCTATCAAGAATCTAAACAGGATGCATCGAGAGCCCTCCTTAACGCTTTATCGGCAGCGGGGAGAGAAGACGGTGTTGCTATACAGTTGCTAGTTCGTCCTGCAAAGGAAGGCTGGACTAAGAACTCTATAGCAATGGTAGAGAAAATTAATAAGGATAAAGAGAAGAAAAAAACAGGGCTTGCTGGTTTGTTTGCTCCAAAAGATCTCATGGAGGCACTCTGGAGACCACCAGAAGTGAACGAGGCAAAGCCTGAAGATAAACAGCTTACTTCGTTAGAAAAGACAACAGTCGAAGCTATCGAAGAAAAGACGAAATATCCTGCCTATGAAACTCTCGTGCGCGTCATCGTGTCTTCTAATACGGCAAATCATTCTCAGGCATTATTGAAAAACGTCGTATCTGCCTTTGCTTTGTTTGACTCGCCGAGCTTTAACGGCTTCAAATTTACCGTCACGAAAAATGTTGAAGAATTAGTGACCGCCTACATTTTTCGTTTTTTTCCGCAAGCCGTAACTCAAAACGTACTTAATAGTATTGAACTTGCATCAATTTTTCACCTGCCAAATCAAAATAACATTCCTACAGCTCAGGTTCAGCGACAAATGTCAAAGCAGGTGGATGGCCCTACACAACTTATGGAGGAAGGCTTCTTACTAGGTTATAACGAGTTTCGTGGTGTTAAGAAACCTATTCGACTTAGTACTAACGATCGTCGTCGACATACGTACATCATTGGTCAGACTGGTACAGGTAAGTCAGTATTACTTGAAAATCTTGCGTTTCAAGACATGATGGACGGAAGGGGGTTTGCTTTCGTAGACCCTCACGGCGACTCGGTTGAAAACTTACTAGGGAAGGTGCCTAAGGAGCGTGTTGAGGATATTATCTATTTCAACCCAGGAGATATGACCAACCCTATAGGACTCAATATGTTTGAGTTTGACCACCCCGATCAGAAAGACTTTCTGGTTCAAGAAGCCATAAATATGCTGTATGGGCTGTATGACCCCGGCCATACCGGTATTGTAGGTCCTCGACTTGAGCATATTTTTAGGAACTGTGCTTTGTTGCTTATGTCTGATCCTAACGGAGGAACCTTTATCGACATTCCAAAGTTATTGATTGATGATGATTTCATGAAGAGCAAACTAAAATATGTGACCGATCAGACTGTTCTTGATTTTTGGACTAAAGAATTTCCAGATTCAAAAAAATCAAATGAATCTGGCGAAGTTGTGAGTTGGGTTGTGAGTAAGTTTGGTCCATTTATATCTAATGATTCAATGCGTAACATATTAGGTCAAACTAAGAGTGGTTTTAACCTAAGGGATATTATGGATAACAAGAAGATTCTCTTGGTGAATCTAAGTAAGGGTAGGATGGGCGAACTTAACTCTAAGTTGCTAGGTATCATTTTTGTTATGAAGTTTCAGGCTGCTGCGATGGGGAGGGCCGATATGTCCGAGGATCAAAGGCAGGACTTTTCTTTGTATGTTGACGAGTTTCAGAATTTTGCTACTGAAAGCTTTGAGTCAATCCTTTCTGAGGCGCGTAAATATCGTCTTAATCTTATATTGGGAAACCAGTTCATGACACAGTTAACCGATAAGATACGTGAAGCGATTATTGGTAACGTGGGTACTGTTATTAGTGGTAGGATTGGTATTACTGACGCTGAGATCTTAGTTAAAAAATTTGCTCCAACATTCGAAGCAGAGGATTTAACAAAAATGCCTAACTACCAATCTATCACGAGCGTCATGATCAATAACGTGCCCTCAGCACCGTTTAGCATGTCTTTCTTGCCGCCGATGGGTCAATCTAATGCCCAGTTAAGTGACGCTCTTAAACGGTTATCTGCGGCGAAATATGGCAAGCCTCGTGCGCAGGTTGAGAAGGCTATATTTGATCGACTTGGCTCAGCAGATGCTGAGAAGAAAGCCGCTAAGGCTTCAGCCGTAGGACAACCCGCTACTGGTACCGCGCCTACGGGCAGCAAACCTAATATTTCGACAGGCTCCTCATCGTTTCTTGATGAGTGGCTAGCAAAACGCCAAAAAATTAATTCTACTGCACCAAAACCAGCTGCTCCACCTATTGGGGTGAGCCAGGTCAATACTCCACTACCAAGTACTCCTTCATTAAATATTGGAAGTGCTCCAGCTCAAGTGACCTCATCGGACCCCTCTGGAAGTACTGTTGCACCAATAATACAGCCGGTTGGCCAATCAGCTAGTCCATCACCTGAAACGCAGGTTCATGAACAAGCTATACAGCAACCCGCAGATCCAAGCAGTCCATCGGTTGCTCAGGATGTAGATAAGTTGCATCTAAGAGGTGAAAACCAGAACCATCAGGATGAGATATCTATTAGTTGGCGCCAGTAGCTTCTTTAAGGAGCGTACTACTTATTGCCAGTTATCATAACCCTAAGAAAGTCATACAACAGGCCAATAATCCAGCCTAAAATGAATGCACCAATACTTTCGAAACCTGATAATGGATAGCCAAGGTTTTTTGCTATTAAATAGACGGATAGGGTTAGGACAAAAGCGAAGATTGCACCGCTGAGAAGGGCATTTGGGCGCGCTATTGTGCTTCCAAGAGCTTCACTCGTCTTCTCGACGGTTTCATTATGTATTACCTTACTAAAAGCACGCTCTGCTGGTGCCATTTGGGATTGAACTTCGTGCATAGTGGCAGTGTAGCTTTCATCTAGCTGTTTTTTGCTTAAAGGTGTATCTCTTCTACGCTCAGCAGGTGATATGGCTCTTTCTTCTTTATTCGCTGCTTCAATGCTCTCGGCTTTTTCGAGTGCCTCCTGGCGTGCCTCATGTTCTTTATTGACGTCAGGGGATCGTTCACCTGTTCTTTCGAGGTCCTCAAAATGTTCTCTAATCCGTTCTTTGTGGAGGTCAATTTCTCGCTTATCCAGTTCAGGACTTCTAGATTGTTCTACTTTATTGCTAGGTCTCTCGCTACTCATGATGTTTTATCTTCTATCCTAAGCTTATATTTAAATTGTACCAGCGTTTAAGTCACGACGTATGAGTCGAACTTCTTTTTTGAGTTGGCGACTTCTGGCATAGAAGTAGACGACGATGGCTGCAACAATGCCTGCAAAGATCATGTTTGCTGATGCACCTGTATGAGGTAATTGCGTGACAACTTGTTCCACAACTTTAGGTGCTGGGCAGTCAATGTTAACTGTTGTGCTGTTACCTGCAAAATCATTAATCATCCTACAGCTATACGACGCAGGGTTGCCAAGGCCTTGTGGAGTTGCTGGAATGATCGACTTTACTTGTACGCTGACAATTTTTTCGATTGATTCACCAGGCTTTAGAGTAATTGTTGGCCATGAGATGGTGTTTACTTGTTCAACTGGCACGTCAGGCCCCTGTTGAAGAAGTGTGCCACCGCCAGTGTCAACGAGATCGGCATAGCTTAATACGTCAGATAAGTTATCTTTGATTGTGTAAGCCCCGGTCGTTTTCCCGGTATTCGTTACGGTGAGGTGATATTCGATACTGTCACCAGGCTTTGCGGTCGTATTATTTGCGTTGTTTAAGAGTTGGGATACGTTTTTGACGGTTTTTGTAAGTTTGAAGTCTGAATGACAATTTTCGTCTTTAAACCATATAGTCTGATCCGCTTCACAAGGTTGGCAGTCGGGACTGCTGGCAACGATGGTCGGGTTGAGCTTACATCGTACTTCTGGGGTAACCGTTAATGATTTCTGGCAAGAGGTCCCTGTCCTTTGGCCTACGCTTGTATTAACGACAACTGTAACTGTATATGTACCGTCTTTAGTAAAAGTGTATGACAGCGATGAGTTTGTAGTATTTTCAGGCGTAGCCTGGTTAATGACTATATTGCCATTACTATCCTTAACTGTGTAGTCGTACCCTACAATCTTCGCTCCATTTGTTGTACTAGAAGATGCTTTAAAGGTAAATTTAGTTCGGGTAATTGGAACAATCGTCAGTGCACTACAAGCTGCTGAAGGTTGTGGTGGCGGAGGAGGCGGCGTTGTGTATGCCACGTTACCGCAAGCGAACATAATGGCAAACCACTTACCATCAATAGAGCGTTTTCCAATAACTGCATAGTACATTGATCCATGTACGGTGGTCCAAGATGAGCTATCGAACTTATATAGAGCACCAGTATAGATTGTTGTAGAGGTATTCGGAATTGAATGAGCCTCACGTTGCCATGAATAGTCTGATCGTCCCGCACTTTGGATCGTTGAATTAAAATCACGAGAATTGAATGTTTCTACGGTTCCATTGACGATATCTTGACGACTAATGCCAAAATAAGTATAAATTTGTTGGATGTCACCATGTCCCGCACTGTCTCGATTACGATCATAAATCTGTAAAAGATCGCTCTTACTCTTGATACCACCGTAGATTACGTTATCCCCATTGGCAGCATTAGCTGACTCTGGGGGTGTGAAAACGGCAAACATTTGAACTACTAATGCTAAAGCAGTGAAAACCAGCCCGATCCTTCTCGTCGCCTCTTCTTTACGGAGGCGTTTTGCATAGAATCCAAGTTGCCCAACGAGTGCTGGACTAAAGGAGAGATTCGAAACGATTTTCCTAAACATTATTTTTGCCTTTTTATTTTAGCTTATTTCCCACCGCGCCTCTTAGAATAAGATTAGCATAAGAAATATGTTCAGTGCAATAGCTTGAGTGAACACAATTTGTTCTGTATAATGAAAGAAATGTAAATAGCTGAAACGTCTGGATAGTGAGGGAACATGGCTAAACAAAAACATGACGATGGTTCATATGATGGATCGCAGATTCAAGTACTTGAAGGACTTGAACCAGTACGCAAGCGTCCTGGTATGTATATCGGTAGTACCGGTTATGATGGGGTCCACCACCTAATTAAAGAAATTGCTGATAACTCAGTTGATGAAGCTATAGCCGGCTACGCGAGTCGCGTTGATGTCGATATCCTTGAGGATGGTGGCATTACTATTACTGATAATGGGCGTGGTATTCCGGTCGATAAGCATGCAAAGACCGGTCTTAGTACACTCGAGACAGTTCTCACTATTCTTCATGCTGGTGGTAAGTTTGGTGGAGGCGGTTATAAGGTATCTTCGGGTCTACACGGTGTAGGATCAAGCGTAGTTAACGCACTTTCGACTAAACTGATTGCGGAGGTTGTAAAAGACGGAGAGCTGTATCGCATTGAATTCGAGCGAGGTGTGACGATGATGCCTCTTAAAAAACTTGGGAAGACAGATCGACCAACGGGTACTGCAATTACTTTTTACCCTGATCCTACAATTTTTAAAGAGACCGTTACATTCGATTACAAATGGGTAGTTAATTATCTACGTCATCAGGCTTATCTTACTAAGGGTGTTTACGTAGCCGTACGTGATCATAGGACAAAGGAGCGCGCTGCTTTCTACTTTGAGGGGGGCATCCAAAGCTACGTAAAGCACCTTAATATCGGTAAGGATGTTGTTAGTGACAGTATCTTTTATGTCGAACGCCAAATAGAAGACTCAATGGTTGAGGTGGCGATTCAATATAATGAGACATTTACCGAGATAGTGAAGCCATTTGCTAATAACGTGCTTACTCCAGATGGTGGAACTCATTTGATTGGTTTTCGTTCTGCAATGACTCGAGTCATTAATGATTACGCACGAAAAACAAGTTTACTTAAGGAAAAAGAAGAGAATCTTAGTGGTGATGACATTCGAGAAGGTCTTACGGCTATTATTCTGGTTAAACTTCCAGATCCTCAGTTTGAAGGTCAAACCAAAAACAAACTAGGGAACCCGGAAGTCCGCCGTTACGTTGAACAGGTGATGAATGAATATTTCGCTTACTATCTGGACGAGAATCCAGCTGTAGCGAAGAAAATTGTTGGCAAGGCTCTTCTTGCAGCGCGCGCTCGAAAAGCTGCACGTGCTGCGCGAGACAATGTGATACGAAAGGGTGCTCTTGATGGTCTTAGCCTACCTGGTAAACTCTCTGACTGTTCTAGTAAGGATCCATCAGAATCGGAGCTCTACATTGTAGAGGGTGACTCTGCAGGAGGATCTGCAAAATCAGGTCGTGATAGTAAGACGCAGGCCATCCTTCCATTGCGTGGTAAGGTTCTTAACGTCGAGCGAGCCCGTCTTGATCGCATGCTTAACAATAACGAAATCGTAAGTCTTATCAAGGCTATGGGCGTTGGTATCGGCGATCAGTTTGATGTTAGTGGTCTACGCTATCACCGTGTAGTCATTATGACCGATGCCGATGTTGATGGTAGCCACATCTCGACACTTCTGCTAACATTTTTCTTCAGATATATGAAGGAGGTGATTGATGGGGGATATATATATCTAGCTAAGCCACCTCTGTTTCTATTACGCCAAGGAACAAAGAAGTACTATGCTTATAGTGACGATGAACGCGACGAGATACTTGCCCGACTTGTTGAGGAGCGACGCGTTAAGGGTGTAGCTATTGATACAACAGCCGACATCAATAAGCAAGCAGGCATCACGCTCCTGCAGAGGTACAAGGGTCTTGGTGAGATGGATGCTGAGCAGTTGTGGGATACTACTATGAATCCAGAAAACCGTGTGCTAATACAAGTAAAGGTTCAAGATGCTGAAAAGAGTGATGCAATTTTTACAAAGTTAATGGGTGATCAAGTTGACTTACGTAAGGGCTTTATCCAAAGTCGAGCTAAGTCATTAAGTCTAGAGGATCTGGATATCTAATTATGAATGACGAAAATGTAACTAACGAACCGATTGAAGAAAACGAGGTTATTCAGGCTCCAACACACTCTCGTGTTGTCGAGAATCAATCAGTTGAGAATGTTATGGAAGACAGTTTCCTACGTTACTCAATGAGCGTGATTGTTGATCGTGCATTACCTGATGTTAGAGATGGAATGAAACCTGTTCATCGTCGTATTTTATACAGCATGGGTGAGCAAAACCTTCGACCTGGTGGGCGTTTTCTAAAAAGTGCACGTATTGTCGGAGATGTGATGGGTAAGTACCATCCGCACGGCGACTCCTCGATCTATTTCTCAATGGTTCGTCTCGCACAAGATTGGATTATGAGGTATCCTCTCGTCAATGGACAAGGTAACTTTGGCTCTATGGACGGAGATCCACCAGCTGCTAACCGTTATACAGAAGCCCGATTAGGCCGGGTGGGTAATGAACTTCTTGATGATCTCGAGAAGGACACTGTAGATTTCAGAGATAACTATGATGGTGCTGAACGTGAACCCTCTGTACTACCTGCGAAGTTACCGAACCTGCTACTTAATGGTCAGATCGGCATCGCTGTTGGTATGGCTACAAACATTCCTCCTCATAATCTTGGTGAACTTGTGGATGCAACTATTCATCTTATTGATAACCCAGAAACCACTACTGTCGATGACCTTTTAAAGTATGTTAAAGGTCCCGACTTTCCAACTGGGGCCATTGTTTACGGTGGTGCTCCTATGAAGCAGGCGTATCAGACGGGCCGGGGAAGTGTGATGATGCGCGCAGTCACTAACATCGAAGAGACTAAAAAGGGTCGAAGTCAGATTATTGTTACTGAGATGCCATACGGAATCAATAAGGCAACGCTTATTGAGAAGATTGCCGAGTTACACAAGGAAAAGAAGATTCTTATAAGTGATCTGCGTGATGAAAGCTCGCGTGGCAAGGTGCGTGTTGTTATTGAGCTGCGTAAAGATGCTTATCCAAAGAAGGTACTTAATCAACTCTTTAAACTTACTGCCTTACAGACGAGCTTTCATTTCAACATGCTTGCTCTAGTTGATGGCATTCAACCTAAGGTACTTGGTCTACATGAGATTCTTGATGAATTCGTTAAACATCGTAGGATTGTTGTCCGTCGTCGTACGGAATTTGAGCTTAAAGCAGCCAAGGCTCGTGCCCATATCCTTGAAGGTTATAAGATTGCCCTTGATCATATTGATGAGGTTATTGCCTTAATTCGCGCAAGTAAAACAACGGAAATTGCTCAAGTTGGGCTTATCGAGAAATTTGGTCTCTCAGAGATACAGGCTCAGGCTATCCTTGCCATGCAGTTACGCCGTCTTACTGGACTAGAGCGCGACAAGATCGAAAGTGAACTGCGAGAATTACTTGAACTGATAAAAAAGCTCGAAGCTATTTTGGCCGATGAACAAGAGATCCTTAGAATTATTAAGGAAGAATTGCTTGAAATGAAAGACAAGTTTGGTGATGAACGTCGTAGTAAGATGATTAACCATGAGCTAGGTAAATTCAGTGATGAAGAACTAATTCCAGAAGAGGAATCGGTTATTTTACTTACCACTGAAAATTACATCAAGCGAACACTCTTGAGTGAATATCGTCGTCAAAATCGCGGTGGTAAGGGTAAACGGGGTATGACTACGAAAGAAGAGGACGTTATTGATCAACTTGTTCCTGCAAGTACCCATGATTATCTTATGTTCTTTACTAATAAGGGTCGCATCTTCCGGCTTAAGGCGTATGAAGTGCCTGCAGCTGGCTTGCAGGCTAAGGGCGTGGCGGCAGTTAATCTGTTACAGCTACAGCCAGAAGAGAAGATTACCTCTATCATTCGTCATTCGAAAGATGGGAATGATGACGGCTACCTCTTTATGGCAACAACAAAGGGTACAATTAAGAAAACACTCCTGAAGGATTATGCAAATATTCGTACTAATGGAATGATTGCTATTAAGCTTGATGAAGGTGATGAGCTTCGTTGGATAAAGAAGACGACAGGTAAGGATGATGTTATTATATCAACATCAGCAGGACAGGCTGTTCGATTTAATGAGTCTGAAGCTCGTCCTATGGGGCGATCTGCTATGGGGGTAAGAGGTGTTCGTCTACGACCGAATGATCGTGTTGTGGGAATGGATATTGTTGATGAGGATGGCCGTAGCTTGCTCGTCATTAGTCAGCAGGGATACGGTAAGATAACTAAAGTCGTTAACTTTCCAAGTCACAAAAGAGGTGGTGTAGGTATTAAAGCTGCAGTAGTGACAGCAAAAACAGGTCCGATTATATCTGTAAGGAGCATAGAGAAAGATTCTAGTGAGGTCCTCCTTATTTCAAATAATGGACAAGCGATTCGTGTAGGTCTAAAAGATATACCTACCCTTGGTAGGACTACGCAAGGTGTCCGTATTATGCGTCTAGCAGAAGGTGACGCAGTCTCATCGCTTGGGCTAATGCCTGAGCAACCTAGTGAAGGCGAGGAGGAAGGAGAGTAGCATGGACGCCTTCTCTCCTTACTTAGTGGCAATAGTAGCCGCATGGCTAGTTGCACAAGGTGCGAAGTATATTATTGAAACAGTAAAGCGACGGAGTTTTAATAATCTTCGTCAGCTTTATTTGTCTGGTAATATGCCTAGTTCGCATAGTGCAACTGTCATTGCCTTACTTACCGTAATAGGTCTTCGTGATGGGACTACATCAGGCCTATTTGGTCTTGCTGTTCTTTTTGCCGCAATCGTTATGTATGATGCGATGATGGTGCGTAGGTCTTCTGGTGAGCAGGGTATAGCTATTCAAGAACTGATAAAAGAACAGAAAAGTTCAGTCGCTCTTCCTCGTGCTGCAAAGGGTCATACCCCTGTAGAAGTACTGGTTGGTGCTATTTTAGGAGCGCTGATAGGGTTAGTTGTTTTTTTGGCTACAAGATAAATGAAAATTACACTTGACGGTATAGCGGATTATGCGGTAAGCTAATGAACAGTCTGGTCGCGAGAAAGCGATAAACAACTGTGGAGTTGAACAGATCAAAATGAACTTTGACAATTTAGTTGTGCATATTATCATCGTCAGTCTATATTTTATAGACGTATCAAATTGATACATCTTTTTATGGAGAGTTTGATCCTGGCTCAGGATGAACGCTGGCGGAGTGCCTAATACATGCAAGTCGAGCGGCAGCACGAGTAGTTTACTACTTGGTGGCGAGCGGCGGACGGCTGAGTAACGCGTGGGAACGTGCCCCAAAGTGAGGAATAACTGCCCGAAAGGGTAGCTAATGCCGCATATGATCTTCGGATTAAAGTATTTATTACGCTTTGGGAGC